>Ga0308168_1000006_pt1 | contig 707781 bp, 621 predicted proteins | sample PhyCR2_FD_202133 | JGI IMG/M metagenome (GOLD analysis project Ga0308168, IMG submission 202133) | Phyllosphere microbial communities from UC Gill Tract Community Farm, Albany, California, United States - DLSLRC.R2 | ecosystem: Host-associated > Plants > Phyllosphere > Unclassified | place... | reverse complement strand
CATCGCGGTACAGCGCAGCAGATACTCGGCAGATCGTACACTTCCGTACAACGCAACTTCTCAGAGACCATGTCAAACACCAAACGCGCGATTCGTAATATCGCAATCATCGCCCACGTTGACCACGGCAAAACCACCCTGGTGGACATGCTGCTGCGTCAATCCGGTACGTTCCGTGAAAATCAGCAGGTGGAAACCCGCGTGATGGACTCGAACGACCTCGAAAAAGAACGCGGCATCACCATTCTGTCGAAGAACTGCGCTGTCGAGTACGAAGGTACCCACATCAACATCGTCGACACCCCAGGCCACGCCGACTTCGGCGGTGAAGTCGAGCGCGTGCTGTCGATGGTTGACTCCGTGCTGCTGCTGGTCGATGCGCAGGAAGGCCCGATGCCACAGACCCGCTTCGTGACCCGCAAGGCACTGGCCCTGGGCTTGAAGCCAATCGTCGTCGTCAACAAGGTCGACCGTCCAGGCGCGCGCGCCGAATGGGCCATCAACCAGACGTTCGAACTGTTCGACAAGCTCGGCGCTACCGATGAACAGCTGGACTTCCCGGTCGTCTACGCATCGGGCCTGAACGGCTATGCCGGTCTGACCGAAGATGTCCGCAGCGGCGACATGAAGCCGCTGTTCGAAGCAATCCTGCAACACGTGCCAGTCCGTGACGACAATCCGGACGGTCCGCTGCAGATGCAAGTGACCTCGCTCGACTACTCGTCGTACGTCGGCAAGATCGGCATTGGCCGTATCTCGCGCGGCCGCATCAAGGCTGGCCAGGACGTCATCGTCCTGAACGGTCCTGGTTCGACCCCGATCAAGGGCCGCATCAACCAGGTCCTGAACTTCAAGGGCCTGGAGCGCGTGCTGGTCGATGAAGCCGTCGCCGGCGACATCGTCCTGATCAACGGTATCGAAGAAATCGGCATCGGTTCGACCGTCTGCGCACCGGACACCCCGGACGCACTCGAAATGCTGACCGTCGACGAGCCAACGCTGACCATGAACTTCATGGTCAACAACTCGCCACTGGCCGGCCGCGAAGGCAAGTTCGTCACCAGCCGTCAGCTGCGCGAACGCCTCGACCGCGAACTGAAAGCCAACGTCGCACTGCGCGTTGCCCCAACCGACGACGACACGATCTTCGAAGTCTCGGGCCGCGGCGAACTGCACCTGACGATTCTGCTGGAAAACATGCGTCGCGAAGGCTTCGAGCTGGCAGTGTCGCGTCCACGCGTCGTGTTCAAGATGGTCGATGGCGTGCGCCATGAGCCGTTCGAGAGCCTGTCGGTCGACGTCGAAGAAGCCAACCAGGGCGGCGTGATGGAAGAACTGGGCCGTCGTCGTGGCGACCTGCAGAACATGGAATCGGATGGCAAGGGCCGCGTGCGTCTCGAGTACCTGATCCCGGCGCGTGGCCTGATCGGCTTCCAGGGCGAATTCATGACCCTGACCCGCGGCACCGGCCTGATGAGCCACGTGTTCCACGAGTACGCACCAGTCGACAACAGCAAGGGCGAAATGGCCGGCCGTCGCAACGGCGTGCTGATCTCGCAGGATGACGGCGCTGCCGTTGCCTACGCAATCTGGAAACTGCAGGACCGCGGCCGCATGTTCGTGTCGCACAACGATCCGGTGTACGAAGGCATGGTCATCGGCATTCACTCGCGCGACAACGACCTGGTCGTGAACCCGATCAAGGGCAAGCAGCTGACCAACGTGCGTTCGTCCGGTACCGACGAAGCGGTGCGCCTGGTGCCGCCAATTCAGATGTCGCTGGAATACGCGGTCGAATTCATCGAGGACGACGAACTGGTCGAGATCACCCCGAAGAGCATTCGTCTGCGCAAGCGCTACCTGAAAGAGCACGAGCGCAAGAAAGCCAACCGCGAAGGTTAATTCCTTCGAACGTAAAAAACCCGCTGCCTGCAGCGGGTTTTTTTACGTCTGGTGCATCGCATCGGGCAACGCTATCAGCGATTCAGGCTGTCGCGCAGCGCATCGACCCAGGGTTCGTGCGCGAAGGTATGGTAACGGCCCGCCAGCAGCGCACCGGCCACCCTGGTACAGCGCTTGACGGGATTGGCCGGCAAGTGGCCGCGCCAGGTCATGTAGTCCAGCGCTTCCTGCGCCATGGCGATGCGCGATGGCGCCAGATCGTCGCGGCCGGCCATATGGGCATACAGCGCGGCACGCGCCGCCAGCAGGCTGTCGGTGGTCGCCTTCAACGGGCTCGGGCTGCCGATGGCCCACCACAGGCGGCGCAGCTTGGTGAGCAGCCCCAGCCGCTTGACGCCTACCAGGTTGGCGCCATGCTGGCGGTACTGGATGGTCGGCGTGTCGAGCATGACGACACGGCCCGAGGCGGCCGCCATCAGCGCCAGCCAGCCGTCGTGGTAGAACATCGTCTTGGGGGGCAGGGGTTGCACCAGGCCGATCAGGCGGCGCCGGAACGCGGCCGCGGCGCCGGTGACCACATTGCGGCGACAATACACGCGAAATGCGTTGCCGCTGAGGATATCGCGGCGTTCCATTCTGGAGATTTCGAGTTCGTCGAACAGCGTCGACCCGAGCGCGCGCCCGTTGGCGTCGACCAGAATCGCATCGGTGTGGGCCAGTTGCACGCTGTCGTCGGCCTCGAACACGCCGGCCAGCAGCGCGACCTTGTCCGGCATCCAGACGTCGTCCTGATCGGCCGAGAACACGATATCCGCGTCCACCAGGCGCATGGCCTGCTCGAAGTTGGCACTCACGCCCAGCGGGGGATCGTTGCGCACCAGGGTGACGCGCACCGGCGCCTCGCTGGCCCAGGCTTCCAGATACGCCCAGGTGCCATCGGTGGAAGCGTCGTCGGACACGACGATGTGGCTGACCGCGCGGGTCTGCGCGAGGATGCTGTGCAGTTGCTGCGGCAGGTACTTCACACCGTTATGGGTGATCAGCGCGACGCCGCAGCTCAGGGGGGTGTTGGCAGAAGTGGTCGATGAGTCCATGAGCGCCCGATCGGTTGCATGAGCAAACGATCATAGCGCGCCTTGGGAACTTGCACAAATTACACCGGGATCCGGTGCGCTGCGCGCTACCGCTACCTGTGCTGGTCAGCGCAATCCGAGCAGCGCCTGTACCCGCTCGCGGCTGACACCGACCAGCGCCGACGTGATGGCCAGCAGCGACTGGTAATCGTGGCTGGTGGCGGTGCCGGAAAAATCCGCGGCCAGCAGCGCCAGTTCGGCTTGCGGCAGTTCGGATTGCGCCGTGCGCGCCGTGGCCTGACTCAGGGCGAGGGCGGCGGCATCCTGCGAGCGGCGCACGCGCACCAGCGCCTGCACGACCTCGCGCAACCCCTGGCGCAGGGCGTCCGGATTACCCAGTTGCCATTCGCGGGGCGCGAGCGCGGCTGGCAGCGCGGCCGTGTCGACGCGGCCACGGCCCGTGACGGCGATGGCATCCTTGACGCCGTCGAACGTGGCCTCGGGCGTCGTGAAGACGAGTGCGCGCTCCGTGTCGAGCCCGGCGCGGATGCCAACCGGCGCCAGTGTGCGGTCCAGGCGTCGGGCGATCTCTTCTTCGGTCATGCCCGGTTCGAACGTGGCCGCCAGTTGCGGACCGCCGATGCTGCCGACCGAAAAGCCCAGGGTCTGGCGGCCGGCGGCCTGCAGGCTGGCGATGTCCAGGCCGTCAATACGAAAACGTTGTTGCGCGACGCGGTCGCCGTCGAAGCCCAGCTCGGCATCGAGTCCCGCCCCGCCTTCGCTGCGGCGCACGTCGAGCGTGTCGCCCAGCTGGCGTGCCCGCGCTTCGAGCTGGCGCGACGCCGCGCCGCGCCCGGCCAGGCGCGTGGAGAGGTCGGCCTTGAGCGCTTCGAGCTGGGCGGCGATGCGCGCCAGATAGTCGAGCGCCTGCTGGGCTTGTGCCACGCCGGTTTGAAGATCCGGGCCATGCGCAGCGCCGCGGCGCGGTGCGCGCGCAGCTGGCGCGGTCGCGGGTTCGGCAGCGGGCGGCTGCGCGGCAACGGCGCGGGGCGCCATGGCGCCGGTACGGACGAGGCCGCCCGGCGTGCTGCTACCCGGAACGGCCGGTGGGGTGATGGTGCGGGTCAGGGCGTCCATGGGCATCAGATCGCATCGAACAGCGACAGGTTGCCGATCTTGGCGTAGGCCTTGTAGGTCGCCTGCAGGGCCGATGAGTAACCGCTGAGCTCAGTCGCGGCGACGCCGACGTCGAGCTGGCCGATGTCGAGGATGGCCATCTGGTTCGACAGGCTGATGTTGGCGTGGTTGGCCTCGAGCGTCCGGATGACGTTCTGGCGGCCGCCCATCGTGGCGATCTTGCTCGACACCAGACCCTGGGTCGTATCAAAACCCTTCAGGTTGGCCGACAGCACGGCACGTATGGCAGGGTCATTGGCGCTCGCGCCTGGCGCCGACAGCACGCGGATGGTCTCATCCAGCTGGTTCAGCAGCGACTCCAGGCCCGCCAGGTCTTCGTTGGCGGGCTGGGTCAGGCCATTGCCGACCGTGACGTTCTGGCTGTTGGTGTTGCCCGCATACGTGTAGCGCGCACCCGGTGCACCGGCCGGATCGTAGGCCAGCGGCGCCGTCCGCGTCAGCGTGCCCGAGAACAGATGGTTGCCTTCGTGGTCGACCGTGTTGGCGGTGAAGAACAGGCTGTCCTTCAGCGCCTGCAGCGGCGCGAGCATCGCTTTCAGGTCGGCCGGCGCATTGCTGCCGTCCGAGGCCCAGACCAGCAGGTCGCGGCCCTCGGTCATCTCGCCCACCATATTGCTCAGGTAGCCTTCCGACTTGGACAGGCGCAGCTGCAGCGCGCCGATATTGTCGCGGTATTGCTGGACCGACGATTCCTCGCGCTCCAGGCGCGACAGGCGCACGCTGTCGACCGGGTCGTCCGAGGGCAGCAGGATGCGCTTGTTGCTGGCGATCTGCTGCATGATCTGGCTGACCCGCTCCTGGTTGACCTGGAGCGAGGCGTTCATCGTCGATTGGTACTGGGAAGTGGCGATACGCATGATTATTCCTTTAGCCCATCATCGCGAGCGTGGCGTCGAACATCGAGTTGGCAATCGAGATCACCCGCATGTTCGCTTCGTACATCCGCTGCAGTTCCACCAGCTTGACCGCTTCTTCGTCTTCGTTGACGCCGCTGGTCGATTGCCAGTCGTCGACCGCTTGCGTACGCACAGTGTCGGTGGTCTTGAGGGATGCTCTGTTGAGTTTGCTGTCGATGGCAAGTTTGCCCAGCAGCTGGGTATCGGCGTCGCCCAGCAGGACAGTCCCGATGCCGGGCAGCGTGACCGGCTGGCTCTTGATCGCGGCAAGCTTTTGCAGATTGGCGGTGTCGCCCGCCAGGCCGTCACCCGAGAAGGCCAGATCTTCGGCCTTGAACCCGGCGACGACCTTCAGCGCATTCGCACCGCCGCCCGGTGTATAGACGAACAGCGGTGTGCCTGCCACGGCGGGGCCGCTGGCAGGCGTGCTGTAGCCCAGCGCCAGTTGGTTATTGACGCTCTCGGCAATGGTGCGGCCCAGCGTGTCGATATCATCCTGCAGCGGCTTGAGGGTCGTGATTTCGTACAGGCTCAGGCCACCGATCTGGCCGCCCATTTTCGTCGCGTCCAGCGTGAAAGTGGAACTCGCAAACGTGATCGAAAAAGCCTGCGGCGCGGCCGTTGTCGCAGCTGCCTGCAGCGTGCCGTGCATGCTGCCGATCACCAGTGCCTGGCCGCTCTTGAGCGCAACATCGCGGCTGCCATCGGCGTTGGTCGATACTTCGAGCGCCATCTTCGACGCCAGCGCATCGATGGCATTGTCGCGCGCATCGATCAGGCCAGACGCCGAGACGCCGCCAGCCTGGGTTTCCATGATCTGCCGGTTCAGGCTTGCGATCGTGCTGATGTCGCTGTTGGCCGAGTCGACGAGCGCGCTGCGCTGCTGGCGCACCGACGTGATCTGCGCGTTGAAGACATTGTTCATGCCATTGATGCGCTCGCCCATCAGGCTGGCGGACGTCAGTACCTGCTGGCGCAGCGGCGTCGAGCCGGGATCGCCAGCTACGGCGTTGATCGCCTTGAAGAATTCGTCGATGCCGGCCGACAGGCTGGCCGAGGCGTCCCCCATGACGCTTTCGAGTTGGGTCAGGTAGGGCTGCGACTGGGCGTAGGCGCCTTGCTCCGACGCCGCGCGCCACATCGCCTGGCTCTTGTAGTTGTCCGAAAAGCGCATGAGCGAGCTCACCTCGACGCCATTGCCGGCCGAGCGCCCGCTGGCATCCGGGCCCAGCGACGTAAACAGCGCCGATTGCCGGGTGTATCCCTTGGTTTGCAGATTGGCGATGTTCTGGCTGCTGGCCGACAGGGCGATCTGGGCGGCGAGGGCGCCGGAAAGGGCATTGTTGATGATCGTCATGGTGAAAGTCGTTTCGGGGACAGGGTTAACCTGATAAGGCGACCAATTCTTGCCGCTCGTTAAGCTTTACGACAGATTGGCGCTGCGGGTGCGAACGGTCAGGTCTTGCCACCGCTGGCGCCCGGCACCAGTTGGCGCAGGATCGCATCGGCAATGCCGAACGCGCGCTGGCCGGCCATATTGCCTGCCAGCAGATCGTCGGCCATGTCCTGCATGTCCTGCATGTCCTGGTTGACACGGTTATTGAACACGCTGTCCTCGCTCGCCATCTCGCGGGTCGAGGCGCGCATCGTGCGCAGCATGTGGCCGATGAAGAAGCGTTCGAATTCCACCGCCGCCTTGGTGGCCTTGGCCACGTAGGCCGCATCGGCCGGTGGCTCGGCAGCAGGGGCGACTGCGTTGTCGGCGTTGAGCGCCAAGCTCGTGTTGTGAAGTTCGTCGATGCGCATCAGATCACCACCAGTTCGCCTTCGATCGCGCCGGCCTGGTCGAGGGCCTGCAGGATCGCCATGATGTCGTCGGGCGAGGCGCCCAGGCTGTTGACGGTGTCGATGATCGTCTGCAGGCGCGCGCCTGGCGGCCAACGGAACATCTGGCCCGAGCCCTGGTCGACCGACAGCTTCGATTCGGGCGTCACGGCGGTCTGGCCGCGGCTGAGCGGCCCCGGCTGGCTGACGCGCGAACTCTCTGAAATGATCACCTTGAGGGAGCCGTGCGTGACAGCGGCGGCTTTCACCCGCAGGCCGTCGGCGATGACGACGGTGCCGGTGCGCGAATTGAACACGACGCGCGGCACTTCGACGCCCGATTCGACGGTCAGCGCCGTCAGGCGCGCCATGAACGCCACGCGTTCGGTCGGGTTGCTGGGCGCGATGACATCGACGCTGGTGCCATCCTGCGTGGTGGCCACGGGGCCGTAACGCTTGTTGATGGCGTCGACGACATTGGTCGCCGTCTCGAAATGCGGCTGGCGCAGGCGCAGCGTGATTTGCGGGCGGGTGGCGAAGTCGGTGGCGATCTCGCGCTCGATCTGGGCGCCGTTGGGTACGCGGCCGGCGGTCGGCGTATTCACGGTGACCGACGAACCACTGCGGCCGCTCGCATTCAGGCCGCCGACCACGACATTGCCCTGGGCCAGTGCATAGACTTCGTTGTCGGCCGCGCGCAGTTGCGTCAGCAGCAGCGTGCCGCCGCGTAGGCTTTTCGAGTCGCCCAGCGACGAGACGGTGACGTCGATCGTCTGGCCACGGCGGTAGCCGGGCGGAAAGGTGGCCGAGACCATCACGGCCGCGACGTTCTTGTTCTTGGCGTCTTCGCCCTCGGGCAGGCGCACGCCGAACTGTTTGAGCATATTGACGACCGACTGGCTCGAGTACTTCACCTGGGTCGAGTCGCCGCTGCCGTTCAGGCCCACCACCAGACCATAGCCGACCAGCGGATTGTCGCGCACGCCTTCGACACTGACGAGGTTGCGCAAGGCCTGGGCGGCGTGGGCGGGGTGGATGGGCAGCAGGGCGCTCGCGCAGAACGCGGCAAACAGCAATGGCGCAAAGCGGCGCGAAATCATGGAGATCCTCAGAACGGCATCAGGGGGCTGTTGAAAAAGCGCGTCAGCCAGCCCGGCGTGTTGGCCTCGGCCAGCGCGCCGCGGGCGGAATAGGCGATGCGGGCATTGGCCACGCGCAGCGACGAGACGCGGTTGTCGGTATCGATATCGGCGGCGCGGACAAAGCCCTTCAGGCGCACGAATTCTTCGCCCTGGTTCAGCATCAGGTTCTTTTCACCGGCCACGCGCAGCAAGCCATTGGGCAGCACTTCCTGCACGATCACGGTCAGCGCGCCAGACAACGCATTTTGCTGGGTGCTGGTGGCGTCGCCCTCGAAATCGCGGTCAGCCGAGATGTCGATCGCGGCCTTGTTGTAGACCTTGCCGAGCGCGGCCAGCGGCGAGATGCCGATCGACGAGCCCTTCGAGATGCTGGTGCCGGCGCGCTTGCTCGCCTGCGTCGTCTCTTGCAGGATCACGGTGACGGCGTCGCCCACGCGGTAGGCGCGGCTGTCGGACGTCAGCGAGACCGTGTCGGCCGTGAACACGCCACCCGACAGGCCGGCGCGCACCGGACGCTGCAGCGGCATGGCGTCGTCGTCGGCCAGCGACACCGGCATCGGCGACGAGCAGCCGGCCAGGACCAGCCCGCACAGTGCGGCGGCAAGCGCGCGGGCAAGCGGGGTGGCGAAGGTATGCATCAGCGTGCCGCCGCCGCCAGGGTCTGCAGCATATTGTCGGCTGCCGACAGCACCTTGGTGTTCATCTCGTAGGTGCGCTGGGCCGCGATCATGTCGACCATCTCTTCGACGACCTGCACGTTCGAGCCTTCCAGCGAGCCTTGCTTGAGCTTGCCGAATGCGGCGTCGCCCGGACGGCCTTCGTTGGCCGCGCCGCTGGCGGCGGTTTCCTGGAACAGGTTGTCGCCCAGTGCCAGGAGGCCCGTCGGGTTGATGAAGGCGGTCAGGTTCAGCTGGCCGATTTCCTGCGGCGCCGGCTGGCCCGCGATCGTTACTGAGACGACGCCGTTCTCACCGATGGTCACGCCGGCAGCGTTCTGCGGAATCGTGATCTGCGGCACGATCGGCAAGCCCTGGGCATTGGTCAGCGTGCCGTTGGCGTCGACCTGCAACTGGCCGGCGCGCGTGTAGGCCGGTTCGCCGTTCGGGCGGCGCACCTGCAGGAAACCGGCGCCCGAGATCGCGACGTCGAGCGGCTGGCTGGTCTGTTGCAGGCTGCCGTTGGTAAAGGCTTTCTGGGTGCCGACCACGCGCACGCCGTTACCGAGCTGCACGCCATTGCTGACGGTGTTGTCGGCATTCTGGGCGCCCGGCTGTGCATCGACCTGATAGAACAGGTCTTCGAACACGACGCGGTCGCGCTTGAAGCCGACGGTGTTGACGTTGGCCAGGTTGTTGGCGATCGCCTGCAGCTTGGCGTCCTGCGCCTGTACGCCGGTCTTGCTGATCCACATTGCTGGATTCATGGTTGCTCCCTGTGAGGTTGTGCCGGCGTCAAGCGCCGAGCAGTCGGTTGCCCGATTCGTTCATGCTGTCGCTGGCCTTGAACATCTTCATCTGCATCTCGAAGCTGCGGTTCAGGGCCATCACGGCGACCATTTCTTCGACCGCCGAGACGTTGCTGCCTTCGAGTACGCGGCTGCGCACGTTGATGTTCTGGTCGGCGGCCAGCGGCTCGCCGCCACGCGCCACGATCAGGCCCGCTTCGTTCTTGGTCAGTTCAGCCCCTTCGGCGCCCACCAGCCGCAGCCGGTCGACGACCTGGGTGACGGTGCCGCCTTCCGGCATGACCGAGATCGTGCCGTCGTTGGCGATGTCGACCGCCGTGTGGGGCGGCAGCACGATCGCGCCGCCTTCGCCCATCAGAGGGCGGCCGGCGACCGACAGCGCGCCGTTGGCATCGATGTCGATGGCGCCGCTGCGGGTGTAGGCTTCGCCGCCATTCCATTCGACCGCCAGATAGCCGTTGCCGGCGACGGCCACGTCCAGCGGACGGCCGGTCTCGCGCACGGTGCCGGTGCGGGTGGAAATCGTGTCGGCTTCCGAGCGCGACTGGTGCACGCTGTCGTAGCCGTAGCCGCCCAGCGACTGCACCGACGCCAGCTCGATATTCGCGCGAAAACCCGGCGTGTCGGCATTGGCCAGGTTGTTGGCCCGCACCTGCTGCGCGCGCAGCGTGCGTTCGGCGCCGCTGACGGCGGTAAAGATGAGCTTATCCATGGCGCGGCGCTTACAGGGCCTGCATCAGCGACTGCATCATCTGGTTCTCGGCGGTGATGACCTTCGAGTTCGCCTGATAATTCCGCTGCGACGTCATTAGGCCGACCAGTTCCGACGTGATGTCGACGTTCGAGCCTTCCAGCACGCCCTTGGACAGCTTGCCGCCCAGGCCGACGCCCGGCGTCGTGTACAGCGGCGCGCCCGAACTGGCATTGGCAATCCAGGAAGTATCGCTGACCGAGACCAGGCTGCCTTCGTCCGGGAAGGTGGCGATCGCAATCGTGCCGACGACCTGCTGCTGCTCGTTGCTGTACTTGGCCACGATCGAACCGTTCTCGGCCAGCTCGACACCGACAAAGGTGCCCGAGGCATAGCCGTCGGCGCGGTTGGTGGTGTTGGTTGCTTCGCCGGCAAACTTGGACGTGCCCGTATAGTCGAAGCTGAAGCTCATGTCGGCCGCGCCTGTAGCGGCGCCAGCGATGGTCAGCACCGGCGTCGCTGCCGGTATGATCTGGCCATTGGTGCCGAAGTTCATGGCGAAGTTGGCGGTCGGCGCCGCGCCATCGAGGCTGTAGTGCACGGTCACGGTGTCGGCATCGGTCTTGACGAAATACTGCGACACGGTGTGCTGGGTGCCGAGCGAATCGTAGACCACCGACTGTTTGACCATATTGTAGGTATTGCCGTCGGTCGGGCTGAAGGCAGTGGCCGGGACTTTCCAGTCGCCCGACATATTGCCGGCGTAGCTGACCTTGGTGGTGGCCACGGCCGGGATCTGGCCGGTCGGGATGGCGATGTCGCCCATGGTGCCAAGCACGCCGCCCACGGTCGGGCCATAGCCCTGGACTTTCTTGCCGGTCGAATCGACCAGCAAGCCGTCGGCGTTGGTCGAGAAAATGCCCACGCGCGAGTACGACACGACGCCCTGGGCATCGCGGCTGGTGAAGAAGCCGCGTCCCTGGATCGCAGCGTCCATGCCGCGTCCGGTGCTCGACAGGCTGCCGGTCTGGCTGATGTTCTGGGTCAGCGACTGCACCTGCACGCCGTTGGCCTGGTCGCCGGCATACACCGAGGCGAAGTTGGCGCGGCTGCTCTTGAAGCCGTAGGTGCCGGCGTTGGCGATATTGTTCGACAGCGTCGTGAGCTGTTCGTTGATGGCCTGGATGCCCGACAGGGCGATATTGAAGCTCATGGCTTATCCTTTAATTGAACGTGACGGGCGCATCGGCGCCGGTGGTCTTGCCGTTGAAACCCGTGATCCAGCCCGGTTCGACGTCGCCGATGCCTGCCACCTGCATGACGATGCCGCCGGTCGAGGACAGGCGTACGCTGTTCAGGCGTCCGTCGATTTCCACCGCCGGCTTGGTGCCGTCGGCCGCTTCGGCAGCGATGCTGTATTTGCCGGCTGGCAGGCCGAGTTTGGCCGGGTCGATCGTGAAACCCTGCGCCCCCGCGGCATGCGGCGGCAACTCGATCCGTGTTTGTGTCCCGGTGGCGCCCGTGAGCACCAGGTGGGTCAGGCTGCTGGCGCCGCCCAGCTGGACGGTGCCCTGCAGCGGGGTGTCGCCCAGTTGCACGCGGCTCGTCTCGACCGAGACCTGGTTGCCGACCTGGCCGCCCATCGCCAGTACCTGCAGGCTTTGCAGCATGGTGGCGCTGGCGGCGGTGGTCTGGGTCATGTTTTCCAGCGCTTCGGTCTGAGACAGCTGCGAGAGCTGGTTGACGAACGTGGCCGGATCCGATGGCGCCAGTGGATCCTGGTTGCGGATCTGCGCGACCAGCAGCTTGGTGAACATGTCCTTGTTGGCGCTGACCGGGCTGGCGGCCGGGGCAACGGCATTGCTGCCCGTGCTGCCGGTCGCGTTGCCGTTCAGGCCGAAGGCATTCGACGTAGTGGTGACCATGATCAGCTCTCTCCCATGCGGATCAGCGACTGCTGCATCGACTTGATGCGGCCCATGACCTCGACATTGGTCTCGAAGGCGCGCGAGGCGGCCATCATGTCGGCCATTTCGGCCACTTCATTGACGTTCGCGTAGAACACCATGCCGTCGGCGTCGGCCAGCGGATTGTCCGGTTCGTGCATGCGGCGCAGCGGCGCGCTCGACTCGACCACGTCGAGCACCTGCACGCTGGCGGTGCCGGCGTCGCCCACCATCGCGGCGAACACGGGCTTGCGGGCACGGTAGGCATCGGCTTCGGTGCCGGCGACCGCATTCGCGTTGGCCAGGTTGCTGGCGATCGTGTTCATGCGCACAGTCTGGGCCGCCATGGCCGAGCCGGCGATCTGTGAAATATCCTTGAATCCCATGGGATGCTCCTGATTGGTCTTATTGACCGGAAATGACTTTGTTCAGACCGCGCAGCTTCATGTTGATGAAGGTGAGGCTGGTCTGGAAGTCGGACGCGTTCTGCGAGAACGCCGCCTGCTCGACACCGATTTCGACGGTGTTGCCGTCGGCGCTGGCCTGGTACGGGACGCGGTACAGCGGGCCGTCGGCCGACAGCGTCGGCATGCCGTCGTCGGCATCGCGCTGGTCCTGCAATGCACTGGCGAAATCGATGTCGCGGGCGGTATAGCCCGGCGTGCTTTCGTTGGCGATGTTGGCGGCCAGAACGCGGGTGCGTTCAGCGCGCAGCTGGAGCGCGTCGGCATGTACGCCCAACGCTTCCTTGAAATTAATCGACATGGCGATTCTCCGGTGAAGTGCAGTGGGATTGGTTAGAATGGTTGTTTCCGCCCGACCAATATTGTCCACCCATGGATTTCCGTAAGGCAATACTGATCATTGTAACCTGTGTGTTGTGCACCACAGCAAGGTCAGCGCAAACTCTTTCCGCACAGATACAACAGATTGCACATGATGAGCTCGAAAAAGTTGCCGCTGCCAGCGGTTTGAGCGAACCCGAGTTCGACCTGACCGTGGTCAGCAGCCGGCCGGCGCCAGCGTGCAGCGTGGCGCCCGCCATCGAGGCTGCCGACACGCGCCAGCCGGCGCGCATGCGGTTTGTCGCGCGTTGTCCGGACGGCAACGGCTGGCGCCATGAGTTCATCGTGCGCGCGCGGGTGTCGGCCATGGTGGCGGTGGCCAGCGCGCCGTTGTCTGCCAATACCGTGCTCGGCGAGTCCGATGTCGCACTCGAGCGGCGCGACATCACCAATATTGCCGATCCGGTCGGGGTGCTGGCCAATGTCGTCGGCCAGTCGAGCCGGCGCAGCCTGCGTGCAGGCGATGTGCTGCGTGTGGGCAGTCTGGCTGCGCCGGTCGTGGTCAAGCGCGGCGACGGCGTCGTGATGGTGGCGCGCCAGGATGGCATCGAAGTGAGCATGGCCGGCGAGGCGCTCGACGCTGGCGCACGCGGCGCCGTGGTGCGGGTCAAGAACAGCGCCAGCGGCCAGGTCGTGCGCATGCGCGTGGTCGGCGCCGGGGCGGTCCAGCCGCTTGACTTGCCGCTGGGCGAATGACGCATCAGGCCGGGCATCAGTCCGTTATTCCCTGCAGCTTGCCGGCGATGCGCGCCAGTTTCGACGCATAGTCGGGGTCGGTGGCGTAACCGCCGCGCGCCAGTCCCTGCGCAAACGCCTGCGCGTCGTTGCCCGTATTGAGCGCGCTGCGGTAGCGCGGGTTGTCCAGCAACACGCGGGCGTAGTCCTGGAACGCGCTGGCCGCATCCGGATAGGCGCGAAAGCGCTCGCGGGTCGTCAGCGCTGCGCCGTTCACGTATTCAGTGGTGGTTGAGTCCCCCGTCGCGCCATTCCAGCGCGGCCCGGCCTTGATGCCGAACAGGTTGTGGCTGCTCGCGCCGCCTTCGACGCGCAGCGGTCGCTGGCCCCAGCCCGATTCAAGGGCAGCATGGGCCTGCACCAGTTCCGGCGCCACGCCAAGCTGCTGCGCCGCCTGGCGCGCCCAGGGTGCGATGCTGTCCAAGAATGCCTGCTGCTGGGGCGGCCTGGCGACAGTGTTTGGCGCAGGGACGCCATCAGCGCCGTCAGCGCCCTCGGTGCCATCCATGATCAGCCCGGTGGCCCGTGCGCGCAGCAGCGCGCCTTCGGCGCTCAGCGTGCTGGCGGCGCCGCCGTCCGGGTCGCCATGCTGAATGTAGGCGGTCACTTCACTGGCGACATCGTTCAACAGGCTGCCAAAACCCGTGCCGCCGCCGGATGCGGCGGTCGGGCGCGTTGCGTTCGTTGCGCTCGTGGCGGCAGTGGGCGCGGTGGCCCGGGTCGTCAGGTCAGCGTGGCGCATACAACTGCTCCTCGCCGTGCATCACGCGCTGCATGATGCCGTGCTGTTCGGCCAGCAGCTGGCCGTTGCGCAGCGTTGCGTCCTTGCAGGCGCGCACCGTCTGCTCCAGTGCCTGCCAGGCCGCCTCGAAGGCGGCGCGCGGCGCAGGCGCCAGTGTCGCGCTGTACTGCGCCATCGTTCCCTGCGGCCCCAGCAGTGCGCGCACGAGATTCACGCGCTGCTGGCGGCGCGCTTCCATGGCCTCGAGCAGCGGGGTGAGTTCATCGGCCAGCGTGCTCAGCTCGGCACTGCGGTGGCGCACGGCGGCGTCGAACTGGCGTTCGAGCAGCATCAGGATGTTGGCCGCTTCCTTGACGTCCTGCGTGACGCCGTCGGCAAGCAGCGTGTTGGCCTGGGCGCGGGTGAGGGTGGCCATGTTTAGCGTCCCGAGTGAAATTTTTGAATCAGGCCAGCCAGGCGCCCGGCATCGAACGGCAGCTCGCCGCGTGCGAGCGCTTCGCGCAGCTCGGCCACGCGCACGGCGTCGAAGTCCGGCATGGCGCTGAGCGCATCGGCGGCAGGCTGCAGCACCGCCGATTGCAGGGCGGCTGCCGGCGCCGCCGATGCTTCGGTCTGGACCGGTACCGACACCGCACCGGCGCCAGGCGTCACGGTGGTGATGGCGGACGACGATGTGCCGGAGATTTTCATGCGGTTACCTCGTGATTTGGTGTTGATGGTCATGGCGATGTCGGCAGCTGGCCGCGCAGAGTTTCCAGTGCCGCCGCGTCGGGCAGGCTGACGGTCGCGCCCGCATTGGCGGTTCCGACCAGTGCCTTGCCAGCTGGTGCGCCGGCGGCCGGTGCGCCGAACATGCCGGCCACGGCGCGCGACTGCGCGCTGGTCAAAATCAAGAGTTCGATGCGGCGGTTCTTGCCGTCAAGCGGTTGCTCGGGATGCAGCGGGCCGCGGTCGGCCATGCCCACCACTTGCAGCACGGTGTCGGTGCGCATGCCGCCGGTGAGCAGCTGGGCCCGTGCCGACAGTGCGCGGTCGGTCGACAGCGCCCAGTTCGAATAGGCGCCGCGGTCGATGCCGGCGTAGCGGCTGGCATCGGTATGGCCGACGATCAGCATCTGGTTGCGCATCTGCGCGAACAGCGGCCCCATTTTTTGCAAGAGGCGCGCAAAGCGCCCGGTCGGCAGCGCGCTGCCGCGCATGAACATGCCCTGCTTGTCCGTGTCGTGCAGCATCACGCGCAAGCCGTAGGGTGTGACCACGGTAGCCAGGTTTGGCGCCAGGCCTGCTTCGACCGACAGCTCGGTGAGCGCTTTGGACAGCGCGGACAGGTCGGCCTGCGTTTCATAGCCGACCTTCGGTGCATTCGCATCGCCCCCGCTGCCCGGATTGCCGGGGCCGCCATTGCCCGTGTGCGGTACCGGGAAGCGTTCGATCAGGCTGCCGCTCGGTTCGCTGGCGATGGCGGGTTTTTGCCCCTGGCCTTCGAGCATGCCGCTCTCGGTTGCTTCGCTGATGATGGCTTTCAGATTCTGCTGTTCGCGCGAGGCGATCAGCCACAGCACCAGAAACAGCGCCATCAGCGCCAGGCAGAAGTCGGCGAACGCGACTTTCCAGGCGCCGCCATGTTCGTCATGCTGGTGCTTGCCGCCACCGCGCTTGACGATGGTCGATTCGTGCTTGTCGTTCGTTTTCGACACGTGTTACCCCGTCATGCGGTCGGCGGCGCGACGACGCTTGTTCTGTGATTCGTCTTCGCCGCCCATCGCGTTGATCCACTGTTCGAGCTGGGCAAAGCTGGGTTTGGTATTCAGTTGGATCAGGCGGCGCCCGGCGTCGATCGCCAGCAGGGCGGGTTTGCCGGCCACGTGGGTGCACAGCACGACCTTGACGGTTTCCATCGTCGAGGCATCCGAGTTGACCGTTTGCTTCATCAGGTTGGCCAGCGGCTCGAGCACGCCGTAGCAGGCGAAGATGCCAATGAACGTGCCGACCATGGCCGCGCCGATCTTTTCGGCGATCTCGCCCGAATCGGCGCCGCCCGAGACCGAGTACATGGCCATCACGATGCCCAGCACGGCCGCAAGGATGCCGAAGCCCGGCATCGCTTCGGCGATCTTCTGCAGCGATTTGGCCGGTTGCGTCAGTTCTTCGTGGATGGCTTCGAGTTCCTGCTCGAGCACGCCTTCGAGCTCGTGCGCGTTGATCTTGCCCATCGCCATCAGGCGGAAGTTATCGACGATGAAGGCCAAGAGCTTGGTCTCGTCGAGGATCGCAGGATAGCGCTGGAACAGCGGGCTTTCGGCGGGCGCCTCGACGTGCGCGTCCAGTGCCTTCAGGCCGCCGGCAGCCGTCTGCAGCAGCTCGTACATCAACAGCAGCAGCTGGCGCTGGAATTCCGAGTCGTGCTTCTTGCGCGCCGCCACCTTCTTGAGCTGGTGGCCCAGTTCGGCCAGGACGTGCTTCGGGTTGCCGAGCACCAGCGCGCCCAGCGCGGCGCCGCCGATGATCAACAGCTCGATCGGGTGGAAGATCGAGGTAAAGGTGCCGCCCATCAGGGTAAAGCCCCCGAAGACGGCGCCGAGCACGATGGCGATACCGAGTAATTGCTGCATGACGTGGTGCCTTTCTGGCGGTTTCTGTGGTGTCGTTTCAGTCGCGCCGGAGCGCGGTCTTCATTTTCGCCAGCGCGCTCTTGTTGAGCTGGCAGACGCGCGCGTCGGACAGGTCGAGTACGGCGGCGATTTCCTTGTAGCTCAGTTCGAACTCGTAGATCATCTGGATCACGCGCTGTTCCTTGTCGTTCAGTGCGCTCAGCGCCTGTTCCAGGCTGCGCCGCACCATGTAGGCGTCTTCGGGGCCAGGCGTGTGCTGCTCGGCGCCGACCGCTTCCTGCAGGATCTCGTCGAAGCTGAGCATTTCTTCGGCGCTCTCGGCCAGCAGGTACTGCTGGTATTCATCCGAAGTCAGGCCCAGTGCGGCCGCGGCTTCCTGTTCGGACGGCTCGCGTCCCAGGCTGCGGGTGAGCGCGCGCAGGGCGTCGCGCTGGCGGTGACTATCCTGGCGCACCGCGCGCGGGCGCCAGTCCTGGCGGCGCAATTCATCCAGAATTGCGCCGCGCACGCGCAACGAGGCGTAGCTGGAAAACCCGGTATCCGGGGCGCCGTAGCGGCGCAGCGCTTCCAGCAAGCCCATCAGACCGATCTGTTCCATGTCCTCGCGCCCCATCGCGCCCGAGACCTGGCTGCCGAGCTGGCGCGCGATGCGCTTGACCAGCGGCGCATACGCCAGCAGGTGACGCGACTCGTCCTGCGGCGACAAACCCGCGCTGGCCACCACCTCGCCATATTCGCTGGCGGCGGCATCGACGTAATCGGTCATGTAGGCCACGGCGTCTCCGGGATCAGGCTGCGTATCACTCGATGATCAGCTTGCCGACCATGACTTCGGAAAACGGCTTGAGGTGGTTTTCCTTCGCATAGTTGGCGTTGAAGACCTTGTTCAGCTCGGCCGCGTACTGGTCCACCGTCATGGCGGACGCTTCGGCCATCGTGCGTGCCGACAGGGCGGACACCGCGATGCTGCGCAGCAGTGGCAACTGTTCCTTGGTCGCCTTTTCTTCCGCCGCCGTGGTGGCCAGCACCAGGTCGACCGACAGGTAATGGGTGGCTTGCTCGGCCGGCGCGCGGCGCAGCATGACGATGACCTTGTCCAGCGTGACGTACTTGGTCAGCTTGGTTTCGGGCGCCGGCTTGGCGGCCACGCCGTGGCTTGCGGACGTGTTCATGTACCACATCGCGCCGCCAGCGGCGCCCGCCACGACGACGACAGCGGCGACAATTGCAATGATCAGTTTGGATTTCATGGGGGGCGTGTCAATTCATCGAGAAAAGGTTGGCGTCGGTGGCGGCCTCGTCGTGCAGCGCGCGGCCAGGGGTGCGCGCCTGGTCCTGTTCCTGGCGCGAACGACCCTGGGAGTCGGCCTGGCCCTGGCCCGGCGTCTGGCCGCCGGTCTGGGCGCTGGCCTGCATGCGCGGCACGTCGCTGACGTTGACCGAGACGCTGCTGTACTGGCGCCCCGCGAGGTCGCTGCGCAGGTTGTCGCTGACGGCGTTCAGCTGGCGCAAGACGTCGCTGTTGGAGGCGGCGATGTGGATCTCCAGATTGCCTCCGCTATGGCGGATCGCGATGTCGATGCGGCCGAGCATCGGCGGCTCGAGGCGGATCGTCGCCTGGTCGATGTTGCGGCCGACCTGGAGCTGCAGGCGTTCGCCCAGCGCTTCGTGCAGGTTCTGGCGCCATGCGGTCGGCGGACCGGCCAGCACGATGCTGTCGGTGCTGCGAATGCTGGCCGGCAACGCACTGGCGGCGCTCACGCCCGGACCGGCTGAGACGGGGGCGGCGTCGGCACTGGCTTCGGCCGCTGCTTCGCCCGCTGCCTTGCCCGATAGCGGCGCGGCGGCAGGCATGGCGTTCGGCTGCGCCGTCACTGGCTGGGGCGCACCCGGGCCAGGCCCGGCTGCTGCCGCTGCTGCCGGCACGCTGGCGGCCTGCATGGCAGATGGCTGGATCGACGCACGAACCGCACCGGCATCGCTCAACACATTGGCCACTGCCGGAGCGGCGCGTGCGCCGGTCACCTGAGCGAGCGCGCCCGGCGCGCCGGCAACCGGTCCGCCGGCGGCATCGTCGGAAGGCGCAGCAGCGGCATCAACGGCAACGGCGGGCTTCGCAACCTGCATCGCCAGCATCATGGCGGGCAGTGCGGCCGGCGCCAGCATCGGCGCCATCGCGCCCAGCAGGATGTCAGGGACGACGTCATCTTGCACGGGTGCCTGGTCCTCGCCGGCGTCGGCGGCTGGCGCCGCCACGTCATCCTGCTGCGGCATGGTGACCGTGACGTCGGGCAGCGCGCGGTCCAGCGCGATCCAGTGACCGAAGGGCAGGGGAGCAGCAGGCGCCGTGGCCACTGCCGTGGTCGTTGTCGTGGCCTGGCCCGGCGCTGCCGTACCGGCCGTGCCAGCGGCGGGCACCAGCGCATCGGGCGTTGCCGCGCCGGGAATGGCGGTGGCTGCTGCCGGGGCGGGATTGCCCGCCACATTGCCAGCGGCCTGCATCGTCGTCGTCATGCTGCTGTTCATTGCGAAATTCATTGCACGTTCTCGCCAGGTTCGGTTGCGCCCGCGAGGGCATAGGCTATCCAGCCTTCCTTGTTGTCGCGCATCTCGTCCATGCGCGTCTGCAGGCCGGCAGCGGCAGCGGCGCCCGCTTGCGCGGCGCGCTCGTGCGCTGCGCGCAGGCGCTGCAGGGCCGCGCGCTCGGCGGCGCTCCACGGGCCCTTGACGGCCAGCGCCTGCAACTGGCGCGCCAGGTCGCGCACGACCCGCTCGAGGCCATCCCAGTCGGCGTCGCTGACCGCGGCATCGAGCTGCGCGCCCAGGCGGCCGATGACGAGTGACCTATCCATTGCGTTCCTGGACGCCTTTCCAGCCCTGGCGAATGGTCGACAGGATGCGGGTGACTTCATCGACCATGTCCGTGTCGAGCTTGATGCCGGCCGTGTGCAGGCGGCCCGCGCAGAAATCGTAGATACGCGCGAGGTTGGCGACCGTGTCGCCGCCGCCGTCGAAGTCGAGCGAGCTGGCCAGGCCATTGATGATCTCGACGCACTTGTTGATGCTGTTTGCCTTCTGTTCGTAGCGGCGCGCGACGATGTGCGCGCGGGCGCGCGCCAGTTCGTCGAGCAGGCCGTCGGTGAGCAGCAGCACCAGGTCGACCGGCGAGGCGCGCGTGGTCTGCGCGTCGAGGTTCACTGCGTGGTAACTGCCGTAGGCTTCTTGATAGGACATGATGGGAATCCGGCTGTGGTTATTTGTCGTTGCTGAACAGGGCATCGAACAGGGACACATTGTTGTTCATCACGGACTGCATCGTCTGCAGCTGCGTGAATTGGCGCAGGTAGCGCTGGTAGGCGGCTTCATGCTGCCCGTCGAGCGAGGCCTGGCGGTCGCTCAAGCGCGATTGCTGGGTGGTGGTCTGTTCGCGGCGCTGCTTGATCTGGCCGTCGACGCCGCTGCTCCAGGTTTTCAGGTAGGTGTCGAGCGCACCGGCGATGCCGGTTGGGGCCGACGTACTCGGCGCGCCGATCAGCGCGTCCAGGCCGGTCGGATTGACGGCCAGCTGGCTGGTCAGGCGCGCAGCATCCAGTTCGAGCGTGCCGCTGCGCGTGGAAATGATGCCGTAGGCCGCGAGCGAATCGCCATTGGCGGGCCGCAGCAGCGACCCGAGCCGGTCGGCCAGCGCGCGCACGCCGCTGTCATGCGCGAACGTGCCCCCGGCCACGCCCTTGGCGGCGTCGCCGCTGGCGGTCAGCTTGCTCAGCGTGGTCTTGAGCTTGTTGTAGGCGTCGACGAAGGCCTGCACATTGGCCGTCGTGGTCTTGGTGTCGGCCGATACGGTCAGCGTGACGGGCGCCGCGCCGGTCGTCTGGGCCCGGGTGAACGTCATGCTGACGCCATCGACGGCGGTGAACGTGTTGCTGGCCTGCGTGATCGCGGTGCCGTTCTCGGCCCCGACGCGGATCTCGGCATCCTGGGCTTCGACCAGCACGCGGCGCCGCGCCGGGTCGGCATTCGCGTCAACCAGGCTGGACGTGCCGGTGATGCCGCTCGTATCGAGCGTGATGGCCGAGTTCAGGCCGGTGTCCCGGGCGGTGAGCACCAGCTCCGCGGTACCGCCGGTGGTGACGATCGAGGCCGTGACCTTGCCCGCATTGCCGGCAGCGCCATTGATGGCGGCGGCCAGTTCGCGCGTGCTCAGCGCGCCGCCGTCGGTGTTGGCCGCAGCCATGTCGACGTCGAAGGCGAGGGCGCCGCCCATATTCAGTTTGAGCGTGCCCGCCACGCCGGTGCTGTCGGTCAGGCCCGTGAGCGACACCTGGCTGGCGGTGGCGATCTGCTTGACGAAGAATGCATACGTGCCGGCGGCGGCCTTGCTGCTGGCCGTGGCGCTGCCGACCGTGGTGTCGCCAAACACGGCGGACTGGGCGAACACCTTTTTGTTCGCGCCCGTCAGCGCCGCCAGGCTGGTCTGGAACGCCAGCAGCGCCGAATTCATCTCGGTCAGGCCGCGCTCGGCGGCCGTGGCGGCGGCAAGCTGCGCCGTCAGGATCTGCTGGCGCGGCGCGACGTATTTGTCCGCCAGATTCGTCGCGGTCGGGACGGGATCGTAGACCGGTGAAGTGATTGCCGTTGCCATGGGATGGGTTCCTTGTGGTTGCGTGTGCTTGTGCGTGTGCGGTGGGCTCAGGCCCGCCCGGCCAGCCAGGATTGGGTGGCGATGTCGTCTTCGCGCTTGCGGGTAGCGCGTTCATTCTCGGCCGCATGCGCGTCTTGGGTACGGGCCAGTACCTTGCCCAGCAGTTCGCGCCCGATCCAGGCATCCCTGAGCCGGTTCTGCGAGACGGCCATGTTCGCCTGGTGCAGCGACAGGTCGACCCGGTGGCTGTCGGCCAGCGCCATCACGCCCTGCTTGTAGGCGCCGCAGTTCAGCGCCATGGCAGGATTGATCTGCAGTGCCGCGCCCGATGCCCCGCTGCCGTGTGTCAGCGCCGTCAGGCGATTCAGGTTGTTCTGGTAGCGCACCCGGGTTGCTTCCTGGCTGGCCAGGTCGGCCTCCAGGCGTTCGACCTGGGTCGAACGCAGTTGCACCAGGGTGTCCAGGCTGCGGATGGTCGTTGAACGTGTCATGCCATGATCGCTTTCAGGGCGTCGATGCAGTTGTCGATGGGCGCGCCTTCGCGCGTGCCCTGGCACAGGAACGTCTCGATATGCGGTTGCAGCGCCACGGCGCGGTCGGTCTCCGGGTCGGCGCCCGGCACGTACGCGCCCAGCGGAATCAGGTCGCGCACGCGCGCATGGCGCGCCAGGGCCGCCTTGAGCTTGCGCGCGGCCAGCGAGTGCTCGGGCGTGACCACCTGCGCCATGCAGCGCGAGATCGATTGCGCAATGTCGATCGCCGGGTAGTGGCCGCGCTCGGCCAGTTCGCGCGTGAGCACGATGTGGCCATCGAGGATGGCGCGCGCCGAGTCGACCACCGGATCCTGCTGGTCGTCGCCCTCGGCCAGCACCGTGTAGATCGCGCTCATGCTGCCTTGCGGGTTCTCGCCATTGCCGGCTGATTCGACAAGTTGCGGCATGTTCGAAAACACCGACGGCGGATAGCCGCGCGTGGCCGGCGGCTCGCCCAGCGACAGCGCCACTTCGCGCAGTGCCATCGCGTAGCGGGTCAGCGAATCGCACAGCAGCAGCACGTTCTGGCCGCGGTCGCGGAAATGCGCCGCCACCGCATGGCACAGCTCGGTCGCCATGACGCGCATCAGCGGGCTGTCGTCGGCCGGTGCAACCACCAGAACGGCGCGCTTCAGGCCTTCAGGCCCGAGCGAGCGCTCGACGAATTCGCGCACCTCGCGATTGCGCTCGCCGATCAGGCCAACCACGACCACATCGGCCACGGTCTGGCGCGTGATGAGGCCCAGCAGCACCGATTTACCGACACCGGAACCGGCCATCAGGCCGACGCGCTGGCCCTTGCCAATCGTGAGCATCGCATTGATGGCGCGTACGCCCACGTCGAGCGGCTCGTCCACCGGGGTTTTCTTCAGCGGATTGACGCGCGGCGGGGCAGGGGCGAGCGGCTGGTCGCCGCCCAGGCGGCCCAGGCCATCGATCGGCTCGCCCAGGCCGTTGACCATGCGGCCCATCCAGCTCGGGCCGATCATCAGATCGGCCTTGTCCGCGGCCGGCAGCACGCGCGCGCCGGTGGCCAGGCCGGTCGCCTTCTTGAACGGCATCAGGTACGAGACCTTGTCGCGAAAGCCGACCACCTGCGCATCGAGCCACTCGCCATCCACCGTCTCGATGCGGCAGCGCTGGCCCGTGTGCAGGCGGCAGCCGCTCGCTTCCAGCAGCAGCCCCTGGGCGCCGACCAGGCGCCCGGTGGGCGTGGCGACCGGCACTGCGCCGAGTTCGACGGCGCGCAGCGAGTCGGCCAGCGAATGCGACAGCGAAGCGGCCACGCCAGTCATGCCCGTTCCCCTTCGCCCAGCAACTGGTCCTGGACCTGTTCCATCACGGCCGCCAGGCGCCCCTGGCAACCGGCATCGACTTCATGGTCGCCCGAACGCACGCGGCATTCGCCGGCGTCGAGCGCCGGGTCGGGCAGGATCGTCCATTTCTTGGCACGCTTCGGATCGAGCTCCAGCACGCGGCGCAGTTCTTCCGGATTCATGAACACTTCGACCTGGTCGCGCGACGGCGGCATCACGGCCAGCGCTTCCTCGACCAGCGAGAGCAGTTGCACCGGCTGCAGCGCCAGCTCGGCGCGGATCACCTGGCGCGCGATCTTGCCCACCAGGTCGACCACTTCGGTGCGCTGCGCGGCGCGCAGGTCGGTCTTGAGTTTCTTGAGGCTCTTGAGCATCGCATCGACCGGCTTGGCCAGTTGTTCGAAGCTCTCGAGCGCCATCGCCCGGCCTTCGTCGATGCCCCGTTCGAGGCCCTCGATCTTGCCTGCGGCAATACCGTCGGCGCGGCCCTGGTCCAGGCCCACTTCGTAACCGTCACGCTGGCCCTGGCGATAGCCGTCGGCCAGCGCGCTTTGCCACTCGTCGGCGGCATTGCCACCGGCCGCCCCGGCGGACGCGCCGGCAGGGCGCGCCGCGCTGAACTGGTGCAGCGGCGGGAAGTGGTAAGTGCGAAACGGTTTCATTCGGCCGTCGCTTCGGCAAACAGCTGTATGTCGATCTCGCCGGCGTCGGCCAGCTCCTTGACCGTGGTCATGATTTCGCGGCGGGTCTGCTCGATGCGCGACATCGGCACCGGGCCGGAGCGGCGCATCAGGTCTTCGAAGCTTTGCGCCTGGCGGCGCGGCATCGCGGCCAGGATGGCGTCGCGCAGCGGCGCTTCGGCGCCTTTCAGGGCAATCGCCCACTGTTCCAGCGGCACGTCGTCGAGCAGGCGCGAAATCACTTGTTCGGTCTGGCGCGACAGGATGAAGAAGTCGTACATCGACATCTCGATCTGCGAGACGACCTCGGGATCATGGGCGCGCAGCAGTTCAACCATGCCGGCGCGGTTGTCCTGCAGGCGGTTGAGGATGTCGGCAACCTGGCGCACGCCTTCGACGCTTGCGCTCTGCGTGTCGAACGCGGCCAGGCAGCGGCCCACCAGCTCTTCGAGTTCGTGCAGCACGTCGCGGTTGATTTCGTCCAGGCGCGCCATGTTCAGCAGCACCAGTTCGCGGCCTTCCAGCGGCAGCGCTTCCAGGATTTGCGAGGCCAGCGCGGGTGGCAGGAAAGCCAGGAACACGGCCTGCATCTGCACGTGCTCGCTCGAGACGAATTCGGCCAGCCACTTTGGCGACGCGTACTGCAGGCGCGCCATTTTCGGGCGGATCGCATCGCCATAGATCGAATTGAGCACGCTGTTGGCGATATCGCTGCCCAGGGCCAGGTCGAGCGAGCGCTTCAGGTAGCTGCGCGAGGCGCCGTGCAGGCCGCTTTGCTGGCGGTAATCGTCGAAGAACGTCTGCAGCGCCGATTTGACGGTGTCGACCTTGATGCCGCTCATGCGCGACATCACCTGGGTCAGTTCCATCAATTCGTCGCGCTCAAGGCAGCGCAGCACGGCCGCAGCCTGCTCTTCGCCGATCGACAGCAGCACGATGGCCGCCTGTTCGACCGGGCTCAGGCCCGCCTCAAGGTCGCTGTCTTCGATGTTATTCAGTTCGGCCATGTTTTTTCTGTACCCATTGTTTGACGACTTCAGCAACGCGCTCCGGCTCCTTGGCCGCCAGCACTCTCAGGTGATCGACCATGACGTCGACCGGCGAGCCGGACGGCGGCAAGTCATAGTTTTCGAGCAGGGGAATGACGGCGCCCGGGCTGCCCTGCGCGGGCGCTTCGAGCGCCGCGACGCCGGCAGGCAGCGCGGTGAGCGGCGCTGTGGCGGTGGCGCCCGGCAAGGCCGGGGTGGCGGGGAGGGCCGGCGTGGCCGGCGACGGCGCCAGGCGCGTGGTGGCAGCGCGCAGCAGCGGCCGGGCCAGCAGGAAGTACGCCAGCAGCGCGCCGACCGCCCACAAGGCCCAGCTCGCCATGTCGACGATGTTGTCGCGTTGCTGCCACCAGGCCTGTTCCACCGGAGCAGCCGGGAACTTCATGGCCGACACGGCCAGCACATCGCCCCGTGCGGCGTCGATGCCCAGGCCGCCGGCCAGGATCTTCTCGATATTCGTCAGTTCGGCCGGTGTCCAGGCCTTGCCGTCGGCGGCGCTGGTCGCGTTGAGCACCACGGCCACCGACAGTTTTTTCAGGCGGCCCCGCTCACGCTTGATCTGCGTGATGGCGCGGTCATACGCGTACTGGCGGGTGGTGGCGTTCTTGCGCGCATTGCCATCGTCGGTTTTTTCAGCCGGCGGGGTGCCTGCTCCTTCGGCGGTGGCAGGCGCTGGTGGCCGGTTCGACAGCGTGCCCGGCACGCCCATCGCCATGCGGCTTTTTTCCATCTCTTCGCGCATGGCTTCGCTGGTGACCTTTGGCGCTTCGCCGTATTTTTCCTGGGTTTCTTCGATGCGGTCGTTGTCCACGGCGGCCGTCACGCTGACCTTGTAGTTGGCCACGCCGAGGATCGGCGCGAGCAGGTCGTTGACGTTGGCGCGCACCTCGTCGGCGTGGCGTTTTGCGGCCGTGTCGCCCTGTGCGGCGCCATCGAAGCCGTCGGCCAGATCGATGCGCGAGGACAGGTAATTGCCGGCCTGGTCGACCAGCGAGACGCGCTGCGGCGACAGGCCCGCCACGCTGCCCGACACCATGTTGACGATCGCGGCGATCTGTTCGTTGCCCAGGCTGCGGCCCGGCTTCACGGCGACGACGACCGACGCCGAATTGCCGTCAGCATTGCCCGTCACGAACGAGCTGGTCTTTGCGATAGCCAGGTGCACGCGGGCACTGGCGATCGAATCCATCGTCAGGATGCTTTGCGCCAGCTCGCCTTCGAGGCCGCGCCGGAAGCGCACGTCCTGCACGAACTGCGACACGCCGAGCGGATCGTTGCGGTCCATCAGTTCGAGGCCGGCCGGCAACTGGGCGGTCACGCCCTTGGCCGCAAGCAGCATGCGCACCTTGCCCAGCTGCGACGACGGCACCAGCACCTGGCCGCTGTCCGGATGAACGCGGTAGGGAATCTGTTCGGCTTCGAGCACCGTCATCATGTCGGCAGCGACGACTTTCTCGCGCGCGCCAAAGACCGGCTTGTAGCTCGATTGATCCTGCCACATGAACATCATGACGGCAGCGGTCACCGCCACGGCCAGGCCCAGCATCAGCGGCAGGTTGTTGCGCAGCAGCGGTGGCAGCGCGGGCAGCGCGAACTTGCCGCTGAAGGGAGACTTGAGGGAGGAGAGCACGTGAGCGTCGCTTGTCAGATGAATCAGATCGGGAGCTTGAGCAGTTCGTCGACTGCGCCCATGACCTTGTTGCGTACTTGCATCAGCATCGAGAACGAGAGGCTGGCTTCCTGGCTGGCCAGCATGGCGCCGACCAGATCGTCGCTCTTGCCGGTTTCAACCGCCGTAACGCGGGCACTGGCGGCCTGGTCCTGGGCGTCGACGCCGGCGATGGCGCTCTGCATCGCCTGGGTAAATGAAAACGCACCGGCGCCGCCCGTTGGCGCGCCGAGTTCGGCAAACGACGCGGCAGCCGGTGCGATGGCCAGGCGATTCGCATCGTTGTTCAGTTGCGACAGATCAGCCCGGATCAGGCCAGCGAGTTCGGTTGCCATCGTGGTTTCCTTGAAAGATTAACGTTGTTCATCGGCCACAAAATTCAGCAAATTTACCGTAATTTCCGGTTTGTAATTGTTAAATACCGTTCTAAAAACCGGGCTTGATGTAAGCACAACTTCATGCGTCACCTATGGCGATCAAGCTCGAATCCTCTATGAAATGGCTGGGATGCTGCGATGCAATGACCCAATATTACCGTAGGGCAAATGATAAATCAAAGCGATATGTCAAAGTTGTGGAGGTAAAACTCGCTGTATAATTATTGCTGCCTGGAATCAAATCAATGTGACATTAACTTTCGATAAAGACAGATGCCAATCAATCAACTCGACCGACGGCGCGACCACCAGGTGCTCGATCCGTGTCTGCTGGGCCGACCGGTGCATTTGCTGCCGGCCTTTGCTGCGGGGCTGGCCGAGGCGATTGGTGCCGAAATGGCATCGCCTGGCGGGCGCCGCCACTGGGGTGCTTACCGTCTCGAACACCTCGCGTTCGAAAGGGCTCCGGAGCAGCCAGGACTGCGCTGGCTTGGGGTCGGCGGACCGTATGGCGTAGCCGCGATTGCCTTTGAACGAAACCTGCTCCTCGGGTTGCTGGAAGGGCGTTATGCAAGCCGGCAACCGACGACTTCTGCTGCGGTGCAGCAAAGCCCGGCACTGGAGCGCGTTACGGCAACCGAAGAGCGTCTGGCTGTCACATTGGCCCAGCAACTGGCCAGCCAGCTCGATGCCCGGATCGCCGATGGCCTGGCCCGGTTGGACGATGCGCCGGCGCTGCTAAAACCCGGGGCCGGCGCCGCAATCGTGCCGGCGAGCGCGCCCGGCAAGACGGGGTGGGTACTGCGCGCCGTGCTGCGCGCCCAGTACGGTCGGCGCGATACTGATGAGCCGACCCACGCTGCGCCGGAAGGGCAGATCTGGATTGGCCTCGACCACGCCCTGATGGCCTGCGTACTGCAGGGCATCAAGGCCGACCGCGGCGCTGTGCGCGCGGCAGGTGGCGCGCGCATGCCGGGCGAGCCGCTGGCCACGCGCCTTGAAGTCAAGCTCGACGGCTGCCTGGTGAGCAAGGAAATCACGCTCGCCACGCTGTTCGGTCTGCAGGTCGGCGATGTGATCCCCGTGGCGCTCGGTCGCGCCGATGTCGTGCTGGACAACTCCCGCCTGTTCACCGCCGCGGTGGCCGAGCACAAGGGCAAGCTGTGTTTAACCTCATTTGAAGATGCCGAATAATGGACATGAATCTCAACGAGCAACTGGGTAGCGACGTCATCATTGACGACCTGGACAGCGAAGAAGCGTTGCAAGCCGCCGCCGGCCGAAGCGGCGCGCGCCAGCTGCCGCAGATGATGCGGCGCATCCCCGTCACGCTGACTCTCGAAGTCGGTTCGGTGCGCATCTCGCTGCAGGAGTTGATGGACATCGGGCCGTCGTCGGTACTGCCCCTGGATTCCCTGGCCGGCGAGCCGCTGGTCATCAAGGTCAACGGCACCCCGATCGGCCGCGCCGAAGTCGTCGTCGCGGGCGAGCAGTACGGTCTGAAGGTAATCGATCTCGAAGGCCTGAACCTGGACATTCTCGCGCCATGATGTGCTTTACCGGGGGCGTCAGGGCCCGTGCCCCTGCGCTTCTGTCCGCGCTGCTGGTGGGACTGCTGATGGCGGTTCCCGCCGCCGCCCAGAACCAGGACCTGCTGGCCGGCGTGCTGCCCGGCGCCACCTCGACCAGCGCCGGCATGAGCGTCAAGTCGCAGATCCTGGTGCTCATGACGCTGCTCGGGCTGCTGCCCGTGATGGTCATGATGATGACCTGCTTCACGCGCTTCGTGATCGTGCTGTCGCTGCTGCGCCAGGCCCTCGGCCTGCAGCAGGGCCTGCCCACCCGGATCATCACCGGCATTGCCCTGATCCTGACCATCCTCGTCATGCGCCCCGTGGGCGAGCAGGTCTGGACCCAGGCCTTCCTGCCCTACGACCAGGACAAGATCGGCCTCGAGACCGCGCTGCGCATTGCTGAACAACCCGTCTCGCGCTTCATGCTGGCCCAGACCAGCAAGGCGTCGCTGGAGCAGGTTGCCCGCCTGGCCGGTGAATCGACGGCCCAGCCGCCGCAGCAGCACAGCTTCCCCGTCAAGCTGGCCGCGTTCGTGCTGTCCGAACTGAAGACCGCGTTCCAGATCGGCGCGATGCTGTTCATCCCGTTTTTGATCATCGATCTGGTGGTCTCGTCGGTGCTGATGGCGATGGGCATGATGATGCTCTCGCCCCTTGTCATTTCCCTGCCGTTCAAGCTGCTGCTGTTCGTGCTGGTCGATGGCTGGACGCTCACGGTGAGCACACTGGTCGGCAGCATCCATGCATACTAGTGTCGCCGCAGGAGACTGGCAATGAGTCCCGATATCGCCGTCGACCTCGTGGTCGAGGCCCTGCAGATTGTCATGCTGATGGTGATGGTGCTGGTGATCCCGGGCCTGCTGGTTGGCTTGCTGGTGGCGCTCGTGCAGGCGGCCACCCAGATCAACGAACAGACGCTGAGTTTTTTGCCGCGTTTGCTGGTCACGCTGCTGGCCGTGATCCTGGCCGGCCACTGGATGACGTCGACGCTGATGGATTACTGCGTCTCGGTGTTCCAGCGCGCGGCAACGCTTGTCGGCTAGGGCAGGGCGCGCGCCGATGGAACTGTACGGCTTCCTGATGCCGCTGATCGGCGCCTTGTGGTGGCCGTTCTGCCGCATCATGGCGATGATGATCACCGCGCCCGTGCTGGGCGATGGCACGATCCCCATCCCCGTGCGCGCGCTGCTGGCAGTGGTGCTGTCGTTTCTGATGCTGCCGCTGACGAGCAAGGGCGCGATGCCCGATGCGTTTTCGCTGGCAGGCGTGCTGGCGATGTTCGAGCAGGCCGTGATCGGCGCCGTCATCGGCCTGGCGCTGCAGTTCGCGATGGCGGCCATCAGCATGCTGGGTTTCCTGGCCTCGAGCCAGATCGGCTTTTCGATGGCGACGATGAACGACCCGGTCAATGGCCAGGCGTCGGACGTGATTTCGAGCCTGATGGCGCTGGTGGCGATGCTGGTGTTCTTTGCCATCGACGCGCACCTGGTGCTGGTGGCGGTGCTGGGCCAGAGTTTTCTGGCCTGGCCGGTGGGCGGTGGCCTGCAGCCGATGCTGCTCGAAGCCGTGGCGCTGAACCTGAGCTGGGTGTTTGCCGCCGCGATCCTGCTGGCGCTGCCGCTCGTGTTTTCCACGGTGGTGGTGCAGATCGGCTTTGGTTTTCTGAACCGCGTCGCGCCCAGCCTGAACTTGTTTTCCCTGGGCTTTTCGCTGGTGACGATTTTTGGCTTGCTGATGCTGATCCAGTTGGTGCGCTTCATCCCGGAGCACTACATCGCGATGACCAACCAGGTGCTGGAAATGCTGACCGAACAAATGAGGCTGGCCCATGGCCGATAGCAGCAGCGGCGACAAGACCGAAAAACCCTCGGCGCAAAAGCTCAAGAAAGCGCGCGACGAGGGGCAGGTAGCGCGTTCGCGCGACCTGGCAACGGCCGTCGGCATCCTGATCAGCCTGAAGGTCTTCATGCTGATGCTGCCCGGTTACCTGGACGACATGCGCCACCTGTTTCGGCTCGTGTTCGTGCCGCTGGGCGAGGCGGGCGACATGGAAAACGCGATGTCGACCGTGTTTTCGTCCGCGCTGCTGCTGCTCGTGCACATGGTGCTGCCGTTGCTGGCCGTGCCGCTGGCGATCATCATCGCCGGTGCGATCCCGGGCGGGATTGTCGCCAGCGGAAAGAACCTGGCGCCGAATTTCAGTCGCCTCAATCCGTTGACCAACCTGGGCAACCTGTTCAAGCAGAAGCACTGGGTGGGCTTCCTGACGTCGGCGGCCAAGGCGATCGTGCTGGGCATCGTGCTGTGGCACGTTTCGAACGGCAGCATCAAGGGCTATATCGAGTTGCAGCGCATGCCGCTGGACGTTGCCATCGGCGCCGGCGGCACGCTGGTGTTCGACGCGCTGATGGCGCTGGTGGCGGTGTTCATCCTGTTCGCGCTGATCGACGTGCCGGTGCAGAGTTTTCTCTTTATGCGCAACCAGCGCATGAGCAAGCAGGACATCAAGGAAGAGCACAAGAGCAGCGAAGGCCGCCCGGAAATCAAGCAGCGCATCCGCCAGCTGCAAAACCAGCTGGCCCAGCGCAGCGTGCGCAAGTCGGTGCCGACGGCCGACGTCGTGATCGTCAATCCCGAGCATTACGCGGTGGCGCTCAAGTACGACGTCGACCGCGCCGAGGCGCCGTTCGTGGTGGCCAAGGGCGTCGACGAGATGGCGCTGTTCATCCGCCGCGTGGCCGCCGAGCACGGGCTCGAGGTCGTGGAGCTGCCGCCGCTGGCGCGCGCGATCTATCACACGAGCCAGGTGCAGCAGCAGATTCCCGCGCCGCTGTACCAGGCCGTGTCGCAAGTGCTGAATTATGTTTTACAACTGAATGCGTTCCGTGCAGGCAGGCGCCAGGCGCCGCCCCGGTTCCCCAACGAGGTGGTCGTACCACCGCACCTGAGTGAGGCCCCAGCATGACCGTGACAAATACCTTCAACGCCTTCGTGGGAGAACTGCGCCGCCACAAGTTCGCCGCGCCCGTGTTCCTGATCGCGCTCCTGGGGATGATCATCCTGCCGCTGCCGCCGATCCTGCTCGACGTGCTGTTCACCTTCAACATCGTGCTGTCGCTGATCGTGATTCTGGTGGCCGTGACGGCCAAGCGCCCGCTCGACTTCTCGGTGTTCCCGACCGTGATCCTGGGCACGACCCTGATGCGCCTGGCGCTGAACGTGGCCTCGACCCGCGTCGTCCTGCTCAACGGTCACGAAGGCACGCACGCGGCCGGCCAGGTCATCGAATCGTTCGGTAACGTCGTCATCGGCGGCAATTTCGTCGTCGGCCTGGTGGTGTTCGTGATCCTGATGATCATCAACTTCATCGTCGTGACCAAGGGCGCCGAGCGCATCTCGGAAGTCTCGGCGCGCTTCACGCTCGATGCGCTGCCGGGCAAGCAGATGGCGATCGACGCCGACCTGAATGCCGGTCTGGTCAACCAGGAGCAGGCGACCACGCGGCGCAAGGACGTCGCGGCCGAAGCCGACTTTTATGGCGCGATGGACGGCGCCTCCAAATTCGTGCGCGGCGACGCCATTGCCTCTATCCTGATCCTGATCATCAACCTGATCGGCGGCGTCGCCATTGGCGCGCTGATGCACGACCTGCCGCTGGGCGACGCCTTCCGCGTGTACGCGCTGCTCACGATCGGCGATGGCCTGGTGGGCCAGATCCCGGCGCTGCTGCTGTCGGCGGCCGCCGCCATCCTGGTCACGCGCATCGGCGAGTCGGGCGACCTCGAAGATCAGGTCAGCCAGCAATTGCTGGCCCGGCCGGGCGTGCTGTACTCGGCTGCCGGCGTGATGATGATCCTGGCGATCGTGCCGGGCATGCCGTGGTGGTTCTTCACGGTGGCGGCAGGCGTGCTGGCCTGGGTCGGCTGGACGATGGCCAAACGCATCGGCGCGCCGGACGTGGCGGGCGTGGCAAAAATCGAAGCGGCGCTGCGCGATGACCGCGTGCCCGAACTCGATTGGCAGGCGCTGCCGGTCGTGCAGGCCGTGACGGTGGCGGTGGGCTACAAGCTGGTGGGCATGATCGACCGTGCCCAGGCCGAGCCGCTGGCCAAGCGCATCAAGGGCGTGCGCCAGAGCCTGTCGGAGCAGATGGGCATGCTGCTGCCGGCGATCTCGGTACGCGACGACCTGGCGCTGCGCCCGACGCAGTACGCGATCAGCCTGTCGGGCACCGTCGTGGCCGAGGCCGAAGTCATGCCCGACCATCTGCTGGCGATCCCGTCACCGAACGTGTACGGCGAACTGGATGGCATCCCCGGCATCGAGCCGGCGTACGGGATGGCGATCACGTGGATCCTGCCCGAGCAGAAGGCGCATGCGCTGGGGCTGGGCTACCAGGTGGTCGAAGTGCCCAGCGCGATCGCGACCCACGTGTCGAAAGTGGTACGCGAATACCTGCACGAACTGTTCCGCCACGAAGACGTGCCGGCGATTCTGGAACGCCTGACGGCGCTGTCGCCCAAGCTGGCCGCAGCGCTCGACAAGGCGCTCACGCACACCCAGCTGTTGCGCGTGTTCCGCGTGCTGCTGACCGAAGGCGTGTCACTGAAGGACATCGTGGTGATCGCCACCACGCTGCTCGACAGCTCGGAGACGACCAAGGACCCGATCCTGCTGGCGGCCGAAGTGCGCTGCGCGCTGCGGCGCCAGATCGTCTCGACGCTGTTTGGCAAGAAGAAGGACATGCCGGCCTTTAACCTGTCGGCCGAACTGGAAAACATGCTGCTTGGTTCGCTGAACCAGGCGCGCCAGAATGGCGGCGGCAAGGTCCCGCTCGATAACTACCCGATCGATCCGCAACTGCTGGCGCAACTGCAGATCAATATGCCGGTTGCGCGCGAGCAGATGAAGGGCCAGCACACGCCCCCGCTCTTGCTGGTGCTGCCGCAGGTGCGGCCATTGCTGGCGCGTTATGCGCGGCTGTTCGCTCCGGGCCTGCACGTGCTGTCGTACAACGAGATCCCCGAAAACCGCGACGTGTCGATCGTCGGTACGGTGGGCTGATCAGCCCTTGGCCACCAGGCGCCGCGTGATCACCGGGCCATCCGGCCCCAGGTGAAACGCCAGCTTGCGCTCACGCAGCGCGGCGTCGCCCGCGGTGGCGCGGTCGAAGCGGCGCAGGTGCTCGGTCCATGATGGATCGATGATCTGCTCGGTGAATAATCCCGGGTCGCTGACGTCGCGCAGCAAGGTCCAGCTCAGCGCGCCCTGGCGCAGGCGCGCGCGCCGGCTCAGTTCCATCAGCGCCATGAAGGCTTCGGTGCGCTCCGGGTCGATCCGGTATTCCACCGTCAGCACGAGGCGCCCGCCATCCTGCAGCGGCGAAAGCGATGGCGCCAGCGCCTTGAGCGCCGACGATGGCGTCATGTCTTCGAGCAGCTCGCGGTCCTGAATCAAACGCAGCACGAGCGCCATGACGACGACGCTGCTGCCCGCCGCATACAACAGGCTGTGCTGCACGCTGTCGAGCGTGGCCACCTGGCCCCAGACCGCGGCGCCCGTCGCGCTCGCGCCCATCAGGGCCATCTGGTAAATCGACATCCCGCGCGCCCGCACCCAGTCGGGCAGGGCCATCTGCATCGACACGCTCAGCGAATTGGCCGACACGATGAAGGCCATCCCCGACAGCCACATCGCGCTAGAAGTCAGCACCACGTTCGTGCTGACCGCCGCCACCGCGATCATCGCCGCCGACAGCACGGTGCTGGCCATGACGAGCGTATCGCGGCTGAACGCCTGGCGCATGCGCGGCAGGAAGAACACGGCGCTGATCGCGCCGCCGCCCATGCAGGCCAGCAGCAGCGTGAACACGCCGGCGCCGCCGCCGCCCTGCGCGCGCGCCACCAGCGGCAGCAGCGCCATCAGGGCGGTGGAGTGGAAGAACGACGCCGCCACCCGCGCCAGCACGGCCTTCACACGGTTGGAGTGCCGCGCAAACTGCAGGCCGACGCGCATCGCGCCGCCGATCCGCTCGCGCCCCAGCGGACTTGGCACGTGCGTGCGGCGCCAGCGCATGATCACGAAGCCCGAAATCACCGACAGCACCGCATTGAGCACGAATACATACGCGCTGCCCAGGCTGGCAATGATGGCGCCGGCCGCCAGCGGTCCGGCGATGCGCGACGCGTTCATCGCCACGCCATTCAGGGCCAGTGCCGCCGGGAGCTGCGCGCGCGGCACCAGTTCAGGCACGATCGCCGAGAACACTGGCCAGCGCATGGCCAGGCCAATGCCGTTGGCAAACGTCAGCGCCAGCAGCACGGGCGGCGTGATGGCGTCGGCCAGGATCACCGCGCACAGGATCGTGGCCACGACGGCGACCCAGAACTGCGTGATGATGAAGTAGCGCCGCCGGTCGAGGATGTCGGCCAGCGCGCCGCTCGGCAAGCCGAGCAAAAACACGGGCAGCATCGATGCGGTCTGCACCAGCGCGACCCAGATCGGCGCGGTGGTCAGCGACGTCATCATCCATGCAGCGGCCACGTCGTTCATCCACATGCAGGTGTTGGCGATCAGCCAAGTCAGCCACAGCATGCGAAACACGGGGGCGCGCATCGGGCCGAATGCCGACGGCGGCGGCGCGGCGTCGTTGGCCGAGGGCGCCGGGGCGGGGGTCTGGGATTTGGTCATGCCGGTGAACTCACCGGAAGCGGCGCGGCTGGCCGCTTGCATCTGCAGCTTGTCATTGAAAGGGCGAATGCGTGAAGACAAGCGCCATTGTAGTCGGGGCAGCGCCCCGGGCGGCGCGCTGCTCAGCCTGCTGGATCAGCCTGAGCTGCGTGCGCGCTGCGCTGGCAGCAGCAGCGCCAGTTCGGCCACGGCGCGAAACACGGCTGGCGTGAGCGCCTGCGCCGCCTCTTCGGCATTGGCGATCATCGCGTGACTGCGCCCGGGGGGCAGGGCGTCGCGAAAGCCCCAGCGCAGCACTGTCAGGCCGGCGCGCTTCAGTACGGTCTCGAGTTCGGGCTGTAGCCAGCGCAGGCGCGTGAGCGCGCTCGCATCGGGCGCGCAGACCTCGATCACCAAACCCTGCGGCGTCGGTTCAACCTGGATCACGACGGCGCTGCCGTCGGACAATTCGAGTTCGAGGCGCAGCGCAGCACGCGCACGGCGGCGGCGGCCCGGAGGCTTGTCGGCCTCGTCGGCCAGCACGGCCAGGTGCTGCGGCTTGTCGCCGGCGCCATGGACCGTGAAGCGCCAGGCATCCTGGTGCGTTGCGAGCAGCTGGGGCTGGTGTACGACCTGGCCCTGTTGTCCGGCAGCGAGCATGGCCGGCGACAAGTGTCCGCCCATGTCGGCCAGCGCGCGGCTGGTCAACTGGCTGCCATGATTACGCACCTGGCTGCGCCAGGCGCGGGCCAGGCCGGCGCCGTCCTGCTGCTGATAGGCCAGCTGGCGCGCCATCAGCACCTGGTCCGGCCGCATGGCGGCGCCATCGCCGTCGGTGGCCGGGCCCTGTTGGCCCGTGGCCTGGGTCTCCGGCGCCAGTGGCGCCGAGAACGGCAGCGGCAGCGCATCGGCGCCACCGGCCAGGATGGCGGCCGGGGCCACCACGGCGCCGACCTGCAATGGCGCGAGGGTTGGCGGCGGCAGCGCGGCAACGGGGAACATATGGGCCATCGGATTTACCTGTCAGCGATAAAAAAAGGCCAACCGCGTGGGCTGGCCTTCGAAGTCTAACCCGGGGTGAGGCCCGGGTATGCGGCCATTATTGCAGCAGCGACATGACCATCGACGACATGCTGTTCGACTGCTTGAGCATGGCGGTGCCGGCTTGCAGCAGCATCTGGCTCGACGTCATGTTGGCGCTTTCGGTCGCGAAGTCGACGTCCATGATCAGGCCGGTAGCTTGCTTGGTGTTGGTGCTGATGTTCGACAGGTTGTTGTTGACGTGTTCCAGGCGGTTGGCGGCGGCGCCCAGGCTCGAACGGACCTTGTTGACCGATGCCAGTGCGGTGGTCAGGTTGGTGATCGCAGTGGTGGCATCATTGGCGGTGCTGATTTCCGTGCCTGCGGCGCCGGCAGCGTAGGAGTTAGTAGCAGCACCGACGTCGGTAGCGATGGCAGTCACGTCCGTTGCCATGTTGATGTTCATGACTTCGGTCGCGTCAGCACCGATCTGGAATTTCATGGCAGCGCCAATCGTACCGGCCACGATCAGCGTTTCGCCACCGAACTTGGTGTTTTTCAGCACGTTGCCAAGTTCGGTACCCAGTGCGTCGTACTCGGATTGCATCGACTCTTTGTCAGCGATGCTCGACGACGTATCGGCAGCCTGGGTTGCCAGATCCTTCATGCGGATCAGCATGTTCGACACTTCATCCAGCGCGCCTTCAGCGGTTTGCAGCATCGCGGTCGAGTTCTGGGTATTACGCATGGCAACGGCCATACCCGAGGTCTGGGCCTTCAGGCGCGAAGCAATCTGCAGGCCGGCAGCGTCGTCCATTGCCGAGTTGATGCGGTAGCCGGTCGACAGGCGGGTCATCGAGGTCGACAGATTGCTCTGGGTCTTCGAGATGGCGTTTTGTGCGGACAGGGCAGCGTTGTTGGTGTGCAGGCTCAGCATGATGGACTCCGAAAATGTAGGGGAAGAATTCTGTATGTCGAGTGCGTCACTCGCTCTCATGAGTACAGGGCGACAAATTTCCGTACGGCATTAAATTCTTTATCGAATTTTTTTGAAATAAATTTTTCGGCGGGCAATCACTCCTACGATGACCGTCTCACCTTGGCGTATGTTGCAGCAATAACAGCCCCTAGTAATGCGAATGAGGATGATAATGATTCTCATCTCTGTTAGAATCCCGGTTTTTCGCACCTTACGATTGCCAAACCATGACCCAACAAGCCAACGCCGCACTGCGCCCACCCGTCGAATCGATCCTGTCGCGCCTGATCAGGAGCGCGCTTGTTGGCGCTGTCGCCTCGGCGCCGATCCTGGCGCTGCCGTTTGCCGCCAATGCGCAGGAGGCAGGGCCGGCAGCGGTGGAGAAGGTGATCATCACCGGTGCGAAAGTGCAGGCCGATCCGGCCTATGCCGGCGGACAGATCGGTCGCAGCGGCGGACTGGGCGTCCTGGGCGAGGCGGACATCATGAAGACGCCGTTCTCTACAACCAACTATACGTCGCAAATCCTCGAAGACCAGCAGGTGCGCACGCTGGCCGACGTTGTCGTCAACGAAGCGTCGGTGCGTGTGATGACGTCGACCGGCGGGTTCAGTGAAGACTTCCAGATCCGCGGCTTCAATGTCACCAGTGGCGACGTCGGCCTGAACGGCCTGTACGGTCTGTCATCGTCGAACCGCATGCCGGCCGCCATCATGGAACGCGTCGAAGTGCTCAAGGGGCCGGGCACGCTGATGTATGGCATCAGCCCGAACGGCAGCGTCGGCGGCAACATCAATATCGTCACCAAGCGCGCCGGCGACCAGCCATTGACGCGGGTGACCGCCACCTATGAAAGCCAGGCGCTGTTTGGCACCCATGTCGACGTCGGCCGCCGCTTTGGCGACAATGGCGCCTGGGGCGTGCGCGTCAACGGCGTGATCCGCGGCGGCGACACCAATATCGACGACGGCAAGCAGGATTTCGGCCTGGCCGCGATCGCGCTCGATTACCGCTCGCCGACACTGCGCTGGACGCTGGACAGCTACGGCCAGCAAGAAAAGACCGATAACTTCCGCGCGCAGAACAGCTTCCGGCCCGACATCGCTTCGATCCCGGCGCCACCATCGGGCCACCGCGCCGTGTACCGTGGCGCCGACCTCGAGTTCCGCGATGCGACGATCGCTTCGCGCCTCGAATACGACGTGTCGAAACAGTTGATGGTCTATGCGACGGCCGGCTATCACTACGGCGCCAGCGAGCAGGACTTCCCGACGGCGCGCGCACTGAACGCGGTCGACGCTGCCGGCAACTTCCGCCTGACCAACGCCTGGTACGACGCCTATGGGCGCAGCAAGACTGGCGAAGTCGGGGCCCGCCTGAGCCTGGACACGGCCGGCATCAAGCACTTCATCACCGCCTCGGTCTCGCGCCTGGACAGCGAAGCCGGCAGCTTTTATCTGACAGCCCCGGCCAGCTCGTCGCAGCTGTCGAACATCTACAACCCGGTCGCGATCACGCCGATGATGGGCGAGCGCCTGGCGCCGACCAAGACCTCGGAAACCGAGCTGTCGAGCTTCTCGCTGACAGATACATTGACGTTCCTGGACGGCCGTGTACTGTTCACCGGCGGCTTGCGCAAGCAGAAGGTAGCGGCCGATAACGTGGCGCCAAGCGGCGCAGTGACGAGCTCGTACAGCGAAAGCGCCGTGTCGCCGCTGGCTGGCCTGGTCGTCATGCCGATGGAAAACGTGTCGCTGTACGCGAACTTCACGTCGGGCCTGAGCCGTGGCAGCACCGCCCCACCTACGGCAGCGAACGCGGGTGAAGTGTTCGCCCCGTTCAAGTCCAAGCAATACGAAGTGGGCACGAAAGTCGATACCGGCCGCGTACTGCTCGGCGCCGCCGTGTTCCAGATCGACCGTCCAAACGCCATCACCGATCCGCTGACGACGATCTACAGCCTGGACGGCACGCAGCGCAACCGGGGCCTGGAGCTGTCGGCAGTCGGCGAAGCCGCACCGGGCCTGCGCCTGATGACGAGCGCCACGTTCTACAACGCCAAGCAGCAGCGCACCGCCGGCGGCATCAACGAAGGCAAGAAAGCCACGGGCGTGCCGAAGAACGCGTTCAACGCCGGCGTCGACTGGGACTTGCCATGGATTAGCGGCCTGAGCCTTAACGCCCGCGCGATCCATACGGCTGAGCTGGCGCAGAATGTCACCAATACTGTGTATATCTCGTCGTGGACGCGCTTCGATCTCGGCGCCCGTTATCGTACCGAGCTGATGGGCAAGCCGGTCGTGCTGCGCGCCAGCGTGGAGAACGCAGGCAACAAGCGCTACTGGCTGTCGAGCAGCACGCTGGCCACTGTTGGCACGGCTGCGGCACCGCGCACGGTACTGCTGTCGGCGCAGGTTGACTTCTAAGTAGTCCTACGGTGTGATCCGGGACCTGCCTGCATGGTGAATGCACGCAGGTCCTGTGCTTTTTGGGCGGCGCCGGTATGAAGCACGACATTCGGAACAAAAATCTGTTACAGGCGTTGTTTTGCGGTAACTGAATCGCGTGTATTCTGTTGCCCTAGGGTATAGTTCTTCCCATATTCTGCGAACATGTGATGAAACTTATAACCTTTGAAATCAGTGATCATTCCCTTGCGATCACTACAGTGAAAAAAGCTGGAGAGCAATGGGACTGTGTGATATCGGCGTCCGGCCATGCCGGTGACGGCGCGATGTCAGCCATCGTCCAGCAACAGATCAAGTTTGACGGTGCCTATTGCGCTGATATGGTGCTGGAGAAGGCGGTGGATTTCAGTGGGGCGTTCCTGCAGTTGATGATGTAGGGCTGTTGGCACCGGTTTGCACCCGTCCCCCGGGTGGACGGATTCGACAGAAAGCACGGTTCAATTGTCGCCGTACTTCGCTCGGCAGGCGAACTTCTTCTTTCTTCCTGATCAAGACTATCTCCAATTCGCGGCAACGGGAGTTGCGCCTGGCGGCGAAGGCGCATACAAGCATATATCGCAATGACAGCAACTAACTATTGCGTGCGGCGATTGAGTGTCGCCCCGATGATGGACTGGACAGAAAAAGCCGTAGAATAAGGCTGTATGCGTAGTCGTGTGCAACTGGTGTGCATACGGCCGAGTCGGGCGGGAACGTTCTCTGGGGCGCATTTTCGAAAAAATGGAAAAATTTTAGTGGGTCTGTCCGCAAGCACGGAGCTGCCAAGGCGAATTTGTCGCCGGGGATGTCCAGCGTTGCTTAACCGCTACCGGGCGTCGTCTCGATGCCTCTCCAGGCCAGTTCAAATATCGTCAGGCAGGCCCGGAGAGAGCCGGAGGGATAACGGTAGGGTTGTATGCTAGAAGGTCGCCACGGGGCTGTAATCGCTTAAGCGGCCTTGACGATTGAGAGGACAGTAGCACGGCTGACTTTGAAGTCTCGGGCCAGAGCACTAACCGTTTCTCCTTTACCCTCAGCATACAGGCGCTTCATTTCTACCCGTTGACTGGGTGTTGTCTTTGGTGTGCGTCCGAGGGTCTTGCCTTCGGCTTTCGCTCGGACTAGTCCAGCATGCGTACGCTCAATGAGTAGATCGCGTTCCATTTCTGCCACCGCTGATAGCATCGTCAACATGAGCTTACCGGCTGGGCTAGCAAGGTCGAGGTTCCCGAGCTGGAGGACAATGACCTTGATGCCGAACTTTTTCAGAGTGTTGATGGTTGCGCCTACGTCTTGGGCATCCCTACCGATACGATCCAGTTTCGACACTACCAGCGTCTCTCCCTCACGAATCTTCTTCATCAGCTTCATAAACTGAGGCCGTTGGCTAGCGCTGGTCTTCCCGCTCAGTATGTCACTGAAGAAGTAATCCACCTTGTGACCTGCTGCTTCAATCTCCAGGCGCTGATTCTCTGCCGTCTGGTCCTTTGTGCTCACCCTACCGTAGCCAAACGTTGCCATTTCCTGCTCCTGAGACTGTTATCAACGGGTGTTAGAATATGCTCATGCGTCGGAAATGTCAAACCCTAGTTTGTTAACAGTACCAGTCGCATGGTTGCGCTATGTTGGTATTCGGTCGATTGCTAACAGTCTTGACTTCAGTGTTATGAGGGAATATTGTCAAACTTTCATTACGTTTGCTCGCTATGAACCCAATCTTTCCTAAGGAAATTGACTCGCGTGAATACGTGTTTGCTCTCGTTTCAGTTGTAATGGAGGGCAACGTAGCCATGCTTAAGACGATCAAGTACCTAGGCACGGCGTTCTTTGTATCAACGAAGGGCGACGCGGTGACAGCGGCTCATGTCGTATCAAGTCCACTAGAGCCTAGTCGAGTGAGGGCTGCGGTTCTATGGATCGATGGAAGGGATCAATTGTTTCTTTTGGGAAATTGTCTCCAGTGGGAAGATGCCGACTTCGCATTAGTAAAAGTGCACGCTCCAGCCACAAAATACTTACGCATTGGGACTCCACCGCTGTCTATGGGGAATGATCTAATGATCTTAGGCATCTCCGAGCATGTCACAAGTGATGATGGCAAGAAACAGATGCGTGTCCTTAAAGGTCATATAGTGACTTTGACCGATCGTCGAATGGAGCTGAATTTCCCAGTCCCTGCGGGTATGAGTGGATCACCAGTCATGATCGGTGATGCTGCTGTCGGTTATGCAACGGGCAGAGTTCGGAGTGAGGAGCTGGAAGACTTCCATGAAGAAATTGAAGAGCTAGATCACCATAAGGAACGGCTGACTATCATTCAGAGTCATCGTGTCACGTTCTACGGTGTTGCTCATCCATTTGCTCCGATCATGCATGTCTCACTACCCGCTCTGGGAAATCGGACTCTTGCACAGTTCCTCTCGGATCAAAATGCTTAGGTCGACTGGCCTTTGGATTTTGAAATGGCATGTGCAATCAGCGCCACCATCTTGGTATCGAGGCCGGATTGCTTGGTCTCCGGAGCTGGCGCTGGCATACGGTACTCGTGGCCTGGGTCTGGTAAACCCCAGTGTCGAGCTGCTGGAGCTGCTGTAGAGGCTCTCCGTGGTGCTGGTGCCGGTGTGGTTTTGGCTGATGATTTCGCGTTAGCTTGCTGAGCGGCGTAGCGGCGTAGAGTGTCTTTCATTCTTGTTCCTTTTCTATGTGGTGTGGTGTAAAGTCGATATATCGAGAGAAACTGTGGCGGATAAATGAGTGACGAAAGCAGTAGCACAACGGCAGATGTGATTAACGCGGTTGCAGCAGTAGCTAAAGAGGTTCCCATCTACCCAGATATGGTGCAGCCTGCAGCTAAAGAACTCAGCAAAGGGCTTGTTACGATTGCCAAAACTGTGAACCTAGCCCTTGCTCCCCTTGAGGGCGTGGTATGGGGGTATGAAAAAATCAAGAATATCTTCATTCCGAAAGTTGAAGAACGTCTCAAGAACGTTCCTCTTGAGAATATCGTCACACCCAAGATCAGCGTAGCAGGTCCTATTGTAGAAGCACTTCGCTATACCGGTTCTGAGGAAGCATTAAGTGACCTTTATGCAAATCTTCTCGCTGCTTCAATGGACAGGGACACTGTGACAACTGCACATCCTGCATTTATAGAGATTATCAAGCAACTTACTCCAGATGAGGCAAAGGTAATCGCTCTGTTTCCGCGAGACCCATTCATGCCCGTGATTGACATAAGGCAGGGAGATAAATCAAAACCACAGGACGGTGTTTTTACGGCATTTACAAACTTCTCGCTATTGGGGGAGATGGCAGGATGCGAACATCTCGATCTGGTCCCAGCCTATATTGACAACTTGATTAGACTCGGTTTAATGGAGATTCCTGATAGGCTTTCTTACTCGAAACCTGGCATATATGACCAGTTGGAGAACTCAGAATTAGTAAAAGCTTACAAAGAAGCTATTGAGAATAAAGGCCCCGATATGGAAATCGATTTACTCCGCAAATTCTTGGTGATAACTGCGCTGGGGAAGCAGTTTGCGAAAGTTTGTGTAGTTCCAAAGTCCTAACGGGACGGCGATGGATAAATAATAAAAGATATGCTAGATCAACCCTGCCCACGCCCTCGCCAAAAGTTTTAGGTCATATTTGATTCTTGAAATTCTAATTGTAGTCGGAGCATCCCTGCAAATCGGACGAGGCTGAATGCTCGGATGCCTTGCTTCTCAATTCGATCAAGAGTCTCAGCATCGGGATTTCCAGTGAACGCAATGACGAACTGGGGTGATCCGACAGTTGATTGAACGATTGCCTGTTTCGGTGCGGCGTGATTCCACTGATTTCTAGTTTGATGAAATGTAGGCGACTGCCGCAGTCTATACGGCTCGATTCGGTCGTAAGCGTTCTTAGCCTTCGTCTTACTGGTCTTGCCGTTCAGGTGACTATCTTTGATTTCAATGTATAAGTCTAGGTCAGGATGATAGAAATCTGCTTTAGCTCCGAACTCTAAACCCTCCTTGTCAACAAAGTGTAAGGCATAAGTTTGTCGTTCTGGTGAATGCACCCTAGCGGGAGCAGTACGTCTGCTGCTTTCTGTTCTGGCGATTTGTAAGACATGATGATTCCTTTCATTCCTCAGTGCAGGAAAAGATTGCACTTCGTATTAATGGTAAATGAGGGACCCTTGCACCCCTTGCACTTCGTGTAAGTCATTGATTAAAAAGGTGAATTTACAAAATCAGCCTCTTGCAGTGCCTTTGCACGACTATTGCACAGTCCTTGCACTTGATCCGGTTTCACGCCCATCGGATAGTAGTAGGTGGCGCGTTTACCATCGAACTGAATCTGCGACTTGGTATATCCAAGCTTTAACATGATATGTGCGGGACTTCGGTGTCAGGTCTGACATTTGGACACGACCTCGACCTAACCTTGTCCGACTCCGACTCCGACCCCAACGCTTGCACGGCACTCCCGAAGCCTTGGTAAGCGACCTGAAATTGGCCCCCCCCCGACTGCCTCTTTTCTCACGTCTGGCATTCGCGCACATGACGCTTGTTACAACCGATCAGCAGCATGCATGCATGCACCGCAAACAGCTTTGGCTTATGATGGCGCGTTTTCGACAGTATTCATCGCCTGCTCCTAGGCGACCACACCCTCCAGCATGAGCACTTCTTCGACTATTCCGGCTGCCACGGCCATCGTCCCGCCATCCCGCCGCCTGTCGGTTGCCCCCATGATGGACTGGACCGATCGCCACTGCCGCGTCTTCCACCGGCAGATCACCCGCCACACCTGGCTCTACACCGAGATGGTCAACACCGGCGCGCTGGTCTATGGCGACGCCGAGCGTCACCTGCGCTTCGACGACATCGAGCATCCCATCGCGCTGCAACTAGGCGGCAGCGATCCGGGCGATCTGGCCAAGAGCGCGAAGCTCGGCGAGCAGTGGGGCTACGACGAGATCAACCTGAACTGCGGCTGCCCCTCCGAGCGCGTGCAGAAGGGTTCTTTTGGCGCCTGCCTGATGAACGAGCCGCAACTGGTGGCCGATTGCGTCAAGGCGATGCGCGACGCCGTATCGATCGACGTCACCGTCAAGCACCGCATCGGCATCGATCACAATGAAGAATACGGCTTCGTGCGCGACTTCATCGGCACCGTCGCCGATGCCGGCTGCAAGACGTTCATCGTGCACGCCCGCAACGCGATCCTGAAAGGCCTGTCGCCGAAGGAAAACCGCGAGATCCCGCCACTGCGCTACGCCGTGGCGTACGAACTCAAGCGCGAGTTTCCCGACCTGGAAATCATCATCAACGGCGGCATCAAGAGCGACGACGAAATCGCGCTGCATCTGCAGCACGTCGATGGCGTCATGCTCGGGCGCGAGGCTTATCACAACCCATGGACGATGGCCGACTGGGATGCGCGTTTCTACGATGCCCCCGGCGCGCCGCGCACGCGGATCGACGTGCTCGAGGCGATGATCCCGTACATCGAAGCGCAACTGCGCCAGTACGGCCCGCTGGGCTTGAAACTGAACAGCATCACGCGCCACATGCTGGGCCTGATGCAGGGTTTGCCGGGCGCACGCGCCTTCCGCCAGACGCTGTCGGACTCGAAGCAGCTGGCGCTGGGCGATGCACGCCTGCTGCTGGCTGCCGCTGCGCGGATGCCTGCAACCGCGTAACCACACCTCGCTGACAAAAAGCGTGCCTCGGCACGCTTTTTTTTCGTCTGTAGACAAAGCGAGACATTTCCATACCGAAACTATCTTGAAACTTCAAATTTGCTTGCCGAAGGGCAACGTGAGTTCCATAATGTTTCTCTGTTCCAATTCTTGAACCACATCAACCCTGTTGTTGTGTTGAAACAATTCATCGGAGAAAGAGATTTTCTCGTTCGACGAGGAATTCTTCATTTATCCTTTAGGAAATAGCTGAAAACTATAAGAAACATAGCTTTCACTTGCGCATCGTACGGCGTATCGCGGGACGCGATCTCTACCGGACGAGTTTCGATCAATAAGTTACAGGGAAAACACGAATGAATTTGAACAACATGAAGGTCGGCACCCGTCTGGCCCTCGGTTTCGCACTGGTTCTGGTACTGCTGGTCGCAGTCGCGGTGGTCGGCATCCTGCGCATGGCGCAGATCCAGGACCGCCTCGATCACGTGGTGAGCGTCAGTAATGTATCGACCGGGCTCGTGGTCGAAATGCGCAACAACGTCAGCGATCGCCTCGCTTCGCTGCGCGTGCTGACCCTGATGACCGACCCGGCCGACATGGAACCGGAAATCGTCAAATTCAAGGAACAAACCGCCAAGTACGATGCGGCCCAGGCCAAACTGGCTGCGCTGTTCGCAACCTATGCCAATGATCAGGAAAAGACGCTGCTCAACCAGATCAAGGAACACGAAGCAACCGCGATGCCGGCCATTGCTCGTGCGACCGACCTGTATCTGGCCGCAAATGCGATGGGCGCCACCCGCGTGATGATCCGTGAAGTGCGTCCCGTGCAGCGCAAGTGGACCGACGCCCTGAACGCGCTGTCGGCCCTGGAAGACAAACAGAATGCCCAAAGCAAGGCCGATGCCGAAACGGCGTTTGCCAATGCCCGTAACTTCATGCTGGTCCTGCTGGTGCTGGCGGTCGTCATCGGTATCGTTGCTGCCGTGGTCATCACCCGCAGCCTGCTCAAGCAGCTCGGCGGCGAGCCGGCCTACACGGCGAAGATCGCTGGCAGCATCGCCCATGGCGACCTGTCGATCGCCATCGACACCAAAGCATCGGATCGCGGCAGCCTGCTGGTCGAAATGAAAGAAATGCGCAACAGCCTGGTTGGTATCGTCGAGCAAGTGCGTCGCGGTACGGAAACTATCGGCACCGCCTCGCGTGAAATCGCCGCCGGCAATATCGATCTGTCGTCGCGTACCGAACTGCAGGCAAGCTCGCTGGAAAAGACCGCCTCGGCGATGGAAGAGCTGACCGCGACCGTGAAACAGAATGCCGACAGTGCCCGCGAAGCCAATGCGCTGGCGGCAACCGCGTCGGACGTGGCCCGCAAGGGCGGCGATGTGGTGTCGCAAGTGGTCGGCACGATGGGCGAGATCAATACGTCGGCCAACAAGATCTCGGACATCATCGGCGTCATCGACGGCATCGCCTTCCAGACCAACATCCTGGCGCTGAACGCGGCAGTCGAAGCGGCACGTGCCGGTGAACAGGGCCGTGGCTTTGCGGTCGTGGCATCCGAAGTGCGCAATCTGGCGCAGCGTTCGGCCGCAGCAGCAAAAGAAATCAAGACGCTGATCGGTGACTCGGTCGAGAAGGTCGAGCGCGGCAGCAAGCTGGTCGGCCAGGCCGGCGTGACGATGGACGAAGTGGTCTCGAGCGTCAAGCGCGTGACCGACATCATGAGCGAAATCGCCAACGCCAGCGCCGAGCAGAGCGCCGGCATCGCCCAGGTGAACACGTCGATCATCGAGATGGACAGCATGACGCAACAAAACGCTGCGCTGGTGGAGCAAGCCGCCGCAGCCGCACAGAGTCTGCAGGACCAGGCAGGCGAGCTGGCCCGCGTGGTCAGCATCTTCAAGCTGGAAGAGGGCGAGGAGCACCACGTTCCAGCCCACGCCCAGGCCAAGGCCCCGGCAGCAGCGCCGGCCGTGACCACCACTGCGGTGGTGGCACGTCCGGTCGTCAAGCGCCCGGCGCCACCGGCACTGAAGAAGCCGGCTGCAGCATCGGCTGCACCGAAAAAAGCGGATGAGGCAGTTGCAGCGCCAAAGCCGAAGAAAGCCGCCGTCAGCGCCACCGCCAGCGCCGACGAGTGGGAAGAGTTCTGATTTTTTAAGTAGTCGACCAGCGCCGGCCTGCCGTGCGGCGCACACCCAGACCATTGCCGTTCAATTCAAAAACCTTAAGTGGGGAAACCATGAAAAACCTGTCCGCCAAACTGTTCGTTGCACTGACCCTGACCGCCGCTGCCGGCGCGAGCTTCGCCGCTGAGACCTCGGCCCAGTTCGATCCAAAGAAATGCAGCATCGAGTACCCGAAGGCGTCGCTGATGAATGAAGAGCAGGGCACGACCACCGCGTCGTTCCTGGTCACCGCGGACGGCACCGTGACGGAATCGAAGATCGACAAGTCGAGCGGCTTCAAGAACCTGGACCGCGCGCTGGTCAAGGGCCTGACTTCATGCAAGTTCAAGCCGGGCACCAAGGACGGCGCACCAGCACAGACCTGGACCAAGATCGACTACGCCTTCAAGCTGGACTGATCTACGCTCCCTGTACGTTCCCTTTCACGCAGTCGGCGCCACATGCCGGCTGCGTTGTTTTATCCCCCGCAGTACCGCCTCCCGCGTCATTTCCCCTCTGCACCAAACAATCTTGGTTGTTACAAGATTGTTGCCATATGTTACTGCTGTAATCACTTGGTTCAATCCCGTTTTTTAACGGATGCGCCCGGTATATTGAAGTCATACAAACAGCAACCGAAACGGAGCACACCATGAAAACTTTCCTCTCTACCGCCACCGCTGCTGCTGCCGCGCTCCTGATCGGCACCTCGGCTTTCGCACCGGTGCAAGCCCAGCCGCATCATCAGCGCGCCGACGTCATCATCATCAAGAAGGCGCCGCCAGCGCTGCGCCGCGAAGCCGTGCCGAACGCACGCCGTGGTTTCGACTGGGTGCCGGGTTACTGGAACTGGAACGGTCGCCGCCACGATTGGGTGGGCGGCCATTGGGAAAAAGTGCGTCCTGGCTACGCTTATCAGCGCGCAGAGTGGCGTCAGGACCGCAATGGCTGGCACCTCGACCGTGGCGGCTGGCGTCAGGAAGTGCGCGGCCGTGACAACGGTCCACGCGGCGACCGCGATCGCGATGGCGTCCCGAACCGCCATGACAACCGTCCTAACAATCCTAACCGCTACTAAGAGGTCAGGCAGCGGCAGAACACGGCAAGATTCAAGCGGCCGTGCTGTCGCCGCCGCAGACCTGGTTACGGCCTGACAGCTTGGCCTGGTAGAGCAGGGCGTCGGCTCGTTCCACCAGGCTACTGGCGGCAATGGCCACGCCTTCTCCGGTGGTGCTGGCCACCGTCGACGTGTACGCGCCGGCGCTGATCGTCACGATGCCGACATCATTGCCGGCATGCGCAATCTGCAGCGCCATTACGGCGCAGCGGATGCGCTCGGCGACCATCCTGGCCCCGGCCGGATCGGTATCCGGCAGCAATGCCACAAATTCCTCACCACCATAGCGCGCCGCCAGATCGGCCGGGCGCACCAGGCTGTCCCGCAGCGCCGCCGCTACCTGGCGCAAGCAGGCGTCGCCGGCCACGTGGCCATACGTATCGTTAAAGCGCTTGAAGTAATCGACGTCGATCAGCACGATCGACAGCGGCAACCCGCTACGCGCCGCGCGCGCATTTTCGAGCGTCATCACTGCTTCAAAACGGCGCCGGTTGGCAATGCCGGTCAGGCCATCATGGTCGGCCAGCACAGTCAATGCCCGGTTATGTTCCTGCAGTTGCTCGCGCGCGCCCACCAGTTCGTGTTGCAGGTGGTCGCGAATCATGATCTGGCGCACCAGCCGCCAGCCGAAGGCCAGCAGCAGCACAATGGCGACAAACGTGATCGTGGCCTGTGTCAGCACCGACTGCAGCCATTTCGCGAGAATTTCCTCCTTCGATTGCGCGGTCGCGACGATCAATGGATAGGTGTCGAGGTGGCGGTAACTGTAGAGCCGCTCGATGCCGTCGATCTTCGAGCGTCGCATGCCGGAGCCAACCGGCCCCTGGCTCAGGTACATCTGCTGGATCGGGCCGTTGCTCACATCGGTGCCGATCAGCGACTCGCTGTGCGGCAGGCGGTAGACCATCGTGCCATCGTCGAGCGTGAGCATGACCACGCCGGCGCGGCCGACGTCGAAGCTTTCGTACAGCGTTGAAAAATACGCGATGCGGATGGTGCCGAGCGCCACACCGGCAAAGCTGCCATCGGGATGATCCAGCCGGCGCGACACGGGCAGCACCCAGTCGCCGGTCGACCGGCTGCGCACCGGTTGGCCGACGTGCGCGCCGCGATCCCGGTGTGTCAGGTGATATTGAAAGTATTCGCGATCGGTATTGTTGTGTGCGAGCGTGCGGTCTTGCGACGTCATCAACCAGCGGCCGTCGGCGCCGAACACGAACAGCGCATGCAGCTCCTCGACCTGCGAGGCCATATTCTTCAGATGCAGCTGCAACCGGGCACGTTCAGCACCGCGGTCGGCGCCATCCGTTTCCACGCGTTCAACCACGCCGGCCAGCACGGTATCGACCACGCGGACGGCGCTTTCGCCCTGGGCCGCGAGCGCATGCGACATATTGGCCGTGGCCACGGCCACTTCGGCCAGACGTTCCTGGCGCGCACGCCAGCTGTCCGAGATCTGGATCGCCAGTAACAACAGGCACAAAGCCACGACGAACAGCACGGCATTGCGCACGGCGGGGCGCTTTTCAGCGGTCAGGCGGGAGATTTCGGGAACGGCACTGGTGTCTGGCATCGTGGGAGAGGGCGCGCCGCTACAAACGCCCAGGGTCGTCAGCTGCAGGGACGCTGATTACTTGTAGAAAACCGACGAATTGTCGCACAGCGCCGACCCTGCGCCCGAATTGTCGCCGCCCCGTTACAACTGCTCGTTAGCTCAGGCCACGCGCAATCCCAGCTCGCTGATCAGTTCGGCTGCCTGGCGCGGCGTGATCCAGGCGCCCTGGAACAGCTTGACGTCGGCCAACGTCAGGCCCGACAGATCCGCTTCGCGCAGGTCGGCATTGTCGAAGCGCGCCTGTTTCAGGCTGGCGTTGCGCAGGCTGCCGCCTTCGAACACCGTGTCGCGAAAGTCGCAGGCGGCCAGGTCGGCGTCCGAAAAGTCGAGCGCCTTCAATGTGGATTTGCGAAACGACATGCGGCGCAGGTCGGCGCCGATCAGCAGGCATTCTTCGAAGCTCAAACCCAGATGCGCTGCTTCTTCGAAATTCGCACCGGTCAGCTTGCAGCCCTTGAAGGTGAGGGAGGCAAGGCGCGCGCGGCGCCAGCTGCTGTTGTTCAGGTCGCAGCTCTGGAACTGCGCATCGGTCAGGTCGGCCGCCTCGAAATCGGCTTGGCGGCCGCGGCAGCGCTGCCACGTGGTCTGCGCCAGCTTGGCGGCGTAAAACGAGGTTTCGGCAATGCTGCAATTGATGAAGCTGCTGCCACGCAAATCGAGCCGCGACAGATCGGCATCATCCAGCATGCAATCGATAAACGTGATGCTGCCGCTGGCAAGTGCCGCAGCGATATCGTCACGGCTTGGGGAATCGGTAAATGTATGCATTAATTTGTGTTGAAAATAGCGCGCACCAAAGCGGCGACCGGGTTTCAAGTTCTCGGGTTACGCTCATAGCGCCCAACAGCATGGTGGCGGCAGTTTACCTGAATTTTCTGGTGCCCAATTCGTGCCTGATTTCATCGGAAATTGCACGCAATTCACAGGCGGCGCATGGTGTTGTGCGCTGGGCGGGAAAGGTACACGCTGAGTTTCCACTTGGACAAAAAAAAGGTAAGATAGTGTCGCTCCCTTTATGTTTTTGATAAGTGCTTATTTCCGGTTAAGCTTATTGAAAACAGTTGAAGGGTAATCGTGTTTGAGAAATTCGGAATACAAGATGGATCATAAGAAAACGGCTGATTGGGAACTCGCTTCCGGCAGCTGGACGGTGGCAGCCAACAATGGCGAGATTCGCCTTAATCGCACGGTGATGGGTAATGCCATCGCCCCCTCATTGGGTTCCGCAGATATTGCCGCCATCATGAACATGCGCCGTGCGCACGGTGCGTCAACGCTGTATCCCCCCGATTTTAATTTCTCGCCCATCGACGGCGCGCAACTGGCGCCCAATCCCCCGAGCGGCGCCAGCTGGATCGCGCCAAGCGGCGCGTCGGCCATCACCGACGCTGGGATGCCCGAAGCCGTCGGCCTGAAGCGCACGCGCCACAGCGTGCCGGTCGATCGCCTGCGCCGGCACGACGCCGACAGCATGGCCGACATGGAATTGCCGCTGCCGCCGCCAGGCGAGTACGAATTCTTCTCGGGCACGTTCGGCACGGTTGGCGCCGTCCTGCTCGCGCTCGATACGGGCAAGGGCACGCTGTTCGGCTGGCTGCCGGCGTCGCAAAAGTGGCAGCCGCTGCTGGGCATTGGTGCGCGTCTGCTGTCCGAATCGAATTTGCCCGTACACGCCTGGCGCGCAGAGATGGCCGCTGCATTCAACAGCCGCCTGTATATTCCCACCGAACATGGCCTGGCGATGCTGGTGCCCGATTTCGCGGCGCTGCAGTTCCGGATCGATTACGTGGGCAACGCCCCGGTCGTGGGCGCGCCGGTGGCATTCGATCACCAGGTCTGGGCGCCGATTCGTCATGAAAACGGCGTGGTCCAGTTCGTGTTTGCCGACGCCCATGGCGTGGCCGGTCCGCCACTGCGCGTCGATGGCAGCTGGACTTTGGGCGAGATGGGGGCGCCGTGCGCCTATGGCCGGCTTGCGGTCTGGCCCTGCGCGGAAGGGCAGTTGCGCTTGCAGAAAATGACTGACGGCAGTGTGGCGGCCACGTTCCTGGCCTGGCCGGAAGGCATCACGCCGCATTTCGAATTCGGCAGCGCGCACATAACGCGCTCGGGTTCTCTGTGGCAGTTGTGCTTTGACAGCCGCCTCGATAGTTATGTGTACGTGCGCCTTGGCGTGAACGAGCACGAACAGGTCGCCGCGCTCAATCCGCGCATCGGCTCCGGCACCATCAATTACCGCTTCGCCACCAAGCTCAAAACCGATCCGTGGATCGAGCCGGAACATGGCGACGATGGGGCGGCCAACACGGTCGTGGTGCCGCTGCTCGAGCTGGGCGAGCGCAGCGCCGTACTGGCCCTGCGCATCGACAGCACGGCGGGCCTGGGTACCTTGCTCAATTCGGCTGAACGCATGCGCGCGCAACTGGTCTACGATGATGAGAACAACGACATCGTATTCCACACCATCGCGGTCAGCAAACCATGGGAACTGCGCCTTTTCCTGCACAACGGTTACTTGTGGGCCTACCACCCCGGCATGCAGCGCATCCTCGGCTGGGACGTCCAGCAATGATGCCGCGCGCGTGGTGTGCGGCGCTCGCGAGCGTCGTCCTGGGTCTGTGCGCTGTGCCGGCGCAGGCCATTCAGCAAGCGTTTCTGGTGCAGAACTCCGGCTGGATGGAGCCGTTCTACGCCGATCCGCAATCGCAGTTCAAACCGCTGATTGCCGCCGTGGCCAATGCCGCCGCGCGCCCGGGCGACAAGGTCATGGTGCTCGCGTTCAGCCAGTCCAGCGGCAGCAATGTCTCGCCGCAATTGCTGGGGCAGGGCGATGGCGCCGCCCAGGTGGCCGGCTGGCTGGCGCCGCTCGCGCCTGCACGCAAGAGCGCCAGCGCACTGGCCGACACGGATTTTCGCGAAGCGGTGACCAAGACCATCGGTGAGACGTTCAAGTCGCGCCCCGGCATCATCTGGATTTTCACCAACAACAAGAACAGCCCCGGCAACGATCCGGCCACGGCGGCGCGCAACCTGGAGTTCTACCGGCTATTGCACCTGGAGCCATCGATCACGCGCACTGTGGTGTTCCCGCTGCGCATGCCGGTGCAGGGCAAGTTCTTCGCCGCCAAGGGTTTGATGGTCTACGGGCTGGCCTACGGCAAGGAAGCCGGCGACGAGCTGGGCCGCATGGTGGCTGAGGGCCGGCTCGCCAACATCCTGACGAAGCCGCCAGCGCGCCTGAAGCCGGTGGACCAGGACGGCGTGCGCATCGTGCCGCAGGCGGTACTGAATACCCCGAACATGACGGCCTCGATGGGCACCGACAAGCGCACCGTCGTGCTCGATGTGGACGCCGACAAGCTGGTCCCGCACATCCGCTTGAAAGCATCCCTGCAGAACCTGTTCTATCCGTACCTGATTGCGCAGGCCACCGTCGATGGCCAGTTGCGCACGCGCGCCGGCACGACGCCGCTCATGGTGACACCGACAGCCGTGAGCAATCTCGCGCCGGGCGCCAGCCAGTCGATCGAGGTGAGCTTCAAGCTGCCGCTCGAAGAAGTGCCGTCGGCCTGGTCGCGCCAGGCGATTGCGGCGATGGGCAAGCAAGTGATCATGCCGATGTCGGTGAGCCTGGGCCTGAGCAATCAGCGGCTCGCCTTGCCGGCATCGTTCAAGACCGAGATGCAGGAATTGTTCCCGGGCGATCCGCTGTCGGACATGTTCGTGCCGCCGGACAGTGTGAAATCGTCGACGGCGCAGGTGCCGCTGATCGTGCGCGTGCAATATCCATTGACGCCGGTGCTCGTGATCGTCGGCGGCGTGCTGGCATTGCTGCTGGCGCTGGCTGCGCTCGCGTTTCTGGCGATGAAAACCACGCGCTATCCGATCATGGTCAACGGCGTGCGCCGCAACGTGCTGCTCAAGCCGTTCAAGTCGCTGGCGATCAAGGCCGACGACGGCGCCGCGGTCGGCGAAATCCGGCGCGGGCTCGGCCGCCCGACCGTGGTCCAGGTCGAGCCGGGCCAGACGTTGACCATCGCGTCGTAATCCATTCAAGTAGTCTTTATCCCATTCAGGAGAACGTGGCATGACGCAGCAAGCAAAAGATAACGCAGGCTTTGCCCTGCCGGCACCGGTCGAAGGCCAGCAGGCGCCAGCAGCGGCGGCGACCCCGGCGACCCCCGCGACGGGAACGCCAGAGACGGTCGAATCGCTGCCGGTGACCACCGACGTCGACACGTCGTCGCGCGATGCGCTGATCGGCGGTGGCGTGCTGCTGGTGCTGTTCATTGCGTTCTTCTTTGCAAAAAATGCCTACGCCAACACGCTGGTGGCAAAACGTATTCAACCGGGCAAGGCGAATGCGGCCGGCTGGTGGCTGTTCATCTTTTTGGCCAGCCTGTCGACCGGCGTCGTGCTGGCGGCAATCAATGCACCGAAGTTCATGGCGCCCCTGATCATCGGACCGCTGACGCTGATCGGCCTGATTGCGCTGGTGCTGATGCTGCTGTCTTCCCGCAAATAAGTACCCAGACCAGGAACAACGCGACATGGCAGATAATCTGAACCAAACGATCGGCGCCGGCACCGGCGAGCGCAAGCAGGAGCAGAGCATCGACCTGCGCCCGACGCTGTTCATCGGCATTGGTGGCACCGGCATGGAAGTGCTGATGCGCGTACGCCGCCGCATCCTCAACACGCTGTGGGGCGGCAACGGGGCGCGCACCCGCGTCGACAGCCTGGCCGAATTTCCGGTCGCGCAGTTCATCCAGTTCGACCTCGACACGGGCGCCGTCATCGACAGCGGCCGCGCCCAGGCCGAAGACCTGCAATTTGACCAGGTCAAGTTCACCGACGAAGAGAAAATCGTCGAAGCCTTCGACATGGACAAGTACAGCCGCGACGACGACGCGCTCGAGAAATACCCGCACATCAAGGAATGGCTGTCGCTGACGCCAAAGAAAATCCGCGAACTGGGCATCGATCCATCGAAGGGCGCCGGCCAGATCCGCGCCGTCTCGCGCCTGTACCTGTTCGACAAGTACACCAAGATCCGCGACAAGATCCGCCTGAAGCTCAAGACGCTCAAGGCCGGCCTGTCGCACGAGCAGCAACTGGCGCGCCTGGGCCTGCGCATGGAAACCGAGAAGTTCCGCATCGTTATCGTGGGCTCAGTGGCCGGCGGCACCGGTTCCGGCGCCTTCCTCGACATGGGCCTGCTGGCGCGCTGGCTGGCCAAGTCCGAAGTAGGCAATGCCGACGTCGAACTGATGCTGTTCTTGCCGACCGGCTACGCGGGCGCCAACAAGGAGCGCACCGAAGCGAACGGTTACGCCGCGCTGATGGAACTCGAATCGGCCATGCTCGGCAACAAGGGCTACGTGGGCCGCTGGGATGCCTACGACCAGCCGGAATTGCCGCGCGAACCGTACAGCGAAGTCTATCTGATCGACTCGGGCAACCTGGCCCAGCAGCATACGAACGACGTCAAGGATGTCTACCACATGGTGGCCGACACGCTGTTCGAAGACTTTGCGTCGGGCGACTTCGCGCGCCGCAAGCGCTCGGTGGCCGTGAATCAGGCGCAGCACAAGAATTTCCTGCACGACGCGCTGGTGCCGAAGAACCGCTTTGCTGACATGCGCCTGTCGTACTCGAAGCGCTTCTCGTCGTTTGGCCAGGCCGTGCTCGACACGCGCCAGGAAGCGCGGCGCGAAGAGCGCGCGCACCGCTGGGCCGGCGCGATGCTCAAGGCCTTCTTTGGCGTGGGCGGCGCCGACACCGGCGTGAACCGCGCCACCGACAAGCAGCGCGACGAATTCATGGCGGCCCAGATGGCGCTGCGCGCCGCGCCGTTCAGCGACTTCCCGACCTTCTCCGACCGCAACGTCGAGCTGAAACGCTCGAGCGGCGAGTTCCTCGATTACGCCCTCGTCGACGACCTGCTGCAGGACAAGCATGGCCTGCTGCTGGCTGGCGTCGAGCAGCGCGTCAATGCACGCATCGACAGCATCCGCACCGGCTTTGACCGCGCCGAGTGGCCGACGCAGGTGCGCGAAACTGTCCAGCAGCTCGAGCGCGACTCGGTGCGCGACCAGGATTCCACCGCCGACACCACCGAAGACCGCGTGGTGAAGCGCCGCCGCGAAGTGCTGGAGCGCATCAAGCTCGCGATCCGCGACCAGCTTTACGCCTACCTGGACAACAAGGATTTCGGCGGCCTCGAATACGTGCTGTCGCTGGTCGAGCAGATCAAGGACCGGCTGGAAGCACCGGGCACGGGCCTGATCAGCGCACTGAAGCTCAATAGCGAGCGTTACCGCGAAATCAAGGAAGCGGTGCGCACCCGCGAATACGAACGGCTGCTGGCCAACCTGGAGCAGACCCGGGGCGGCTTCTTCAGCAGCAATAACGAAAAGCAGGCAGTCACGGTGCTGGACCACCTGCGCACCGAAATCGCCAATGCGCTCAAGTTCCACCTGCGCGCCAAGGCAGCCGATGAAGCGGCGATCCTGATGACCGACCTGTCCGCCTGGCTGGGCAAGAAGAACGGCGTCGACGCGCAGGGCCGCGCTATCTGGAACGGCCTGGTCGGCGAATTGCAAGCCGGCCGCGAAGCCGTGCTGGCCATGCTGGGCCAGCTGCAGCACGCCAACGCCATCATCCAGCAAGACCTGAACAAGGACCACGCCACCCTGATCACGGTGCCGGTGGCCGAGCGCAACGTACCGATGCCGGGCGCGCTGCAACTGCGCGAATGGGCCGACGAGGCGTTCAAGGATCTGGGCGGCTCGAAGGTGCTGTTCCCGATGCTGGGCGACGCCGCCCAGCGCAGCGAGATCATCAACAAAGTCAAACGCATGGCCGAGCGGCAGTTGACGCTGGCCGGTGCGGGCGACGCTGACAACGTCGATCACGATCCGTTGATCGAGGCGCTGGAACAGATGAATCCGGCCGAACGGATGGACCGCTTCCGCAAACTGCTGGCCTGCGCGATGCCGTGGATCGATGCGAACCTGTCGGGCGACTTCACGGTCAAGGCCGACCAGTTCAAATGCTTCGTGGGCGTGGCCAATGCCGACCGCTTTAAACGCCTGTTTGGTGCCGAACTCAATACCTGCGTGCCGACCCAGGCCAATATCACCGCAGCGCAATTGTCCATCGTGGAGACCGGCGTGCCGGGCCGCGCCGTCTGCTATTGCGAACTGTCTGGCATCCCGATGACGGTGCTGCGTGGCATGGAAGGGTGGCGCACCAGCTACCGCAAGGAAGCCGAAAAGAACCCGACCCACACGCACATCGACTCGACCCAGTTCAGCCATCCGATGGCGCCGACGACCGACGAGATCAACCGCCTGGCCGAAGACTTCAAGCAGTACCTGCAGGCGATCATGCTGGGCATTTTGACGCGCTCGACCCAGCGCGTGATTCCGCGCGGGCAGTACCAGTTTGCCGTCGCGCGCGGCGACGTGCGCCGCATCGGCAACGAACGCGCCATCCGCCAGAACGGCTTGCCGGCCACGTACCGCGACGCCATCGTCGAACGGGTGCAGGAACGTTTGGCCGAACTCGACGCCAGCCAGACCGTCGCCTTGGCGGCGCTGGCCAGCTATTACGAGACGGCCGTCTACACGCCGAAACTGGTGGAAGACGCGACCGGCGCGCAGGATGATCGCAAGGGCTTTGCCAGCGCGATTGCCGGCGAAGCCAAACGCGAGCTGGCCGAAAAGGCCCGCCGCAAGGGCATGAGCCAGCGCGACATCGACCGCGCCGACGAGCAACTGCTTGAGGTGCTTACGGAGTGGGCGAGCGTCGTGCCGGATTCGGATGAAGATGCGTACGACTGGGAAGTGCGCGAGCCGGGCGAGGATGGCCATCTGCGCCTGAAATATGTCATCAAGCCGGATGCGTTCAATGCTGGCAAGTTGGACGCCTTGCTGGCGCCGCAGGCTACCGCGCCAGCTGCCACGTTCCCGGCGGGCGCGCCGGGAATGCCTGGCATGCCGCCGCCATTGGGTGCGACGCCACCACCACTGGGGATGCCGCCACCGCTCGTCGAGCATCAATATCATCTGGGCATTGGTGGGCAGCAGTTCGGGCCGTACAGCGCGCAGCAGATCGTGCAGATGGTGCAGGCGGGGCAGGTTGCGGTTGCCGGCACGAAGGTGTGGCGCGTGGGTCTTGCGGCCTGGGGTGAGCTGGGGCAGTTGCCGGAATTGACGATGCTGTTCGGGGCGCCGGCATCGCCGCCGCCGTTGCCACCGATGCTGTGAGGATGAGACTTTGAAACAGTGTTCTGGCTGCAGTGCGACGCTGCAGGGTGAGGTGGCGTTTTGTCCATTCTGTGGTGAAGGGGTGGATGGGGCGGTGCGCAAGGTTGTGCCGGCTGCTGCTCCTTTCGCTGCTCCTTCGGTTGCTGCGGTACCAGCGCCGCCGAGCGTTCCTGCGCCTGCTACGCCTGTCGTGACGCCGCCACCTGCTGCAGCGCCGGCGGCAAGCGTGCCGCCGGTTGCCGCTGTGCCGCCATCTGCGCCCACAACGCCTTCCCGGCCTGTAGCCGATCGCGCGCCGATACCGCCCGCAACGCGCAAAGGCGGGAAGGGCAAGTGGATCGCCGGCGGGATCGCGCTGCTGCTGGTCGTGCTCTACAACATGGGTTCCCGGGACAAACCGGTGATCGAGGAAAACGCCTGCGAATCGGCCTTCGACCTGGGCACCCAGGCGGTCACGTCGGGCGACCTTGCCGCCGCGCGCACCCAGGCGCTGCGGGCCAGCGCCGAATGCGGCGACAAGGAGCGCGCCAAGGTCAACACCTTGCAACGTGCGATTGCGGCAGCGGAAAAGACCGACAACGCCTGCCAGCGCAATTTCCGTTCAATCGACGGCTTGCTGCAGGACAGCCGGCCTGGTCGTGCACGCGCAGGACTGAACGAATTGACGGCAGCGTGTTCAAACAAGCCGGAGGCCGAAGCCTTGCGCACCCGGCTGGAGGCGACCCAGGAAGCCATCAAGGGAGCGCTGGCTGACGTGCGCAGTGCGCTCGATGCACGTGATCAGGCGCAAGCCAGGGCGGCACTGGCCAAACTGACGGGCCTGAACCGCGATGAACCCAGCCTGAACCAGCTCAAATGGGAGGTTGATGCACTGGATGCCGCCGCTGCGGCTGCAGCCCAGCCAGCGCCGCCTGCCGAGGTCTTCATGCCAGGCGCTGCACCGGTCCCGCGTGCACAAAGCCAGGAGCCGGCTGCGCAGCGTGCGCCGAGTGCGCCGACGGCGTCAGTTGCCCAAGACACGGGCGCAGCGCAGCGTACGTCGATGGCAACGATGTTCCTGCGCGATGCCGAGCAGGCGCTGTTGCAGCGAAAATTTGATGCTGCAAAAACGTATGTAGAAAGCGCACGCCGGGCCGATCCGAACAATCCGCAGCTCGATAGCATGATGCAGCAGATCCGCGATCGCGAACGCCAGATGCTGCAAGAAGAAACCACCATCAGATAATGCAGTCTCATCAGGGAAAACCATGAAAACGCCAATGAAAAAGATCGTTGTGCTCACGTTGCTGACGAGCCTGGTATCCGGCTGCGCCACGACGGGCCAGAGCGGCATGTCGCAAACGCAGTACCCGCAAGGCGGCGTCGCTGCGGAGCAGGACCCGTGCGCCGTCGGCTCATCGGCACTGATGGGCGCCGCCGCCGGCGCGCTGCTGGGCGCGCTGATGGATGGCAAACGCGGCGCAGCAAGGGGCGCCGCCGCCGGTGGCATCGTGGCCGCACTCGGCTGCGTGGCCATCAACTCGCAATCACGCCAGACCCGCACCGCCGCCCAGGTCGACAACGACTTCATCCGCACCCGCGGCCGCCTGCCAGCCGAGCCGCAAGTGGTGTCGTACCAGCCGCGCCTGAACGCCAGCACGGTACAGCGTGGCAAGCCAGTGGTGGTCAACTCGACCGTTGAGCTGGTCAACGGTGCGACGACACCGGTTATGCAAGTGCGCGAAGAACTGGTGGTGTTCGATCAGGATGGCAAACAGTTCAAATCAGGCTCGAAAGCGTTGACTAACAACTCGGGCGGGCGCTTCGAGAACTCGTTTGAAATCACGCTGCCGAAGGATGCATCGCAGGGACGGTATGCGCTGCGGACCAATTTGTACGTCAACGGCAAGCTGTCGGCGTCGCGGGATTTGAATACGCAGTTGGTATGGAATGGAGTGGAGCAGGTGATGATTGCTAGCCGTTGACGTAAGCCGAAGCCAGGGTCAGGTCTGACATTCGGACACGACCTCAGGCTTAAAGAGCATCGAAGACTAGTGAGTTTTGCTGAGCGAAGAGATTCGATACGTGCAGCAGGGATTGCGAGGCGAATGCAGAGCACGTTTCTGAATGTCAGACCCGACCCCACCTTTCTCGACCCCACCTTTCTCCTATACGGTAGCGGGTGGTGGCCGTGGTGCCGAGCGAAATGAAGTTATCATTTACAGCTGCGATCGTGCTGCTGAACCTGCTGGCTTATTCTAAAGGCAGAGTCCGCGGCGCACCACGCGACGATCGTCCAGGCTTGGCCAAAGTAGATCGTTAAAAAACTAGCTCGGAAAACGTCTTTCCCAAGCGTCTTCCGGAACCTCTATCGGCTGAAACCATATGTCCTTGACTGAACTCCGTCGTGAAATAAAGATTTCGTGACAATGCTGCACGTGACGGTGGTTCAATTGGTCTAGAGTGTCAGTCGAGATGTCGATGTAACCCTGAAAATTATTTTTATGGGTGAATAATAGGCAGTGATGCGGGGTCAGCGGAAGCGTTACCTCTATATCCTTCATCGCGAGACCAGGTGACCGGTGCAGCGGGTGACGCTTATAGCCTTCAGGGTCAAACCATGTAACTGGATTGTCGCTAGTTATAAATCCTATATCATCATTCGTACACAATATAGCCATGCTCATTCCTTCGTAGATCGGAAGTACCGCTCTTAATGTAGGAGCAAGCATCTGTTGAATAGGAAAATCTTCCATCATTTTTATGTTGTCCAGACTGATGCTTTGCCCCCTTTCAATAGCGATGTTTGGAATGCGACGCATATTTACTTTTTGTTCTTCGGTTGCATCAGCAAAGTCCTTCGAAAGCGCTTCTACCTTTTCTCTCAGCCTCGCGAACTGCGCACGATGATGATCTCGATACGCGGCGGTTCTCGCGTGAGCTGTTGCAACGAAAAAATGCAAAGTAGTTGCATCTTCGGCACTAATCGGTTTCCTTTTTTCAATACGCAATTTTCTAACCCGTGCGAACATGTTTTCAAGCTGCTGAAATCCGTGTTCTAGCGTCAGGTCTCTTCCTCCATCAGGCAGCGGGAGCGTATAAATATCTGTTTCCGTAAAAAGCTTTACAGGCGATTTGGCACGTTCATTATTACCATTGCGGTCGAATTGCCATATAAATGGCTCAAGCTTTGGATTGTTAGCTGATTCCGGATCACACCAGGATTTTGTGTAGCACTTTGCTACAAAGTGCTGTTTCGAATATTTTTTCACTTTGCCATGTTTTGCCATAAGATCGCCTAATTATCTGAAGTAAGACAAATTAAATAGCACTAGTTTCAGCCTCTCACCTCGGCCGCAGCGCGTACGATGGCGCGGCATGTAGCCGCTATGTCGTCATCGCCATGCTGCTCAGTGGCAGATTGCATCCCTCGGGAAATTACTTCAGTGTCGCGCTCGCGCACATACAGCTCTTACTTCAACGTCACCACCAAATCAAGCGCATCACCTCGGAAGAGGAGTGGGTTCCAGCAGTGCACGATGGTGCCGTCAGCGAAGCGCAGGTTGACGAAGCCTTCGCCATCGGCCACTACCATGCGCACGGCGCCAATCGCGCGCGCTGCTCGCTCCAGCAGCACCAGGTCGGCCTCCGGAATGTCCACCCTGGACCGCTCTGGAAATTCCTCCAGATCGCCAACTATCTCGTTGTCCATTGTCATCCTTTATGGTTCAGGAGCAGAATAGGTTGTGATATTTGACGATAAAGGGAGTGCCTATCGCGGCATAAATTTTGGCGTAGCTTTTCGAAATCCCCGATTTTCCCTATAGGAGCACACCCCTATACATCATGGGCGTCTCACAATTCATTTTCTTGAGAACATCGTAAGCTTCCCATCGAGGAAGGTTGCAATCCTGCCCACGACGAAATATTTAAACCATCCCACTGGGACAGCGTTGAAGTGATCTTGAAATATTTCGCTAGCTTCCGCTTTCCAAATAGAGGTTTCAAAAATGGAAAAAGTTTGAAGCTGGATTTTTTCTAATTTAATCTGCTCAAGAATAAACCGATCAAGTTCAGCTTTACTCTCTAGTGATTCTTTGGTTAGTATAAAATTTTTGAAAACCCTGTATTGCCACGAATCTTTTGAAAGCTGAACAGTCTGTTTATGACCGTCAAAAGTTGTTAGATCAACTACATAATCGATATTGCTACCGACATATAAGTTTCCATGACGTAGGCTTCTAGCGCGAACAATCATAGTCATCAAATTACGGAAGTAATCACTAACTGGATTCCAAGCATGAAGATACTTAGGAACGGTGTACTTGCCATCAGAAGTTGAAAGAACTAAACGCTGTTTTATTTTTCGGTCTGAGTAGAGATCATTTAAGTTAACCCTTGTAGAGTTGCTCTCATAAAACTGGATGACCCCATAATCTTGCCTATAGGTCTCAAAAGCTTTTAAAATAAAAGGTTTGTTTCCAAAATCTTCTAGCTCGACGTAGTGAGCGTGACCGACCCTCAAGTAAATTGCAAATATCGTGATGCTACGATCTTTTAAATTTTCGAGAATTACTGATGAAACATATTTATCGTCACAGTCAATACTTGAAGCTAGAGAATAGCCACCACGGACATCGAGACCCGACTTACGCCGATAGTTCAGCGCGGCCAGTAACAATGCCAAAATTGCAACAATAAGCCCGAGTGCAGGGAACCAAGCGGGCAGAGTGATGGTCATGATGTTAGCGGACAAGTAGGATGCCGCATGATTGAACATATTGATCTTCCAAAATTTGGAAATGATGTTCCAAAAAAACAAAAGGGTTACAAGCACGAAGCATGTAACCCTTTGTTTTTTCTGCAAATTCTGTGGGGTGGCTGATGGGGCTCGAACCCACGACAACAGGAATCACAATCCTGGACTCTACCAACTGAGCTACAGCCACCACTGAACTACTACATCTGTCTCGTTGTTTCCGCGACAGAACAAGATTATATAAACTTTAGCCCGTGCTTGCAAATTTAATTGCATGTCGAAGCAGAGGGCGCTTGCGGCTCGGCAATATCGACCGCGTAGACTGGCGGATCGATCCCCAGCAGGCTGCGAAACGCTGCCGTCAGCGCGGCCGCACTGGCCGTCGTATAGCCCGTCAACCCAGCAGGTAGCGCATCCAAACCAACAGCCCGCGCTAGGCCACCAGCGAACAACAAACGCGCCAACTGCCGCGCGACAGCATCTCCCGTATCCACCAGCGCCACGTCACCACGCCCCACACCCACCAGCAGCCGCTCGATCGCTCTACGCACCAGCGGATAGTGCGTGCAGCCCAGCACCAGCGTATCGGCTCCCTGCGCCAACAGTGGTGCAATGAAGCGATCCAGCATGGCCATCATGGCGCTGGAGTCCAGCTCACCCAGCTCGATCTGGTCCACCAGGCCCACGCACGGCTGCAGCAGGAAATCCACACCGGTCTCACGATGGATCTGGTCGCGCAGCAACAAGAACTTTGCCCCTTGCAGCGTGCGCGCCGTCGCCAGCACGCCCACCTTGCCACTGCGCGTAAGTGCAGCAGCGGGCTTCAACCCTGGCTCCACCCCCACGACCGGCATCCCCGGATGCGTCTCACGCAGCACGCGCACGGCCGCCACGGTGGCCGTATTGCATGCCACGACAATCGCCTTGGCACCTTGCGCAATCAGAAAGTCAGCAATCGCCAGCACGCGCGCGATGACCAGCGCTTCCGGCTTGTCGCCATATGGCGCATAGCCGGAATCGGCAACATACAACAGGTGTTCATGCGGCAGCTGCGCCTGGATGTGGCGCAGCACCGACAGACCGCCGACGCCCGAGTCGAAAATGCCGACCGGGGCGTCGTGGGAAAGCGTGGTGGAAACCATGCTGGAGGGGAGAGGTGTTATGCGACGTTGATCGGCACGCCGCGCAGCGATTCGATCTTGGCCGACCATTCCTTCGGGCCGGTCGTGTGGACCGACGTGCCGGTCGAATCGACGGCGACGGTCACCGGCATGTCGGTCACGTCGAACTCGTAGATCGCTTCCATGCCCAGGTCCGCAAAGCCGACGACGGTCGCCGATTTGATCGCTTTCGACACCAGGTACGCCGAGCCACCAACTGCCATCAGGTAGGCCGACTGGTGCTTCTTGATCGACTCGATGGCGGCCGGGCCGCGCTCGGCCTTGCCGATCATCGAGATCAGGCCGGTCTGCTCGAGCATCATGTCGGTGAACTTGTCCATGCGCGTGGCGGTCGTCGGGCCAGCCGGGCCGACCACTTCGTCGCCGACCGGGTCGACCGGGCCGACGTAATAGATCACGCGGTTGGTGAAGTCCACCGGCAGCGATTCGCCCTTGGCCAGCATGTCCTGGATGCGCTTGTGCGCGGCGTCGCGGCCCGTCAGCATTTTGCCGTTGAGCAGCAGCGTCTGGCCCGGCTGCCACGAAGCGACTTCTTCCTTGGTGAGCGTGTTCAGATCGACGCGCTTGGATTTCTGCGTGTCCGGCGTCCAGTTCACGTCAGGCCAGCTCGACAGCGCAGGCGGTTCGATGTAGACCGGGCCCGCGCCGTCCAGCACGAAGTGCGCGTGGCGCGTGGCGGCGCAGTTCGGGATCATCGCCACGGGCTTCGAGGCCGCGTGGGTCGGATACATATTGATCTTCACGTCCAGCACGGTCGTCAGTCCGCCCAGGCCCTGCGCGCCGATGCCCAGCGCATTGATCTTGTCGCACAGCTCGATGCGCAGCTCTTCGAGTTTGTTGTTCGGGCCGCGCTGGCGCAGCTCGTACATGTCGATGTCTTCCATCAGCGACTCTTTGGCCATCAGCATCGCTTTTTCGGCGGTGCCGCCGATGCCGATGCCGAGCATGCCCGGCGGGCACCAGCCCGCACCCATCAGCGGCACGGTTTTCAGCACCCAGTCGACCAGCGAGTCGGACGGGTTGAGCATGACGAACTTGGTTTTATTTTCCGAGCCGCCGCCCTTGGCCGCGACTTTCACGTCGACGGTTTCGCCCTCGACCAGCTCCATGTGGACCACGGCCGGGGTGTTGTCCTTGGTGTTCTTGCGCTCGAAATGCGGGTCTGCCACGATCGAGGCGCGCAGCTTGTTGTCGGCGAAGTTGTAGGCGCGGCGCACGCCTTCATTGACGGCGTCCGTGACGGTGCCCGTGAAACCCTCGAAGCGCACGCCCATGCCGATTTTCAGGAACACGTTGACGATGCCGGTGTCCTGGCAAATCGGGCGCTTGCCTTCGGCGCACATGCGCGAATTGGTCAGGATCTGGGCGATTGCATCCTTGGCGGCCGGGCTTTGCTCGGCCTCGTAGGCGCGCGCCAGGTGCTGGATGTAATCCGCAGGGTGGTAGTAGCTGATGTACTGCAGTGCTGCCGCGACCGATTCGATCAGGTCGTCTTGGGTAATCACGGTTGCCATGTTCGCTCTTTCAGGGGTACCAGGAATGTTTGTTTTAAGCGTGCTTGTCGTTGTGCGTGCTCATCACGATGCGGTCGGTGTAGGCAATCGCCATGGCCGAGAGCAGGAACGCGAAGTGGATCAGGGTCTGGAAGAACAGCGTCTTCACATCGTATGACGACGCGTTGATGAAAGTCTTGAGCAGATGAATCGACGAAATGCCAATGATCGCCATCGCCAGCTTGGTTTTCAGGACCGACGCGTTCACGTGCGACAACCATTCTGGCTGGTCCGGGTGACCATCCAGATGCATGCGCGACACGAACGTCTCATAACCCCCGATGATCACCATGATCAAGAGGTTCGAGATCATCACCACATCGATCAGGCCGAGCACGACCAGCATGATGATGGTTTCATTGAGCCGGGTAGGGCGCAGGGCGCCCGGAACGCTGACGGCATCGATGATGTGTTTGAGCGAATCGGCGTTGCCCATGGCGGCGCCGATCAGGTCGACGAGTTCGACCCAGAAGTGAAAGACGTAGACGCACTGGGCCAGGATCAGGCCCAGGTAGAGCGGCAGTTGCAGCCAGCGGCTCGAGAAAATCAGCGAATTGAGGGGCGACAGCTTGCGAAAAGGCTGGTTCGGGGGCAGAGACGACATCGGGATGGAACTCCAGGAAATGCGAGAAAATTCAGCACGGCATTTTACACCGGCGCTGGCGTTACGGTGTCGTCGGAAGAGCACTTGCCCGCTTTGCAACGGACGGCGTTAGAATGAATCGGGCGGCGCCAGCCAGTCGCCGGGGGGCAATGTGTAAGGGCTCAGTAAGCGAGCGCCCCTATGGTATCGGCATAACCCACTAACTAGAATGGAGACTGATATGTCCGACAACGAGACGACGCAGGAGCAATCCCAGGGCCTGCAAGAGCACCGCGTGTTCCAGCCGCCGCACGAATTTGCCGCCAACGCCACCGTCAGCGGCATGGCCGCCTACGACAAGCTGTGCGCCGAAGCCGCCAGCGACTACGAGGGTTTCTGGGCGCGCCTGGCGCGCGAGAACCTCGACTGGCACAAGCCATTCACCAGCACGCTCGACGAGTCCGACGCACCGTTCTACAAATGGTTCGGCGACGGTCAGCTCAATGCGTCGTACAACTGCCTCGACCGCAACCTTGAAAACGGCAACGCCGACAAGACTGCGATCATCTTCGAAGCCGACGATGGCGCCGTCAACCGCGTGACCTACCGCGAGCTGCACGAGCGTGTCTGCAAATTCGCCAATGCGCTCAAGTCGCGCGGCATCAAGAAGAGCGACCGCGTCATCATCTACATGTCGATGTCGGTCGAAGGCATCAGCGCGATGCAGGCCTGCGCCCGTATCGGCGCGACCCACTCGGTGGTGTTTGGCGGCTTCTCCGCCAAGTCGCTGCAGGAGCGCATCATCGACGCCGGCGCGGTCGCGGTCATCACGGCCGACGAGCAGCAGCGCGGCGGCAAATCGCTGCCCCTCAAAGCCATCGTTGACGAAGCCCTGGGCATGGGCGGCTGCGACACGGTCAAGGACGTCATCGTCTACAAGCGCACCGGTGGCGACGTCGCTTTCAAGGAAGGCCGCGACCTGTGGCTGCACGAGCTGGTCGAAGGCCAGTCGGCCGACTGCGAGCCGGAATGGGTCGACGCCGAGCACCCGCTGTTCATCCTCTACACGTCCGGCTCGACCGGCACCCCGAAAGGCGTGCAGCACTCGACCGGCGGCTACCTGCTGTGGGCCGCGCTGACCATGAAGTGGACGTTCGACCTGAAGCCCGACGACGTCTTCTGGTGCACCGCCGACATCGGCTGGATCACCGGCCACACTTACATCGCCTATGGCCCGCTGGCCGTCGGTGGCACGCAGGTCGTGTTCGAGGGCGTGCCTACCTTCCCGAACGCCAGCCGCTTCTGGAAAACGATCGAAAAGCACAAGGTCAGCATCTTCTACACGGCGCCAACGGCGATCCGCTCGCTGATCAAGGCGTCGGACGTGGACGAAAAGGTCCATCCGAAGAATTCCGACCTGTCGAGCCTGCGCCTCTTGGGTTCGGTCGGCGAGCCGATCAATCCGGAAGCCTGGATGTGGTACTACAAGAACGTCGGCGGCGAACGCTGCCCGATCGTCGACACCTTCTGGCAGACCGAAACGGGCGGCCACATGATCACGCCGCTGCCGGGCGCGACGCCGATGGTGCCGGGTTCGTGCACGCTGCCGCTGCCGGGCATCATGGCCGCGATTGTCGATGAAGCCGGCGCCGACGTGCCGAACGGGCAGGGCGGCATCCTGGTCGTCAAGCGCCCGTGGCCGTCGATGATCCGCACCATCTGGAACAACCCGGACCGGTTCCGCACCAGTTATTTCCCGGACGAGCTGGGTGGCAAATACTACCTGGCGGGCGACGGCGCGATCCGTAACAAGGACACCGGCAACTTCACGATCACGGGCCGCATCGACGACGTGCTGAACGTATCGGGCCACCGCATGGGCACCATGGAAATCGAATCGGCGCTGGTGGCCAATTCGCTGGTGGCCGAAGCGGCGGTGGTGGGGCGGCCGGACGACACGACGGGCGAATCGATTTGCGCCTTCGTCGTGCTCAAAGGCGCGCGGCCAACGGGCGAGGAAGCCAAGAAAATCGCCAATGAACTGCGTGCGTGGGTGGGCAAGGAAATCGGTCCGATCGCCAAGCCAAAGGAAATCCGCTTCGGTGACAACCTGCCGAAAACCCGCTCGGGCAAGATCATGCGCCGCCTGCTGCGCGTGCTGGCCAAGGGCGAGAACATCACGCAGGATGTGTCGACGCTTGAAAACCCAGCAATCCTTGAGCAGCTAAAAGAATCGGCATAAACCGCACCCCGTCGTTCCCGCGAAGGCGGGAACCCAAGTTTCTCTGCGCAGCCACATCAGCAAAATCTGGTGGCCACGCAAGCATAGCTTGGGTTCCCGCCTCCGCGGGAACGACGTTTTTTAGGGCGCGGGCCACTGGTCCACCGCCCCCATCATAACTTCTGCAACTGCTCCTTCGCATACGCCGCACCCGCACCGGTCGGCGCCAATTCGAGATACGTCGTGAACGCCGCCCTGGCTTTCTGCGGCTGCTTCGACCTCACATACGCATCGCCCAGATTGCGATACGCGATCGCCCGCGACGGATCGATCTTGACGGTATTTTCAAACCAGCGCGCCGCCTCGACAAAACGATCCTGCTTGTAAAACACGAAGCCCAGGTTATTGGCCGCCAGCGCAAAGTCCGGCCGCAGCTTGAGCGCCTCGGTAAACTGCGCCTCAGCCTGCGCATACTGCTTCTCTTTATACAGTTGCAAACCCAGGTCATTGGCCCGCTGCGCCTGCTGGCGGCTCGACACCGGCACCGCCGCCGGCGCCTTGAGCCGCGTCTCGCCACCTTGCAGATCCTTAACCACGACCGTGCCCGTTGCCTTCGATGCCTGCGCATCGAGCCGCGTATTGAGCGCGATCGCATCGTTCGACAACTGCGCTGTGCCGGCCGTGAGGAACTCCGTTTCTTCGGGCAGCTCGAACACGAAGTCGCCGCCTTCCGATCCCGGCAAGCTGCCAAAAGCCGGCGTCTGCTGCGACACGCTCGACACGGCCGGCGCCACATACGCCGCCAGCTCGGTGGCCGTGATCAGGCCATCGCCATTCAGGTCACCCTTGCCGCCCAGGCCCTGCATCAGCGTCCAGGTAAAGACCGAGTGGCCATTCGGCCCGCCATCGGCCACCAGCTGGTCGGTGCCGCCGGCCGTCAGCATCTGACGGCCCAGACGGCGCGCGTTATCGCGCAAGAACGACGCATTGGCCGCGCCGCGTGTCAGGCCAAGGCCGCTGTAGCAGGCGTCCATCACGAACAGCGCATGCTTGGCGGGCAGGCTCTCGGCGATGTTCTGGATTTCGGTCATCGGAATCGCATCGGTGGCCAGATTGTTCGGGTCGGCATCGAACGGCACGATGTAGCCAAGATCGCGCCCCGAGCTGAGTTTGCGCGTGGCGCCGTGCCCGGCAAAGAACACGAACACGCGATCGTTCGGCTGCAAGCCGCCGTGCGCCAGACGATCGTGGAACGCGGCCAGGATGCCCTGGCGCGTGGCCTGTTCATTCTTTAGCGTGATCACGCGCTCCTGCGCGAACCCGAATTTTTGCACCAGCAGCCGCTCGACGCCCTCGGCATCGCGCACCGCATATTCCAGGCGCGGCCACTTCGGATAATTGTCGATCCCCACCAGGATCGCCCACGAATTGGCGTAGCCGGTGGCCGCGGCGCGTGGCGCCGACGCGGGCGCTGCTTTGCTGTCGACCCTGAACGTCGCGCCATCCCAGCCGGCAAACTGGTAACCCTCAGCGGCCAGGCGTTCGAGAATCATTGGCAGCGCCTTGACGGTGCGTTCGTGGATATCGTGAAACAGGATGATGCCGCGGCCTTCCTTCTCGACGCTGCGCAGCACGCGGTCGGCGATCGACGACGGCACCGGGTCGGCCCAGTCGAGCGAATCGATATTCCACATCATCGACGTGAGCTGCGCATCGGCCAGCAATTGCATGCCTTCGCGATTGCGCGCGCCATACGGAAAGCGAAACAGCGACGAGCGCTGCGGATCGACTGCCTTGAGCAGTGTATCGGTATCGAGGATTTCGGACTTGAGCTTCGCGCCCGTCTGCTTGGACAACTGCGCATGCGTGAGGCTGTGATTGGCCAGCACGTAGCCGGCGTCCTTGAGCTTGCGGCTCACCTGGGCATTGGCGCTCAGTTTGGCGGCACCCTGCGCATCGAGCGCGCCCAGGTTACGCCCGACGTTGAAGAAGATCGCCGGCGCGTTGTACTGCTTGAGGATCGCGGCGATTTCTTCGCTGTAGCGGCGGTGCGGGCCATCGTCAAAGGTAAGCAGCACGGTCTTTCTAGGGAGCGACTTGCCGAAGATTTCAGCGCCTTCACGCCCGGCCTGCGCTGGCGCGCCCGGTTCTGGGGCAGCAGGTTCCGGTTTGGGCACAGCGGGGTAGGGCAGCACGACGCCGTATTCCTTCAGGATGCGTTCGCGCGTGTAGAGTTTTTTCAGGTAGGCGATGTAGCTGTCCCACTTCTCGCGTTTCAGCTCGATCGCGCGGGTATCGTAGCGCCCGAAGATCGCGCGGATCTCCTTCTCGTAATTACGTTCGATCTCAGCCAGCGCGTCGAGGTCTTCCGAAATCCGCTTGTGCAGCTTGATCGCGGCGAGCGACGAATCGCTGGCGATCTGCGCCTGCAGGCTGCGCAGTGTTTCGCGAAATGCCAGCCGGTCGGCGTCATACAGGCCGTCGCCCGACTCGATATAGTCGAGCAGGGTGCCGATGGCGTCGAAGCGGCGTGGGTTGTTCGACGCGATCAGCGTGGCCAGCGCCGTCTCGACGCGACCGATGCGTTCCTGGTTTTCGTGGAACAGCTGCTGGCCGATGCGGTTTGCCTGGGCACGCTCGGCGGCGGGCAGCGTGGCCTCGTCGTGGGTCAGCACGATGATCTTGCGGTAAGCGTCGAGCATGGCGCGCAGCTCGGTTGCGATGGCGCTGGCGTCTTGCGTGCTGGTGGCGGTTGCGGGGGCAGGCTTTGTTGTCGGCGCCCCGGTCGGGGTGCGGTTCACAAGCCAGGAGCCGGCGCCGGCGCCAGCGGCGGCCACAGCGAAGATGATGAGATAAAGTGATGTGCGTTTCACGACGTATCCGTTGCGGGTAGCGTGCCGGATGGGCAGGCCAGCCGGGAACGATACCATTCACAGGTTATGCGTGAAAAGAGGGCGAGCAGGACGTTGCAGGATCGGTCTTGTACTACCAGGAATTGTTGTTATAATGAGCGGCTTCGTGGAACGCGCACGTCGACCATCAGGAGAGATGGATGAGTGGTTTAAGTCGCACGCCTGGAAAGCGTGTGTAGGTTCATAGCCTACCGGGGGTTCGAATCCCCCTCTCTCCGCCAAAAATACTGAAAAGCCCCTGTGAAGGGGCTTTTTCAATTCCGCCTACCCTATTTCTACCAACACGAACCACTGGGCAGAAGCCGGGGTCAGGTCTGACAAACGGACACGGCCTGAACTGTAGTGCGGCATATTTGCCGTTAAGGCAGAGCTTGTGTCCGAATGTCAGACCTGACCCCGGCTATGCACAACCCGTCCGCGTTTTCCGGTATACCTTCGCGCGAGGCTGTGGCGAGATGGTGGTAATCCCGACAAAAAGCGGTCAACCGAGGGTCTGCGCCGGCTGGAGGTTCGCGCAAGCTGGGGGGCAGGTCGAGGCAGGCCCTCGCATCACGCCACCATATATAATTGCAAAGTAGCCAACTTTGTTAATCATATGAATATTTCTAATCCTGTCTTCGCGGTAGCTTTGACGCTGTTGGCATTCTTGGCGGTCAAAATCACGTTCGTATTCGAAGGCAAGAGTTCTCCGCCGATGCGGTTTGGCACAATCAATGGTTTGCGGGGCTACCTCGCACTCTTCGTGATGTTGCACCATGCGTGCATGTGGTTCGTATTGGTCCACACCGGAAAATGGGATGTGCCTCGGCCAAATCTATACGGACCTCTTGGCCAGGCCAGCGTGCTCATGTTTTTCATGATTACGAGTTTTTTATTCTATGACAAACTACTGAATGCGCGAGAGCGCAGGTTTGACTGGAAAGCATTTTTCATCGGCCGTTTTTTCCGTATTGCGCCGCTTTATTATGTGGTCCTGGTATTTGTATTTTTAACTGTTGCCTATCTGTCAGACTGGCGCGTCGTCGAAAGCTTGCAGGCGATTTTCCTCGCCGTCGCCAAGTGGTTATTATTCACCATTCCTACTGCAGCCCCACTCAACGGCCACACCGATTCCTGGCTCATCATCGCTGGCGTGACGTGGTCGCTCCGCTACGAGTGGTGTTTCTATTTGGCGCTGCCCTTGATTTCGCTGGCCGTGGGACAACGTCCAGGTTGGCTCATGTTGCTTGTCTCGATCGCAGCGCTGATCATCGGTTGGCAGATCGGATTAAATATTCGATTTGCAGCTGTATTTGTAGGCGGTATCCTGGCTGCATATCTGGTGCGTGATCCGAGATTTACGCGATTCTGTGAAAAAAAGATCGCATCGGTATTGGTGCTGCTTTGCTTTGCTGCAGCCCTTCAATTCGACAATCTGCTGAAGATTGCGCCGTGTATCGCGCTGATCGCTGCCTTTTGTGTGATTGCCGGCGGTGCCGATATGTTCGGCATGCTCTCGTTACCGACGTCTCACAGGCTCGGCGAACTCGCTTACGGCATCTATTTAATCCACGGTATCGTGCTGTTTGCGGCGATCAATTTTGTTGTCGGCAAAGATGTCGCGGCTGGCATGTCCGTGCCAATGTACTGGATGGTTGTTGCGGTGCTGGCGCTGGTCACGCTGGCGCTGTCTGGTATGGCATACCACTACGTCGAGAAGCCAGGAATCGCTCTGGGCAAGCAACTTCGCAAGAAGCGCACATGATTCCTGGCCGCCCCTGATGGTCTACAGACGCATCACGACCGCTTGTAACGCAGCCACACGCCGCCCCCGTCCTGGACCTCTGCCGATTCGAGTTTCAGATAACTCGGCTGCTTCCAGGCCTCGTCGGCAATTTCAAACGACGCAGGATGATGGCCACGCCCATCGACCAGCGGCAGTATCAAGATGCTGACTTCATCGACCAGGCCGGCGTTGACGAAGGAGCCGCTGACGTGCGGGCCGCCTTCGACGATCAGTCGCTTCGTGCCCAGCTCATCGGCCAGGGTTTGCACGACCTGCGCCAGATCGATATCGGTTTTGCCTGCAAAAAAATACGACACCTCGATCGACTGCAGATAGGCCAGATAGTCGTCCGACACGGCTTCCGTCAGAACCGCGACAACGTGGGAGCCCAGTGCCTCATTGCTCTTCCACGCAACCTTGCCATGACCATCGATGGCAATGGCATAGGTTTTCGCATCACGCTTGGCAAAATAGGGCGTACGTGGGATCGGCTCCTTTGCCAACCCTTTCGGATAACCCTCGCCATGGGCGATTTCTTCCATGGTCGTGCGGCCACAAATCCAGCCATCGAAGTCAAACGTCGCGGCAAGCTTTTCATACAGATCGCCTGCGGCTTTCTTGAAGGGCCGATCCCAGCCATCGGTCAGCGCGTGGCCGTCGATGGACGACATCATGTGGCAAATAACATAGGGTTTCATCAAATTCTCCAGAACGAGACATCAGCAAATTGCTCGTCAATTAAAAGGGTCATGCCTCGTCATCAAAGTCGGCAGACGAACTCAGATCGCGTTGCATCGAGATGTCGCGAACACGTTCCTCCAGGCGTTCAACAACGGCATTGAAGCCCCAGGCGCCGAGCACGAGATGCCGTGGCGCGTCGGCGCCATTCGCAATCGTGACCATGGCCTGCGCGGCCTTGACCGGGTCACCGGCTTGTGTGCCGCTGGTTTCTTTCGTCCCGGCCAGGCGCTTTGCCGCCGTATCGGCATAATCGGTAATCCTGCTCGTCGTCTGACGCAAGGAGCGGCCCGCCCAATCCGTGCGAAACGGGCCAGGCTCGACGCAGGTGACGCCAATCCCCAGCGGTAGCACTTCGGCGCGCAGCGCGTCCGACCATCCCTCGACCGCATGCTTGGATGCGGCATAGTAGCCAGACCCCGGATAGCCGATGAGACCAGCGACCGAGGTGATATTGAGGATGTTGCCCTTGCGCTGCTCGCGCATCAGGGGAAGTACCGCGCGCGTCATGGCGAACAGGCCGAAAACGTTCGTGTCGAACTGCGCACGAATTTCAGCTTCTTCACCTTCTTCGACAGTGCTCTGGTAGCCGTAGCCGGCGTTGTTGACCAGAACGTCAATGCGTCCGAATTGTTCGCGTGTTGCGGCAACGGCAGCATCGATGTCTGCAGAACGCGTGACATCCAGAGACAGTGCGAGCACGCGCTCCGGTGCGCTGCGTTCGATGTCTGCAATGGCGCTCTTGTCGCGCGCGGTGACGACCACGCGCCAACCGCGCTGAACGATCAGTTCAGCCAGAGCCCGGCCCAGGCCGGTGGAACAGCCGGTGATGAACCAGACCGGCGTGTTGTCCTGCTCGGGAAAGCCCTGCATCACTTGTTCAAATGCTCGCGCACCTTCGCCGCACTGTTGCCCACCTGGCCAACCACGCGCTCCAGCTCTTCTTTACTGATGCCCAGGGCTTCAGTCCAATAGCGGACTTCATGGGCCTCGGTGAGACTGATGAGGTTGCGGTCTGGGTTGCCTTTGTTCGAAAGATTATCTGACATGGGTATCTCCTCAAAAACTGCAGGATGCGCGGCAGGGCGTACTGAGTCAGTGCGTGATTTCACGAACCGCTTAACAACATGCGTGCCGTCCCGATAACGCAGTGCTGCCTGTCTGTTGTTTTCACAGCATGCAGTTCGTCCACTGTTTTATGCAATTCGTCCACCGTGTGCCAGTGGTAGCCGCGTTTTGCCCGATGCCTCGCCTGAAGCTCTTCGCAGCTGCATGGACGGCAATAAAAATTGCAAAATTAATATTGATTCAGCATACCAAGAATCTGCTAAAATATTTTACAGGCAATAAAAATTGATAATAATCCACCAAAGTTTCATTGTCTGAGCCAGGGCGAGCTCAGTAAATGCCGCTCCCCGTCACCAATATCGATAGTCCCCGGAGTCCATCTCATGCGCATCAAGTCAGTCCTGCTGTTGCTGTCCGCCTTCATCACCTTCAGCGCGGGCATTGCCCACGCCGGCCCGATCCTGGTCCAGAACGGCAATTTCGAGCTGACCTCGAATGGTGGCAACAAGAAAATCAACGGCACGACGGTCGATGCAAAAGGCACCACGCTGACCGGCTGGACCAGCAAGGAAGGTAGCAGCGGCTCAGGTGGCTACAACTTCGTCCTGGATGGCGCGACCGCTACCACGACCACGTCGGTGCTGCGGCTTGAAGGCACCAAAAACGGCTTCACCGCTTCGCCAACCGGCGGCAATTTCTTCGCTTCCGACTCGCAGTACTACCCGGGCCAACTGTCCCAGCTGATCAACGGCCTGACGATCGGCACCTCGTACCTGCTGACCTTTGATTTCGCACTGGCGCAGCAATCCGGCTTCGTCGGCGCCAACTACGACAATTACTGGCAGGTCGGCTTCGGCAAGGCCACCCAGAACAGCACCAAGCTGAGCATTCCGGATGACGGCTTCAGCGGCTGGAAGTCGGCCACGATGGCCTTTACGGCCACCAGCGCGAGCGAAATGCTGTCGTTCCTGGCCCGTGGCACCGCGCCTGGCGCGCCGCCATTCATGCTGCTCGATAACGTCGCGCTCAATGCCGAGGTGCCCGAGCCAGCCACCTGGACCATGCTGCTCGGCGGCCTGGGCCTGATCGGTTTCATGGCGCGCCGTCGCCGCAACGCGCAGGCCTGAACATATGGGCGGGTAGCGGCAGGCAAGTCTCCCGCTACCCGCCTGTAACGTCACCATGCACTTTTCTCCCGCCGAATTCGCCGCCACCGCACTGCGCCTGTGCGTCTGGCTGATCCTGCTCACGGCCCTGTTCGTGCCGCTGGAACGCTGGTTCGGCGTGCGCCACGACGGGCCGAATGGCGAGCTGCGGCATGACCTCGCGTATTACTTCCTCAGCAGCCTGGTGCCCATCGTGCTGCTGAGCGCGCCGATGGCGTTGCTGGCCGCACTGGCCGCCTGGCTGGTGCCGGATGCGTTGATCACCGCCATCGCCGGCTTGCCGCTCGCCGTGCGCATGGTGCTTGCCTTCGTGATCGCCGAAACCGGCTTCTACTGGGGCCACCGGCTGAGCCACGAGCTGCCGTGGTTATGGCGCTTCCACGCGCTGCACCACAGCACCGAACGCATGCATTTTCTGGCCAATACCCGCAGCCATCCCGTCGACATGGTCATCACGCGCCTGTTCGGCATCGTGCCGCTGTATCTGCTGGGGCTGGCCAGCCCGACCGCGGCCGGCAGCGCCGCACCCGCCGCATTGATCGTGCTGGGCACGTTGTGGGGCTTCTTTATCCACGCCAACCTGCGGTGGCGCTTCGGCCCGCTCGAATGGTTCGTCACGACGCCGGCCTTTCATCACTGGCACCACAGCCGGCACGACCACATCAACCGTAACTACGCGTCCACGCTGCCGTGCCTAGACCGCCTGTTCGGCAGCCACTACCTGCCGCGCCACTGGCCGGCTGAAGTAGGGACGGACACGCCGCTCGCACCCACGTTGAGCCGCCAGTTGATCGAACCGCTGCTGCCGGCGCCGCCAGTCAAACCGGTCGCCGAACAGTCATTTTGAAGGGCGACGCCAATACAACGGCGGCCCCCGAATCTGGTTGATTGACAGCGTGATCGCGTACAATGACGGGCCAATCACTACCAAACACACCTAATGGAATGGCTTTTTGACCCAAATATCTGGGTCGGCTTGTTCACCCTTGTCGTGCTCGAGATCGTCCTTGGCATCGACAACCTGATCTTCATCGCCATCCTGGCGGACAAACTCCCCCCGCACCAGCGTGACAAAGCCCGCCTTGTCGGCCTGTCGCTCGCCATGATCATGCGCCTTGGCCTGCTCACCGTCATCGCCTGGCTCGTCAAACTCACCGCGCCCCTGATTGTCCTTGGCCCGCTGACGTTCTCCGGGCGTGACCTGATCTTGCTGGTGGGCGGCTTCTTTTTGCTGGCCAAGGCCACGATGGAGCTGCACGAGCGCGTCGAAGGCAAGCTGCACGTGGCTACCGGCAAGCGCGCTTACGCCAGCTTCGCCGCTGTCGTCGCGCAGATCATCGTGCTCGACGCCGTGTTCTCGCTCGATGCCGTGATCACTGCCGTCGGCATGGTCGACGAGCTGGGCGTCATGATGGCTGCCGTCGTGATCTCGATGGGCGTCATGCTGTTTGCCTCCAAGCCGCTCACGCGCTTCGTCAACGCGCATCCAACCGTCGTCGTGCTGTGCCTGAGTTTCCTCTTGATGATCGGCCTGTCGTTGATCGCCGAAGGCCTGGGCTTCCATATTCCCAAGGGTTACCTGTACGCGGCGATCGGCTTCTCGGTCGTGATCGAGCTGCTCAACCAGCTGGCGCGCCGCAACTTCGTCAAGCAGGACGCGCACATCCCGCTGCGCGATCGCACGGCCGATGCGGTGCTGCGCCTGTTGGGCAGCACGCGCGGGATCGAGCCGGGCGACGAGCCGGATCCGGTGACGAGCAAGCAGCAGAAGCAAAAGCTCGACGAGCCGACCTTCGAGCTCGAAGAACGCAATATGGTCAGCGGGGTCCTGAGCCTGTCGCAGCGCTCGGTGCGCTCGATCATGACCAACCGCTCGGACATCTCGTGGATCAATATCGAGGACGACGCCGACACGATCCGTGCCCAGCTCCTGGCCACGCCGCACGGCTTCTTCCCGGTGTGCCGGGGCGAGCTCGATGAAGTCATCGGCGTCGCGCGCGCAAAGGATCTGATTGCCGACCTGACGCTGTCGGGCGCGATCGATGCGAACAATATCCGCGTGCCGATCATCGTGCCCGACGCCAGCGGCGTGCTCAAGGTGATGGACCGCCTCAAGCGCTCGCACGGCCAGCTGGTTCTCATCGCCGACGAATACGGCACCTTGCAGGGCCTGGTCACGCCGATCGACATCCTCGAAGCCATCGCCGGCGAATTCCCGGACGAAGACGAGCAGCCCGTCGTGCAGGACCTGGGCGGCGGGCGCTGGCGCGTGGATGGCACGGCCGATCTGCACTACCTGGAACAGGTGCTCGAGGTGGACGCCTTGGTGGGCGACACCGACGACTACACGTCGCTGGCTGGCCTGATGCTCGAGCGCTTCGGCACCTTGCCGCTGGTGGGCGACGGCATCGAGATCGAGGGTCTGCGCATGGAAGTTGAAGAGGTGCTGGAACGGCGCATCGCCTCGGTGCTGGTCACGCGCATCGCCGATCCGCTTTGAGGATAAGTTGAACGACCTTTTTTGACAGGGACACGATCATGCAAGCACTCTCCCGGGGCCAGCGCCTGCCCCTGTCCAACGTGGCGCCAGAAGGCGTGCTGCAGGCGGGCGTGTCGGCCCAGGGCCTGGCGCTCGATGTCGCGTGCTTTGCCCTAAGCGCCGAAGGCAAGCTGGCCGATGAGCGCTACATGACGTTCTTCAACCAGAGCGCGACGCCGTGCGGCGGCGTGGCGCTGAATGCGGCCGGCCAGGATGCTGCGGACTTCAGTTTTCAGCTCGCGCGGCTACCTGGCTGGGTCGAGCGCGTGAGCATCGTCGCCAGCACCGAGGGTGCAGCGACGATGGCGCAACTGCAGACCGGCTACCTGCGTCTGGTTGGTCCACAGGGCGAGTTCGCGCGCTTCACGTTCAGCGGCAGCGACTTTGCCGGCGAGCGCGCCGTCATGCTCGGCGAGCTGTATCGCAAGGATGGTGGCTGGCGCTTCATGGCCGTGGGGCAGGGCTTCAACGGCGGGCTGGATGCGCTGGTGCGTCACTTTGGCGGCGCAGTGGCCGACGATGCTCCCCAAGCTGCGCCATCACCATCGTTCGACCTCGAAAAGCGCGTGGCCCAGGCCGCGCCGCAGCTGGTCAATCTGGTCAAGTCGGCTGCCGTGTCGCTCGAAAAAGCAGGGCTCGCGCAGCACCGTGCCAAGGTCTGCCTGGTGCTCGACATCTCCGGTTCGATGAGTGCCTTGTACAGCAAGGGTCTGGTGCAGAAATTCGCCGAGCGCATCCTGGCGCTGGGCTGCCGCTTCGATGACGACGGCGAGATCGACGTGTTCCTGTTTGGCCGCAACGTCCACCAGGGCGAGGCGATGGGCCTGGCGAACTGGCCGAACTACATCAAGGGCATCATCGCGCGCCACCCGCTCGAAGGCGATACCCGTTACGGCGCCGCGATCGAAGCCGTGCGCAGCCACTACTTTCCGGATGCGCGTGGTGGCGAGCGCCGTGCCGTCGCCAGGGCCGCTGTGCCCGTGTACGTGATGTTCGTTACCGACGGCTCGACATCCGACAAGCCGCTGACCGAACGTCAGCTGCGCTGGGCCAGCCGCGAGCCGATCTTCTGGCAGTTCATGGGCATCGGCAAAGGGCGCAAGTCGAAAGCCAAGGCGCTGGCCAGCTTCGCCGACTCGGATTTCCCGTTCCTCGAAAAGCTCGACGAGCTTGATGGCCGCCTGGTCGACAACGCCGACTTCTTCTCGGTCGCCTCACCCGACGAGCATCCCGACGCCGCGCTGTACGACCTGTTGATGAACGAGTACCCGCAGTGGGTGAAGCAGGTCAGGGCGCTCGGCATGATCGGCTGACGTGCGGTAGAAGAGGGCGCATTTGTCATGCAAACAGGCCCCGAAATACCGCTCTTCTCAGCCAATCGAAACCAGTAGTCGCACGTTACTCTTGTCGTATCGTCAGGACGTCAATACGTCCACAGACCGTGTACAACAGGGAGAAACAACGTGTTTGAAGGATTCATCCAGCTCACCCCAACGGGCGTCGCGCTCACCATGGCCGCGTCGTACATCATGACCGTGTTTGCCAGCGAACTGTATCTGCACCGTTCGCGCAGCCACCGCGCAATCACGTTCCACCCGCTGCTGTGCCACCTGTTTCGCCTGTGGATCTGGCTGACGACCTACGGCGTGACTGCCAAGGCCTGGGTGGCGGTGCACCGCAAGCACCATGCCAAGTGCGACACGGTCGACGATCCGCACAGCCCGCACATCCACGGCCTGTGGACCATCCTGACCAAGGGCACGCTCCTGTACCGCAAGGCCGCGCGCAACGCGGACCTGATCAAGGCCTACGGCGTGGGCATCAAGGAAGACTGGATGGACGCGCACCTGTACACGAAGCACCGCTTCCGCGGCGCGTTCCTGTTCCTGGCGCTCGAGATGCTGGTGTTCGGCATGACGAACGGCTTTTTGATCTGGCTGTTCCAGTTTTCGATCCTGCCATTCTGGGCCTCGGGCTTCATCAACGGGATCTTCCACGTGGTGGGCTACCGTAACTTCCAGACCAAGGAAGGGTCACGCAACTTCTTCCCGATCGGGATCATCTTCGGCGGCGCCGAACTGCACAACAACCACCACGCCAACCCGGCCTCGGCCAAGCTGTCGATGAAGTGGTGGGAGTTCGATGCGGGCTGGCTCGTCATCCGCGTCCTCTCGTTCGTGCGCCTCGTGACCATCAACCATGTCGACCGGCTGCCGGCACCGGATGCGGCGCAGGCGCGGCGGCACGCGGCGGGTTGACGCCCGCCGGGCGCAGCTTCTTGCCAAGCCGGCGCCACCCGATCACCACGCCCGTCACGCTGAGCAGCAAACCACCGAGGCTCAGTACGACGAGCACGATGTCCCACAACGGGCGCCGCTCGAGCAGCGGCAGCCAGTCCCACGAATGCAGCATCGCAAACAGCCAGCGGCTGGTGCGCTTGCCGCTGTCGATGTGGCCCAGCACCGCGCCGGTATGCGGGTCGAGATGGACCCAGGTCGCATGCGGATCATCGAACACAATGCGCAGTACGGGTAGCGGCTTGTCGGCGCCGCCCATCATCGTGTGCGCATCGCGGGCGTAGTAATACAAGTCGTAATCAACCAGTTGCTCGACCCGCGCGACGGGTGCGTCGACCAGGTGCGCGGCGGCAGCCTGCAGCGCCGCCGCGTCGAGTGTCAGCGGCCGCGCGGCGTGGCTGTCCAGCACCTGCGGCGCGCCGCCCGCGCGGTAGGCCAGCACGCGGTTCTGGCCCAGCACGCGCACCCAACGCAGCTCGCGCACGGCGCCCGTGCTGGCGGCCAGCAGCGCTGGCGGCGCGGCGTCCTGGTTTGTCAGCGTCAATGATCCCCCCTGCAGCGCCTCCATGCGCAGCTTCGGCGCGCCCGTGTCAAAGATGTGCCACGGGTTCATCGACATCAGGCCGCTGAAGATCCACGCGATCGTCACCAGCGCAAACAGCAGGCCCGTCACGTGGTGCCAGCGCATCATCGCATTCGGGTATGGCGTGCGCGCGCCGCTGCGGTAGGGCGCGCGAAAGCGCCAGCGTAGGATGCCGGCTACAGTGCCGGACAGCGCAGCCGCGATGCCGGCAATGGCCAGGTAATTGACGATATTGGTCCAGTAGGGCTGGAACAGGTTGCCGCGAAACGGATACAGCCAGTGGATCCAGGCGCCGGCGTAATTCCACAGCTGTTCGCTGCGCGTGGCGTCGCGCACGACTTCGCCGCTTTTCCCTGACACGTACAGCAGCGTGCGATCTGCGTCAATCACCTCGACCCGGTGCAGCGGGCGCTGCGCATCGAGCCCGCGCGAGTGGGTGAAGGCGTCTTCGTCGATCACGTCCTGATAATGCACGTTGATGCCTGGGCCGGCCCAGGCGGCAGCGCTGGCCAGCGCATGGGCCGCGTTCACCGTGTCCACGCGCGCGCCGCTGATGGCGTCGATGACGATAGGGCCGCGCTTGCCGCTGCCAACCGGCGTCGCCACATACACGGCGCGTCCGCCACTGGACGCCGCCAGGCGCAACCCGTCCAGCGACCCGGTGACGCCGGCCCTGGCCAGCGCCACGTCTGGTGCCAGCAGCGGCGCTGTTTGCGATAGCGCCGGCAGGTGCGCCAGCCGTTCGGCGTCGGTCAGCTTCGGGTAGCCGACATACATCATGACGATGCCCGATGCGAACCACATCGCAAACAGCACGCAGCCACCGATGCCCAGCCAGCGGTGGGTGAGGAACAGCCAGCGCTTGAGTTGTGCCTTCATGCGAGACTCCCCGTCAGAACGCCACGCGCAGCGACAAGTCTGCCGTGCGCGCCGCGCCCAGGTACGCCATCGTGCTGTTCACGTTGGCGGCGTAGATCCGGTCGGTCAGATTGCGCACGCGCCCGACCAGCGCGACGTCGCGGTTGATCTGGTAGGCCAGGCCCAGGTCGACGAACGTATAGGCCGGCCAGTACAGCGTGTTGGCGGCGTCCGCATACACCTTGCCGACCCGGCGCACGCCGATGTTCGTCTGCAGCGCCGGCGTGATGGCGTACGACATCCACAGGTTGGCCACGGTCGCCGGCGTGTTGACCGGCGTCTTCCCGGCCAGCGACACGTTGCCCTGGCGGTAGTTCTGGTATTCGGCGTCCACGTACGTGACGTTGCCCTGCAGGCCCAGGCGGCGCGTCGGCTGCAGGCCGATGGCCAGCTCGACGCCTTGCGATGTCTGCTCGCCCACCAGCAGGGTCAGCGCGCTGTTGTTCGGGTCCTGCGTCGCGATGTTCTTGCGCGTGATGTGGTACGCGGCCAGCGTCGCCGTGCCCTTGCCATCCCAGAATCCCAGCTTGCTGCCTACTTCGAACTGGCGCCCGGTGGTCAGTTCGCTGTTGGTGCGCACGTCCGCGAACGAGGCGGTCGACAGCACGCCGGACGGCGGGTCGGCCGCTGTCGCGTATTGTGCATACAGGTTCATGTCGGGCGTGACGTCCCACACCAGGCCAAGACGGCCTGTCGTCGGCGTGTAGCTGCGTGCGAAGCTGGCCGGGCTGGCACTCGTCACCTCGCGGCGATTCATCAGATCGAGTTCGATGCGCTCGTGGCGCAGCGCGGTCACCAGGTTCAGGGTGGGCACCAGCGCCGTGCGGTTCTCGAGATACAGGGCCGTTGTCGTGACCTTGTTGTCGCGGTCCGGCCGGAAGCCCGGGCTCATGCCCGGCACCGCGAAGAACCGTTCGGTGACGAAGTCGTACGGGTCGACCGTGCTGACCGTGGCGGGCGGGCTGTTCGGGAAGCGCGTCTGCTTGTTGACGCTGACGTCCAGGCCAAAGGCCCAGTAGCTGCGGCGCGCGCCGATGCGGCTCTTGTACACGCCGTCCAGGCGATCGCCCACCATGCGCTGGTCGTGGCGCTGGAGCAGGGTGGCCGAGCGGATCACCGCCGTATTGGACGGGTTGAAGCGGTAGGTCTCGACGTTGCGGTAGTCGCGCAGCGCATCGTAGAGATACAGCGTGTTCGTGAGCTGCAGCGCGTCGCTCACCTGCCACTTGCCGATCGAGCGCAGCCAGTGCACGCGCTGGTCGTAGACGCCGTCGGCGCTGTTGTAGTTCTTGAAGCGCGTGGCCTCGAGAATGCGCGCCTGGCCGGCGATCGGGTTGGCCAGCGGCGTGCCCCAGTACGGCCGGTCCACGTCTTCCTGCTGGAATTCATAGGCCAGCGTGTGCGTTACGCCGCGCCCGAACTGCGACAGCAGGGACGCGGCCAGCTGGGTCGAGCGGCTGTCGACGCCGTCGATCGGGCTGCCGGTGTCACGGTGATTGATGTCGATGCGCGCGTAATGACCATCCTGCAGTTGGCGATTCAGGCCGACCGATGCTTCTTTCAAGCCATGCGCGCCAAGCCGTGCCTGGGCTTCTGAGAATTCGCGCGTCTCGGCCAGTTTGGTGATGTAGTTGATCGAGCCGCCCACGGCGCCCGAGCCGAACAGAAAGCTCGATGGCCCGCCGATGGCTTCGACCCGGTCGACGATCCAGCTGTCGACAGGGCGCGCCGCGATCGCATACTGGACGTTGATGCCGTTGAACAGCTGGCTGATCGAGCCGCTGCCAAAGCCCCGGTAGCTCACGCCGATATTGCCCGGCGCATTGTGGGCGGTCACGCCGGGGATGGCGCGCAGGATTTCCTGCGTGTCCTGGGCACCGCGCACGTCGATCAGGGCGCGGTCGACAACCGTGACGGTGGCCGGGGTTTCGCGTGCGCTCAAGCCAAGGCGGCTGGCGGTATCGAGTGGCGTGTCGAGGTCGAGCAGGCTACCGGCGCGCGGTGCGTCAGCCGTGATCTCGACGGTGGGGATAGTCTGGGCGTACGCCTGCCATGGTGCGGCGAAGGTAAAGCCCAGGGCGAGCGCGATCGTGCGCGGCCGGGCGTGAAGACTTGGGGTCATTGCATTTCCTGTGCGCGCGACGAACGGCGATGGCGCGTCGCGCATGGTCCGCCGGTGCTGCATGGGGATGCAGCGCCGGAATCAAGGGGTATGACGGATCAGGAAAGGGCGGCAGGTGGCCCGCGCGATTGCGCAGGCGTCCAGGCAAATTGCGGCCGTGGGGCGTGGTAGAACAGGTGCGGGTACGGATCGGGCTCCAGGCTGACGACTTGCAGCGTGCCGGCGTACGGCGGCGGTGCGATGGCGGCATGCTGGTGCGAGCAGCACAGGTCACAGTGCGACATGTCGGGCACCGGCGGCGCCGTCGTCTGGCCCGCGTCGTCCACGACCAGGACGTGGCGGGTGCCGGTGGCGCTGCAAATCTCGGACAGATAGGCATTGGGCGGCTGCGCGGTGGCCAGGGCCATCGCATGCGACAGCACGGGCGTGAACAGGCCAAACAGGAACGCCACGAGGACGGTCCAGCCATACAGCGCGCGGGTTGTGCGGAGCCTGTGCATATGAAAATTATAGTCGGGGCAGCGCGCCGCGGCGCACGGGTGGTCAATTTGTCCATCTTACTGGCCGGCGCGTGGCCGGGGTACCAGCGATCCCGCGTGCGATTGATATAATCGCGGTCTACCATTCCCGCTACCCACGACCAACACGATGCCGCGCACCCTTGTCATTTCCCCGAACTGGATCGGCGACGCCGTCATGGCCCAGCCCTTGCTGCGCCGGCTCCGGGAGCGTCATCCCGAGCGCCCGATCGATGTCGTGGCGCCCACCTGGGTGGCCCCGGTCTGGCGCGCGATGCGCGAAGTCGACACGGTGCTCGAGTCGCCGTTCAAGCATGGCGCGCTGCAGTGGAAAGAGCGCAAGGCATTCGCGAAAATGCTCAAGGCGCGTGGTTACGCCGACTCGTTCGTCTTGCCCAACACGCTCAAGTTCGCGCTGATCCCATGGCTGGCCGGCATCCCGCGCCGCGTGGGTTACAAGGGCGAGATGCGCTATGGCCTGGTCAATGTCATGCACCACGACGACAAGACCGCACCGCGTCCGATGGCCCAGTTCTACCAGGCGCTGGCCGATGCGCCGGTGCGCGACCTGGCACGGCCCGAGCGCCTGCCCGAACCCGTAATGACCGTGGCACCAGCAGAAGCGCAGGCCGCGCTGGCGCGCCTGCAGCTGCCGGGCGGCGCGCACGTGGTGTTTGCGCCGGGCGCCGAATTCGGTCCGGCCAAGCGCTGGCCGTCCGCGTACTTTGCCGAGCTGGCGCAAATGATCCTGGCCCATCGCCCGGATGTGCAGATCCTGCTGCTCGGCTCACCGAAAGACCGCGCCGTCTGTGACGAGATCACGGCGATTGCGCCGCAGGCGCACAACCTGGCCGGTTCGACCTCGCTGGCCGAAGCCATCGCGCTGATCTCGCGCGCTGCCGCCGTGGTCACGAACGATTCGGGCCTGATGCACATCGGCGCGGCGCTGGGGCGGCCCGTGGTGGCCATCTATGGCCCGACCGATCCGCGTCACACGCCGCCGCTGTCGCAACTGGCGCAGATCCTGTGGCTGCACATCGAATGCTCGCCATGCCAGCAGCGCGAATGCCCGCTGGGCCACCAGAATTGCATGAAGCAGATCCTGCCGCAGGCTGTCTGGCAGCCCTTGCAATCCATGCTTGCCGCCGCGTGACGCGGGCAAGCCAAACGATTTAACAGAGGACCCCATCATGATTCTGGTTACCGGCGCCGCAGGTTTTATTGGCGCGAACCTCGTGCATGCGCTGTCAGCGCGCCAGCCGTTCAGCGTGTTCGCCGTCGACAATATGTCGCGGCCTGAAAAATTCCATAACATCGTCGACGCCGAGATCGCCGACTACGCCGACAAGGAAGACTTCCTGGTGCGCCTGAAGGCCGGTGAATTCGACAACAAGTTCACCGCCGTGCTGCACCAGGGCGCGTGCTCGAACACGATGGAGACCGATGGCCGCTACATGATGAAGAATAACTACGACTACACGGTCGCGTTGTTTGAATTCTGCCAGCGCCAGGACATCCCGTTCATCTACGCGTCGTCGGCCGCCGTGTATGGCGCCGGCACCGTGTTTCGCGAAGAGCGCCCGCTCGAGCGGCCACTGAACGTCTACGGCTACTCGAAATTCCTGTTCGACCAGTACCTGCGCCGCTACTGGGCCACCAAGGGCAAGGATGCGGGCAGCCAGGTCGTCGGCCTGCGCTACTTCAACGTCTACGGGCCGCTGGAAGGGCACAAGGGCACGATGGCGTCGGTACCGTTCCACCAGTACCACCAGTTCCTGAAGGACGGCAAAGTGCGGCTGTTCGGCGCCAACGACGGCTACGAAGCCGGCGCGCAGATGCGCGACTTCGTCTACATCGACGACGTCGTCAAGGTCAACCTGTTCTTCCTGGACCATCCCGAACAGCGCGGCATCTTCAATCTGGGCACGGGCCGCGCGCAGCCGTTCAACGACCTGGCGGTCGCCACGGCCAACGCGCTTGCCAACGAAGGCAAGCCGGCCTTGACGCTGCAGGAGATTGTCGATCAGGGCCTGCTCGAGTACCTGCCGTTCCCGGACAAACTGAAGGGCAAGTACCAGAGCTTCACGCAGGCCGACATCTCGGCACTGCGCGCGGCCGGCTACAACGAACCGTTCACCGACGCGGCCACCGGCGTGGCGAAATACATGGACTGGCTGCGCGCGCAGCCGGTGCGTTGATGGTCAGGGGCGGGTGTACTGCATGCCCAGTGCGGTTTCACCTGCCACCTGTGCCTTGTTTTCCGGGCTTTCGCTGAATGCGATCAGCAAACGTTCGATCGGCAGGCCGTTGTTCAGCTGCTGCAACCAATACGTAGCACCGGCCTCGTCCGGTGCCCGATGCAGCACATTGCGGTACATGGCGGCGATAAGCTGTGTTGGCGTTGGCGCCCCCCCATACAGGCCGGCGAACTCGCCGGAGCGCGCGAATTCGCGGCCCATGTCGTCAAGTGACAAGCCGCCATCCATCGCACGAATCCAGAATCCAAGCCCCCGGTCATCCGGCTGGCGATTGAAGGCAGCGCGGTACAGCCGATAGGTCTTGCCGGCGCTGCCTTCGGCATCGAAGGCCAGCGTCACATCGGCAAATTCCAGGCGATACGGGTCGCGCACGGTCTGCGTGCCGTCCCGGCCGGTGTTATCGAGGACGGTCAGGACATTGTCGCTGCGCGTGACCGTGTAGATCGAACGCGGCCCGCTGAGCGTAGCGCCGCTGACGGTCACGAACGCCGGTGCGCCGGGATCCGAATCGTACAGATGCGCCAGTTCCACGCGCGGGATCAGCAGATAGGCGCCCGGCCTGGCGTGACTGAGCGTGAAGGCCCCATCCGCGCTGCGGTAGTCGCCCGCATCACTCGGCGTCAGCGCATCGAGCCCTTCAACGGTGACGGCGCTGACGCGCCACCCCGTGTCCGGTCCGAGGTAGGCAGGGCCCGTGGCATCCATGACCAGTCGCAGCCGGATGATTTGCCCGCGATAGGCGCTCAGTGCGACCGGCAGCGTACCGGTCAGCGGTGCCATCGAGCCTGTGCCAGACTCGCTGTAGACATCTTTCCAGCTCGCCCCGTCGTCGCCGGATACCTGCACCCGGAAACGCTGTCCGCCCGATGCCAGTTGCATGGTACGGCTGACCAGCACCCGGGCGCTGTCGCTGGCGACGAACAATGGCTTGCCGAGCGTGGCGCTTTGCAGGCCCCAGTCGTTTTCGCCAACATGAAAGCGCAGCGCGCCAGCTGCAATGATGTCGTGGTGCCCGGCGTTCGCGCTCGTCCAGTGGGCGGTATCGAGTGGTGCCCGGGTAGTGCCGGTGGCGGCGCGCAGCATGGCTGTCACGCTGTAGCCGGTGGCGCCGGACAGCGCCGCGATGCGTACCTGGTACGGCGTGTCTGGCCGCGTGTCTGCCGGCGCGGTGAGCATGGGCTGCAACCGGTTGGTGCTGGCGACGGCCGGATCGATGACCGTGACGTCGTAGTTGAAGCTGCGCGCGCCCTTCGCGATCACGACATTGGTGATGCTGACGCGATAGCGCACGTCGTTTGCCGGCTGCGCATGGTGGCCTGCGGGGTCGATGTCCGCCATTTTCCAGACGAGAGTGTTTTCGCCAACACCGTTTTTCACGGGTTCGAGCGTGACGTTGACCGGTGCACCGTCGCGCGTGACGCTCACCATGGCCTGTGTGAAGTCGGCGTCGGGATACGACAGTGACCAGCGTTCGTACACGGTTGCGTAGGGCACGTAGCCCTTCGCCGGCCATGCAACGAAATCGTCGCGTACGGCCGACCTCGCGCCGAAATAATCGGTATCGGTCACCCACAGTGCATTCGCTGCCCACAGCTTTCTGCCGTCGATTTCACCTGCAGGTACGTCGCCGGTGCCCATCGTGCGTGTGTTGGGATGGAAGATCCAGCGCCGGTGTCCGACAGGTCCATTGTCGCTGCCAGGATCCTGGATATAGCCGTCGATGACCTCGGGGCCCATCGTGCCGAGCGCCAGATTCGAGGAAATCGCTGCATCGGCACCTTCCTGCGTGTAGAACTTCCAGGTCGGTGGTGGCGTATGCGACAGCTGGCCGGCCGCACTCATGATCAGCGCTGCGTGCTGTGCCTTGGCGCTGTTCTGCTCTGATAGCCGGACGGCAGCCGGGAGGCCCGCCATCGCCCGATACCAGTTCACGCGTTGTATGACGGCTGCCCTGAACGCGGGAGTCGTCGTGCCTGGCGCGCCAGCCGCATGGTTGCCGGTCCAGCCGATCGGCGGCGTCGGTTCGCGGTGGATGCGATTGTAGAACAGGCGTACTGCCTCGCGGTCGTTCGTATCGATCGTGAATGGCGCACCGTCGACAACCAGCGCGGACTCCTTGCGCTGGTAATCCACGCCCGGTGCGAAGCCTTGCGCGGCCCGTGCCGCCTCATTGGTGACGGGCGTACCGAGCTGTATTGCAGTGCGCGGGGAGGCCATGGACGCCGCGCTGCCTGTCTGCAGTGCTGGCGCGTCGGATTGACCTCCGCAACCAGCCAGCGAGAAGACCAGCAGCATAGCGACACCACGTGAACGACTGAACATAATTATTGCTTAGTGGAAAATTCCAATAATTATGCCGTAGGGAAACAGGTGTGTATAGCAAAGAAGGCGTCGTTTGCGGGGATATGCGCGCGGCATGAACAGAAGCGACGTATACATCTTGTTTACAACTGCTGGCAACTTTTATATCCGGTTTTTATGCCCGAATCGCTAACCTGCTCGTGTTCCATGCGGCGCCATCGTGCGTCGTATGGGTTCCAACACAACCAAGAGCAGACACCATGAATGCATCGATTCAAGCGCGCCGCGCCGGCCTGGTGGCAGCCGCCATCCTCGCCATCAGCGGCGCCGCGCACGCCCAGACCACCGGCGCCGTCGAGGTGGCAGAACCCGCCGCTTCCGCATCACCCGTTACCTTCAACGCCGCCATCACGTCGGACTACCGCTACCGTGGTATTTCGCAGACGCGCCTGCAACCGGCGCTGCAGGGCGGTCTTGACTACGTCCACGCCACTGGCTGGTACGTCGGCGCCTGGGGCTCGAGCGTCAAGTTTGCGAAGGACGCCGGGGGCGATGGCGACGTCGAGATCGACCTGTACGCCGGCAAGCGCGGCGAGCTCGCGGTCGGTTTGTCTTCCGGTCTGACGTACGACGTCGGCGTGCTGCGCTACCTGTATCCGGACAATGGCCTGGGCCAGGTCGCCGGCTTCGTCAATGCCAACACCACCGAGGTGTATGCGCAACTGGGTTACGGCCCCGCCTACATCAAGTATTCGCACGCTACCACGAACCTGTTCGGCTTCGTCGACAGCGAAGGCAGCGGCTACCTCGACATCGGCGCCAATCTCGACGCGGGAAATGGTGTCACGGTGCTGCTGCACGCCGGCCGCCAGCGCGTGGACAACAACCCGGCAGCCGATTACACCGACTGGAAGATCGGCGCTTCGCGCAGCTTTGCGTTGGCCACCGTCGCCGTGGCGTATGTCGGCACCAACGCCAGCAAGACCGCCTACGCCTCGCCAAGAAACGGCAAGTTTACGGGCCGCGACGCGCTGCAGCTGACCCTCAGCCGTACCTTCTGAATCCAACCACCAGAATAACCACCACGCTGAAAGCGAACGTTCATGGATCTCATCTATATCGGCGCGCTCCTCGTCTTCGTCCGCCTGACTTGCCTCCTGGTGAGCGGTTGCGGACTCCTCGGAGGCAAGCAATGAATCTCTCCTACGCGATCGGCGGCCTGGCCGCCTGCGCGCTCCTGGTCTATCTGCTGATCGCCCTGTTCAAACCGGAGGACATGTGATGGCCACCACTGAACTGATGACGCAGTTCCTGCCGCTGCTCGCGCTGTTCCTGGTCGTGCTGCTGGCGCTGGCCTGGCCGCTGGGCGCACTGCTGGCGCGCATCGGCGCCGCCGACATCAAGCCAGGTGCCGTGCCCGGCCTGGGCTGGGTCGGCGGCATCGAGCGCGCGCTGCTGCGCGCTGCGGGTCCCGCTGCCGGCACTGCCCAGACCTGGAAAGCCTATGCGCTGGCGCTGATCGCCTTCAATGCCGTCGGCGTGGTCTTCGTCTACGGCTTGCAGCGCCTGCAGGGCTGGCTCCCGCTCAATCCAGAAGGCATGGCGGGCGTGAGCCCCGATTCGAGCTTCAACACCGCCGTCAGCTTCGTCGCCAACACCAACTGGCAAGGCTACAGCGGCGAGCAAACCATGAGCATCCTGACCCAGATGGTCGGCCTGGCCGGCCAGAACTTCTTTTCGGCCGCCACCGGCATCGCCGTCGCGTTCGCGCTGATCCGCGGCTTTGCCGCGCGATCGGCCGGCGCGATCGGCAATTTCTGGGTCGACGTCACGCGCTCGACGCTGTACGTGCTGCTGCCGCTGTCCGTGATCCTCGCCGTGTTCTTGGCGGGGCAGGGCGTGGTGCAGAACCTGTCGCCGCATGTACAAGCGCAGGTGATCGAGCCGGTCGCCTACACCCAGCCGGCCAGCGATGGCCAGGCGGCAGTCGAGACGCGCGCCGAGACGCAGGTCATCCCGATGGGTCCCGTGGCATCGCAGGAAGCCATCAAGATGCTGGGCACGAACGGCGGTGGCTATTTCAACGCCAATTCGGCGCACCCGTTTGAAAATCCGACCGCGCTGTCGAACTTTGCGCAGATGGTGGCCATCTTCCTGATCCCGGCCGCGCTGTGCTTCGCGTTCGGCCGCATGGTGGGCGACTCTCGCCAGGGCTGGGCCGTTCTGGGCACGATGACGCTGATCTTCGTGATCGCGGCCATCGGGGCCTTCGCCGCGGAGCAGCAAGCCAATCCGCTGCTGGCGCCACTGGGCATCGACCAGGCGGCAAGCAGCCTGCAGTCGGGCGGCAATATGGAAGGCAAGGAGACCCGCTTCGGCATCGCCGCATCGAGCCTGTTCGCGGTCGTGACCACGGCAGCATCGTGCGGCGCAGTCAACGCCATGCACGATTCGTTCACGCCGCTGGGCGGCATGGTGCCGATGGTGATGATGCAGTTCGGTGAAGTGATCTTTGGCGGCGTGGGCTCGGGCCTGTACGGCATGCTGGTGTTCGCGATCCTGACGGTGTTCATCGCCGGCCTGATGATCGGCCGCACGCCGGAATACCTGGGCAAGAAAATCGGCGCGTTCGAGATGAAGATGGTCGCCGTCGTCATTCTGGTGACGCCATGCCTGGTCTTGCTGGGTACTGCGCTGGCCGTGACCACCGGTCTTGGCGCGGCCGGCGTGGCCAATCCGGGCGCGCATGGTTTCTCTGAAATCCTGTACGCGCTGACGTCCGCCGCCAATAACAACGGCAGCGCGTTTGCGGGCTTGTCGGCCAATACGCCGTTCTATAACACGCTGCTGGCCGTGGCGATGTGGTTCGGCCGCTTCGCCGTGATCGTGCCGGTGCTGGCCATTGCCGGCTCCCTGGCCGGCCGCCAGCGCCTGCCCACCACGCCCGGTACCTTGCCCACCCATGGCCTGATGTTCGTCGCCATGCTGGCCGCGATCGTCGTGCTGGTCGGTGTTCTCAACTACGTTCCGGCGCTGGCGCTGGGTCCCGTGGTCGAACACCTGCAATTGTTCGGAGAATGACAATGGATCAATCAATGATCAACCCAACTGAAGCAACCCCGGTCCAGGCGCCGCGCAAATCGCTGAACCTGTTCGATGGGGCGCTGGTGTGGCCGGCGATGCTCGACGCGCTCAAGAAGCTCCATCCACGCACGCAACTGCGCAGCCCCGTGATGTTCGTCGTCTACGTCGGCAGCATCATCACCACGCTGCTGTGGTTCCAGGCGCTGGCCGGGCACGGCGAAACAAGCGCCGGCTTCATCCTGGCCACCGCCGTCTGGCTCTGGTTCACGGTGCTGTTCGCGAACTTTGCCGAAGCACTGGCCGAAGGTCGCAGCAAGGCGCAGGCGGCATCGCTGCGCAATCTGCGCCAGACCGTGACGGCCAAGAAGCTCGAGGCGCCCAAGCACGGCGAGCCATGGCAGGCCTGTCCGTCGGGCGATCTGCGCAAGGGCATGTTCTTCCTGGTCGAAGCGGGCGACGTGATTCCCGTGGACGGTGAAGTGGTCGACGGCGTGGCCTCGGTCGACGAAAGCGCCATCACCGGCGAATCGGCGCCCGTGATTCGCGAGTCGGGCGGCGACTTCGGCTCGGTCACGGGCGGCACCCGCGTGCTGTCGGACTGGCTGGTGGTGCAGGTGAGCGCCAATCCCGGCGAGACGTTCCTGGACCGGATGATCGGCATGGTCGAAGGTGCATCACGCAAGAAGACGCCGAACGAGATTGCGCTGACCATCCTGCTCGTCGCGCTGACGATCGTGTTCCTGGTCGTGACGGTGACGCTGCTGCCGTTCTCGCTGTTTGCGGTGCAGGCGTCCGGCAGCGGTGCGCCGGTGACGCTCACCGCGCTGGTGGCGCTGCTGGTGTGCCTGATCCCGACGACGATCGGCGGCCTGCTGTCGGCCATCGGCGTGGCTGGCATGAGCCGCATGTTGCAGGCCAATGTGATTGCGACGTCGGGCCGCGCGGTGGAAGCGGCTGGCGACGTCGACGTGCTCCTGATGGACAAGACCGGCACCATCACGTTCGGCAATCGCCAGGCGTCCGCCTTTCTGCCGGCGCCCGGCGTGACCGAAGAAGAACTGGCCGACGTGGCGCAACTGGCCTCGCTGGCCGACGAGACGCCGGAAGGCCGCAGCATCGTGGTGCTGGCCAAGAACCGCTTCAATCTGCGCGAAAGGGCGATGGAATCGCTCGGCGCCGTGTTCGTGCCGTTCACGGCGCAGACGCGCATGAGTGGTGTGGACCTGGGGGAGCGGCAGTTGCGCAAGGGCGCTGCTTCGGCGTTGCGCCGTCATATGGAGTCGCTCGGCGCGGTCTGGCCCGGCGACGTGGAACGCAGCGTCGACGAAGCGTCGCGCCGTGGCAGCACGCCGCTGGTGGTGGCCGATGGCAGCCGCGTGATGGGCGTCGTTGAACTCAAGGACGTCGTCAAGGGCGGCATCCGCGAGCGCTTCGCCGAACTGCGCCGCATGGGCGTCAAGACCGTGATGGTCACCGGCGACAACAAGCTTACGGCAGCGGCGATTGCGGCCGAAGCTGGGGTCGATGACTTCATCGCCGAAGCGACGCCGGAAGAAAAGCTCGCGCTGATCCGCAGGTACCAGAGCGAAGGCAAGCTGGTGGCGATGACGGGCGACGGCACCAACGACGCACCGGCGCTGGCGCAGGCCGACGTCGCGGTGGCGATGAACTCGGGCACGCAGGCGGCCAAGGAAGCCGGCAATATGGTCGACCTGGATTCGAATCCGACCAAGCTGCTGGAGATCGTCGAAATCGGCAAGCAGATGCTCATGACGCGCGGCGCGCTGACGACATTCTCGATCTCGAACGACATCGCCAAGTACTTCGCGATCGTGCCGGCCATGTTCGTCGCCACCTATCCCGAGCTGAAGGCGCTGGACGTGATGGGGCTGACCAGCCCATCGTCGGCCATCATGTCGGCCGTGATCTTCAATGCCCTGATCATCGTGGTCCTGATCCCGCTGGCGCTGCGCGGCGTGCGTTATCGCGCCATCGGCGCGGCGGCCCTGCTGCGCCGGAACATGCTGATCTACGGCCTTGGCGGTCTGCTGCTGCCGTTCGCCGGGATCAAGCTGATCGACATGGCGCTCGCTGCGCTCAATCTGACCTAGGAGTTTTCATGCAATCGATTCTTCGCCCCGCACTCGTGCTGTTTGCGGTGCTCACTTTGATCTGCGGCGTGCTGTATCCACTGGCCGTGACCGGGATCGCCCAGGCGGCGTTCCCCGCGCAGGCCAATGGCAGCCTGATCGAACGGGACGGCAAGACCGTCGGCTCGGCGCTGATCGGCCAGTCATTCAGCTCGCCGGGCTACTTCTGGGGACGGCCATCGGCCACAGGCCCGATGGCCAATAACGGCGGCGGCTCGGGCGGCTCGAACCAGGGCCCGCTCAATCCGGCCCTGCAGGAAGCGGTCAAGGGCCGCGTCGCTGCGCTGCGCGCAGTCGACCCGGCCAACACGGCGCCGGTGCCAGTCGACCTGGTGACGGCGTCGGCCAGCGGTCTCGATCCCGAGATCAGCGTCGCGGGCGCGCAGTACCAGGCGGCGCGGGTGGCGCGTGCGCGCGCCATGCCGGTCGAACGGGTCGGCGCGCTGATCGAACGGCACACCGAGCTGCCGCTGCCTGGCCTGCCAGGTGCGCCGCGCGTGAACGTGCTGGCGCTGAACCTGGCGCTGGACCAGGCGGCCGGCGTGGCCAGCGTGGCCAGCAGCCGCGAAAGCGGGCATACTCGTTAGACCATGCCCCACGACGACCAGCGACCCGACCCCGACGCACTGCTTGCGCAACTGCGCGAGCAGGACCGGCGCGCCGCGCGTGGGCGCCTGCGCATTTATTTTGGCGCCTCGGCCGGCGTGGGCAAGACCTACGCCATGCTGCAAGAGGCGCGCAAGCTGCAGCGCGAGGGCGCCGCGCCGCTGGTGGGCATCATCGAAACCCACGGGCGCACCGAGACGGCCCGCCTGCTCGACGGGCTCGAATTGCTGCCGCGGCGGCGCATCGATTATCGCGGCAAGACACTCGACGAATTCGACCTCGACGCCGCGCTGGCGCGTGCACCCGCCGTGATCCTGGTCGATGAACTGGCGCATTCGAACGCGCCCGGTTCGCGCCATCCCAAACGCTGGCAGGACGTCGAAGAATTGCTGGCGGAGGGCATCGACGTGCTCACGACTGTCAACGTGCAGCACCTGGAAAGCCTGAACGACGTGGTGGGCGGCATCGCGGGCATCCGCGTGGCCGAGACGGTGCCCGACCGCGTGTTCGACAGCGCCGACGAAATCGTGATGGTCGACCTGACGGCCGACGCGCTGCTGGCGCGCCTGAAAGAGGGCAAGGTGTATCAGCCGCAGCAGGCCGAGCGTGCGGCCGGTAATTTCTTCAAAAAGGGCAACCTGATCGCGCTGCGCGAACTGGCGCTGCGCCGCACGGCCGACCGTGTCGAAGGCGACGTGCGCGCCTGGCGTGAAGCGCAATCGATCGATGCGATCTGGAAGACCGGTGCCGGCCTGCTGGTATGTCTCGGACCCGGAACGCATGCCGAACACGTCGTGCGCAGCAGTGCGCGCATGGCGTCGCAACTGGGTACGGGCTGGCACGCGGTGTATGTCGAGACGGCGCGCCTGGGCAAGCTGCCCGAGGCCGCGCGGGCGCGCATCATGGACACGCTCAAACTCGCGCGCAGCCTGGGCGCCACCACGGCCGTGCTGTCAGGCGAAGATATTGCGGCCAGCACGCTCGACTACGCGCGCGACCATAACCTGTCGCGCATCGCACTGGGCCGGGATGGTTCGCGCTGGCCGTGGCGCCGGCGCACGGCGCGGCGGCTTGCGCGGCTCGCGCCGGGCGTGGACCTGATCGAGATCGGGCAGCCGGCGGTGCCGCCTGCTGCGAGCGGCGCGGTGGCGGCTGCGGCTGCACCTGAGCCGCCGCGCCAACCCTTGCTGCCACACGCGTTGGCTGGCGGTGCGTGCCTTCTCATGGCACTGGTGGCCACGCCGCTGCAGCCTTGGCTCGATCTGGCCAATATCGTCATGCTGTTCCTGCTGGTGGTGCTGCTCGTGGCCATGCGTTTCGGGCGCGCGCCATCGGTCACCGCCACCTGCATCGGCGTGGCCAGTTTCGATTTCTTCTTCGTGCCACCGCGTTTCGATTTCGCGGTCAGCGACGTGCAGTATCTCGTCACGTTTTCCGTGATGCTGGCCGTGGGCCTGATCACCGGGCACCTGACGGCCGGCCTGCGCTTCCAGGCGCGTGTGGCGGCGCAGCGCGAGCGGCGCGTGCGCGCGCTGTACGAATTCGCGCGCGAGTTGTCCGGCGCGCTGGCCGCGTCGCAGGTGTTCGAGTCGAGCCGCGCCGTGATCCAGAATGCGTTCGGCGCGCGCGCCACACTGCTGGTGCCCGATGCCGGCGAGCGGCTCGGCATGCCGCCGGCGGACGATGGCGCTGTGGCCAGTCAGGCGCCCGGCAACGTCGACCTGGGCATCGCCCAGTGGGCGTACGACCACGCGCAGCCGGCGGGCCTGGGCACGGACACGCTGCCAGCGTGCCCGTTGTTCTATCTGCCGCTGGTGGCGCCGATGCGCACGCGCGGCGTGCTGGCGATCGAGCCGGAAGGCGGGCGCTGGGTCCTGATTCCCGAGCAGCGGCGCCAGCTCGACGCCCTGGCGGCACTGGCAGCGATCGCGCTCGAGCGCGTGCATTACGTCGAGGTGGCGCAGGCGGCATTGGTGAACATGGAATCGGAGCGGCTGCGCAACTCGCTGCTGGCGGCGCTGTCGCACGATCTGCGCACGCCGCTCACGGCGCTGGTGGGCTTGTCCGAATCGCTGCTGCGTGGCGAGCCGGCGCTGCCAGCCAATTCGCTGGCGCTGGCGCAGGCGCTGCATGATGAAGCGGTGCGCATGGGGACCCTGGTAGCGAACCTGCTGGACATGGCGCGCATCGAAAGCGGGGAAGTGCGCTTCAACCTGGAATGGCAGGCGCTCGAAGAAGTCATCGGCAGCGCACTGCGCGCCTGCGGCGCGGCGCTGCGCCAGCACACAGTGACGGTGCGCCTGCCGCCCGACATGCCGCTGGTGCGCTTCGACGCCGTGCTGATCGAACGCGTGCTGTGCAACCTCGTTGAAAATGCCGCAAAATACACGCCGCCCGGTGCGCGCATCGAGATCTCCGCCATGGCGCGCGGGGCCTGGATCGACGTCACAGTGAGCGACGACGGTCCCGGCCTGCGCGCCGGCAGCGAGGAAGCGATCTTCGAAAAATTCACCCGTGGCGAGCGCGAATCGGCGCTGCCCGGCGTGGGCCTGGGCCTGGCGATCTGCCGCGCGATCATCGGTGCACACGGCGGCATGATCCGCGCCTGCACATCAACCCTGGGCGGCGCCGGCTTCGTGTTCTCGCTGCCGGCCGGCAGCCCCCCTGAACTGGACTTGCTGTCGATGGAGACAAACGATGCTTGACGCGCCTTGCGCACTGCTGGTGGAGGACGAGCCGCAGATCCGCCGCTTCGTGCGCGCCGCGCTCGAACAGGAAGGCTGGCAGGTGCACGAGTCGGTGAGCATGGCACGCGGCCTGATCGACGCCGGCACGCGCCGCCCCGACCTGATCGTGCTCGATCTCGGCCTGCCGGACGGCGACGGCATCGACTTCATCCACGATGTGCGTAAATGGTCGGCGGTGCCGATCATCGTGCTGTCGGCGCGCGTGGCCGAAGGCGAGAAAATCCGCGCCCTCGACGCCGGCGCCGACGACTACCTGACCAAACCGTTCGGCACCGGCGAACTCCTCGCCCGCGTGCGCGCGACGCTGCGCCGCCAGCGCCAACCGGCCGCCGGCGGCGACAGCAAAACGCACTTCAGCGACGTGTCAGTCGACCTGCAAGACCGTGTGGTCACACGAAACGGCGAACACGTCCACTTAACGCCTACCGAATACCGCCTGCTCGCCGTCCTGGTCAGCAATGCCGGCCGCGTGATGACGGCCCCGCAGCTTTTGCGCGCCGTCTGGGGCCCCGGCCACGCCGAAAGCGGCCACTACCTGCGCATCTACATGGGCCACCTGCGCCACAAACTCGAACCCGACCCCACCCAACCCCGCCACCTCCTCACCGAAACCGGCGTCGGCTACCGCCTCTGGCTCGGCTAATAAATCCCCCAATCAATATTAAATAAATTAGGGTCAGAGTAGAATTAAAAAGCAATTTTCAAAGTTGCCAGTTAATTCGACTCCGACCCTAATTAATTTGCAATACTTTCCCAAAATCTAAATTAGGGTCAGAGTCGAATTGTTTGACAACATTCGGTAATTGCCCAATAAATCTACTCTGACCCTAATTAATTCTGTCTTTTGACCTGTAATTTTCTTGCGCTGTCGAATTCTATGTCAAAAAGAAAGATTCCCGAATCATTTAAATACACCGCGAATTCGATTCAATGAAATCAGGAATCAAACTATCGAAAAATGGCGATCAATTGCTCAATAATTCGACTCTGACCCTAACTAATTTGCAAGAGTTTCTGCAAGAATAAATTAGGGTCGGAGTCGAATTGTTTGACAACTTTGGGTAATTGCCCAGTAAATCTACACTGACCCTATTTGTTGGGGAGGCCTTGGCCGCCGATGGGTTCGGTTTCGAAGCGTTCGCCGAAGCCGGCGATGAGGGGACGGGCTTGTTGGATGGCGGCTTGGACTGACTGGAGGGTCAGTGAGGCCTTGTGGTTGTCTTGCGAGTCCCAGGTTTCGGTAATCCAGATGGCGTCGGCGTCCTGCTTGTCCTTGGCGATGATGTAGGCCAGGCAGCCGGGCATCGCGGTGGTGCCTTCCAGCAGGATGGCGATGAGGGCGTCGCGTTGGCCCGGGGTAGAGCGCATTTTTCCGATCAGACCGTACATGCGGGGTGTCTCTTTCATCGTGTTGGTGGTGGTGACGGGGAGTGCGGCCGCGCGGGCCTGGGTCAGCGGCAATGCTGCCAGTGTCTCCAGTACCTTGCGGCGGGATACGGTCATGCCTGTCCTCGCGTGGAATTGTCCTGAGGAAGTATAGGTCTGCCCCCTGGCGTCGCCAAGCACAAACGGGCGTCTTGGCGCATTCGATGCAGGTCGGGTTAAGATGGCTTTTCCATCATCCTGTCACGAAAGCCTCGATGCGACTTCATCCTCTTGCCCTGGCCGTCAGCGCCTGCATTTTCTCCGTCTCCCAGGCTGCGCATGCGCAGCAGCCGGCCGCCGTGTCCGAGACCGCACTGCGCGCCCACCTGTCGTTCCTTGCCGACGATCTGCTCGAAGGCCGCGGCACCGGCCAGCGCGGCGGTGACCTGGCCGTGCGCTATCTGGAAACCCAGGCCGCGCTGATTGGCCTCAAGCCCATCCCCGGCGGCGGCTATCGACAGAAGGTCGAGATCGAAGGCTCCAAACTTCTCAGCGGCAGTGCCACCTTCACCGCTGGCGGCAAGACCTTCAAGCCGGCGCTGGGCAAGGGCATCGTCATGGGCACGAAAAGCGGCAATGAGAACCTGTCGTTCGACGCGCCCCTTGTCTTCGTCGGCTACGGCGCCGCCGCACCCGAAGAAAAGTGGGACGACTACAAGGGCCTCGACGCCAAGGGCAAGATCCTCGTCATGATGGTCGACGATCCCCAGCCTACCGCCGAAGAGCCGAACCGCTTTGCCGGCAAGGCCTACACCTGGTATGGCCGCTGGGTCTACAAATTCGAGGAAGCCGCGCGCCGCGGCGCCGCTGGTGTCCTGTTGATCCACACGACGCCATCGAGCTCCTATCCGTGGAGCGTGCCGGCCAATGGCTTCGGCAACGAGCGCTTCGGCCTCAAGGGCCCGGGCAATCCGATGGAAGGCTGGCTGCACGAAGACACCGCGCGCGAGCTGTTCGCGGCTGGCGGCCATGACCTCGACAAGCTGCGCGCGCAGGCCGAGCGCCGTGATTTTCGCCCGGTCGACCTGAAGGTGGCGGGGCATGTCGAATTGCGCTCGGCGATCCGGCCGGTCGAGCAGTTCAACGTGATCGGCATCGTGCCCGGCACCGACGCCAAGCTGAAAGAGCAGGCCGTCGTGTATTCGTCGCACTGGGATCACATGGGCATGGCCGAACTGAAGGCCGGCGACGATCCGAAGGCCGACCGTATCTACAACGGTGCGATCGACAACGCATCGGGCACGGCGGCGCTCCTGGTGATGGCGGCCGAAGCGGTCAAGAAGCCGGCCAGGCGCACCCAGATCTTCTTGTGGCCCGCCGCCGAAGAGCAGGGCCTGCTGGGCGCGGCGGCGTATGTCGCCAACCCGGTCTGGCCGCTGGCGCAAACGGCCGCCGACCTCAATCTCGACAGCCTGAACTTCGTCGGCCGCACCCGCGATATCGGTGTCGCCGGCGCGGAGCGCAGCAGCCTGTTCGAGACCTCGAGCCAGGTGGCCAGGTCGATGGGCCTGAAGATCGCGCCAAGCACGCCGGACATGTCGGGTGCCTACTTCCGCGCCGACCACTTCGCGTTTGCCAAGGCGGGCGTGCCGGCGTTTAACGTCGGCTCGGCCGTGTTCTCGGGCGATGGCCACTTCGAGTTCGAGCAGCACCAGAACGAATCGAGCACCAACATCAAGGGCTTCAAGGACCACTACCACCAGGTCAGCGATGCATACCGGCCCGAGTGGGATCTGTCGGGCATGGTGCAGCAGGCCCAGTTCACGCTCAACCTCGGTTACGCGGTCGCGAACGCGCCTGGGATGCCGACCTGGAAGAAGGGCGAAGCCTTCGGCAGCGTCAAGCGCAAATAGGTTCTGCGCCGGCCTTCACACGGCTCACACGGCAGCGGCGGCGCCACTGGCCGCCGCTGTCAAAATGCGATCCAGGTCGGTCATGTCCACCGGCTTGACCAGATGATGGTCGAACCCGGCCTGGCTGCTGGCATCGCGATCCTGCGACTGGCCATAGCCCGTAACCGCCACCAGCAAGGCGTTCGCGGTCGCCGGTGCTGCGCGCAACTGGCGCGCCAGTTCGTGGCCATCCATCCCGGGCAGGCCGATGTCGAGCAGGCAGGCGTCGGGCACGAACTGCGCGGCGCGCCGCAAGGCGTCAAACGGATCGTGTTCGACCGCCACCTCATGCCCCGCTGCGCTGACGTACATCGCCAGCACCTGCGCCGCGTCGATATTGTCGTCCACCACCAGCACCTTGAGCTGCTGCAGCGTGCCCGCCTCGGGCTTGTTCGCAGCGCTAATGCCGGCGCTGCGCTCCTCGCTGCGCGGCAGCGTCACGATGAAGGTGCTGCCCAGACCCTGGCCCGGGCTCTCCACGCGCACGCTGCCGCCATGCAGCTGGACCAGGCTGCGCACCAGCGCGAGCCCGATTCCCAGCCCCCCCTGCGTGCGGTCGGGCGTGCGCTCGCCCTGCACGAACATCTCGAATGCACGGTCCAGTTCTTCGGGCAGCATGCCGATGCCATTGTCTGCCACCACGATGCGCAGGCGCGATGCGTCCAGTTCGAGCGCCACGCGCAGCTTGCCGCCGGCGGGCGTGAACTTGACCGCGTTGTGCAGCAGATTGCCCACCACCTGCACCAGCCGTTTGCGGTCGCCCATGACCCAGGCCGGCGTTGCTGGCAGCGATGATGTCAGCGTGTGGCCTCGCTGGCGCAGCGGTTCCTGGACCTGTTCCATCGCTTCGGCCAGCACCTCGTTGACATCGAGGCGCACTTTCGACAGCGTTACCAGGCCGCGCGTGACGCGCGACACGTCCAGCAGGTCGTCCACCAGGCCGGCCATGTGCCTTGCCTGACGCGCGATGATGCCGCTGATCTGGCGCGTGCGCGCCGGGTCGAGCGTGTCATGGCCCAGCAACTGCGCGCCGGACGCGATTGGCGCCAGCGGATTGCGCAGCTCGTGCGCGAGCATCGCCAGGAATTCGTTCTTGCGCTGGTCGGCCTGGCGCAGCGCTTCTTCGGCGTTGACGCGGTCGGTCACGTCCTGGATCGTGCCGCGCAGCGCCGACACGCGCGCGTCGCCGTCCTGCACCGCCTCGCAATGCAGGTCGATCCAGATGCGGTGGCCGTCGGCGTGCAGTACCTGCAGTTGCAGCCTGCCGCTGCCGCCGGTGCGTTGCAGCTCCCGGATCAGCGCACTGGCGCGCTGCCACGATTCTTCGGGCAGCACCGACCCGCGCTGTTCGTCGAATGGCGGCAGCTCGCGTCCGTAGATGTGCGGCACCGATTCGGACGTGATCAAGTCGCCGCCCGGCAGTTGCATGTGCCAGGTGCCGAAGCGCGCCATGCGGTGTGCGTCGCGCAGTTCGGCTTCCTTGATGGCCAGCGCTTGCGCGCGTTCGCCGAGCAGCGTCGATGCGGCGCTGATGGCCTCGGCCACTTCGGCCGCTTCCTTGACGTGCACTTGCGTGAAGCGGGGCGGCGTTTCGCCTTTGCCCAGCGCCACGGCCGGCACGGTCAGGGCCTGGACCGAACGCGCGAGGCGTCCGCCAATCTGCCAGGCCAGCCACAGGCCGACGGCAAACAGCAGCAGCACGCCGGTCAGCAGCGCAGCCAGCGGCTCGAACAGTACCTGGTTCAGGTTCGAGCGCGGCATGCCGATGGCGACGTGCCAGCCCGTGGTTTCAGAGCGCGAGTAAAAAGTGAGCAGGGCGGTGCCTTCCTGCGACACCGACGGCACGATGCCTTCGCGCTTGCTCTCGATGGCGCGGAACAGCGGATCGGTAACGCGGTTGCCGACGAAGCGCTCCGGGCTCAGGTTGCGCGCGAAGATGGTACCGCCGGCGTCGACCACCGATGCCCGCGCGCCATCCGACACCGATCTTGGCGTCAGCATGTCGTCGAAATACCCGGGCCGTACACCGATGCTCAGCACGTAGGCCACGCTGCCGCCGATCATCACCGGCACGTCGACACTGACGGTGGGCTCGCCGATGACCTTGCCGATGAACACGCGCGAGATGCCTGGCCGGCCGCTGGCAAATACCTTTTCCAGCGAGTCGGACGGTTCGAGCGGAAGGCGTTCGCCATAGACCACGGCGGTGTTGAGGATCTGCTGGCCGCTGCGTTCGCGCAGCACGGCGACCATGCCGTCGCCGGCCAGTTGCAGCGCCTCGCGCGCCTGGCGGTGCACGAGCGGGAAGTCGCGGTCCTGGAGTGCATCGAGCGTCGACAGGGTCTGGGCAATGACCTGCGCCTGCAGCAGCTTGCTGTCGACCGTGTGCACGAGCGCGCGCACGGTCTGCATGGTGTTGCGCTCGAACTGGGCGCGGCTTTTCTGGTACTGATGGACGAACAGGAGAGATGCGCCGACCACCCCCGGCAACAGGGTTACCAGGACCAGCCAGAGCAAATAAGCCCGCAGTGGTCTGCGGGGCATGGTGGACGATATGCCAGTCACATTGCTTTCCAGAACGTTTAATCCGGCAAATTCTACGCGACAAACTGTTGGCGCACACATTCGTTCGGGCGACTAGCAGCAGGCTGTGTCGGTCAGCGCCGGTTACGCGTGAACAGTGTCTTGTAATAAATTGCCGTCGCGTGCCAGCGACCATTGGGCGTACAAGCGTATTCGGGCAACTCACCGACCCGTTCGTAACCGCTTTGTTGCACCAAGCGCTCGGCGCCGGAACCCACTGCCGCATCCAGAAACAACAAGCCGCGGCGCAAAGCCAGTGCTTCGATTTCGAGGGCTTGCAGCAGCGCCATCCCGATGCCGCTGCGCCGTACGGTGCAGTGTACGAGCAACTGTTGCACTTCAGCGCGATTATGGCCATTTGGTTTTGTAGTTAATGCTAATTGGATAGTGCCGACCAGCACGCCGTCACGTTCCGCTGCCAACAGGACGCGCTGGCCCAGACCGACTTCTTCCGCAATGCCTTGCCAGTAGGCGTCGAGCTGTTCCTGGTTGAGACCGTTGACGAACCCCAGTGAATGGCCATCGGCAACCGCATCGAGGAGCAGCGTGCCCAGCGACGGCATGGATTGGGCGATGGTGCGTGGATCGAGTCTGCGGATGATCATAAAACTCCCGGAACAAAGGGTGGGTGGATTGTCTCTTTATTTAAAGCACGATGCATGCCACCACGCTTAGCGGAGATGGTCAGTGTGTCATCACCTGTTGTGGACGCGCCATACCCCAGGCCTTGACCAGGTTTTATTTTCTCGTATTGACTTCGATCTATCGACATGAAGAAAGGTCGCTTGTAATGTTCTCTCACGGTAACTATTTTCAGCGACTCGCGCTGCACAAGGATGACCATGACAGAACCAAACAAGAAACGCCGTGCCTTGGCACTGGCAAATCTGCGCATCGGCAAACGACTGGCAGTGGGCTTTGGCCTGATCTGCATCATGTTGATCGTGATGATCGTACTGAGCAATGCGATGCTGGCCCGCACCAATGCCGGCACCGACGAGATCGTCAACGGACGCATGCCGCGCATCGCGCTGACCACCCAGATGCAGGACCGGATCAACGATATCGCCATCTCGCTGCGCAATATGATCCTCAGCGAGAGCGGTTCCGACCACCGGCGCCAGGTCAAGGACATCATGGCCGCGCGCGCGGCGATGGACGCCATCCTGGTCAAGCTGCGGGCCTCGCTGCACAACCCGAAGGCGATCGAGCTGCTGGCGCAGATGGAAAAGGAAACCGCGCTGTACAAGGCCGGGCAGGATGCGATGATCAAGCACCTCGAGGCCGAGGAAGTCGACGAGGCGCGCGCGCTGCTCGGCGAAGACCTGGGTCCGCTGCTGATGCGCCTGAAGCGGGCAACGTCCGAGCAGACCGCGTTGCAGGTTGCGATTGCGGACGAGGCTGCGCGCGACGCGGCCGCCACCTACCGCAATACCAGCCTGCTGATGTGGGGCCTGGGCGGCGTCGCATTGCTGCTGTCAGTGCTGGCGGCGTGGGCAATCACGCGCTCGATCACGCGGCCGCTGGCGCAGGCGCTCACCGTGGCCAATACGGTTGCCGCCGGCGACCTGACCAGCCGCATCGAGGTAACCACGCATGACGAAACGGGGCAGTTGCTGCAAGCCCTCAAGACCATGAATGAAAACCTGGCGCGCACCGTCGGCACCGTGCGCGTGGGGACCGACACGATTGCGGTGGCCGCGGCCGAAGTGGCGGCGGGCAGCCACGACCTGTCGATCCGCACCGAGCAGCAGGCCGCGGCGCTGGAAGAAGCGGCGTCGTCGATGGAAGAGCTGACGGCGACCGTGCGCCAGAATGCGGACAACGCGCGCCAGGCCAATGTCATGGCAGGCCTGGCCTCGAGCGTGGCCTCGCGTGGCGGCGACGTGATCGAGCAGGTGGTCGGCACGATGGACGGCATCAACGCATCGTCGAACAAGATCAACGACATTATCGGCGTCATCGACGGTATCGCGTTCCAGACCAATATCCTGGCCCTGAATGCGGCCGTGGAGGCAGCCCGGGCGGGCGAGCAGGGCAGGGGGTTTGCCGTGGTGGCGGGCGAAGTACGCAATCTGGCGCAGCGCTCGGCGGCGGCGGCGCGCGAGATCAAAGGCCTGATCCAGGATTCGAGCGGCAAGGTCGCCGAGGGCGGCAAGCTGGTGGCGCAGGCCGGCCAGACGATGCGCGAGATCGTCGACAGCGTGCGCAGTGTGACCGACATCATGACCGAGATCAGCGCCGCCAGCGTCGAGCAGACCGCGGGCATCGAGCAGATCAACCAGGCCGTGGCGCAGATGGACGAGGGCACGCAGCAGAACGCGGCGCTGGTCGAAGAAGCGGCAGCGGCGGCGACCTCGATGCGCGAGCAGGCGGCCCTGCTGGCGCAAGCGGTGGCGGTGTTCCAGATCGATGGGGCGCAGAGGCAGGGGGCGTCGGCGGCAGTAGCAGTAGCAGCGGCGCAGCCGGTGGCGCCAGCGCGGGCTGTCCCGGTGCCTGCACCGGTCGCCGCACCAGCACTGGCACCGGCGCCGACACCGGCCCCGGCCCCGGCCCCGGCCCTGCGCAAGGCAGTCGCATCGGCCAAGGCACCAACCAAGCCAGAGGGCACGTCCGGCGCGACACCAGTGGCGGTCGGGGATTGGGAAGAGTTCTGACCTCGCGCTGAGCCAGCCCTGGTTTTGCCGTTCAAACGGCGTCGGCATTAAAAAACGGCACGCTTCGGCTTGCCGTTTTTTTTGCACGAACAACCAACACATGCTCAGCTGAAAACGTGCGTATCGTCCAGTATTCATTGCAATCACGCTGGCATTGCCGGTTCGTTAGCGTGCATGCATCGTTATCGTCCGCATTAGAACTTACCCTACTTGCCGAAAAGAAATATAACGAAATCTCACGGCATTGGAAGGTAATCTCATGGAACACGCAGTCAACGATCGCGAAGTGCTCTCTTTCCGCCTCGGCAAGGAAGAATATGGCATCAGCATCCTCAAAGTGCAGGAAATTCGCGGCTACGAGGCGCCGACGCGCCTGGCCAACGCGCCCGAGTTTCTCAAAGGCGTCATCAATCTGCGCGGCCGGATCGTGCCGGTGGTGGACATGCGCATCAAGTTTGGTTTTGCCAATCCAGCCTATGACAGCCTGACGGTCGTGATCATCCTGAACATTGCGCAGCACGTGATCGGCATGGTGGTCGACAGCGTTTCCGAGGTTGTCACCCTTGAAGCCGACCAGATCCGGCCGGCGCCTGCCATGGGCACGCTGGACGCGGGCTATCTGCGTGGTCTCGGGACGGTCGGCGAACGCATGCTGATCCTGCTCGATATCGACGCCCTGATGCAATCCGAAGAACTCGGCGTCGTGCCGTCGCTCCCGCTGGCCGCCTGAGCCACCCCGCAGAAAGAACAATCCCATGAAACTTGGTAATCTGAATATCGCCACGCGCCTGTCGCTTGGCTTTGGCATCGTCGGCATCATGCTCATCGCGATGATTGTGATGAGCAATGCGTCGCTGCTGCGCGTGAACAATGGCACCAGAGATCTCGTCGAGCACCGGATTCCGGCGATCGAGATGAGCAACCGGTTGGAAGGCCAGATCAACGTCATTGCCATCGCGCTGCGCAACATGATGCTCAATGCCGAGCCGACCGACCGCCAGAAGCAGGTGGATGCCATTGGCAAGGCCCGTGCGACGATCACCTCGACGCTGACCGAGATCGAGCCGCTGCTGACGGCGCACCCCGATGAACTGGCCATCCTGCGCACGATGCAGAATACGAGCACCAGCTACCTGACCGGCGTCACCGAACTGCTCGCGCTGATCAATGCGGGCGAGGAAGAACCGGCCAAGGTCTACCTCACCAACGAACTGCGCCCGCGTCTGGCCAAGCTGAAGGAAGCCACTGCCGCCGAACTGGCGCTGCAAAAGGACCTGAGCGCGAAAGCTGCAGCAAGCGCCGCAACAACCTATGACAGGACGATGTGGCAAACCTGGGCCCTGGGCGGCCTGGCGCTGGCGTTCGCGGCCCTGGTGGCCACGCTCATCACGCGTTCGATCACGGTGCCGGTGCGCCGTGCGCTGGAAGTGGCCAATACCGTTGCCGCGGGCGACCTGACCAGCCGTATCGACGTCACTACGCAAGATGAAACCGGCCGCCTGCTGCAGGCGCTCAAGACCATGAACGAGAGCCTGGCGCGCACCGTCGGCGCCGTGCGGATTGGCACCGATACCATTGCGGTTGCCGCCGGCCAGGTGGCGGCGGGCAGCCAGGATTTGTCTGGCCGCACCGAGCAGCAGGCCGGCGCGCTGGAAGAGACGGCATCGTCGATGGAAGAACTGACGTCGACCGTCAAGCAGAACGCCGACAATGCGCGCCAAGCCAACAAGCTGGCCGAGACCGCGTCGAACGTGGCCGCGCGCGGCGGTGAAGTGATTCACCAGGTGGTCGATACGATGGACCAGATCAATGCATCGTCGAACAAGATCAGCGACATCATCGGCGTGATCGACAGCATCGCCTTCCAGACCAATATCCTGGCGCTCAATGCGGCGGTGGAAGCGGCCCGTGCGGGCGAGCAGGGCCGCGGCTTTGCAGTCGTGGCCAGCGAAGTGCGCAATCTGGCGCAGCGTTCGGCGGCAGCGGCCAGGGAAATCAAGACGCTGATCGGCGACTCGAGCAGCAAGGTTGCCGACGGCAGCAAGCTGGTGGCGCAGGCAGGTTCCACGATGCAGGAAATCGTTGACAGTGTCCGGCGCGTGACCGACATCATGACCGAGATCAGCGCCGCCAGCGTCGAGCAGACCGCCGGCATCGAGCAGATCAACCAGGCCGTGGCGCAGATGGACGAGGGCACGCAGCAGAATGCAGCGCTGGTCGAGGAAGCGGCGGCGGCATCGGCGTCGATGCAGGAGCAGGCAGCGATGCTGGCGGCTGCTGTGGCGGTGTTCAGGATCGATGCCGGGCAGATGGCCGACGCCGTGCCCGCCGATGTCGCCGTTGTGCGTGCCAGGCCGGCAGCGGCACCGGCAGCGGCAGTGAAGAAGGTTGCCATTGCCCATGCCAAGCCGGCCGCAGCGCCGAGCCCGACGCGGACGCAGGCCAAGGCGCCTGTGGCTGAGGACGAATGGGAAACGTTCTAAGCTGCTCTGAATCTGTATGCCCGGATGACGGGCGGTGAAAAAAAACGGCAAGCCGCAGGGCTTGCCGTTTTTTGTTGCCTGGTCTGAATGCATTAGGCGCTGTCATCGTCAGCGATGGATGAGGCTGACTGGAATGACCCCGTGACCTCATAACCTCATGATCCCGTGCGACCGTGATCCCATCATCCCATGACGCCGAACGCCACGGTTTCCCACTGAAACCGGTACGCTATCCGGTGTACTCAACACATCCCCTATTTAACGTTGACAGCGCCAACCGGCAAACCCCAGACGTAAAAAAACGGCAGACCCTGCGGTCTGCCGTTTTTATGTCCGTCGCGCACCAGGCGCCAGGCGCCCGATGCAGTACGGCGTCGCTTAGAACGAGTGACGCACGCCGACGTTGTAGACCTGTGGGTCCGCGCCGAAGGCCGTTGCTGGCAGGGCGATGGTGCCCGATGGCGAGGTCAGCGAGAACACGCCGTTGTTGTTGTTACGCAGTTTTGCGTACGATGCGTACACGTTGGTGCGCTTCGACAGGGTGTAGGTGTAGGCAACGGTGACTGCCTTGCCTTCTGCGCCGCTGGCCAGTTCTTGCTGCTGGTAGTTCAGGAAGACGCGGTTGGCGCCGAAGCCATACGACACGCCGGCGTTCTTCTGCTCGTACTTGGCGCTTGGCAGGATGCCGGTTTCAGGATCAGCAGCCATGTAGCCAGCGCGCACTTCGAAGTCGCCGAACTTGTAGCCGATACCTGCGTTGTATTCTTTGTCGTCGCCGGTCGCCAGGCGCTCGACGTTCTGGTAACCAGCGCCGATGTACAGGCCAGCGTTTGCGTATTCCAGCGAAACGCCGGTCACGTCGCCCGATGGGTCGATGCTACGCTCGCCGGCGCCGTAGGCTGCGCGCAGGGTGAAGCCGCTCAGAGCATTGCTCTGGTAGTTGACCGAGTTCGACAGGCGACGGGTCAGGCGGTTGGTGCCGAAGGCAGCCAGGTTCGAACCGTAGAAGCCCTGGCCCAGGGTGTCCGATGCGCCGGCAACAGCAGCGATCGGGCCATATTCACGACCGACGGTCACGGTACCGAAGGCGCCTTGCAGGCCCACGACAGCGCGGCGCTGGAACATGTTCGAATCGGTTGCGCCGGTATCGACGGCAACAGCTGCTTCGATGTTGAACAGTGCCTTCAGACCATTGCCCAGGTCCTCGGTACCGCGGAAGCCGATACGGCTTGCCGATTGGGTACCCGACGACACGACGGTGCGGCTGCTCTCGCCAGGCGCATCGTTGTTTTCAACACCGATCGACGCATCGACCATACCGTACATGGTGACGCTGGTTTGGGCTTGGGCGACGAGTGGCAGTGCCGACACGAGGGCGATGGCAAGAATTTTGTGCTTCATGGATGAATCTCCAGTGTTTGTTTGTGAAATAGCCTAGTAATCATGACATGCCCGACGGACATCTGTCACCGGGTTCCCCCAAGCGGAATTGTCACGAAATCGACCGGAAATCACATCCGAAAAACCGCGATACGGTCCGCTTTTCATAGGAGAATCGCCGGTTTCAACGACCATCACAGCCAACAGAATCGGGGTCGCAAACCGTATAAAATATTGCTGAAAATCAACCAAGGACGTTGCAGGGACGCCACATTTTTGGCCTTGACAGGTGCTGCAATGCGCAATAACGGTGCATACATACGGTTCGGACCCAGGCGCATAGCAGGGGAGGACGGGCTTGGACGGCTGTTCTGCCCGCTTGGGCATGAGGGAGGAAGGGTTTTTCTTGCACCGCAATAGTGCATGGAAAATTTCCGACGCGGGTAGGCCGGCGACGCTGTCGGTCCGGGTGACGGGGCGCGTGAATCGGGTCAGCCCGGCCAGTCATGCGTGCATGCTACGATCACGGCGTCGTCGGCCAACCCCTGTTCATCAAGGATCACATCACTGTGCAAACCGGTATCACGCAAGCGCCATTCGGCCAATTGCCCGACGGCGCTGCCGTCACCCAGTTCACGCTCACCAACGCCCATGGCATGGTGGCGAAGATCATCGACTTCGGCGGCATCGTCACCGAACTGCACGCGCCGGACCGCGAAGGGCGGCTGGCCGACGTGGTGCTCGGTTTCGACACGCTCGAACCCTATTGCACTGACAGCCCGTACTTTGGCGCGCTGATCGGCCGCTATGGCAACCGCATTGCCAGGGGGCGCTTCACGCTCGACGGCGTAGAGGTGCAGTTGCCCGTTAACAACGGCAACAACCACCTGCATGGTGGTGCTGGTGGTTTCGACCGTGTCCTGTGGACGGCGACGGTCGATGGCGCCAGCCTGCGCCTGGCCTACCGCAGCGTCGACGGCGAGATGGGCTATCCGGGCAACCTGGATGTCACCGTGGTCTATACACTCAATGACGCCAATGAACTGGTTGTGCGCTTTCACGCCGTGACCGACAAGGCCACGCCGGTCAACCTGACGCAGCACAGCTACTTCAACCTGGCTGGCGCCGGCGACATCCTCGGCCATGACCTGACCATCGACGCCGACCGTTTCGTGGCGATCGACAGTGAATCGATTCCGACGGGCGAACTCGCGCCGGTCGCCAGCACGCCGTTCGATTTCCGCCAGCCGCGCCCGATCGGCGAGCGGATCACACAACCGGACCAGCAACTGCGCCACGGCAGTGGCTACGACCACAATTTTGTTCTGAACAAGCCGGAAGGCGCGGCGCTGACCAGGGCTGCGCGCGTGAGCGAACCCGCCTCGGGCCGCGTGCTGGAACTGTGGACGCAGGAACCCGGCGTGCAGTTCTACAGCGGCAACTTCCTCGACAGTTCTCTGTCCGGCAAGGGACGCAGTTACGGGCATCGCAGCGGCTTGTGCCTGGAGCCGCAGCATTTTCCCGATTCGCCGAACCAGCCACAGTTCCCGAACGTGATCCTGCGGCCGGGCGAGGTCTATGCCACCGAGTCGCGCTTTCGTTTTACCACCGAGGCGGCGTGATGGAGGTGCTGACTGACACCCGGCACGAGCTGGGCGAATGCGTGCTGTGGTGCGAGCGCACCGGTCGCCTGCTGTGGACCGATATTCCGGCCGCCACCCTGTGGGCGTACACGCCGGCATCCGGCCGCACGGCCAACTGGCCGATGCCCGAGCGCCTGTGCTGCTTTGCGCTGACCGGCAGCGACGACCGCCTGCTGCTGGGCCTGGCGTCCGGTCTTGCGTTCTTTACTTTTTCGAGCGGCAAGGTCACGCGCATCTGCGATGTCGAACCTAGCATGCCATCCACGCGCCTGAACGACGGCCGCTGCGACCGCCAGGGGCGTTTCGTGTTCGGCATGTTCAACCAGGCCGACAATCCCAAGCACGCGCTGGGCGGCTTCTATCGCTTGAACCTCGACCTGTCGCTCGAGCGCCTGCCGTTGCCCAATGCTGCGATTGCCAACAGCATCTGTTTCAGTCCGGACGGGCGCCGCATGTACTTTGCCGACTCGGCGCAGAAGGCGATTCTGTACGCCGACTACAACCCGTGCAGCGCCGAAGTGGGGCGCGTGCACACGTTCGTCGCGGCCGATGCCGTGCCGGGCGAGCCGGATGGGTCGACGATCGATGCCGATGGCTATCTGTGGAGCACGCGCTGGGGCGCCGGCATCGTTGCGCGCTGTGCGCCCGATGGCCGGCTCGAGCGGACGGTGCCACTCGCCGCGCCGCAGCCGAGCTGCCCTGCGTTTGGCGGTGCGGACCTAGCGACGCTGTTCGTCACCAGCGCCCACGTGGGCATGAGCGACGGCGAGCGCGCCGCCGCGCCGTTATCGGGTGCGCTGTTTGCGCAGGCACTCGATGTGCGCGGCCTGCCCGAGTCACGCTTCCTGCATGCCTGAGCGGGCTGGCTGCCGGTCATTACAGCATCCGCACCCAGTTGCCCTTGTAGAGAATCGGCCCGGTCGGCCCGCCAGCGCCGGGCGAGCCGCCGCGTGGTTCGAGCGAGACGGCCAATGTGGCGATGTCGTCGCCAATGGCGCTGCCGGTCAGCGGCAGCTCGATCGCGCCTTCCGGTGGAATCACGCCGAGCGAGCGGGGCGCGCCTTCCTTGGGAACGGCCCACAACTGCAGCGACTTGTCGGCGGCAACCGGTGCGTTCTCGACCAGGCGCGCCGTGAACACGCGGCGCTCGCTGTCGGCAGTCAGCAGCAGCGCCGTGCGCGCCTTGTCATCGATCAGCGTGGCGACCAGATCGACCTGTGGCGCCTCGACCAGCGTCGAGCGCAGCACACCCACCATCAGCAAGGCCGCGGCCAGCGACGCCAAGCTGAGCGAACGCCAGAACGTCAGCGACTCGGTACGCCAGAACTGCCAGGCCGCGTGCGCACGCTTCGGAACCTGACCCAGACCCAGGCGACGCTCGATTGCGCGCCACACCTGGGCGCGCGGTGTCTGCGCACCCGTAAATTCGGCCATCGGCATCAGGCGCTCCTGCCATTCGGCGGTCAGGCGCTGCAGGACCGCGTCGTCACGCAGATAGCGTTCGAAGCGCCGGCGCGCGCCGCCCCGGAGCGTGCCGAGGACATACTCGGCCGCCAGCTTGTCGCACAGTTGCGGGTTGTCGCGGATATTCATGCTCGTTCGCCTTTAACCAGGCACGTCTTGAGCCGCTCCAGGCTACGGCGGATCCAGGTCTTGACGGTACCGATCGGTATCGCCATCTGCTGCGCCACCTCGCTGTGCGACAGGTCATGGAAGAATGCCAGCCCCACGACTTGCCGGTGCGCGCCTTCGAGCAACGACATGCACAAGGCAAGCGCTTTCGCGTCATGGCTGATCAGGAGGGCGTCGATCGGCGTGGCGCGCGGATCCTGCAGGGCCGCCATGATCTCGGCATCGAAGACGGGGCCGTCGATGTCGAGGTCGTGGGCACAGCGGCGCAGCAGGTCGAGTGATTTGTTGCGCACGATTGTCGTCATCCAGGTCATGGGCGCGGCCAGGTGACGCTGGTAACCGGCGGCGCCGTTCCAGATCGCCACGAACCCGTCCTGCAATGCTTCTTCAGCCAGTTCGCGTTTCCCTAATATACGCAGCGCGTAGCCAAACAGTTTCGGAGAAATGGTGTCGTACAGCGCGCGAAATGCCGCCGCGTCGCCTTGTGCTGTCGCTTGCAGCCAGATGGCCAGCTGCTCGGGATCGGGATGAAGGGTGTCTGGCACTGTCATCCTTGGACGGTGTAGGAGTGGAGAATCGGATGGTATTGACAATATCATATCGTCCCGATCGCGCCCGCACGGATGGGCCCGCGTGTCATGTCAAACATTTTTAAAAATAGTTGAAACCGAATCAATCGTGCGTCAGTACAAGCTATACGCGCTGCATTGGCAGCCAGGTTTCCTGGCTGGAATAACCGAGCAGACGCCCGCCCATTTATTGATCGCATCAACCGGAGACCTACCATGACAGACACGAATGTGACATTGGCACTGCTCGAATCACGCAAGGAAAAGCTGGAAAAGCGCCGCTCGTTTTTCAAGAACGTCGGAGGGATCAGCGTCGGTATGGTAGGGGGCACCTTCCTGTCCGCCTGCGGCGGCTCGGTCAAGGACGCGATTGCGCAGGCCGCGCAGCCGACCGATATCGACATCCTCAACTTTGCGCTGAACCTCGAGTACCTCGAAGCGCAGTTCTATTCGTACGCGGTGTTCGGCACGGGCCTGGCTGCGAGCCTGACGGGCGGCACGGGCACGCAGGGCGCTGTGACGGGTGGGCGCGCGGTCGCATTCAAGGATCCGCTGGTTGCGCAATATGCCAAGGAAATCGCGCAGGATGAGATCGCGCACGTGGGCTTCCTGCGCGCGGCGCTCGGCACGGCGGCCGTTGCCCAGCCGGCCATCGACATCGGCGGCACCGATCCGAACGGCGCGTTCTCGAACGCGGCCCGCGCGGCCGGCCTGGTGGGCCCGGGCGTGGCTTTCGACCCGTATGCCAGCGATGAAAACTTCCTGCTTGGCGCGTTCATCTTCGAAGACGTCGGCGTGACTGCGTACAAAGGCGCGTCGCCCCTCATCACGAACAAGACCTTCCTGGAAGCGGCAGCTGGCATCCTGGCGGCCGAGGCGTACCACGCCGGCATCGTGCGCACCGTGCTGTATACGAAAGGCTTGACGGCGCCAACGCTGCGCACCGCGGCCACGGCGATCTCGAATGCGCGCGACAGTCTCGACGGTTCGACCGACGTCGACCAGGGCATCGTGAATGCCACCGACAGCACCGTGTCGAATATCGTCCCGCTCGACAAGGACGGCATCGCGTTCAGCCGCACCCCGGGCGACGTGCTCAATATCGTGTATCTGACCAAGGAATCGGTCACGATGGGCGGCTTCTTCCCACGTGGCGTGAACGGGCTGCTCAATATGAGCTCGGCCTACGTCTGATCGTTGGTAGTATCGGCGATGCGGTTCGCCGCATCGCACTGACGGGGCAGTGCGCTGCCGCCCGGCGTCCGCCGGCGGCATGCGCAGTGTTCATCAGGATTGTGGCATCCCCGCCACGCGCCATCCTGGGCGCATGCCTAACGGGCGCGGCCCCGTTTGGTTGCTCGATATAATCGCGCCAACAAGAATATGTTGGCGGCGATGCAGTAAAGCAGGACAAGATGTTCAGGGTTTCAAGCTCGCCAGCCTTGCAAGAACCACACTGGGTATTCCTGATGAGTAATCTGAGCGGCTTCATGCCGATGGTCGATGGCACTCTCACGCTGTCCGGCGACCGTAACGGGCTGGACGCGCCTGCGCCAGTCCTGGCCGCGCCATCCACACCGTTTGAACCCGCGCTGTTCGAGCCTAATACCTGGCCCGAAGGCCTGCGCGCCATCGCCGACCTGATTCAGGCGTCGCGCTTTCCGATGTTTCTGGCGATCGGTCGCGAGCTGCGCCTTTTCTACAACGACGCGTATTCCGACCTGCTGGGCGACAAGCACCCGGCAGCGCGCGGTGCGCCATATGCCAGTGTGCGCCCCGAGCTATGGGACCGCATGCGGCCGTATTTCGATGAAGTCCTGGCTGGCGAGTCCGCCCAGCTCCAGCACGCGCTGATGGAATTCGAGCGCAACGGCAAACGCGAACGGCGCTTTTTCTGCGTGTCGCTGTCGCCGGTGCGCCATGCAGGGCAGGTGGCCGGCGTCTATTGCGTACTCACCGAAACGACGTCCGACGTATTGTCGGATTACCGGCATGCCTTCCACCAGAAGCTCGGCGAAGCGCTCGATGGCCTCGATGACGCCGACCACATCATGCGCGCGACGAGCGCCATGACCGGGCAGACGCTGGGCGTGGCGCGCGTGGGTTACGCCGAGGTGGACGTCCCTGGCCGCACCGTCAGCATCGACTGCGACTGGACCAGCGGCCGCACGGCCAGCCTGGCCGGCCGCTCGCATCCCCTCGACGCATTCGGTCCGATCGTCAATGCCAAGCTGCGCCAGGGCCGCAGCGTACGCATCGACGACGTCGATGCCGACGAACGCAGTGCGCCGCATGCCGCCGCCTACGCCGCCATTGGCGCGCGGGCGCTGGTGATGGTGCCGATCATCGAAGAAGGGCGCCTGTGCGCCGTGTTCTACCTGCACGAACCAATGGCGCGCCACTGGACCGAACAAGAAGTGGCATTGGCTGAAGACGTGGCGCGCCATACGCGTGAAGTGGTGCGCCGCTCGCGCGTCGAAGAAAGTCTGCGCGACGAGAGCCGCATCCTCGAGACGGTCAACCGCGCCGGGCGCGCGCTGGCCTCGACGCTTGACCTCGACACGCTGGCCCAATCGATCACCGACGCCGGCGCCGAACTGAGTGGCGCGCGCATCGGCGCGTTCTTCTGCAATCCCGCCGGTCGGGGCACCCCGCTGCACGATCCGGTGAATGCCCCAATCGGTGCCACGGTGCCCGAGCAGATGCGCCTGTACGCGCTGTCGGGCGCATCGCGCGAGCAGTTCGACCGGCTCGCGCCCCCGACGGCAGCCATCTTCCGCCCGCTGATCGAAGGCGGGGCGCCGGTGCGCAGCGACGACATCACGTACGATCCGCAGCACGCTGCGCTGGTGGCCGACGGCACGCCGCTGGCGCAGCTGCGCGTGCGCAGCTATCTCGCGGTGCCGGTCATATCGCAATCGGGCAAGGTGCTCGGCGGCCTGTTCCTCGGTCACCCGGCACCGGCCATGTTCACCGAACGCACCGAGCGCATCGTCGCCAATCTCGCCGCGCAAGCGGCCGTCGCGATGGACAACGCGCATCTGTACGAGATCGCGCAAACGTCGGCGCTCGAACGCGACGCGCTGCTGCAGAGCGAGCGCCTGGCGCGCGTGCAGGCCGAGCGCCTGAGCCATACCAAGGATGAATTCCTGGCCATGCTGGCGCACGAGCTGCGCAACCCGCTCGCGCCGATCAGCAGTTCGGCCAGTTTGCTCAGCATGCAGTTCGCGAACGAGCCGCGCATCTGCCAGACCAGCTCCATCATCAGCCGGCAGGTCAAGCACATGAGCCGCCTGATCGACGATCTGCTCGACGTCTCGCGTGTCACGCGCGGGCTGGTCAAGCTCAAGCTGGCGACGGTCGATTTTCGCGATGTCGTAAACGGGGCGCTCGACCAGACCCGTCCGCTGGTGCTGGAAAAAGCGCACCACGTGACGGTGCAACTGCCCGAGACGCCCGTGTACGTGCGGGGCGACCAGACGCGCCTCGTGCAGAGCGTGGCCAATATCGTCGGCAACGCCGCCAAGTACACGCCCAAGGCCGGTACGCTGGCGCTGCGCCTGGTGGCGGGCGACGGGCGCATGATGCTCGAAGTGCGCGACAACGGTTCCGGCATGCCGCCCGACCTGTTGCCCAATGTGTTCGACCTGTTCACGCAGGGCGCACGCACGCTGGCCCGCTCGCAGGGCGGGCTGGGGCTGGGCCTCACGCTCGTCAAGCGCCTGGTCGACCTGCACGATGGCGAGGTCACCGCGCACAGCGATGGCGTCGGCTGCGGCAGCACGTTCACGCTCTGCCTGCCGTGCGTGAGTGCGTGCGCCAGCGAGGGTGATGCCGACGATGCGCCGCCGTCCGAGGCCGATCCGGTGCGCGCCGCGCTGGGTCGCCAGTTGCGCGTGCTGATCGTCGACGACAACACGGACGCCGCCGACAGCCTGGCCACGCTGCTGCAGGTACAGGGCCACGCCACCGCCGTCGAATACGACGCCGCCTCGGCCCTGCGCCGCGCGCGCGTCGAGCATCCCGACGTGATGCTGATCGATATCGGCCTGCCCGACATCGATGGCTACCAGCTGGCCTCGAGCCTGCGCGCACTGCCCGAGATGGCGGCCACCGTACCGGTGGCCGTGACCGGCTATGGCCAGGCCAGGGACCGCGAACGGGCGCTGGAGGCCGGCTTTGTCCATCACCTGGTCAAGCCGGTCGACATGACGGCGCTCGTGCGCATCCTGGACGCGAGTGCGGCGCAGGCAGCGCAGGCCGAGGCCGCGGCCGCATCGGCCTGAACCTGAACCTGAACCTGAGCCTGAGCCTTGCCGCCCTTCATGGCGGGAGTATGATGATGCTCCTGTCAATGAAAGGATGAGCATGACCGAATTCGTCATCACCGCACCCGAGACGGCGTCCGTGGCCGTCGCCGGTTCCAGCGCGCGCTTCCCGGTGCGCCGCGTGTTCTGCGTGGGCCGCAACTACGCGGCGCACGCGCGCGAAATGGGCAGCGACCCGAATCGCGAACCACCGTTCTTCTTCACCAAGCCGGCCGATGCCGTCGTACCGGCCAGCGGCGCGGTGCCGTATCCGCCATCGACGAACGACATGCACCACGAGATCGAACTGGTCGTGGCGCTGAAAGCCGGCGGCAAGGATATCGACGCGGCGCAGGCGCTCGATCTGGTGTGGGGTTATGGCGTGGGCCTGGACCTGACCCGGCGCGACCTGCAGGCGGTGGCCAAGGACGCCGGCCGGCCATGGGACATGGCCAAGGGCTTCGACGCATCGGCCCCGTGCAGCGCACTGCATCCGGTCAGCGACGTGGGGCACCCGGCCCAGGCGCGCATCTGGCTCGAAGTGAACGGCACGCTGCGCCAGGAAGGCAATCTCGATGAAATGATCTGGCCCATCGCGGACGTGATCGCGTCGCTGTCGCGCCTCGTGACGCTGGCGCCGGGCGACCTGATTTATTCGGGCACGCCGTCCGGTGTCGGCGCGCTGCAGCCGGGTGACCAGGTGCGCGGCGGCGTCGACGGCGTCGACACGTTCGAGCTGACCATCGCGCCCCGCTAAGGGCCAGGTCTCTCCACAATCTTTGTTCTGCCTCAACACATGCGAAATTTGATACGCTAGGGATATCGGCGCACGTGGGGAGGTAGCAATGACACAAGTTGCATTGATAGCCGTGCATGGCATGGGCGAGACTTTGCCCGACTATGCCGACGGCCTGATGGCGGGGCTGCGTACCCGCCTGGATGCGCTGGCCAGCCAGGTCGTCATGCGCTCGGTCTACTACCAGGGCATCCTGCATGATAACCAGCGCCTGGTCTGGGACCGCACCGCAGCCACCGGCAAGGTGCGCTACGCTGCGCTGCGCAAATTCGTCCTGTATGGCCTGGGCGACGCCGCCGGGCTGGAAAACAGCAAGGATGATCCCGGCTCGATCTATGAGCAGGCCCAGGGCGAGATCGCCACCACACTGTTGTCGGCCCACGCGGCGCGGCCCGGCATGCCGGTCGTGTTCGTCGCGCATTCGCTGGGCTGCCAGGTGCTGTCGAGCTATCTGTACGATGCGCAGAAGGCGGCCGCCGGCAAGCCGGTCGGCGCGGGCATCTGGCGCGATATCGGTGCCTGGGCCGGTGCGACGCTGGGCCGGTCGCTGACCGCGAGCGAACTGGCGTTCATCGGCGGCGGCACCTGCGTTGCGCTCGTGACCACCGGTTGCAATATCCCGATCTTTGTGGCCGCGCACCAGGAAATGCACATCATCCCGATTGCGCCGCCCACGTCGCTGTTCAAGTGGATCAATTTCTATGATCCCGACGACGTGCTGGGCTGGCCGCTGCAGCCCCTGTCAAACGGCTACCGCGAACTGGTCGAGGACCGCGCGATCAACGCCGGCGGCGGGGTGGGGGACTTGCTGCTGCGCAGCTGGAATCCGCTGGCGCACAATACCTACTGGGACGATGACGCGGTGCTGGACGCCATCGCCGCGATGCTGCGCCGGCTGGCGGCATAGCAGGCGGCGTCGTAAGCGACTAAGCTGTCAGCGCCGGCACGGCGCGCGCCGCCAGTTGCGGGCGCGTCCGACCGCTGGCGTGGTCCAGCTTGAACGCAGCGGCCACCTGCGCCAGTTGCGCAGCCTGTTCCTGCATGCTCGCTGCCGCGGCGGCGGCTTCCTCGACCAGCGCCGCGTTCTGCTGCGTCACCTGGTCCATCTGCGCGATCGCTTCATTGACCTGGTTGATGCCCACGCGCTGCTCCTGCGTGGCGGTGCTGATCTCGGACATCATGTCGGTCACCCGCGCCACGCTGGCCACGACGTCGTCCATCGTGGCGCCGGCCTGCTGCACGAGCGCCGTGCCCGCATTCACCTGCGTCATCGAGTCGCCGATCAGGCCCTTGATTTCACGCGCCGCACCGGCCGAACGCTGCGCCAGGTTGCGCACTTCGGACGCCACCACGGCAAAGCCGCGCCCCTGTTCCCCGGCGCGCGCCGCTTCCACGGCGGCATTCAAGGCCAGGATATTGGTCTGGAAGGCGATGCCGTCGATCACGCCGATGATGTCGACGATCTTGCGCGCTGAGGCGTCGATCGAACCCATCGTGTCGACTACCTGGCCGACGATGGCGCCGCCACGCGCCGCAACATCCGAGGCGGTTTTTGCCAGGCCGTTGGCCTGCACCGCATTGTCGGCATTCTGGCGCACGGTGGCGGTCAGTTCTTCCATCGAGGCGGCCGTTTCTTCGAGCGAGCTGGCCTGCTGTTCGGTGCGCGCCGACAGATCGAGGTTGCCGGCTGCGATCTCGCTCGATGCGGTCGAGATGGCGTTCGTGCCTTGCTGGACTTGCGACACCACCCGCACCAGCGAGCCGTTCATCGTTTCCAGCGCGCGCATCAGGTCGCCGACCTGGTCTTTCGGGTAGGTCGCAAACGTGTGGCCAAGGTCGCCCGAGGCGACGGTTTCGGCGACGTCGAGTGCGGCGTCCAGCGGCCGGGTAATGCTGCGCGTGACGAGTACGGCGGCCACGGCGCCGATTGCCGTCGACAGCAGGGCCAGCAGCAGCACCAGTTGCGTGCTGCGCTGATTCGCCGCCTCGATGGTCAGCGCGGTCTGGTCGATGCTCTTGCGCTGGATCTGCAGCAGGCTCTGGACCCGGGCGCCATAGGCGGCCGCTGCTGGCGCGAATACCTGTTCATAGGCCTGTTCCGCCGCGGCTGCGTCGCCCGACGTGCGCGCGTTCATCACGGTTTCCTTGGCCTGCTGGTAGGTCTTGCGCAGGCCAAGGATGTCCTGCAGCGTTGCTTTCTCTTCGGGCGAGTCGAGCAGGGCTTCGACTTTCTTGAGGATGACCGTGGTACCCGTGACGCTGTCCTTGATCGGCTTGGCGAACACGGCCGACAGGGTGCTGTCGGTACTGCGCGCGATCAGCGAGGTGCGCGCAATGGCCGAATAGGTCAGCACATACCAGTCCGAAACCAGGCGCTCCTTGGTCAGCGGCTTTTGCATCATCTGCTGGGTGGCCTCGGCGCTGCTGCGCGTGGTGTAGAGGGCGAACGAGGTGCCGGCCAGCGACAGGACGAGCATCGTGGCAAAGCCAAGGGTAAGGCGGGAGCCGATACGGAGATTTTTTAACACGATGTCATCACTTTGAAGAAAGGATTGAGCGCCGAAGAAATGCCTTACGGCAAGTATCAACCCTTTAAACTTCAAATGAAATAGCAAGAAGACAGCATGTTGTAATGACGCAGCACAAACCTGTTGCTTTATGCCTGACGGGTCATTTTGAACAGCGTACGGATGTCACCGGCCACGGCGCCGCGCGCATTCTTGATCAGGGGCTGGCGATAGCGTTCGAGCAGCTCGCGCCGCGCCGCGTTCAGCAGGCCCAGCTGGTCGAGCACCGCGTACACGGTCGGATGCAGCGCGCGCACATTGCCATCGGCGATCTTGATCGCGATGCCGATCCCGGCCGAGCGGATGCCGATCGCCTGCACGGCGTCGGCGCCGATCTTGGTGACCCAGTCGCCACCGCCCGCCGTCATCCAGTGCAGATCGGTGCGCTCCTCGCCCGAGACCAGATCGGGGCGGGCGATCATCGCGTCGCGCAGCGTGCCCATCGCGCCGCCCAGCTGCGGGTCTTGCGGGCCGTGCGCGAGGCGGGCGTACAGGTGCGCCAGGCGACTGAGCGGCATCGCGTAGTTGGGGGCCGAACAGCCATCCAGGCCAACTGGCATGGCGTCGGGCGCCATGCCGATGGCGTCGGCCAGCGTGCTGCGCACGGCTTGCTGCAGCGGGTGCGCGCGATCGACGTAGTGTGCCGTGGGCGCATCGTGCAGGCGGCACCAGGCCAGAAAGCCGCTGTGCTTGCCGGAGCAGTTGTGGTGCAGTGGCGTCCAGTGCGCGTCCGCCGGGGGCTTGCCGCCGGTGAACTCGTAGTGCAGAGGCACCGCGCAGCCGCATTCGAGGTGGCCGGGGTCGAGCCCGATCTTGTTGAGGATGGAGCTCACGCCGTCGAGGTGCTTGTCTTCGCCCGAATGGCTCGCGCACAGCAGCGCGACTTCGTCGCCGGAGAGGCCAAAGCGCGCCGGGCCGTCCGCCAGGATGAAGGGCAGGGCCTGGAACGGCTTGAGCGCCGAGCGCGTGAAGGTCGGGTAATCCGGGTCGCCGGCGGACCACAACAGGCGGCCGTGCGTGTCGACCACGGCGACCGAGCCGAGGTGCACGTTCTCGATCACGTTACCGCTGTCGGGGTAGCCGCGCGTGGTCGCGGCGAGGGGAATGACTGGCATGGGAGAGGGCACATTGGCGTTGGAGGAACCCTACTGTACGACATACCTACGCAATGCAGACACACAGTTGAAACAAGGCGCGCTTTCATATATGCACCTCCCGTTCACCCCGCCGATTGCGCACTTCGTCGCGCATTTCCGGCGCTTGATGCTCTTGGCGCTTGAACGGGTTTTACGGCTCGCTAGACTGGCTTCATCGTCAGGCAACGAAGCGCTGGCGACACGGACTTCTTCGCCACCGATCTGAAAGGAATTTCCATCATGCGCCTCTCCCACCTCGCCTTGTTCGCTGCCGCCGCTGCCGTCTCGCTGGGCAGTGCCGCCCAGCCAGTGACTGCAACCAATCCCGACGTCGTCAACGTGCACGCTGCGCAGCCAAAGAAAGTCTATATCGATCCGCTGATGTACAAGCGCATGCAGGGCGCCTACAAGCTCGACGACGGGCGCACGCTGCACGTGACGGGCAAGAGCCGCAAGCTGTACGTTGACCTGGGTGACGGGCTGCAGGAAATCGTCCACGTGGGCCGCGACCGCTTCGAGGCAGTCGGCCGGGACCTGAGCGTGCGCTTTGACGGCGGACCGTTCCCGCACACGGTGCACCTCGAGGACGATGGCGGCCGGGTGCTGGCGTCAAGCCAGCGTTGAGCCGAAGCGGCCGGCCTGGTAGTCGGTGATCGCCTGCGCGATTTCATCGCGGGTGTTCATGACGAAGGGCCCGTGCGAGACGACCGGTTCGCCGATCGGATCGGCATGACCGAACAGCAGCAGCGAGCTGGACTCGGCGACGATCTCGAGCGCGTCGCCCTCCGTGCTTAGCTCCACCAGTTGGTAAGCGTTGGCGAGATCGCCGTGGTGACCCACGCCGATGCGTCCACGCACCACATACAGCAGCACGTTGCGACCTTGCAGGCCGGTGATGCGCAGCCGGCCACCGGCCTGCATCGCGACCGTGCTCATGAACACGCCGGTCAGCGACTGCACCGGGCCCGTGCTGCCATCCCACGCGCCCGCGATCAGGTTCAGCGTGACCTTGCCGTCGTCGAGCGCTAACGCGGGGATGCGGTCCTGCTGCACGCCCGTATAGGCGGGCGTCGTCATCTTCAGGCGCGACGGCAGGTTGACCCACAACTGCAGGATCTCGAGCGGGCCGCCGGTGTCGAGAAACGCGCGCGGCGAGACCTCGGCGTGCACGATGCCGCTGCCGGCCGTCATCCACTGGATGCCGCCGGCGTGGATCACGCTTTCATGGCCGGCGCTGTCGCGGTGGGCCAGCATGCCTTCGACGATGAAGGTGACGGTTTCGAACCCCCGGTGCGGATGCGGACCAAATGGCAGGCCACGGTTGTGCGGGCCGTAGGTCTGCGGACCGTGGTGATTCAGGAACAGAAAAGGATCGATCTGGTCGAGCTGGGGCGAAGGGACGGGGCGCTGCGTGAGCAGGTCGCCGATGTCGTCGCGCAGCGCGGCGTGTGCGCGCAGGAAGGTCTTGTCAGTCATGGTGTGGATGCTGTTTAGTCAGGATGCGTAACGATACGCTGAAAGTGGCCGTCGCGTTCACAGCGGTGGCAGAAGACGCTATGCTGGACGTTTGCGTGTCTGCAACCCTTGGAGATCGGCCCCGTATGTACAAGAACGCCTGCCTTGCCAGCCTGTTGCTGGCCTCATCCACTGTTCTGGCTGCAGCATCTGCTACCGCATCTGCTGCCGCATCTGCTGCATCCTCGGCTGCGGCGCCCAGCGAGGCTGCCGTCAGCGCTGCCAAGTATGCGGTGGCCACCTACCGCAACGACGTCGTCGACACGCTGGCCAAGCTGGTGAGCTTCAACACAGTGGCCGATCCGCGCTATCCGTCGGACCAGAACCCGGTGCATGCCGCGTTCAAGGCCACGCTCAAGGCAGAAGCCGAGCGCATGGGGCTCGATTACATCGATTACGGCTGGACGGTCGTCATCGGCCTGGGCAAGGGAACGGAGCGCGTCGGCATCGTCACCCATGGCGATGTGCAGCCGGTGGACCCGACCAAGTGGAAGAAGTCGCCGTTCGTGCTGGACCGCACGAGCGAGCCGGGCAAGCTGATCGCGCGCGGCGCCGAGGATGACAAGGGCCCGATCGCCACCGCGCTGTATGCGATGAAGACGATCCGCGACCGCCAGATCCCGCTCACCAAGCGCATCGAGCTGTACGTGTACATGGGCGAGGAATCCGACTGGGGCCCGCTGACCGAGTTTCTCAAGACGCACGTGCCGCCGCAGATGAGCATCACCCTCGACGCCGAGTATCCGGTCGTGACGGCCGAGAAGGGCGGCGGCCTCGTGGCCGTGACGGTGCCGAAGGCCGGCGCACAGGCGCCCGTGGAGGGCGACGCCTACATCGCCGCGTTCGGGGGCGGCTCGTTCAACACGCAGATTCCGGAAGACGCCGAAGCGCTGGTGGCCAACGCGACGCCGCAGATCGAAGGGCAGATCCGCGCGCGCGGCGCGCAGCACGAGGGCATGACCTACACCTACACATGGCAGGGCAAGGACCTGGCGGTGCGCGCCAAGGGGTTGTCGGCCCACTCGTCCAAGCCACAGGAAGGCGTGAACGCCGTGAGCATGCTGGCCGATGCGCTGGCCGTGCGGCCGTGGGCGAATACGACGGCCGGCGGCGTCGTCAACTACCTCAACGAGATGGTGGGCACGGGCTACTACGGCGAGAAGTTTGGCAGCGGCGCCGGCAACATCGCCTACCGCGACAAGTTCATGGGCCCGCTGACGTTCAAGCCGACCGTGATTCGCCAGCTGGACGACGGCATCGAAGTGGCGATCAATGTGCGCCGCCCGCAAGGCAAGACGGGCGTGCAGCTGACCGATGAAATCAACGCCGCACTGAGCCAGTGGCAGGCGCGCCAGATCCCGCTCACCAACGTCAAGGTCGGCGTGCGCGACCCGTGGGTGCTGAACGATGCGCCGCAGGTGCCGACGCTGCTGGCGACCTTTGCCTATTTCACCGGCATGAAAGATGCCAAGCCGGTTGCCATCGGCGGCGGCACCAATTCGCGCCTGTTCCCGAATGCCGTCAGCTTCGGGCCATCGATGCCGGGCCAGAAGTACTCCGGGCATTCGGAGCACGAGTTCATCACCACCAAGCAGTTGCTGCTGAACCTGCAGATGTACACGGCGGTGCTGGTCGAGCTGGCGCGCTGATGCACGCTAGCCTGATGCTGTGACTTTCCGAATGAGTCGTATCTGAGACTAGAGCGTACAAAGTGCGGTGTCGTGAGTTTTCTGCAATGCCATGCCTTTGAGGTACGAATGGGTCGATCCCGGGCTGTCGCGGCCAACTCGGTATTGCCAAACTGGCAACCATGCTATGCTAGCCTGAACGTCCGGGTTCGGCCAAGAGCGGACCTTGGCCTTCTCGAGACGGCATTGGAAAAGCAGATGAGTAAAAACGACGAAACGCCAGAGATCTATATTTCGTTGAGTGCCGACGAAGCACTAGTGTTGTTTGAGTTTCTGAGTCGCTTTGAGGAGTCAAACGAACTGACGATTGTCGATCAGGCCGAGGAGCGAGCACTTTCAAATTTGCTCGGCCCTCTCCAGAAGCAGCTCGTGACTCCGTTCCGGCATGATTACCTGGTGTTGTTGGAGCAGGCGAGGAACAAGTTACGGAACGATTTAAGCTAAACCGATCAAATCACTCAAAGTAGCCTAGCCCATGTCACCGTTTCTCAATGGCCTCTCCAGCCGCATGAGCTCAGACGCCTACGGTTACGCTCGCGCGAGAGTCAGGAAACGTTTTGGGGCGTTTTGGAGTTATTCAATCAAGCGGTAGCCGATTTGAAAGCGGTATGCCTATGTCGGGACCGGTAACGATACTAATCCGGCTTTACCTAAATGGAAAAATTTGCAACGAGAGCTTGATTCATAATTAGGGGAGCGTTGGCGCGAGTGACGAGAAAGATTTATAGTTGGGCGTTGTTATCACTCATCGGCGGGGCTAAAGCACCTGTTGCGTTCGCACCCTAAATCATTAGCGTTGTTCTACGACGTACATTAGCGTCTGTGAGATAGGTCGTCGTCTGCCTTCGGCCAAAAGCGGTCGTTAGCAATGTCTGCCACTATTCAGCTAACGTGTGTCATTTTGGGTAGTAGGCTGGAAAATCCGTAGCTAAAAATGGGATTGTCATGGTGATCGATTACTGTCCGGTTTGTGGCTACGGTCCTGGTCTTGGATTTGATTCACCGGAAGATCTGCGACACTCATTCGAGATTTGCCTTTGCTGTGGCTGCGAGTACGGCTACGACGATAATGTGGGTCACTATGAGCGGTGGGTCGCAAAGGGTTGTCCTTGGTTTTGCTCCAAAGGTCGCCCTTTGAGCTGGTCGCTTGAAGATCAACTAAGGCACACGATTCGGCCATGGCCGCCTGAGTAGAAGTCGGCGACGTAAGGCGGCAACATTGAGCGGTTGAAGTAGCTAGCTAGGTAAAGTCCGCAAAGGGTCGCTACCGGCCTGTCGTGACAGTCAGTGCTTTTTCAAGCCTGGCAACCTGCTAAGCTGACGTGGACGGCCGGGTTTGGCCAAAAGCGGATCTACACCGAGACTATTTCACCCGATAAGTTACTGAGAATGAACCGCTACATAGACGAACTAGGTGAGCCACATCTTCATCTCGCTGGCCTCAAGCTTTGGGTGCACGGATATCAGTATCGGGATGCGGGCGACTACTGGGACGGAAATTGGCTGAACGCTACAGCAATCTGCTCTGAGAACGGTGCAACTGTGCTGGTATGAGGAGCCTTCATCCGCACGAACGAAATCTACGATTGGCAGCTTGCTGTAGACAAGTTGCTCGCGGATATGGAAAGTGAGGCGAAACTCGTATGCATTGAACCTGAAGTTGGTGTGACGTTAAAGGTGCGGCCTTTAGGCACAGTTGAGATGGAGGTGCAAATCACGCCGGATCAGTTAACTCAAGAACACCGATTCACTTTTGCCATCGATCAAAGCTACTTGCTACCGTTTTCATCCCAGTGCGTACGGTTGTTGAACGACTTTCCAATACGCTGTACGTGAAGGTCCGCAATGGATCCGTTCCTGCCCTTCGTGACAGTCCGCGACTTTTCTGCCTTGGTGAACTGAGATGCTCAGATGAACGGCTGGTTGTGCGATGTGGGGACGGTCAAAAGATCAATCGGGCATTTAGATGGAATGAGCGAACGATGGACGCATTGTTGATGGTTGGCCGTATCCTTGACGCGGTTTGGCTGAGTCCACGAGTGCAAATGCACCCCCGCGTGGGAGGACGAAACTACGGAAGCTATCTGCACCCACGTTGTTAGCTTTTCCTTTTCTGGCGCCCCATCGGTACAGGTCGTGCCATGCGAGATTCCGATACACAACGCGTATCCGGCGCTTGGTATTGATGTTCAGAAGTCACCACCGCCGTCAGGATTGCTGGAGGAGCTGCAAGCACGAGAGCGGCTACACGAAATTCAGGAGTGCTTACCTGCGAGGGTCGCTTTGAGTGGCACCTTTTCGTTGAAGGGGCATTATGCGGATCGATACGCCTCAAGGACATCGACAGAGAGGATAAAAAAGCGAAGATTGGATACTTTATTGATCGGCAATGCGCCGGGAGAGGCATAGTCACTTCAGCGGTGTCTACACTTCTCGGGTTCTGCTTCGGACCACTAATCTGGACAGGATAGAGTTGCGGTGTGCGATAGAAAATGCGCCTAGCAAGCGGGTCGCCGAGAAATTGGGATTTATGCATGAGGTGACATTACGACAAGAAGAATGCCTGAACGGTGTTTTCGTGGACCAACATATTTATGCGCTGTTTAAGCACGATTTCGAACTTTATTCACACTCTTCAATGTCCCGTTAGCGTCCTCGTAAGGTCCTGTCAGGGTCGTAAGCAGCCGATCCCGATCCCTCTCCGTCGGTGGCGTTACATCAGTTGTCAGGTCAGGGACGAAATGGTTCGCAGCGATTTCGATATCCCTCCGGATCAATCGCAGCTGGTCAGCGAAAAATCGTCACAGCTGTTCGCAAAAACAGGTAGACGCCGTCCGGTACATCCGCTCCTTGCGTCGCGTCTATTTCAGGAAGTCACAGATGCAGCTCAATTCAGTAATGCGGCCCTATTCGGACACCCTCGTCATCGTAGTTGACTTGTAGGTTTGGGTCCTGCCAGGTAGTGTAAAAAGTTCTAATTTTCCCGTAGGCGCAGGACTACAATACTCTCGCCATGGAGCGCCCTTGGAGGCGCTCTCCCTTGTAAATCCTTGTTGTATGCCAAGGGCTGTGTCCTCCCGATGCAGCTACCGTATTGTCGCCTGGAAAAGTACCAGCTTCCGGGCAGAAAATGTGGCAAATACAGCATGATAGGATCGGCTTGGAGCCAAGCTCCTGCAGCCGCGAGCGCACCAATGCGTCGATGTTGGCGTGCGCGTTCGCGCCGGATGTGACCGAACCTTATTGATTGCCATGCACAGTAAAGAACTCAAAAAACCGGACGGACGCAACCTTACCCTCTACAGCAACCGGCCCATCCCCGATGGCCTCGTTGCACCCAGCCCGTTTCCGGATCCCCAGCACGCCAACCCGCACCTGCGCTGGCATCCGCTGCGCGGCGAGTGGGTGACCTACGCCGCGTTTCGCCAGAACCGCACTTATCAGCCGCCGCCCCAGTACAACCCGCTGGCGCCGACGATCGATCCTGCCAATCCCACCGAGATGCCGGCTGGCGACTACGAGATCGCCGTGTTCGACAACCGCTTCCCCTCGCTGGCGCTCGAATCGCACGATCCGCCGTCGGTGACGGTGCAGACCGCGCCGGCCAATGGCCAGTGCGAAGTGGTCGTGTTCACGCAGGATCCGAACACGGCGCTGGCCCACTTGCCGCTGTCGCGTATCGCGCTCTTGCTGCAGGTCTGGGGCGATCGCACCACGCGCGTGGGCAGCCTGCCGCACATCCAGTACGTGCTGCCGTTCGAGAACCGCGGCGCCGAAGTGGGCGTGACGCTGCACCATCCGCACGGCCAGATCTACTCGTACCCGTTCGTGCCGTCGGTCCCGGCGCGCATGCTCGCGCAAGAGCGCGACTACTATCAGCAGCACGGTACGAGCATGCTGTGCGACATGGCGCGCGACGAAGCGGCCGATGGCAAGCGCGTGCTGTACCAGGACGATTTCGCCATTGCCTTCGTGCCGGCCTGCGCGCGTTATCCGTACGAGGTGTGGGTGATGCCGACCGCACCGTGCAAGGACTTCGCGGCGCTCACGCCGCCGCAGCGCGACTCGCTGGCGCGCGCGCTCAAGACCGTGCTGCTCAAGTACGAGACGCTGTGGAACCGGCCATTCCCGTACCTGATGGCGTGGTACCAGGCGCCGACCGACGGCGCCGAGCATCCCGAGACGCAGCTGCACGCCCAGTTCTATCCGCCGTACCGCACGCGCGACCGCCTGAAATACCTGGCCGGCACCGAGCTGGCTGCCGGCATGTTCGCGATGGACGTGCTGCCCGAGACCACGGCCTACGAATTGCAGCAGGTCGAGATCGATCTGGAGGAGGGCGCATGACGGACATCGATATGCGTGCCCAGGAGGTCGCCGACAAACTCGCGCTGCTGCGCGCCACCCTTGCCACCAGCGGCGCCGGCGCGGTGCGCCTGCGCGGCACCGACTGGTTCGCGTGGGTCACGGCGGGCGGCTCGAGCGCCGTGCTGCACACCACCGACACCGGCATTGCCGAAGTGCTGGTCACAGCGGGCGACGCCTGCGTGCTGACCGACCAGATCGAAGGCGAGCGCCTGCGCCTCGAAGAAGTGCCGGCCGGGTTCAGCTTTCATATCGAACCATGGGCCGAGCCCGAGCTGCGCGAGCATTTTGTGCTGGCCGCGGCCGAGGGTCGGCCAGTGCTGTCGGACCGCCCGCAGGCCGACGAACTGCCATTGCCGCTGCCCCTGCGTCAGCGCAAGCTGGTGCTGGGCGACGCCGAGCAGGCGCGCTACCGCCTGCTGGGGCGCGAAGCGGCCGAAGCGATGACCGAAGTGCTGCACCGCGCGCGCCCCGACTGGACCGAGCAGCAACTGGCCGGCGCCGGCGCGGACGCGCTGTGGCGCCGTGGCATCCATCCGGCGCTGGTGCTGGTGGCAGGTGCGCGGCGTTTGCCGCTGTTTCGCCACGCGACGCCGTCGCACGAGCCGATCGGCGAGCGCGCCATGCTCGTGTTCTGCGCGCGCCGCCACGGCCTGTATGCCAACCTGACGCGTTTCGTGAGCTTTGGCGGTACAGGTTCGGCGCCAACTGCCCAGCGCGCGCTGATGGCAGTCGAGGCCACCGGCCTGGCGGCCGTGGCGCCGGGCAAATCGCTGTCGTCGGTGTATCACGCGCTGGCGCAGGCCTATCACCACGCCGACGTCGAGGATGCGATCCGCGAGCACCACCAGGGCGGCATCACCGGCTACCTGGCGCGCGAGATCGTGGCCACCCCAAGCACCGCCACGCAGCTCGAACAGGGCATGGCATTTGCGTTCAATCCAAGTTATAACGGTATGAAGATCGAAGATACATTCCTGCTGGGCCCCGACGGACTCGAAAACCTGACCTTCGACCCGGCCTGGCCGTCGGTGGATATCCAGGGCCGTCAGCGGCCGCTCTGGCTGGAGGTGGACGCATGACCATCACGACCGATACCTTCTTTGGCGGCGCCCCCGAGGTGAACGCGTCAGCCCCGGGGCGCGTGAACCTGCTGGGCGAACACACCGACTACAACGACGGCTTCATGCTGCCTGTGGCCACGCCCCAGCGCACGCTGGTGGCCATGAGCCGCAGTGGCGATGACCACTTCCATTTTTATTCACCCAATTTCGACGCGACCGTCACGTTCGCGAAGGACAGCAGCGCGCCGCAGGGCTTCGGCAGCTATATCGAGGGCTGCATCCGCCTCGTGCAGGCCGAAGGCATCGAGGTGCCGCCGCTGCGCGTGTATGTCGAAACCGATCTGCCGGTGGGTTCGGGCCTGTCGTCGTCGGCTGCGCTTGAAGTGGCCACGCTGCGCGCCATGCGCGCGCTGCTGGGGTTCGAGCTCGACGACGTCAAGCTGGCGCGCATCGCCCAGCGCGCCGAAATCGAGTACGCGCACGTGAACTGCGGGATCATGGACCAGATGGCGTCGAGCCTGGCCGATGAAACCAATATGCTGTTCATCGACGCGCGCACGCTCGAACATCATCTGTCGGCACTGCCGCCGGACACCGGACTGATCGTGATCGATTCGGGCGTGGCGCGCACGCTTGCCGCCAGCAAGTACAACGAACGCCGCGCCGAATGTGAAGAAGCCTCGCGCATCCTGGGCGTGACGGCGCTGCGCGACGTGGTCGACCCGGCCTCGGTCGAGACGCTGCCATCGCCCCTGCGCGAACGGGCCCGCCACGTGGTGCAGGAAAACCTGCGCGTGCTCGAGGCCGCCAAGGGCGTCGATGCCGAGCGCTTCGGCGAACTGATGAACGCATCGCATGCGAGCCTGCGTGACGATTACGAAGTCTCGATCCGCGCGCTCGACGTCCTGTGCGAGGCGCTGCGCGCTGCACCCGGCGTACTGGGCGCGCGCCTGACCGGCGCCGGCTTCGGCGGCGCCTGTGTCGCCCTGTGCCGCAAGGGGCAGGCGCAAGAAGCAGCCGCCACCGCGCTGGCGGCGTATCACGACCATCATGGACCAGGCAATGACGTCCAGGGACGCATCCTGATTCCGGTGCCAACTGACAGAAAGGACAAGAATGAATCAGTTTGAATATCCGCGTCCGCAACTGGTGCGCGACCAGTGGCAGAACCTGAACGGCACGTGGCAGTTCTGCTTCGATGACGAAGGGCACTACACGCTGCCGTCGGACGTGAAGGAGTGGACGCACGAGATCACCGTGCCGTTTGCACCGGAAACCGCGATGAGCGGCATCGAAGACACGGGCTTTCACCGCTTCGTCTGGTACCAGCGCGAATTCGAGGTCATGCCCATGGATGGGCGCACGATCCTGCACTTCGGCGCGGTCGATTACAGCGCGCGCGTCTGGGTCAATGGCCAGCTGGTCGTCGAGCACGAGGGTGGGCACACGCCATTCTCCGCCGATATTTCCGGCACCCTGAACGCGGATGGCAAGCAGGTCGTCACGGTCTGGGTCGAGGACGACCCGGCCGATCTGGCCAAGCCGCGCGGCAAGCAGGACTGGCTGCTCGAGGCGCACTCGATCTGGTACCCGCGCACCACCGGCATCTGGCAAACGGTCTGGCTCGAGCAGGTCTCGCCAACGTATATCCAGAAGCTGCGCTGGACGCCCGTGTTCGAGACCTACGAAATCGGCTGCGAAGTGTTCGCCACCGGCGATATCCAGGAAGAGCTGTTCGTCGAAGTCAAGATCTGGCACGGCGACCAGTTGCTGGCCGACGATTACTACAAGCTGCTCAATGGTGAGGCGAACCGCAAGATCGCGCTGTCCGATCCGGGCATCGACGATTCGCGCAATGAAATCCTGTGGAGCCCGGAACGCCCGACCTTGCTCGATGCCGAAGTGACCCTGCGCGCAGGCGACGTGGTGCTGGACCGCATCCGCTCGTACACGGCGCTGCGCTCGGTGTCGATCAACCGCGACCGCTTCATGCTCAATGGCCGCCCGTACCAGCTGCGCCTGGTGCTGGACCAGGGCTACTGGCCGGAATCGTTCATGACGGCCCCGTCCGATGAGCACCTGAAGCGCGACGTCGAGCTGGCCAAGCTGATGGGCTTCAATGGCGTACGCAAGCACCAGAAGATCGAGGACCCGCGCTTTTTGTACTGGGCCGACAAGCTGGGCCTGATGGTATGGGAAGAAATGCCATCGGCCTACCGGTTCAGCCCGCGCGCCATTACGCGCATGGTCAAGGAATGGACCGAGGCGATCGAGCGCGATTACAGCCACCCGTGCATCATCGTCTGGGTGGCCTTCAACGAGTCGTGGGGCGTGCCGAACCTGACGCTCACGCAAGCGCATCGCAATGCCGTCGAGGCGCTGTACCACCTGACACGCACGCTCGACTCGACCCGTCCCGTGATCGGCAACGATGGCTGGGAAGCGTCGGCCACGGACATCCTGGGCATCCACGACTATGACAGCGACCCTGAGAAAGTGCTGGCGCGCTACGCCGTCACGGACCCGGTGCGCACGCTGTTCGATCAGCGCCGCCCCGGTGGTCGCATCCTGACGCTCGATGGCTTCCCGCATCGCGGCCAGCCGATCGTGCTGACGGAATTCGGTGGCATCGCCTACGATCCGAAGCAGACGCCCAATCCCGACGAAACCACGTGGGGCTACAGCCGCGCGCACACGGCGGAAAGCTATCTGAAGCAGTACCGGCGCCTGCTGCAGGTGGTCAACGAGACGTTCATGTTCAGTGGTTTCTGCTACACGCAGTTCACGGACACGTTCCAGGAAGCCAATGGGTTGCTGAACGCCGATCGCTCACCGAAACTGCCGCTGGATGTGATCAGCGCCGCCACGCGCAATATTCCGTTGTTCCAGCGCGCGCTGGAAGAGGGCAAGGATCCTGGCACGCCGTAACGGCTGAGGCAGGGCAGGGCCGGTAGGGTCTGCCTGGTGAGGCAGTCAGGTAATGCGGTAAGCAAAAGGCCACATGTCGCGTCAGCGCATGTGGCCTTTTTCACCGGTACAGATGGTTTTATCAGACCTGGGCGGGCGTGTGGTCATGTTGACGCGGGCCGCGACTCTGTGAATTTCTGAAACAGACGCGACGCAAGATGCGGCTGTCGACCGGTGGAATGCAAGACCCATAGCGGACTTGACGACGCCTTGCATCAAGGCGATTTGTAGCGTGCCAGGATCTTCACCCGTTCACCTTGGTGCCCGACTTTGCTGCCCCACTTACGTAACTGCGCAAGCTGTTCGCGCTCGTCCTGGAGACCAGGTAATTTAAGAGAGCGTCGCACTACATAGATGTCCAGCATGGGCTCGTCGTTGCAACGCACGGGTGGGCGTTTGCGAGAGTCACGCGCCATGGCTGCAATATCACTGTCGTCGAGTACAACATGCCGGCACTCGTAATTTCGTAACGCAACAGCAGCCACACTGCGTGAGCGCATGTCGACGATAATTGCCGCCTTCTCCATGCAGCTCTGGCGGCGACACCCTTCAATCATGGCGTATGTCCCGAACTGGACTGGTTCTTCATCTCCAGGGATACCGATAAATTCATCAATCGTCCGGACTAACGACGCGTCTGGGATATAGGCGTCAATCTGCATGCCTGCGAATACAGATTTGCTATCCGGGTAGACAAGACGAGCGACATCGTAAAAATCCAGCGTCGCGGATTGTGCCGAAGTCGTGCTTAACGCGACAAGCGCCAAAAGAACTTTACCGAACATGACATCGACTCCCGGGACGTGCACAGACTACGGTAGCTCAGCTGGGACGTGGTTACCGTAGCACCTATCGCTGGTTCTACTGTCCGCTTCTGGCCAGAAGCTGAAGATCATCGCGGCCAATGTAACTCAGCAAGAAGCGATCGACTTCGCTACTTTACCCTCGGTAGTCGCAGTAATGTCCAGAACGTCGCTTCTATTTTGGAACGTCACAACACTGTCAGCCCGGCCGCGCGGGGTTGCGGCCGGACGCCTGCGGCATCGGGATGCGCGCAAGCAGTGCGCCCAGAGCTGTTGCTGCGACGGTCGCGGCGCTGACATCGACCAGCCAGTCGCGCACCGTGCCCGAGCGGTACGGCAGGAAGTGCTGCACGCCCTCGTCGAAAGCGCCCATCAGTGCAATGGCCAGCACCGCCTTGAGCGCGCGTTGCAGCGTGCTGCCGGTGCTGCCCAGGAACCACAGTGTCGCGAGGCCGGCATAGGCCAGGCTGTGCAGCACGATGCCGGACGCGTATTCACCCACTTCGGCGCGCGCACCGGGCACGGAGCCGGCGATCACGATGCAGGTGAAAATGAGCAGTGCCGCAGCGTGCATGGCACGGCGGTGACGGGGTTCAGCGTACAACAAGGGAGACAGGGCAGGCATGGCGACGTGGTGACAGTACGGTAACGGTGACGGGGCAAACGTCAACGTTACCATGCCGGGCGCACCTTGTGTGCCCGTTGCCGCCGGCCCGTGCGCTGGCCGCCTACTGCGACGTGCGTCAAATCGTCAGTGCCGGAGCGCCATCGGCGTAATGGGCGTCGAAACAGCTGGCGCAGTCGGCGCAGAACAGGTGGGCCACGCGCACGCTCGCCTGTCGCAACACGAGTTTCAGGTGTGCCCGCCGGCACTTGGGACACACTTCGCGGACGCTGCCGAACGTGAGCAGGTTGAGGGGGACGCTGTCGCGATCGATATCGTCGACCACGGCGCGCGGATTGAGTTCGCTGAGAACGAGGTCGCTTGACTCCTGATGGCGGCGGCAACTGTCTGGCGAAAGCGATGTTTCTGGTACACGTAAACTCATCGGACAATCTCCCGTGGTCGTTTCGTTGTACGCGGTCACCACCCAGCTAGACAAGGTGGGACGTCGCAGCTTCATGATAGCCCTATTGAAGACGGCTTCAAGCACATAGACAATTTTTTCTGGCCCAAGTTGCGACAATGCCGAAAAAAATACCCGCACTGGGCGGGCAGAACCCGAGAACGGGCCAAGAGTGCAAAAACCGGGTTGGTGTGCAGCGCACGGGGCGCTCCACACCTGCTGGCACCACGCATATCGGTTACGTGTGTGTCAGGTGCATTCGAGTATAGGCAGGGAATGTGACGGGTCAGTGACCGTCGTCAAGGTTCGGATGGAACGGTAGGAAATGTGATGACAGAATTGGGCTTATGACAATACGGCCGCAAAAGACGTGGGCCGGGCAAATCGTTCAGGCAAAAAAAAGCCCGCTGTGCGGGCTTGAAACTATTTTCTTGGAGGAGAATAGTGGAGACAGGTGTAACTATAGGGATTCGGGGAGTAAGCGTCCAATTGCGTTTTCGGATACCAGACATGTGATCCGTCAATATCTCTCAAAAAAGACCAGCGACGTGTCAATCACGCACTGGCACCGTGTAGTTCAGCGCCATGCGGCCACCGTCGGCGTACAGGGTCTGGCCGGTCATGTACGAGGCATCGTCACTGGCCAGGAAGGCGGCGATCGACGCGACTTCTTCCGGTTCGCCGCAGCGGCCCAGCGGCGTGCGCGACAGGATCGTGTGACGCGCTTCCGGGCTGCCCAGCACCGCCTTTTTCGCAAGCTCGGTCAGGATGGTGCCGGGGCCGATGGCGTTCACCCGAACGTCGTACTGGGCCAGGGCGATCGCAGCCACGCGCGTGAGCTGGTTGACGCCGCCTTTCGAGATCACGTACGGCACCTGGTTCGGGATCGTCAGCTCGGCATTCACGCTCGACATATTGATGATGCAGCCGCCTTCGCCGCGCGCCACCATGTCGCGCGCCGCTGCCTGGCTGCACAGGAACATCGATTTCAGGTTAATGCGCAGCACGCGGTCGAAATCGTCCTCGTGCAGGTCGAGGAATTCGGCCGCGTGGGTCACGCCGGCATTGTTGATCAGGATATCGATGCGGCCGAACGCGGCCAGCGTGGCCGCGATCATCGCATCGACCTCGACCTTGATGCCGACATCGGCGCGGTAGGCGCGGGCTGCGTCGCCCAGGCTGGCAGCGGCTTGCTCGACTTCGGGCCGGATATCGACGAGCATGACGCGCGCGCCTTCGCGCACGAGGCGCTCGGCGCAGGCCAGGCCAATGCCCTGGCTGGCCCCAGTGACGATGGCGATTTTCTGATGTAGTTTCATGGCGGGCTTTCGACGCTGTGGCAAAAGCCGCCATTCTACTGCTGCTAGAGCATGATGGGCCGGTCGGGCAATTCGTTGGTGCGCTCTCCGCTGGCCGGGAAGTGCTGGTGCAGCAGGTCGTTGACCTGCGCCACCGCCGCCAGCGTGGCGTCGTGGAAGTGCCCGTTCTTGAAGCCTGCAGTCATCGTGCGGCACACCGCCTGCCAGGTGGCGGCGTCGATCTTGCGGTCGATGCCCCGGTCGGCCACGATGTCGACCTTGTGCTCGGCCAGGTTCACATAGATGAGCACGCCGCAATTGTCTTCGGTGTCCCACACGCCGTAGTCGGCGAACAGGGCGAGCGCGCGCTGGCGGTTGGTGATGCCGTCCCAGGCAGCGTCGAAGGGCAGGGCCTTCTCAACGATCAGGCGCACCTCACCGCGGTGGGTGCGCTCGCCGGCATCGATGGCCTCGGCAATGGCCGTCAGTGTTGTTTCAGGAAAAGCGCGCCGCGCTTCGCCCGCGCTACTGGTGGCGTGGCGCCACGCGCGTGTCATTTTTTGTGAGATCGATCCCATTACCAGTCTCCCGAGGCGCCGCCGCCGTCAAAGCCGCCACCACCACCAGAAAAACCGCCGCCGCCGAAGCCACCGCCGCCGCCACCACTGCCAAACCCGCCGCCACCACCGTTGCTCATATTGCCGATGATGTTGCCGAGGATGAAGCCGGTCGTCGCGCCGCCCCAGTTCGAGCGACCACGGCTGCTGGCAACCGTACGGCCGCGCTTGCCGCCGAAGACCGAGCGCAGCAGGAATGCGCCGATCAGGATCGCGAAGATCGCGATCAACGGAATCCCGCCACCGCCCGCAGCTTCCTGTCGTTGCGGTGCTTGCTGCGGGGGCGCCGGGAAGGCTTCCTGGTTCAGCAGCGTGGCGATGGCGCCCACGCCGGCCACCAGGCCTTCGTAATAATGTTGTTCCCGGAAATGCGGCGCGATCACATCCTGCAGGATGCGCTTGGATTGCGCATCGGTCAGCACGCCCTGTACACCACGGCCAGCCTCGATCCGCAGGCGGCGCAGCGCCGACGGGTTGCCGGGGGCGACGACCAGCAGCACGCCGTCGTCGACGCCCTTGCGGCCCAGCTGCCAGGCATCCGTGACGCGGATGCTGTAGGCCTCGATGGCTTCGGGCTCGGTCGATTTGACGAGCAACACGGCGATCTGACTGCCCGTCTTGGCTTCGTAGTCGGCCAGCACGGCTTCCAGGCGCTGGCGCTGGGTGGCGTCGAGCATGCCGGCCTGGTCAGTCACGCGCGTGGTGAGCTTCGGCACCTCCTTGAGCTGGGCATGGGCCGGCACCGCGCCGGCGAGCAGCGTCGCCAGTGCGAACAGAAGCGTGGAGAACAAGCGCAGGAAGGCCGTCATCGCCAGCCTTACTTGCCGAAGTCGACTGCTGGTGCGGTCGAGATCGCTTTTTCATTCTCGACCGTGAACGATGGCTTGGTTTCGTAGCCGAATACCATGGCCGTCAGGTTCTTCGGGAACTGGCGCACGGTCACGTTGTAATCCTGGACCGAGGCGATGTAGCGCTGGCGGGCCACCGTGATGCGGTTCTCGGTGCCTTCGAGCTGCGAGGCCAGGTCACGGAAGCTGGTGTCGGCTTTCAGGTCCGGGTATTTTTCGGAGACCACCATCAGGCGCGACAGCGCGCTCGACAGTTCACCCTGCACCTGCTGGAACTTCTGGAACGCTTCCGGGTTGTTCAGCACTTCCGGGGTGATCTGGAAGCTGGTGGCCGACGCGCGGGCGCGCGTCACGGCTTCGAGCGTTTCGCGTTCGTGCGAGGCATAGCCCTTGACCGTGTTGACCAGATTCGGGATCAGGTCGGCGCGGCGCTGGTACTGGTTGACCACTTCGCTCCAGGCGGCCTTGGTCGCTTCATCCTTGGTCTGGAAATCGTTGTAGCCGCAGCCAGAGAGCAGGACGCCGGCGAGAATGGCGCTGCCGAGCAGGCGGGTCCAGCGGGAGATAAAGGTCGTAGTCATGGCAGTAAAGGTCCGTGCAAGTTGTCGAATAATCAAAATATACCTGAAACGGGCCGCAATTGGTGTTCCTGCAACCCCGAGGAGCAGGGGACCGCATGGCGGCGGGTACAATAATGGGTTTGCAATTATTCGGATACAAGGGGCTCGAAGTGACTTTCATTCAAAAACTGGCGGCTGCATGGACCCGCAACGATTCGCTGCTGTGTGTGGGCCTCGACCCGGACCTGGCGCGCTTCCCGGCGCACCTGGCCGGCCAGCCGGATGCGATCGTGCAGTTCTGCAAGGCGATCATCGATGCCACCGCCGACCTGGCCTGCGCCTTCAAGCCGCAGATCGCTTATTTTGCTGCGCTGGGCGCTGAAGACCAGCTCGAGGACATCTGTACCTATCTGCGCGAGACGTACCCACACATCCCGCTGGTGCTCGACGCCAAGCGCGGCGACATCGGCGCCACCGCGCACCAGTACGCGCGCGAAGCGTTCGACCGCTACGGCGCCGATGCGGTGACTGTCAATCCGTACATGGGATTTGATTCGGTCGAGCCGTACATGGCTTGGCCGGACCGCGGCGTGATCGTGCTGTGCCGCACGTCGAACGCGGGCGGCTCCGACCTGCAATTTTTGGACGTGGGCGGGAGCCCGCTGTACCAGCACGTGGCGCAACTGGTGGCCGACAAGTGGAACCGCAACGGCCAGTGCGCGCTGGTGGTGGGCGCGACGTTCCCGGAAGAGATCGCGCAGGTGCGCGCACTGGTGGGCGACATGCCGCTGCTGATTCCGGGCGTTGGCGCACAGGGCGGCGATGTCGAGGCGACCGTCAAGGCCGGCCGCACGGCGGGCGGCGCCGGCATGATGATCAATTCATCGCGTGCGATTTTGTATGCGACGCCGCAGGCGGGTGAAGACTTCGCGCAGGCAGCGCGGCGCGTGGCGACGGAAACGCGCGACGCGATCAATGCGGCGCGCAACGCGGCCTGATGTGAACGTCGCGCCAGCCGGCGCATGGTGTGAACATCGCGCCAGCCGGCGCGATGTTGTTCAATTGCTCAATGCAACTCTGGCGCGATCATCTCGGCGTAGTCGTACAGCGCGCCGAGAATCGCCTCGGCCCGCTCATCGGCCGTCTCCGACAACGCATCGATCTCCTGGAACAATTGATCGATCGTTCTGGCTCCGCCGGCGCCCTCGAACAGGCGCGCTGCGCGGTGCGCTTCCCAGGTCTGCATTTCTTCTTCCGACAGCGTCTCGGGGAAGTTGCGCGCGCGGTAGCGCAGCAGCAGTTCGTTGAGGCGCTCGTCCTCGAAACTCACGCGCTTGCCGGTCAAGGCCGCGGGCTTTTGCATGCGGATCGATTCCAGCTGGCGCCGGTCATCCTTGCTGACGAAGCCGCCATACAGATCTTCATCCACATCGACCGGCGTGCCGGATACCGGCTTTTGCAATACCTGCGCCCAGATGGCGCGCAGGTCGGGGCCGGCAGCGGCCAGCGCGGCGTGCGCGCGGCCCTGTTCCAGATCGATATCCCAGCGCGTGGCCAGTTCGGGCTGCAGCGTCTTGAGATTGGCCACCAGCATCGGCGACTTGTTCAGGTGCACGCTCTTGACCGGCAGGCGCGTGACGCCTTCCGGCAAGTCGTCGGTGCGCGTGAACATACGCGTGCGGATCGTCTCGGCATCGAGGGTGAACAGTTCGGACGGATCGTAGCGGCAATCCCAGACCAGGATTTCGTTCTTGTTGGTCGGGTGCTGCGCCAGCGGATAGACGAGGGCCAGGCAGCCGTGCTCGACTGGGAACATGCCGGACACGTGCAGGAACGGCTGGCGCGCTTCAGGGGCCTGGTGCAGACCGATCTCGGCGGCGACGCGGTCCTTGCGGCGCAGCTCCAGGCAAAAATCGAACAGGCGCGGCTGCTTGCTGCGGATCAGGCGCGCCAGCGCGATGGTCGCGCGCACGTCCGACAGCGCATCGTGCGCGGCCTCGTGTGCCAGGCCGTTGGCGGCACTCAGGTGTTCCAGCTTGAAGCTCGGCTTGCCATCGTCGCGGGTGGGCCACACGATGCCGTCCGGGCGCAGCGCATGCACCATGCGCACGACGTCGAGCAAGTCCCAGCGGCCGCAGTTGTGCTGCCACTCGCGCGCGTACGGATCGATCAGGTTGCGCCAGAACAGATAGCGCGTGACTTCGTCGTCGAAGCGGATCGTGTTGTAGCCGACGCCGATCGTGTCGGGCTGGCTGAAGGCGGCCTCGATCTGGCGCGCGAACTCGTGCTCGGGCACGCCGTGTTCGAGGCAGTGCTGCGGCAGGATGCCAGTGATCAGGCACGATTCCGGATCGGGCAGAAAATCATTGGCCGGCTGGCAGTACAGCATGATCGGTTCGCCGATCTCGTTGAGTTCAGCGTCGGTGCGGATCGCGGCGAACTGGGCCGGGCGGTCGCGGCGCGGGGTCGCGCCAAAGGTTTCGTAGTCGTGCCAGAGGAAGGTATGCGGGCTCATGTCTTGTTGTTGTCTTGGCTGCAATCACAGCGTCGGCGACATGGTGGCACAGATGCGCCGTCCCGTCACGGCCCGGTGTCACGGTCCGTGCGGGACGGCATTGGGCGCTAGTTGCAGACGCGGTTGCGCCCGGCTTCTTTCGCCCGGTAGAGGGCGGCATCGGCCGCCGCCATCAGCGCGTATTCGTCGCCGTTCTCGCCCAGGCTGGCCACGCCGAACGAGGCGGTCAGGTGCGGCAGTTCCACGCGCATGTCGGTAAACACGACGGTGTCGCGCAGGCGCTGGCACAGGCGCTCGGCCACCATCGTAGCCAGTTCGATGCCCGTGTCGGGCAGCACGGCCAGCATTTCCTCGCCGCCAAAGCGCACGGCGAAGTCGGACGGGCGCAGTGCGTCGCGGATCAGGCTGGCGGCGGCCGACAGCGCCACGTCGCCGATGATGTGGCCGTGGGTATCGTTGAATTGCTTGAAGTGGTCGAGGTCGATCATGACGATCGACAGGCCGCTGCCGGTACGGGCCGCGCGCGCCGCCAGCTTCGGCAGCATGTCGTTGAGCCAGGCACGGTTGTACAGGCCCGTGAGCGGGTCGTTGAGCGACAGCTGGCGGTAGAATTCGCCCAGCTTCTGGCGCCGGCGCAGCAGCGCATTGGTGGTGCGGATGCGGAAGGACAGCAGGCGCAGCAGATTGCGCGCCAGCACGCTCGAGCGGTCGATCAGCGACCAGACGACGCTCGATTCGATCACCAGGAGCTCGCTGTCTTCCAGCGCCGTCATGGCTGCCAGGTTCGCGGCATCGTCCAGCACGGCCTGATCGCCGACGCTTTCGCCGGGCAAGACGCGGGTGGTGCCGGTTTCGTCGCCTGCGTGCGCGTCCGATTCGATTTCGAGCTGGCCCGAGAGTACGATATACAGGTGCGCCTGGCCGCTGTCGTCGATGCGCTCGCCCTTCGGCAAGCGCACGATGGCGCAGTCGGCCAGCATCGTGGCGACGTCAGGGTCGGTTTCGTCGCGAAACAGTTGCAAGTCGTTGATAGTGGTACGGCTGGTGCCGAAAGTGCCGATCTGTTCCAAGTGAGTCCTCAAGCGGTACGCCGCGTTGGCATGCGTGATTGCATGTGTTATTACATCAGCGGGATCATAGCCGATTGTGCCACTCCTGCGCGTTTGACGAAACTTAAACTACCATGGCGACATATTCACATGACATCCAGCAGCATTGAACTGACCGACGCATTGGGCCAGGTACACCGGCCCGCGCCAGGTGCGCGCATCGTTTCCCTCGTGCCGTCGATCACCGAATTATTGTGCGATCTGGGCCTGGCGCCCCAACTCGTCGGCCGCACGGGTTTCTGCATCCATCCCAGGGACATTGTCGCCGCCATTCCCAAGGTCGGCGGCACCAAGGACGTCAATCTCGACAAGATCCGGGCCCTGGCGCCGACCCACGTCGTCGTCAATCTCGATGAAAACACGCGACCGACCTACGACGCGCTGGTGCAATTCGTGCCGCACGTGATCGTCACGCATCCAGTAACGCCGCAGGATAACCTGGCGCTGGCCCGCCTGCTGGGTGGCATCTTCGGCGTGCAGGAGGCGGCCGAATCCTGGTGCACCGCATTCACACAGGCATTGGCCGCGCTGCGTGCCCGGCCTGCCGGTGCATCACGCACGGTGCTGTACTGCATCTGGCAGGATCCGTGGATGAGCATCTCGGCCGATACCTATATCGCGGCGATGCTGGCCGAACTGGGCTGGCGCGTGCCGCAGCTGGGCGAAGACCGCTATCCGCGCTTCACGTGGTCGGACAGTCTGGTCGATGGCCTGGACGCCGTGCTGCTGTCGACCGAACCGTATCGCTTCACGCAGGCGCACGTGGACGCGCTGGAAAAACAGATCGGTATTCCGGTGCTGCTGGTCGATGGCGAGATGCTGTCGTGGTACGGCAGCCGCGCGCTGGCGGGTGTGAATTATCTGGAGACGTTGCGGGAACTATTGGAAGGCACGCCGCGCTGAGTGCGGCGTTGGTATTGCCCCTGCGCCCATGGCGGGCGCAGGGTCCTGCGCGCACCGATCAGTTATCGGTCAGGTGCTTGTCGGCAGTCGGGTCGATGTCGCCGTCAACGCTGACCACCGGGACGGCGGTATGGCGATGCTTGTCGTGCAGGCGACCGATGGTGCTGTCGAGTGCGCGGGCCAGTTTGCCGCTGGCGTTGTTGATCGCCTGGTGCAGGTCGTTCGCGTGATCGTGCACGACGATCGGGGCCACGCCAGCCAGGCGTGCTTCGAGCATGCAGTGGTTGCCGCCGTCTGCTTTCTTTTCCTTGTTCTCGTCGCTCAGGTGAACGTCGACGCGGGTCACTTGCTCGCTGAAACGACCGATGGAAGCGCGCAAGACGGTATCCACGTGCTCGTCCAGGCCTTGGTGCTTGGTGATGGTGTTATCGGTATTGACATTGATCTGCATGGATGGCTCCTGTAATCGTTATGGCTTTATCTTACACGCCCAGCGATTTTTACCGCGTCCGCTCCGCCAACCGTGCTCGACCTTCCATGCCGCCATCAGACCACGTCTTTTTCGTGCGCTGCTTCGTGGTGCGGAAAACGGTCCATCCGCGACAGCACCGGGAACAGCATCGCCCACACGCCCGTCACGACCAGCGTCGCTACGCCGCCGAGCAAAATCGCGCGCGTCAATCCCAGCCAGCCGGCCGTGACGCCCGACTCGAATTCACCCAGTTCGTTCGAGGCGCCGATGAACACCGAGTTCACGGCGCTCACACGCCCGCGGATATCGTCGGGCGTTTCGTACTGCACCAGCAGATGGCGGATATACACGCTGACCATGTCGCCCACGCCTAGCAGGAACAGCGCGCCGAAGGCAACGGCGAAGTGGTCGGTCAGGCCCAGCACGATCACGCACAGGCCGAACAGGGCAACGCCGCCAAACATCCAGGCGCCGACGCGGCGCGTGATCGGGAACATCACCAGCGCCACCGAGCACAGGGCCGCGCCCATGCCGGGCGCCGTGCGCAGGAAGCCCAGGCCGGACGGTCCGGCGCCCAGGATGTCATGTGCGTAGGCCGGCAGCAGGGCGGTCGCCCCGCCGAACAGCACCGCGAACAGGTCGAGCGAGATCGCGCCCAGCACGATCGGGCGCGAGCGCACGAAGCGCAAGCCTTCGAGCAGCGTGTGCCAGCTGACCGGCGCCTTGTTGATCACCTGCGCGATGGTGCGCGTGTTCGTCATGAGCAGCACCGCGAGCGCGAGCAGCGAGGCGGCCGTCATGTGCACCGTCTGCGGCCCCAGCACGTAGAGCAGGCCGCCGACGATCGGGCCGAGGATCATTGCCACGTGCATCGTCGAGGAACCCAGCGCCACGGCCTGGCTGAAGTCTCGGTCAGGCACCAGGTTTTTGAGCACCGCCTGCGAGGCCGGCATCATGAAGGCGCGCGCGCTGCCGAACAGCACCAGGATCGCGAACACGGGCCACACGGTCGTGCTGCCGCTGGCCGTGAAGGCAATCAGCATCGCACTGCACAGCAGTTGCACGGCCATGCAGCACAGCACGATCAGGCGCCGGTTGTAGCGGTCGGCCACGTGGCCGGCCCACAGGATCAGCACCAGAAACGGCGCGAACTGCGCCAGGCCGATCAGCCCCAGGTCGAACAGGCTGCCGGTGATCTGGTACACCTGCCAGCCGATCGCCACGCTTTGCATCTGCACGGCGAAGGTGGCGAGAAAGCGCGCCGACAGGTAGAACGCCAGGTTACGGTTGCGCAGGACACCCAGGCGCCCGGTCGGGGAAATCAGCGGCATGGGCCCTTACTGGTCAGCCAGATCGGCGGCGGTCGTGAACGCGTCGGCGAAGAATTCGTCCTCGGGCAGGCCGCACAGCGCCACGTAATCGCGGCGTGCCGCATCGACCATGAGCGGCGCGCCGCAGGCATACACCTGGTGCCCGGAAAGGTCGATGATGTCCTGCACGACGGCGGCGTGCACGTAGCCGGTGCGGCCCGCCCAGGCATCCTCTGGCAGCGCATCCGAAATCACCGGCACGTAGGTGAAGTCGGGCAGGGTGGTTTCCCAGGCGCGGCACAATTCGTCCATGTACAGGTCTTGCGGGCGGCGGCCGCCCCAGTACAGCGTGACCTTGCGCGTGGATTTCAGGTGCATCAGGTGCTCGACCAGGGCCTTGACCGGTGCGAAGCCGGTGCCGGATGCCAGCAGCACGATCGGCTTGTCGGAATCTTCGCGCAGGAAGAACGTGCCGAGCGGACCTTCGAAGCGCAGGATGTCGCGCTCTTTCATCGCGCCGAACACGTGATCGGTGAACAGGCCGCCGGGCAGGTGGCGGATGTGCAGTTCAAGCGGGCCTTCGAACGACGGCGCATTGGCAATCGAATAGGCGCGGCGCTTGCCGTCCTTGAGCAAGAATTCGATGTACTGGCCGGCGCGGTAGGCCAGCAGCTCATTGGCGGGCAATTGCAGGTTGACGATGGCGACGTCCGGCGCGGCCTTGCGGATGCCGGCAACGCGCGTGGGCATCTTGCGCAGCGGGTAATCCGAGCTGCCGCCCACTTCGCGCGCCTCGATCACCAGGTCGGCCGACGGCATCGCGCAGCAGAACAGTGCCATGCCGGCGGTCTTTTCGATGTCGGAGAGGGCGCGCTGCTGGTAGGGCTTGTGCTCGATGGCGCCATCGAGCACCTTGCCCTTGCATGAGCCGCAGGCGCCGTTCTTGCAGCCATACGGCAGGCCGACGCCGGCGCGGATGGCGGCGGCCAGGACGGTTTCATCGGCTTCGCAGCCGAACTGGCTGCCGCTGGGCTGGACGGTGATCTGGAAGGTCATGCGAATGGAGAAGTTGGGGCGCGAACGCGGGTGGTTGGTGGGGTGCGCCGGCGTGCGGCGAGAGGCCGCCATTCTACACCCGCCCTTGTTTTACCGGGCGCGCCCTGTGCTAAAGTTGCCGCCTCCACGACCCCGCGATTCTTTCATGACCATGCCATCCCGCTCCGCTTTTGCCCGTCCGCGCCTGTTGATCATCGGCTGCGGCGACGTCGGCATGCGCCTGTTGCCATTGCTGGCCGGGCGTTTTCGCGTGTTTGCGCTGACCAGCCAGCCCGAGCGCTGCTCTGAGCTGCGCGCGGCCGGCGCAGTGCCGGTCGTCGCCGACCTCGACCGGCCCGCCACGTTGGCGCGCCTGCGCAATCTGGCACCGTGGGTGCTGCACCTGGCCCCGCCGCAGCCCGACGGCGATACCGACCGCCGCACGCGCCACCTGGTAGCGGCGCTGGGCGCCGTGCGCCGCATCGTGTACGTGAGCACCAGCGGCGTGTATGGGGATTGCGGCGGGGCGCTGGTGAAAGAGTACCGCCCGGTGGCGCCGAAGAACGGGCGCGCCCGGCGCCGCGTGGATGCCGAGCGCATCCTGCGCGCATGGGCGCTGGTGGCCGGCGCGACGCTGTCGATCCTGCGCGTGCCGGGCATCTACGCCGCCGACCGGCTGCCGCTGCGCCGCCTGGAGCAGGGCACGCCCGCGCTGCGGTTCGAGGACGATGTGTACACCAACCATATCCACGCCGACGATCTGGCCCGCATCGTGCTGCAGGCCTTGACGCGCGGCCGGTCCGGGCGGGTCTATCACGCGGTCGACGACACGCGCATGAAGATGGCCGATTACTTCGATGCCGTGGCCGACGCCTTCGGCATGCCGCGTTCGCCGCGCCTGCCGCGCGCCGAACTGGCGCAGCTGGTCTCGCCCGTGCTGCTGTCGTACATGTCCGAGTCGCGCCAGCTTGACAACACACGCTTGCGGCGCGAACTGCGGGTGCGCCTGCAGTACCCGGACGTCGCCACGGCGCTGGCGCGCCTGCGAGGCTGATCCGGGCGAATGCTTATGCGCGCTTGCCGGGCGATGCGCAGAACGCGATCTTGCTGGTCATGATCGCCGGCAGGCCCGGCGAGGCGCAGAAAGCACTGTCCGCGCCCTTGGCGACCGGCTTGCCGGGCGAGGCGCAAAAGGCGGTGGCATTCGCTGCGGCTGCCGGTTTGCCGGGGGAAGCACAGAACGCCGTCGCGCCGGCCGGCTTGCCTGGCGACGCGCAGAACGCAGCGTCGCCCCTGACCACCACACCGAACTCGGCTTCGTACAGCGCGCGCATGCGCTCGCCCGCCTGGACGTGTTCGCCTTCGGTGCCGGCGGCGATGCCGACATACGGATAGTGATGCAGGAAGAAGCCGAAAGCGGCCTCGCAGTCGCGCGCGTATTTCATGGTGTCGAGGATGTGATAGTGCCAGAAGGTGTCGACATCGACCGTTGGCGAGGCGCCGGCATCCGGGTATTTTTTCATGAGGAACAGGAAACGCCGGTACTCGGTCTCGACGGCGTTGGCGCGCGTTTCGGACCAGCCTTCGCCGGACGCTGCATGCATCAGTTTCATCTTGATCGGGTTCAGGTCAAGCGCCTCGAAGGCGGCGTATTCGGTATGGGTCGACATCATGATCACCTCGTGTGTGTTTGTGGATGAATCGGACAGTGCTGGCGGCTGTCACGGTGCCTGAGTGGGGTATTTCCATAGCGCATTACCGGGAAATTCCGGTGGTATTGACCTGTGACAGACACAGCCATTGTCATGCGCTGGCTCAGCTCAGCAGTTGAGCTAGATCAAACTTGGTAGCATGGACGAGCTCGGTGACCGGCGACGTCGTCACCCTTAGCAGGAAAGGGGGGGGGCGCCTCAGGCGGTGACGGGCGAGATTGGGGTGCTGTCGGTGCGCAGCCCGGCGGTGGCCACAGCGCCGGCCGCCGTCGCGCCCGCAGCCGGCACGCCATCCACCGGGATGCTGACCACGATCGTGGTGCCGCTGCCCATGCCGCTGCTGTTGATCGAGAACGAGCCGCCCAGGATGGCGATGCGTTCTTCGATGCCCACCAGGCCGAAGGAGCCGTGGCGGTTGCGGCTGCCCGGCTGCAGCCCGACGCCGTTGTCGCGGATCGTCATGGTGAGCATGCCGGCATGCTGGTGCAGCGTGATGCTCACCTGGGTAGCGCGCGCGTGGCGCGCCACGTTGTTGAGCGACTCCTGCAGGATGCGGAAGAACGCGGTAGCGCTGTTGTCATCGATGTGGTGCTCGCTATCGTCGTCCACCAGCTCGCAGGTGATGCCGGTGCGGCGCGCGAAGTCGGCCACCTGCCAGTCGACGGCGGCCGACAGGCCCAGGTCAAGCACGTTCGGGCGCAGGTCGTTGATGATCTGGCGCACACTGCGGATCGTGACGTCGATCTGGCGCACCGTGGCCACGGCGCGCGCGTGAAGGCGCTGCTGCGCGCCGCGCGTGCGATTGGCCAGCAGTTCGGCCTCGATCTTCAGGGCCAGCAGGTTCTGCGCCAGGTCGTCGTGGATTTCGCGTGCAATGCGCTTGCGCTCGCCTTCCTTGATCTGCTCGGCGTGGGCGGCCAGCAGGCGCAGTTTTTCATGGCTGGCCTGCAGCTTGGTCTGCGAGGCGCGCAGTTCGCGCGTCATTTCCTCGGCCATGCGCAGTGCGTTGCGGCGCGACGAAGCCAGCGTCTGGAACAGCGCGTAGAGCAGGGCGGTGCTCATGCCGGCGGCGAGCGCCGCCAGCCACGGGTAATACATGTCGAAGCGCGTGTACATGTCGGACTTTGGAATGCTGAAGTCGGCGCGCCAGACGCGCTGGTTGAATGCAATGGGCAGGCTGGCCGCGAAGATCGCATCGGTGACCCGCGGCGGGCCGGGGTCGGGCCGCGCACTCGTGGCCAGGCTGTCGTACAGCACTGCGCGGGGCGGCGCTTCGCCCGGCTCCGGCGCCAGCGCGGTCACTTCGGTCAGCACCAGGCGCACGCCCTTGACGGGAAATTCATCGAGCACGTCGGCCACCAGCGGCGCAAGGCCGAAGCCGAGACCGGCCGAACCGATATACGCCAGACGCCGCGCCTGCACGCTGTCGTTGGGCAGATCGCTGCGGTAGACCGGCAGGCGCAGCGCCAGCGCGCTCTGGTTGGGACCGGGCCGCAGGGCGATGCGGGTGCCCGAGGCGCTCGAGCTGCCGTTATCGCGCGCCACGGCCAGCGAGCGCCGGGTCGTGCCCCGCGCTTCCAGGTCCAGCCCCAGCCGGTCGAGCAGGTTTGGCGGCAACGGTTCCATGTACACCAGCACCGTGTAGGTATCGCGATCCGGCGCCGTCAGCAACGGGGTATGCACGACGCCGCGCCGCGCCAGGCGCTTTTGCAACTCGTCGTTCAGCGCCGGCAGGCCGTCGGCGCGCACGGCGCGCGCGTAGTTGATATTGACGATCCCCGGGAAGTTGCGCTTGATGTCGAGCTCACCGACATACTGGTGGAACTGGGCCGCACTGGTATCGGGTGCGGAGCGAAACAGGCCGGCGACTCCGCGCAGCACGTCGCTGTAGCTCTTGATCCGGGCATCGATATTGTTCTGGGCGGCGCGCGCCATGGCGCGAAAGCGTGTCTGTGCATCGCTTTCGATCGCGCCGGACGTCGCGAAATAGGCGCCGGCCCCGAACGCCAGCGACAGCACCATGCCGACAATCATGGCGGCAGGTATGAACGTCCCGGCTTGGCGGTCTGGATGCATGGCGGATCTCACGAACGTGAGGCTGGTTGTGGACGTGCGTGCGGATGATGTTTCTACGCTAAGCATTGTCGGCGTCCACCGTAGCTAGCAGGTTTACTAGGTTCCGAAGAATGCCGCCCCGTTGATGAGATAACGGCGCCCGGCTCGTTGCGAGCGGGGCGCCGTGACACAGTTGGCGTGGGGCCGGCCTAGTTGAAGCTCAACCCGTTGTTGCTGGCGTTACTGACCTTCTTGCCCTTCAGGTCGACCGTGAAATGGTCGCTCGGCTTGGCCGAGCCAAGCCCCTTGAGGATCGCGAAAACGCCCTTGAACTGCTGCTGGAACGGCACGTGCACCGGGTTCTGGTCGGACGGCTTGTCGCCGATGCGCACGATCGGCGCCGGCGCCGCCGGGAACGCCGCCATCAAGACCTTGTACTGGTTCACGCGCGCCTGGCCCATGTCGCGCAGGGCCAGTTCGCCTGCATACACGGTGCGGTGGAAGTCGCCATAGAACGCGTACGGGGTGAGGTTCGCGAAGTCATCCAGGCGCAGGCCGGCGGCCGTGGCCAGGCGGTCGGCGCGCACGGTGGCGTCCTGCCAGTCGGTGGCCAGCGTCGAGGCGGCAACCGTGCTGCTTGCCGGCGTGCCCGCAGCGGCGCACGCAGCGGTCAAGGGCAGGATGCCGGGCGCGTCCTTCAGTTGCGCCAGCGTGACCTTCGTCTGCAACTGCGACAGGATCAGCATCTGCTTGCCGTTCAGGGCCATCGCCGCTTCTTTCATCTCGCATGGCCAGTATTCGTCCATGAAGCGCAGGCGCGACAGTTCGCCGAAGTACTGGTGCGTGAATTCGCCATACGAGCGGGTGTCGAGGATGCTGCGGTCCCAGCGCTTGACGGCGTCGCCCGGCACCGCGCTGCCCTTGAGGTAATCGTTCTCGACCACATAATGCGGGAACAGTTCGGCAAAGCGTGGCACCGTCGACAGCGGCATGGTCTGGACGTCGATCGTCTCGGCATCCTTGTAGGTCACGACCTTGTAGGCGGCGCCATACACGGCCAGCGACGGCGACTGCACATTGACGAGGTAGTTGCCGCTGCCGTCAGTGTGGTCGTTGGTGCCATTGAAGTGCATGTGGCCGCCCACGTGCAGGCGCAGGCCCGTGGCCGCCACGGCGTTGGCCACGCTCGCGTCCGGCACACGCGCCGTCTGGAATGCGCCCGACTTGAACACGTCCTTCATGGCCTGCGTCTGGTTGGCGTAGAAGTCCATGGTCGGGTAGTGCGAGAAGGCCATCAGCTGCTTGCCCTCGGCCTTCGCGCGCGCGGCAACCGACTTGATGTAATCCATCAGGAACATCTTGTGGGTGATCACCTTGTTCCAGCCGGCGTTGCCGGCGCCATCGAAGCCCTTGAAGCTGGTTGGGTTGGCCGGGTCGAACTTTGCGTTCGGCACGAACACATTGGCGTCGATCGACAGCAGCCACAGGCCCTTGACCGGCTCGACCAGGTACGTCGTGTCGATCAGTTTCGTGCATTTGGTGAAGGCTTTGCCGAGTTTGGCCTCGCCAGCAGCCTTGTAGGCGCCGCCCGAGCCTTCGGCGCAAATCTCGAATTCACGGCTCTTGCCGCCCGACTGCGCCAGCGCCGCGTCATACGTGTACTTGCCGGCGTCGTACTTGCTGAACGGAGTTTCCCACAGCAGGTCGGCCTTGTTTGGCATGAAGCCGAATTCGCCCATCTTGACCATCAGGCGTTCGGTGCCTTGCTCCATGACCTGGTCGGTACAGATCACCGTCGGATCCTTGGCCAGGCACGCCGGATTGCCGGTGGCATAGATTTTCTGCTCCTTGCCGTCCTTGGTCAGAAAGTCGTTCTTGCCCGCTTCATTGTCGTCAAACGGCTCGACGGGGTCATGGTTGCCGGGCGCGATGAAAAAGCGCATGCCCTTGGCCTGGTACTGCTTCATGATCGCGGCGATGCCGTCGACGTTCATCGGTTGGGCGTCGTCGGTATAGTCGCCCGGCAGCGCGACGACGCGGATGCCCTTGGCATAGGCGTCGTCGAGTGCGGCGTAGAAGGCGAAGTAATTTTCGTTGAACAGGCGCGTGGAGGTCAGCTGCGCATACATCGTACGGATGGTCGCATTCTTGCCATCCTTGGTCGGAATGCCCGCGAACTGGCTGCTCTTGAAATCGCCGTAGACATCCTGGAAGTGGACGTCGCTCATGAAGGCGACGGCGGTGCTGACCGGGGCAGGGGCGGGGGCCGGGGCCGGGGCCGGGCTTTGCACTGGTGGCGTGGCGGCGACAGGGGCGTCGCTGTCGCCAGGACTGCAACCTGCCAGCAGGGCCAGCAGGGAAAGGGCGGCGCAGGCAGCAGCGCCGTGTTGCATTGGACGGGTCATGCAATTACTCCGGTCATCAAGATGCCCGGAGGATGACATCGTTGCATGACCGGATTGTTACATCACCGGCTGCATGGCCTGCTGCCTACTTGCCCCAGCTGTCCTTGAGCGTCGTCACCCGGTTGAACACGGGCTTGCCCGGCGTCGAATCGACGCGGTCGGCCACGAAGTAGCCATGACGCTCGAACTGGAAGCGCTGGTCGCCCACGGCGTCCTTCAGGCCCGGTTCCAGATACGCCGTGATCGTCTCGAGCGCATTCGGATTGAGCACCGTCTTGAAGTCCTTGCCACCGGCGTCCGGCTGCGGGTCCAGGAACAGGCGGTCGTACAGGCGTACTTCGGCTTCCAGCGCGCTGGCGGCGCTGACCCACGTGATGTTGCCCTTGACCTTGTAGTTGTCCGCGCCCGGCGTGCCCGACTTCGAATCTTCGAAATACTTCACGTGGACGGCGGTGACGTTGCCGTCGGCATCCTTGTCGAAGCCCGTGCACTCGACCACGTAGCCATACTTCAGGCGCACGCGGCTGCCGGGCAGGTCGCCCTGCGGCGGCGTGAAGCGGAAGTAGCCCTTGACCGGCGTTTCCATGAAGTCTTCCTGCTCGATCCACAGTTCACGCGTGAACGGGAAGGTGCGCTTGCCCATCTCCGGATGGTGCGGGTGCACGGGCGAGCTGCACTCGTGCGACTCGCCTTCAGGGAAGTTGTCGACGATGAGCTTCAGTGGGCGCAGCACGGCAATCGCGCGCGGCGCCTTCGGATCCAGATCGTCACGCAGCGCGCCTTCGAGCGTGCTCATGTCGATCCAGCCGTCGGCCTTCGACACGCCGATGCGCTCGCAGAACAGCTGCAGCGATTCGGGCGTGTAGCCGCGGCGGCGCAGGCCGACGATGGTCGGCATGCGCGGATCGTCCCAGCCGGTGACGGTGCCATCGTCGACCAGCGCGCGCAGCTTGCGCTTGGAGGTCACGACATAGGTCAGGTTCAGGCGCGCAAATTCGTACTGGCGCGGCACGGGCTTCTTGAAGAAGCCGCCTTCGGCCAGCGTCTCGACCAGCCAGTCGTAGAACGGGCGGTGATCCTGGAATTCCAGCGTGCACAGCGAGTGCGTGATGTTTTCGATCGCATCCGAGATCGGGTGCGTGTAGTCGTACATCGGGTAGATGCACCAGGCGTCGCCCGTGCGGTGGTGGTGCGCATGGCGGATGCGGTACAGGGCCGGATCGCGGTTCGTCATGATGGGCGAAGACATCGCGTCTTCGCTCATCTTGGCGCGCAGGATGTGTTCGCCATCCTTGTACTTGCCGGCTTTCATGTCGCGGAACAGCTGCAGCGATTCTTCGACCGGGCGGTCGCGGAAGCGCGAGTTGGTGCCCAGCGTGCCGAAATTGCCGCGGTTCTTCGCCATCTCTTCGGCGCTCTGGCTGTCGACATACGCCTTGCCATTCTGGATCAGGTACTCGGCCATTGCGTACAGCTGGTCGAAGTAGTCGCTGGCGTAGTACAGGTGCTCCTGGCCGTCCTGCTGCCACGAGAAACCGAGCCACTTGACGCTGTCGATGATCGTGTCGACGTATTCCTGGTCTTCCTTCTCGGGATTGGTGTCGTCGAAACGCAGGTGGCACAGGCCCCCGTAGTCGCGCGCCAGGCCGAAGTTCAGGCAGATCGATTTGGCGTGGCCGATGTGCAGGTAGCCGTTCGGCTCGGGCGGGAAGCGCGTGATCACGGGCGGCAGGCCCTCACGGGCATGCGTGCCGGCGGCCAGGTCGGATTCGACGATGGCACGCACAAAGTTCGACGACGGTGCGTTGCCCGGCGCCGGGGAATTCTTGTCGTTGCTCATGAGATAGTTCTGGGAGGGTAAGTTGTCGGGCATTTTACCGTAGACGGCGGCCCTGTAGCATGCCCTTGTCGTTACCCCGCCCGCCGTGGCCGCCAGCCGGTGAAAGCGGGCGCTCGCGCCCCGTCGAACCTTTTCTATAGGATAATCTCTCTTTAAACCGTGATTCAATGCCAGACGGCTGACGCCGGGAGAGTTTCTGTTGGAAAATTTATATGCGATCCTCGGCGTGGCCCCGAATGCCACGGATGACGAGATCAAGAAGGTCTACCGCTCGCTGGCCATGCGCTACCACCCGGACCGCAACCAGGCCCCGGGCGCCGAGGCGCGCTTCAAGGCCGTGAGCAAGGCTTACGAGATCCTGTCTGACCGCGCCAAGCGCGACGAATACAACCAGAGCGTGAACCACCGCATCGTGCTCGACGCCGAAGCCGAAGCCTTCGAGCTGTGGCGTTCGCTGTTCGCCCTGAACGGCGTCGACCTGCCCGCGCACTGACGCTTCGGCCGCCGCTGCGGCCCGCCAAACATATCTACAGGACACATTATGAAAAACGTACATCCCGAATTTTCTTTCCAGTCGCGTGAACTGGAAGGCCAGATCGAAGGCACCCTGGGCGACCCGCCGAACCGCAAGAACTACGACATGATGGTAAACGCCCTGGTGTCCGAATACGCCGACGGCGGCGGCATCGACGACGTCAACATGATGGCCTTCGCGCTGGTCGACAAGATCCGCTTTCTGGACGCCAAGGGCCTGATGCGCGAAGCGCTCGACTACGCCGACGGCGACCCTTCCAAGGTATTCGCGATGGCCGAATGCACGGGCGACGAGGGCGCGAAGATGTACGAAGCGATGACGACCAACTTCCCGGAACTGGCGCGCCAGGCGATCATCACCGCATTCCTGTTCAAGAACCAGAATCGCTGGGACGATGAAGACCAGTCGCTCGAGCAGCTGGGCCGCAATGACGATGGCGACGATGTCGATGAAGACGACGGTGCGACCGACGACTTCAGCGGCCTGTTCGACGAAGGAGACCGCGATGAGCGATGACACCGGCAGCAAGAATGAACATCTGCCAGCCTTGACGCAGCAGGTGGGCGACCTGGTGCTGGCCGGCTCGCTCGACCACGCCGAAGAGGTGTTCTCGAAAGCGGCCGACGAGCATGGCGACTACGCCGTGGCGCAGGTGCTGAGCGACCTGCCACCGCAAGTGACGGCGCTGCACCTGGCCGGCTTTGACGGCGGCAAGACGTCGCTGGCCACGATGCTGGTGCCGCCCAAGGCCTGGGCCGACAGCCTGGCCTACATTGCCGCGACCTGGCCCGACAACCTGATCGAGGACGATCCCGAGCGCATCGCCGAAAACCTGTTCAACCACGTCCATGGCGTGGTGTATGCGCAGGACGACGAAGAGCGCCGCAACGAGCTGCTCGAAGCGGCATCTGCCACCGACCATGGCGCGACGATCTTCGCGATCATGTGGTCGCTGGCGCCACGCGAAATCCTCGAAGTGGCGGGCGAAATCCTGTCCAAGGGCCGGTACGTGAGCGGCCAGACGAGCGCCGACAGCGACATCGTGCCGCTGGCAGTCGACCTGGCCAAGGCCAGCGAAGATGGCTGGGAGCGCTCGCTCCTGGAACTGTTCCCTGAATTCCGCCACAGCGCCGAGATGGCCGAAATCGAACTGCCGGACGATCCGGACGAAGAGTCCGAATTCATGCAGCGCTCGACCCGCGACCTGTTGCTCCGCCTGCGCAAGCAAGTGCCGTCGGTGCGCAGCATGCCGCGCCGCAGCCCGCGCCGCAGCCTGGGCTCGGACATCTTTTCGTGACGGCAGGCCCCAGCATGTTGCCTGCCATTGTCATTGAAAAGCCGCCCCGGCTGATCCGCGCGATCCGGCTGCTGCCGGTCGACGCCACGCCCGATGAAGCGGCGATCCTGGCCGATGAACTGTCCGGGATCACCGCCATGGTGGCCGAAAAGTTCACCAACGACCGCACCGCCGAAGGCATCGGGCGCGCGCTGCTGTTGACGGTCGGCGGCATCTCGCTGGGCCTCGAACACCTGATCCAGACCGAGGAAGAGGGCGACCTCGATGCGCTCGACATTCTGATCGGGGAGGGCGCCGAGCACGCGTTCCAGGCGGGCTTTCGCCTGATCCGCGAGCTGGCCGCGCTGCCCGAGGACAGCCTGGTGAGTGAGTACGATCTCGACCCGATCTATGCGCAGCGGCGCCTGAAAGAGCTGTTCGTCGACATCTGCACGGCCGATCCGGGCGAATCGTGGTCGGGCTACGAGCGTTATCTGGGCCAGGTGCGCCAGCGCCAGGAAGTCCAGGCGGTCGTCAAGGCGGCCGAGTGGCTGCGCAAGCACCACTACGAGGGCGCGGTCGTCGATCCGGACCTGAATGCCGAAGGCGTGATCGCGATGGCGATCATCTTTGCGGCCGAAGGCGGCGCGCGCATCACGGCGCGCACGGGCCAGCGCGAGTTCGAACGCTTCGTCAAGGCGGTGCGCAAGCACAATCCCGATTTCGAGGCCGGCTGGGCCGAGCTGATGGCGCGCGTGCCACCGGCGCATCAGCCGGTGATCGCCGCGCGCATCGCGACCTACCGCGCCAGTTGCACGGTGCTGCAACTGATTGGCACGACGGCGACGATGAAGCAGCTGTTCGCCGAAATGGAAAACTACGCCGGGTCGGAGCTCGATCCCGAGTATCCGTGAAGGCTGCCAGGTGAGAGCGTCGGGCGCCCGCATTGCCGCCGGCAGCGCGGCGTTCCGGCGCATCAACCGCGCCATGGCCTTTGGCGGCTTTTCCACCTTCGCGCTGCTGTATTGCGTGCAGCCCTTGATGCCGTTGCTGGGCCGCGACTTCGGGTTGTCCCCCGCGCAGAGCAGCCTGGTGCTGTCGGTGGCGACCGCCACGCTGGCGCTCGCACTGCTTGGTTCGAGCAACGTCGCCGAGCGCTTCGGGCGCAAGAAAGTCATGGTCGGCTCGATGCTCAGCGGCGCTGTGCTGACCTTGGGCTGCGCCTTTGCTTCCGACTACCTCCACCTGGTGGTGCTGCGCGCCTGCATGGGCCTGATGCTGGGCGGCTTGCCGGCCGTGGCGATGGCGTACCTGGGCGACGAGATCGAACCAACGTCCCTCGGCCTGTCGATGGGCATGTACATCAGCGGCAGTGCCTTTGGCGGCATGACGGGACGGGTGCTGTCGGCCTTCATCAGCGATTTTGCCTCGTGGCGCATTGCGCTCGGCGTGCTGGGCGCGGCCGGGCTGTACGCGGCGTGGGAATTCTCGCGCAGCCTGCCAGCATCCCGCCATGGTGCGACGCTGCCGGCGCGCGGCCCCGGCTTCATTGCCGGCTTGCGGATCCACTTGCGCGATCCGGGGCTGCCGTGGTTGTTCGCGCTGTCGTTCCTGCTGATGGGCGCCTTCATCACGCTGTACAACTACATCGGCTACCGGCTGCTGGGCGCGCCGTTCAACCTGCGCCCGAGCGCCGTCGGGCTGCTGTCGCTGCTGTACCTGCTGGGCATCGTCAGCTCGATGTGGGCCGGCAAGCTGGCCGACCGGCTCGGGCGGCGCAATGTGCTGTGGCTCATGATGGGGCTGATGATCACCGGGTTGCTGATCACGCTGGCCGATTCTCTGGTCGCGATTGTGCTGGGCGTGGGCCTGGCAACGTTCGGCTTCTTTGCATCACACTCGGTGGCCAGCAGCTGGGTAGGGCGGCGCGCACGGGCACCGCAGGCGCTGGCCTCGGGCATTTACCTGTTCTTCTATTACCTGGGATCGAGCGTGGTGGGCTGGTCGGGCGGGTATGTCTACGAGCACTGGGGCTGGACCGGTGTCGTGACCTTGCTGGCGGGGCTGCTGGGGGTGGGCTTGGGGATTGCGTTGCATCTGCGGCGGTTGGCGCCCTTGCCGGTGAACTACTAGCTGGAGTAAGCAGAGGGGGCAATACCGAGCAGCGGGCAATACCGATGCCGTGCGCCGGCCGAAAACCGGGCGCACAAGTAAAAACGCCACGCTGCGAAGCGTGGCGTTGTCCGATCAGCGGCGAGCTGCGCGGTTTTGCGGGCGCGGTGCGCCGCCGGTTTTGCCAAGGTGACGGAAAGTGATCCGGCCCTTGCTCAGGTCGTACGGCGACAGCTCGAGGCTGACCTGGTCGCCGGCAATGATGCGGATGTGGTTCTTGCGCATTTTGCCCGAGGTGTAAGCGATCAGCTTGTGGCCGTTTTCGCAGTCGATACGATAACGCGAGTCCGGCAGCACTTCAGCCACGACGCCATTCATTTCGATGAGTTCTTCTTTTGCCATGATGGAGCTCCTGTAAATTTTAATATTGGGTAATCACACCAGCCTGGCGCGCGGCGCACGGGCTGGCGGATGATGCGGCCTGCGTGAAGCAGGCAGTGTCAGGATGGGAATAATATTGACTTCGCTGGGTGTTGCGGCCCGTGTGCCATCTCGTGCCGTGGCGTCGCGCTTTGCGCGAATCATTTGTCCACAGGAACACGATATGGGGACGGTAGTAGAATTTTCCAGTGGCAATCTCGTGTTGTCATTCCTGAAACTTTGTAATCGTGGAGGAGTGATCGATGCCATACAAGCGATAGTGTAGCACGGTTGCCGCTCTGCGGCTCATGCGCACGCATAATGACGATATAATCTGCTTAACTTCCGTTGCAAAAAGCAACGCTTTTCACCAGGTCTTTCGCGTGCAGCAGTTGCCCCACGTGTCGATCGGCCGACTTTCCTGGGCTGCTCTCATGAACGACCGTACTTCTGCCAATGTAACCGGCCGCATTTCCACCGGTATCGCCGGCCTCGACGACATCCTGGGTGGCGGCTTGACGCCTCAGCGCGTGTATCTCGTCGAAGGTTCGCCCGGCGCCGGCAAGACCACGCTCGGCCTGCAATTTCTTCTCGACGGCATGGCGCGGGGCGAAGCCGGCCTGTATGTCACCCTGTCCGAAACCACCGATGAACTGATTGCGGTGGGTCAAAGCCATGGCTGGGACCTGACCCCGCTGTCGATCTACGAGCTGGCAGGCGAAGACGACCTGGATCTTGACGCGCAACAGTCGGTGTTCCATCCATCCGAAATCGAACTGGGCGAAACGACGCGCAAGGTGATGGACCGGGTCGACGAACTGCAACCGGTGCGGGTGGTATTCGACAGCCTGTCCGAAATGCGGCTGCTGGCCCAGAATCCGCTGCGTTACCGGCGCCAGATTCTTGCGCTCAAGCAGTTCTTTTCCGCGCGTGGCTGTACCGTCCTGCTGCTCGATGACAAGACCAACCAGTCCGATCAGCAGCTGCACAGCATTGCCCACGGCGTCATCAGCCTGGAGCAGATCGCCCGCGACTACGGCAAGGAACGGCGCCGCGTCAATATCCTCAAGATGCGCGGCATTCGCTTCCGTGGCGGCTACCATGACTATGCGCTCGACACGGGTGGCATCACGATGTATCCGCGCCTGGTCGCCGCCGAACACGTGCGCGATTTCGTGCCGCTGGTCGACTCGAGCGGCTCCGCCGGCTTCGATGCGCTGCTGGGCGGCGGCCTGATCCGCGGCACCAATACGCTGATCGTTGGCCCGTCCGGCATTGGCAAGACGACGCTGTCCACGCGCTGCCTGCTGGCGGCGCTCGAGCGTGGCGAAAAGGCGGCCTATTACCTGTTCGACGAAGGCCTGGGCACCTTCTTTGCCCGCAGCACGCAACTGGGGCTGGACCTGCGGCCCTACCTGGCCACCGGCCAGCTCTCGATGTGCCACTTCGATCCGGCCGAACTCTCGCCCGGCGAATTCGCGCAACTGCTGCGCGACGCCGTCGAACAGCAGGGCACGCGCTTCATGGTGATCGACAGCCTGAACGCCTACCTGCAGGCGATGCCGGGCGAACAGTTCCTGACGCTGCAGATGCACGAACTGCTGTCGTACCTGAACCAGCAGGGCGTGACGACCATGATGATCCTGGGCCAGCATGGCCTGATGGCCGAAGGCCGCACCGACGTCGACCTGAGCTACCTGAGCGACAGCACGGTGCTGATGCGCTTCTTTGAGGCCAGCGGCAACGTACTGCGCGCCATCAGCGTGATCAAGAGCCGTACCACGCAGCACGCGCAGACGATCCACGAGCTGCAACTGGGCCATGGCGGGGTGCGTATCGGCGCGCCGCTCGTGGGCTTCGAGGGTGTGCTGACCGGCATCCCGAACTACCGCGGCGCCACGCCCATGATGGTTCCGGTTCCAGATGCCGGGCAATAGCCAGCCGCGCAGCGCGCGCGAGGAACGCATCCTGATTTTCGCGCCGCGCGGGCGCGACGCCGACGTCATGGCGTCGGTGCTGCAGCGCGATGGCCTCGAGTGCAAGGCCTTCCTCGACTTCGCCCAGCTTGGGGCTGCGATCGAGGAGGGCGCCGGCGCAGCCATCCTGGCCGAAGAAGCGCTGCAGAATATCGATCCCAGGGCCTTGCATGCCTGGCTCGAGGCGCAGGCGCCGTGGTCCGACTTTCCATTCATCGTGTTGCTGGCCAAGACGGTCGGCCTGCAGCAGGGAGCGGCCCGCGAGCGCCTGGGCGACTACGGCAACGTGATCCTGCTCGAACGCCCGCTCAATGCGCAGACGCTGCGCAGCGCCAGCATCTCGGCCCTGCGCGCGCGCCGCCGCCAGTACCAGGCGCGCGACGTGCTGGCCGACCGCGAGCGCACGGCGCAGAGCCTGCACGACAGCCGGCAGGAACTCGTCGCCCTGAACGAAACGCTCGAATCGCGCATTGACGAGCGCACCCGCGCGCTGGCCCAGGCCAACGACCGCCTGATGAACGAGATCATCGAGCGCGAACGCGTGCAGCAGGCGATGGCGCAGTACCAGAAGATGGAGGCGGTCGGGCGCTTGACCGGCGGCATCGCCCACGACTTCAACAATCTGCTCAATGTGGTCCAGGGCAGCATGGACCTGATCCTGTTGATGTCGAAGGACGATGTGGCCAAGGGCCGCGCCGAGATCGCGCGCCGCGCCTGCCAGCGGGGCGGCAAGCTCACGAGCCAGTTGCTGGCGTTCGCACGCAACCAGAGCCTTGACCTGCGCGAAACCCATATCGGCCTGCTGTTCGACGGCGTGCGCGAGCTGGTGGCCAGTTCGGTCGGCTCGGCCATCCGGCTGCGCTTTGCCGTCGACGACGACTGCGCAGCGGTGCTGGCCGATGGCAACCAGATGGAGATGGCCTTGCTGAACCTGGCCATCAATGCGCGCGACGCGATGCCGGCCGGCGGCGAGCTGGTGTTCGCGGCCGGCCTGTCGGCGCCGCCGGCGGGCTTGCTGGCAGACGGCGACTACGTGCGCATCGCGGTGACCGACAGCGGCGAAGGCATGGCGCCGGAACTGGTAGCCAAGGTGTTCGAGCCGTTCTTCACGACCAAGGGCGTCAAGGGCACGGGACTGGGCCTGAGCCAGGTGTACGGCATGGCGCAGCAATCGGGCGGCGCGGCGCGCATCGTCAGCGAACAGGGCGTGGGCACCACGGTGGAAATCTGGCTACGTGCCGCCACTGGTCTGGATGAGGCCGAGCCGGCGCCGCTGGCGCAGATGCCGGTGGCAAGCGAGCCGGCGCGCATCCTGATCGTCGAGGACGACGATTTCGTGCGCGCCTCGATGGTCTCGTCGCTCGAAGCGCTGGGCCACCACGTGACGCAGGCGGCCGACGGCGAAGCGGGCCTGGCGGCCCTGCAACGGGCGCGCCCGGAGCTGTTGATCACCGATTATCTGATGCCCGGCATGACGGGCGCCGACCTGATGGTGCGTACGCGCGCGATGTTCCCGGGCCTGCCGATGATCATCGCCACCGGTTACGCCGACATGAAGGCGATCGAGCAGGTGATTGGCGACGATATCGTGCTGCGCAAACCGTTCCAGCTGGCCGAACTCGCAGTGAGCGTCGGCCAGGCCCTGGACCGCCAGCGCCAGCGCGACAGCGCCGCCCTGGCCTGAGGTGTGCCCAGCGTGCTTTGCGCGTTTGATTGCGCCTATATAATCCGACAGACGCCACTTGCCAACGGACCACCGTGACAACCGCACCCGACCCATTCGACTATGAAGCCGCCATCGGCGCCTGCGCCCGCGGCGACCGGCACGCCCTGCGCCGGCTGTATGACCAGGAAAGCCCGCGCCTCCTGGGCGTGGCGCTGCGCATCGTGCGCGACCGCCAGAGCGCCGAAGATGTCGTGCATGACGCCTTCGTGAGCATCTGGACCCGCGCTGGCAGTTTCGAGCCCACGCGCGGTTCGGGCCGGGGCTGGATGTACACGATCGTCCGCCACGCGGCGCTCGATGCCGTGCGCGATGGCAGCCACGAAGTCGGCGTCGACGAAGACACGCTCGACGCGCTCGACGCCGATGCATTCGATCCCAATATGCAGGACGCCTTCGAGCTGCGCCAGGACATGGGCCGGCTGCACGACTGCCTGACCCAGCTCGATCCGGCCAAGCGCAACAGCATCCTGCATGCCTATGTGGACGGCTTCTCGCACAGTGAAATCGCCGAGCGGCTCAAGTCGCCGCTGGGCACGGTGAAGGCCTGGATCAAGCGCGGCATGAGCGCGCTGCGGGAGTGCATGGTATGAACGCAACACACGATTACGACGAACTGGCTGGCCAATACGTGCTCGGCACGCTGCCTCGCGCCAAGCGGCTCGAGGTCGACGCCGCGCTGCTTGAGAACGCCACGCTGCGCGCTGCGGTCGCCTTCTGGGAAGCGCGGCTGTTGCCCTTGACCACGCTGGTGGAACCGAGCACGCCGCCGGCGTCGCTGTGGGCGCGCATCGAGCGCAGCCTGGGACCCGTCACCAAGCCGGCACAGACTGCGCGCACCGGCTGGTGGGAGCGCCTGGGCCTGTGGCGCGGCCTGGCCGCGGGTGGGTTTGCCGCTGCTGCCGTCATGGCGGTGGTAGTCGGCCTGCGCGTGCACGACGTCCAGCAACCGCACTACATGGTCGTGCTGGCCGCGCCACAGAACGCGGCGCCGGGCTGGGTACTCAAGATGACAGGCGCGACCACGCTGCGGCTCGAACCGCTGGTGGCGACTGCCGTGCCGGCGCAGCGCGCGCTGCAGTTGTGGACCAAGGCCGACGACTGGTCCGGGCCGGTGTCGCTGGGCCTCGTCAAGCCGGGTGAGACCGTCGAGGTCAAGCTCGACAAACTGCCGAAGATCGTGCCGAACCAGCTGTTCGAGATCACGCTGGAGCCGGAAGCCGGCTCCCCGATCGGCAAGCCGACCGGCCCGATCCTGTTCATCGGCCGCGCCGTCGTCATCTAAGACCAGGCGACTCCAAAGACAAAGGGCGTTCCCACGCAAGCGGGAACGCCCTTTGTTCATGCTACGGTGTAATTAACGCAGCCAGATCGCGATGTCCTTCACGCCCGGCATGCCGCTGCCGATGCGCGATGTGGCTGGGTTGGCGGCGCCGCCGATCAGCGTGCCGGCGCCGGTGGTGATGTCGACGCGGTACAGCGACGTCGGGCCACCGGCGGTGGTGCGCAGGGCTGCCAGCACCAGGCCGTTCGCACCGCCGGCAATGTCCATGCCGCCGTCGCCGGCGACCGTCACGCCCAGTGGGCCGACATTGACCAGCGTGCCGTCGTTTGGCGGGTTCTGCAGGGCCAGCACCGAGCTGGTGCTGTCGACGTCGAACAGCTGCGTGGTGGTCGCGTTCAGGATGCTGTTCGTGTAGGCGGCGGCTGCCACCATCGGGGCTGCACCGGCGCGGTTGATGACGCCATCGGTGGTGGTCGCGCCGGTGTCGACATTGATGCGCAGGTTCTGGCCGCTGTTGCTGATCACGCGCAGACGGTCGGCCACCGGGTTGAAGTCGACGGCAAACGCGGTGCCGGCAATCGCGGTGTACGGCAGCGTGGTGTCAGTGCTGTCAGCGGCCAGCGTGGCTTTCACGGTGGCGACGCCGGTGGCCGGATCGATCGTGATCAGGCGCGCGGTCGAGGTCAGGCCGTACAGCATATTGTCACGTGGACGCACGTCGATGCCCAGCACGAGTTCACCCGGGGCCAGACCACTGATGGCGACGTTGGTGTCGAGCGTGTTCGGCGTACCGACCTTGAAGCCGACCAGGCGGTTATCGTCGGTCAGGCCCAGCACGACCGGCGTCTGCGCCGCGCGCAGCGCGATGCCGCGGATGTCTTCAGTCACACCCAGCGCGCCCACGAGCGTGGCCGGTGCGGTGGTGGCGGCCAGGTTTACGCCATACAGATTGCGTGCGCCGCCGACGGTGGCCACCATATAGCCCATGTTGGTGCGTGCATCGATGTCGAAGCCGTTGACGGCGCCGGCGACGATGCCCAGCGGGACCGGGTTGGCCAACGTGCCATTGTTTGGCGGGTTCTGGGTGTACAGCGTGTTGTTGACGGCATCGATACCGTACAGCGTCGTCGAGCCGGTGCCGGCGAACGAGTTGGTATAGGCCGAGGCGGAAATCGCCGTGTTCGCTGCGCCGCCGTTGATGCTGCCGTCGGTGGTCGTCGCGCCGGTGTCGACGTTGATGCGCAGGCTCTGGCCCGTGTTGCTGACGATGCGCAGGCGGTCGGCCATCGGGTTGAAGTCGACGCCGAAGTTGGTGCCGGCCAGCGCGGTGAATGCGTCGGTGGTGTCGGCAGCGTCAGCGGCCAGGCGCGATTTGTTGGTGGCCGCGCCGGTCACCGGGTCGAGCGTGTACAGGCGGCCGGTCGAACCGACGCCATACAGCATGCCATCGACCGGGCGCATGTCGATGCCGACCAGGTTTTCGCCGCTCTGCAGGCCGGTAACCAGCACATTGGTGCGGATGGTGGCAGGGGACGCGCGGTCGAACGAGATCAGACGGTTGCTGACAGTCAGGGCAACCACATCGCCAACAGTCGCGGACGCCGGCGGCGGGGTGGTCGGCGCCGGCGCGGCGTTGTTGTCGTCGTCGTCGCTGCCGCAGGCGGTCAGCGCAAGGGCGATCGAAGAAACGAGGACGAGCTTGGCGAATTGTGGTTTTTTCATGATGTGTCCTTATTAGTAGAATGGGTCGTCAAAGTGGATCAGGGCGCACGGCCCGCGGGCAGGCTGCCATGTCGACACGGGTACTACGCGCCAGATGCAGGATTGGATGCAGCCAGCTGAAAATAAATTTTCGTACGCAGTCCGGCGGGCGCATGTAGCCAGCGTGCATGTGAGAATGCACGCATTTTGATGCCAATGTCGCATGTTACCGTACGGAAATTACGGTGCAGCTGTCCTGCACCGGCAACCCCTGTTCAACGGTATCGTCATGCGTGTTTCCTTGGTTGAGGTCGTGTCCGTGGTCGCCTTTTCGCTGGCCGGGTCGGTCTCGTGCATCAAGGCCTGGTCGGTCTTGTCGGGTACCCCATTCACGCCGGGCTTCTACATTGCCGGCGCGATGTTCAGTCTGCTGATCTGTTCGCTGTTTTTGCTGGCGTTCGCGTCGGTGCGGGCCTGGACCCGGGTGCGCTGAGGCAGCCCTGGCCGCCGGGAGGCCGCCAGGGTGAAGAGAGACGGCGCTAGACGACGCCGCGGTTCTGCAGGGCGGCGATCTCGGCGTCGCTCTTGCCCAGTACATCGCGCAGCACGTCCAGCGTGTGCTGGCCCAGCGTGGGCGGCGCCACGCTGCTGGTGGCCGGCGTGGCCGACATGCGGATCGGATTGCGCACCAGCGTGACTTCGCCGGCGCTCGGATGCGGCAGCGCGATCGCCATCGCGCGCGCCTGCACCTGCTCGTTGGCGAAGACCTCACCGACGTCGTTGATCGGCCCGCAGGGCACGCCGTGCTCTTCCAGCAGCGCGATCCAGGCGGCGCGCGTTTTTTCACCGACCATCTCGGCCAGCAGCGGCACGAGCACGTCGCGATGCTGCACCCGCAGCGGATTGGTGGCGAAGCGCGCATCCAACGCCAGCTCGGGCCGGCCGCCTGCTTCAACGAACTTCTGGTACTGGCCATCATTGCCCGCGGCGACAATGATATGGCCGTCCAGGCAGGCGAAGGTCTGGTACGGCACGATATTGGCGTGCGCATTGCCCCAGCGCTTCGGCGCCTTGCCGCTGTTGAGGTAATTGCTGCCGACATTGGCCAGCATCGCCACCTGCGTGTCGAGCAGCGCCATGTCGATCTGCTGGCCTTCACCGGTTCGGTCGCGGTGCGTGAGTGCCGCCAGCACGGCCACCGTCGCGTACATGCCCGTCATCAGGTCGGTCAGCGCGACGCCGGCTTTTTGCGGCCCGCCGCCGGGCAGGTCATCGCGCTCGCCCGTCACCGACATCAGGCCGCCCATGCCCTGGATCAGGAAGTCGTAGCCGGCGCGGTGCGCGTACGGCCCATCCTGGCCAAAGCCCGTGATCGAGCAATAGACCAGGTCGGGTTTGAGCGCCTTGAGGCTCGCGTAGTCGAGGCCATAGCGCGCCAGGTGCCCGACCTTGAAGTTCTCGAGCACCACGTCGCACGACAGCACCAGTTCGCGCAGCAGGGCTTGGCCTTCGCTACTGGCGATATCCACCGTCATCGAGCGCTTACCGCGGTTCGCCGTCAGGTAGTAGGCCGCTTCCTGCGTGTCGCGACCATCGGCGTCTTTCGCATACGGCGGGCCCCAGGCGCGCGTGTCGTCGCCGCTGCCGGGGCGCTCGATCTTGATCACATCGGCGCCCAGGTCGGCCAGGTTTTGCGCGCACCACGGGCCGGCCAGTACGCGCGACAGGTCGAGGACGCGGATGTGGCCGAGCGCCTTGGGCAGCGATGTGGAAGCGGGAGCGGAAGGGGAGGATGGCGTCATGGTTCAGGCAGGTGGACAATCATGAAGCGCCGATTATAACGGGCCGGCCATGGGCTGCGGCGCCAACTGGGCGGCTGCGGACAGTGCGCGTTCACGGTCGACGATGGCGTCGATCGTGCGCTCTTCCAGGCCCATCGCCCCGAGCACGAAGCTGGACAATTGCAGGCTCGCTTCCAGTGTTTCCGGCACCACGACCGAGGCGCCGGCCAGGCGCAGGTCGCGTGCGTGCTTCTCGTCGCGCGAGCGGGCAAACAAGGCCACGTGCGGGAATTCACGCCGGATGCCGTGCACCGCCTGCAGCGCCGCGAGCGGCTGGTCCATCGTCAGCACGATCGCGGGCGCCTCGTCGGCGTGCACGCGGCGCAGCAGCTCGGGCCGCGCCGCATTGCCGAACCAGACCGGCCAGCCGTCGGCGCGCAGCTGCGCCACCAGCCGCGCATCGGTTTCGAATGCCACGAACGGAATCTTTTGCGCAGTGAGCAGCTTGCCCAGTTGCTGGCCCACGCGGCCAAAGCCGGCAATGATGACCTGGCCGCGCACCGCACTCAGGGCGGCATGATCGTGCTGCGCGGCGAGCTGGTCCCCGCGCGTTTCCAGCTGGTCGCCAATGGCTGTGCCCAGGCGCGCCAGCATGGGTGTGATGAACAGTGACAGGCCGACCGCCAGCATCACGCGCGCGCCCAGCGCCGGATCGAGCACGCCGCTGGTGGCCGCATAGCCGATGACGATGAAGGCAAACTCGCCGCCCTGGCCCAGCAGCAGGCCACCTTCGACGGCGCGGCCCCACGGCAGGCCGCCCATCCGGAACAGCAGGGCCACGACAACGCCCTTGATCAGCACCAGCCCGAGAACAAAAGTGGCCAGCCACAGCGGGGCGTCGAGGATCTGGCCGGTGTCGATCGTCATCCCGACCGTCATGAAGAACAACCCCATGAGCAGGCCCTTGAACGGCTCGACCATCAGCTCGACCTCGTGCTTGAATTCGGTCTCGGCCAGCAGCAGGCCGGCAATCAGGGCGCCCAGCGCCATCGACAGGCCGGCGGCGGCCGACAATGCCGCGATGCCGAAGGTCGCGAGCAGCACCAGCGCCATGAACACGTCAGGCTGGCGCTGGCGGGCGAAGGCGCGAAACAGCGGATGCACGACGCGCCCGCCGACCAGGTAGATGAGGGCAATCGCGCCGGCGGCCTTGGCCAGCGTGATGGCGGCCAGCAGCAGCGCGTCGTTGCCGTCGCCGGCACCCCTGGCCAGCGCGCCGATCAGGATCAGGATCGGCACCACGGCCAGATCCTGCAGCATCAACACGGCGAAGGCGGCCTGGCCCAGGCGCGTGCCGGTGCTGTGCTGCTGGTTCATCAGCTGCATGACGACGGCGGTGGACGAGAGCGATAGCACGAGGCCGAGGATGACGGCGGCCTGGCCCGGCAAGCCATACAGATACAGGGCCGCGCCGATCAGCGTGGCGCTGGCCACGACCTGCGCGGTGCCGGCGCCGAACACCCAGCGCCGCATCGACCACAGGCGCGCGGCCGACAGCTCGAGTCCAATCATGAACATCAGGAACAGCACGCCGATTTCAGCCAGCATCGAGATGCCGGGGCCGGCGGGGAAGGTGAGGAATGACAGCCACGGCGTGTGCAACGCCAGCGCGCCCAGGCCAAAGGGGCCGAGCAGGGCGCCGACGGCGAGAAAGCCGAGCACCTGGTTGATGCGCAGGCGCTGCAGGGTAGGAATGAGGATGCCGGCCAGGATCAGGAACAGCAGGATTTCACGCAGGAAGGGGAAAGCGTGGTGGTCGTTCACGAAAGTACCTGTTCATGGAGGGTTGGCGTGAGCGCCAACCCTACCACACGGACCGGTCAGGTCCCCGAGTGAATGGCCTCATCCAGTTCGGCCTGGCGCTCGCCACCTGCGACGTCCTGGCGCCGTTCGGCCTGCGCCTCGAGCTCGCGCCGTTCGTCGCGGTCGGCGTTGCGCAGGTCGATGTAGCGGCGCAGCGCATCGTCGAGCGTCGGCAGCAGCGCGCCCCGTTCGCTGGCGAGCGCGCAATAGCGTGGCCGCGGCGCCGTGAAGCCGAATTCCTCGGCCGCTTTTGATTCCAGACTGCCTGCATCGATGCCCGCCAGTTCGGCCGCGCGGCGCGCCAGCTCGGCCCAGGTCAGCTCGCCCTGGTTGGCCAGGTGCCAGATGCCGGATTCGCCATCGACCGCGAGGTCGAGGCACGCATGCACCAGGTCGGGCACGAAGGTCGGCGACACGGTCAGGTCACCGGCGGCGACGAACGGATCGCCCCGTTCCAGCGCAGCGAGTGCCTGCGTAACGAAGTTGTGCTCGTCCCATGGCCCGAAGAAGGCGCTGGTGCGCACGACCAGCGCGCCCGGGTGGTTCAGCAGGACCACGCGCTCGGCCTCGGCCTTGCTGCGCCCGTATACGCCCAGTGGCGCAACCGGATCGGATTCGACATACGGCCGCTCATTGCTGCCATCGAACACGAGGTCGCTCGAGAACGTCGTCAGGTGAATGCCATGCTGCGCACAGGCGGCGGCCAGCGTCGCCGCGCCCACGGTGTTTTCGCGCATGCAGCGTTCGAGTTCGCGCTCGGCGTCGTCCACGCGCACATAGCCGCAGGTATTGATCACGGCCCACGGCTTGTAGCGGGCCAGCGCTTGCTCGACCGATTCCTGGTCGGCGATGTCCATGTCCTGGCGCGACAGCAGGCGGTGCGCCAGATTGCGCTTTTCGCAGATGCGGGCAAAGGCGCGGCCCAGCGTGCCGGTGGCGCCCAGGATCAGGATCGGCGGGGCGCTCGTGCCGACCAGGCGCTGGCCATCGGCAGCGATGGCCGTTACGGCGTCTGGCGTGGCAACGGGCTGGCACACGAAGCGGCCCGGGCGGCGCCACCAGCCCTGCGCGCGCAGCACCGGATGCGACAGCGGCTCACCGGCAGCCAGTTCATTCATCATCGTGGCCAGCGCAGTGCGGCGCGGCAGCGGCGAGCGCACGTCGAGCGGGCCCGGTTCGTAATAGCCGTTCTCTGCGGTAACGAGACAGTTCCAGTCGAATGACCCGAGCAGCGCCCAGACCGTCACGGCGCGCACGTCGACGCCGTTGGCGCGCGACCCCTGCGCGGCTTCCCAGATTTCAAGCAGCCAGCGCAGTTGGTCTTCGCGGTTGGCGTCGATGTGCGCCTCGGTGATCGCCAGCGGGATGCCGTAGCGGTCCCAGATTTCCTGCAGCAGCGGGGCGATGCCGGGCGTGGGCGTGGCCAGCACGCGCGACGCTTCGACGTCGGCGCACGGGAGGTCGTCGGCCATGCCGCGGTGATGCGCCGGATAGCGCTCGGGGCGATGGTCGAGCCAGCGCTCACTCGTGACGTAGTAATTGCAGCCGATGATGTCGGGCGGGCACGGGTTGTCGCGGAACCAGAGGAGTTCGGCGGCATCGGCGCCATTGCGCAGCAGGTAGTTCCACAACGGGTGATCAGGCACGACCATCCCGCACAGCAGGTCCCAGCCAAGCCAGCGGCGCTCGTTGTAGAACTCGGCGACGTCGCTCAGTTCGGGCGTGCTGTAGGTCTTGCCGAGATCGTCGGTCTGGATCAGCTTGGCATCTGGATTGACGGCGCGGATCGCGCGCATCGACAGCACGGTGGCGCGGCACTGGTTGAGAAGCGCCTGGATGAACGTGCGGTCGTCGCGCCCGTGCGGATACCAGACGCCGTACAGGCCGGCAAAGCGCGCTGTCGTGCAGATCTCGTTGACGGGGGTGTAGTACTCGAGCCAGGGATAGCGCGCGGCGACGGCGCCGGCGTAGTCGGCCAGAGCCTCTGCAAAACCGGGGTCGACCAGGCTCGTGTGGCGCGGCCCGCTGCCGTGGTGAACCAGTCCGGCGATTGGCGTGACGCCGGCGGCGCGCAGCGCGTTCAGGCGTTCGTCGGGCCAGTGCCAGTTGGCGTGCTCGAGGCCATCCGGCGCCGTGCGTTCCCACAGGATCGGATAGCGGATAGCGCGGATGCCCAGGCCAGCGAAGCGCTCGATGTCGCACGGCCGGTCGGTGTGGCCGTTGCGGTCGAGCTGGCTGAAATAGGCGTCCTGTACGCGGTTGACGGTGCATTCGAGGCCGCCCCACAGTTCGAGGGGATGGTCCTGGTGGTCTTGGTGATTCTGGCTGTTCGTGCTCTTGTTCATGGCGTTTGTTCCTTAATATTATTGCAACTAGCTGGTCGACCTGAAGTGCTCTGACTGATCTATGCTGTGTTGGGAGAGCCCTGCTGCCGAGTCACGGACCGGGTGGCGGTTGACAGCGCGGCGGCAACCTGCAACCATGCGGTCCATGATCTTTCCGAAAGCACATCCAATTCTTCTTTCCTGGTGGCGCCGCTGACAGCGCGCGGCCACGGGAAATGATGTGCATTTCATAGCCGCCTCGATTCAGGCGGCGTTCATTGTTGATACGCAGCGATCGGGGCATAGAACCAGGAACCTCGATGACACTGCCTACTTCAACTACTACTACTTCTAGCGATACCGCAACGACCGCCGCAGCAACGACCGCACCAACTACGCCGGCTGCCAACTCGATCATCCTCACCGGTGACCGGCCGACGGGCCCGCTGCACCTGGGCCACTTCGTCGGCAGCCTGCGTGATCGCGTGGCGTATCAGCATCAATACCGTCAGTTCGTCATGCTCGCCGACTCGCAGGCCATGACCGACAATATGGATGACTTGGGTAAGGTACACCGGAATGTGGTCGAAGTGGCGCTCGATTACCTTGCTGTCGGGATCGATCCGGCCAAAACGACCGTGTTCATCCAGTCGCAAATCCACGAGCTGACCGAGCTGACGTTCTATTACCTGAACCTCGTGACCGTCGCGCGCCTCGAGCGCAACCCGACCGTCAAGGCCGAAATCGTCCTGCGCGGCTTCGAGCGCGACATCCCGGCGGGCTTTTTGACCTACCCGGCCAGCCAGGCTGCTGACATCACTGCCTTCAAGGCGAACATGGTGCCGGTGGGTGAAGACCAGATTCCGATGATCGAGCAGTGCAACGAGATCGTGCGCAAGTTCAACCGCATCGTCGGGCGCGACATCCTGGTGGAAGCCAAGGCCTTCGTGCCTGAAGTGGGGCGCCTGCCGGGCATCGACGGCAAGGCCAAGATGAGCAAGTCGCTGGGCAACACGATTAACCTGAGCGCCAGCCCTGACGAGATCCGCGCCGCCGTCCGGAACGTCTACACCGACCCGCTGCACCTGAAGGTCTCCGACCCGGGCCACATCGAAGGCAACGTCGCCTTCACGTATCTGGACGCGTTCGATACCGACAAGGACGGCCTGGCCGAGATGAAGGCGCATTACCAGCGCGGCGGCCTGGGCGACAGCATCGTCAAGAAGCGCCTCGAAGGCATCCTGCAGGACATGCTGGCGCCGATCCGCACGCGCCGTGAAGAGTTCGCGAAAGACCCGGCCTATGTCATGCAGATGCTGAAGGAAGGCACGATGAAGGCGCGTGAAGTTGCGGCAGCAACGACCGATGAAGTCAAGAAAGCGCTGGGGCTGTCGTACTTCTGATGTGCTTCTGACCGGTATCGCGCGGCGATGCCGGCGGTAGCGCAGCGCAAGGCTATCTCAACTGTGAGTAGTAGAAAGCCCCCGGTGATGGCAAGCTGCGTGCTTGTCCATCACCCGGAGTGCATCATGAGCAAAGGCTTGCGCCTGACTGAAAAATGGATGCAGCGCGCCCTGTGGCTCGTTGCGTTCGTGTTTGCCGGCTTCTTGATCGGGCTTGGCAGCCTGATCGTGCAGAACGTGCGCGATGTTGAAGAGCCACTGACGCTCGAGCAATTCATGGACCCGGCCCAATTGGCCAGTGTGCAAGCCGAGCGCGAAGCCGCGCACAAAGCGCAGGAACAGGCCCAGTCGCGCCTGGAACAGGCGACCCAGAAGCACACGGTGGCCAGTGCGAATACTGCGTCGGCGCGCGAGACGTTCGCCAACTGGCTGGCGACGCGGAAGGTGACCGCGCGGCCCGAGCAGGATCCGGAATTAATCAAGCGCACCGAAGCACTCGATGCGCTCGCAAGCGCCGAGCGCAAGGCGCTTGCAGCAGTGGAAGCCGAACAGCAGACGCTGCTCGATGCAACCCAGGCCGGGGAGCGTGCCGGCAACCGTTGGCGTTCGCTGGAAGAGCCTGCCGAGATGGCGTTGTTTGAAGCGCAGACTGCGCGCGATCTTCGCGTGTTTGGCTATCGGCTCGCGCTGACCCTGCCGCTGTTGCTGGCGGCCGGCTGGCTGTTCAAGCACAAGCGCAAGACGCCCGACTGGCCGTTCGCCTGGGGCTTCATCCTGTTTGCGCTGTTCACGTTCTTTTTCGAGCTGGTGCCGTATCTGCCGAGCTATGGCGGGTACGTGCGCTACATCGTCGGCATCATCCTGACAGTCGTTGCGGGGCGCTATGCGATCCGGTGGTTGCAGGGATATCTGGCGCGCCAGAAACTGGCTGAAGCCTTGCCCGATGCCGAGCGGCGCCAGGGGATGCGCTATGACGTGGCTCAGACCCGGCTGGCAAAAAGCCTGTGTCCCGGGTGCGAGCGGGCGGTCGACCTGAAGGATGGCAAGAACGACTTCTGCCCGCATTGCGGCATCGGCCTGTTCAACCGCTGTACTGCCTGCACGACGCGCAAGAATGCGTTTGCACGGTTCTGCTTTGCGTGCGGCGCGGCGGCCAACACAACACTGGCCGACTGAATGAAAAAAACCGCAGCCGGCGGGGCCGGTTGCGGTTTTATGAAGTGCGCGCTACGTAGGGTGGGCGGGTTTCCGCCCACGCGTTCAACACACCTTCGCATACCAGGGAAGATGTGAAGTACGCGTTACCCGATATCAGTCACGCAGGTCAGCCGGCACCTTGCCGCCATTGGCCGCCAGCTTGTTCATGACCTGGCGGTGCAGCCAGATGTTCATCTTGGCCGAATCGTTCATGTCGCCGGTGTAGTTCAGCTCAGCGGCGAGTTCCTTGCGCGACTGCAGGCTGCTGTCCAGGCCGAGCAGCTTGAGCAGGTCGACGATCGACGAACGCCAGTTCAGTTGCTGACCCGACGAGGCGAGCATGCCGTTCAGGACTTGCTCGACATCGACTGGCTGGGCTGGCGCTGCTGCTGGCGCTGGCGCTGCTGCTGGTGCGGCGGCCGTTGGTGCTGCCGGTGCTGCGGTCGGGGCAGCAGGTGCAGCCGTTGGCGTTGCCGCCGGTGCTGCGTCTTTTTTGCCTGGGAAAATTTTATGGAAGATGTTGCTCAGGATACCCACGGGACCCTCCTTTTCTGGTGATTGCTTACGGATGTTGTTTGCCATGTAGCCCAGTGCGACGGCCAGGGCGGCGCCCCCGGCAGCCTTGATCAGCGTCGGATGCTCGGCGTAGAAGTCGCTCATGCGATCGACGATGCCGGGATTCTGCTGTTGTGCTTTTTCAGCCAGTTCCTGTACTTGTTCAGGCGAAACCTGCGCAGCCTGTTCAGGCGTGACCTGCGTTGGCACATTGTTGCCGAAGATCTTGCTCAATGCGCCACCGGCGACCGACGACAGCACGCCGCCACCTGCGCCGCCCAGCAAGCTGGTCAGCATGCCGGCGCGCTGGTTCTGGTCGCTCTGGCCAAACAGCTGGCTGACCATTTGCGGGAACGGTGGGGTCTGGTCGGAGCGCAGTGCGCTCGCGATGCCTTGCGCGACGCTGGCCCGGGGCGCGTTCTGCGCTACCTGGTCGAAGTCGGCGGCAGCATTGCCGTTGGTGCTGGCGGCGCCTGCGCCACCAAGATATTGCTGCAACAAATTACCTAAATCAAAAGCCATGTGTTCTCCTGCTGGGTGAATGCCGGGATGGATGACCAGCGTAGGCGTTTTGATATCGACCGCTCTGTACGATGACGAACCCACGGTGCATCGATCATCAACGATCTGCACTCTGCACTCTGCACTCTGCGCTCTGTGAACGTTAGATGGGTGTTGCGCAGGAAAGGGTAGAGCTGCATGTATTTGCCAGGTGGACACGACAGCGCCGCGAACGGTAAGCTGTCGGCATGCCCTACGTCCTGCTCGCCGTGTTCCTCCTCCTATACCTGTTTGCCAGCCTGGCCTGGAACATGTCCCAAGTCGTCGGCGCCGCCTACCTCGTTACCAGCCTGACCTGTTTCGTGGCCTACGCGATGGACAAGTCGGCCGCGCGCGCCAGCACCTGGCGTACACCGGAAGCCACGCTCCTGCTGCTGGGTCTGATCGGTGGCTGGCCCGGCGCCGTGCTGGCGCAACAGTGGCTGCGGCACAAGACCAGCAAGCAATCGTTCCAGTGGAAGTTCCAGGCGACGGTGGCGTTGAACCTGGGCGTATTCGCATTCCTTGCTTACCGCTTCGGCCAACCGGCCTTTGCATGATGATGAAGAACGATCCCGTGTGGCCGTGGCCCCGCATCCTCGCGCACCGTGGCGGCGGCACGCTCGCGCCCGAAAACACGGTCGCCGGCTTGCGCTGCGGCATGGCGGCGGGCTTTCGCGCAATCGAGTTCGACGTCATGCTGGCGCGCGACGGCGTCCCCGTGGTGCTGCACGATCCGGGCCTGGGCCGCACGGTCCGGGGCAGCGGCAGCGTGTTCGAGCACGATGCGCTGGACCTGGCCGCGATGGATGCCGGCAGCTGGTTCGGTCCTGGATTCGCGGGCGAGCCGGTGCCGCTGTTCGACGCCTTCGCGCGCCTGTGCATGGCCCACGGCATCTGGATGAATATCGAGATCAAGCCGGCGCCCGGCTACGAACGCGAGACGGGCCACGTCGTGGCGCGGATGACGGCCGCGCTGTTCGCTGACGCGCTCGCGTCCGGCGACCCGGCCGCGTTGCCGCTGTTGTCGTCGTTCAGCGACGTCGCGCTGGCGGCGGCCCAGGCGGCGGCCCCGACCCTGCCACGCGCCTGCCTCATCAGCGCGCTCGCCGCCGGTTGGCAGACGCGGGCACAGGCGCTCGGTGTGCACGCCATCCATACCAACCACCTGCACCTGAGCCGGCAGCAGGCACGCACCGTCAAGGACGCCGGCTACGGCCTGTTCTGCTACACCGTCAACGATGCCGGCCGCGCGCGCGAACTGCTGGCATGGGGCGTAGACGCCTTCTGCACCGACCGCATCGACCTGATCACGCCCGATTTCGCCTGACAGCAGGGCCAGGCACTATATTTACACTGCGACCTCAAGTAACAGGGAAGGGGTGACGTTAAGAAGGGACGATCACCCTGACGGTGTTGCCACCATGGCGCTTTCCATTTCGACGAATACCCTGTCGCTCAGTACGCAGCGCAGCATGCGCACGCATGATACCGAGGCGGTAAAGCTCGTCGAGCGCCTGAGCTCAGGCATGCGCATCAACCGCGCGTCCGACGATGCCGCCGGCCAGGCGATCACGTCGCGCCTGTCGTCGAACCTGCGCGGCGTCAGCCAGGCGATGCGCAGCCTGAGCGACGCGACATCGATGCTGCAAGTGGCCGATGGTGCCATGGCCAGCGTCACCGAGACCCTGCAACGCCTGCGCGAGATGGCAGTGGCGGCCGGCAACGGCAGCTACACGGACGGCGATCGCAGCGCGCTGCAGAAAGAAACGCAGGCACTGCTGCAACACATCACGCAGGTGGGCACCGACACCAGTTTCAACGGGCAAGCGCTGTTTTCGCAGGACACTGTCAGCATCGGCGGCGACGAGCGGCGGCGCGCCGTGCTCGATGGCTTGCAATCCGGCTGGCTCAGTTCGGCCGAAGACCTGATCAAGCAGCATTACGGACTCATGGGCGATGGGGCCAAACTGACTGTCAACCTCGAGACCACGGACGGCGCCTATAACGTGCTTGCATCGGTGTCCGGCACGTCGTCCGGCGGCAAGCTGAACAATCTGCACCTGAATATCGACATGGCCGACTTCGGCACCGCACCTATCCCCGACGGTGGCAGCGCGCCACTCTACAGTGACCGTATCGTCGCCCATGAAATGGTGCACGCGGTGATGGGCCGCACGATGAACATGGGGTCGCTGCCGCAATGGTTCGTGGAAGGCACGGCTGAACTGATCAATGGCGCCGACGAACGGCTGGCTGGCGCCGGCAGCATCGCGGGCGTCGTCGCCACGATTGCTGGCGGCGGCTTTTCGTACGAAGGCGGGTATGCCGCCAGCCGCTACCTGCACGACCGCATGAAGGGCCTGGGCGTAGAGGGCGGCATCAAGGGCATCATGCAATACCTGAACAACAACCAGTCCGCCGATCTCGATGCCGCGCTCAATGCCGTCTCGAAAGGCGTGTACACCAGCAATGCCGCGTTCCTGGCTGACTTTGGCGCCAATGGCGCACAATTTATCAATACAAAAATGAATCTGACCAATGCCGATACAGGCGCCATCGGTGGCCTGGACGCTGACGGCGGCCCTGTGCGCGATGCCCGCGCCGTCGTGCCCGCCAGCGGGACCAGCAATGCCGCGGACGGCCTGGCCGGTTTCAATGTCGTCTACCCGGACGAGGGCGGCGCCAGCGGTGTGCGACGCGTGCAGGTGCAGGCCGGCGACAGTGCCGGCGACCTGATCGACCTGCAATTTTCATCGATGAATGCGCGCGCACTTGGCCTGGCCAATCTCGACATGACGCGCTCAAGCGTAGCGCTGCTGACCATCGACCGGGCGCTGGAGTTTGTCAACGAGCAGCGCGTACGCACGGGCGCGTCGAGCAACCGGCTGGACCTGGCGGCCGGTGCCCTCGAGACGAGTTCGCAGAACATGCAGGCGGCCCGCTCGCGCATCCAGGACACCGATTACGCGAGCGACACGGCGCGGCTGACCCGCACGCAGATCCTGCAACAGGCGGCGTCGGCGATGCTGGCGCAGGCCAACGGGCAACCACGCTCCATCCTGAGCCTGCTGCGCTGAGAATGGATCGGGGAGCTAGGCTATAATCGTTCCTTTACAGGCACGCTGCCTCACTCCGCCCAACGATCAGACATGAAATCCTCCGACATCCGCGAAAAGTTCCTCAAGTTCTTTGAATCCAAAGGCCATTCCATCGTGCGTTCCAGCCCGCTGGTGCCGGGCAACGACCCGACCATGTTGCTGACCAACAGCGGCATGGTGCAGTTCAAGGATGTCTTTCTAGGCCTGGACTCGCGCCCGTACTCGCGCGCGACCTCCGTGCAGCGCTGCGTGCGCGCCGGCGGCAAGCACAACGACCTGGAAAACGTCGGCTACACGGCGCGTCACCACACGTTCTTCGAGATGCTGGGCAACTTCAGCTTCGGCGACTACTTCAAGCGCGATGCGATCCAGCTGGCCTGGGAGCTCTTGACCAAGGTCTACCTGCTGCCAGCCGAAAAGCTGACCATCACAGTGTACTTCGAGGATGACGAAGCGTACGACATCTGGGCCAACGAGATCGGCGTGCCGAAAGAGCGCATCATCCGCATCGGCGACAACAAGGGCGCGCGCTACGCATCCGACAATTTCTGGCAGATGGCCGATACGGGCCCATGCGGTCCGTGCACCGAGATTTTCTACGACCACGGCGCCGACATCTGGGGCGGCCCACCGGGCTCGGCCGAAGAAGACGGCGACCGCTTCATCGAAATCTGGAACCTCGTGTTCATGCAGTTCTATCGCGACGAATCCGGCTCGCTCACCCCGCTGCCGAAGCCGTCGATCGACACCGGCATGGGCATGGAGCGCCTGGCCGCCGTGCTGCAGAACGTGCACAGCAACTACGAAATCGACCTGTTCCAGAACCTGATCAAGGCCGCTGCCCGCGAAACCGCGGCACCTGACCTCGAGAACAATTCGCTGAAGGTCATCGCCGACCACATCCGCGCTGCATCGTTCATGATCGTCGACGGCATCATCCCGAGCAGCGAAGGCCACGGCTACGTGCTGCGCCGCATCGTGCGCCGCGCGCTGCGCCACGGCCACAAGCTGGGCCAGACCAAGCCATTCTTCTACAAGCTGGTTGCCGACCTCGACATCGAGATGGGCGAAGCCTATCCCGAACTGCGCACGGCCAAAGAACGCGTGGCGCAAGTGCTCAAGGCCGAAGAGGAACGCTTCGGCGAGACGCTGGAAAACGGCATGAAAATCCTCGAAGCCCAGCTGGCCAAGGATCCGAAGAACCTCGACGGTGGCACCGCCTTCACGCTGTACGACACCTACGGCTTCCCGCTCGACCTCACCGCCGACATTTGCCGCGAACGTGGCATCACGCTCGACGAAGCGGGCTTTACCGCCGCGATGGAACAGCAAAAGAAGACGGCGCGCGCCGCCGGCAAGTTCAAGATGGCCGCCAACGTCGAGTACGCGGGCGAAAAAACGAAATTCGTCGGCTACGATTCGCTGGCTCACAACACGCACGTGCTGGCGCTGTACGCCGACGGCGTGAAGGTCGAGCAACTGACCGCTGGCCAGGCCGGCATCGTCGTGCTCGACACGACGCCGTTCTACGCTGAGTCGGGCGGCCAGGTGGGCGACCAGGGCGTGATTGGCGATGGTGCCATCCGGTTCGAAGTCGAAGACACGCTCAAGATCCAGGCCGACGTCTTCGGTCACCACGGCGTGCTGCGCGAAGGCACGCTGAAGGTTGGCGCAACGGTCGACGCACAGGTCGACACGGCCAAGCGTGCACGCACCATCCGCAATCACTCGGCAACGCACCTGATGCACAAGGCGCTGCGCGAAGTACTGGGCACGCACGTTCAGCAAAAAGGTTCGCTGGTCGACCCGGATAAAACCCGCTTCGACTTCAGCCATCCGCAGGCGCTGACGCTGGACGAAATCACGCAGGTCGAAGCCATCGTCAACCGCGAGATCCTCGAAAACCACGCGACCCAATCGCACAATATGACGTTCGACGACGCGGTCAAGCACGGTGCCATGGCGCTGTTTGGCGAGAAGTACGGCGACACCGTGCGCGTGCTCGACATCGGTACGTCGAAAGAGCTGTGTGGTGGCGTCCACGTGACCCGCACCGGCGACATCGGTCTGTTCAAGATCGTGTCGGAAGGCGGCGTCGCTGCCGGCATCCGCCGCATCGAAGCCGTCACGGGTGAAGGCGCACTGGCTCTGGTGCAATCGATTAACCGCAAGCTGATCGAAGCGGCCGGCGCGCTGAAGACCAATCCTGACGAACTGACGGGCCGTATCGGCCAGGTGCAAGACCAGGTGAAGCTGCTCGAAAAAGAAGTCGCTGCACTGAAGTCGAAGCTGGCGTCGGGGCAGGGCGACGAGCTGATCGCACAAGCCATCGACGTCAACGGCATCAAGGTGCTGGCAGCGACGATGGAAGGCGCCGACGTGGCCACGCTGCGCGAAGCCATGGACAAGCTCAAGGACAAGCTGGGCACGGCCGCGATCGTGCTGGCAAGCGTCCTCGATGGCAAGGTCAGCCTGATCGCAGGTGTGACCAAGGATGCCACCGGCAAGGTCAAGGCCGGCGAGCTGGTCAACTTTGTGGCCCAGCAGGTGGGTGGCAAGGGTGGCGGGCGTCCGGACATGGCGCAGGCCGGCGGTACCGACCCATCGGGCCTGCCGGCAGCGCTGGCCGGCGTGGCGGGCTGGGTGGGCGAGCGCGCGTAAGCACGCTGTCTGCGAGATCGACGCCGCCCTCGGGCGGCGTTTTTTATTTGGGTCAAGTCGAAGGTGTGGGAACGACCTTGCTACTGTCAAGTCCGGGAACCCTGGCAAGCACCTGCGCAATGAAGTCAATGAAGACCGCTGCACGCCGGGGCAGGCGTCGCTCTGCCGAATACAGCACATTGACTGGCACCGGCGGCGCCCCATGCCCGGTCAACAATGCGACCAGTTCGCCGCTCTGCAGTTCTTCGCTCACCATCCAGGCAGGCAGGTAAGCGATCCCCAAGTCATTCAGGACGGCGCGCCGGATGCCGTCCAGGCTATTGAGCCGCACGCGCCCGCTGACCTTACGATCGCCATCCTTGAACGGCCAGCTGTCGTTGCCAGCCGCCAGCAAGGTATACACAAGGCAGTCGTGCGCGGCCAGGTCGGCGGGTTCCAGCGGTGTGCCACGTTGCCTCAAATACGTCCTGCTTGCCACGCAGATGCGCGCAGATTGACCGACGCACCGCGCACGCAGGGTGCTGTCACGTAATTTGCCACCCCGTATGGCGATATCGATGCCTTCGGCCACCAGGTCGATGTACGCGTCACCCAGGCGAAATTCCACATCGACATGCGGATAGCGCTGCAGGAAATCCGGCAGGGCGGGTATCAGGAGTTCAGTGCCAATACTTTCGGGACAGGCAATGCGCAGCAGTCCATGCGGATCTTGTTGGCCATGCGCCTGTGCTTCGGCTTCTCCGATGATGTCGAGTGCCTGGCGCGCTTGCGCGTAGTAGCGCTGGCCCTCGGCCGTGGCAACCATCTGCCGCGTCGAGCGGTGCAATAGCCGCGTACCGAGCGACTTTTCCAGTGCCGCCACATGCCGGCTGACGTTCGGTTGTCCGATCCCGAGCTCCCGCGCGACAGCTGAAAAACTACCGGTTTCGACGGCGCGCACAAAGCAACGCATCCACAATAATTTATCCATTCCTGCCCGCGTGAAGTCACTTTATGCAGCAGGAGCATAAATGATATGAGCGCAGCATGGGTTCTCGCGCGGGCAGTCAGCCATCAGACTGCACGGATCGACCCCATGCGCACACGCTCGTGCCCCGGGTTTTACCATGACAGGAACCTACATGAACACCTCTACAACTGAACGCTTTGTCAGCCTGGTCGGGACCTATGAAATCGATCCGCTGGACGCTGCGGCGTTTGCACGCATTGCGACGGCGTCAATCGACCAGATCGCTGGCAAACCAGGCTGCCTGTACTACATCGCTGCGCAAGACCTGACGCGGGCCAATGTGTTTCATCTGACCGAAGGGTGGGCGACGCAAGAAGCGCTCGATGCTCACCTGAGTAGTCCTGATTTTCTCACCATGCTGGAGCAAGCATTCACACTGCGCATCGTGCGCCGTGAGGTCTATCTGTCTGAGTCGGCAGGGCGAACATTGCTGGGTTGATTGGCGCTATCCAGGTGCATCGTCAGCTGTCGGACCTGCATTGACCCGCACATCGGCGTTTCAAGCCAAGCATCTTTCCACTTTATTGCGCCGGATTGTCTGACCGTCTATTGCACGCGCCGATTTGGGTCGCATCTTGTTCGCGTGATGCACCACCATAGTGCTTTTTCGTGAGCATCCAGTACAGACTCGGTAGCAGTTCGTCAAGCTTTTAACACTGGGTTGCAGGCTCGCAACAATCTATGACTATTTTGGTGCGCTGCGTCATACTGTGGGAATTGGAGTAGTATTCGAGTTCCAGCACCCTCCTTACTGATCAGGAATGCGATGAGCGACATCATTTTCGACACTGACACCGACACCATGGAATTCCAGAGAGATCTGGATGCGCGGGGGCTTAATTGCCCACTGCCCATCCTCAAAGCGAAGAAGGCGCTCGCCGAAATGGAGAGTGGCCAGGTGTTGCGTATCGTGGCCACCGACACCGGCTCCGTGCGCGACTTTCAGGCGTTTGCCAAACAGACCGGCAATGCACTGCTGGCCCACACCTTTGAACACGGCGAGTTCACGTTTCTGATGCGCCGCAAGTAATCGAAACCGCCGTGTCGCGCCTGTCGACACGGCGCGCATCGTTGCCGTGCCGGGGTCTGTGCCCCGTTTGTTTTCCCCGAATTCATGACAGACCGAGTATTTTAGGTGTTTTCCTCTACTAAAAAATCGCACGCTCGTGCTTTAATTTGGCCCGTTGCCCCGATTTCTCATATAATCTGAGCCACTTTAGTCTGTCTCCATCTCATTTTAAAAGGCACCCTATGAAAGTCCTGGTACCCGTCAAACGCGTGGTCGACTACAACGTCAAGGTTCGCGTCAAGTCCGACAACAGTGGTGTGGATATCGCCAACGTCAAGATGTCGATGAACCCGTTCGACGAAATCGCGCTGGAAGAGGCGACCCGCCTGAAAGAAGGCGGCAAGGTTACCGAAGTGGTGGCAGTGTCGATCGGCGTGCCGCAGTGCCAGGAAACCCTGCGCACCGGCCTGGCCATCGGCGCCGACCGCGCGATCCTGGTCGAGACCGCTGGCGACACCGAGCCGCTGGGCGTGGCCAAGATCATGAAGGCGCTGGCTGACAAAGAGCAGCCACAGCTGATCATCCTGGGCAAGCAGGCAATCGACGACGACTCGAACCAGACCGGCCAGATGCTCGCCGCACTGCTGGGCTGGCCACAAGCGACGTTCGCGTCGAAAGTGGTGCTCGAGGACGACAAGGTCACCGTGACGCGCGAAGTCGACGGCGGCCTGGAAACCGTGGCGCTCAAGCTGCCTGCGGTCATCACCACCGACCTGCGCCTGAACGAGCCGCGCTACGTGACGCTGCCGAACATCATGAAGGCCAAGAAAAAGCCGCTCGAGACGATCAAGCCGGAAGATCTGGGCGTGGACGTGGCGCCGCGCCTGAAGACCCTGAAAGTCGTCGAGCCAGCCAAGCGCTCGGCTGGCGTCAAGGTTCCGGACGTGGGCACCTTGGTGCAGAAACTGCGCACTGAAGCCAAAGTCATCTGAGCCGTTTGTCGTTACTTACAAGATAGGAATCAACATGGTCGCATTAGTCATTGCTGAACACGACAACGGCTCCCTGAAGGGCGCTACCCACCACACCGTTACCGCAGCTGTCCAGTGCGGCGGCGATGTGCACATCCTGGTCGCCGGTTCGGGTTGCGGCGCTGCCGCTGAAGCCGCCGCGCAGATCGCGGGCGTCTCGAAAGTGCTGGTCGCCGATGCGCCGCACTTCGCCGACGGCCTGGCCGAGAACGTGGCCGAGCAGATCCTGGCAATCGCCGGCAGTTACTCGCACATCCTCGCGCCAGCCACCGCCTACGGCAAGAACATCCTGCCGCGCGTGGCTGCCAAGCTGGACGTCGCGCAGATTTCCGAAATCACCAAGGTCGATTCGCCCGACACGTTCGAGCGCCCGATCTATGCCGGTAACGCAATTGCCACCGTGCAGTCGAGCGACAGCGTGAAAGTCATCACCGTGCGCGGCACGGCGTTCGACTCCGCAGCCGCTGGTGGCTCGGCCGCCATCGAAGCCATCGCTGCCGTGCTTGACGCGGGTACGTCGAGCTTCGTGGGCCGCGAGCTGGCCAAGTCGGACCGTCCTGAACTGACCGCCGCCAAGGTGATCGTCTCGGGTGGCCGTGGCATCGGTTCGGCCGACAACTTCAAGATCCTCGAGCCGCTGGCCGACAAGCTGGGCGCGGCCATGGGTGCATCGCGCGCCGCCGTCGACGCCGGCTTCGTGCCGAACGACTGGCAAGTTGGCCAGACGGGCAAGATCGTCGCGCCAACGCTGTACATCGCCGTCGGTATTTCCGGCGCGATCCAGCACCTGGCCGGCATGAAGGACTCGAAGGTCATCGTCGCCATCAACAAGGACCCGGAAGCGCCGATCTTCTCGGTCGCCGACTACGGCCTGGTGGGCGACCTGTTCGAGGCAGTGCCGGAACTGGTCAAGGAACTGGGCTGATCGCCAGGCGCGGCGTCGTTGTACGCCGCGCCGACAGCTGCCAATGACGCCGTTCCCGCCCGTGCAGGAACGGCGTTTTTTTTGCATAAGAATTTATTCAGGAGACAATGGTGAGCTACAACGCCCCGCTGAAAGACATGCAGTTCGTGCTGACCGAACTGGCCAACCTGGCCGAGATCAATGCGCTGCCCGGCTGTGAAGATGCGACGCCCGACACCGTGGAAGCGGTCCTCGAAGAAAACGCGAAATTCTGCCGCGACGTGATCGCGCCGCTGAATCGCGTGGGCGACAAGGACCCGAGCTACTGGAAAGATGGCACCGTTATCACGACCAAGGGCTTCCGCGAGGCGTTCAAGGCGTACGCCGAGGCCGGCTGGCAGGGCGTGCAGCATCCGCAGGACTTCGGCGGGCAGGGCTTGCCCAAGCTCGTAGCGACGCCCTGCATGGAGATGCTGCACGGCGCCAACCTGTCGTTCGCGCTGGTGGCACTGTTGTCCGACGGCGCCATCGAAGCCTTGCTCACCGCCGGCTCGGACGCGCAAAAGGCGCGCTTCCTCGAGCCGCTGGTATCGGGCCGGTGGACCGGCACCATGAACCTGACCGAGCCGCAGGCCGGCTCCGACCTGGCCGCCGTGCGCACCCGCGCCGAGCCGCAGGGCGATGGCACCTATAAGCTGTTCGGCACCAAGATCTACATCACGTATGGCGATCACGACATGACCGAGAACATCGTCCACCTGGTGCTGGCGCGCACGCCTGACGCGCCGCCGGGTGTGAAGGGGATCTCGCTGTTCATCGTGCCCAAGTTCATGATCAATGACGATGGTTCGCTGGGCGCGCGCAACGACGTCGCCTGCGTCTCGATCGAACACAAGCTGGGCATCAAGGCCAGTCCAACGGCCGTGCTGCAGTTCGGCGACAACGGCGGGGCCGTCGGCACGCTGGTCGGCGAAGAAAATCGTGGCCTCGAATACATGTTCATCATGATGAATGCGGCGCGCTTCGGCGTGGGCATCCAGGGCGTCGGCCTGGCCGAGCATGCGTACCAGGGCGCCGTGGCGTTCGCCAAGGACCGCGTCCAGTCGCGCGATGTGGCGGGCTCGAGCGGTCCGGTGACGATCATCCACCACCCGGACGTGCGCCGCATGCTGATGTCGATGCGTTCGCAGACGGAAGCCGCGCGCGCGCTGGCCTATGTCGGCGCGGCACTGTCCGATCTGGCCCATCACCATCCGGATGAGGCCACGCGCACGGCGAATCTGGCCATCTATGAATACCTGGTCCCGGTCATTAAGGGCTGGGCGACCGAGATGAGCGAGCAGGTCGCGCGCGACGGCGTGCAGGTGCACGGCGGCATGGGCTTCATCGAAGAAACGGGCGCGGCGCAGCACTACCGCGATGCCAAGATCCTGACCATCTACGAAGGCACGACGGCGATCCAGGCCAATGATCTGGTGGGCCGCAAGACGGTGCGCGATGGCGGCGCCGTGGCCAAGGCGCTGATCGCGCAGGTCCGCGATGTCGAGCGCCAGTTGATGGACTCGCAGAACGCCGATTTCGCGGCCATCGCGCAGCGCCTGCAAGAGGGCAGCGCGGCGCTCGAGCAAGTGGTCGAGTACGTGGTGGCCAATATCAAGACGGACGTGAAGGCGGTGTTTGCCGGCAGCGTCACGTACCTGAAGCTCGCCGGCATCGTGCTGGGCGGCTGGCAGATGGCGCGCGCGGCGCTGGCGGCGCAGAAGCGGCTGGATGCAGGCGAGGGCGATGCCGCCTTCTACCGCGCCAAGATCGGCACGGCGCGCTTTTTTGCCGACCACATCCTGTCGCAGGCACCGGGGCTGCGCACGTCGATCGTCGATGGCGCAGCGGGCGTGCTGGCGTTGGAGATCGAGCAGTTCTAAACAGGCATGCAGGCCGGCACGCGCCCTGGGCAGTGCCGGCCACGCCGTGGTGTCTTAAGGCTCGTTGAACGCGTGGACGGAAAATCCGTCCACCCTACCGTGGGCATGTAGGGTGGACGGCTCTGCCGTCCACGCGTTCAACAAACCGTTGCCCACCACGATCGTACGCAACCCGCGTTCTTCACCCGTACGCACCACCCGTGTACATCACATCCGACAGCCGTGCGATCGTCCCGATCAGCACAGTCGTCGCCACCAGCATCGTGATCACCAGCAGCAACACCAGCACCCAGTTCGAGCGCGACTCGCGCCCGCTGTGCGCGTTGTATTGGGCGTCCCACTTCTCATCCGGCGTCAGCCCGATCACCAGCGCCTCGACAAAGCCGGCGATGTACGACACCAGCAGCGGCAGCACGATATAGAACGGATGTGGTTTGACCGCGCCGTACAGGATCCCCGTGACCGGCAGGCAGCACAGGTGCAGCAGGCCGATCCGGTCGGCGCCGGGCTTCAGATAAAAGCGGTGAACGCCGAAGCCACCCAGCAGCAGGGCGAGCAGGGTAGCGACAGTCTTGTTCTTGTGCGCAGCAGCCATGGATGTTGTCAATCGTTCAGGAAAGCCAAAGTATCGTCTAGATTGGCGCGAATGGCACGCATTCGGCGCTTGACAGCGTATTCCAGGCCAATCGGGCAGATGGCTGGTAGCGGTATGGCGCGAAATCGGTGATAATGGTTGATTCTCCTGGGACTGCGCGCCCTGTATCATTAACGCTTGCTGCTGTTCGGTGTCGCGCGCTATAATCGTCGACTTTCTCCGTCCAGAACAACTTTTTCGGAAATATTATGGTCGTTATTCGTTTGGCTCGTGGTGGCGCAAAAAAGCGTCCGTTCTTCAATATCGTTGCAACTGATTCGCGCAATCGTCGCGATGGTCGTTTCATCGAGCGTATCGGTTTCTACAACCCGATGGCATCGGGCGCTGAAGTCAGCCTGCGTATCGCTGCTGACCGTCTGTCGCACTGGCAAGGCGTTGGCGCACAACTGTCGCCAACCGTCGCTCGCCTGGTCGCCCAGCAAAAGCCAGCTGCTTAATTTTAATTAAGCAAGGTACGCAGGTTTGAACGATTCAGCAGCGAGCAACGCAGGTACGGGAACCTCGGTTCCCGCCGATCTGGCCGAAGTGGGGTACGTGTCCGGTGCTTATGGCATCAATGGTGGCATTCGTGTCACGCCGCACTCCGCTGATGCCGATGCGCTGCTGAACGTGAAAACCTGGTGGGTCAGCAAGCCGACTCTGCACGCCGTCACGGTGCGCAGTGCAAAACTGCATGGCGGCGATGTCGTCGCCACGCTGGTCGGCCTGCAGGGCCGCGATGCTGCCGAAGCGCTCAAGGGCGCTACGGTACAGATCGCACGCAGCGCGTTTCCCGCGCTCGAAGAAGATGAGTATTACTGGTCCGATCTGATCGGGCTTGACGTGGTCAACCTGCAGGGCGAAGCCCTGGGCAAGGTGGCCGACATGATGAGCAATGGCGCGCAATCGATTTTGCGCATCGTGCCGGTGCCCGATCCGTCGTCAGACGAGAAGGCCCCCGAGCGCCTCGTGCCGTTCGTCGACCAGTTCGTCAAGACTGTCAGCCTCGACCAAAAACTGATTACCCTGGACTGGGGTCTCGATTTTTGAACCCGTCCACGTGGGCTTGAGATCCGATGCAATTTGACGTCGTGAGCTTGTTCCCGGAAATGTTTGCCGCATTGACGCAGTCCGGGGTCACCCGCCGTGCGTTCGAGCAGCAGCGCTGGGGCTTGCATCTCTGGAATCCACGCGATTTCACGCAAGACCGTCACCGCACCGTCGATGATCGCCCGTATGGCGGTGGTCCCGGCATGGTGATGATGGCACGGCCGCTCGAAGCGACCATCGATGCCGCGAAGGCGCGCCAGCAAGACCTCGGTCTGCCGAGCCCGCGCGTGGTGTTCATGTCGCCGCAAGGCAAGCCGTTGACCCACGCCCGCGCGATGGCACTGAAGGACGAGCCTGGTCTCATCATCCTGTGCGGTCGCTACGAAGCGGTGGATCAGCGCCTGCTCGACCGCTGTGTCGATGAGGAAATTTCTCTCGGCGACTTCGTGCTGTCGGGCGGTGAATTGCCGGCGATGGCCCTGATGGACGCCGTGGTACGCCTGATTCCCGGCGTACTCGGCGACGATGCATCGGCCGTCGAAGACAGTTTCGTCAACGGCTTGCTCGATTCGCCGCACTATACGCGGCCTGACGTGTACGAAGACATACCGGTACCACCTGTCCTGATGGGTGGCAACCACGCCGAGATCGTCAAGTGGCGCCGCCAGCGCATGCTGGAAGCGACCTTGTCAAAACGGCCGGATCTGCTGGACGCGGCGCGCGCCGCCGGCCAGCTGACCAAGAAGGACGAACAGTTTCTGGCAGGGTTGGTCAAACCTGCCGAGTAAGAATGTGGCGTCGCAAGACGCGTACAGAATATGCGTTGCAAGACGCATGCAAAAGCGGGCACGTTGCCCGTTGTTCAACCCCATCCTCTACTGGGCGAAGGTAGCGCCGGCAAGATGGTTAATGGAGTCATAAAAATGAATCTGATTCAACAACTCGAGCAAGAAGAAATTGCGCGCCTCGGCCGCAAGATCCCTGATTTCGCACCTGGCGATACCGTTATCGTCAGCGTCAACGTCGTCGAAGGCACCCGCAAGCGCGCCCAGGCATACGAAGGCGTCGTGATTTCCCGTCGTAACCGTGGCCTGAACTCGAACTTCATCGTTCGCAAGATCTCGTCCGGCGAAGGCGTCGAGCGTACGTTCCAACTCTACTCGCCGCTGATCGCTTCGATCGAAGTCAAGCGTCGTGGCGATGTGCGTCGTGCGAAGCTGTACTACCTGCGTGAGCGTTCGGGCAAATCGGCGCGTATCAAAGAAAAACTGCCACAGCGTCGCGTCAAAGCAGCGCCAGCAGCTGCAGCTGAGTAATAGCTTTCGTGCGCAAGCACCTTTGCTAATAAAAAGGCATCCGCAAGGATGCCTTTTTTACTATCCGCAGCGTTATTGAAAGAACGTTATTTTGGCCAAGCTCGTGTTTGACCCTACCCAGTTGCCCGTGATCAGTCTGGCCGGCGAGGCCGCGGTTGCGCCTGCGCGGCTGAGTCCGACAGCGCTGCGCCAGCGCTTTGTGCAAACCCTGGTCTGGGAGCCGGAAATCTCGACCGAGACCGACGACCGCCTGGCCGCGCCGTTTCGCCGCGCCGCTGTATTGATCCCGCTGGTCGAGCGGCCTGAAGGCGTGACGGTCCTGCTCACGCGCCGCACCGACCACCTGACGAGCCACGCCGGCCAGGTCAGCTTTCCCGGTGGCCGCTCGGAGGACTACGATTCGTCGCCCATCGAAACGGCGCTACGCGAAACCGAAGAAGAAATCGGCCTGTCGCGCCACCGCATCGAGATCATCGGCGTGCTGCCCGACTACGCCACCATCAGCGCCTACCGCGTCACCCCGGTCGTGGCTCTGGTCGCGCCACCGTTCACCTTGCAGGTGGACCCGGGCGAAGTGGCGGAAGCCTTTGAGGTGCCACTGGCCTGGCTGATGGACGGTCAGCATCACCAGCGGCGCGAAGTCAACCTGCCGCAGGGCGGCAGCCGGGCCTTTTACACGATGCCCTACGAGCAGTATTTTGTCTGGGGCGCGACGGCCGCCATGCTGCGCAATCTGTTCCACTTTCTGCGGGCTTAAGGGAATGTTATTGCCCGAAATTTGATTCTGGCGTGCTTCTCCGCTATCGTAACGGGGCAGTCGTATTGCCATAACAAAAAAGGGTTCCTGAATGACATTCTTTTCCATCCTGTGCGCGCTGCTTTTCGAGCAACTGAAACCACTGCGCGCGGACAACCAGGTATACGGCGCCATCAAGGTTCTGACGATTCGCATCGAAACCTGGTTCAATGCCGGCGAGCAGACCAATGGCCGCATGGGATGGTTCCTGATGATGGGTGCGCTGATGCTGCCCACCTGGCTGGTCTACTGGGTGTTCATGCACTACAACCTGATCTTCCTGGCTTTCGCCTGGAATGTCCTGATCATCTACCTCACCATGGGGTTTCGCCACTACAGCCACTTCTTTACGTCGATCCAGTTCGCGCTCAATGCCGGCGACGAGCCGCGTGCGCGTGCGCTGCTGGCCGAATGGACGCGACTCGACACGGTCGGCATGGACAGCACGGAAATCACCCGCATCGCCGTCGAGAAAGCACTGATCACGACGCACCGCAATGTGTTCGGCGTATTCTTCTGGTTCCTGATGCCGCTGGGCCCGGCTGGCGCCGTGATGTATCGCGTTTCGGAATACCTGTCGCGTGCGTGGAACGAGCCCGACCACATGCGCAACGAAGCGTTCGGCGAGTTTGCCGCCAAGGCGTTCTACTGGATCGACTGGATGCCGGTGCGCCTGACGGCGGTGGCATTCGCCGTGGTGGGCAATTTCGAAGACGCCGTCTATGCGTGGCGCAATTTCGCCAACCGGTGGGTGGATGAAGCGCGCGGCATCATCCTGTCGGCCGGCGGCGGTGCGATGGGTGTGCGGCTTGGCACGCCCAACGAAAATGCCCCACAATTGTTGCCGGCGGACGCCGCCATGGTCGACATGAGCGACAGCGAAACGGATATCCTGCCGGGCGAAGAACCGACGATCCGTGCGCTGCAAAGCACGGTCGGCCTCGTGTGGCGTGCGCTGATTCTGTGGATGATTCTGCTGTTGCTGACCTCGAGCGTGGCCTGGCTGCGCTAGGGCAGAGGAGGGGGCGCCGCCCGCTTCCTCGTCCTCAGGTCTTCTATAAGATATAATAGTGGCTTCACTTAGCCCCTCAGGACTATGACCGACTTAGCGCAGACCAAGGACGAGGATCTCTCCGGAGAATTTTTTGTTCTGGGCATCACGAACAACGGCAAGCAATTCCGCCCGAGCGACTGGGCGGAGCGGCTGTGCGGCGTCCTGGCAGCCTATTGTCCCGGCACCGGCGGCCCGAATGCCCACCTGAAGTTTTCTCCCTACGTCTATCCGACCCTCGTCAACGGGATCAAGGCCGTCGTGGTCAACCGCAAGCTGCAGAAGATCGAACCACTGGCATATCACTTCGTGCGCAGCTTTGCCACCGATAACGACATGCAGATCGTCGAGGCGTGCTTCGTGCCGCTGCCCGGCGAGAAACAGCCCGGGACCTGAACCGCTCCACCACGCCACTGGCGCCTTGATCACATCAAGGCGCCAGTGTTCGTTTGGGGCCGGGCTTCAGCACGCATCGGATGCGCTCTGTCAACCCGTCAACCGAAGGGGCATGCTGGGCTTGCCCATCTGCTACTATTTCGGCCGCAGGCGGGACGGTTGGCGTCCTGCCCCAATGATCGGACATCATGGATTCAAACAACAAGCTGCGCGGTATGTCCGCGCATGTCGCGGCGCTGTGCCTGGCGCTGATCACCATTGCACCTGCCGGTGCACAGCCTGCTGTCAACGCGCCTGCGGCCAGCGCACCTGCTGCGAGCCTCCCTGCGGCCAGCGCCGCCAAAGCAGCGCTGCCCAAGGGCGTGACACTCGGCCCGGCAGTCGAAGGCATCACCGAATACCGCTTGGCCAATGGCCTGAAAGTGCTGCTGTTCCCGGACGCTTCGCGCCCGACCGTCACGGTCAACATGACCTATCTGGTCGGTTCGCGCCACGAAAACTACGGCGAAACGGGCATGGCTCACTTGCTCGAACACCTGCTGTTCAAGGGCTCGACGAAAAACCACGACATCACGAAGCAGTTCTCGGAGCGGGGCATGCAGTTCAACGGCACCACGTCGCTCGACCGCACCAACTACTATGAGGTGTTCCAGGCGTCGAAAGACAATCTGGACTGGGCGCTGCAGATGGAAGCGGACCGCATGGTCAACTCGTTCGTCGCCGCCAAGGACCTGGCGTCAGAAATGACGGTCGTGCGCAACGAGTTCGAAAGCGGCGAAAACCAGCCGGGCAACGTGCTGTTCAAGCGCATGCAGAGCATCGCCTACGATTGGCACAGCTATGGCCGCTCGACGATCGGCAATCGCAGCGACATCGAGAACGTGCGGATCAAGAACCTGCAGGATTTTTATCGCACCTATTACCAGCCGGACAACGCCGTGCTGCTGGTGGCCGGCCAGTTCGAGCCGGCTGCCACGCTGGCGAAGATCCAGCGCCTGTTCGGGGCGATTCCGAAACCGAAGCGCACCTTGCCCGTATTCTGGACCGAAGAGCCGACCCAGGACGGGGAGCGCAGCTTTACCGTGCGGCGCCAGGGCGACATGCAGTTCGTCGCGGTCGGCTACAAGATCCCGTCCGACCTGCACGCGGACGCCGAAGCGTTGGGCTTTGCCTCGCAGATCATGGGCGACGCGCCCAATGGCCGCCTGCACAAGCTGCTGGTGGAAACGGGCAAGGCCAGCCAGGTGTTCAGCTTTGGCCAGACCGGCTACGCGCCCGGTCTGCAATACTTTGGCGCCGTGGTCAAGCTGGGCGAACCCATCGAGCCGGTGCGCGAGGCGCTGGTCCAGGCCGTTGAAGAATTCGCCGGCAAGCCGCCCACGGCCGAGGAACTGGAGCGCGTGCGCCGTTCGTGGCTCAACACGATCGAACGCAGTCTGAACGATCCGCAGGCGGTGGGCGTGGCGCTGTCCGAGCCGGCGTCGCTTGGCGACTGGCGCATGTTTTTCGTCAGCCGCGAGCGCGTGCAAAAGATGACGGCAGAACAGATCGCTGCCAGCGCCGGCCGCTACTACCTGCGCACCAACCGCGTGACCGGCACCTTCATTCCTGAAGAATCGTCGAAACGCGCGGTGCTGCCAGCGGCGCCTGCCGTGACGGACGTGCTGAAGGACTTCAAGCCAGCGGTGTCGAACCTGGTCGCGGAAAACTTCGACCCGAGCCAGCAGAACATCATGCAGCGCACCACGTTGACGACGGCGGGCGGCGTGAAGCTGGCGCTGCTGCCGAAAAAGAACCGCGGCGAAACCGTTACGGTTGACCTGCGCCAGCATTTCGGCACCGAGCAAACCCTGTTCGGCAAGGGCACGGTCCAGGGCCTGACATCAGCGATGCTGATGCGCGGTACCACGCGCTATACGCGCGCCGAACTGGCGGATGCGTTTGACAAGCTCAAGATGACGGGTGGCCCGACGCATTTCCAGACCACGCGCGAACATCTGCCCGAGGCCTTGAAACTGGTGGCGCACGTGCTGCGTGAACCGGCGTTCCCGGAATCGGAATTCGAGCAGCTGCGCCAGCAGATCCTGGTGGGGCTGGAAGCGAGCCGCAACGAGCCCGACAGCGCCGCCGCGCGCGCCATGGCGCTGCACTTCAACCGCTATCCGAAGGGCGACGTGCGCCATGCGAACTCGCTCGACGAGGACGTGGCCGAGGTCAAGGCGGCGCGCCTGGCCGACCTGAAGGCGTTCCATGCCGACTTCCACGGCGCCCAGCCGGCCGAGATGGCGATCGTGGGTGACTTCGATGCGGCCCAGATCGCGCCGCTGGTGAACACGCTGTTCGGTGCCTGGCGCGCCCCGCAGCCGTTCGCACCGGTGCTGACCGGCCATGCCGATGTCGCGCCGCTTGCGCGCACGCTCGACACGCCGGACAAGGAAAACGGCTCCTACACGGCGCGCCTGAACGTCGACCTGAACGTCGAGGACCCGGACTATCCGGCGCTGATGCTGGCCAACTACATCTTCGGCGAAGGGGGCCTGAAGTCGCGCCTGATGGACCGGATCCGCCAGAAGGACGGCCTGTCGTATGGCGGCGGCTCGAACCTGATGGCGGGCACGCTCGACCGCTTCGGCGTGTTCTCGATCGGCGCGATCGCGGCGCCGCAGAACCTGGCCAAGCTGGATGCGGCAGTACGGGCCGAACTGGCGCGTGCAGTGAAGGAGGGCTTCACGGCAGAAGAGCTGGCCGGCGCCCGCTCCGGGCTGATGCAGCAACGCCTGCAGACGCGCACGAACGACGCAGCGCTGGCCAGCGGCTGGACCTCGTACTTGTACCTCGACAAGACGTTCCTGTGGTCGCTGGAACTGGAGCGCAAGCTGAACGCCGTCACCTTGCCCGAGCTGAACGCAGCGTTCCGCAAGGCGATCGATCCGGCAAAACTGTCCGTCGTGATGGCTGGCGATCAGTCCAAAGTCGGGGAGCCGGTCAAACCGGTCGTCGCTATGCCCTAACTACAACAGTTGCCCGACTTAAATTCCCTGGATTGTGACGCCGGGGGGAGCATGCGTTAAAATGTTTCCCTTCGGAATCATCGTATCACCCAGGGAGTATCATGAAAGGCATCAGCAAATTGCCGGCAGCAGGCGGCATGTCGTTCACCGGCAAGGTTGTCCTGGTCACTGGCGCGGCCAGCGGCATCGGTCGCGCCATTGCCCTGGCCTTTGGCCGCGCCGGCGCCTGTGTGGTCGTGGCCGACATCTCGATCGAGGGTGGCCACGCGACGGCGGGCATGATCGTGGAAAACGGCGGCAAGGCACTGTTCGTGCAGTGCAACGTCACGCGCGCGCTCGAGGTCGAAGCGCTGGTGGAAAAGACGATCAATTACTACGGCCGCCTGGACATCGCCGTCAATAATGCCGCAGTGGACGAAGAGCATCATCCACTGGCCGACACCGACGACGAGCAGTTCGACCGCATCATGAACGTCAACGTCAAGGGTGTCTGGTTGTGCATGAAATACCAATTGCGCCGGATGCTGGCGCAGGGCGGCGGGGCGATCGTCAACATGGCGGGCGTGGCTGGCCTGGTAGGCAGCCCGAACCATGCCATCTATGGCGCCAGCAAGCATGCCGTCGTGGGCCTGACCAAGAGCGCTGCCGCCGAGTACGCACGCGAGGGCGTGCGCATCAACGTGCTGTGCCCGGCAGCGGTGAAGACGCCGATGCTGGCGCGCGCGATCGAGCGCGATCCGGGCATCGAGAAAAAGCTCAAGGCAGCCCATCCAATGGGCCGCTTCGCCGAAGCCGGTGAAATCGCGCAAGCCGCGCTGTGGCTGTGCTCGGACATGGCCTCGTACGTCAATGGCCACGAGATGGTCATCGACGGCGGTTATACGGCCGTCTAGGTTCGCCGGCCCCGGTCTTACTTGGTTACTTGGGTCGGGGCTGTTTGAGGTCCTGGCTGGCCACGGCGACGCGGCCGGCGCGCACTTCGCCCACGGCAATTGCCACGGCGCGCGCGACGTTGCGCGCTTCTTCCTGCACCGCATGGTCGGCGTCGAACGTCTCGTGGCTGTCGGCATAGGATTCGTAGTAGCCGATGAAGCGGTTGAGCTGGCCGAAGCTGCCCGAACTGATCAAGCCCATCCATTCCAGCCAGTCCGACAGCGAGCGGCGCACGCCCTCGATGCCGGCCACGTCCCCATGCACGATGAGGCCGAATGCGCGCCCGGCCAGGTGCTTTGGATATTCCCAGCCGTCGCGTTCGATCTGCTTGGCGATCTCGGCATTTTTGCCCTGGGTCGAGGAGGGATCGGGATTGCCGCCGTCGGCGCAGACCAGGCGGTCGATCATCTGCTTGAGCACACCCGGCGTCTGGTACCAGTAGACCGGCGTGATGATGATGACGCCGTGCGCCAGCACCCAGCGCTCGTAGATCTCGTTCATCCAGTCATTGACCTGGCGCTCGGCGTGGTTCGGATAGCAGCTGCATGGCCAGTGGCACAGCGGCATCGCGGTCGACACGCAACCCTTGCACGGGTGGATGTGACGGTCGTAGTCGGAGTTGATCAGGCTGAGGTCGAGGATATCGGCCTCGATGCCGTCGGCTTCGATGATTTCCCGCGCCATTTCTGACATGCGCCAGCTTTTCGAGATTTCGCCGGGGCAGGTGCCGTCGTTGCGGGCCGAGGCATTGATGATCAGGATGCGGCTTTTGGTGTCCGGGTTCTTCTGGTGCTTTTCAGCCTCGAGCAGGCGGTCGCGCGCGGCTTTCCAGTCGATCGACAGGTCGTAGTCGGGATCGGCAAAGCCAGGGCCGGCCTTGACCGTGCGGGGCGCCTTGCGGCCGTCCTGGTAAGCGTCCCAGGCCACCGCCTCGATGGCGGCCAGCTCGTTTTCCAGCGCGTCGTAGCCGGGGTCCTGGAAGGTGCGACGAAATTGCAGGTGAAATTCGTTGCGCCCCAGTTTGGCGGGCGCCTGGCCCTTGCGTACCGTCGTCATAAGTTCTCCAATGTGAATGGAGCAATTATCGTGGCGACGGGTCAAAGGCTGTGTTCGGACGCGCACACAGAATCGCTGCACGAATCAAGTTTGCGTCCAAACCGACGATTTATCCGCTCATAGTTTCCCGGCAAATTCCGCGATCATGGCACGCAGCCAACGTTGGGCGTGATGACCATGATGGCGCTCGTGCCACAACATGCTCACCGAAAAGCCGGGGACGGGAAAAGCGCAATCGACGACGTCAAGCAGCGCCGTGCCATCGCGCACCAGGCGTGCCGGTACCAGGGCCACGAGGTCCGATTGCGCGACGATGCCAGGCACGAACAGGAATGACGACGCCGACAACACCACCTTGCGCTGATGGCCAAGCGCGGCCAGCCCGATATCCAGTGGCGTCGAGAATGCCCCGCCATCGAGCGACACAATGACATGCTCGAGCGCGCAGAATTGCGCGGCGGAGATCCCGGGACACAACGCCGGATGGCCACGCCTGCCGATCAGTACGTAATGCTCGGCGAACAGATGCCGGCTGCGCAGGCGGCCTTGCTCCTCGCCCGGCGTCATCAAGGCAAGATCGATGTCGCCCTTGGCCATCCTGGCTTCCAGCGCGTTCGGATCGAGGTGGTGCAGGGCGACCCGCACGCCCGGAAAGCGCTGACGCAGCATCAACACGCACGGCTGCGCGAGCGCTGCCTGCACGTAATCCGTGCAGGCGATGTTGACGTCGAACGCGGTCGCTTCCGGATCGAATCGATGGTGTTCGGCCACCGTCGCGCGAAGCTGATCCAGCGAACGGCGCAGCGGCTCGAGCAATTCCAGCGCCTTGCTGGTGGGCGCCATGCCGCGCTGCAGTGGGATCAACAGCGGATCGTCGAACAGCGTGCGCAAGCGGCGCAACTGCGCACTGACCGCCGGTTGGCTCAGGTGCAAACGCTGGGCCGCTCGCGTGACGTTCTGCTCGATCAGCAGCGCTTCGAGCGTGATCAGGAGATTGAGATCGGGCATGGTCTTGGTATTCATCCGGTAGATGATAGGCCAAAAATGATGTGATTTCACGGATACCTGGCGACCGATCACACTGGCGAGCTCTCCACATTCTTATAGGAAGCGCCCATATGCCCTCGACCACCAGCAAGACCGTGCTGCTCGTTCATGCACACCCGGAACCGACCTCGGCCACGCGTCACCTCGTTGAGGTCGCCATTCAGACCCTGGAAGCGCAGGGGCACACCGTCACGCAGTCCGACCTGTACGGAATGGGGTGGAAGGCGGTGTTCGGCCAGGACGATTTTTTAACCCGCGCCAACCCGGAGCGCCTGGCATTCATCGACGAATCGGGTCATGCCTACGCCACCGGTAGCCAGACGCCGGATGTCGAACAAGAGCAAGCGAAGCTCGCCGCTGCCGATGCCGTCATCCTGCTGTTTCCGCTCTGGTGGTTCGGCATGCCCGCGATCATGAAAGGCTGGATCGACAGGGTCTGGGCGTTCGGCCTGGCCTACGGTTACCAGGGCGCAGGCAACACCTATCGCTACGGTGAAGGTGGCCTGGCCGGCAAGCGCGCCATGCTGGCCGTCACCGTCGGCGGACCGGAAATCGATTACGGGCCCCGCGGCATCAATGGCCCGCTTGAGCAGCTGCTTTTCCCCATCACGCACGGCAGCCTGTTCTTTCCCGGCATGCAGGTGTTACCAACGTTTGCCGTCTACGACGCGGTTCGCATCGACGCCGGGCGCATGGCCCTGATCGAGTCCGCTTGGCAAACGCGGCTTCAGGATTTGTTTGATTCGGCGCCGATTGCCTTCCGGACGCAGAACGGCGGGGACTACCCGGACCGCCATGTGCTGGCTGAAGATGTGGTGCCTGGCCTAATTGGGCTGGAGGCACATATCAAGACGTGAGTTGAAACCGGGCGAGGTACACGATAACGACATTACAGAGTTTTTTACTTGTCTTACTCTGAAAATAAACATATTTCCAATATTCAATTATGAATGTAGCATATTGATATTTCCAATACATCCTTATACACACCAATACATTTTCATAAAAATTATTAGTATAAGATTTCAAGCGTGAATTCCGAGTCAGACGTAAGAGTTAAATATAGTTTGGTGATGCTATTCACTGTCGGGCTTTTTTCAGCGCAATACCTTCATCCCCATCCGGTTTGTTCATAATTTCATTTTACGAGAAAATAACGATGATCCGAAAAGCACTGCTGCCCATCACGGCTGCCCTCTTAACAAGCTCCGCAGTAGCGGCAACGATTGGTTTTGAGTCTGAGGACGGTGGTTACGGTTACTCGAATTACAGCTTTCTCGAGGACGGATTCAGGGTGACGTATTCACCGATCAGTGATTTCGGCTTTTATCTTATCGATGATCCTGCTGGTAATTTGGGTATGTGCAGTCCAGCGTGTGCTTCAAATGGGACGACTGCACTTTATGCGTTCAATGAAAGTAGTGTCACGATCGACCGCGAGAACAAAGGCTTGTTTTCTTTTACCTCGCTGGACGTTGCCAAGACATTTACCGGGAACGGTCGGCCTTTGAGTATGACCCTCACTGCGATGGGAATCAACGGCGTCATCACGAACACGATCTTCCTGGAAGAAAGTCTGGCTGAAACATTTTCAAACTTTAATTTCCAGGACTTCGTCAATATTTCGTCCTTAACGATCACGGGCGGACAAGACTTTCCGGAATTCGCAATAGACAATCTCGCCCTCTCCGCAACCGAGGTTCCAGAACCCGCATCCTGGGCAACCCTGATCGCCGGCCTCGGAGTCATCTACTCAGCCCGCCGTCGGCGTTCACCAAGCGCCCTGGTTCGATAACAACAACAGCCGGGGTCAGGTCTGACATTCGGACACGAGCTCAACAAAACGTCGACTCATGAAAGCGCTGCTAGGGGATGAAGGAAGAGGCCGTGTCTAAATGTCAGACCTGACCCCGGCTGTTAGTATTGATCCATGAAAAAAGCGGGCCAGGCTCAGGGCCCGGCCCGCTTTCGCGGGTCCATCGACGGCAGCAGGCTTACTTCTGCTGCTGCAGCAGCACCAGCCAGTACTTGGCCAGGTCGCCCGCACCACCACCGCCCTTGACGGTCTGGAAGGTCGAGATCGCTTCAGCTTTCTTGCCAGCGCGAACTTGTGCCATGCCGAGGCGCAGCTTGGCTTCTTCCGCGTTCTTCAGACCGCCCTTGGCGATACCTTGCTGGATGAAGCCGACGCCCTTGTCGCCCTGGTCCATGGTCGCGTACGCCCAACCCAGGTTGACGAGGCCGGCGCCGGTCTTGGCCTTGGCCGCGCCTGCTTCACCGGCAGCGATGTTCTTGGCATCGTCCGCCGCGCCCTTGTTGGCCTTGTCGCGCAGTGCGCTGTGGGTCTTGGCATTGCTGCCTTTGCCCAGCACGCCGGCAGCGTAGCCGGCATCCATCGTTTTCTTCGCCTCGGTCGGGAAACCGTCACGCAGCGACAGCTCGGCCAGATCGACGTATTCCTCGGCCGCCATCTGCTTGACGGCAGCCGCTTCGAGGCGATACACGTTGATCATGTTGGTCTGCGCATCGAAGCCCGACTTGCGTGCCACGCCGCGGTTGAGCAGGTCGGTCCAGAAGTCGTCGCTCGGGTAGTGGGCGACCAGCTTTTCCAGTGCAACCAGGTAACCGGCATCGTCCTTGACCTTGTTGGCCGACGAGGCCAGGAGGCGCAGGTCTTCTTCGCTCGGCTTCTGGCCGGCTTTTTCGGTGGCTTCAATGGCTGGCAGCAGCGCCGTCTTGGCGCTGGCGTAATCGCCGCCCAGGTAGTAGGCGCGGGTCAGTGGCGCGGCGACTTTTTCAGGCGTCGGGCTTTCTTTCTGGTAGCGCTTGAACCACTCGATCGCTTTCGGGTAATCCTTGGCGTTGTAGTGCATATTGGCCAGGGCCTGGATGAAGTCGGCCTGCTCGTTCGGCGCCAGGCGGCCCGATGCGATGACGGCTTCGAGGGCCGGGATCGAGATGGCGTTGTCGTTCGTTGCCGAACCCAGCGACAGCTTCATGCGGTTGACGACGTAATCTTCGTACGGCGTGCGGTTCGGGAAGGCTTCGGCCTGCGTCACACGGCTCTGGATTTCGGCGTAATTCTTTGCATCCATCAGCGGCTTGATCTGCGCCGGGTCGAGCAGCTTGAACAGCTCTGGGCGGACGGTGTCCTTCGGCGCTGCAGCCGCGGCGGCGGCGGCGGGCTTGTCCTGTGCGTTGACGGCAGGAATCACGGCAGCGGAGCTCAGGCCGACGGCGGCCAGCATCAGGCAGAGGCGGGCGAGACGGAATTGGGACATTGGTTATCCTTCTATCTAGACAAAAAATATACGAAATGTGCGTTTGGCAATATAGCAAAAATGCCAAGCTCGGACAAAAAAGTATTGTCCCATATATCCAGCTTTTTCTGGATTGGCAATTGTGCCGCAGCACGCACCGCCGCGCCCGTGTCGTTACATCGCGTTACTTTGCCGCTATCACGGCCCGTCAAAACCCGGGACCGGGCAGACCCCTGGCGCGTCGATCTCGCCGGCCAGCCAGGCCACGGCCGCAGCCAGCGCCGGCGGCGCGAAGCCATAGGTGAGCAGGGCAGGGCCGGGAAAGTCGAGCGCCTGGTATGGATTCCACAAGGCCAGGTGCAGGTCCGGCCGCCAGGTGGCGCAGGCCTGCGGCCCGTAGCGGCGGCGCGCGGTCGAGGCCAGGATCGTGAAGCGACCGTCGGCCGGGAGCGCCGCCCAGTCGAAAGTCTCGCTGTCGGCGAAGGTCACCAGGTCGACGTCGTAGAGCTGCGCCAGCGCTGCCGCGATGCTGCCCGCGGGCACGCCGGCTTCCGACACGCCGTCGCTGACCACGTCGGCACGTGCAACCAGGCGTACGCGCGCGCCGCGCGGTGGGCGCTGCGGCGAGCGCAATGCTGTCAGGCCCGCGCGCCAGGCGCGCGCCATCAGTGCGCGGTCATCCGGTTCGGCCGTGTACGCAACCGCGCCGGCCGGATGTGCGTCAGCCAGTTTGCCAAGGCGCGCCAGACGCGCCTGCACGGCGGCCAGTGGCAGCACGCCGTCGCGGATCGCCGCGGCAATCGCTTGCACGGTCTCGATCTGCGTATCGCGCGTGCCGATGGCCATGACCATGTCGGCGCCGGCCACCAGCGCATTCACAGCCGCTTGGCCGACGCCGTAGCGGTGCGCGATCGCATGCATGTCCATGCCGTCGGTGATGATCACGCCGTCGTAGCCGAATTGCTCGCGCAGCACGCCGGTGAGGATCGCCTGCGACATGGTGGCCGGATTGACGGGGTCCAGCGCCGGATAAACGATGTGGGCCGTCATCATGGCCGGTGCGTGGGGCGCAGCAATGCGAAACGGCGCGAATTCGAAGCGTTCGAGGTCGGCACGCGATTTGTCGACGTACGGCAGGTCGCGGTGCGAATCGACATGCGTGTCGCCGTGGCCGGGGAAGTGCTTGACGCAGCAGGCCACGCCTTCGCGCTCGCTGCCTTCCATCCAGGCCAGCGCAATGCGCGTCGCCTGCTCGGGATCGGCGCCGAACGAGCGCTCGGCAATCACCGGGTTGCGCGGGTTGTTGTTCAGGTCCAGCACCGGCGCGAAGTTCCAGTTGAAGCCGAGCGAACGCACCGCGCGCGCCACGGCCGCGCCGACCTCGCGCGCCAGGTCCGGATCATTGGCTGCGCCGAGCGCCATCGCGCTGGGCGGCGCCGGCACCCAGGTCGAACGCACGACGGCGCCGCCTTCCTGGTCAAGGGCGATCAGGGCTTGTGGCCCGATCGCGTCACGCAGCGCGCCCGTGAAACGCGTCAGCTGCGGCGCGTCGCGCATGTTCTGGCGGAACAGGCAGGCGCCGCGAATTCGGTAGGTACGCAGGAAGGCGTCGGTCTCGGCATCGAGTTCGGTGCCGAACAGGCGCACCATCACCAGTTGGCCGGCCAGGTCGAGGTAGTCGTTCATGGTCGAGATTCAGGCGGTTAGTTCGTCTTGGTGACTTTGCTCAGGTGGCGCGGCTGGTCGGCATTCATGCCGCGCGCCGCCGACAGTGTGGCCGCCATTGTATAAAACGCCTGCGCCGCGACGATCGGATCGAGGTCGGGGATGGCGGCGGTGGGCAGCGTCAGGTCGCGGCTGGCAATATCGGCCGGCGCCGCGAGCAGGACGCGCGCGCCCCGTGCACGCATGTCGTCGGCCAGCGCCACCAGGCTGGCCTGGGTCGGGCCGCGCGTTGCGAAGATCAGCAGCGGATAGCCGTCTTCGATCAGCGCCATCGGGCCGTGCTTGATCTCGGCACCCGAAAACGCTTCGGCCTGCAGCGCCGAGGTTTCCTTGAACTTGAGCGCCGCTTCGAGCGCCAATGGGAAGCTGATGCCGCGGCCGACCACCATGATGTTGCGCGCCGGCGCCAGCACGTCGATGGCGGCCGACCAGTCGCCATCCTGGCCGAAACTGCGGGCGGCGCGCAGCGCGTCGGGCAGGGCGGCGATGCCGTCCTTCAGTTCCGGGTCGTTCTGCCAGTCGGCGACCAGGCGCGCGCCGGCCACCAGGCTGGCAATGAAGCTCTTGGTCGCGGCCACGCTGTGCTCCTTGCCGGCATGGAGCGGCATCGTCCATTCGGCAGCCTCGGCCAGCGGCGAAGCGGCGTCGTTCACCAGCGCCACCGTCACGGCCCCGCCGGCGCGGAAGTACTGCATCGGTTCGACCACGTCGGGACTCTGGCCCGATTGCGAAATGGCGATGGCCAGCGTGTCGCGCGCGATGATCGGCGACTTGTACAGTGTGATGAGCGACATTGGCAGTGATGTCACCAGGCGGCCCATGCGCGACATGATCAGGTAGGCCAGGTAGCCCGACGCGTGATCGGAGCTGCCGCGCGCCACCGTCACGGCGCTGTGCAACTGTGTCGCACGGAGCTGTTCGCCCAGCGCGGCGTAGCGGTCGGCGTCCTGCGTCAGGGCGTGGGCGATGCAGTCGCCCGACGACAGGGCCTCTTGCAGCATCAGCGATTGGTGACCGTCAGCAGAGGCGGGCGTGGCATTCACAGGCATTCTCCTTCGATGTAGACAGCTTTGATGTTCAGGGCGCGGTCCAGGACCACGAAGTCGGCGTGACAGCCAGGCGCCAGGCGACCGCGCCGGGTTTCGCCGAGGTAGTCGGCGGCGTGGGTCGAGACGCGCTGGCTGGCGTCTTCGATCGACAGCCCCATGCCCACCAGGTTGCGCAGCGCCTGGTCCATCGTCAGCGTGCTGCCGGCCAGCGTGCCGTCGGCCAGGCGCACGCCGCCCATGCATTTGTGGACCACCTGGCGGCCCAGCATGTACTCGCCATCGGGCATCCCGGCCGCCGCCGTCGAATCGGTCACGCAGAACAGCTTGGGAATGCAGCGCAGGGCAGTGCGGATCGCTCCCGGATGCACGTGCATCAGGTCGGGAATGATCTCGGCGTATTCGGCGTGCGCGAGCGCCGCGCCGACCATGCCGGGATCGCGGTGGTGCAGGCCGGGCATCGCGTTGAACAGGTGCGTGAAGCCGGCCGCGCCGTGTGCAAGCGCTGCTACGCCGACGTCGTAATCGCCGTTCGTGTGGCCGATCTGGACCCGGATGCCGGCCTTCGTCAATTGCCGCACGAGGGCCATGTGGCCGTCAATTTCGGGCGCCACGGTGATCAGCTTCATCGGCGCCAGTGCGTGAAAGCGCATGACTTCATCGAGATGCGCCTCGCGTGCGAACGGTGGCTGGGCGCCGAGTTTGCCAGAGTTGATGTACGGGCCTTCCAGGTGCACGCCAAGAATGCGCGCCTCGCCCTTGCCGCGCGCCGCGCAGGCCGCGCCGATGGCGCTCAAGGCCCGGTCGATGTCTTCGACGGGCGCGGTCATGGTCGTGGCGAGCAGGCTGGTGGTGCCATGCTTCGCGTGCAGCGCGGCGATGACGTGCGGGGCGTCGCCGCCTTCCATCATGTCGCGGCCCGCGCCGCCGTGCACGTGCACGTCGATAAAGCCCGGCACGATGTAGACGTCGTCGTTGTTGGCCGGGTCGACCCGGCGGCCGTCGATGCCGTCGACGCGCGCGCCGAAGCGCAGCGCGCCGTGCACCCAGCCGGCCGGAGTGAGGATGTTGCCCTTGATGGGGCGGCGAGTGTCGTCGGTCATGTGCTGGCGTCCTTCAGATGCAGTTCGATCATGCGCAGCGCGCCGGCGGCGGAGTCGCCATGCGGTGCACTGCAGCGTGCCAGCGTTTCGGCTGGCAGGTAGGCGCGCAGCGTGTCACCCAGGCCGCCGCACAGCGCCAGCGGCAAGCTGCCCGACGGGTCGAGTGCGCGCGCGATGCGGGCGGCTTCTGCGCCCGCCTGTGTCAGGATCCCGGCGGCCACGGGATCAGTGGCGCCGTGCGCCACGACAAAGCGCGCCAGGCCTGCGTAATCGGTCTGCGTGGCGTGGCCGAGCCAGACCTGGATCGGATCGCGCGCGCCGCCGCAGGCGCCAATCACGGCGTCGGCAAAGGCGCCCCCTTCGGCGCGGCCGTCGAGCACCTGCTGGATGTGGCCGATTGCGCGCAGGCCCATCCAGGCGCCGCCCGCTTCGTCGCCGGCAGGAAAGCCCCAGCCGCCGACTTCGACCCGTGTGCCATCCTGCCGCAGGGCTTCGCCGACGCTGCCGGTGCCGATGGCGACGATCGCGCCCGGCTGTCCGCCATGGGCGCCCATCAGCGTCGTGAAGCCGTCGGTGTCGAGCACGAGGGCGCCAAAGCCCGGATCGGCGGCGCGAAAGGCGGCCGCCCATTCCTTGTTGTGGACACCGGCCATGCCCAGGCCGATCGCGCAGGCCGCCATGGGGACGGTGTCGATGCCGATTGCGGAGAAGGCCTGGCTGGCGGCGGCAAGCACCGCGCTCCAGGCCTTGTCGATGCCGTGGCGCAGGCCGGATGCGCCGCTGCTGCCGGTTGCGAGCACGGCGCCGTCGCGGCCGGCCAGGCGCACGCGGGTGTTGGTGCCGCCGCCGTCAACGCCAATGAGATAGTCGATCATGGTGTGCAATGAGTGCCGGGAAAAGGGTCATCGCACTATAGGCAGGGCATTCTGGCATGTCAACAGGTATTTAACTGGTATTGATTATAGCGGCCAACTGGTACGGACTCACTCTTCTGTAAGGAGGCGAGTATTCAAGCCGTTGAGCGAATTGGTATCGCAATTGGTATTGCACGAAGCCGGTCGACCAGTGGCATGTTTGCCTGCGGGAAAAAGGGCACTGGCCAGGTCGGCAAAGTGGTATCGTTCATGGAATATCCCGAGGGAATACCCCCAATGCCCGACCTCTTGCCCCCGCACCTCCCGCCGTCGAACCTGGCGTTTGCCACCGGTGGCGGGGACATGGGCGCGCTGCTGCGCGCGCTCGACTGGGCGCATCATCCGCTTGGCCCGCTGGCGACCTGGCCGCAACCACTGCGCACCGCAGTGAGCCTGATGCTTGGTGCGCGCCAACCCATGTATGTGGCCTGGGGGCCGGCGCTGCACCTGCTCTATAACGATGCCTATCGCGTCGTGCTCGGCGCGCGCGGCGCGCATCCCGAACAGACGTTGGGCCAGCCGTTTGCCGAGGTCTGGGCCGATGTCTGGGAAGAGGCCCGCCCGATATTGGCCACCACGCTGCAGGGCAACCCGGTGCACGCAGAAGACCATGGCTTCGTCGTGCACCGCAACGGCTACCCGGAGCAGATCTACGCCACCTTCTCGACCATCGCGCTGCGCGACGAAGCGGGGCAGGTGGCTGGCGTGTGCTGCATGTGCGCCGAAACCACGGCCCAGGTGCTGGCCGCGCAACAACGCGACCACGCGCTGCACGAGCTGGAAACGACCAATGAAAAGCTGCGCATTGCGGCCGATGCCGGCGAATTCGGCCTGTTCGACCATTCGCTGACCCACTGCGACATCGTCTGGAACACGCACGCGCGCACGCATTTCGGGGTGCCGCCCGACGGGCCGGTGACCCACACGCTGATCGACGCCGCGTTTCATCCGGATGATCGCGAGCGCGTCGTGGCCAGGGTGGCGGCGCTGCTGGCCGCGCCGGGCGATGGCCACTACCGCGACGAATACCGCACGGTGAGCGCCATTGATGGCCGCGAACGCTGGATCGCGGCCAGCGGGCGCCTGCTGCGCGATGCTGCGGGCGCCCCGGAACGCCTGGTCGGCACCACGCTCGACATCACCAGCCGCAAGCTGTTCGAAGCGAGCGTGCGCGCCACCGCCAACGAAGCCATGGCCGCTGCCGAAGCGAACGCCAAGTTCCGCACGTTCTTCGAGCAGGGCACGCACTTTGGCATCCTGATGACACCGGGCGGCACGCTGATCGAAGCCAATCGCGTGGCCCTTGACGCCGGTGGCTACGCGCGTGGCGACGTGCTGGGGCGCCCGTTCCAGGCCTGCGGCTGGTGGAGCGGTTCGCCCAAGGTGGCGGCCGAGATCGCGGCCTGCGTCGCGCTGGCTGCGGGCGGCGAGCGTGTGCGCTGCGAGCTGCCGTACTTCGTGGCGGGCGGCGGCGAGCGCTTCATCGATCTCGTCATCGCGCCGGTCATGGGCGACGACGGGGCCTTGCTGTTCGTGGCCGCCACCGGCAGCGACATCACCGAGCGGCGCCAGGTTGAAGAACGCCTGCGCATGCTCGACGCGATCGGCGAAGCCACGCGCGTCGCGCACGATCCGAAGACGATCATGGGCGAGGCCACGCGCCTGCTGGGCCAATACCTGGACGTCACGCGCGTGGCCTATGCGGATGTCGAGGCCGACAACGACCGCTTCACGATCCGCCACGACTGGGTGACGCCGGGCGCCATCAGCACCGTGGGCGTGTATTCGCTCGATCTGTTCGGCTCACGCGCCCGCGCCGACATGCGCGAAGGCCGCACGCTGCTGATCCACGATGTCGAGCGCGAACTGACGGACGAAGACGGCGCCGCGATGTTCACCCAGATCGACGTCAGGGCCATCATCTGCTGCCCGCTGGTCAAGGGCGGCAGGCTGGCGGCGATGATGGCGGTGCACCAGCGCACGCCGCGCATCTGGACAGCGGGCGAGGTGGCGCTGGTCGAGGCGGTGGTCGAGCGCTGCTGGGCGCATATCGAACGGGTGCGCGCTACGGAAGCGCTGCACGACGCCGACCGCCGCAAGTCGGAGTTTCTCGCCACACTGGCGCACGAGCTGCGCAACCCGCTGGCGCCGATCCGCAACGGTCTCGAAATCATGCGTATGGGCGCGGACAAGCCGGGCAGCGCCTTGCGGCTGGGCGGCGTGCGCGCAATGATGGAGCGCCAGGTCGGCCACATGGTCCACCTGATCAACGACCTGCTCGACATCGCGCGCGTCTCGAGCGGCAAGCTGGTGCTGCAGATGCAGCCGGTCGATTTGCGCGACGTGATCGCAACGGCCATCGAAACCAGTAAACCGCTGATCGACGCTGCCGGTCATGCGTTGTCGGTCGATCTGCCGCTGCTGCCGGTGCCGGTCGACGTCGATCCTGTGCGCATCAGCCAGGTGGTGAGCAATCTGCTGTCGAATGCGGCCAAGTACACGCCGCACGGCGGGCGTATCGTGCTGACGGCGCGCATCGAGGGTGATGAAGCGGTAGTGACGGTGCGCGATAACGGCGTGGGCATCGCGGCCGACATGCTGGCAGCCGTATTCGAGATGTTTACCCAGGTGGCGCGCAGCATCGAGCGCGCCAACGGCGGACTGGGGATCGGGCTCTCGCTCGTGCGGCGCCTGGTCGAACTGCATGGCGGCGCGGTCAGCGCGCAGAGCGCCGGCGTGGGTATGGGCAGCAGCTTTGCCGTGCGCCTGCCGTTGATGACGGCGGCGCTCGTCGCTTCACCGGCGCTTGCGCCGGCGGCGGCCGGCGCGCGGCATGGCGGGCAAGGCGTCGCATTGCAGGTGCTGGTCGCGGACGACAACGTCGACGCCGCTGCCACGCTGGCGGCGCTGCTCGAGATTGCCGGCCACACGGTGCGCGTCGTGCACGACGGCGCGGCGGCGGTGGAAGAAGCCGCGCGCTTCCAGCCTGATCTCGTGTTCCTCGATATCGGCATGCCGTTCATGGACGGCTACGAAGCGGCGCGCCGCCTGCGCCAGCTGCCCGCGCTCGATGGCGTCATGCTGGTGGCGCTGACCGGCTGGGGCACCGAGGAAGACCGCGCCCGCTCGCGCGCGGCGGGTTTTGATCGCCACCTGCTCAAGCCAGCCTTGCCGGACGACGTCGAAGCGGTACTGGCCGCGGCCACCGCAGCAACGGCGGCGGCAGCGCGTGCGCCGGCGTGATCCGGCACTTGGCTGCCCGGGCGCCACGCAGTGTCATAATGGGCGCCGCTGAAGGAGAATATCGCCATGATCCGCCCGGTTGTTGCCTGCCGTACCAATAAGCTGCTGCTGCCGCTGCTCGCCGGCCTCGTGCTGGCCTGCGCCGCAACGGGGGCAGGCGCGGCGCCATCGACGTTCGGGCCGGTGATCGGCAGCGCGCTCCTGTGCCGCAGCCAGCTCGATAACGCCTATTTTCACGCCTATCTCACCGAGTTTTTCGGCCCGGCCTACAAGCGCGAGGGCGGGGCCTACTGGTTCCGTACCGAGGCGTCGCTGTGGGGTTCAAAGGTGGAGCAAGTGATGGTCAGCGACGACACGAGCGCCGTGGTGTTCGTGGCCGCGATCCTCGAGGCCAAGCCGGACGAACTGGAAAAATCGGTGCGCGCGGCGGTGGGTACGCCGTTTCGCGCGGCCGATGGCTCGCGCTACCCGTTGCGCAAGTCGATCCCCGGCAGCACGATCGCTTACGCGAACGACAAAAGCAAAATATACTGCGCCAAGTTCAAGCCGCTGAGCGGCCCGCAGAGCATCCCGCCGAGCATCCCGCCGAGCATCCGTTAGTCATTCATGTACAACCACTATTTCCAGCTCTCGCACTCGCCATTTTCGATCGCCCCCGATCCGCGCTACCTGTTCATGAGCGAACGGCATCGCGAAGCGCTGGCGCACCTGTTGTACGGGATCGGCAGCGGCGGCGGCTTCGTGCTGCTCACCGGCGAGATCGGCGCCGGCAAGACCACGGTCTGCCGCTGCTTCATCGAGCAGGTGCCCGCAAACTGCCGCCTGGCCTACATCTTCAATCCGCGCCTGACGGCGCAGGAGCTGCTGCAGACCGTGTGCGACGAGCTGCATATCGAGGTGGCGCCGGCAGCCGCTGGCGCGGGCGTGAAGGGGTATGTGGATGCGATCAACCGCTACCTGCTGGCGTCGCACGCGCAGGGCCTGAACAACGTGCTGGTGATCGACGAGGCGCAGAACCTGTCGAGCGACGTGCTCGAACAACTGCGCCTGCTGACCAATCTCGAAACCAGCGAGCGCAAGCTGCTGCAGATCATCCTGATCGGTCAGCCCGAACTGCGCACGATGCTCGCACGCCCCGAACTCGAACAACTGGCCCAGCGCGTCATCGCACGCTACCACCTGGGGCCACTGGGCGAAGCCGAAACAGGCGCCTATATTGCGCACCGGCTGGCCGTGGCCGGCGCGGTCGGCGTGCCATTCCCGCCCGCGCTGACGCCGCTGGTGCACCGCCTGGCGCATGGCGTGCCGCGCCGGATCAACCTGCTGTGCGACCGCGCGCTGCTGGGCGCGTACGTGGAAAACAGTCCGCAGGTCACGCGCGCCATCCTGCGCCGGGCGGCCACCGAAGTCTTTGCTGACGATCCGGCCGCGCGCCGTGCGCCGCGGCGCTGGCCGCTGCTGGCCGGTGGCGCGCTGGCCTGCGTGGCGCTGGGCGCGGCGGCGTGGCAGATGCTGCCGCAGCATGCGGCGCGGCCGGCGGTCGCCAGTGTTGCGGCGGTCAAGCCGGCGCCAGTTGCTTCGGTTGCGTCTAGCGCACCGAATACGCCCAAACCTGTCGCCGCTGCTGCCGCTGCACCCGGCGCGCCGTTGCCGACGCTCGAGAACGAGACTGCGGCGCTGGGCGCACTGGCGGCGCTGTGGGGTCCGTCATTCGCCAACCTGGCCGGCGCCGATCCGAAATCCATGTGCGAGGCTGCGCTGCACGCCAACCTGCGCTGCCATGCGGGGCGGGGCGGCCTGTATGAGCTGCGCCTGCTCGACCGGCCGGCCGTGGTCACGCTGCACGACGGCCCGCGCACTGGCTATGCGGTGCTGGTCGGGCTGGACGAGCGCAGCGTCACGCTGGCGCAGGGCGACCGGCGCGAGCGCGTCGACATCGCGGCCTTCGTCGCGCGCTTCGGTGGCGAATTCACCACCTTCTGGCGCATGCCGGCGGCGTTTCGCGATGTCGTCGCCCAGGGCGACCGGGGCCCGGACGTCGACTGGATCGCCCAACGACTTGCAGGCCTGCACAGCGCAACGGCGCCGGCGCTTGATGCGCCGCTCGATGCGCGCACCAAGGAGTGGTTGCGCGCCTTTCAGGCCGCGCAGGACCTGAAGGCGGATGGCGTGGCCGGGCCGCGCACTTATATGCGTCTGAACCAGTTGTCGAACGTGGCCGAGCCCCGTTTGCTGGCCACTGGCGGGACGGGAAGCTGATATGTCGTACATTCTCGAAGCACTCAAGAAGGCGCAAGCCGAACGCCAGCTGGGCAACGCCCCGACCATCCACGCACCGGCGCCGTCGTACGCCGCGCCGCGCGCAGGGCAGGGCGTGCAGCGGCGCTACCTGGCGCTTGGCGCGGGCGCCGTCGTGGTCGCGGTGGCCGTCGCGTTGCTGTGGCCGCGTTTTGCGGGCGAGGCGCCCGTGCGGCTGGCAGCCGTGACGCCGCCTGCAGCGGTGCTGGCAACTGCGCCAGCGACCGCCCCGGTAGCGACGCCTGCACCGCCCGCTGCTGTGATACCCGCACCCGCCCCGGCTGTTCAGCCTGCACCTGCACCTGCACCGGTGGCCGAAGCCCGGCCAGTACGTGTGAAGCCCGCACCGACGCCGGTCGTGCCGGCGGCATCATCATCACCACAGCCGTCACCGCAGCAGCGCGAGACCGCGCCTGCGCCTGCCACCGTGGCCCCGCAGCCGGTCGGCGACGACCAGCTGCGCACCCTGCAGCAGTTACCGGATACCCTGCAGCGCGAAATCCCCAAGGTCGCCTTCGGCGGCTACATCTATTCGCCGACGCCTGGCGAGAGCCTGCTGCTGGTCGACAAGATGCTGCGCCGCGAGGGCGAGGAGGTCGCGCCGGGCCTCGTGCTCGAGCGGCTCACGCCCAAGGCCGCTGTGATGAATTACCGTGGAACCCGCTACCGTGCTGCCTACTGAATCGGATTCACGCGTGTCCGGCCCCGTACTGGCGGTGGTCGGCTGGTCGGGTAGCGGCAAGACGACGCTGCTCGAGCATCTCGTCGCCGGGCTGTCCGGCGCCGGCCTGCGCGTCAATATCGTCAAGCACAGCCACCACGATATCGAGCTCGAGCCGCCGCGCAAGGACAGTGCGCGCCTGCGCCTCGCCGGGGCGGCCGAGGTCATGATCGCCTCGCCGTACCGGATCGCCATCATGCGTGAGCTGCGCGCCGCCCCCGAGCCGCCGCTGGCCGAGCTGCTGACGCGCCTGTCGCCGGCCGACCTGACGCTGGTGGAAGGCTACAAGTGGGAGTCGCTGCCGAAGCTGGAAGTGCATCGTCCGGCGCTGGACAAGCCGGCCTTGTACATCGACGATACGACGATCGTGGCGGTGGTGTCGGACGTGGCCCGTCCCGCGACGCTGCGCGCCGGCGTGGCCTGGCTCGATCTGAACGACATCGGCGCGGTGCTGGCCTGGGTAGGCAAATGGGCCGGCGCCAACCCTCAAGTTCCCGCTGGCGGTGTCGTTAAAGACTAACGAGTCTTATTCTGGAGGAAGATATGGACGTCACGAATATCGCCAAGCTGGCGACCAGCATGGCAGAAACCGGTATCCGTCAGGAAGTGGGCATGACGATGCTCAAGCGCGCCATGGACATCGAAGCCTCATCGGCAGCGCAGATGATCGCCTCGCTCCCACAGCCGCAGAACCTGCCGGCGCACCTGGGCAATTCGATCAACACGAAGGCGTGAGCAACCCGGCGCGATGCCGGGTTTTTTCGTTGTAGCTTAGTGAAACGCGCGCAGGATGCGCGATTCACCCGAGCGATCCGCGAACTGCTCGTTGGCCAGGCGCGTGGCGGCCATCATGCGTTCGAGCTGGGCGTCCTCGAAACGGGACAGCTCTTCATTGGCCGCTTCCAGCGCCAGTGATAGCTTGGTCCGGGCGCTCTGATACAGCGCGCTCGAGTATTGGTCCGTATTCTTGAGCAGTTCTTCCGCGTTCTCGATCACGAGGCGCAAGTCACCGATGAGTTGCTCTTGCGACTGGACGCGGGTTTCCGGGGTTTCCATCGATTTCACCTATAAGCCGTTGATTAACGTCTTAAAATATAAACAAGGAAGCCCGGTTCTGTTTGTTAAGCCGCAAACATAACAAGCTGTCTTTCTGTCTATTTTTTAGCGAACCGTGATTTCGACGTCGCCCAACGTCACGATCTGACCGGTCCGGATCTTGGCCGTCTTGCGCAGTTCCTGCTTGCCGTCGACCTTCACCACGCCACTGGCAACCAGGTTCTTGCCGGCGCCGCCGCTGTCGACCAGACCGGCCAGCTTGAGCAGCTGGTTGACTTCGACAAATTCCGATGTCAACTCGAATTCGATTTTTTGCATGTTTTCCTCGGGTGTGAAAAGGGCGGCCTGATGGTCACGAGGCCGCCCGGGTACTGGGTGTTTATTCGACCGGATCGGGCCGCGTCATATCGATTGGCACGATCCACTGGTCAAACTGCTGATCGTCGACAAAACCGCTTTGCAGGGCGGCCTGGCGCAGGGTCAGGCCTTCCTTCGATGCAGTCTTGGCAATCTGCGCGGCGCGATCATACCCGATGTGCGGCGCCAGTGCCGTCACCAGCATCAGCGATTTTTCCATCAGCTCGCCGATCCGGACCAGGTTCGGCTCGATGCCCTGGGCGCAGTGCGTGTCGAACGAGCGCATACCGTCGGCCAGCAGGCGCGCACTTTGCAGGAAGTTGTGGGCGATCATCGGCTTGAACACATTGAGCTCGAAGTTGCCCTGCGAGCCGCCGACGGTGATTGCGACATCGTTGCCGAACACCTGGCAGCAGAGCATCGTCAATGCTTCGCACTGGGTCGGATTGACCTTGCCTGGCATGATCGAGCTGCCCGGTTCATTCTCGGGGATGGTGATTTCGCCCAGGCCCGAGCGTGGGCCGGACGCCATCCAGCGGATGTCGTTGGCGATCTTCATCAGCGCGGTGGCCAGCAGCTTGAAGGCGCCATGGGCCGAGACCATTGCATCGTGACCGGCGAGCGCCATGAACTTGTTCGGCGCCGACTTGAACGACAGGCCGGTGCGCGAACCGAGTTCGGCCGCGATGCGCGGTGCGAAATCGGGATGGGCATTGAGGCCCGTGCCCACGGCAGTGCCGCCGGCCGCCAGTTGCAGCAGGCCCGACAAGGTGGACTTGAGCGCGCTTTCGGCAAATTCGAGCTGGGCGACGTAGCCGGAAAATTCCTGGCCAAGCGTCAGCGGCGTCGCATCCTGCAGGTGGGTGCGGCCGATCTTGACGATCGGCTCGAAGTCGCGCGATTTGCGCAGCAGCGTGCCGCGCAATTGCGCCAGGGCAGGCAGGACTTCCTTGGCCAGTGCCCAGGCAGCAGCCACGTGCATTGCGGTGGGGAAGATGTCGTTGGACGACTGGCCCATATTGACGTGGTCGTTCGGGTGCAGCAGGCGTGCTTCGCCGCGCTCGCCGCCGAGCAGCTCGGAGCCGCGATTGGCCAGAACCTCGTTCATGTTCATATTGCTTTGCGTGCCTGAGCCGGTCTGCCACACGGCCAGCGGGAATTCGCCGGGATGGCGCCCGTCCAGCACTTCGTCGGCCGCGCGGATGATGGCGTCGGCCTTGTCGGCTGGCAGCTTGCCCAGCGAGCGGTTGACGGCGGCCGCGGCGCGCTTGACCTGGGCGAGGGCGGCGACCAGTTCGGGCGCCATGCGTTCGGTCGAGATGTGGAAGTGGTGAAGCGAGCGCTGGGTCTGCGCACCCCACAAATTGTCTTGTGGCACTTCGATGGGACCAAAGCTGTCTTTCTCAATCCTGTTTTCCATGGACATGTCCTGATATGCAAGAGGCTGGGATTAAAGAGTTTATCCCAATGTCCGTTAATGACGCTTGGGCTTCACTTTTGTTAGTTGCTATGGCCAGCCGCCTCCCTGTATTCATCATGTGTGCTTTGTTCTCCTGCGGTGTCGGCGCAGCCGAGCTCGGCGAGCCGCGCATCAGTTCGTATATCGGCCAGCCGCTGGCGCTGGAACTCGAGCTGACTGCGCTGGCCTCGCCCGCGACCCCGGTCCAGGCACGCCTGGCGCACCCGGACGTGTACCGGGGCGCGAACATCGGCATGCCGGCCGTGCTGTCGACACTGGCCATGCGTGTGAGCCAGCGCGATGGCCGTCAGTTCCTGCGCGTGACGTCGTCGGCGCCGGTTGAATCAAGCCGCCTGCATTTGTATCTTGACCTGGCCGATGGCGGGACGCGCGATGTGCGTCTCGTGACGCTCTTCATTGCACCGAATCCGAATCCGCCGGCGCCAGCGGTTCCATTACCGATTCCGGCACCGGCGCCCGTGCCCGCGAAGGCGCCGGTGCCGGTCGTGGCGGATCTTTCTGCTGCGCCCGTTTCTGCACCCGCTGCGGCGCCCAAGCCGATAACGGTCAAGCCAAGGCCACCGAAACCACCGAAGGCGCCGAAGCCGCCACATCCGGTCACACCGGCGACGCCGGTCGTCGCCGAGAAAGTGGCGCCGGCGCCTGAGCCTGCTGCAGTCACACCAACGTCGACGCCAGTGCCCAAGCCGCTGCCTGTTGCCTTGCCTGCATCTGCATCTGCATCTGCTGCGACCTGCGCACCGGCGTCCTCCGTCGACAATGCAACTGTGTGCGCCGCACTCGATGTCAAGAATGCCCAGTTGCGCGAGCAGATCGGCACGCTGGAAGACAAGGTGCGGGTGTTGCAGGTGGCGCTTGGCGCCAGCCCGTCCGCCGTCGTGCAGGACAAGGTCGCGCCGCGGGCCGCGCCACGGCCATCCCGCAAGCGGCCTGCGCCGGAACCGGAAGCGTCCACGCCGTGGGGCTGGATCGCCGGCGCAGTGGTCGCCGTCCTCGGGGTCGCGGGTGGCACGCTGTTCCTCCTGCGCCGTCGCAAGCGGGCAGCGCCAATGATCCAGCCCATGCCGCGTACCTCACTGATGGCCCGTCTGCGGCAGCGTTTCGCGCGCAAAACGAAGGCGCCGGTGCCGGTCGAACCACAGCTGGACGAGCCGCACAATGAAATGTCTACACAACTTTGATTTTGCGCTATAATTGCCTCGTGATCGACAAGGTCACAGACAGCACAGGGTCTGGCGCAGTCACCAACGATAGGTGGCGCGATCCGCAGACGACCGTTGAGGAAACGCCTGTGTCTGGAAGCAGTTCGCTTGCCTACAGTGGCAACGGACGCCGGCAGCAACCGGCACGAGGCGACGCCAGCAGATAGCTGGGGTTCGTCCTCTCACCGAATTCGCCATCCGGCTTCCAGCCCGGTGGCCACCAAAGCGCCCACCGGGCGCTTTTTTGTTGCCGGTGCCCGTTGGGCACCTTTCTTTTGCCTGCCCATAAAAAAAGCACCCGAAGGTGCCTTGATCGATGATCCGATGGCGGATCAGTGTGCGTGCAGGGCGCGACCGACTTGATCGTCCCATGGATCGGTCACGTCGCGGATGGCGCGGTCATTGGCCATCAATTGTTTCAACAGGTCGACCTTGCTGAGGCGCTTGGCGCCTGTCAGTTCCGGCATGCCAGCGACTGCCGGGGCTGCCTGAGCCCGGGCTTCCATATTCAATTGCGCAAACTCGTGCCAGTCGCCCGCCTTGGCGGCATGCGTCATCTGGCCCGTCAGGCCAGCCAGGTTTTCGTACATCGCAAGGACATCATCTGCGTTCATAAGGTTACCAAAGCATGGTTTCTCAGGCCGGATTCCCGGTTGTCTGAATCATTTACGGATGGGCATGTGGAAACTTTAGGGTAGCCCAGGAAATATTTTTAATGTTTTTTGCATGGCTGCACATGGCGCAAGCTGCGCGCCCGCTGGCATACTGTGCGCATGAACCATGACGACATCTCCCGCAGTACTCTCCAACACTACAACGAGCATGCCGAGGATTTCTTTGCCGGTACGATTGACCATGACGTAAGTCAAAACATTGCCGCTTTGCTGGGTGCGATCACAACGCCAGCGCCGCATACGATCCTCGACCTGGGTTGCGGGCCCGGGCGCGACCTCAAGACCTTCAGCGGCCTTGGCCATCGCGCCATCGGCGTGGATGGCAGTGAACGGTTTGTCGCCATGGCCCGGGAATACAGTGGTTGCGAAGTATGGCAGCAGGATTTTTTGCACCTGGATTTGCCGCCGGCAATGTTCGATGGCATTTTTGCCAATGCAGTGCTGTTCCACGTTCCGAGCGCGGCGTTGCCGCACACGCTCGATCAGTTGTTCGGCACGCTCAAACCGGGCGGGGTGCTGTTCACGTCGAACCCGCGGGGCGAGAACCAGGAAGGCTGGAACGGCGAGCGCTACGGTACCTACCATGACTACGACAGCTGGGAGCGCTTCCTGCTCGCGGCCGGCTTTGTGGCATTGCATCACTATTACCGGCCGCCCGGTTTGCCGCGCGAACAACAACCTTGGCTGGCAAGTGTCTGGCGCAAACCCATGTGTTAAGCGCCGCACAGAGCTAACCGAAAGTTACTCCTAGTGTGAAGTCTCATCCACGTCACGGGCAAGGAGATTGCAATGAACAAGGATCAAGTCAAGGGCAAGACCAAGGAAGTCGCCGGCAAGGTGCAGCAGAAGGTTGGCGAAGCCGTCGGCAGCCGCCAGCAGCAGAGCGAAGGTCTGTCGAACCAGGCGGAAGGTAAGGCCCAGAAGAAAGTTGGCGACGTCAAGGATATTGCGAAAGGCAATCGTTGATGCACTTGCGCTGATGTATCGCTGCTGATTCGTACGGCAGCATCAACAACAAAGCCGCGCAGTGCGCGGCTTTGCTTTTATCAGGACGCTTTCGCGGGACTGTCCCCGGGTCTATCCGCGGGTCTGTCACCCAGTATGTCTTCGATATACAGCATCTTGACCAGCACGGACAGCACGGCCGCCAGTGGCGTAGCCAGCGCGACGCCGGCAAAGCCGAACAACGTGCCGAAGATCAGTTGCATAACGATCACGAGTGCGGGCGGCAGTTCGATGGCTTTCGCCTCGATCATCGGCTGCAACACATAACCTTCAAGCATATTGATCGCTGCAAACAGCAGCAGCGCGTACAGCGCCAGGTCAGGGCTGATCGACAGCGCCAGCAAGACGGCTGGAATGCCCGCCATGATCGGCCCCAGGTAGGGGATGAAGTCGAGCAGGCCCGCGATCACACCCAGAATCAGCGCCAGGGGCACGCCAAGCATGCTGAGGCCAACCGCCGTGGTGACGCCGACGATCAGCATCGAGACGGCCTTGCCCAGCAGCCAGCTGGACAGGTTGTCGCCCATCTCCTGCATGACCTCACGTGCGCGGCCACGCTTCTGTTGTGGCACGAGACGGATAAACCCTCCAGTGTAGACACCCGGCGACGCGGCAAAATAAATGCCCACGAAAATGATGATGACAATATTGCCCAGCGCGCCGATGATGCCGCTGAAGAACAGGCCGGCATTCGGTACGAGCGAACCCATCTGCTTGACGATGTCTTCGGGTGGCGGCAGCTCCGCCACGAGGCGCTTGAGCAGAGGATGTTGCGCGACTTCCGCTTGCAGGCGCTCTACGGCCGCAGGGATCTCCTTGGCCAGCTGACCCGATTGCTCGGAAATCTGCGGCGCCATTGCCCAGCCGCCCAGGCCAAAGATGGCAGTGAGCAGCAGCACGACAATGACCAGGGCGATATTGCGTTTGATACCCGTGCGTTGATGCAGCAGCGCGCTCAGTTTGTAGAGCAGGATCGAAAACAGGATGCAGGCAAAGATCAGCAGCAGCGCGTCGGCGGCGAGCACGACTGCTGCCAGTCCCAGAATGAACAGGACGCCGATACCGTTGACGAGTGTGACGCGGCGCGCGAGCTTGCGCTGGGTGAGGGGAGTCTCGGGGGCCGTTGCGTCGGAAGATGGCGGTGTGTGGGGATTCATGGTGGTGTTCGATCGCGCATTAGAATGTTATTGGAATTGGTGTAGTCAAAACCGCTTTACGACAACTGGTGTAGTTACAGCTGGTGTTGGTAAAACGATAGCATTCTTAACGGCAAGATGGCGCATCGTTCGATCGTTGCACTAAGTGCGTGCGCTAACAGAAGAGCTGGAAGCATTGCGTTAATCTGTACTCATCGCATCGCCAACCGGCCATGCCAAATCACAGGAGATCACCATGAACAAAGACCAAGTCGAAGGCAAACTGAAAGAAGTTGGCGGCAAAATCCAAGAAGGCGCCGGCAAACTGGTGGACAGCAAGGAACAGCAAGCCAAAGGCCTGGCAAACCAGGTTGAAGGCAAGGTCCAGAACGCAGCTGGCGACGTGCGTGAAGCAGCAGAAGACGCAGCTGACCGCGCAAACCGTCCACGTCCATAATAAGGACTCATTCACCAGCCGCTGATAGCGGCAGGTGAATGGACGAAGAAAAAGCCGCATCGTTTCCGATGCGGCTTTTTTACGTCTGGTACAACCGCCTTATTTTGCCGGCGTCTCAGCCAGATGGCGTTTGAAGTACGCTTCAATCAAGCCATACACGTGGCGCTGGCTGGTACGTCCCGAGATGCCATGCTTGGCACCAGGGTACGTCATGAGGTCGAATTGCACGTTGCGCTTGACGAGCTCATCGATCAAAAGCGTGGTGTTCGAGAACAGCACGTTGTCGTCGGCCATGCCGTGCACCAGCAGCAATGGCGATTTCATGCCATCCAGATGCGCAAACACGCCGCTGCGTTTATAGGCTTCCGGATCGCCCTTCGGCGTCGCGCCGACGAACTGTTCGGTGTAGTGGGTGTCGTACAGCGACCAGTCGGTCACCGGCGCCACCGACACGCCCATCGCGATCTTGTCCGATGCGGCCGACAGCAAACGCAGCGTCATGAAACCGCCGTAGCTCCAGCCGAACACGCCGATGCGCTTTGGATCGACAAAGCTCTGCTTGGCAAGCCAGTCGATGCCGGTCACCTGATCTTCGACTTCGTGCTTGCCCAGATTGTTGTACAGCACGTCGGTGAAGGCGCGCTCGCGGCGGCCCGAACCACGGTTATCGAGGCGGAATACCACGAAACCCTGCTGCGCCATGTACTGGTCAAAGTAATTGCCCCAGGCGCGGGTCACGCGCTGCGAGTGCGGGCCGCCATAGGTGAACAGGAACACCGGATAGCGCTTGCTCGCATCGAAATTGGCCGGCTTGATGATCGAATAGTGCAGCGTCTGGCCATCGTTGGCCTTCATCGTGCCGTATTCGGTGGCCAGGTGGTCGGCCATGTGGCGCGTGTACGGGTGATTGGCATTGAGCTCGTTCTTTTCGATCCACTCGACCATTGCGCCATCGGCGCGGCGGATCGACACTTGCGGCGGCGTGCGCGGGTTCGAATAGGTGTCGACGAACAATTTGCCATTGCCGGCAAACGCGGCATCGTGCCAGCCGTCGCCCTGCGTGATGCGGGCCGGCTTGTCGGCGCTGCTGCCGTCCAGGGCCAGCGCATAGGTCTGCTTGTCGATCACGGCGTCGCGGTTCGACGACACGTATACCTTGCCGGCGCCTTCATCGACCGCCAGCACATCGTCCACGCCCCACGTACCGCGCGAGATCGGATGCAGCAGCTTGCCGTCCAGGTCGTACAGGTACAGGTGGTTGTAGCCGCTGCGCTCCGACGCCCAGATGAAGGCCTTGCGGTTTTTCAGGAAGCGCAGATCGTTGTGGATGCTGACCCAGGTCTTGGAGTTTTCCGAAAACAATGGCCGCTGCGCCAGCGAGCCGACGTCGACAGCCACCAGATCGAGGCGCTTCTGGTCACGCGTCTGGCGCTGGTACACGAGCGTCTTGGCATCGGCGCTGAAATCGGCGCGCACCAGATAGATATCCTTGTCCGCGCCCAGGTCGACCTTGCGCTGCACGCCCGTGGCCGGGTCGACCAGCATCAGGTCGATCAGCACGTTCGGATCGCCCGCAGCCGGGTAGTGCTGGTCGATCACTTCAGTGCGATCGGCGAAGATCTCGAAGCGGCGCACGACCGGTACCGGCGCTTCATCGTAGCGGCGATAGGCAATGGCCGAATCGTCCGGCGCCCAGTAGTAGCCGGTGGTCTGGCTCATTTCTTCCTGCGCGATGAACTCTGCTGCGCCGTTGTGCACGGTGCCCTTGCCATCGGTGGTCAGTTGGCGCTCGGCGCCGCTTTTCAGGTCGATCACGACCAGGTTCTGGTCACGCACGAACGAGACATAGCGGCCGCGCGGCGAGATTTTCGGATCGGTCACGCTGCCCGAGGCGACCTTGCGTGCGTTCTCTGGCTTGGCCGCATCGACGAGGTACAGGTCACCACCGACCGGCACCAGCAACTGCTTGCCGTCCGGCGACCAGAAATAATTCAGGATGCCCGACAGGCCGGCGGTGCGAGCGCGCTCGCGGCGTGCTTTTTCTTCGAGTGACAAGGCCTCGTTCGGCACCAGTTGCTTCGAATCCACCAGGCGCTGCGTGGCCTTGCTCTTGGTATTGTATTCCCACAGGTCAAGTCGGTACTGGTCGTCGGCGCGCGGGCGCAGGAAGGTCACGCGTTCACCGTCCGGCGACACGCGAAGATTGCGCACGCTGGCGCCGGCCAGCGAAGCATCGCCATAAATACGGTCGAGGGTCAGACGTTCAGCCATGGCAGGAACGGCCGTGAGAGCAGCCAGAAGGACGAGGAGAGGGCGCATAGTTTCTCTGGTGGATGTTTAATTGACAGCAACCGCGAGACGATACCAGAGTCAGCCTGCCAGCGCTGTAATGACATGTCATAAAAACTAGGACGCCAACGCTTTCGCCACACCCTCGCGAATACGCTGGCGCGCCAGCTTCTCGAATTGCCACGTCAACAGGACCGCCGCGACCGTCAACGCGAACACGAGGCCGATCCAGAACCCGGTGGCTTCCATCGGCGCTGCAGGCGTCCACGGGAACCATTGCGGCGCCAGCCCCAGCACGCAACCGAGTGGCAGCGACAAGCCCCAGAAAGAGACCAGCTGGATCACCATCGGCGGGCGCGTTACCTGGTAGCCACGGATGGCCGAGGCGGTGGCCACCTGGGTCGCGTCCGACAACTGGAACAGCGCCGCGAACAGCAGCAGGTGTGCCGTCACCTGCTGCACGGCCGGATCGGACGTGTAGGCGGCTGCGATTTCCCAGCGGAAGATGGCGATGAACAATGCTGCCAGAGCGCCAAACGTCAGCGACACGCCCACGCCGACCCAGCCGACGAAGCGCGCCCGCACCGGGTCGCCTTCGCCCATCGCCTGGCCGACGCGGGTAAGCATGCCAATGGCGAAACTGAGTGGCAGCATGAACACGAGCGACGCAAAATTGAGCGCGATCTGGTGCGCCGAGACTTGCACGACGCCATAGCGCGCCACCAGCAGGCTGATCAGGCCAAAGGCGCTGACCTCGGCAAAATACGTCACACCGATCGGCAGGCCCAGGCGCAGCATGCTGCCGATGGCTGCGGCGTTCGGCCCTTCGAAGCGGTCGAACGGGTAGGTCATGCGGTAGGCCGGCGAGCGCCGCACCCACCACAGCATCACGCCCAGCATCAGCCACATGCCGCTGGCCGTGGCAATCGCGCAGCCAACCGCGCCCAGGCGCGGAAAGCCCAGCTCCCCAAAGACGAGCAACCAGCTCACCAGCGTGTTGTACAGCAGACCGAAAATGGCAATCCACATGATCGGCTTGGTCTGGTTGATGCTCGTCGTGTACCCGTACAGCGCGCGGTAGACGCCAAAGGCCGGCAAGCCGACGCTGATCACGTGCACGACCAGCGACGCCCGCGCGGCCACATGGGCATCCAGCCCGACATGGTCGAACAGCAGCGTGCACAGGTTGGCAAACAGCATCGCAATGGTGCCGACCAACAGGCCTTTCCACATTGCCTGACGCACCGAGTGGGGCACCTGGTCGTGCCGCGCGGCGCCCATTTCGTGCGCGACGACGGTATTGATCGCCATCATCGTGCCCATCACGGTCACCAGCACGATCGACCACACGGCCGTGCCAAGCGACACCGCCGCCAGTTCTTCGGCGCTGACGTGCCCGGTCATGGCGACATCGACCACGCCCATCCCGACCGTGGCCAGCTGGCCGACCAGCACGGGCCACGACAGGCGCCACAGGGTGAGAATTTCGGTACGGATCGGTGTGGCGGAGGTGGTCATGATGCAGGCTCGGCTTAGGGAACCCGTGATTTTACTGACTTATTGTCAAGGCCGGTGGAAGCCGCACTGTCCACGCGCTGCAACGTGTCGTTTATCCGCGCGCATCCATTGCGCTTTCACAACGGCCATGCGCGCGATCTGACCGACCGTAGCGTGTCAGCCTGAGGGAGAATGCAATGAAAGCGCTGTTGCCCTACTACGAGCGCGAGCTGGTCTACCTGAACACGGTCGGCCGCGAGCTTGCCCACCAGTATCCGAAGCTGGCCGCCGAGCTGGGCCTGGGGCCGGAAGGCAGCGAGGATCCGCATATCCGGCGCCTGATCCAGGCGTGCGCGCTGCTCAATGCGCGCACCGCGAAAAAGCTCGACGACGATTACCCGGAATTCACCGAGGCGCTGCTCGGCAGCCTGTATCCGCATTTCCTGCACGGCATCCCGAGCTGCTCGATCGTGCGCGTCGACGACAGCGACCGCCAGGCCAGCTCGGCCACGCTTGGCCACGTGCACGTGGTGCCGCGCGGCACCGAGATGACGTCGCTGGTCGCAGGCGGCGCGCCATGCCGCTTCCGCACGACGGCCGACCTGGCGCTGGCGCCCGTGACGGTCACGCGCGCCTGGTTCTCGCCGGTGGCGCAGATGCCGCCGCCGCTCCGGCTGCCGGCCCGCGCCAGCGCGCGCATCAGCATCAGTATCGACAGCGCCATACCATGCCGGCTCTTGTCCGGACTTGGCCTGGCGCGCCTGCGGCTGCACGTCGACGGCGACGCGTTGCTGACGGCCGCGCTCATTGACAGCCTGTGCCTGCACACGCTGGAAACGTGGGTCGAGACGGAAGGGCAGGACCGCTGGCGCCGCCTGGACCGCCCGGTCTTGTCGCTCGGTGGCCTCGAGCCTGACGAAGCCCTGGTGCCCGAACCGGCGCACGCCCATCCCGCCTACCGCTTGCTGACCGAATACTTTGCCTTCCCCGACAAATTTCACTTCCTCGACGTCGACCTGGCGGCGCTGACGCCGATGTTTCCCGCCGGCGCGCGGCGCTTCACGCTGCATGTATTGCTGACCGGTCTGCACGCAGACGCCGGCCCGGCGCGTGTCCTGCGCGCACTGTCGCACCAGCACTTGCTCGCGGGCTGCGCACCGGTGGTCAATTTATTCCAGCAAGCGGCGGCGCCGGTGCGCATCACGCACCGTTCGTCCCTGTACGACGTGGTGCCGGGCCGGCATGAAGAAGACGTCGAGGTGTATAGCATCGACGCGGTGCAGGTACTGACAACGCGTGGCGGCAAGACAGCCGGCGTGACCTATCGCCCCTGTTATGGCCTGCGCCATGGCGAAGGCGGCGAAGGCCAGCGCTACTGGTACGACCGCCGTATTGATGGGGGCGACCGCAGGCACCGTATGCAGATCGCCTTCAGCGACGACGACACGGCACTGGCCGGACCCGAGCCAGCAATCGCGTCGATCGACCTGACCTGCAGCAACGGCCCGTCGGCCTGCGCGGTGGGCGTTGGCGCGCCGGGCGGCGACCTGGCCAGCGAAACGGCGACGGGTGGCGTGCCCATCCGCCTGTTGCGCAAGCCATCGGCGCCGCTGCACTTTGGCAACCGCGACGGCACCGGCTGGCGCCTCGTGGCCCAGCTGGCGCTGAATCACCGCTCGCTGGCCCAGCTCGACGCCTTCCGCGACACGCTGGCGCTGTACGACCTGGCGCGCTCGGGCAGTTCGCAGCGCCAGATCGCCGGCCTCACCGCACTGACCACGCTGCCGGCGACGGCCTGGCTGCGCAACCGGCATGGCGCCACGCTCGTGCACGGGACCGAGGTGCGGCTGACGCTGGACGAAGAAGCATTTGCTGGCAGCAGCGTGTTCGTCTTCGCGCAGGTGGTCAGCCGCTTTCTGGGGCTGTATGTTCACCTGAACAGTTGCACGCGACTGGTGTTGGTCTCTGGCCAGAGCGGCAAGGAACTGCTGCGCTGCGAGCCACGCAGTGGCAGCCTGACGCTGGTGTAGTGGGTGATTGCCGACCTGCTGGCGCACCCGCAGCGCTACGAATTTTTCCAGGCGGTGCGCCTGCTGCTGCGCTGGCTCGGCCGGCAGGAGATCGGTCCGGAGCAGGCGCTTGGCGGCGTCATTCGCTTTCGCAACAGTGTCGGGCTGGGCTTTCCACCGAGCGAGATCGAGGCCATCGAGCCCGGCACCGGCGACGTGCCGGCAATCACGATCACACCCGCGATGATGGGGTTACTTGGCACGATGGGCGCCTTGCCGCTGCACTACACCGAACGGTTCGCCGCCTGGGAACTGCGCAACCGCGACGACGGGCCGCGTGCCTTTCTCGATCTGTTTTCCAGCCGCCAGGTAGCGCTGTTCTACCGCGCCTGGTGCAAGTACCGCGTGCGGCAACCGTTGGCGGCGGGCGTCGACCGTTTCCAGCCGCTGCTGCTGGCGCTGGCTGGCGTGGCGTCTGGGTGTCAGGACGTGGCGAGTGCCGATGCCATGGCCCGGTTTGCCGCACCGCTGCGCAGCCGCGTGGTCAGCGCCGACCTGATCGCTGGCGTACTCGGCGCCTGCTTTGGCGTGGCAGTGCATGTCGAGCAATTTACCGGCCGTTGGGATGTGCTCGCACCGGACCAGCGCACGCTGCTGGCCCAAGGCAATTGCGTGCTGGGAGCGGGCGCGACGGCAGGGGCGCGGCTGCTGCGGCCCGAGCTCGGCATCCGCATCCGTCTGGGTCCGGTGAGCGCCGCTGAGTTTGAACGGTTCCTCCCGGGGCAGGAGGGCAGCCGCGCATTGGTGGCCTTGCTCCGGCGCTTTGCCATCGACGTACCGTATTGCGCTCTGCAAGTCGTGCTGCGGCGCGAGGCGGTCCATGGCGTCAAGCTCGGCGGTTCGGCGCGGCTGGGGCTGAATGGCTTCCTGTGCACACGAGGCACGCCACATGATCGCGACGACCTGTGCTACCTGCTCGAGTGACACGTTCGATTCCTGACGGCATACGCGCGCCACACATGTGACGGGCAGCCTACAATCGATGTCAACGAATTAACAAACCATCGACCAGGAGGCACCATGCAACAAGCAGAAAACATGCAGCCGGCAGATCATCTCGAACCAGCAGCAACCCAATCACTCGACGGCCGCCGCGTCGCGGTCCTGATGACCGACGGCGTCGAGCAAGTCGAATACACGAAGCCGCGCCAGTTCCTCGAAGCGCAGGGCGTGACGGTCGTGCTGATCTCGCCAAAGAAAGTGGGCGAACAGATCCAGGGCTTCAATCACCTCGAACCAGGCGACAAGCATGCGGTCGAACTGAACGTGGAAGACGCCAACGCAGATGACTACGATCTGCTCCTGCTGCCGGGCGGCGTGGCCAATCCCGACAATCTGCGCTCGAGCCCTGAATCGATCGCCTTCATCAAGGCCTTTGGCGACGGCGACAAGCCGATTGCCGCGATCTGCCATGGCCCGTGGCCGCTGATCGACGCCGGCATTGCCGAGTCAAAGCACATGACCAGCTGGCCAACGCTGCAGATCGACCTGGTCAATGCCGGCGCCGAATGGACCGATGACGAAGTGGTCGTCGACGGCAAACTGATCACGAGCCGCAAGCCGGACGATATTCCGGCGTTCAATGAAGCCATCATGAAGCAATTGATGGTGCTGCAAGAGGCTGGTACCGATCCAGGGCCAACCTCGTAATGTACTAGTCGTCAGCGGCCGGTTCGTGTCACTGCAAGTGTTCCCACAGCGTGACGCAACCGACCGCAATCAACACCAGGCCGCCGAAGATTTCGGCGCGCTTGCCCGCCAGGGCACCGATGCGGCGGCCTACCAGCATTCCCAGTGTCACCATCGTCAGCGTTGCCAGGCCAATGGCCAGCGCCGGCATCAGTATGCCGGCGTTGGTAAATGCCAGGCTGACGCCCACGACCATGGCGTCGATGCTGGTGGCGAAACCCGTCAATGCCAGCAGCCACAGCGGTCGGTTCGAGTCTTCGGCGTCTTCCGGCGGGGATAAGCCCTCGTGGATCATGCGTACGCCCAGTCCGCAGAGCAAGACGAATGCCACCCAGTGATCCCAGCTCTCGACGTAGGAAGCGGCAATGCTGCCCAGCGCCCAGCCGACCAGCGGCGTCGTGCCCTCGATCACGCCGAACAGCACGCCCACCTTCAACGCATCCTTGAACCGTACATGATGGCGGCGCGCGCCCATGGCAATGGCGACGGCAAAGGCGTCGGTAGACATGGCGAAGGCGAGGATGAGGATGGCAACGAGAGACATGACAGCTTTCCGATCGGGCACGACAAAAGGCATGTCGCGTGGCCCGAACGTCACGCAAACATGCCAATGGTCTTGCCAACCAGAAGGCTTGCGCACCATGACGTTGAGCGTCAAGTATGTTGATGCGACAAACTTCCGAAAGAGGAAGCAGGCTACTCCCCAAGGGCGGCGCTATGGTAACTCAGCGGTAGCTAATCGGCAAGGCGCGTGGCGGGCACGCCATCGGCACATCCGGGCATCAGGCAAGGGCGGCGCGGCGCCTTGGCGCCAGTGTGAGCGCACGTCCGAGCGGCAATTCGACGCCGTGATGGAACAGTGCGCCGGCGATCATGCTGGCAATCCAGGCGAGGATCACGCCAGCAGTTTGCACGAGCACGTCCTGCGGCGCGAAGCGGGTGAATGCCGCATTGATGACGAGGCACACAGGAAAGTGCACCAGGAATATGGAGAACGAGATGTTCCCTGCGACGCTGACGACGCGCCATTGCCCGGGTGCGGTCGACGCGGCCTGCATGCGGCCGAACGCGACCAGGACACACGCGACGAGCAGCGCAAGGGCAATGCGGCTGCGAAAGTCGACCGTCAGCGCGAGCAGCGCCGGTACGGTCATCATCAGCAGCAGAATAACGACCGAACGCGGCCGGCGGGCGGGATCGCTCGCCCACCAGGCCAGCGCACCCAGGCCATAACTACCGAGAAAGTAGGGCGCCCAGACGTCCCAGTCGGCGTCCAGGTTGAAGTACAGCAGCGAGGCGCCGGTGGCAATGGCCGTCACGGCCGGGATCAGATAGGCGGGCATGGGTCGTGCCGATGCGCGGCTGCAAGCCCACAGCAGGATGCTGAACATGGCATACAGCTGCAGATCGATGGCGACGTACCAGGCGCCGGCCGAGAGCGCGTCGTAGGCAAGCACGTCGTGCAGCAGGAACGCGTGTGCGAGCAATTGTCCGCCGCTGGGTGGGGCGGAGATGGCATCGTGTGTCATCCAGAGGCCTGCCAGCCATGAGGCGGCAACGGCCAGCAGGATCGCCACGAAGAATGGCGGGGCAAGCTTGGTGTAACGGCGCAGGATCGTTGGTACGGGGTTGGCGGGGCCGGTCAGGCCGTGCGGCGACAATGACTTTGCAGCGAGGAAGCCGCCGATGACGAGGAAGACCTGGACTGCGATGCGGGCATCCTGGGCCAGCCAGTCGATCAGGTCAGGGAGTGCCTCGCGGGTGTAGTCGGCCATGGGGCCGTAGAAGGCCAGGTGGTGCAGGACGATCAGCTGGGCGGAGATGGCTTTCAGCAGGTTGATTGAGGCGTATTCTGCGGAGCGTTGTGGCGGCGTGATCAGGGTGGTGCTGGATGCAGACTTCATGTGGTTTCTGGATGGTGACGCGGGTGCGGGCGCGCTGCAGGGGTTCTGCCGACGAGCTTGTCAAGGCGCCATCATAGCCGAGCTTGCTAAAAAAGCATGGCGCGGGGCTAGTGTGTGCGGGATGCTGCCTGGTGTTTGATCTTGGGCTAGCGGTGAATAGCGATGCCATTCACCGCATTTGATGCAGTAAATGGCTTGCGATGCGGATGTTGTACTTTGCTGAAACAGGACTCATCGGCTCAGTGCAAGCCGTGTGGTTGCTGCTATTGCAGTCCAGCGCCTTAGCGCATGGATGTCGGTTGGTCGTTGCGATAGCCTGACTATGTCGTTATTGCAGTTATTGCTGCTGAGACGAATACGAATTCAAGATTCTGTCGAGTTCATGGTCTGGAACATCAGTGACTTCGACGATGTCAGCATTGAATAGCCTTTGAAAACTCAAGGGAACTTTTGAATTGCTTAATTTGATGGTTGATGCTTCTGCGGGCTTTTCAACAATGAGTTGTGTACGAACACTTGCACAGCCGCCGCATTCAAATTTCAAAAGGTAATACCCTCTCGGCAAGCGCAATTTGCTGATTTTGGCGGTGTTCATTGGCTGGGTAATCAGCAAATGTCGCCCTGAAATGTCGTAGACCGAAATCAGTCCATCGTTGTCCTGAATTGTGTTTTGTTGCTTGGTAAACTCAAAGTAGTAATCTCCCGTTTCTCCCCGCTTGAGGCGGCTTGCATTTGCTTGCGAGATGAATGAAAAAAAGCTGAGCTGATGTGTTGCTGCCTCCAACGGCGAGCGGGCTTGCTGCTCAGGGGTAAATGCTGCCAGTATCGCGAAGACGGATAGTCCCAGGGTGAACGATTCTTTGCGGTTGGCTGGACGATAGATGCTGCACAGAATTGTCGAAAAGATCGCCATCAGGCATAGCGCGATCCAGCCCGCTCCCAGGTAAGGTGAGAACTGTTCTCGTAGCACCGCCGAAATGCGGAGTACTGTTACATTCGTTGTTTCACTGCCGGCGCGTATCAGCTCGCTAAATCCGACAAGAAAACCGCCGAATGCTGCTGCCATGTAGTGGCTACGGTCTTGTGGAGTGTGTTCAGGTGTGATCGCGGGCCTGGCATGATCCTCGGGATTCGATTGCATTTGTGTCCCTTTCCATTGGATGGTGGATGTGCTGAACAGAGGTGGCGCGTGGCCGACCTCTTATCTTGGGACAGGTAGTGGTTCTGTTGTCGATCGTGAACAAACTCGCGTGAGAAAGAAATGACGATTAGTTGATCTTGCTCATCATGCCGAAGGTGGTTGGGTGTAGCGGGCGGGTGGTTGCGGACGTGGGCATTTGATCTGCGTTGTTGTCAGCTGTAGAGCAAGAAATCGCCTTGGCGATTTCCCTCTGGTCAGGCGAATCGGAGAGCCTTGCGCTTGCAAGCGCAAGGCGGATTTCCGGCGGGGAGCGGTGCTCCCCGAATTCCCGGAAATCCCCCGCGTCCCGCGGGTTCGATTCCCGCCGCCTGGAGCGCAGGCGAAAAAAAACCGTCCACAGGACGGTTTTTTAGGAATACTGGTGGAGGCGGCGGGAATCGAACCCGCGTCCGCAAGCACTCTACAGACAGTTCTACATACTTAGCACTATCATTTAATTTAGCCCGTACAGCGCGGATGTGCACGCTTTGGACAGGCGAGTTACCTTAAATTTCGGAAACAACCAAGTAACCCGGCTGAGTCCTAGCCTCTGTAAATGACTCTACTAGTCTTGCGACTCACCCCAGAGGCGAGGTGTTGTAGAGCTAGCAGCAATTAAGCTGCTTGTGCGTACGAGTTATCGTTTGCAGTTATTGATTTCTGGATGTATTTACGAGGTAACCAGTCCTCGGTATGCCCTGCGCTGCTTTGCAACCCACGTCGAAACCAGGTCGCCCCCAGTGTCGAGAAGTTTTATTGTACCCCATGAGTGGATGATGTACACCGGTTTTCATTAGAGAAGACTTAAAGTCGCTGCTGGTGAGAAACCCGCAATGCATGCTTGAAATGCAATATGCTCGTCAAATTCTTCATGTAACGACAGGGTCCGTAATGACATGCATCGTTTGTGGCGGTCCGCAGATCGCAGGACTGACTGGCTGGCACGCAAGATGCCTTGGATGTCGCTATGAAAGCGCCGCATTGACGCCGGCGATCAATGTGCTCAGTATCGCGCCCATCGATGAAGCACAGCGCGAGGCAGGGCTCAAGGCATTGCGCGTCGAGAATTTCAACACGATCGTCGGCTATGCGAAGCAGCATGTATCAGCCAACAAGCCACGTTTGCTCGACGTAGGCAGCGCGCACGGCTGGTTTCTCGAGGCAGCGCGCGGCCAGTTCGATGTGCTGGGTGTCGAACCCGATGCCGAGGTGGGTGGGCGGGCGGCTGCGCGTGGCTTGCCGGTGCGCTCGGGTTATTTTCCGGATGCCGTGGGGCGCGACGAGCGCTTCGATGCGATCGTCTTCAACGATGTGATCGAGCATATTCCCGATATTCATCGTGCACTGGCAGCTTGCCACGCGCATCTGAATGACGGCGGCATCCTGATCCTGAACCTGCCCAATAGCCGCGGCTTTTTCTATCGCATGTCCAAGGTGCTGGCCCGGGTTGGCTGGCGCGGACCGTTCGAGCGCATGTGGCAGAAGGATATGCCGTCACCGCACGTCCATTATTTTGACCCGCGCAATCTGCGCGAACTGGTGCTCAAGCAAGGGTTCACGATGGCGAAAACGGCCGAGTTGCCGGCACTGCGCGCAGAAGGCCTCATGGAACGGCTGCGTTGCGTGGGCAAGGCCGCGCCGGTGTCGCTGTATCTGCAATACATCGCGATCCGCTGCGCCATCCCCGTCTTGAGCATTTTCCCGAGCGACATCATCGTCAGCATTTTCAAGAAAAAAGCCGCAAGCTGATCAGCTTGCGGCCAAGGGGAGGTGTGCGGTTGTCGCGTGCTTAACGATTGCGGTTGGCAATCTCGTTGCCCAGCATGCCGCCGCCGATCACGCCGGCCACGGTGGCCAGTTTCTTGCCATTGCCGCCGCCGATCTGATTACCGATCAGGCCGCCGATGACGGCGCCGGTACCGATGCCGACATAGTTCGGTTGTGCTGGCGCTGGTTCTGCGTAACGCCGCTGTTCATAGTGCACTGGCTTCGGCGCAGCGTGCACCACGCGGGTTTTCTCGACCACGCGCACCACCGGCTTTTCCTTGATGATCACGGTCGGCTGCTGCTGTTGGGCCACTGGCTGGGCATACGCCAGTTGGTTAGCGGGCACCATCGCCGGGACCATGGCAGGAACCAGTTGCTGCTGGTTGGCCGCGACCGGCACCAGCTGGCCGTTCTGGACCATATAGCCGTTAGGCACTTGCAGGCCAGGTTGCTGCATGCCAGGCTGCTGCAGATTGTAGGGCGAGGTGGCGGCCAGCGGCATCGGCTCGGGCGCGCTCTTGGACGATGGCAGCAGACCAGTGATCGCTGCGGCACCGGTCAGGCTGACGATGATGACCGACGCTGCTGCGGCTGCCATCATTGGGTGAATGCGGTTGGTGGTGTTTTCCATGATCTGCTCCAGTAAGCTATTGCTTGTTTGTATGGATGTAGATTACTGGCGAGCCCGCTTCCAAGCTAGACGCATCCCTGTATCAATCGTAAAGAGATGTAAGCCGGCATCCTTGGCGGGCACAAACAAAAATGGCGCCCGAAGAGGGCGCCATCGTGGAAGCAAGTTAGTGTAAAGCGGCGGGGCTACGCGATCAGGCTGCCCGATCCGCGCGCGACGTGCGATCTGCAGCATCGCGCAATGCAGCCAGCAATTGCTCCGGTGTGTCGAACAGGTAATCAGCGCCCCAGGTCGACGGTGCAATCGCGCCGCAATAACCCCAGGCGCAGGCTACGGTGACCATGCCGGCTGCCTTGCCGGCTTCGATATCGCGCAGGTCGTCACCGACATACCAGCACTGTTCTGGTGCAACGCCCAGGCGGCGGGCGCCTTCGAGCACGGGCGCCGGATGCGGCTTGGCGAACGCCGTGGTGTCGCCCGAGACGATGCAACCGGCGTGCGCCAGTGCGATCTGCGGGACCAGCGGGTCGGTGAAGCGCGAGGGCTTGTTGGTGACGATGCCCCATGCCATGCCGGCTTGTTCGATGCCGGTGAGCAGCTCGTTGATGCCGTCGAACAGCGTCGTATGGGTCGACATCGCCGTTTGATAGCGGTCGAACCAGGCCAGGCGCAGTTCTTCGTAGCCGTCGTCGCCCGGCGCCAGGCCAAAAGCAGCGCCGATCATGCCGCGCGCACCGGCCGAGGCCGTAGGGCGCAGCACTTCGTACGGCGTCTCGGCAAGGCCGCGCTCGGTGCGCAGCCAGTTGACGGCCGCAGCCAGGTCGGGCGCGGTGTCGGCCAGCGTGCCATCGAGGTCGAACAGGACGGCGCGCGGCGCCGGAATCGAAGGGGGGAAGGTCATCGGATCACAGGGGTTTGGTGCACGCCACCATGTAGTTCACACTGGTGTCGCTGTTGAGCGAATAGATCTTGGTCAACGGGTTGTAGGTCAGGCCCTTGAGGCCATCGACCTGCAGGCCGGCCTGGCGCACGAACTGCGACAGCTCGGCGGGCGTGATGAACTTGCCGTAGTCGTGCGTGCCGCGCGGCAGCATGCGCAGGATGTACTCGGCGCCGATCACGGCGAACAGGTACGACTTTGGATTGCGGTTGAGCGTCGAGAAAAACAGGTGGCCACCCGGTTTGACCAGGGCTGCCGCGGCGCGCACGATCGAGGCGGGGTCGGGCACGTGTTCCAGCATTTCCATGCAGGTCACCACGTCGAATTGGCCCGGTTCTGCCAAGGCCATGTCTTCGGCAGCGATGTGCTTGTAACGCACTTCAACCCCGGATTCCAGGCTGTGCAGGTCAGCGACCTTCAGCGCTTTTTCCGACAGATCGATGCCGGTGACTTTGGCGCCTTTTTTCGCCATCGACTCGGACAGCACGCCGCCGCCGCAACCGATGTCGATCACGTTCTTGCCGGCCAGCGGCACGCGCGCATTGATCCACTCAAGGCGCAGGGGATTGATCTCGTGCAGCGGCCGGAATTCCGAGGTCGGATCCCACCAGCGGTGGGCCAGTTCGCTGAACTTCTGAATTTCTGATGGGTCTGAATTTGTCGTCGTCATAGCTCGGAATAATAACCGACCTTCTCCCGATTCGGGAGAAGGTCGTCCCCGCGCATGCGGGGAGCCAGATGTACTTGAATCGTCGATACCTAAAACGACGTCGTCCCCGCGAAAGCGGGGACCCAAGTTCAGCGTGAACGAAACGCTTGCAAACTTGGGTCCCCGCCTGCGCGGGGACGACGTGCTTAATGCAACTACTGTTGACGATTACTTGGCGGCGCCGCGGGTGCCGACCACTTCGATTTCCACGCGACGATTCTGTGCGCGGCCTTCGGCAGTGGCGTTGTCCGCCTTAGGCTGGCTCTCGCCCTTGCCTTCGGTGTAGATGCGGGTTTCTTCGATGCCCTTGCCCTTCAGGTAAGCCTTGACAGCTTCTGCGCGGCGGATCGACAGTTTCTGGTTGTACGCATCGGTACCGACCGAGTCAGTGTGACCGACGGCGATGATGACTTCCAGGTTCATGTCGCCCAGCTTGCCGCTCAGCTCGTCCAGCGATGCCTTGCCGGCTGGCTTCAGGATCGCCTTGTCGAAGTCGAAGAATGCGTCGGCCGAGTAGCTGACTTTTTCCGAGGTTGGGACTGGCGCTGCTTCAGGCACTGGTGCCGGTGCTGGTGCAGGAGCGACTGGCGCTGGTGGCGCGACACACTTGCCGTTTTCAAGCTTTTCTGGCTCAACGCACAGTGGCGCGTCGCAACCTGGGACCGCATCAGCCGGGGTCCAGTAGCCGGTACGCCAGCACAGACCGAAAGGATTGCGTGCGATCACGCCGCGGCTGTCCTGCACATAAGCGCTGTATGGGGTGCGCGCTTGCAGGTCAGTGGTCAGCGGCGCATAAGGTGGGGCGCTTTGGGCAGAAGCGACGCCCGCGATGGCGGCCGTTGCTGCGAACAGAACAGTGATCATTTTTTTCATATTCTTTTCCTTTCGGTAAATTCCGTGTCGATTCAGACAGTCTCCATGTGGTCATAACAATAACATGGTGGCTGCTCTGTCCGTTTCGTATTGTGAAACAAGCAATTGACTTCCTGGCCATTCTGCCACACGCACCAAAATCGTACGACTGCACCTAAATCAAACACCGAGCATTTGTTGCTTGACGTTGTTTAAGCGCAACATTTATGCAAGCAGGCGTCGCTGGTGACGACAATACTGGAACTTTTAGTGAGTCCAGTCCGGATTTTCGGTGTCAAAAAGGCATGGCCCGGAATTGAGCAACTACTATGTTGCGCGTGGTAGAATCGTCCGCTGTAACTTATAACTTTCGCCTGAAAGCAGTCGACCCGCCAATGGATCAATTCGCAAAAGAAACAGTCCCGATTTCCCTCGAAGAAGAGATGCGCAAGAGCTATCTCGATTACGCAATGAGCGTGATCGTGGGCCGCGCACTGCCGGATGTCCGCGACGGCTTAAAGCCAGTGCACCGCCGCGTCCTGTACGCGATGCACGAAATGAACAACGTGTGGAACCGGCCCTACCTGAAGTGCGCGCGCGTCGTCGGCGACACGATGGGCAAATTCCACCCGCACGGCGACTCGTCGATCTACGACACGCTCGTGCGCATGGCGCAAGACTTCTCGCTGCGCTACACGCTGGTCGATGGCCAGGGCAACTTCGGCTCCATCGACGGCGACAGCGCCGCAGCGATGCGTTACACCGAGTGCCGCCTGGACAAGATTGCCGGCGAAATTCTGGCCGACATCGACAAGGACACCGTCGACTTCCAGCCGAACTACGACGGCAAAGAGAAAGAGCCGACCGTCCTGCCAACCCGCATCCCGAACCTGTTGATCAATGGTTCATCGGGCATCGCGGTCGGCATGGCCACCAATATTCCGCCGCACAATCTGTCCGAAGTGATTGCCGGCGCGATGCACGTGCTGCACAACCCGGACTGCACGATTGACGAGCTGATCGAGCTGATCCCGGCGCCGGACTTCCCGACCGCCGGCATCATCTATGGCGTCTCGGGCGTGCGCGACGGTTACCGCACCGGTCGTGGCCGCGTCGTGATGCGCGCCAAGACCCACTTCGAAGAAATCGGCCGCGACGGCGCCCGTACGGCGATCATCATCGATGAGCTGCCGTACCAGGTGAACAAGAAGTCGCTGCTCGAGCGCATCGCCGAGAACGTGCGCGACAAGAAGCTCGAAGGCATTTCCGACATCCGCGACGAGTCCGACAAGTCGGGCATGCGCGTCGTGATCGAGCTCAAGCGCGGCGAAGTCCCTGAAGTCGTGCTGAACAACCTGTACAAGCAAACGCAGCTGCAAGACACGTTCGGCATGAACATGGTGGCGCTGGTCAATGGCCAGCCGAAGCTGCTGAACCTCAAGCAGATGCTCGAGTGCTTCCTGTCGCACCGCCGCGAAGTCGTCACGCGCCGTACCGTGTTCGAACTGCGCAAGGCGCGCGACCGCGGCCACATGCTCGAAGGCCTGGCCGTCGCGCTGGCTAATATCGACGATTTCATCGCGATCATCAAGGCGGCGCCGTCGCCACCGGTTGCCAAGGTCGAGCTGATGCAGCAAGCCTGGGATTCGTCCCTGGTACGCGAAATGCTCAACCGTACCGAAACCGGCGCGGCCGGCGGCATCGAAGCCTTCCGTCCCGAGCACCTGCCAAAGCACTACGGCATGCAGCCTGACGGCCTGTACAAGCTGTCGGACGAACAGGCGCAAGAGATTCTGCAGATGCGTCTGCAGCGCCTGACGGGCCTGGAGCAGGACAAGATCGTCAACGAGTACAAGGAAGTGATGACCCACATCGCCGACCTGCTCGACATCCTGTCCAAGCCGGAACGCGTCACCACGATCATCGTCGACGAAATGACGGCGATCAAATCCGAGTACGCCGACAACGGCAAGGATGCGCGCCGTTCGGCCATCGAGCACAATGCCAGCGACCTCGAAACCGAAGACCTGATCACGCCGCAGGACATGGTCGTGACGCTGTCGCACTCGGGTTACATGAAGTCGCAGCCGGTGTCCGAATACCGCGCGCAAAAGCGTGGCGGCCGTGGCAAGCAGGCGATGGCAACGAAAGAAGACGACTGGATCGACCAGCTCTTCATCGCCAACACGCACGATTACATCCTGTGCTTCAGTAACCGTGGCCGCATGTACTGGCTCAAGGTCTGGGAAGTGCCGCAAGGCTCGCGCAACTCGCGCGGCAAGCCGATCGTCAACATGTTCCCGCTGCAGGACAACGAAAAGATCACCGTCGTGCTGCCGCTGCAGGGCGAAAACCGCACCTTCCCTGAAGACCATTACGTCTTCATGTCCACCTCGCTGGGTACCGTGAAAAAGACGCCGCTGCGCGACTTCTCCAATCCACGCAAGGCCGGCATCATTGCGGTCGATCTGGACGAGGGCGACGTGCTGGTTGGCGCGGCGCTCACCGACGGCAAGCACGACGTGATGCTGTTCTCGGACGCCGGCAAGGCCGTGCGCTTCGACGAGAACGACGTGCGCCCGATGGGCCGTACCGCCCGCGGCGTGCGCGGCATGAACCTCGAAGAAGGCCAGGAAGTCATCGCGCTGCTGGTGGCCGAGAACGAGCAGCAAACCGTGCTCACCGCGACCGAGAATGGCTTCGGCAAGCGTACCCCGATCACGGAGTACACCCGCCATGGCCGCGGTACGAAGGGCATGATCGCGATCCAGACCTCCGAGCGTAACGGCAAGGTGGTGGCGGCGACCCTGGTCGAGCCAAGCGACGAGATCATGCTGATCACGACGGGCGGCGTGCTGATTCGCACCCGCGTGTCCGAGATCCGCGAGATGGGCCGCGCGACGCAGGGCGTGACCCTCATCGCCGTGGAAGACGGCACCAAGCTGTCGGGCCTGCAGCGCATCGTCGAAACCGATCTCGAAGAAGTCGAGTTCGAGCCGGCGCCCGAGTAATATCGTACTGAGCAGGGGCGTGCTGTCGTCCCTGTTGCTGTCACCTCGAATGGCCGGCCCGGCAGGCCGGCCATTGTCCCAAGTCGCCGGGCTCTGCCACCCGCATGGACTCCTGATGAAACACTTTCTTCGTTCCCTGACCCTCGTTGCCGCTGTCGCTGCTGCGCCCTCGTTTGCCGTGGCGCAGACCGCGCCGGCCCCGGTGGCCACGACCGCTGCCACCGCCGCCAGCCCGCAAGCCAACGCCGCCGTCAAGGAACTGCTCGACGCAATGGACGTGCGCAAGATGATGACCGCGTCGTTCGCCGAGATGGAAAAGGCGCTGCCGCAGATGATGCGCGCGCAGATGACGGCCGTGATCAATGCCGATCCGGGCGCCGATGCCGAGAAAAAGAAGGCCGCACTGGCCAAGGTCGAGCAGGTCTTGCCCGTAGCGTCGCAAGCCATCAACCGCATGTTCAAGGATCCGGCGCTGATCGATGAAATGATGGTCGAAATCGCGCCGCTGTACGCCAGGAACTACACGGTCGCTGAACTGAAGGAACTGACCGCGTTCTACCGCACGCCGCTGGGCCGCAAGATGATGGCCCTGAGCCCGCGCCTGTCCGCCGAAAGCATGGCGATCGGCCAGCGCATCGTCGCGCCGCGCCTGAATGGCATGATGCAGGAAGTCATGCAGAGCGCACAAGGCAAATAACCCTCCACGAAAGGACCGCATGACCCAGATCTTCAATTTCTCGGCCGGCCCCGCCGTACTGCCGAAAGCCGTGCTCCAACAGGCCGCGCACGACATGCTCGACTGGCATGGCAGCGGCATGTCGGTGATGGAGATGAGCCACCGTGGTCCTGAATTCTCCAGCATCCACCGCCAGGCGATGAGTGATCTGCGCGAGCTGCTGAACGTGCCGGCCAATTACAAGATCCTGTTCCAGCAGGGTGGGGGGCTCGGGCAGAACGCCATCGTGCCACTGAATCTGGCCGGGCGCCGGCCCGACCCGGTGATCGACTTCGTCCACACCGGCACCTGGTCGGGCAAGTCGGCCAAGGAAGCGGCGCGCTTTGCGCGCGTGAACATCGCGGCATCGAGCGAGCTAGAGCACTTCACCCGCGTGCCGGCGCGCGACACCTGGTGCCTGAGCGACGACGCATCGTATCTGCACATCTGCACCAACGAGACCATCGACGGCGTGGAATACCCTGACGCGCCCGACGTGCCGGCCGATCTGCCGATCGTGGCCGACATGTCGTCGCACATCCTGTCGCGCCAGATCGACATCTCGAAGTACGGCGTGATCTTCGCCGGCGCGCAAAAGAACATCGGCCCGGCAGGCCTGACGCTCGTGATCGTGCGCGACGATTTGCTCGACTTTGCCTCGCCCCAGTGCCCGTCGGCCTTCCACTGGAAGACCTGCGCCGAGCACGATTCGCTGTACAACACGCCGCCCACCTATGCGATCTATATTGCGGGGCTCGTGTTCGCGTGGCTGAAACAGCGCGGCGGTGTGGCGGCGATGGAAGCAATCAATATCGAAAAAGCGCGCCTGCTGTACGCCGCGCTCGACGCCGACGATTTCTACGCCAACCGCGTGGATCCGGCCTACCGTTCGCGCATGAACATTCCGTTCTACCTGCGCGACGAATCACTGAACGAGCAATTCCTGGCCGGCGCGAAAGAGCGCGGGCTGTTGCAACTGAAGGGCCACAAGTCCGTCGGCGGCATGCGGGCATCCATCTACAACGCGATGCCAATCGAGGGCGTACAGGCCCTCGTCGATTATTTGAACACGTTTGCAGGACGGTAAGCCGTCGCGGTTGAGCACGACGTAGGGTGGACGGGTATCCCGTCCACGCGTCCAATGCACGGCTGATGCGCCCAAACGCAAACAACATCGACCAACCAGCATAACGATGACAGACAAACTCACCCCCTTGCGCGAACGCATCGATGCGATCGACGCACAAATCCTCCAGCTGTTGAGCGAGCGCGGCCAGGTCGCGCAGGCCGTCGGCCATGTGAAGGCCGAAACCAACGCGCCCGTGTTTCGCCCCGAGCGCGAAGCGCAGGTGCTGCGCGGCGTGGCCGAGCGCAATCCCGGTCCGCTCAAGAACAGCGACGTCCAGACCATCTTCCGCGAGATCATGTCGTCCTGCCGCGCCCTTGAAAAGCGTGTCACGGTCGCGTTTCTCGGCCCCACGGGCACCTTCAGCGAGCAGGCGGTGTTCCAGCAGTTCGGCACGGCCATCGATGCGCTGCCGTGCGTGTCGATCGACGAAGTGTTCCGCGCGACCGAAGCCGGCACCGCCGACTTTGGCGTGGTCCCGGTCGAGAATTCGTCCGAAGGCGCCATCAACCGCACGCTCGACCTGCTGCTGGCAACGACCACCATCATCAGCGGCGAAGTCTCGATCGCGGTCCACCACAGCCTGATGACCAAGACGGGAACGATGGACGGCGTGACCGTCGTCTGCGCCCATTCGCAGGCGCTGGCACAATGCCAGGTGTGGCTGAACCAGCATTATCCGAACATCGAGCGCCGCGCGGTGGCATCGAACGCCGAGGCGGCCGTGCTGGCCAGCCAGGATCCGACGGTCGCCGCGATCGCCAGCGAGATGGCGGGCGAGCAGTATCGCCTGGGCGTCGTGCAGGCTCACATCCAGGATGACCCGCACAACCGCACGCGCTTCGTCGTGATCGGGCAGTTGCAGACCGGCCGCTCGGGCAAGGACCGTACTGGCATCGTGCTGGCCGTGCCGAACAAGGCCGGCGCCGTCTACAACCTGCTCGCGCCTCTTGAAAAACACGGCGTGTCGATGACGCGTTTCGAATCGCGTCCGGCCCGCATCGGCACCTGGGAGTACTACTTCTACGTCGACATCGAGGGCCACGTGCACGACGCCGCCGTTGCGCGCGCGCTCGAGGAACTCAAGGACAACGCCGCCTTCTTCAAGGTGCTGGGGTCCTACCCGCAAAGCCTTTAAACGATTACGAGAGAGATTTTCATGTCGACATTTGGTCCCGAATACATCCGTGCCATCGCCCCGTACCAGGCCGGCAAACCGATCGCCGAAGTGGCCCGCGAATATGGCCTCGACGAAGCGAACATCGTCAAGCTGGCGTCGAACGAAAACCCGTTCGGCATTCCAGAGTCCAGCCGCGCCGCGATGCTCGAAGCAGCAGCAGACCTGGGCCGCTACCCGGACGCCAATGGCTTCGAGCTGAAAACCGCGCTGGCCAAGCGCTACGACGTGCCGCTCGACTGGATCACGCTCGGCAACGGCAGTAATGACATCCTCGAGATCGCGGCGCACGCCTTCGTGCAAAAAGGCGAAGCGGTCGTGTACTCGCAGTATTCGTTTGCCGTGTATGCGCTGGCCACGCAAGGTGTCGGTGGCCGCGCGATCGTGGTGCCGGCCGTCGACTACGGTCACGACCTCGATGCGATGGCGGCCGCCATCGATGCCGATACGCGCCTGGTGTACGTCGCCAACCCGAACAACCCGACCGGCACGTTCATTCCGGCCGCGCAGATCGAAGCGTTCCTGCAAAAAGTGCCGGCGCGCGTGATCGTCGTGCTGGACGAAGCGTACAACGAGTACCTGGCGCCCGAACACCAGTTCGAGTCGAGCACCTGGGTGCGCACCTACCCGAACCTGATCGTGTCGCGCACGTTCTCGAAGGCGTATGGCCTGGCCGGCCTGCGCGTGGGCTTTGCCATCGCGCAGCCCGCCGTCACCGATCTGATGAACCGCATCCGCCAGCCATTCAACGTCAACTCGCTGGCGCAGGCCGCCGCAGTGGCCGCGCTGAACGACACGCCGTTCCTGGACCAGGGCGCGCGCAACAACGCCGACGGCTATCGCCAGATGATCGCCGCCTTCCAGGAGCTGGGGCTGCAGTACGTGCCGTCATTCGGCAACTTCGTGCTGGTGCGGGTCGGCGACGACGACGGCGCCGGCGCGCGCGTGAACGTGGCGCTGCTCAAGCAGGGCGTGATCGTGCGCCCGGTCGGCAACTACGGCCTGCCGCAGTGGCTGCGCATCTCGATCGGCCTGCCGCAGGAAAACGCCGCCTTCATCGAAGCGTTGAAGAAGGCGCTCGGCTGAATGCTGGACAAGATCGTTATCGTCGGCGTCGGTCTGATTGGCGGTTCGTTCGCGCTGGCGCTCAAACGCGCCGGGCAGGTGCGGGAAGTGGTCGGCATCGGCCGCCATCCCGAGGCACTGGCCCGGGCGCTTGCCCTTGGCATCATCGACCGGGTCTGTGACGACTACGCCGATGCGTTGAACGGCGCCGACCTGGTCATGCTGGCCGCGCCGGTGGCGCAGACGGGGCCGATCCTGGCCGCGCTGTTGCCGCACCTGGCGCCCGGCACGGTCGTCACCGATGCCGGCAGCACCAAGTGCGACGTGGTTGCAGCAGCCCGCGCGGTGCTCGGCGAGCGGGTAGCCCAGTTTGTGCCCGGCCACCCGATCGCCGGCAGCGAAGCAAATGGCCCCGATGCCGCACTGGCCGGCCTGTACCAGGGCAAGAAGGCGGTGCTCACGCCGCTGCCAGAGAACGCACCAGGCGACGTCGAACGTGTCGCCGCCGCCTGGCGCGCCTGCGGCGCCGTGATCCACCAACTGACGCCCCAAGACCATGACCGCGTGTTCGCCGCCGTCAGCCATCTGCCGCACCTGCTGGCCTACGCGCTGGTGGACGACCTCGCCGGCAAGCCGCACGCCGACATGCTGTTCCAGTACGCCGCCAGCGGCTTTCGCGACTTCACGCGCATTGCCGGTTCATCGCCCGAAATGTGGCGCGACATCAGCCTGGCCAACGGGGCTGCGCTGTTGACCGAGCTGGATGCCTATCTGGCACAATTGACGGCGATGCGGGCCATGCTCGCCGCCGGCGACGGCGCCGGATTGCACGATATTTATGCGAACGCGCAGCGCGCCCGCCACGAGTGGCAGATCGCCATCGAAGCTGGCTCGACTCGCGCGCCAATTCAGGAAAACACATGACGCAGCAAAAACACTATCCGCAGCATATCGACCTCGAACCTGTGTTGCACGCGCAGGGCGTGGTGCGGCTGCCAGGCTCCAAGAGCATCTCGAACCGCACGCTGCTGCTGGCCGCGCTGGCCGAGGGCACGACCACGATCCATGACATGCTCGCGTCGGACGACACGATGGTCATGCTGGGCGCACTGCGCTCGCTGGGCATCCGCTGGGATGAAGTCGACGAGCGCACGGTCATCGTGCATGGCAACGGTGGCGTGCTGCCCGAGGCTACGGCCGATCTGTTCATGGGCAATGCCGGCACCGCGATTCGGCCGCTGACGGCGGCGCTGGCCGTGATCGGCGGCGACTACACGCTGCATGGTGTTTCGCGCATGCACGAGCGCCCGATCGGCGACCTGGTCGACGCACTGAACGCCGTCGGCGCGCAGATCGAGTACACGGGCGAGCAGGGCTTTCCGCCGCTGCGCATCCGCCGCGGCCACATCACGGCCAACCGCATGGCGGTGCGCGGCAATGTGTCGAGCCAGTTCCTGACCGCGCTCTTGATGGCCGCGCCGCTGATGGCGACCACGCATCCGGTCTCGGTCGACGTCGTCGGCGAGCTGATTTCCAAGCCCTACATCGAGATCACGCTGAACCTGATGCGCCGCTTCGGCGTCGAGGTCGAGCAGAATGGCTGGGCCTCGTTCACCGTGCAGCCGGGCCAGCGCTATCAAAGTCCGGGCACGATCCACGTCGAAGGCGATGCCTCGTCGGCGTCGTACTTCCTGGCCGCCGGCGCGATCGCGGGCGGGCCGGTGCGCGTCGACGGCGTCGGTGAACACAGCATCCAGGGCGACGTGCGCTTTGCCGATGCGCTCGAACGCATGGGCGCCATCGTCACGCGCGGCGAGAACTGGATCGAGGTGCAATCGAATGGCGTGCTCAAAGCCATCGACGCCGATTTCAACCACATCCCGGATGCGGCCATGACGATCGCGGTGGCGGCGCTGTACGCCGACGGCCCGAGCACGCTGCGCAATATCGCCAGCTGGCGTGTGAAGGAAACCGATCGCCTGAGCGCGATGGCGACCGAACTGCGCAAGGTCGGCGCCGAGGTGGAGGAGGGGCCGGACTACATCCGCATCACGCCGCCGGACGAACTCAAGCCCGCCACGATCGACACCTACGACGACCACCGGATGGCGATGTGCTTTTCGCTGGCGTCGCTGGACGGCAAGGCGCGGCGCGGTAACGCCATGCGGATCAACGATCCAAAGTGCGTCGCCAAGACCTTCCCCGACTATTTCGAAGCGTTTGCGGGCATTGCGCGCAACGAGCTGTTTTAATTGACCCGCCCCGAGCCCATGCCCAATTCCAACGTACCAGTCATCACCATCGACGGCCCGACCGCTTCCGGCAAGGGCACCGTGGCCAGTCGCATTGCCGACCGCCTGGGTTTTCATCTGCTCGACTCGGGCGCGCTGTATCGCCTGACGGCGCTGCAGGCACTGCGCGGCGCGCTGCCGCTGTCGGACGAAGCGGGCATCGCGAAGCTGGCCCAGCAGCTGCCGGCGCGCTTCCGGGATGACGTGATCTACCTGGCGGATGAGGATGTAAGCCACGCGATCCGCGCGGAAGAGGTGGGCAATATGGCGTCGAAGATTGCCGCCTTGCCGAGCGTGCGCCAGGCGCTGTTTGACCTGCAACTGGGCTTTCGCCAGGCGCCGGGGCTGGTGGCCGATGGCCGCGATATGGGCACCGTTATCTTTCCCACCGCCAAGCTCAAGGTGTTCCTCACCGCAAGTGCTGAGGCGCGCGCGCAACGCCGGCATAAGCAATTGATTGACAAAGGCTTTTCTGCTAATATGAACGACCTGCTTGCAGATTTACGGGCTAGAGACGAACGCGATACCCATCGCGCAGTCGCTCCCCTGGTCGCAGCGGCTGATGCGCATATCCTGGATACCTCTGCGATGGGGGTCGACCAGGCGGTCGAGCAAGTCCTGACCTGGTATGCGCAGAAATAAGACTTTGAATGACGTGGTGGCGGTGGTGTCAACCGGTTGCAGTCCGAACCGTTAGGCAGCAGCGCCTGATCGTCATTCCCGCGCAGGCGGGCATCCCGGTTCGATGCGTCACCATTGGCTTGAGTCATCGCCATGGTGGTTTGCAAGTAAGTCTGGATCCCCACCTGGGTGGGGACGGTGGTCTTCCGGTTGGCATCTTCGTTGTTGAGGGTGGCACTTGAAGACCTTGTCCTTTGGTGCTTGCGACAGCATATTGGCCATCGCAAGCGTGTTTTAACCTAACCCAGTTCAGTCCGCACTATCGTCGGTCTGCTGGCTCACATGAAATAACCAACTTTTTTATGTCTACTGCAACTACCCAAGATACTGGTATGGAAAGCTTTGCCGCCCTCTTCGAGGAATCGCTGTCGCGTCAAGACATGCGTTCGGGCGAAGTCATTTCGGCTGAAGTCGTGCGTCTGGATCACAACTTCGTGATCGTCAACGCAGGCCTGAAGTCGGAAGCGTTCATTCCAATCGAAGAATTCAAGAATGACCAGGGCGAACTGGAAGTCGCAGTAGGCGACTTCGTTTCCGTGGCCATCGAGTCGCTGGAAAACGGCTTTGGCGACACCATCCTGTCGCGCGACAAGGCCAAGCGTCTGGCTTCGTGGCTGGCGCTGGAAAAAGCAATGGAATCGGGCGAGATCGTCACCGGTACCGTCAATGGCAAAGTCAAGGGCGGCCTGACCGTTCTGACCAACGGCATCCGCGCGTTCCTGCCGGGTTCGCTGGTTGACACCCGTCCAGTCAAGGACACGACCCCATTCGAAGGCAAGACCCTCGAATTCAAGGTCATCAAGCTGGACCGCAAGCGTAACAACGTCGTGCTGTCGCGCCGCGCTGTCATCGAAGCATCGATGGGCGAAGAGCGTCAGAAGCTGATGGAAACGCTGAAAGAAGGTACCGTGGTTACCGGTATCGTCAAGAACATCACCGACTATGGCGCATTCGTCGACCTGGGCGGCATCGATGGTCTGCTGCACATCACCGATCTGGCATGGCGTCGTGTGCGTCACCCATCCGAAGTCCTGTCGGTTGGCCAAGAGATCACCGCCAAGGTCCTCAAGTACGATCAAGAGAAGAACCGCGTCTCGCTGGGCGTCAAGCAGCTGGGCGACGATCCATGGACCGGTCTGTCGCGTCGTTACCCACAGAGCACCCGTCTGTTCGGTAAAGTCACGAACCTCACCGACTACGGCGCATTCGTCGAAGTCGAGCAGGGTATCGAAGGTCTGGTCCACGTGTCCGAAATGGACTGGACCAACAAGAACGTGGCACCAAACAAAGTTGTCCAGCTGGGCGACGAAGTGGAAGTCATGGTTCTGGAGATCGACGAAGAGCGCCGCCGTATTTCGCTGGGCATGAAGCAGTGCAAAGCAAATCCATGGGACGACTTCGGCATGACCCACAAGAAGGGCGACAAGGTCAAGGGTTCGATCAAGTCGATCACCGACTTCGGCGTGTTCATCGGCCTGCCAGGTAACATCGATGGCCTGGTGCACCTGTCGGACCTGTCGTGGACCGAAGCCGGCGAAGAAGCTGTGCGTCGCTTCAAGAAAGGCGACGAACTGGAAGCCGTGGTTCTGGCCATCGACGTCGAGCGCGAGCGTGTTTCGCTGGGCGTGAAGCAACTCGAAGGCGACCCGTTCAACACCTACTCGTCGATGAACGACAAGGGTTCGCTGGTCACCGGCACCGTGAAATCGGTTGAGCCAAAAGGCGCCGTGATCTCGCTGAGCGAAGAAGTCGAAGGCTACCTGCGCGCTTCGGAAATCTCGCGTGACCGCGTTGAAGATGCTGGCACCCACCTGAAAGTCGGCGACACCGTCGAAGCTCTGGTGATCAACATCGATCGCAAGGCTCGCAGCATCCAGCTGTCGATCAAGGCGAAAGACAATGTCGATACGCAAGAAGCCATGAGCAAGCTGTCGAACGACAACAGCGCTGCTTCGGGCACGACCAGCCTGGGCGCACTGCTCAAGGCCAAGTTCGATAACAAGAACTAATCAGGTAAGCCCTGAGGAGCTTGCAGATGACCAAGTCCGAGCTGATCAACCGACTGGCTGAGCGTTATTCTCAGCTGGTGGCAAAGGATGCGGAATTTGCTGTCAAGACCATCCTCGATGCGATGACCAACGCCCTGGCGACCGGTCAACGCATCGAGATCCGTGGTTTCGGCAGTTTCTCGCTGAACAGCCGCCCACCGCGCATCGGTCGCAATCCGAAGTCCGGCGACAAGGTGATGGTGCCCGAAAAACGGGTTCCGCACTTCAAGCCGGGCAAGCAGTTGCGCGAGCAGGTGGACGCGATGGTCGGGCAACCGATCATCAACGATTGAGTCAGTGCTGGCACCAAGAAACGGCATCCGCGAGGGTGCCGTTTTTTTTGGCCTGTCGGGTCAGCCAACGGCCCAACGCCGCACGGTATTTTGAAATATGATGGCGGATATGCGACACTTCGCCCTTACACCATTGTCTAGCGGAACCTGTTGATGAAATTCGTCTCGACCATCGTCGGATTTGTCCTGTTCATCCTGTTCTTCGGCTTCGCGCTGAAAAACACGAAAGAGGTCGACTTGCATTTTTTCCTCGACTATGAATTGCGCGGCCCACTCGTGCTGATGCTGCTGGCGTTTTTTGTTGCCGGCGCCGCTTTCGGCATCCTGGCCCTGGCGCCGACCGTGTTCCGTCAGCGCCGCGAAAAATGGCAGCACAAGTACACCATCCAGGCCCTGCAAAGCGCCGCCGGTACCGGTGTGGTCGCCACCACGCCACCGCCGCCGGATGCCGTTCCACCGGTTGCACCCCGCCACTAACAACAAGAACACCATGGATTTCGAACTCTGGATGCTGCTTGGCATCCCCTTCTTCTTTGGCCTGGGCTGGCTCGCCGCCCGGGTCGACATCAACGAGGTGGTCTCCGAGTCGCGCACGCTGCCGCGCGGCTACTTCAAGGGCCTGAACCACCTGCTCAACGACCAGCCCGACAAGGCCATCGACTCGTTCATCGAGATCGTCAAGCTCGACCCTGAATCGAGCGATATGCACTTCGCGCTGGGCAACTTGTTTCGCCGCCGCGGCGAGACCGAACGCGCGATTCGCGTGCACCAGAACCTGCTCGCGCGGCCTGACTTGCCGAGCGAAGAGAAAGCGCATGCGCAGTACGAACTGGGTATCGACTACCTGAAGGCGGGCCTCCTGGACCGCGCCGAGGAATCGTTCAATGGCCTGGCCGACACACCGTATGCGGTGCAGGCGCGCCGTTCGCTGCTGGAAATCTACCAGCGCGAAAAGGAATGGAAGCGCGCCATCGAGGCGGCCGAAGACTTGCAGGCGTCCGGCGCTGGCGCGCGCCAGATCGAGATCGCCCAGTTCTATTGCGAACTGGCGGCCGACGCGCTGGTGCACATGGCGCCGAGCGACGCGATGCTGCTGCTGGACAAGGCGCTGGAAGCGAATCGCCACAGCGTGCGCGCCACCATTCTGCGCGGCGACGCGCTGCTGGCCCAGGGCGACGTCGAAGAAGCGCTCAAGACCTGGCGCCGCGTGGAGCAGCAAAGCGTGCCGCACGTGGCCCTGGTGGCTGCGCGCCTGATGGATGGCTACCGCAAGGTGGGCCGCCCGCAGGAGGGCGTGAACCTGCTGCGCTCGTACCTGGCCGAGGCCTCGTCGATCGACCTGATCGAAGTGGTGTTCAAGGCTGTCATCGAGCTCGATGGCGTCGAAGCGGCCAAAGGTCTGGTGGTGGAAGAGCTGCGCCGCAATCCGACGCTGCTTGGCCTGGACAAATTGCTTGAAGCGCGCCTGATGGATGCACCGGCCCATGTCTGGGAAGAGCTGTCGATGGTCAAGAACCTGGTGCAGCGCTACACGCAGAAGCTGGCGCGCTATCAGTGCAGCCACTGCGGTTTCAAGGCGCGCCAGTTCTACTGGCAATGCCCGGGCTGCAACCGCTGGGATTCGTATCCGCCACGCCGCACCGAAGAACTCAATGTGATGAACTGACGGTTCATCGAACGATTCCAATGACAAGCGATATGCCCATGACCCCGAGCCGCCTGCTGGTGGCCGACGACTACCGCCAGCAGGCGGCCCCCGAACTGTCCGCCGTGCGCCTGCTGGTGGTGGGCGACGTGATGCTCGACCGCTACTGGTTCGGCGACGTCTCGCGCATCTCGCCCGAAGCGCCAGTGCCCGTCGTGCGCATCGAGCGGCGCGAGGAGCGCCTGGGCGGCGCCGCCAACGTGGCGCGCAATGCCGCCGCGCTGGGCGCCCACACGGGCCTGCTGGGCGTGGTGGGGGCCGATGAGGCGGGCGATGAGGTCGAGCGCCTGCTGCAGGGCGCGGGCATTCACAGCTATCTCAAGCGCGACGACGCGATCTCGACCATCATCAAGCTGCGCGTCATCGGCCGCCAGCAGCAGATGGTGCGCATCGATTTCGAGGATGCGCCGACCGAGACCGTGCTGCGCGATAAGCTCAGCCAGTTCAAGGCGCTGCTGCCCGATTACGACGTGATCATCCTGTCCGATTACAACAAGGGCGCGCTGGTCAATGTCGCCGAGATGATTGCCCTGGCGCGCGCTGCTGGCAAGATCGTGCTGGTCGATCCGAAAGGCGACGATTTCACGCCGTACAAGGGCGCCAGCATCCTGACGCCCAACCGCGCCGAACTGCAACGCGTTGTCGGCGGCTGGAAGAGCGAGACGCAGTTGCTCGAAAAAGCGCAGGCGCTGCGCGTGGAACTCGGCCTGGATGCGCTGCTGCTGACACGCTCTGAAGAAGGCATGAGCCTGTTTACGGCCGACGAAGTGCTGCACGTGAACGCAGACGCGCGCGAAGTATTCGACGTGTCCGGTGCCGGTGACACGGTGATTGCGACGCTGGCCACGATGCTGGGCACGGGCGCGCCACTGGGCGAGGCGCTGGTGACGGCCAACCGCGCCGGCGGCATCGTCGTCGGCAAGCTGGGCACGGCCACTGTGACGCGCGACGAGCTGTTCCCCGGTTGAGTCGCGCTTGATCTGCCTCAAGCCCGGCCCGTCAACGACGCACCGGGCGATCCGTTAGAAGAACGATGGGCGGCGTCGCCGTCCAGCGTCTTCAACCAACGGAGAAATTCGATGATCAAGAAACTGATGCTTGCCTTTGCCGCGCTGGCCGTCTCGGGCAGCATGGCGTTTGCCCAGGTCGATGTGAACAAAGCCGATGTCGCCGCGCTCGATGGCGTCAAGGGCGTGGCGCCGAGCATGTCCAAGGCCATCCTCGACGAGCGCGCCAAGGGCGACTTCAAGGACTGGCCCGACCTGCAAACGCGCGTCAAGGGCCTGGGCGATAAAAAGGCAGCCAAGCTGAGTCAGTCCGGGCTGGTGGTCAATGGCAAGGCCAAGGAAGGCGCAGCCGCCAAGCCTGCCGCGGCCAAAGGCGACAAGTCGGCCGCAAAACCGGCCGACGCCAAAACCGCAACATGACATGTATTGACTGACAGCGTCACGGGCGCGTGGCAAGATGTTCCAGCTCTTCAAGATCATGCTTGAACATCAACATCAGAAAGGTCGTCATGCCTCACGCCCGTGTTTCAACCGCCTTGTTGGCAGCCCTGCTGGCCGCTGCAGGGGCCGCTTCAGCTGCTGCGCCAGCAACTACGCCCGCTGCGCCCGCCACACCGAAACAACCCGACATCACCGCGCAGCAAGCCCAGATCACGAAGATCCTGGGCGAAGTCTCGCCGCAGCGCATCGAAGGCCATATCCGCAAGCTGGTCAGCTTCGGCACGCGCCACACGATGTCCGAGACCGAATCGCCGACGCGCGGCATCGGCGCTGCCCGCCGCTGGATCAAGGCCGAGCTCGAGCGCTGCGGCGCCGGCACGCCATTGCAGGTCACGTATGACAGCCACGTCGCGCCCGTCTCGGCGCGCATCACCAAGCCGACCGAGATCGTCAATGTCGTCGCAACGCTGCCCGGCACGCAGGCCGCTTCCAAAGAGCGCATGTATGTGGTCAGCGGTCACTATGACTCGCGCGCCTCGGACGTGATGGACGCCACCTCGGACGCGCCGGGCGCGAACGACGATGCATCGGGCACCGCCGCCATCATGGAACTGGCGTGCGTGATGGCCAAGTACAAGTTCGACGCGACGCTCGTGTTCATGGCCGTGGCCGCCGAAGAGCAGGGCCTGATCGGCGCCCGCCACTGGGCTGTCGGCGCGCGTGAAAAGAACTGGAACGTGGCCGGCATGTTCACCAACGATATCATCGGCAGCTCGAAGGGCGACGATGGCAAGGTCGACAACAAGCAGGTGCGCCTGTTTGCCCAGAGTATCCCGGCGACCAAGGAAATGAGCGAGGCCGTGCGCCAGTTGGTGGCCACGGGCGGCGAGAACGATTCGCTCTCGCGCCAGCTCGCGCGCCACACGAAGGAGCAGGGCGAGCGCTACGTGAAAGGCTTCAAGGTCAGCGTGATCCAGCGGCATGACCGCTATCTGCGCGGGGGCGACCACATGCCGTTCCTGGAGCAGGGCTACGCCGCGCTGCGCTTTACCGAGCCAGCCGAAGACTTCGCGCACCAGCACCAGGATCTGCGCACCGAAAACGGCAAGGTGTACGGCGACACGATCGACCACGTCGACTTCGACTACATCGCCAAGGTCACGCGCGTGAATGGCGCCGCGATGGCCTCGCTCGCAATGGCACCCGCCGCACCGCAAGAGGTCAAGCTGCGCACCGCAGCCCTGACCAACGATTCCACCCTGGTCTGGAAAGCGAATGGCGAGCCCGACCTGGCCGGCTACCGCATCGTCTGGCGCGACACGACCAGCGCCAATTGGGAGGGGTCAAAGTGGGTTGGCAACGTGACGGAAGCCACGCTCGACCTGTCGAAGGACAATGTCTTCTTCGGGGTGCAGGCGGTCGACAAGGACGGTAACGTCAGCGTCGCGACGTATCCGTTGCCGCTGCGCTGAGCCGGCGTCTGAGCAGACAGAAGGGCCGCGATGGAACGTTTGCATCGCGGCCCTTTGCATTGTCGAACCCGTCCTCCAACGTCGACGTTCGTCTCGGATTAAAATGGTGTTTTGGTATCGCAAGGAATAGAGAACGCAATGGCATACAAGACCATCGAATCCACGATCGGCAACACGCCGCTCGTGCAGCTGCAGCGCCTGCCGGGCGCGGAGTGCGCGGCCCGCAACAACATCATCCTGGGCAAGCTCGAGGGCAATAACCCGGCCGGCTCCGTGAAGGACCGGGCTGCGATGTCGATGCTGCGCGGCGCCGAACTGCGGGGCCAGATCAAGCCGGGCGACACGCTGATCGAAGCGACCAGCGGCAATACCGGCATCGCGCTGGCGATGGCTGCAGCCATCCTCGGCTATAAGATGATCCTGTTAATGCCGGACAACCTGTCGATCGAGCGGCGCCAGAGCATGGCGGCCTACGGCGCGCAGATCATTCTTACGCCAAAGACCGGCGGCATGGAATACGCGCGCGACATGGCCGAGCAGATGCAGAAGGACGGCCAGGGCATCATTCTCGACCAGTTCGCCAACGACGACAATCCACGCGCGCACTACGAGAGCACGGGCCCGGAAATCTGGCGTGACACCGACGGGCGCGTCACGCACTTCGTCAGCGCCATGGGCACCACCGGCACGATCATGGGCGTGTCGCGCTATCTGAAGGAGCAGAACGAGGCGGTGCGCATCATCGGCGCGCAGCCCGAAGAAGGCTCGTCGATCCCGGGTATCCGCAAGTGGCCCGAAGCCTACCTGCCGAAGATCTATGACAAGGCACGCGTCGACCAGGTCGAGAGCGTGAGCCAGGCAGCCGCTGAGCAGATGGCACGCCGCATGGCAGCCGAAGAGGGCATCTTCTGCGGCATTTCGGCCGCTGGCGCCTGTGAAGTGGCGCTGCGCATCGCGCAGACCGTCGAGAACGCGACCATCGTGTTCATCGTCTGCGACCGGGGCGATCGTTACCTGTCCACGGGTGTCTTTCCTGCCTGAAGCAAGAGCGCGGTCAATGCTGCTACAAGATTGACGACCCCATAAAAAAGGCCGCCTGGTTCACAGGCGGCCTTGTCAAATCAGTCCTTGGACTGCCTAGACCTTTCCATCGGCTCGAAGCCAATTTCCTTCGGTCGTCCGCCAATGCGGCGGCTCATACGCCCGCGCGGGCGTATGCACTACTGGTGCGGGCCGTGCCACATGGGACGGTCCGTTCAATCCTGGCCAGGCGAACAACGCAGACGCCCTGAAGCGCCCGACGTTGCTCAGTCCTTCATTGCCGGGACTGCGCCTTCTTTTGGTTTGAACTGCTTGTCGCTGATGCGGAACTTTGCACGGCGATCGCCCATCAGATAGCGCAGGTCACGGATCGACAGGTCGCTCACTTCGTGCATGCGGATCAGCAGCGAAGCGCCGACTGGCAGGCGGTGGTGACGGATTTTCGAGATTACCGGCGGCGCCACTTCCAGCGCGCGCGACAGCGCTGCGTCATTTTTCAGGCGCAGGTTCTCGATCAGCGTATCGAGAAGGCGATTCGGGTTGTACTGAAGCAGCTCGTCGCCTTCCGAATCGCTGTTCATATCAATGCCGACTTGGTTAGTCATGATTCATATTCCTTAGGGGTTAGTGCGGAGTCATCAACATCTACAACGTCGAGTCCGGTTTTTACTTTCGTAAATTTCTATTCAATTGTACAACTATTTCGATACCGATACTCATGAGCAAGCCGGAATCGTTTCTTTCGATTCGGTTATCGTTGTCTACTTGCAACAATAGCCGCAATGCAATTCTCTCATATAGTCACGTGAAACAACTATTGTTTTTTGATTAATGAGTAGTGTACGGGCATCCAGCATTTGATGCCGCACAGTATGGGAATTGCTGACTTAATGGAAAGAAAATGGGGAGTATGACTACATTCGTAATATATTTAGTACGAATAATTGTAAGATACTTGCGCATACCCCTGGGGGGTATGCGAGCGAGTGCTGATCAGCAATATTGAAAGTTGGCAGGAAACTTGTTACAAAGGATTACAAACTTTCCCGCTCGGAAAGTGAGCGCGATATGCCTCACTCCGGCCGGGCAGCCCGCACCGCACGTCCCAGGTCCACGACCGACATTGCATAGAAATAACTGCGATTGTATTTGGTAATGGCATAGAAATTATCATTGGCGACCCAGTACTCGGTCGGCTCGGCGCCGTTTTGCAGGTCGATCAAACCGTACAGGTTCTCCGCCGGCAGCGGGGTGCTGGTGACCACGCCCGCAGCACGCAGCGCTTCCGGTTTCAGCGTCGCTTCCAGACCGAGTCCGAGCAGCGATTCCCAGCCGCGCGTTGGCGAAACGTCGGCCGCATACGCGGTCGGGCCACGGTGCTCGGGGTTCCAGCCATGCTGGATCAGGAAGTTGGCGACACTGCCGATCGCATCGACGCTGGAGCCACGCAGATCGACGCGGCCATCGTTGTCGAAGTCCACACCGTATTTGAGGATATTGCTCGGCATGAATTGCGGCAGACCGACCGCACCGGCGAACGAGCCGAGCAGCGAGAACGGGTCGTAGCCGCGCTCGCGCGCCAGCACCAGCGTGTTGGCCAGCTCATCGCGGAAGAACGCCTGGCGCGCAGCCTGGTTCGGTGAATCCGGATAGGCGAACGCCAGGGTGGTCAGCGAGTCGAGCACGCGGAAGCGCCCGGTGTCGCGGCCATAGATGGTCTCGATACCGATGATGCCGACGATGATCTCGGCTGGTACGCCATAGGCCGCTTCGGCGCGCTTGAGCGCCTCGGCGTTCTCGTCCCAGAAGCGCACGCCGGCACGGATCCGGATCGGCTCGATGAAGCGGGCGCTGTAGGCTTGCCAGTTCTTTGGCTTGCCCGGTGGCGCCGGCTTGACCAGTTGCACGGCCGTATTGATGTAGCGCACCTGGCCGAACAGCGTCTCGAGCGCCGCGCGTTCGAAGCCGTGCTGCGCGACCATCCCATCGATGAATTCGCGCACCGGTTGCCATTCCAGAAAGTTGACGTGCTCGTTGTCGGTGTCGACGACGCTCGCGGCAGCGGCGCCGGCTGCAACAACTGGCGCGGCCTTGACGGCCGTGCTGCGCGCCTTGGACGATTTCGTTTTCGTTGATTTGGCTTTCGCTGCGGCCTTGGCTTTCGCGGCCTTGGTCTTGGCTTGTGCGCTGCGCGCCTGGCTGTCGGAAGAAGGGGCGGCGAGCGCATCGCCATGCGCGCTGGCGACAAGGGCGAGCGCGGCAAACAGGGTAACAATTAATTTCATCTGACTTGCGACAATAGACGTTTCAAGGTGGCGTGGAGCCGGGGATCGGCTGCGGGCGCGGCGTAGCGCCAGGCGCTGTAACGACGCAGGAAGGCGATGGCGGCCTCGCGGGCGGGCGGGCTCAAGGCCTGCGCGCCGGCGGCGGTAGCAGCATCGGTGGCGAGGATGCGCGCCGCGTAGGCGCTGGGCCCTTCGTCTTGTGCGCGCGGCAGGCCGGCCTGGCCCAGTCGCTTGCACAAGACCGAGTATAGAGCATCGATCGGGTCGATTTCGCGACGGCGGCGTAAAATCTTCATGCCCCACCAGGCCAGGCCGGCCAGCACCAGCGCGACGCCGAACGGCCAGCCGAGCAACTTGTCCTGCAAGCCTTGCACGACGCTGCGCTGCCGTTCCGGTGTGTAGTTCAGCACCCACTGGTTCCAGCCATTGTTGAGCGCGCCCATTGCGTTACGCACACCGGCCAGCCAGGCGCCGGCTTGCAGTCCGAACGGGTTCACGCCGCGCAGCGCGTCGATGCCGAATGGCACCGGCCGCTCCGTGGCGCGGTTCGTCCCCGACTGCACACGCTCCGGCGCCACCGCCGCCGTCGGATCGACGCGCAGCCAGCCGCGGCCTGCGATCCAGACTTCGGCCCAGGCGTGGGCATCCGACTGGCGCACCGTCATGAAGCCGTCGATGGGATTGAGCTCGCCGCCCTGGTAGCCGGTCACCACGCGCGCCGGCACGCCGGCCGCGCGCATCAGAAACACGAACGCGCCCGAGTAATGTTCGCAAAAGCCCGAGCGCGTCCCGTACAGGAATTCGTCGACCGTATGGCGCCCGAGCAGCGGCGGGGCCAGCGTGTATTCAAACGGCTGCTCGCGGAACTGGCGCAGCACGGCGTCGACCCGCGCCGCGGGGTCGCCCAGCGCGCGCAAGGCCATGCCGGCAGCCAGTGCGCGCGGGTTGAAGCCATATGGCAGCAACAGCCAGCGATTGGTGTCCGCCAGTGCCGGACCGCGCTGCAGCGCATACTCGACGTGCGAGCTGGCGCGGTAGCGTACGCGGCTCGCCAGCGGCGTGTCGGCCGTCAGTTCGAACTGTGGCGAGATGCGCAGCTCGTGGCCCGGCACGACGGGCAATTCGCCCGGCATCTCGAGCGCGAACACCCAACGCGACTGCGATGGTTCCAGCGTGACTTCGTATTCCAGTCCCGGCCCGCCGACCGACAGGCGCAGGTTGCGGCCCGATGCGGTGTTCTCGCCCCGGCGCCAGGTCAGGCCATCGAAGGCGTCGAGCACGGGACCGCGCCAGTACAACTGGGGCGGCAGCGGTGGGCGGCCAAAAAAGCGCACGCGAAACGCCGGTTCTTCAGATAGCGCCAGGTTCGACATCTGGCCCGGCGCCATCTGGTCCGACAAGCCCGAGGTGCCGGCGCCCGGGCCGCCTGGCATGCTCCACAGCGGGCCCTGGATGCGCGGGAACACGAAAAACAGCGCGATCGCGATCGGCGCGGCAAAGACCAGCATGCGCGCGGCCATCGCCAGGCGCGTGCGCAGCGGCGGCACGGCGCCGGTGAACTGAAACGACAACTGCGTGGCCAGCAGCAGCAGCACCGACGCGATCATCATGACCGCCGTGCCGATCCCCTGCGCGTAAAAGAAGTTGGTCAGCACAAGGAAGAAGCACAAGAACACCACGACGAACAGGTCGCGCCGCGCGTGCATCTCGAGCATCTTGAAGGCCACCAGCAGCACCAGCATCGCCACGCCGGCATCCTTGCCGAGCAGCGTGTCGTAGCTGAACTGCACGCCGACCATGGCGGCAATGGCAATCGGCAGCAGGACGATGGCCTTGGGCATGCGCTTGCCGCGCAGCGTGATGGCGGCGCGCCAGGCCAGCGTGGCCGCGCACAGCAGCGAGACCCACCACGGCAGGTGCAGCGCGTGCGGCGCCAGCACCAGCACCGCGCTGCCCAGTAGTAGCAGCGTGTCGGCCTTGTCGCGCGGCAGTGGGGTACGCAGGAAGTTCATGCGGGGCCCTCGATGCCATACAAGGCCAGCGCGCGCAGGCACGCCGCCTGGTGCGCCGCGCCGCTGCCGGCGTCGATGCGCACGGGGCCCAGATGGAAGGTGTAGGGCAGGGCGCGGCTTTCGGCGTCCAGCACCCAGCGCGTCAGGCGTGCCAGGCGCAGTTCCAGGTCGAGGTCGCGTGGCAGGCGGTCGAAGTCGAGCACCAGTTCGTCGCCGCCACCGCCTTCAAAGTGCTTGGTCACCAGCTGGCCGCCGATGCTGGGATCGAGCCGCGCGATCTGGCGCCAGGCCATCTGGCGCGGCGAGTCGCCCGCCTGGTAATTGCGCACGCCGGCAAAGTCGTCATGGCCGGCCGTGCGCACGCTGTTGCCGCCGCCGCCCTGCAGCGGCAGGCCGGGCGCGCCGTCTTCGGGGCGCGGGTAGACCAGCACTTGCGCAGCCGGCCGCCAGTAGCTCCAGGCGACGAACAGGCCGAGGGGAAAGCGCGTCGACAGCTTCACGCGCGCCGGCGCCGCCCAGCCGCGCGCGGTGGTCGGCAGCGTGAGCGTGACGGTGGCCTGCGTGCCGGCGGCGATGTCGGCGACGTGGCGTGGCTCGGGCCAGTCGGCAAAGTCGGCCCGCACGGCGTAGCGCGCCAGGCGCGTGCGGTTGATCACATGCAGCTCGAACTGCGCGACCTCGCCCGCAAACACGGGCGCCGTGCGGCCCTGCTGCAGGCGCAGCTGCGCCAGATTGCGGTAGGTGGCGACCATGTCGACCAGTGCGCACGACAAAGCCAGGAAGGTCAGCCCGAAGCCCAGGCCCAGCCCATAATTGACCGAGCCGACCAGCAGCACGGCCAGCAGCAGCACGAACCCTAGGCCCGCGCGCGATGGCACGATGAACACGCGGCGCTGGCTGATGACCACTTCGCCCGCATCGAGCGCGCCGCCGCGCGGCAGCCATGTGCCGGTCGTGCGGCGCAACCAGCCCCGGAGCGCCAGCGCCATCAGACCGGGACCGCCTTTTGCAGTTGCAGCACCAGGTCGCGGCTGGCCAGCGCCGTGCCGTGCGCGGCGCGCAATGGCCGCAGGCGGTGCGCGCAGACCGGCACCAGCACGGCCTGGATATCCTCGGGGATCACATGATCGCGCCCTTCGAGCGCAGCCCAGGCGCGCCCGGCCTGCAGCAGCGCGATCGCGGCGCGTGGCGACAGACCCTCGGCGAACATGCCGTTCTGGCGCGATGCCTGCGCCAGCGCCTGCACATAGGTGATCAGGGCGTCGGATGCGTGGATGGTGCGCAGCTGGTGCCGGGCTGCGGCCAGTTCGGCGGCCTGCATCGCCGGCTGCAGGGTCTTGAGCATCGCGCGCCGGTCTTCGCCCATCAGCAGCGCGCGTTCGGCGGCGGCGTCCGGGTAGCCCAGCGTCAGGCACATCAAAAAGCGGTCGAGCTGCGACTCGGGCAGCGGGAACACGCCGACCTGATTGGCCGGGTTCTGCGTGGCGATGACAAAGAACGGCTCGGGCAGGGCGCGCGTGACGCCATCGGCCGAGACCTGGTGTTCTTCCATGGCTTCGAGCAGGCCCGACTGGGTCTTGGGCGTGGCGCGGTTGATCTCGTCGGCCAGCAGCACCTGCGTGAAGATCGGGCCCGGGTGGAACACGAATTCGTTCTTTTCGCGCTCGTAGATCGAGATGCCCGCCACGTCGGCCGGCAGCAAATCGCTCGTGAACTGGACGCGGTTGAAGCGCAGGCCCAGCGAAATGGCCAGCGCGTGCGCCAGCGTGGTCTTGCCGACGCCCGGCAGGTCGTCGAGCAGCAGGTGGCCGCCGGCCAGCAGGCAGGTCAGGGCCAGGCGTACCTGCTGGTCCTTGCCGACCACCACCTCGTTGACCTGGCGTGCGACGGCGTGCAATTTGTTGAACATGGTTGGCTTTACGTTATTCGGTACATGAAACAGGTCGGCGGACCTGGCACGCATGGCATGATTGACAAGGCGGCACAGCAGCGCTGCGGCCTGCCGTGGTAGATTAGCGTCATTGGCAATCTTCATACGTCGACAGCAACAAGCCGTCCCAAGGGATTCTATGCGAGAACGGCGCGGCAAGGTGTGAATGGATGAGCACAGGCGGAGACCGAGCATCATGAGTACAGCGATTTACAGCCACCCCGACTGCCTGCGGCACGAAATGGGCGATTGGCATCCCGAGTCCCCGGCGCGCCTGCGGGCCATCGACGACCAATTGATCCTGGCGCGCCTGGATGGCTTGATCGAGCAGCGCAGTGCGCCGCTGGCCGACACGACGCAGATCCTGCGCAACCACACGGCGGGCGCGCTGGCGCTGGTGCGCGACCATGTGCCCACGACGCCGGGCGACTACTACCCGCTCGATGGCGACACGTCGCTCAATCAGCACAGCTACCAGGCGGCGCTGCGCGCGGCCGGCGCCGCAGTGGCGGCAACCAACGACGTTATCGCCGGCACGGTCACCAACGCCTTCTGCTCGGTGCGCCCGCCGGGCCACCACGCGACGCCGACCGAGCCGATGGGCTTTTGCCTCTTCAACAACGTGGCCATCGCCGCGCGCCACGCGCTCGAGGCGCATGGTCTACAGCGCGTCGCAATCATCGACTTCGATGTCCATCACGGTAATGGCACGGCCGACGCATTCCGTGACGATCCGCGCGTGCTGATGGCGAGCTTCTTCCAGCACCCGTTCTTTCCCTACACCGAGCCCGAACCGATTACCGCCACCTGCGTGAATGTACCGGTGCCGGCGCGCTGCGAGGGCGACACCGTGCGCCAGCTGGTGCAGGAGCAGTGGCTGCCGGCGCTGCATGCCTTCAAGCCGCAGATGATTTTTGTCTCGGCCGGCTTTGACGGCCATCGCGACGACGACATGGGCGGCATCGGGCTGGTCGAGGCGGACTACGCGTGGATCACGCGGCAGGTCGTGGCGGTGGCCAACCAATACGCCGGCGGGCGGATCGTCAGCTGTCTCGAAGGCGGCTACGAGCTGTCGTCGCTGGCGCGCAGCGTGGTGGCGCACCTGAAGGTGCTGGCCGATCTCGAATAGTCGGGGAACCACAGCGGTATTCTGCTCTCTAACGTAGCACCGGCACGCGCCGGGCAGCGAGGAGACCAGCATGAGCGAGAAGACCAGCATGAGCGAGGCGACCAGCATGAAGCACCGCCGCATCCCGTACGCCCTCTACATCTTCTGCACCCTGTGCCTGCTGCTGGCCAGTACCGTGGCGGGCGCCACCAACTACACGCTCTGGATCAATGGCCGCAGCAGCGGCGGCGCGCCCGGCAACTACAGCGACTTTCGCTACTGGGGCCCGGTCGCGACGCCGGCCGGCATCAACAAGCAGGCCGTCAACTGGGATGGCCGCAGCAGCATTGCCTCGCAAAGCGGGCGCGTGCGCGATGCGCTCGACTGCTTCTGCACGGGGCAGAACTGGTGCTACATCGCTGCCTACAGCGCGGGCGACCTGCTGCTTGGCTACACACTGGCCAATTACGGCGGCTCGGCGCGCACCGTGACGAACGCCAGCGCGAACGCCAGCGGCGTGTGCGCCGCCAGCGGGGGCGTGCAGACCGGCTGGAACCTCAAATGGGTGCGCGTCGCAGCTGGCGCGGCGGGCGGCTCCGAGCTCGCCAACGTCGGCGCCTGGACCACCTCCGAGCCGCTCGTGCAAGACCTCAAGACCAGCACTGCGCGCGCCATGTACAACCACAACGACACCCGCAACGTCTGGTTCTATCGCTACGCGGGCGCGCGTGGTACCGCGTACTCGTTCGTGCTGCCAGGCCAGGATGACGAGGTCGTGGCCTACCACAGCAGTGGCGGCGTGGCCGGCAATGCGGGCCGTTCGCTGTGTAATCCCGGCGACTGGCTGTGCGACGACCTGCGCCTGGGCACCGCGCCAAACCAGGGCGGCAGCGTCAAGTGGAGCTGGCACTCGGTCGTGTTCCGCGACGACGGCGAACGCTTCAATCACTATGGCGACGGCAACTGGGCTGGCATCATCGGAGTCATGCGTGAAGCGATGGTCGATACGGCCAATTAGTTTGCGCCATGTCTGGCTGGCGCTGGTCGTCGCCGCTGCGCTCGTGGTCGGGCTGTTCTGGCACCAGGACGATCCGGCGCTGCCACGTGCAGCGGCGGCGCCACCGGCCGGCCTGCATTTTCTCGGTCCGGTGCCGGTCATGAATCCTGCCGGCGACGACCGTACTGCGCGTCGACGCCAGCTTGCCGGGCAGGTCCGATTAACGCAGCACACCTATTGCAGCTACCTGCAGCACACCCGCTACCCGCACACTTCGCGTCCGGCCGCGCAGCATCCCGACCAGCTGTATCCGAACCAGCCGGTGCGCGAATCGAACCCGATGCGTGTCGACGGCGGCGACAGCGATCCGGGCGTGCTGGTGCAGACCGCGCAGTCGCGCGTCTACCTGGCGGCGGGCGAAGCGGTTGAGTTGTCGCTGCGCGCTGTTGACGCGCACGGCGCCGCACTGCCGCTGGTGGTCACGCGCGCGCTGGCCCAGGGGATGGCAGCGCAGGGAGCGCGCCCCGCGCCCCGCGTGACGCTGGCGCTTTCGCAGGATGATGGCGATTACTGGCGCGCCACGTTCGCGCCGCAGGCGAGTGCACTGGCGGGCTTTCACGGCACCATCCGTAGTGAAGTACGCTTCAGCGTCAATGGCCGCGCGGGTGTCGTGTTGTTCGATGTGATCCATTCACCCGAGCTGCCCGCTATCTGGACGGGCGTACCGCGTGAAGCGATTGGCGCGGACGCCCTCGAGTTCACGCTGCCGCTCGACGTGCGCTTGGCCGGCCGCTACGTGGTCAGTGGCCGCATCGACGATGCGCTGGGCCGCCCGTTTGCGCTGGCGAGCTTCAACGAACTATTGGGGCAGGGAATGCAGGCGGTAGCGTTGCGCGTGCACGGCAAGCTGCTGCACGACGCCGACCCTGCGCCGCCATTGCCGCTGGTGCTGCGCGATGTCGAAGGGTATCTGCTGCGTGAGAACGCGGACCCGGACCGGCTGCTGCTGGCGCGCCGCGAGGGCGCCGTGCTGGTCAGCCGCACGCTGTCGCTGGCCGGCGTGCCCGATCACGTATGGCAGAGCGAGGAGCGCAGCCGCTACCTGGCCGAGTATGCGAAAGACCGCGCAGCAGCGCGCGAGCGCCTGGCGGCGTTCGATCCGGCGGCGACCTTGCCGCCCGTTGACTGCAGCGAATCGGGTCTGGTTCAGTAGGGCACCAGCGGCAACTCGACCAGCGCGGACACCGCGATGGCGCAGCACAGCAAGCCGACGCCATACCAGCGCACCATCGATCGTTTCAGTCTGTCCCGTGCGCGCATATGTCGTCTCCGCTGGCGGCCCGCCACCGTGCGTGGCCAAGGGCAAGTGTGCACGCCGAATATGTCAACAGTGTTGCAACGGCTCAACGTCATGCGCAAGAGAAAGACCAGCTGTGGCGGGTTCGCCACGCTCGCGTGCGCCACCAGCGTAAAATAGCACCCTGAACGAAAGATAAAGAAAGCAACAGCATGTCGATACAATGGTTCCCGGGCCACATGAACGCGGCCAAGAAGGAAGCGGCCGAGCAGATGGAGAACATCGATCTGGTGATCGAAGTCCTCGATGCACGCCTGCCCGAGGCGAGCTGCAACCCACTGGTGGACCAGCTGCGCAAGTTCCGCCAGCGTCCCAGCCTCAAGATCCTGAACAAGATTGACCTGGCCGATCCGGTCGCTACCGCCGCCTGGAAAGCCTATTACGATGCGCAGGATGGTGTCACGGCCTACCCGATGACGACCAAGAAGCCGGCCGACGTCGCCCGCATCCCCGATCTGGCCCTGTCGCTGGCGCCGCACCGCGGCGTGCCAACGAAACCGCTGCGCATCATGATCATGGGCATCCCCAACGTCGGCAAGTCGACGTTGATGAACGCACTGCTGAAAAAACGCGTGGCCAAGGTGGGCGATGAGCCGGCCGTGACCAAGGTCCAGCAGCGCCTTTACCTGAACAAGAACGTGGTGCTGGTCGACACGCCCGGCATGCTGTGGCCAAAAATTGCCATGGCCACCGATGGCCTGATGCTGGCAGCCAGCCATGCCATTGGCACCAATGCGCTGGTCGAAGAAGAAGTTGCTGAATACCTGGGCGAACTGCTGCTGCAGCGCTACCCGCACCTGCTCACCGCGCGCTACGGCCTGAAAACTGAGGGCATGGATGGCGTGGGCGTCATCGAAGGCGTGGCGATGCGCCGGGGCTTCCGCGTGCGCGGCGGCGAATACGACTACGAAAAGGCAGCGCACTCGCTGCTGCAGGATTACCGCCAGGGCGCCCTGGGGCGCATCAGCCTGGAAACGCCGGATTCGCGCGCAGCCAGCCTGGCCCTGCACGCAGCCGAAGTGGCCGAGAAAGCCCGTCTGGCCGCCGAGAAGCTTGCTGCCAAGCTCGAAGAGCAGTCGCGCGGCAAGCGCGGCAGCTGACCTGCCAGGGCGCGTGCCGACACGGTATAATCGCGCCGTTTTGGTGCTCTCGCGCGCATTCCAGCACGCGAAGTTAAACGGGAAACACGACAGGGCTGCGCTGCGCGCCGTCCTGGAAGTGTGCTGCCCCCGCAACGGTCAACAAGCGCCGCGTCCGCACATCCTGCGCCGCGGCAGACAATCTCGATAACCACTGTCCGCACGACAGGAAGGTGAGGGCGTCCGCTTGCCAGCCCGGATACCGGCCAGGACAGGTGGAAGCGCGATGCGCTTCCTTCGACGCCAGGCTGCGGGGACGCAGCGGGGCGCCCTTTACCGAGAACACACTCATCATGACTTTTGCAGCTCCCGCGCGCCGCGCGCCCCTCGTTGTGGCGTGCGCCTTCGCCGTGTCCACCTTCGCCACCCTCGCTGTCAACGCTGCTGCGCAGGAAACGCTGGCGCCGGTCGTCGTCACCGCGTCCCGCTTCCCGGCCACCGCCACACCAATCGGCGCCACCGTGATCACGGCTGACCAGATCCGCACCTCCGGCGTGGCCGACGTCAATGCGGCTATCCGCAAGATCGGCGGCGTCTTCGGCCGCCAGAGCCTGGACGGCTCGCCCGACTTCAGCCTGGACCTGCGGGGTTTTGGCACCAACAGCGCGCAGAACGTGGTGGTGATGGTCGATGGCGTGCGCCTGAATGAAAACGAGCTGGCTAATACGGTGCTCTCGAGCATCCCGGTCGACACGGTCGAGCGCATTGAAATCACCCGTGGCGGCAGCAGCGTGCTGTACGGCGATGGCGCCACCGGCGGCGTGATCCAGATATTCACCCGCCGTCCGCAAGGCAGCGGCACGCGCGGCACCCTGTTCGTGGAAGGCGGGCGCTTTGACGCGCTCGACCTGCGCGCCTCGATCGCGCATGGCGCCGGCCCGTGGTCGTTCGACGCCGCCGTGGCCGACCGCCGCACCGACAACTACCGCGACAATAACAAGTACGAGCAAACGAGCTTCAGCGGCGGCGTCCAATATGCGTACGCCGCGAACGGCCGTGCCGGCCTGCGCTTCGAGAGCTCGCGCTCGGACTCGCGCCTGCCGGGTTCGCTGAACGAGGCACAGTTCCAGGCCAACCCGACCCAGAGCAATACGCCGGATGACTTCGGCTCGCTCGACACCGACCGTGTCAGCGCCTTCGTTGAACACCGCATCGGCGCCATCGAACTGGCAGCCGAGCTGTCGCACCGCGAGCGCGATGTCGGTTCGACGTATGTGTTCTCGGGCTTCCCATCGGCCTCGCGCTACCAGGCCGATCAGACCCAGTTCTCGCCACGTCTGCGCCATACCGCCACGCTCGGCGACAAGCGCAACGAATTCGTCACCGGCATCGACCTGACCCGCTGGGATCGCCAAGTCACGTCGAGCTTCTCGGCCGGCGACGCGAAACAGGAGTCCAAGGCGATCTACGTGCGTGACGAGCTGACCTGGAACGCGCCGCACAACGCGCGCCTGGCCGTCGGCGCGCGCCATGAACGTTTCGACAAGGACTACGCCGACCCGCTCGCGTTCACCGCCCCGGAAGACACCGAGCAGTCGGTCAACGCCTTCACCGTCGAAGGCAGCTTCGACGTCGCGCGCGAGGTAACCGTGTTCGCCAAGGCTGGCCGCAGCTACCGCATCGCCAATATCGACGAAAACTCGTACCGCGCCACGACGGACGTGCTGGCGCCGCAAACCTCGCGCGACCTCGAACTGGGCGTCGCCTTCGGCAACGACGCGCGCAAGGCCACGGCCCGCGTGTTCCGTCACCGCCTGACGAACGAAATCTTCTTCGATCCGACGCTCGCCGGTGGCTTTGGCATCAACACCAATCTCGATCCAACCCGCCGCCAGGGTGTCGAAGTCGAAGGTAACGCGCTCTTGGCGAACAACCTGCGCCTGACCGCGGCATGGCAATACGTGCAATCCGAGTTCCGCGATGGCCCGAACGCCGGCCGCGAGATGGTGCTGGTGCCGAAACATGTCGTGACGACGCGCCTGGCCTGGACGCCCGGCAATGGCCAGACCGCCGATGTGGGCGCGCAGTGGGTGGCCAGCCAGCGTTTCGGCAGCGACTTCGCCAACAGCTGCGACGCCCGCGTGCCGTCGTACACGACGGTCGACGCCCGCTATGCGCGCCGGTTCGGCCCATGGGAAGCATCGGTGTCGGGCCTGAACCTGCTCGATCGTCAGCACTACAGCTATGCGTTCAGCTGCCGCGCCGGGATTTACCCGAGCGATGGCCGCCAGCTGAAGGTGTCGCTGCGCTACGACTTCTGATCCATGTTCTGCCGGGCGCGGACGGCTGATGTATTTGCATGCATGTTTCAGCGGTAAGCAAATGCAATAAATCGCGCCCTGCAGACAGGGCAGGGGCAAAAAGTGGTAATCTCGCGATCGTTCGCTCAATCATATTTGTGGAAGGATGTTATGCGCACTCTGCGTTTTGCCCTCGTTGCTGCCGCCCTGGTTGCCGGTTTCGCCAATGCTTCGCCGACTGATCCACGCGTCGGCTCCGAATACACCGTGCTGGCCGCGCCGCAGCCGACCCAGACCGTCGGCAAGAAGGTCGAAGTCGTCGAATTCTTCGCCTACCACTGCGGCGCCTGCAATGCGTTCGAGCCAACGCTCAATGCATGGATCAAGAAGCAGGGCGACAACATCGTGATGCGCCGCATCCCGCTGCCGTTCCAGGGCCCGAGCGACCCGGAAGCCCGCCTGTTCCTGACGCTCGACGCCATGGGCAAGCTGGAGCAGTACCATGACCGCGTGTTCCGCGCCGTGCACGTCGAGCGCAAGCGCCTGATGAAGGACGAGGACATCATCGCCTGGGCAACCTCGAACGGGCTGGACAAGGCCAAGTTCATGGAAGCGTGGAACTCGTTCGGCGTCCAGACCAAGCTCAAGCGTCTGCCGGCTGTTGCCGAAGCGTACAAGGCCAGCAGCACGCCGACCGTCGTCATCGATGGTAAATACGTCGTGTCGCCGGCGACTGTGGCACAATCGAACAAGATCCAGGACATGGGCCAGCTGATGACGGCCACTGGCCAGGTCCTCGATGCACTGGTAACGAAGGCAGCCCAGACCAAATGACCAACGACGTCGAACGCGACATCCTCAAGATCTACGAAGGGTCACGGCCCAAAGAGGAAGAGCTGTTTGAGACCAGCCGCGTGAACCATGTCGCGTGGTCGCTGGCGGCAATCTTCGCCCTGGTGGCCATCTGGCTCGCCATCGCGCTGGTCAATGCCGAAAACCAGCGTCATGCGCTGGCGACGAACAAGTGCCCCGACATGGTCTTCAAGTCCGGTGTCGACAAGGCCTGCCTCGTCACGGTCAATTCGCGCGATCACTGGTGGCAGCATCTGTGGCATGCGGTGACGAATGTGCGTCCGCTGCCGAGTAATGTCGGGCAGTAAAGGTTGTTGGTAGCAAGTTGAACGGCGTCCGATGGACGCCGTTTTTCATTCCACCGGCGTCGCCGCAGGCCCGGCCTGGGCCCGGGCGCTTGCACTCCAGCGCCGCAGCGCCACCGAGGCGCACGCCGCCAGCACACCCCCGACGACCAGCACCAGCCGCGTGTCGATCAGCGTCAGCACGGCGCCCAACAGCGCCATCAGGATATTGGCCAGGCAGAAAATGGTCGACAGCAGCGCCATGACCGAACCCTGGCCGTACTCCGCGAACGTATCGGCCGACCAGGTTTGCAGCGCCGTGTTGTAGAACGCGTGCGGCACGCCGAACAGGACGATGCCGGCGATCCCGATCCACAAATTGCCAAAGCCCACGCACAGGATGGCCGTGGCGCCAACAGCCGCATACCAGCCGGCGCGCAGGCGGCCTTCGACCAGACTGGCATGGCCAGCGAACAGCGCGGCCGTGGTCATCAATGCGCACATGCCCATGTTCACCAGCGAAATCTGGCGTGCATCGTAGCCGCCCACATCGACCAGCCACAACGGGAAGTATTCGTACAGCGACGCGACGCCACAGCAATAGCCCAGATGGATGATGAATAGCGTGCGCAGCGGCCCGTGGCGCAGCAGCGTCAGCGCATGGCGTTCCCGTGCGACGGTCCACCAGCGCAGGCCGTGCGTGGCCGGTGGCGTCGCCGGGATCGTCAGGAACACGCCGAGCGTGCCCAACAGCAGCGCGACTGCGGCGATGCCGAACGGGACTTCTGCGCCGTACGCCATCGTGAAACCGCCCAGCAGCGGCCCGACGAGCCAGCCCAGATTAAAGGCACCATTGAGCCAGGACAGTGCGTGATTGCGTAGCGGCCCTTTAACGCGTTCGATCACCAGCGCGCGCATGACGGCGCCATTGCCTTCGAGCAGACCGGTGAAGAAGCGCGCGACGAGGAACAGCAGGTACGATTCCATGACCATCGCGGCGGCCGTGAGCAGGTGACCGAGCGCCGCGCCCACAGTCGTCAGCAGCAGCGCGCGGCGCCGGCCGAAGCCGTCGGACAGCGGCCCCAGCACCGCGCTGCCGATCAGCAGGCCCAGCGGATTGATCATCAGCGCAATGCCCAGCAACAGCTTGGGTGGCAGGCCGAGGAAGCTGTTCAGGCCATGGATGCTGCCGTCGGCAAACAGCGGCGCCAGCATCGGGTAGGGCAGGGAGGCGCCGACGGTCGACAGCAAGGCCAGCGCACACAGGGTCGTGATCAGGAAGCGTTGATTCATGCGGGAACTCCGAGGGAAAGCGGTAGCCGCACGACGAAGCGCGCGCCGCCAAGACCGGACGTCGCCACGTCCAGCGTCCCGCCATGCAGGACCACCGCCTTGCGCGCGATCGACAAGCCGAGTCCGAAGCCGCCGGTGGCGCGGTCGCGGCTGCGGTCGAGCCGGTAGAACGGCTCGAACACCTTGTCGCGCTCGGCGTCGGGGATGCCGGGACCGTCATCGTCGACGGCCATCTCGATGCCGGTTGGTCCCCGTGTGGCCGACAGCACGACCCGGCTGCTGGCATATTTCTGGGCGTTGCACAGCAGGTTGCCAATGGCGCGCGCCAGCAGGCGGGCGTCGCCGTCGATGCTGCCGAGCCCGTCCGCGAGCTGGCAACTGACGTCCTGGGGCGACGGTGGCAGCGTGGCGCAGCAGTCGCGCAGCAGCGCGTCCAGATCCACCGTGGCGCCCTGCAGCGTGCCGGCGCTGTCGAGTTTGCTCATATCGAGCAGCTCCCTGACCAGGTCGTTCAGCTCGCGCACGTCGCCCTCCATCGCGGCGATACGGCGGCGCAGGTCGGGGTCGTTGGCGCGCGCGTCCAGCAACTCGAGGCCGAATTCGAGGCGCGCAATTGGCGTGCGCAATTCGTGCGAGACCGAATGCAGCAGACTGCGCTGTGCGCCCATCAGCGCTTCGATGCGTCCGGCCATATCGTTGATGCGTTCGGCCAGCGGGTAGACGATTTCGGAAGGGGCGAGCCGGGCGCGTGCCGACAGCTTGCCAGCGCCAAACTCGTCGGCCATCCGTGACAGCGATTGCAGTGCGCGCCAGTGCGAACGCGACCACAGGGCAATCGGCAGCAGCAGGGCGAGGGCGACGATGACGAAGCGCAGCAGCTCCTTCTTGAGCTCCTTGCCGATATCGATCGGCAGGTTCTGCGCATGCAGCACGTCGTCGTTGCTGCCGATATAGCGCTCGCCTGCCAGGTCGACGCGACGGTACAGGGCGCGCTCGCCGATGTCCAGGACAATCGCGCCGCGATCGAGCGCGGCACGCCGGGTGTCGTCCAGCCGGGCGCGCGCGGCCGCCAGCGGCAGCAGGTCGTAGCGCACCGGCGAGACTTCGCGCACATTGTTCAGGCGCGTGAGCCACTCGTCGCCGGGCGCTTCGTCCACATAATGTTCGATCAGGAAAATCTGGCCCGCTGCCTGGCGTCGTGCAATGTCTTCCAGCGGATCGCCGAACAGACGCGCAAAGGCGAAGTAGATGAGGAATGTCGCGGCCGTGATCGCCAGCATGATCACCACGAAGAACCGGAAAAATAGCCGGTTCACGGGGGCATCCCGGGTGACTGTCGGTGATGAAGCGCGGCCAAAAGCATGGTTTCTCCTGAGCCGGAGATTGTACAGCGGCAAGGGCGCAACCGTCAGCATCCACGCCGGCGCACGCGCGCTGCCTTACAAATTGACGACAATTGGTGGACATCTGAAGGGTGATTCACGGCGGCGCAACGCTTACCATCAGTCGCATCATCAGGGTTTCCGTTTGCCCACTGATGCGCAAGTGTCAGTGGGTTTTTTTATTTGTGCCAGAGCGAAAGCGTCTGCGTTGCCATCATGCGATTGGGAGAGCGAAGCTTGCTCGACGTAAAATATCAGCACACGAACTCCCGGAACGCCATCACGATGAAACAGTTCTTCGCCCTGGCCCTCGCTGCAGCAAGTGGTGTTGCGAGCGCGCAGACGCCGGCCACCAACCCGATGCCCGACGGCAGCCACGATATGTATGCGGGGCTGGGTGCCGTGTCACGGGCGCGCTATGAGGGCGCGGCCAACACGAAGACCTCGGTTCTTCCAGTGCTGCAGGTGCAGTGGAGCAATGGGATATTCATTTCCGGCATGAGCGCCGGGATGCACCTGTCGACCGATCCCACGCTTGAATTCGGTCCATTGGTATCGCTCCACGCCAGCCGCGACGAGTCCGGCTCGGGCGGCATCGTCGATGGCGTTGGCGTGGCGACCATGATGCCGCTGGCGGCGCGCATGCGGCGCGACAACCCGCTGGCCGGCATGCCGGACGTCGATGCCCGGCTCGAAGGCGGCGCCTTCCTCAACTATTACCTGAATCCAGCGTGGCGTCTCACCAGCAGTGTGCTGATCGGCTCCGGTAGCGAGCGCGACGGTGCCCGCATGACGCTGGGCGTGCAGCGCCTGGCCGTGGCCATTGCGCCGCAGCACACGATGTCGTTCCATGCCGGGGTCACGCTGGTCAACCGCGACTACAACCAGAGTTACTTCGGCGTCAACGAAAACGATGCCTGGAGCAGCGACAACCCCGTGTATCGCCCCGGAGGCGGCCTGAAGGATGTGCACGTCGGCGCGCGCTGGAACTGGGCGCTCGGTCCGTCGTGGATGCTCACCACCAACGTGCAAGCGACGCGCCTGACCGGCAGCGTTCGCCATAGCCCGCTCGTCGAGCGGCCCACCAACGTGACGGTTTCGACCGCCTTCGCTTACCGCTTCTGATGATGCAACGCGTACACCTCTCCGCCTGCGTGACCCTGCTGCTGACGGCAGGCATCGCCGTCGCGCAGGCGCGTGGCGACGACTGGGTGAGCTATCGGGATGCCTACCGGGCGATGGTGGTATTCGACAAATACGGCGGCCCCAAGCATCTGCTGCAAAATCAGCTGCAGGTGCGCCCGCGTGCCAAAGGGATGCTGGGCGATGGCGCGAGCCTGCTGATCAAGGGCCGCACGCTGCAGACCAGCCTGGCGCTTGATCCGCTGGGCCGCACGACGCTGCCGCTGCTGAAAGCCGCCTACGACGAGAACGCCGTGCTGGCGCCCAACCGGCCGCTGGGCGGCTTCACGGTGCGCCCGCGCATCTCGCTGGCGCTGCGCGCCGACGGCTCGTATGACGCGACCGAACTGCGCGCCGCCTGCGAGCAGGCGCTGGGCTTTGCCCGTCACGCCGATGCCTCGGCGCGCAGCCAGGCGTGCGTGGGCGTGCGGCTCGTGTTTTCAAAAACGAGCGTCGATGCCGGCGCCCGGGTACGGACCGGTAGCGCCGAGACCGTCTTACCGGTCACGCGCGCGCCGGCGTTCGCCGGCGACGTCGATGACGATTTCCCGGTCGTCAGCTACCGCTTCGCTCCAGCGGACGCGGCCCAGGTCGTGACGTACCACGCGCCGCTGGCGATCGTGCCGGTGTTCGAATAAGTGAAAAGCGGGGGTCAGGTCTGACATTCGGACACGAGCTCGACAATCAGGTAGTCGGAACTTGCTGGCACCGGGTCATGCTCATACTGGTTAAGACACTATTGGAAGTGGCTAAGGCTGAGGCCGTGTCCGAATGTCAGACCTGACCCCGGCTGTGAACCGCCAGACGTAAAAAAACCTGCCGCGGCAGGTTTGTTTTTATGGGGGTGCCGTCAATTCCAGGCCGATGGCGAAAACAGGTAGCCTTCGCCCCAGACTGTCTTGATCTTTTCCGAATCGGCATCGTCGAACTTGCGCCGCAGCTTGGAGATGCAGTTGTCGATACTGCGGTCGAGACCATCGAACTCGATCCCGCGCATCTTCTTGAGCAGGGCGTCGCGCGAGAGCACGCGGCCGGCCGCCTCGGCCAGCACCAGCAGCAATTTGTATTCGGTATTCGACAGGATGCACGGCTGGCCACGCCAGACGACGCTGCGGTCGCTCGTGACGATGCGCAGCGCGCCAAATTGCAGGATGCGCGAATCGACGCCCGACTTGGCCTGGGCACGCCGCATCAGCGCGCGCAGGCGGGCCAGCAGCACGCGCGGCTGGACCGGCTTGTTGACGAAATCGTCGGCGCCTTGCTCGAGCCCTGAGACTTCATCGTACGAATCTTCGCGCGCGGTCAGGATCAGGATCGGGACGTCCGAGTGCTCGCGGATCTGGCGGCACACGACCATACCGTCCAGGCCCGGCAACATCAGGTCGAGGATCACGACGTCGGGCGAGAGTTCCTTGAAACGCTCGAGCGCGACGTCGCCGCGGGTGACGAGGTCAACCGCGAACTCGTAACTGGACAGGTATTCGGAGACGAGCTCGGCCAGACGCGCATCGTCTTCCACCAACATTACACGGTGCATTCAATTTCTCCTCGGTCTGTCATTGTAGCGGGCAGCATGCCGGAATGGCAGAACCTGCGAGAAGCGAGACAAGTCATTACAGTTTGACGACAACCGGGCGCATCTGATGCGCCCGGTTGTCGATCGCGGCGCGCACACGATCGTCAGTTGGCGCCCTTCGTGCTGCGTGACGCGCTGGCGCCAATCTTCTGGTTGGCGTGCAGTGCCAGCGCCGGCACGGTCGCCCCATTCACGCTGCCCAGCGTGAACTTGATGACGCCATTGACCGGGACCACCACGGCGTCGCCGCTGCAACCTGTTTTGGCGGCATTGAGCTGGCCATTGATGACGTTGCAATAGGTGCCAGGCGGCAGGCCGGTCGCCTGCGTCGTGGTCCAGGCCGCCGGGTCGTTATTGATCGCGACAAAGCCCTTGTTGCCGCGCGAAAAGGCGATCTGGTTGCGTGTGCCGGTGGCGAAATTATCCACGCCCTGGCCCGATGTGGCAGCGCGAAACCCGACCATGTTCGAAATCTCGGGCCAGCGATGGATGAAGTCCCAGGCCTGGTTGATCAGCGGCTTGCCATTTGCATCGAACGGGCTGGTGGCTGGCGGCGGCTGCTCGCTCCGGGTAAAGCGAAAGCCCGAATGCACTTGCGCTGCGCCGTAGGGCCAGGCCAGCATCAGGACATTGGCCAGCTGGTAGCGCTTGGTGCCTTGCGTATCGTTGGGAACGCCGGTGAAGTTGCTGGCCACGAGCGAACTTGGGGCATGCTCGCCGCGTTCGGAATCCCAGTTATTGATGAACACGGTTGCCTTGTCGCTGGGGATGAAGCCCCAGGTCCCGCCCCAGCCGGCGCTTGGCGACCCCATAAACCTGGGCAAGTCCGCGATGGCGGCGCCATTCACATTCTGGAACATTTCCTTCATCGCATAGACGTAATGGAACTCGTTGACTGAGCCGGTGGCCAGATAGGCATTCGCCTTGACGCCGCTGTCCGGGATCACCTCTTGCGTGAACCACAACGGCTCACCGGCTCGGGTCGTCCGGGATACGCCATTGAGAAAGCCGGCAATGTCGCCCGGCGCCATGTGTTTGGCGGCATCCAGCCGCACACCGTCCACGCCCATGGCCACGAGCTTGTTCAGGTAGTTGCGGATCTGGCCCTGCACATAACTGGCGCCCGTATTCAGGTCGGGCAGGTTGTTGAGGCGGCAGCTCGTCACCTTGGTGCGGTCGGCCAGGCTGTAGTCACCGCCCTGGATAACGCAGGCGGCATGGAAGTCGGGGGCGCTGAAATGGGGGTAGCTTTGGGTGGCGGCATTCCAGCTGCTGCCATCGGTGGCCGTGCCGGTACCAGCGCCGTCGGCCATCTGGTTAACGACCACGTCGGCGTAAATGCGCACCTTGGCCGCATGGCAGGTATTGATCATGGCCTGCAACTCGGCTTCCGTGCCCATCCGGCTGTCGAGCCTGGTGTAATTGACGGCCTGATAGACGTCGTACCAGAAGTCCAGCTTGCGCGATGCATGGGGTGGCGAGATCTGCACCGCGCCGTAGCCCTGTGGCCCGAGCCAGTTCGTGCACTCCCTGGCGATGTCGTTCCATTTCCAGCGGAACATTTGTACCGAGGTATCGGCAGGGTTGAAGTCGGCTGCGGCCGCTGGCGTACTGAACGCCATGGCGATGCAGGCGATGCTGGAGAGACGCACTGAGCGCGGCAGACGGTGCACCAATTTCCTGGTTCGGATGAATTCCACGTTGATTCCCGGGTTGTGACGCGTTGACGATAATGGCCGCATGGTGGACAAACTGCGTGTCCAATGTTGCTACGACGGAAATTATCACGGAACGTCAGGGCGTAGATTCAGACTTGCTTCAGAGCCAGGTAGCCTGGGCATGGGGGTTTCCGGCTTGACGAACAGGGATCTGTCGTCGAAGATTCCGGTCATCAACCACGTCCTGACACCCTTGGAAAACGCCATGAACCTGGTCGTCAAAGTACGCGTGCTGCGGCACATCCGGCAGTCCGGCTTTCGTCCGCAACTGGAGGATCTTTCGCCTGGCCTGTTTCCGTTCTGGCAGCGCAATAGTGGGAAAGATTTTCCCGGCATGCCGGACAACGCACTCTTTTTCATGCATGCAGCGACCGGACTGATGCGCTTTTTCGAGGTCGCGGCAGACCGGCGCGAGCCGTGCGCGTTGCCATCGCTGGCCGCCGACTCGGTCTGGCATGCGTGGATGGCATGGGATCCCGTGAATCTGGAACACTTCTGCCGCCGCCACTTCGGCAAGCCGATCGACCATCTTCCCCACGCCATGCTCGATGCGCTGGCACTGCCGCGCGCGCTCGTTGGCTGCCGTGAGCACGAGGACGCGCGCTCGCGGGTACGGGGCTTGCCCGCGTTGTTCCGCCTAGATGCCACGTTGCGTATGCCATATGGTCATGGCTACGCGCTGCAAGACGAGGACATCGTGTACAGCCGTCTGGATGTCAACGGCAGGATGGCCGGAGGCGCACGGCCGCATCCCGAGCTGACACTGCGGGCGCTGCTGCTGGCAAACCTGATCAGCCAGACAGACTATGCTGCGGCCCTGCGAGAAAAACGGGGGCTGGACAGCGGGGCAGGCACTTATTACGTCGGTGATGGCGGCAGCGACAACGCGATGCGCGACTGTGACGCCTACTTCAACTGTCACGGCGGCGGAAGCGATGGTGGCGATGGCGGCGGCAGCAGCAGTTGCGGCGGTGGCAGCAGTTGCGGCGGCGGTGGCGGCGGGGGAGACTGAGCGCCAGCATGCAAACGGCCCGCTTGCGCGGGCCGTTTGCAGATCGTCACGCCGGACAGCGCGTGACCTTCAGTGACTCATTTAATTCAAGCCATGTTCTGGTTGACGAAGTCCCAGTTGGCCACGTTCCAGAACGCTTCCAGGAACTTCGCGCGCGCGTTGCGGTAGTCAATGTAGTAAGCGTGTTCCCAGACGTCGGCTGTCAGCAGCGGCTTGTCGGTCGTGGTCAGTGGCGTGGCGGCGTTCGACGTGTTGACAATGTCGACGCTGCCGTCGGCCTTTTGCACCAGCCAAGTCCAGCCCGAACCGAAGTTGCCCAGTGCCGATTTGTTGAACTCTTCCTTGAACTTCTCGACCGAACCCCATTTGCCATTGATCGCGTCCAGCGCCTTGCCGCTCGGTGCGGCGCCGTTCGGGGTCATGCAGTGCCAGAAGAAGGTGTGGTTCCAGACCTGCGCCGAATTGTTGAACACGCCGCCCGACGACTTCTTGACGATCTCTTCCAGCGGCATTTCTTCGAACTCGGTGCCCTTGATCAGGTTATTCAAGTTGGTCACGTAGGTCTGGTGATGCTTGCCGTGGTGGTATTCCAGGGTCTCGGCCGAGATGTGCGGTTGCAGGGCGTCTTTGGCATACGGCAGTGCTGGCAGGGTGTGTTCCATGATAAATCCTTGTTGGGTTGGAAAGGTTGCAGTTCTGATAGCGGCGCTATTCTAAACCGGATGCAGCAATGTTGCATCGTTGCATTCTCTTTCCTTTGGACAGGATTTCTTATTCCAGCACGCTCTGCACCTGTGCCACGCCGACCTCGGCGCTGCCATCGGCCAGGCGGATGCGCAGCGTGTCGCGCGCGTGGATCTGCGCTGGGTCGCGCACGATCTGGCCCTTGCCGTCGCGCACGATGGCATAGCCGCGCTCGAGCGTGCGTTGCGGGTTGAGCAGTTCGAGCTGCGCTGCCAGCCCCATCAACGCATCGCGGCGGCCCTTGAGGTTGTTGCGCAGGCTGGTATGCAGATGGCGGCCATCCGACGCCAATTGCGCCCGCAGCGCACGCATGTCGGGCCGGTGCCGGCTCCACCGCTGCTGCAACTGCGCCAGCACCAGTCCCTGGCGGTTGATGGGCAGCTTGACGGCATGCGTCATGGCTGTGGCCAGTGCCAGCAGTTTCAGGCGCTGGTGGCCGATCTGCGCTGACGGGCTCAGCAGGCGACGGCTCAGGTTATCCAGACCCTGGCTGGCGTCCGACAGGCGGCGGTCCATCGCGCGCTGCAGGTCGAGCGCGTCGCCGTGCAGCGACGCGAGCCAGTCGGCGCGGGGCGTGGCGGCCAGTTCGGCGGCGGCAGTTGGCGTCGCGGCGCGCACGTCGGCGGCGAAGTCGGCAATGGTGACGTCGGTTTCGTGGCCCACCCCCGAGACGACGGGAATGGCGCAGGCATCGATCGCGCGCGCCACGCATTCTTCGTTAAAACTCCACAGGTCTTCGATCGAGCCGCCGCCGCGGCACACCAGCAGCACGTCGACTTCGCCGCGGCGCGACGCCGTCATGATCGCCTCGGCAATCTTGTCGGCAGCGAACTGGCCCTGGACCGGAGTGGGGTAGAGCACCACGCGCACATGGGGCGCGCGCCGGCGCAGGGCCGTGAGCACGTCGCGCAGTGCGGCGGCGCCGGGGCTCGTGACGATGCCGATGCTGCGTGGGAACAGCGGCAGCGGGCGTTTGCGGTCGGCATCGAACATGCCTTGCGCGGCCAGCTTTTCCTTCAAGCGCAGGAATGCCTCGTACAACTGGCCGACGCCAGCGCGGCGGATCGCCTCGACATTGATCTGGTAGTCGCCGCGCGCGCCGTACAGCGTCACGAGGGCGCGCACCTCGACCTTGTCGCCTTCGCGCGGGATGAAGCCGGCCGACTGCGCGCGGCCACGGAACATCACCGCGCGTACCTGAGCAGCATCGTCTTTGAGCGTGAAATACCAGTGGCCCGACGCCGCGCGCGTGAAATTGGAAATTTCACCGCCGATCCAGGTCGGTGGAAAAGTACGCTCGAGCAGGCGCGCCACTTGCTGGTTCAGCGCAGTAACGCTCAGAACGGCAGGGGGCGTGTAAGCGGAGTCGGCGTCGCTGGTCGGGAACATGGTCGGTCGCGAAAAATCGGAGAGGAGCGATTATAGCTGCCCACGCGCCGCGTTCAGGCTCGATGGCAATCAGCTCTGTGAGCGTTGATTATTGCTGCTTTTCAATGCAATCTATTGAAATGCTTTTTAAATCAATAGGTTGCGGTGTTGGTGATGTCATTTGAGGGCGGTTTATCCACACAAACTGTGGGGAACTCATTCATAAGACATGACGCTGCGCGCGGATTGGGCAGGGGAGTTAGATTTATTACAAAACAATGACTTAGGGCCATTGCGGCAAGCTTGATCACAAAGTTGTCCACAGAATCTGTGCACACCTTTATTGGCGACTCGAGGGCGTTTCAGCGGAATCCTGTTGATCCGACTACACCCGGTTGATGGCGGCGACGCTGCTTAAATTTAAAGCAGTACGAGTCGTTGGTAATGAAATCAATGACTTACACCCCTAACTTGATGCTTCCTCACACTCTTATCCACATAAAGTGTGCATAGGGCGAATATTCTGTGAACAACGGGCGAACAGGCCGAATAAACATGGTGGTGTCCGAGAATACGGCGTGTTTCATGGGTGATTTCGCCTATATGCTCAAATTTTAAGCGTTTCGGGTTTTCTGATTAAAATCAATACCTTAGTGTCATAAACGACGTCTTGCGCACACTTTTGTCCACAATAAGTGTGTGGAACTACACAGCCGCACGCGCTCGGCAAACCGATACGACACTGCCTCCAAAACAGGCGCGCAATCGAAATCCTTTGAAATCAATAGCTTAGGTGTTGTTCAGGGGCCTTGCGCACAATTTTGTCCACAGAATGTGTTCGCAACTACACGCACAAGCAGTGGCGTTGTCGAAAAAACCATGGTGTCATTGCATGATGGCACCGAGTCATGAGACTGCCATTTTCTTGCGCAGGCGCAGAAAGCCCTTTGAAATCAACGTGCTTGGGCCGTGTCGCGCGCCTTGCGCACAATTTTATCCACAGAAGGTGTGCAGAACTCTACTTGCCGCTTCGCTGCCAACTTGCTACATTGCCGGATTGACTTTTATCCTCTCAGGAGTATCTCTTGCTCGCCATTTTTCAAGCCGCAGGCTGGCCTATCTGGTTCCTGCTGTTCGCGTCGATCGTTGCCGTCGCCCTCATCGTCGAACGCCTGATCACGCTGCGCCGCGAGAAAATCCTCCCACGCAACCTGCTCGATGAAGTCATCCGTGTGCACCACACGGGCAAGGCCACGCCGGACGTCATCAACAAGCTGGAACAGAATTCGCCGCTGGGCACCGTGCTGGCGGCTGCACTGCGTAACGTCGATGCGCCGCGCGACGTGATGAAGGAGTCGATCGAGGAAGCCGGCCGCGGTGTGGCCCAGAACCTCGAACGTTTCCTGACCACGCTCGGCACCATCGCCTCGCTCGCGCCGCTGATGGGTCTGTTCGGCACGGTGGTCGGCATGATCGAGATCTTCGGCGCCTCGGCCCCGACCGGCGGCAATAACCCGGCGCAACTGGCGCACGGTATCTCGGTGGCGCTGTACAACACCGGTTTCGGCCTGGCCATCGCCATGCCCGCGCTGGTCGCCTACCGTCACTTCCGCAACCTGGTCGACACCTATATCGTCGACATGGAACTGCAGGCCGTGAAATTTGTCGACGTCGTCCACGGTGCCCGCAAATGATGGATTTTCGCCGTGGCCGCAAGCGCGAGGATCCGGAGATCAATCTGATCCCGTTCATCGACGTGCTGCTCGTGGTCCTGATCTTCTTGATGGTCTCGACCACCTACAGCAAGTTCACCGAACTGCAGATCACCTTGCCGACGGCCGAGGCCGAGAAGCAGGCGCAAAAGCCGTTCGAGATCAATGTCACGGTCGACGCCAAGGGCAACTACACGGTCAATAACACGCCCGTGGCGTTCACCAGCGTGGCAGGCCTGGCGCAGGACATGCGAACCGCCGCGCGCACGCCGGACGGCCAGGTGGTGGCCAGCCCGGTCGTCATCGTCAATGCCGACCAGTTCGCGATGCACCAGATGGTGATCAATGTGCTGGAAGCAGCGCGTGTGGCCGGCTACGACAAGCTGACCTTCGCAGCCCAGACCGGCACCGGCAAGTAACCTCACCGGCCCGCGTCAAGCGGGCCGGCATCCTCCCGCATGGCATCTTCCCTCGAATCGACCCTGACCCGCGCGTGGCTGCGGCGCGGCCCGCTTGCCATCGCGCTATTGCCGGTGGCGCTGCTGTTCGGGGCGCTGGCCGCCCTGCGCCGCCGGCTGTTCCAGTCCGGCATCAAGGCGTCAAAGCGGTTGCCCGTTCCCGTCATCGTTGTCGGCAACATCTTCATTGGTGGCACCGGCAAGACCCCGCTGACGATCTGGCTGGCCGAGGCCCTGCGCGCGGCCGGCATGCGGCCGGGCATCATCTCGCGCGGTCACGGTGGCGATGCCGGCAAGGATGGCGCGCCGCGCGCCGTCACGCCAGGGTCCGATCCGCGCGTCGTGGGCGACGAGCCGCTTCTGATCGCCCAGCGTACCGGCTGCCCGGTGGTCATCGGTCGCCAGCGTGCCGAGGCGGGCAGGGCGCTGCTGGCGGCGCACCCGGACGTGGACGTGCTCATCACCGACGATGGCTTGCAGCACTATGCGCTGGCGCGCGACATCGAGATCGTCCTGTTTGACGGCCGTGGCGTGGGCAATGGCTGGCTGCTGCCGGCCGGGCCGCTGCGCGAGCCGCCGTCGCGCCGTCGGGATTTCACTGTGGTCAATGTCCCCGAGATTACGCCGGCGCTGGCCCGGTCCGTCGGCGGCGCCCCGTACCGTATGCTGCTGTCGGGCCAGTACGCCGAACCGCTGCATGGCGGGGAGCGCGTGCCGCTGGCCGATCTGCGCGCCAAACGCATCGTTGCCGCAGCCGGCATCGGCAATCCGGGGCGCTTCTTCGCGATGCTGCGCGCGGCTGGCCTGGCCCCCGGCGAACTGGCGTTGCCCGACCATCATCACTTCCTGGACGACCCGTTCGCCGCTCTGGACGCCGAGATCATTCTGATCACGGAGAAGGATGCAGTAAAATGTCGGCAAATTGAACATCTGAAGGACGATCCGCGCTTGTGGGTCGTGCCTGTGACGGCGCAGCTCGACCCTGCGCTGGCTGAACACATCGTGGAGAAATGTCGTGGACGCTCGCCTGCTTGATATCCTGGTCTGCCCGTTGTGCAAGGGTCCGCTTGAACTTGACAAGAAGGCGCAGGAGCTGACCTGCCGCGCCGACCGCCTCGCCTATCCGATCCGCGACGGCATCCCGATCATGTGGGCCGACCAGGCGCGCAAGATCGAGCCTGTCTGATCGGCCTGCATGAACTTTACCGTCATCATCCCGGCGCGCCTGGCGTCGACCCGCCTGCCGAACAAGCCGCTGGCCGACCTGGGCGGCAAGCCGATGGTGGTGCGCGTGGCCGAACGGGCCCGTGAATCGGGCGCGACCCGGATCATCGTCGCGACCGACCATGCCGATATTGCCGCCGCCTGCGCCGAGCATGGCGTCAGCGCCGTCCTCACGCGCGCCGATCACCCGTCGGGCACCGACCGCATCGCCGAAGTGGCGCACGTGCTGGGCCTGGCGCCGGATGACGTCGTCGTCAACCTGCAGGGCGACGAACCATTGATCGACCCGCGCCTGCTGGCGGCCTGCGCCGCCCGGATCAGCGCCGATGTGCCGATGGCCACCTGCGCGCATCCGATCCTCGATGCGGCCGACGTGTTCAACCCGAACGTCGTCAAGGTCGTGCTCGACAAGAACGGGCGCGCACTGTATTTCTCGCGCGCCACCATTCCCTGGCACCGCGATGCATTTGCCCAGACGCTCGAGTCGCTGCCTGCCGGCTATGCGCCGCTGCGCCACATTGGCCTGTATGCCTACAGCAATGCGTTCCTGCAGGCGTATCCGGCCATGGCCGTGTCGCCGCTCGAGTCGATCGAGGCCCTGGAGCAGTTGCGCGTGCTGTGGCACGGTGTGCCGATCGCCGTGCACATCACCGACAGCGCACCGCCAGCGGGCGTCGACACGCCGGACGATCTGGCGCGGGTACGCCTGCATTACACGTCTTGACGCACGCCGCAAGGGTATAGCCGGGCCATCTGCGCAGGATCAAATATCCTCGCTGCAACGGCTTGCGGCTGGCTTTTACGCCAACTTTTGTGGTAACTTCCGTCTCAACGAAGTCTGCGCAATATCAAAAAGATCACCGTATCCGCCATTTTACTTTTCTCTATTTTCTAGAATCTCAGGAAACTCATGCGTCTCATTCTGTTAGGAGCACCCGGTGCCGGCAAGGGCACCCAGGCCAACTTCATCAAGGAAAAGTTCGGCATCCCCCAAATCTCGACCGGCGACATGCTTCGCGCGGCGATCAAGGCAGGGACTGAACTGGGCCTGGCCGCCAAAAAAGTGATGGATGCCGGCCAACTCGTGTCGGACGACATCATCATCGGCCTGGTTAAAGAGCGCCTGAAGGACGCAGACTGCCAGAACGGCTATCTGTTCGACGGCTTCCCGCGCACGATCGCGCAGGCCGAAGCGATGAAGGACAGCGGCGTGAACATCGATTACGTTCTCGAGATCGATGTCCCTGACGACATGATCCTCGAACGCATGACCGGCCGCCGCTCGCACGCCGCGTCGGGCCGTGTGTACCACGTCAAGTTCAACCCGCCAAAAGTCGACGATACCGATGACATCACGGGCGAGCCGCTGATCCAGCGCGACGACGACAAGGCAGAAACCGTTTCAAAACGTCTTGAGGTCTACCACAACCAGACCAAGGTGCTGCTCGGTTACTACGGCAAGTGGGCTGAGTCGGGCCTGCCAGGCGCGCCGAAGTACCGCCGCATCTCGGGCGTCGGCCCGGTCGAGCAGGTGCGTGACAACGCGTTTGCCGCGCTGGCCGAGTAAGTTTTCCGTCCAGTACTACCTCAGCGATCCCGCGCCGGCCCTGCCTGCGCGGGATCGCTGCATTTCGGGCCTGTGATTGTCATTACGCCGTACAATTGTGAGCAATTGTTTCCCGTGCGCCGTGTGCGGGTTGGCAAGACGATAATAAGTTATCTGTCTACAACCCTGAGAGGTCTCCCATGAACAAGAACAACACCATCCTCGCCATGCTGCTGGCGCTTGCCGCTGCCAGTGCCGGCGCCCAGACGACAGGTGCTACCCAGGGTCAGCCCGCCACCGGCGAGACATACCGACCATCCCTTGATGGCCAGCAAACCTCGACGCCAGCTGCGCCGATCGACATGCAGCCGAAAACCCAGGAAGAAAAAGCCACGGGCCGCCAGGAGCCATCGCGCCTGAAGGACATCGACCCGGCCACGCATCCGGCGCCGCAGAACGTGCGTCCACAGCCGACGCCGGCACCGAAGACGCAGCAGGAGCAGGGCGTGCAACCGGTCGCGCGTCGTTCGGTCCAGCAGCAGATCGATAGTGCGGGACGCCTGGCGTCGCCGAATGCCCCAACGGTTGTCGCTCCAGCCAGCAACGCGCCGACGCCGGTCGTGCCAACGACCAGCCAGGTCGCCCCGTGCGTCGGCGCAACCTGCACCGACACCACCGGTGCCACCACGGCCGGTGCCATCGGCAGCTCGAGCGTCAACAGCGCCGGTCGCCTGTGCAATCGCAGCGGCACCACGGTGCAGTGTTTTTAAACTGACCGCACGCGTCGTCCCGAACATTCTTGATGCACCCACTTTACGTTTACGTAAACGTTAAAGCCGGGCAAAATAGCGGTACAAGAATTTTCACAAGGGACAACCATGCACATCCAGGATAACGTTTTCATTGTCACCGGCGGCGCGTCCGGTCTTGGCGCGGCCACCGCGCGCATGCTCGCCGCGAATGGCGCGACCGTCGTCATCGCCGACGTCCAGGCCGAAGCGGGCCAGGCTCTGGCCGACGAGTTGAAGGGCCAATTTGTCCGCTGCGACGTCACCCAGGAAGCCGACGCCCAGGCTGTCGTCGATGCGGCCGTTGGGCTGGGCGTGCTGCGCGGCCTGGTCAACTGCGCCGGTGTCGCGCCGGCCGTCAAGACCGTCGGCAAGGATGGCGCGCACCCGCTGGACGTGTTCCAGCGCGCCGTGAACATCAATCTGGTCGGCACCTTCAATATGGCGCGCCTGGCCGCCGAGGCCATGGGCAAGACCGAGCCGGCCGAGCACGGCGAGCGCGGCATCATCATCAATACCGCATCGGTCGCTGCTTTCGATGGCCAGATGGGGCAGGCGGCCTACGCGTCGTCCAAGGCGGCCGTGGCCGGCCTCACGCTGCCGATGGCGCGCGACTTGTCGCGCAACGGCATCCGCGTCATGACCATCGCGCCGGGCATTTTCGAGACGCCGATGCTGATGAACATGCCGCAAGAGGTCCGTGATTCGCTGGGCAAGATGGTGCCGTTCCCGCCGCGCCTGGGCCTGCCGACGGAGTTCGCCCACCTGGCCCGCGCCATCATCGAAAACGTGATGCTCAACGGCGAGACGATCCGTCTGGATGGCGCGATCCGCATGCAGCCAAAGTAGTTCTTCAGGGACGTGTCCTGAAAGCATTTCGAAGATGCTGTAGCATGTCTTCGATGTCGGGCGCCTGGTCTAAGTCCACGCGCCCGTTTGCTATTTTGGAGAACCGTTTGAACACACTCAGCAAGCTTGCGCTCGCCCTGGCATTGGCCGGCGCGACGACCACGCCCCTGTGGGCCCAGGATTCACTGCAGGCCGCGCCCGAAGCGGCGACTGGCTACACCGCGAAAAATGGCTGGCAGGCCAAGAAGTACATGGTCACCGCCGCCAATCCACTGGCGGTCGAGGCCGGCTACCAGATCCTGCGCCAGGGCGGGGCCGCCATCGACGCGGCCATTGCCACGCAATTGGTGCTGACGCTGGTCGAGCCGCAATCGTCGGGCATCGGCGGTGGCGCGTTCATGGTCCATTACGACGGCAAGCAGACCCAGGCGTTCGATGGTCGCGAAACGGCGCCGAGCAAGGCCGACGAGCACCTGTTCGAACGGCCCGACGGCACGCCGCTGTCGCGCACCGAAGGCGTGGTCGGCGGCCGCTCGGTCGGCGCGCCGGGCGTGCTGCGCATGCTCGAACTGGCGCACCGCCAGCACGGCAAGCTGCCGTGGAAGACGCTGTTCGCCCCGGCGATCCGCCTGTCCGAGGAAGGCTTCAAGGTCAGCCCGCGCATGCACAAGATGCTCGCTGGCGAGACTTTCCTGATCAAGGACCCGGTTGCCGCTGCCTATTTTTATGACGCGGCCGGCAAACCGTGGCCAGTCGGGCACGTTCTGAAGAACCCGGCGCTGGCTGCCACGCTGCGCGAGATCGCCGCCGGCGGCGCCGACGTGTTCTACACGGGCCGTTTCGCGCGCGACATCGCGGCCAAAGTGGCCGCGCATCCGACCAATCCGGGGCTGCTGACGGCCAAGGACATCGCCGACTACCGCCCCAAGGTCCGCACGCCCGTCTGCAGCGACTATCGCGCCTACACCGTGTGCGGCATGCCGCCGCCATCGTCGGGCGGGATCGCCGTGGCGCAGATGCTGGGCATGTTCGAAACCTTCGACATGAAGGCGCTCGCGCCGAAAGACGGCGTGCCAGGCGCAGACGCCGTGCACGTGTTCTCGGAAGTGGGGCGCCTGGCCTACGCCGACCGCAACCGCTACGCCGCCGACGCTGATTTCGTGCCGCTGCCGGGCCGTGGCATCCCGAGCCTGATCGACAAGGGCTACCTGACAGCGCGCGCCAGGTTGGTCGGTGCGCGCTCGATGGGCGAGGCCAAGGCCGGTACGCCGCCCGGGATGGAGGTTGCATGGGGCACCGATAACGCCATCGAGACGCCATCGACCTCGCACATGTCGGTCGTCGACGGCAATGGTGCCGGCCTGGCCATGACGACGACGATCGAAGACGCGTTCGGTTCGCGCCAGATGGTCGATGGCTTCATGCTGAATAACCAGTTGACCGACTTCTCGTTCAGCGCGCGCGACGCCGATGGCCCGGTGGCCAACCGCGTCGAAGCGAACAAGCGCCCACGCAGCGCGATGTCGCCCACGATCGTGTTCGACCGCGCCAGCGGCAAGCTGGTGCTCGCCATCGGTTCGCCCGGTGGTCCGGCCATCATCAATTATGTGGCCAAGGTGCTGGTAGGCACGCTCGACTGGGACCTGAACGTACAGCAGGCGATCGCGCTGCCGAACTTCGGCAGCCGCAACGGTCCGACCGAACTGGAACGGGGCCGCTTCCCCGACGCCACGCTTGACGTGCTGCGCGCGCGGGGCCACGCGATCCGGGTCAGCGAGCAGACATCGGGCCTGCACGGCATCGAACGTGTGATGGTAAAAGGCGTGCCGATGTGGTTTGGCGGCGCTGATCCGCGCCGGGAAGGTGTTGCCCGGGGCGATTAAGGTATCCCTAAAATGCAAGCCGGCTCAAATGGGCCGGCTTTTTTATTTTATGAGATGCAGATTCCGGAATGCATAGCGAAGTGCTCCCGGCAGCGTGTCCATGTCGACGTATTGATTCAGGAGTTCGATCCGGAGCTTGTCCTTGCCGCCATACGCAGCAACAAGCCGGTTTGCATAGTCGATCATGAGACGCTGCTGAATGTCGCGCGAGTATTCCTCGGTGAAGTCGTCATCGGCCAGTCGGTAGGGGCCTTCGTGATCGATGATGACGCACGCTTGATGTTGCAGCATGATGATCGGCGCATATTCGTCGGTGATATAGCGCGGGAAGCGCATATCGTCGACGCGGTGCCGAACCTCATAGCCATTGAGCAGGTAGTAGACCCGGCCGGAGGCGTCGCTGGCGCTGGCAAAAATGAAGAAGGCGCGATGTGGATGGCCGCCCTCGTCCAGCGCCGGGCAATCGTTGCGTAATGTTGACGGGAAGGGCGCGAAATGGATTGTGGCGGGTTCATACCGAAGGCGAAGGACGGGATCTTCCAGAATGCGTGGCAGGGGTTGGGCGCACAGCAATCCGCTCAATGCACTGAACAGGATGGCGCAAACAAGTGGCTTGATCGTGTGGGACGTCATGGAAGCAGCCTCGCTATTCGTTGATTCCGGATCTGATCTACCATCTGACGGGCTTGTAAAAGGGCGCCAACGCCAGCGAGTTGGCGATCTCTATTTTGGCAGGCGCAAGTCCCTGAATGCATGGCGAAGCTCGTCCGGCAGCATGTCGAGATCCACGCGCTGCTTCAGGATTTGCGCCCGGAGCTTCTCCTTGCCACCAAAGGCCGAGGACAGCCGAGCGGCGAAGTCGATTGCCAACCTCTGGTGTATATCCTGGGGATATTCGTCATTGAAAACCGGACTCCTGAATGTTTCTCTGGCATCGTTATCAATGACCAGACATTCCGGACCCCGGACCATCACGATCAATCCATGGCCACCAGTCGAATACTCAAGAAGATTAGTGGAACCAGACTTTTTCCGAACATCATATCCATTGAGAAGATAATAGGTCCAGCCAGAGGCATCGCCGGATTTCGCGAAAACAAACCATACACCTTGACGATACTCATCGTCGGCCAGGACCGGACAGTCGTTGACTAATTTGGAAGGCCACGGCTCGAACCGAACCTTGGCGCGCTCATATCGCAAGTCGAGAAGCGGGTCTTCAAGAATGCTGGGTGGATCTTGTGCGCAGAGAGCGCCGCAGGCGGTAACGAGCATTACTGCAGCAATGTATTGCTTAAGGGCGATAGAAGACATGTGGGGGCCTTAGCTTTCTGTAAGTTGGACCTGACCAAAAGTCGCGCTGTTTGAAGTCGGAGATCCAGATTCGTCCATCGTACGCAGCAATATGCCCGGAGAAATTCCCTTTTGGATATGGCTGAATAACCACGACGTCGCCTTTCAACGGAATAAAAGCGTCTGAGTTTTCGACCTTCAGAGGATGAAAGCCAAGGCGCAGTAGTGTAGGTCCCCAGTCTTTTGCATGGATTGGATGTATTCCGTGCGTGGAGGCACCGCCGGCAGCAAGTGCTTCACGAACAAATTGGGCGCACCTTTTCTGACTCGTATCTTTTGCTTTGGTGCGCAAATGCGCCGTGTATCTTTCAATATCGAGAGGCATAGTAATACCTATGCAGTTCTGTTTTGCGCCAGATTCCATTCACCGACAGTCGAGCCGGCCCCGCCGCCAAATATTTTCTGCTGGCTGTACTTCCACCGCCCCTTCCCTTTGGTGCCATCGATTTGCAAATACACATCGCGTGCCATGATGCCCCCGGAAAGTGAATTGAGCTTGGAGTCTGGCGCGGTTCGACAAAGCGGTTTTTGGCGTGTCACAAGACCACGCAGGCAGAGTCGAATATTCGGAGTGACTGGGGCACCCAAGCGACAGTCTGCGACAAATTCTTGCCATTTCCATCCCATATTTGCCTCAAGACAAGCAGAATTTGCTAACCTGCTGGCGTGACGAACAAACAGAAAACCAGACCGGGCGTGATAGAAGATGGTGCGCGCGACGCCTACCGGGGCGGGATTCTGCACGCCGCACTATGCGGCGACGTGCCGGCCTTGCGCGTGGCGTGACGATGCTGCGCGCGTTCCTGCTCCTGGTGCTGCTGGCGCTGACCGCGTTGTGTGCACCCCTCGCGCGCGCTGCGGCGCCCGAACCGACGCTGCGTTTCGAGCACCTGTCGGTGCAGCACGGCCTGGCGCAGGAGTCGGTGCTGTCGATCCTGCAGGATGCGGATGGCTTCATGTGGTTCGGCACCCAGTCCGGCCTGTCGCGCTACGATGGTTACCGTTTCGTCAATTACCGCACCGAGATCGGCAACCCGCGCAGCCTGGCCAGCAACTGGGTGCGCGCGATGCTGCTCGATCGCCACGGGCGCATGTGGGTCGGCACCGACGGCGGCCTGAATCGCTACGACCCGGCCACCCGCAGCTTCACGCTGTTTGCGCCCAACGAGCCGGCGCGGCGCGGCGCCGGCAACCGCCAGATCAAGACGATGATCAGCGATGGCCAGGACGGTCTGTGGATTGGTACCGCCGATGGCTTGCAGTATTTCGACATCGACACCGGCAAGTTCACCGTCTGGCACCACGTCCCGAACGATCCGCGCACGCTGCGCGACGACGGGATCCAGGCGCTGGCGCTGGGCGGTGACGGGCGCCTCTGGATCGGCAGCGCGGCAGGCCTGGACAGTTTGAGCGCGGACCGCCAGCGCATCGAGCACCATGGGTCGGACCTGGCCGGGCGTGCACTCCCGGTGCATGCGCTGCTGGTCGACAGCCAGCAGCGGCTGTGGGTAGGCCGTTACGGCGGGCTCGAACGCCACGGCCAGGGCGGGCCGGGCAAGGGCGCGCTGCGCCGCTTCGGGGCGGGTGACGGCGTCGGCAACGAATGGATCACGACCCTGCGCCAGGATGCCGATGGCACGGTGTGGGTGGGCACGCATGACGATGGCCTGTATCGCTGGCGTGCGCAGGGTGACCGCTTCGACACGTTCCGCCATGAAGTCGCCGATCGCCACAGCCTGGGCGACAATTATGTCTCGGCACTGTACCGCGACGACGTCGGCACGTTCTGGGCCGGCACCTGGTATGGCGGCGTCTCGCGCGTCGACCTGGGTGGCGGCGGCTTCGCCCGCATCGTCGGGCGTCCCGGCGAGCCGCATTCACTGGCCGACAACAAGATCCGCGCGCTGCTGCAGGACGGCGACCATCTGTGGCTCGGTTCGTCCACCGCGCTGCACCGGTTCGATCCGGCCACCGGCAAGGCTGACGTCTACCGGCACCAGAAGGACAATCCCAACAGCCTGATCGACGTGCCGGCAGCGGCCATCGTGCGCGATCGCGCTGGCCTTTTGTGGATCGGCAGCCGCTCGGGTGTGACGAGCTTCGAGCCGGCCACGCGGCGCTTCCGGCGCTACATGCTGCCGGGCGACGCCGACGCCAACCAGGTGCGCTCGATGCTGGTCGATCGCGATGATGTGATCTGGATCGGCACGCGCGGCGGCATGCACCGGATGGCGGCCGGCACCCGCGCACTCACGAGTCTGCGGCATGACCCGGGCAAGGCGGCCAGCCTGACGGACGACACCGTGCGGCCGCTGCTGGAAGACCGCCGCGGGCGTTTCTGGGTCGGCACGGTCTCGGGCCTGGAACTGCTCGATCGCGCCAGCGGGCGGTTCCGCCACTTCCGTCACGATCCGTTCGACCCGAATAGTCTCAGCCACAACGAAGTGCAGTCGCTGTTCGAAGACAGTCGCGGCGACATCTGGATCGGCACCGGTGTGGGTCTGAATCGCATGGTCACGGGACCGGATGGCGCCCTGAGCTTCACGCGTTACACGACGCGCGACGGTCTGGTCGACGATTCGGTGTCGGCTATTCTGGAAGATGCGGACGGGCGCATCTGGACCAGCACGTCGAGCGGCATCTCGAGCTTCGACCCGGCCAGCGGGCGCTGGCGCAGCTACACGGCCGCCGACGGCATCAGCGAAGGCGCGTTCTTCGACACCGCGGCTTTGAGGACGACCGACGGCACGCTGTATTTCGGCGGCTTCAATGGCCTGACCGCGTTCGATCCGCGCGCGATCCACGACAACCGCATTCCGCCGCGTCCGACGATCACCGGGCTGCAGGTGTTCAACCAGCCGGTCGAAAAGGTCTTCCCGGGCCTGTTGCCGGGACCGATCGAGCATGCGAGCGCGATCACGCTGCCGTCCGACGCCGCCGTGATCACGGTCGAATTCGCAGCGCTGCATTACGCCGCGCCCGAGCGCAACCGCTTTGCCTACCGCCTCGACGGATTCGATGCAGGCTGGGTCAATGCCGGCGCCGACAAGCGCTTTGCCACCTACACCAATCTCGATCCGGGCACCTATGTGTTCCGGGTGCGCGCGGCCAACAAGGACGATGTCTGGAGCGAAGACGTGGCCGCGCTGGCGATCACGATCGAGCCGCCGCCGTGGGGCACGGCATGGTTCCGGATCGGCATGATCATCCTGACCTGCGGTGCGATCTATCTGGGCATGCGCATCCGCTTTGCCAGCCTGCGCCACCAGAAGGAGCGCCTCGAGCACCAGGTGAGCGCGCGCACCGAACAGGTCGAGCAGCAGAACCGCATGCTCGAGCTGCAGACGGAGGAATTGCGCGAGCAGGAGCGGCGCGGCCGCCACCAGAGCAATGAGCTGGCGCGCGCCTACCGCGCCTTGCAGGACAACGAGGAAGTGCTGCGCCAGGCCAAGGAGCGCGCCGAGGATGCGACGCGCCAGAAGTCCGAATTCCTGGCCAATATGAGCCACGAGATGCGTACGCCGCTGGCCGGCGTGATCGGCATGCTGGGCTTCGCGCTGCGCGACCTGGCGCTGCGCGACAACACGCGCGAGCAGATCCTGCGCGGCCAGGCCAATGCCCAGGCCCTGCTGGGGATCATCAACGATCTGCTCGACTTTTCCAAGATCGAGGCCGGCAAGCTGACCCTGGAGCGGATCGATTTCGACCTGCACGCCAAGGTACGCAATGTGGCCAGCCTGTTCGACGAGCAGGCGGCCATGCTGGACCTGGCGTTTTCGGTGCTGGTCGACGACAACGTGCCGCGCTACGTGGCGGGCGATCCGACCCGCGTGCGTCAGGTGCTGGTCAACCTGGTCGGCAACGCCTTCAAGTTCACCAATGCGGGCGGCGTGACGATCCATGTCGAATGCCGGCCTGGCGAGCAGCACGAGGCGGGCAACCCCCACATGATCCGCTTCACGGTGCGCGATACCGGCATCGGCATCCCGGCGGCGGCCTTGCCGCGCCTGTTCCAGAAATTCGAGCAGGCCGACACCACCACGACGCGCCGCTACGGCGGCACGGGTCTGGGTCTGGCGATCTGTCGCCAGCTGGTCGAGCTGATGGGCGGGACCATCGGCGTGAGCAGCGTCGAAGGCGAGGGCAGCGTGTTCTCCGTGCTGCTGCCGCTGCGCGACGGCGTCGCGCCGGCCCACATCCCGCACGTGACGCACGCGCCGCACAGCCACCGGCTGGCGATCCTGTGCGCCGAGGATTTCCCGACCAACCAGATCATCGCGCGCCTGATGGTCGAGGAGATGGGGCATGCGATCGACATCGTCGACAACGGCGTCGAAGCGGTGGCGGCGTGCGCCCGCACGCGCTATGACCTGATCCTGATGGACGGTCGCATGCCCGAGATGGACGGCGCCAGCGCCACGCGCCTGATCCGCGCCGGCGGCCCGCACGACGCGCCGGTGCTCGACCAGCACGTGATGATCGTGGCGCTCACCGCCAACGCCAGCGGGGAAGACCGCTCGCGCTACCTGGCCTGCGGCATGGACGCGTTCCTGACCAAGCCGATCGACGAAGCGGCGCTGCACCTGCAACTGGCGCGCGCGATCGAACGCCAGTTGCAGCGCGGGTTTGTCCTGCCACTGATCGAGGACGGGCCTGTACCTGAACCTGCGCCGGCTACCCCTACGCCGGCTGCACCTTCCCCTGCTGCCCTCGATGCGCTGTTCGGCGTAGCGGCGCCGGTGCCAGCGCCGCCTGCCGCGCGCGCCGACAATCTGGGGCTGCGCCTGCGCGCGGCATTCTCTAACGACCTGCCGCGCCGGCGCGCCGAGCTGGACGCCGCGCTGGCAAGCGACGACTTCGAGGCCGCGGGCCGGATCCTGCACGGGCTGCGTGGCAGCGCCACCTATCTGGCCGAGCCGGCGCTGGAAACACTGTGCGCCGAACTGGAAGCGGCCGCCGACGGGCGCGACGCGCAGCGCCTGCGCGCGGGCTTGCCGGTCCTGGCCAGCTTCCTCGATGCCTTCGAAACGGGCGCCCCGTCCTGACACCTGCTTATAATGCAGGTTCTGACGAATCTGGTGGAGACGTGATGAACGTGCTGGTGGTCGACGATGACGTGGTGGCGCGCATGATGCTGATGCATCTGGTGGACAGCTGCGGCAGCCATGCGATCGTCGAAGCGGATGACGGCGCCGATGCCTGGCGCCAGCTCGAAGCGGGCCTGCGGCCCGACATCGTGTTCTGCGACCTGCGCATGCCGCACCTGTCCGGCCTCGAACTGCTGCAGCGCGTGCGTCACGATCCGCTGCTGGCGGCGCTGCCGTTCGTGCTGGTCTCGGCGGCGTCCGACAGCGCCACGATGGACGAGGCGGCGCAGGCCGGCGCCAGCGGCTACATCGTCAAGCCGTTCCGCCACGACGACGTGCGCGCCCAGTTCGAGCGCCTGTTCTTGCCGGCTGACGCGAACAACGCAAACGACGCGACCGACGCGGATGACGAGGCTCCGGAGGCCGTGGTGCGCCGGCTCGGCATCGACGTCGAGCGTCTGCGCCTGTATCTCGATGGCCTGGGGCGCCAGTTGCAGGCGGCGCAGGCCGGCCTGGCCGAAGGCGCCGAGGGCACGCAGCAGCTTGCGCGCCTGCGCGCTGGCTGCAGCATGCTGGGCCTGCACGGCGCCGCCACAGCGCTCGAGCAGGCGCCACTGGCGGCTGGCCTGGCGCAGGCGCAGGCAGCGGTAATGCGCCAGATCGAGCGCGCGGCGCGTGCCTGATGCCGATGGCCTGCCTGCCCGCCAAAGTTCCTTGCTGCCGGTGTGCTTTGGACTTACAGTATCCCGCGGGTGTTGCCTGACCGGCGCTGCCGGTCGACTGCTTCGTTGTCAGCCGGGGATCACGCCATGAACGACGTCACCAGTGCAGCGCTGTGCCCCTCCGGCCACACCGATGGCTTCGCGCGTGCGCACTTGCCACCGCCCGATACCTGGCCCGACTTCCTGTTCGATCTGCCCGAGCTGCAGTACCCCGAGCGCCTGAACTGCGCGAGCGCGCTGCTCGATGGCGCCATCGCGCGCGGCTGGGGTGCACGCACGGCGCTGATCGGCGCGCGTGAACGCCTCTCCTACGCCCAGTTGCTGGCGCAGGTCGACCGCATCGCCCACGTGCTGCGCCACGACCTCGGGCTGGCCACCGGCAGCCGCGTGCTGCTGCGCGGCGCGAACTGCCCGATGATGGCGGCCTGCATCCTGGGCGTGATCAAGGCCGGCTGCATCGTGCTGCCCACCATGCCGCTGCTGCGCGCGCGCGAACTGCGCGCCATCGCCGACAAGGCGCGCATCAATGCGGTGCTGTGCGCCGATGGCCTGGTGGACGAAGTCGATGCGCTTGGTCTGGAGGTGCCGGTCCTGGTGTTCGGTGCGCCGGCGCCCGATGCACCCGATGCGCTGGAAGCACGGATGGCCCGCCACGACGCCCCGTTCATCGCCGCCGACACCGCGCGCGATGACGTCTGCCTGATCAGTTTCACGTCCGGCACCACCGGCATCCCGAAAGGGACCATGCACTTTCACCGCGACGTGCTGGCCGTGTGCGACTGCTTCCCGCGCCACATGCTGGAGGCATGTGCCGACGATATCTTCATCGGTACGCCGCCGCTGGCGTTCACGTTCGGGCTGGGTGGCCTGCTGCTGTTTCCGCTGCGCGTCGGTGGCGCGGGTGTGTTGCTTGAGCGCCTGAGCCCCGAGGCGCTGCTGGCGGCCATTGCCGACTACCGCGCCACCGTGTGCTTCACGGCGCCGACCTTTTATCGCCTGATGGCAGCGCAGGCGGATCGTTTCGACCTGACCAGCCTGCGCGCCAGCGTGTCGGCCGGCGAGCCGCTGCCGCTGGCCACGCGCGAGGCCTGGCAGTCAGCCACCGGACTGGCGATGATCGACGGGATCGGCGCGACCGAACTGCTGCACATTTTCATCGCCAGCGCGGGCGCAGCCATCCGGCCAGGTGCGACCGGCAAGCCGGTGCCGGGCTATCAGGCCTGCATCCTCGATGTCGACGGCGTACCTGTCGGCCCGGGCGTGATCGGGCGCCTGGCCGTGAAAGGCCCGACCGGCTGCCGCTACCTGGACGACGAGCGCCAGGGTGATTACGTGCAGGGTGGCTGGAACATCACGGGCGACGCCTACGAAATGGACGCCGACGGCTACTTCTACTACCGCTCGCGGACCGACGACATGATCATCTCGGCCGGCTACAACATCGCCGGCGCCGAAGTCGAAGAAGCGCTGCTGCACCATCCGGCGGTGGCCGAGTGCGCCGTCGTGGGGCGGCTCGACCCCGAACGCGGCCAGGTGGTCGAGGCCCACGTCGTGCTGCGCGCAGGGCGGACGGGGTCGGACGAGCTGGCATGCGAATTGCAGGAATTCGTGAAGGCGCAGATCGCCCCGTACAAGTACCCCAGGGCCATTTTGTTCAAGGAAAAACTGCCTCGCACCGAAACCGGTAAACTACAACGCTTTAAATTACGCACGAACGCAGATTGAGGACAGCATGCAGGAAGTGGATGGACGTGAAGAAGACCCAGCGATGGGCGGGGCAGGCGAGCTGGACATGGAAAGCCGCCTGACGGACGAACATCACCAATCGCTGCGCCTGTGGCTGCGCATGCTGTCGTGCACGACGCGCATCGAGAACGAAATCCGCAGCCGCCTGCGCACGACGTTCGACATCACGCTGCCGCGCTTTGACCTGATGGCGCAGCTCCAGCGGCATCCGGACGGCCTGCGCATGGGGGAACTGTCCAAGCGCATGATGGTCACCGGGGGCAATATCACGGGGATTACCGATCAGTTAGAGCGCGAGCAGCTCGTGGTGCGGGTGCAGGATGTGAACGACCGGCGCGCGTCGGCCGTCAAGCTGACGTCAGCAGGGCGCGCGGCGTTCGACGAGATGGCGGCGGTGCATGAGCGCTGGATCGAGGAAATGCTGGCCGACGTGGCGGCGGAAGACAAGGCGACGATGATCGCGTTGTTGTCGACCATGAAGCGCAGTTTACGGGTGGATGACGGGGTGTAGCTGGTCCCCCCGACTGGGTTCGATCACTGCTCTCTGTAGTCGTAAGTGGCTGATACTAAAGGAATTGTGATTGATGTTAAATTGGAATGTACCACACTATGTGCCACATGCCTATTGTGTACAGAAATCGCTCTCATTCGATCACGGTCCAACAACAAGAACAGCGATTAGCCTTTAGCCCCTTTTTTGAATTTGTTCGATAGGTGAACCCCCGGGGGGGTCTTTGGGACAGGCAAAGGAAAAGCAGGTTAGTCAGGCGCTGCCTGTCCTTCGCGTCGCTGCATCGCTGACTCACCCTGTGCCGGTAGAATCCATGGAACCACTGCCGAACGGGATACTACTATCGAGGCACCGACATTAGCCGGCCCCGCTAGTGCATTCTATGCGGCCCCCTTCGCCTCACGGACACGCTGGGCCAATCGAGAGAGGGTGGACCGTGAACAGCCTGTAGCGGCAATTACGTGGTTCCAGCTATCACCTCTGCGCAGCATGGTCATGATCGCTTCGTTGCGCTGTAGGTCTTCTTTGCGGCCCTTGTAGCCACCCTCTGCCTTGAGCTTCTCAATTCCCTGCTGTTGACGCCTACGACGGTCCGAATAGTCTTTGCGCGCGATGGCAGCCAGCATATCCAGCATCATCCCGTTTAGGGCGTCCATCATGCGCGCGGTCATTTCGTCGGTGGCGCTGGTCATCATCCAGGAAGTAGGCAAGTCCAGAGCGACCACACGAACTTTGCGGGCCTGAAGTTCTTGTTTCAGGTTTTCCCAATCCGTGGCATCCAGACGCGATAAACGGTCTACCTGTTCGATCAGCAGCACGTCGCCCGCGTGGCAGTCCGATAGCAAACGGAAGAGTTCAGGACGGCGAAGGCTTGCCCCTGATTCGTTCTCGATGTAGTACGCGGCGATTCGTAGACCCCGTTCGGCTGCAAACACATCAAGATCGGCTTTGGCGCGGCTGGCATCTTGCTCTGCCGTAGAGGCCCGAAGGTAAGCACGTACAAACATTTGGGAACCCCTTAGTTCGATTTGGATAGTTCGTATTATGCCAGTTCGATTAGGGTTTGGAAAGATGAATTATCGAACCAGAACCGGACCATGGTTCTTTGGTTCGCTTGGGGTATACCCAAATACCTATCAGCAGTCCACTAAGATGCGCAGTGAGGTTAGCTATTAGAGACCACATACATATAACTGACTGTTTAGGAGATTCTGCTGTCTTGAGTCCAGTCGTGAAATTATTTATGCAGAATGAGTAGCCCAACGTCAGCGAATGTTGGTAGCAAGCATGAAGTATACTGTACACTTTGGTATCGTAAAACGAGGCGAAGGTTTACAGAATGGCATATGCGTCCTCGGACGATCCGAAGCGTTTAGAACACCCCGTTTGGATGGTTTACAACCAACAGCGAACTGCGTGTTTGAACGCAAAATATTACGGCCACAAGCTGCGCACTTTGGAGCGTGAGACGTTCTGGACCGACGTGATTATCGCTATTGCTGCGCCAACCTCAGGTATTGCTGGCTTGGCGATGTGGCAGGGCGAGTTGGGAAAGGCGATCTGGGCTTGGATTCCAACACTAGCTACTTTCCTCGTTCTTATCAAAGCTACTCGGAAGACAACTGCACGAATAAAGGAACTCGAGAAGCGCGTGACCTCATACCAGTCGCTTCTGTTCGACATGAAGGAAATTGGAGACAAGGTCCGGGCTGACCGAAAATTCTCTCCCGCCGCGCTGAAGCTTTACGAGACATCGCAACGCCGGTATGGCGCGCTTTTCAGAATGCCACCTGACAAAATCGATGAAAAGCTGCTTCAAAAATACCAGTTGGAAGTCCAGAAAGAAATGCCCGTAAGCTCATTTTTCATCCCTGAGGAGTAGTCATGGCAACGAATCATCCGCAGCAACCAACCAACCCAAAACCACAACCTCAACCGTCCCCGCAGCCGTATCCTCCGCGTAACACGCCGGATCGGGGTGATATCAAGCATATTGAGCCAACCACCCCTTGGCCGAAAAAGTAACCTGTCGACCTAGCTAATAATTGTCTATACCCATAGGAAACCAAAAACGAATAAGGATTACTCAGACTGACGAGCGTTTTCTTCCTTGAGAACCTCTTCAGGAGACGCGATACTTCTCCCGGCCAGCCATTGCTGCTGGGCGATGCGATACTCTTCTGCGTGCCGTGCATGATGCGCGACTTGGTGCTTTCGTGACCTTAGCCGTGATTTGTATGGCCACTTGAAAATTATGTCCGCTGCCGTAGACAACATGGCTGTGTCCATCTCTTCGATACCAAAATAATTCTCATGATATTTTAAGTTCTTGTGGACAAAAAGAAATTCTGCGTTAATCCATGAAATTATTCGTCTAGCTTCCTTCATGCCAATCGTCCTAGGCACTGAAATGCGGCCACCAACATCAACTTCTTTCCTGGTTTTTTTTAGCCCGACGTAGGTAGCTTGTTGTTTTCGGCGGTCTAATCCGCCACCCTTTATGAAATCAGCAAACTCTGGCGGGTACTCAAACAAATCACGGGCAATGAATCCGTACTGTTTCTCGCCATGAAGATATAATAATTTCAAAAAACCTTGTTCAAAATCCGCATGGGGAAACCCTGTATTTGTGATACATGAATAATAGTAGTGTTCTACCCATTTGGCCTTAGCGAACTCCTCTAAACACAGTACAGAAAGTTGATAGGCAGAAGGGTAAGACCCGACCTTAAAAAGCGTCACAGAATCTTTATGAAGTCGCAAGGCATTTAGTAATGATTCTGTCGCAAGCCGCTTCCATTTATACTTAGATAACGTTTTACTTGTCATAGATATTTATTTCAATGTGTTATTGAGAGAATTATAGGCTAGGTTGCGGGATCGGCTTTACCCATCTGAAGTTGCGAGACGGAAAGAAAGTACATATTTACGAATTTAAGTCATGGCAACGTGCCGGTGCTTTACGCTAGAATGGGATACAACATTAACTTGAGTCAAGGACCATGCGCCAACTGATACCTGCCCCTTTGCTGGGGACTATTGCTGATGTTGTATCGTCGCAAGAGACCCATGCAAGTCTCGACAGCCTGTTCATGTACGCAGGGGCGCCTGGAGACCCGCCAGAAGGCAGCAAGCATGTAAAAGCGCAGGAATGGTTAAGGCAAGTTAATAAAGATAGTTCGGTCGAGCCGTTGCTAGTTGCAGGCAGAATTATTGAAAAGTATATGGAAGCCGTACCAGATTACTGGAATCAGGACGCCTTGAAGCAATCCGTTGAACGACTAGAGGCCGCGCTTACCCGTTCGGAATTACAGTATGTTAAAGGGGGAAAGCTCACGGGTTTTCTCGCTGGGCCGTCACAGACCCTTGAAAAGCTGCTAACCGCATTCGACTTTGCCGCAGTGAACGAAGAATTTAACCGCGCCCTTGCCAACGTTGAAAGCGAACCTCGGGAAGCAGTATCTGCTGCAAGTAATATTCTTGAGTCATTTTGTAAGATTTACATTACAGAGAATGAACTAATAGCCCCATCGAAACAAGACTTAAAGGCAGTATGGGGCGTCGTCCGCAAAGACTTGGGTTTTGACCCTAGCGTGGTGCAAGACCAAGATTTGCAAACGATTCTTTCAGGCTTGTTAGCAACGGTCGAGGGTATTGGGGCTTTACGGACTCATGCCAGTTCTGCACATGGCGCAGGGACAAAAATTTACAAGCTGGAACCGAGGCACGCTAGGCTTGCAATTCATGCCGCCCACACGGTGACGCTGTTTGCTTTGGAGACATGGCAAAAACGGAAGCAAGCTGTAAGTATTACTTCGTAGCAGAAAGTCATCTCTGCCTATTTGTTGTGCAATTTTTTTGTAGGGTATACAAGAATGGTGTTGTTATCAAACTGCCGGACAGTGTTACTTTGACGCCACGTCAGTTCCAATTAGATATTGGATGCGATTCCTTACGAATCAACGACTTATATAGAACTGCGCCCGTACAGAACTGTTGGGTTGCCCAAATAACATTGCGCCCATTGGCGGGAGACGCAATAATCCATTTGCGCCACCTGAGCACCTGCCTTTAATGCTCTGACGGTGTTACGCCGGTAAGACTAGCCCCTACCGTTGATGTGCGGTATTCGCAGGACCGTACAATCTGAAGTGCCCATGGGATGTTCACCCACACCATTGCTGGAACCGAAATGGCCTTCGCTCATAGACATAGGTTTTACTATGACGAAGACTGTCACGCCCGTACATTCGGGCATTACTTTAAATACTACGACTTCGGACCTTGGCAAGACCAAGGCATCCTCTTTTGCGGCCTCCGCTCAACGGGTCGCCCTCAAAGACATCCTTCGGGATGATGCCTTGCAAGTCAGGGCAAAAGTTGACCACAGGGTCGTTCTCAAATACGCAGAGAAAATGAGGGCGGGCGCTGAGTTTCCACCAATTAAACTCGCGCGTATTAACGGGTCCCTTTACTTGGTCGATGGATGGCATCGGTTCGGCGCGGCCTGTGAAAATGACCAATGGTACCTTTGGGCTGACATTTCCGACATGACGCTCGATGAGGCTCGTTGGCAGGCTGCAAAAGCGAATACGCAACACGGGCTTCCACTCAAGACGAGGGAGTACCGCGATGTCTTCAGGGCATTCATCGACTCGGATCAACATACGCAGGGCAAAAAGTTGATGCCGTACCGCGAGATCGCTACCCAAATCGGTAAGCCGTTTAGCACGATCCGTAACTGGATGGAAGCCGACTATCCTAGGTTGTTCAAAAAGTACCAGCAGAATGCCAACGGTGTACCTGGGGAGGCTGTTGATGATCGTGAAGAAAAACAGATGCGCAGGCGTCTTGGGGACGCTGAGGCGGCTTTGTACAACGTCAAGAACATCGGTCGCACTTTGGACCCTAGGTGTCTTGGCGAACTCATTAGTACAGCCCGTGGAGTCTTGAGCGATCTTGAAAACAAACCGTATCAGCCGGTAATGGCTGCGGATTTTTAAGAGTAATAGTCCCTACAGGCCGTACCTAAAGGCTTTAGGGGACGTGCAAATTGATCTTAGTAGGCAGCGCCCCATGAGGTCCGAAGGCCCCCATAAGTGAGTTCTTACGCCCGTCAGGCGCTGCATCTGAACTAATTCTAACGATGAAAAAACAACCATATCGGCCTGACCCAGCGAAAAAGCTAGAACAGGCAAGACTGTACGCTGCTTGGCGCGACAGTCATAAAGATGAACTGGCAGAGTATTTGAACGAGCGCGCCGAGGCGACGCAAGGCAAGAACGCGGCATATGTTGCGAAACATCGCGCCACGCTTCTGAACGCTGTTCCCTCGTGGGCCAACCTGCCTGCAATTGAACGCATATATGCCGAGGCAGCATCGGCTGGGATGCACGTTGACCACATTTATCCGCTGAGAGGCGAGAGCGTTTGCGGGTTGCACGTGGCCAATAACTTGAGATGCCTTACCGTGAAGGAGAATTTGAGGAAGGGTAACGCGATGCCGGACCAAGTTTTTCCATCGTCAGCTTAGCAACCACTTCCGTTTACTGAGCAGGGTCATGCCTATTGCAGCGCGGCCTTCCGCATCCATTGGCACATCACTTTCAACGAAAACCCTTTGCCGTACTGTTCTGCTGCACTGCCGTTCGTGTGGCCCTGAATAGCGTTGCGAATGTCTTCTGGACAGCCAGCCTCCCGCAAGCGGTCTTCCATTGTGTGCCGGAAAGAGTGGCTGGTCATCCCCCATGGTTTCAGGCGCTTATTTACGGCTGCCGATGCGGAATCATTACCGCGTTCGCGGGCATACTGCTGGAACAGCCCTTTGCCTCGGTCTTCGCCGCTTGTATCACGGGGCAACGCAAGAGCATGCTTCACGGCTTCCAGCGCGATGCCTACGAGCGGTACATTGCGTTCGCTAACCTTGGTCTTCAAAGTGCGCCAAGGCTGCTTTTGGATAATGATGTGTGGCGTATCGTGGTCAAGGACAACATCAGTGACAGCCAGTCCAGACAATTCACCAATCCTTGCGCCAAGTTCCAACTGCATCAGGGCAAGCAAGGCAGGGGCTGACACCGTCTCAGTCCGCATCGCGTCAACGATCTGTTGCAATTGAGCCGGATTGGCAACTACCGCTTCTTTGGCGTCATTGCCCTCGCCTTGAATGCCGAGCTTTTCAAACGGATTTGTCCGAACAACGGCCAGTTCCCGAATGGCTGCCGCAGTGACCGCCGACAGGTTTGTGATTGTGCGTCGCACGGTCGTTGTCTTCTTGCCTTCTTGAATTAAGACATCAACCACCTTTCGGGCGTGAACGCGGGACAGGCTGTCAAATTCGATATCACCTACGATTGCAATCAACGTCTTCCAGTCGCGTTGTTGCTTGTCGATGAACGCCGTTTCTTTGCCGCGCTTGTGCGTTTTTAAGTAAAGGTCAAAAGCATTGGTCAGCTTGGTTGCGTTTGCGTGCGCCAAGGTCTTCCATGCCTCCATCTGAAGGGGAGGCAGGTAATCAGAGGGGGCTGCGTCGTCATAAACGGAATCGTCACCTTTTGCGTACTCAGCGCGAAGTGGTTCGATGACATGCTCGATGAACGTATCCAAGTCGTATTGCTCTGCCAATGCTTGCCCGGCGAGGGTTGTATCAGCGGGAGTAGCCTTAGCACCTTCGGTAAGAACTTTGAATTCGGCATGGTATTTCCTTGCCAGCTTCTCGCCTTCACGCGCGGCCTTCAGTTCATCCTTGGTACTCAAGCTGACACGGATACGTTGCTTGCCATAGTGCCGATGGAGGTGTACCGGCACGCGCATACAAAATTGAAAAGTGTCACCGCGACGTTGGATGTACTGAGCCATAACAGAAAGTGATGCGCCGATTTTGATGAGCATAGTTTAGCCTGTAGCGCCCCCTGTACCACACTCTGTACCACAGAAAACAGGATGAACTCAGCGTAAGCTATTGAATCAAAAAGGGATTTTATGGATTCTTGGTCCCCCCGACTGGAATCGAACCAGTATCCCACGCTTAGGAGGCATGTGCACTATCCATTGTGCTACGGGGAGGACGCCCGCGCCGCCAGGTGCTGACGGCGCGAAGCAGGGCAGGCCTGCAGTCCGGCGGGCAGGCCCCGCAGGGCGGGCTGGTACCGTGAACCGGTTGCAATTATAGCCGGGATCGAAATAGAAATGCAGGTTCATGCCCGGCAGTCGGTACAATGTGCCCCTTATTCAATCAACGCACCTTTTCCCCCCGCGCCAAAAATTTTCGGCGCGACGAAACGCATACCGATCATGGCTGTCATCTCCATTAGTTCCGCTCAACTTGCTTTCGGCCACGTGCCGCTGCTCGACCACGCTGATTTTTCCCTCGAGACCGGCGAACGCGTCGGCCTCATCGGCCGCAACGGCACCGGCAAATCCTCGCTCCTGAAAGTCATCTCGGGCCGCTCGCGCCTGGACGATGGCTTGCTGGTCATGCAGCAGGGCGTCACCATCGCCTATGTCGAGCAGGAACCGGTGTTTGACCTGAGCATGACGGTGTTTGCCGTGGTTGCCGGCGGCATGGGCGATCAACAGGCGATGCTGACGGAATACGAAGAACTGACCGGCAAGTTCGGCCAGGGCGACGATGACGCGCTGATGGAGCGCATGCATGTGATCCAGACCAAGCTCGACGCAAACGACGGCTGGAATCTGGCGCACAAGGTCGAGACCACGCTCGATCGCCTGAACCTGTCGGGCGACGCGCTGATGGGCACGCTCTCGGGCGGTATGCAAAAGCGCGTGGCCCTGGCCGTGGCGCTGGTGTCGGCGCCGGACGTGCTGCTGCTGGATGAGCCGACCAACCACCTGGACTTCACGTCGATCAAGTGGCTCGAGAGCCTGCTGCGCGAATTCCGCGGCTCGGTCCTGTTCATCACCCACGATCGTAGTTTCCTGGACAACGTTGCCACCCGCATCATTGAACTCGACCGCGGCCGTCTGCTGTCGTTCCCGGGCAACTTCACGACCTATCAGGCGCGCAAGCAAGAATTGCTGGCCAATGAAGAAGTCGAAAACGCCAAGTTCGACAAGTTCCTGGCGCAAGAAGAAGTGTGGATCCGCAAGGGTGTGCAGGCACGCCGCACCCGCGACGAAGGCCGCGTGCGCCGCCTGGAAGCGTTGCGCTCACAGCGCGCGGTGCGCCGCGATCAGCAGGGCCAGATCAAGCTGGACGTCGCCACGGGCGAACGCTCGGGCAAGATCGTTGCCGATCTCGAGAACATCTCGAAGATGTATGGCGACAAGGTCATCGTCGACAACTTCACCGGCACGCTGATGCGTGGCGACAAGGTCGGTCTGATCGGACCGAACGGCGCCGGCAAGACGACGCTGCTCAAGATCATCCTGGGCGAAGAAACGGCCGACAGCGGCAAGGTCCGTCTGGGCACCAAGCTCAACGTCGCGTACTTCGACCAGATGCGCACCCAGCTCAATGAAGAAGCCAGCCTGGCCGACACCATTGCACCGGGCAGCGACTGGGTCGAAATCAATGGCCAGCGCCGCCACGTGATGACGTACCTGAACGACTTCCTGTTCTCGCCGGAACGCGCGCGTTCGCCGGTCAAGTCGCTCTCTGGTGGCGAGCGCAACCGCCTGCTGCTGGCGCGCCTGTTCGCCAAGCCGGCCAACTGCCTCGTGCTCGATGAGCCGACCAACGATCTGGACATCGACACGCTCGAGCTGCTCGAAGAACTGCTCGAGGAATACACGGGCACCGTGTTCCTGGTCAGCCACGACCGCACCTTCCTCGACAACGTCGTCACGCAGGTGATCGTGGCCGAAGGCGCCGGCAAGTGGCGCGAATTTGTCGGTGGTTATACCGACTGGGAACGCGTCAAGGCGGCAACGCCGGTGGTCCAGGCGCCGGTCAAGACCAGCGCACCGAAAGCGGACGACACGGCAGCCCCGGCCGCCAAGAAGGTCAAGCTGAGTTACAAGGAGCAGCGCGAGCTGGAAGAGTTGCCGAAGCTGATCGCGACGCTGGAAGATGAACAGTCGGCGATCACGGCCCAGCTCAATGGCCCGGACTTCTACAAGCAGAACCCGGCCGACGCCAAGCGCATCAATGCGCGCTTTGCCGAAATCGAAGATTTGCTGCTCGATGCGCTGGAGCGCTGGGAAACGATCGAAGCGCGCTCGCGCGGCGTGTAATTCAACAGGGGCGGGCAATGGCCGGGCAGAGCGACTTTTCATGATCGACAACAACGAATCGCGCGCCGCCCGGCCAGCCGGCCCCGGTCCCGGGTCTGCGGCCCCGGCGGCCGACGAACCTTTCCTCACCCGCGCCGCCTGGGCGCGCATCCTGCCATTCGGCACCTATATCCTGTTCATGGTGGTTGGCGACCTGCTCGAGCGCATGGGCATGAGCCGCGCCGACCTGCGCTGGCTGTATCCGGTGCAGGCCGGCGCCGTGCTGGCACTGCTGGCCGTGTTCTGGCGCCAGTACGACGAGCTGCACCGGTTCGGCTTGCGCCTCTCGCACACGTTCGTTGCCATGGTCGTCGGCATCATCGTTCTGGTGTTGTGGGTCAATCTGACGCTGCCCTGGATGCTGCTGGGCAGCTCGCCCGGCTACGATCCCCGCACGCATGGCGAGATCGACTGGCTGATGGTGACGCTGCGGATCGCCGGCGCGGCGCTGGTCGTGCCCGTCATGGAAGAATTGTTCTGGCGCTCATTCCTGATGCGCTGGGTCGAACACGCCAACTTCAGACTCGTTGATCCGGCGCGTATCGGCTTCAAGGCGTTCGTGATCCCATGCGTGCTGTTCGGCTTTGAACACACGCTGTGGCTGGCCGGTATTGTGGCTGGCGTGGCCTATGGCGTGTTGTATATGAGGCACCGCAACCTGTGGTCGCCCATCCTGGCCCACGCTGTCACGAATGGGTTGCTGGGCGTCTGGGTCGTCTACACAGGGGGCTGGCAATTCTGGTGATTCCTCCGGTAGTACGACCCGTGGAAGACGACGACCATGCCAGCCCCTTCAGCGTTGCATCGCCTTTCCCCGGTCGCGCTGTGCGCCGGTGCCCTCTGGTGCTTTCCTGCAGGCGCGGCGCCCACGGCGTCAACTGAAGGGCTACAACTGCTTGCCGGTATCGGCTGGGCCCACGACGACAATCTCCTGCGCCAGGCCGACGGAGCACCCGCGTTCGGCGACGGGCGCAGCGACAGCTACCGCACATTCGAAGCGGGTGTGGCGCTCGACAAACATATCAGCCGCCAGCGCATTGCCGCCACGGCCAGCGTGTCGAAGACCGCGTTCGATCGTTTCAGGCAGCTCGACTACACTGGCCACGACCTGCAAGCGACGTGGTTCTGGCACCTCGGCACGCAGTTCGACGGCCGTATCGAGGCGCTCGATATCCGGACACTCGCGCCGTACACCGACTTCAACAGCGACCAGCGCAACCTGCGCCAGCAGCGGCGCCAGGCATTCGATGCCGGCTGGCAGCTGCACCCGAGCTGGAAGCTGCGCGCAGGCGCCGAGCGCGACAAGGCAAGCTACGACCTGGCGATCCAGCGCTTCAACAACCGCACTGAAAAAGCATGTGAGACCGAACTGCTGTACCAGCCCAGGGGCGGCAGTGCGCTGGGCCTGGTCGCACGCCGCGTCAAGGGCAGTTATCCGTATCGGCGCCCAGCTGTCGCTACGATGCTGACGGACGATTTCACGCAGGACGAACTCAAGCTGCGTGTGAACTGGCTCGCTACCGGCTCGACCACGGTGCAGGGCCTGGCCGGCTACGTGCGGCGCGAGCAGCCATCGTATGGCGAAGGCGTCACGAGCGGCGTTAACGGCCGCATCAATGCGTTCTACACACCGCGCGGGCAGGTCAGCTATCAAGCGGGCGTGTGGCGCGAGTTCGCGCCCATCGAAAGCCCGTTCGTCAGTTACACGCTGAACAAGGGTGTCAGCATTGGCGTCAATTGGGCGGCCAGCGCCAGGCTGGCGCTCGAGGCCAGCGCGACCTACGAGCGGCGCAGCTACACGGGGCGGGGCGACTTTGCCGGCGCCGATGCGCTGCGTGACGCGATCCGTTCGGCCAGCGTGCGCGCCGTGTGGCAGGCCCGGCCCGGGGTGAAGGTCGTTGCCACAGTGGTCCATCAGGCGCGTACCGCTTCCGGGCTCGGCATTGGCAAGTTCGATGCAAACGTGGTGCAGGTCAGCGCCAATGTGTTGTTCTGATGGCGATTCTGTTGACGTGAGGTCGATGGTTTTTTTGCGAGAAAACGCGCATTGGTTGCGCTGGCGCTAGCGCAGTCAGGCCGGCGGCTTTTTGGTGGAACCGATGGGTTGCTGACGCATCGAATGGCATGTTGGGCGTGTGTTTGCCGCCCCGTTGCAACGATCACCGATGCTGGAGGAATCATGAAGCGTATCGTCATATGGATCGCGGGCCTGGCGTTGATGCTGGGTATGGGTATGGGTATGAGCGCAGCCGGCGCGGCCGAAGTGCTGCTGGGGCCGGGGGACGTGGTCAAGCTGTCGGTGTATGGCAGTCCCGACCTGTCGATCGAGACCCGGGTCAGTGAAAGCGGCCATCTCACGTTTCCGTGGCTGGGGCAGGTGGCTGTCGGCGGCATGCCGGTGGCGGTGGCCGAGAAAACCATCGCAAGCCTGCTCGAAAAGGGCGGCTACCTCAAGCAGGCCCAGGTCAATATGCTGGTGACGACCCTGGCGAGCCAGCAGATTTCGGTGCTTGGCCATGTGAACCGGCCCGGGCGTTATCCGGTGGACGGGCGCCGCCGTGTGCTCGACATGCTGGCGCTGGCCGGTGGCATCCACAGCGATGGTGGCGACATGATCAGCCTGGTGCGCACGCGCGATGGCAAGACCCTGCGCGAGACCATCGATGTGGTCGACATGGTGCGTACGGGCGAGCTCGACAGGGATGTGGAAGTGGCCGGCGGCGACATCATCTTTGTCGAACGGGCGCCGCGGGCGTATATCACCGGCGAAGTCAGTCGTCCGGGACCATTCCGGCTCGAGCGCGGCATGACGGTTCAGCAAGCCTTGTCGGCTGGCGGCGGCTTGAGTCCGCGCGGCAGCAGCAATGGCATCCGTATCACGCGCAAGGCTGTCGGTGGCCAGCCGGTGTCGCTGGACGCCCGTGCCAGCGACATCGTCCAGGTCGATGACGTGATCGTCGTGCGAGAAAGCTGGTTCTAGACGGCCATTGCCTTCGCCTCTACTGTTACGTTGCCACCAGCCCAACAGGGCCAGCGTGGCGACACACTTCTTGCATGGATGGCATCATTTCCTTGAAAAACATTGATCAAGGATAGAGGCATGCAAGGGTGGTGGACAGAAAGCTGGGAGACGATTCAACACGAATTTTCCGATCTGGGCGATGCCGAAGATGTGACGATCATCGTCGTGCGTCTGCTGGTGGCGGCGGTGCTGGGTGGTTTGCTTGGGTATGAGCGCGAAACCAAGGGGGCGTCGGCCGGCCTGCGCACGCACATGCTGGTCTCGGTTGGCTCGGCATTGTTTGTCCTGATTCCATTGCAGGCCGGGATGACAATCCAGGACTTGTCACGCGTGTTGCAGGGTGTTACCGCCGGTATTGGTTTTCTTGGTGCTGGCGCGATTCTCAAGCAGCGCGATCAGAACGACATCAAGGGGCTGACCACTGCCGCCAGTGTTTGGATGACGGCCGCCATCGGCGTTTCTGCCGGCATGGGGCGCGAAGGCACGGCAGTGCTGAGTGCGCTATTTGGACTGGTCATCCTCGCGTTCGTTCGCTCGCCCAGCAAGCGCAACGCTGACTGACAGTGGGGCGGCAGCGTACGCCAGTAGGCCAGGTGTACGTGCCAGCGCTGAGGCTCCACGACGCCTCCAGTGCATCGGCGCCCATCACAACTGCTTGAATCACGCCATGCGCTGACCCGCTGTTGCACCGGCTATCTTGTTGTTGTTTGCCAACTTCTTGCTGCGGCAATGGCAAGCGCAATCTTGATTGTATTCTTCCGCATGACATCGGCGGGACCCACGCGGCATTCTCATGCCCGGTCAAACCGCCCGACTTTGCACCGTCCTGGCAAGCATGCCTTCCTTGAATACGCACCCCGAATCGTGCGTAGCTCCCGACACAGATGAATGTATTATCGGAAAAATTGTGCCTTTACCAAGTGCTTGAGCGCGAGGGTGCGGCGTTCATCGCCCCTACACCGGAGGTACGTTGCGATCCACGGACGCTTGGCGGCGGATGGCAATCGGTTGACGAGGCAGAATTCTGCATGAAGGAAGCGCAATGAACGGAACAAACATGGTGTGGCTGGTCAACCGCTTGCGCTGCATGTCGGTGGCCGAGATGGGATACCGGGTCCAGCAGGCTACTGCGATCCGCCTGGGGCGGAGCATGGCGGGCCGCACGCAGCTGGCGCTGGCGCGCTCGGCGCCCCCGGCCATGCCGACCCTGAACCTGGGCGTGCGCGGTGCGCCCGAGCTCGATCAGGGCGAGGTCGATGCGTTGCTGCTGGACGCCGAGCGCATCTGTGCAGGCCACGTCGTGCTGTTTGCCGACGGCCGCTTCGACGTGGGCGTGCCAACCTCATGGAACCGCGATCCCGACACCGGCGTGACCGCGCCGGCCGTGTACCGGGGCGACCTCGCCATCAACGACCGCGAGCTGGTGGGTGACATCAAGCATGTCTGGGAACTGAATCGCCACCTGCACCTCGTGCGGCTGGCACAGGCCTGGACACTCACACGCGATACGCGCTGGATGGATGCGCTTGAGCAAAACCTGCGCAGCTGGCTCGAGCAGTGTCCGCCACTGACCGGCCCCAACTGGACCAGTTCGCGCGAGCTGGGCATCCGGCTGATCAACTGGAGTTTGATCTGGCAATTGATCGGTGGTGACCGCAGCGCGCTGTTCGAGGGCGACGCCGGGCAGCGCCTGCGTGCCGACTGGCTCGGGAGCATCCACGCCCATTGCCGCACGATCGCGCGCCATCTGTCGCGCCATTCGTCGGCCAACAATCACCTGATCGGCGAACTGGCCGGCCTGTACATGGGCGCCGTCACCTGGCCGTGCTGGAAAGAGTCGCGCGATTGGCAGGCGCTGGCGCAGAACGAGCTGGAAGTGGAAGCCCAGGCGCAATTCTCGCGCGATGGTGTCAACCGCGAGCAGGCCTTTGGCTACCACCTGTTCGTCTGCGAATTTTTGTTCGTCGCCGGCTTGCTCGCCCAGACCGGCGGCCACAGCCTGCGACCGTTTTCACGCGCTTACTGGGGCAGCCTGCAGCGCGCGCTGCGTTTTTTACGCTCGGTACGCGATGTCGGTGGCAATGTGCCTGCCGTGGGCGACGCCGACGATGGTTGCGTGTTCCGTCTGGACGCCTCGGGCATGGACCGCGCCGCGCAGTTGCTGGCGCTGGGCGACACCGTCTTCGGCGGCCATGCCGACAGCCACCCGGGCGTGCGCTGGTTGCTGCACACGCTGCCGGGCGGGCGGCCCGATTGCGATCCGCACGAGGTCGATACGGGCTGGGCCTTTCCCGATGGCGGCTACCTGCTGTTCGGCAATCGCTTTGGCGAAGCCGACGAAATCAAGGGCCTGCTCGACTGCGGCCCACTGGGCTACCTGGGCGTGGCAGCCCATGGCCACGCCGATGCGCTGGCGCTGGCCCTGTCAATCGCGGGTGAGCCGTGCCTGGTCGATCCCGGTACCTATTCATACGGGCAGGACGACAAATGGCGCGATTACTTCCGCGGCACGTCCAGCCACAACACGGTGCGCATCGACGGCGTGGACCAGTCGGTCTCGGGCGGACGTTTCATGTGGCTGCGCAAGGCTGCGGCCAGCATCGAGCGCATGCCGGCGTCGCCTCACGAATTCGATTTCCGCGGTTCCCACGACGGCTATGCGCGCTTGCCCGATCCAGTTCGCCATGTACGCAGTGTCCGCTTCGAGAGCGTCAGCAACACGCTGACCGTGCGCGACGAGGTGTCCGGCAAGAAGCCGCACAAGGTCGAATTGTTCTGGCACTTCGCGCCCGGGCTAGACGTGCGCCTGACCAGCAACGGCCTGGCCGTACGGGGCCGCCGCTTCGTGCTGCAGATGCAGGCCAGCGGCGAGGACCTGCACCTCGAACTGGTGCGCGGCGCCGAAAATCCGCCGCTCGGATGGTATTCGGCCACATACCAGTCCAAGGTGCCGTGCGACGTCTTGCGGATATCGACCGTGTCGTCCGCCGTGCCGGTGGAGTGCAAGTTTTCCATCACGTTCATCGACGAAAAGTAGCGCATTGCCCGTAGCAAAGGCACCCCGCGCATGCGGCGTGTCGCTGCCAAACTCCGGGAGCAGGGCGCATGTCGAATCTCATGTTGCAGTGCAATCTTGAGCATGGGAACGAGTATTGCTTCGTGCACACGCGTGCGTGCGCACGGAATCGATCAATGCATTGTAAAATAGATAAGCTTTAGCTGCGGGACATCCCGAACCGCGTTGCAGCGCCGCTTGTACAGTGTCCAGCCTCACCCGGTGACCTCGATCCGTACTGCGGCGCCTTGCCGCGCAAGTGGCAGGCAGGCATGAATTCTCGTTGGGTACACACGAAGATATCGTGCGCGGGTCGAGCAGATGTATTCTAGGCATGGTGCGCCGCAACCGCGGCAACCGGCTGTCGCGCCGGCCCCGTTGTTCGAAGCACAATGATTGCCACGTTCCGGGAACGCGCGCACCAGCAGCGAACAGACGTGAATAGCAGTAAATAGCATCAAGCACTGGCTGGAAGCATCACGGCTATTGCACACAATCGATCACAAAAAGTGAAGGCAGAGAGCAAACACATGAAGATTCTCGTTACTGGCGGCATCGGTTACATCGGTTCGCACACGGTCGTTGAACTGCAAAGCGCAGGCTACGACGTGGTGGTGCTCGACAACCTGTCCAATGCCCAATTGTCGGTACGCGACCGCGTGCAGCGCATCAGCGGCAAACCATTCGCCTTTGTCGAAGCCGACATCCGCGATCGCGCGGCGATGGAAGCAGCGTTCGCCGAGCACAAGCCGGAAGCGGTCATTCACTTCGCCGGCCTGAAGGCGGTGGGGGAGTCGGTCGCCGAGCCGCTGCGCTACTACGACAACAATGTCTCGGGCAGCGTCGTGCTGTTCGAAACGATGGCCAAATTCGGTTGCAAGTCGCTCGTGTTCTCGTCGTCGGCCACCGTGTATGGCGACCCGGCCTCGGTGCCGATCCGCGAAGACTTCCCGCTCTCGGCCACGAACCCGTACGGCCGCAGCAAGCTGATGATCGAAGAGATCCTGCAAGACCTGGCCAAGGCCCAGCCCGACTGGCGCATTGCGCTGCTGCGCTACTTCAATCCGGTGGGCGCCCACGAGAGTGGCCTGATCGGCGAAGAGCCAAGCGGCATTCCCAACAACCTGGTGCCTTACATCGCCCAGGTTGCCAATGGCCAGCGCGAGAAACTGTCCGTCTTCGGCGGCGATTACAACACGCCCGACGGCACCGGCCAGCGCGATTACATCCACGTCGTCGACCTGGCCATCGGCCACGTCAAGACGCTGGACCGCCTGGCCAAGGGCCCGGGCATCGTCGCGTACAACCTCGGTACGGGGCGCGGCAACAGCGTCCTGGAAATGATTCGTGCGTTCGAAGCGGCCAGTGGCCGCACGGTCGCCTACCAGATCGTCGACCGCCGCCCAGGTGATGTGGCGAAATGCTACGCCGACCCGGCCAAGGCACGCGACGAACTCGGCTGGACCGCCGAACGCGATGTCGCTCAAATGTGCGCCGATGTATGGCGCTACCAAACCACTGCCAAATAATTCAAAGGAACATCGAATGAAAGCCATGATTCTCGCCGCAGGCAAAGGGACGCGCGTGCGTCCACTCACCTACGATCTGCCAAAACCGATGATCCCGCTGCTGGGCCGTCCTGTGATGGCTTACCTGGTTGACCACCTCCGCAAAAACGGAATCTCCGAGATCATGGTCAACGTCAGCTGGCTGCATGAAAAAATCGAAGAGTACTTCGGCGAAGGCGAGCAGTTCGGCGTCCAGATCGGTTACTCGTTCGAGGGCTACACGAAAGACGACGGCGAAGTCGTGCCGATGCCGATCGGCTCGGCTGGTGGCATGAAGAAGATCCAGGAATTCGGCGGCTTCTTCGACGACACCACGGTCGTGCTGTGCGGCGACGCACTGATCGACCTCGACCTGAAGGCGGCCCTGATGGAACACCGTCGCAAGGGCGCGATGGCCACGGTCATCACCAAGGAAGTGCCCTGGGACAAAGTCTCGTCGTACGGCGTGGTCGTGACCGATGAAGAAGGCCGTATCCAGGAATTCCAGGAAAAGCCAGCCGAAGCGGACGCCAAGTCCAACTTCATTTCGACCGGTATCTATATCTTCGAACCGGAAGTCATCGACCTGATCCCGTCGGGCGTCTCGTTCGACATCGGCTCGGACCTGTTCCCGCTGCTGGCCGAGCGCGGCCTGCCGTTCTACGCACAGGGCCGGCCGTTCAACTGGCTCGACATCGGCACCATGAGCGACTACTGGGAAGTGCTGCAGACCGTGCTGACCGGCGAAGTGAACCACATGCACGTGCCGGGCATCCAGATCAAGCCGGGCCTGTGGGTCGGCCTGAACACCAGCATCGACTGGGAAGGTACGACGATCGAAGGGCCGGTATACATCGGTTCGGGTTGCAAAATCGAAGCCGGTACGCGCATCGTGGGCCCGACCTGGATCGGCCACGGCAGCCACATTTGCGAAGGCGCCGAAGTCGTTCGCAGCGTCTTGTTTGAATACACACGGGTGTTGCATGATGTAACATTGAATGAAATGATTGTATTCAAGGAATACAGTGTCGACCGAAATGGCGAGATGAAGCACACTTCCGAGTATTCTTCCGAAGAGTGGCTCAATGCACGCGATCGCCGCACTTCGCGTCGCAAGGACACCCCGGACACCAACGAGTCAAAGAAAGAGAAAGTCAGCGCATGAAGATCTATCCAGTCATCCTTTCCGGCGGCGCCGGGACCCGCCTGTGGCCCCTGTCGCGTGCCGTTCTGCCAAAGCAGTTGCTGCCACTGGTTGCCGACAAAACCATGCTGCAGGACACTGCCTTGCGCGTGACGAACTGGCCTGGATTGATGGCGCCGCTGGTTGTCTGCGGCAATGATCACCGTTTCATGGTGGCAGAGCAGTTGCGCGAAGTGGGCATCACGCCGCTGGGCATCCTGCTCGAGCCAGTCGGCCGCAATACGGCGCCAGCCGTGGCCGCGGCTGCGCACCATCTGCAACAGATCGATCCGGAAGCCGTCATGCTGGTGTTGCCGGCCGATCACGTCATCGAGAACGTTGCTGCCTTCCGTGAAGCGGTCGAGCGCGCGACGCGCCTGGTCGCTGCCGGCAAGCTGGCCACGTTCGGCATCGTGCCAAAGACGCCGGAAACCGGCTACGGCTACATCCGCCGTGGTGAGCCGGTCGCCGAGTGCAGCGATTGCTACAACGTGGCGCGCTTCGTCGAAAAGCCGGATGCCGCCACCGCCGAAGGCTTCGTTGCCGAAGGCACGTATTACTGGAACAGCGGCATGTTCATGTTCGGCGCCGCGCGCTACCTGCAGGAACTGCAGGAGCACGCGCCAGCCATCGCTGCTGCCGCCGACCAGGCCATGCACGCCGCCTACCGCGACCTCGATTTCTGCCGTCTCGACGAAACCGCCTTCTCGGCATGCCCGTCCGATTCGATCGACTACGCGGTCATGGAGCACACGCGTGACGCGGCAGTCGTGCCGGCCGACATCGGCTGGAATGACGTCGGTTCGTGGTCGGCCCTGTGGGAAACCCAGCCGAAAGATACCAACGGCAATGCCCAGCGCGGCGACGTCTATCTGGATGGCGTGAAGAATTCGCTGGTGCGCGCCGAAAGCCGCATCGTGGCGGTCGTTGGCCTCGAAGACATCGTCGTAGTGGAAACGCAGGATGCCGTGCTGGTCACGAGCAAGAGCCAGGTCCAGCGCGTCAAGCAGGTGGTCGAACACCTGAAGTCGAAAGAGCGCACCGAGCACTTGCACCACACCAAGGTGTATCGTCCATGGGGCCACTACGAAGGCATCGATGCGGGCGACCGTTTCCAGGTCAAGCGCATCACGGTCAAGCCGGGCGAGAAGCTGTCGCTGCAGATGCACCACCACCGCGCCGAGCATTGGGTCGTGGTGTCGGGCACGGCGCGCGTGACGTGCGGCGATACGGTCAGCCTGCTGTCCGAGAACGAATCGACGTACATCCCGATCGGCATGAACCACCGTCTGGAAAACCCGGGCAAACTGCCACTGCACATCATCGAAGTGCAATCCGGCAGCTACCTGGGTGAAGACGATATCGTCCGCTTCGAAGATATCTACAAGCGCGCCTGATTCTCCAGGCCACACTACGCTGATACCCGGACGGTCGGTTTGACCGATCGGGTATCAGCGGCAGTGGCGCCACGCGCTACTGGGTTACCAAAGCCTGTATCACCTGTCCAATCCCGGCCAGGTCCACGCTTTTTCCACACCGACGAATGCTGCCTGCCGCGCGCTGGCGGCAATTCGCTTGTCAGTTAGAGGTCCTCCCAAGACAGTAATTCCCGATTGTGTTGTATACATGCTGAAGATTAGTTCGTTCGGACTAATGCGGCGTCATCATGTTGTCAATTTGCGCATTTACTATGATTTTTGTTAATGAATGCCGCAAGCATGTCTTGCACGACAACCAACAGGGAATCCATGACCACCTTTGCATCCTTCATGCCACGGCGCACGCTGCTGGCGACCTTGATCGCGGGCTTTGCTGCGACAGCTTCGGCTGCCCCGGGCGACGTTGTGATCAGCCAGCTGTACGCCCATTCGAACAATGCCGGCGGTCAGTGGAGCCACGACTTCGTCGAGCTGTTCAATCGCAGTTCCTCGCCAGTCAGTCTGGATGGCATGAGCTTGCAATACCAGTCGGCAACCGGCACTGCCTGGGGTTCCGTCACCCGCCTGCCGGCCGTGGAACTCAAGCCCGGCCAGTATTTCCTGATGGTCGGCCGCACCGGCACCCAGGCCAACGCCATGCCAGTGGGCACGGGCGACGTGACCAGCACCAGCTTCGACATGGCGGCAGGCGGCGGCAAAGTGGCGCTGTCCGGTAGCACGACGCAAATGCCGGCGGGCGATGGCACGAATCTGATCGATCTGGTGGGCTTCGGCACCGCCAACCGCGCCGAGGGCGCGCCGGCACCGGCCCCATCGACCGTCAATTCGATCCAGCGCGCCGCACTGGGCTGCCAGGATACCGACAACAACCGCGACGACTTTGCCGCCGCGCCCGTCACCGGCCCACGCAGCATGGCCTCGGCCATCCAGGCTTGCGGCGGTCCGGTCGTGCAGCCGATCGTGCTGACTTGCCCGGCCGCGGTCCAGGTCGCGCAGGGCAGCAGTTCGTCGACCGTCCTGTCGGCCATCGACGGCGACAGCATCGTCAACAGCGCCAGCATCATCTCTGGCGCTCGTCCTGGCATCAGCCTGCTCGACTTCGCAGCAGCCGGCGCCGTTGGCGGACGCGCCGAAGCGCGTCTCGTCATCGCCGATACGCTGGCCGCAGGCAGCTACCCGGTCCAGATCCAGTTCGGCAACGCCGCCGGCGATGCCGAAACCTGCGCCGTCAACGTCAATGTCGCCGGTGAATTGCGCATTCCTGCAATCCAGGGCTCGGGCGCAAGCAGCCCCTATGTCGGCACGGTCCAGTCCACGCAAGGCGTGATCACGGCCAAGATCGGCAGCGGCTTCTTCATTCAGGACGCCGCAGGCGATGGCGACCCGTCGACGTCGGATGGCCTGTATGTCTTTGGCGCGCAGACCGATGCGCCGATCGGCGAACTGGTGCGCGTGACCGGGACGATCATCGAGTACCGCCCAACCGGCGCCAACCGCACCTATACCGAATTTTCCAACGTCACCGGCGTGCAGCGCCTGGGCGCCGGTCCGGCCATCACGCCGACCAATATCGTGCTGCCGAACGCGGATCTGGCCAGTGTCGAAGGCATGCTGGTGCGCTTTGCGTCGCCATTGACCGTGAATGGCAACCGCAACGTTGGTGATCGTGGCGAACTGATCTTGGCCAATGGCCGCCGCGAAAATCCAACCAACCGCTTCCCACTCGGATCGCCTGAAGCCCTGGCGCTGTACCAGGAACACCAGGCCAACCAGATCGTGCTGGACGATGGCATCTTTATCGCGCCGACCGTGATTCCGTACCTGGCCGACGATGGCACCGTGCGCGTCGGCGACACCGTCACCGACCTGACGGGCGTCATCGACTATGGCGCACTGGGCGGTGGCGGCGCCGGCTTCAAGCTGCAGCCGACCATGGCCCCGACCTTTGCGCGCACCAATGAGCGCACCGCTGCGCCGATCGTGCCAGCGGGTATCAAGGTCGGCAGTGCCAACGTGCTCAACTTCTTCACGACCTTCACCGACGGGCGTGATGCCTGGGGCCGCACCGGCCAGGGCTGCACGATCGGCAACTCGACGTCTGCCGGCAACTGCCGCGGTGCCGACAACACGGCCGAATTCATCCGCCAGCGCGACAAGATCGTCAAGTCGCTGGCGGCGCTCGATGCCGACGTCGTGGGCCTGATGGAAATCCAGAACAACCGTGACATTGCAGTCGGTTACCTGGTCGAGCAGCTCAATGCCGCCACGGCGCCGGGCAAATACGCCGTCGTGCCACAGCCGGTTGCGCTCGGTACCGATGCGATCCGCGTCGCGATGATCTACAAGCCGTCGGTCGTGTCGCTGGTGGGCGGTGCACTGTCAGACGGCAACGCCGTCAACAACCGTGCGCCGATGGCCCAGACCTTCATGGCCAGCAATGGCGGGGGCAAGTTCTCGGTGGTCGTGAACCACCTGAAATCCAAGGGCGGTTGCAGCGGCGCCGGCGCCGGCGATACCGATCCGGGCAATGGCGCAGGTTGCTGGGACCGTACCCGCACCCAGCAGGCCCAGCGCCTGACGTCATACTTCATCCCGCAAGTGATCGCGGCCGCCGGCGACCCGGACGTGCTGGTCATCGGTGACCTGAACGCCTACGCCTTCGAAAGCCCGATCAACCACCTGACCGGCGTGGCCGGCATGGTCAACCTGCTCGAGCGTTTCGTGCGCCCGAACGCGATGCCGTACTCGTACGTGTTCGACGGCCTGTCAGGCTACCTCGACCACGCACTGGCAAGCAGCTCGCTGGCCGCGCAAGTGGTGGGCGCCGCCGAATGGCACAGCAATGCCGATGAGCCGGAAACCATCGACTACAACCTGAACGATACCGTGCAGGATCCATACCGCAACAACGCCTACCGCGCATCGGATCACGATCCACTGGTGGTCAGCCTGAACCTGACGCCGGCGTTCAGCGATGTCACGGCTTCCGTAAAAGTCACTGCTGGCGGTTTTGAGATCAACCGCCTGACCGGCAAGTACACCGGCAATGTTACGGTTACCAACACGAGCGCCACAGTCCTGAACGGTCCGCTGCATTTCGTGATGCCGGGTCTGCCGGAAGGCGTCACGCTGGACAACCGCAGTGGCATGCGCGGTAGCGCCCCATATCTGACGCTGCCACAAGCCAATATTGCGCCAGGGGCCACCATCAAGTTCACGACGACGTTCACCAATACCGCCAAACGCACAATCATTTACACGCCGCAGCTCATCTCCGGCGCGCTTTAAAAGGACACTAGCATGCAAAATCTTTATTCCCTGTTCCTCCGCGCCTTGCTGGCGTTCTCGATTGCGGTCGGCGCGCCGGCGGCGCTGGCTGGGCCAATGTACCGCGTGTCAGTCGATACATCGGCATTCGCCGGCAGCACCGGCTTTCTCGATCTGGGCTTCAACGGCGGCGATTCTGCCGACGCGATCGCCCGCATCACTAACTTCAATGGAGCGTTCCTGAGCGACGTCATGTATCTGGGAAGCGCCAGTGGCGATGCTGCGGGCGGTGTCATCCTGGGTAATAGTGAGGGACAAAACTTCTTCGATCAGGCGGTGACCTTCGGCGGACTGTTTTCGTTTGACGTCAGCTTCGAGAACAGCAACGATGTGTTTGGGACGCGATTCAGCGTCGCGCTGTTCAACGATGCCATGGACGCGTATCTTGGTGCCAATGGCAGCCTGTTCACAATCGATCTGGAGCCAGGTCAGGCAGATGCGCTGATCGTGAACGCCCCTGGCGTGGCACAAGTCGCCCAGATCGCCGAAGTCCCTGAACCAGGCGAATGGCTGCTGCTCGCCACCGGCCTGCTGCTGATCGTCGCCACCCGCCGGATGCAACAGCGCGGCTGAGCCCTGCACGACAGATAAATCGGGCGCAGCGACTGCCTGGTCACTGCGTCCGATTTATTCATTAAACATCTAAATACGCTAAAGAAATTGTATTTATAAACATCCGATCCTTGGGGCATAGTCGCTGTATTGTCGCGCAGACATTACATATGCCTTCCATGCCAGTCCAGATTCTCGTGGTCGATCCTGACCCTGCTGTCCAGCAATTATTGAGACTCAATTTCGGCAGCGCCGGCTATCTGGTCGAGTGTTGCCCGGATGCGGAAAGCGCGCTACTACGCATGGCGCGCGGCTTGCCGAACCTGGTGCTGATCGAGTGGGAGTTGCCCGGCCAGAATGGCGAAACGCTCGTGCGCCGTCTGCGCGCACATGCGAAGACGCGCGACATGGGCGTGATCATGCTCACGGAACGCGGCGCCGAGGCCGACAAGGTGCTGGCGCTGGAATCGGGCGCCGACGATTACGTCACCAAACCCTTCAGTCCCCGCGAATTACTGGCGCGCACGCAGTCCGTGCTGCGCCGCCTGGCGCCGGTCGGCGCTGCGGCTTTGCGCGACGGTGGCCTGCACCTCGATCCGGACACGTTGCAAGTGAGTGCCGGCGGTCGCCCGATCCTGCTCGGTCCCATCGAATTTCGTCTGCTGGCGTTTCTGATGCGCCATCCCGAGCGCGTGCATTCGCGGCCGCAGTTGCTCGACCGTGTCTGGGGCCGTCATGCAGTGCTCGACGAACGGACTGTCGACACCCACGTCGGGCGCCTGCGCCAGGCGCTGGGCGCGGACGGGCAGGGCGAGCGTATCCAGACCGTGCGCGGCGCCGGCTACCGCTTTACCGCCGGCCTGCCGGCGCTGGCGAGCGCAGCATGACAATCCTCGACAAGCTGGAGCAGGAATACCTGTTGCGTACGATCGAGTCGGGGGTCGAACTGACCGAGCGGCGCCAGCTGTTCTTGTGGACGCAGGGCGCCTTCCAGGCGCTGCTGCCGCACGAGATCATGCTGTGCGTGAGACTCGATGCGACCGGCGCCGTCGACCATGTCGAGTGCCTGCACCGCGCCGTGCTCGACCGCGCTGCGCTGGCGCAGCTCAAGGCCCATGTGGCGCCGGCGCTGGTCGCGCGCTGGCAGGCGGGGCGCGCCATGCCCGTCGCGGTCGATGCCGCTGACATTGCCCTGCGCGCGACGGGGATGGACCACGCGCTCGTGCATGGCAGCGCGCAACCGGGGGCAGCCGGCACGGTATTCGCGCTACTGGGCATGCCGTCGTCGCCGGATGCGCGCCACGTCTATTTTCTGCAGCTGCTGCTGCCGTATCTGCATCTGGGATTGCTGCGCATGCCCGTCGCCGCCAGCGCCGGGCAGGGCGCCGACAGCGCGCCGGTGCGGCCCCTGAGCGGGCGAGAACTGGCCGTGCTCGACCGCATACGGGCGGGGCACAGCAACGAAGAAGTGGCGCGCCAGCTTGGCATCAGCGCGCTGACGGTGAAGAACCATCTGCAGCGCAGCTACCGGGTGCTTGGCGTGGCCAACCGGGCGCACGCGGTGGCGCGCTGCATGGCGCTGCGTCTGCTCTGATCGTCGCTGCAGGAAAGTCCCAGCCGCGTGGGGCAGCCGCAATTCGCTTGACCGCATGCCGATCGCACGCGAAGATAGCCCCATGAACAAACTCTTACTTTTGCTGCTCGTCAGCTGCGCCGCTTGCACGAGCCAGGCCCAGGGTCCCGTCCGCGCTCAGGTCAAGGGAGAAACCTCCATCAGCACGGCGCCGGCCAATACGCCGGCCACTACGCTGGCCGACATCCGGCGCCAGATCGGCACGCCGACGTGCAGCGACAACGCGCAATGCCGCACGCTGCCGGTGGGCGCCATGGCCTGTGGCGGCCCGCAGGAATACCTGCCGTATTCCACGCAAAAAAGCGACGCCAATGCGCTGCGCGCACTGTCCGAACGCTCGTACACCGAGACCAAAGCCGCACTCACGGCCAATGGCATGGTATCGACCTGCATGTTGAAGGCCGATCCGGGTGCGGCCTGCGTCGCCGGCACCTGCCAGTTGGGCACCGGTTCCCCAGCCAATTGATCGTTCATCGGCGCATTGTCATGCGCCGACAATGACAAAGCGCGCCGAGGCGCGCTTTGTCGTTTACCGCCGGATCGTTGAACGCTGCTGCGTTGCAACGATCCGGCATCGTCTTACAGGCCCAGGTCCTTCTTGCGTGCGCCCGAGACTGCACGTGGGATCGGGCTGTTGGTTTCCACCTGCAGCAGCGTCGTCGAGGCAATCGCGCCATTTGGTTCAAGCAAGCGGATGGCGCCCAGGAAGCGTTTGCCGGTTGGCAGACCCGACCAGCTCGTGGTGACCGTTGCCGTACCGCCCACATACACCTGGGCAGGCACCAGCGCCTTGAAGTTGTAGGCGCGGTCGGCCGTGGTGACGACGCCGGCATGCAGGCCGAAGCCGATCACGCCGCCGTTGACGGTGTCGTAGCCGAGGGCGCAGACCGTGTAGGTACCGGCGCTTGGCGAGGTCAGCGTGACCATCTCGTCCGACGTGCCATTGCCCGAATAGCCCACATCGGCATTTGCACCGTTGAGCACGAGCAGGTCGAGGTCGTTCGCGCCTTCGCCCGTCATGTCACGGTCGAACAGTTCGAACTTGGCGGCCATCGCGTTGCTTGGCACCACAACCTTGGACACGAACACGCCCGGTGCGCTGGCCAGGCAGGCCTGGCGCATCGTTTCCCGGGTGCTGAAGATCGCCGGGTTGGCGGTGCCCACGGTGCCGGCAATGCGGTCGATTTCCTTCATGCCGCCGGCCGCCACGCCCATCTTGCCGGCAAACCCGGTGCTGATGGTGAGGGACTTGCCGCCGCTGGCGCGGTCGCTTTCCACGAGGGCAGGCGCCGAGATCAGGCGGCCCGAGCGGGCCACGATCGGGCTGCGCACGCGGTGGGTGCCGTCCGACCAGGTCAGCGAACCGAACTGCCACACATTCTCGGCGGCGTTGGTGCGGGTCAGCGTCACGGTGTACTGGCGCGTCTCGCCGGCCGGCACGACCAGCGAGGTCGGGCTGACCGCGGCGGTAAAGCCCGTGATTGCCACTGTCGGCGTGTAGGTCGATTCGCTGTCGCTGACATTGGTGACCGAGCGGGTGACGGTGACGGTGCCCAGAACATTGCCAACCGCGATCGACGGCAGGTTCAGGTTGTAGCCAGCGATGCTGCCGCCGCTACATTGTGCTGCGACGCCCGCGCCGCACATGTATTTGCGGTAATCGAGTTCGGTGATGTCATACACCAGGCCCGGATTGGCCGCAGCGTTCGGTGCCACGTGGCCTGCGCCCTGGCCGAACGGCAGGCGACCGCGCGTGTCGCCGGACTGGATCGCATCGGCGAAGGTGTCGGTGGCGGTCGTCATCAGTGCCGATTTGATCATGGCTGGCGACCAGGTCGGATGCTGCTGGCGCAGCAGGGCGGCCAGGCCGGCCACGTGCGGGCTCGACATCGACGTGCCCTGGTACGACGCCCAGGCCACCGGCACCGGATCGAGCGTGCCGGTGAGCAGCGCTGCGCGCTGCGCTTCGGTCATGTTCGGCGACACGCCGGCGATGACGTCCACGCCGGGCGCGGTCATGTCAGGCTTGAGCACGTTCGGGTCGTAGCGATTCGGGCCGCGCGACGAGAAGCTGGCCATCGTCGGCGCCGGTACATTCGACGTGCCGATCACGAAGGTCGAGATCGACGCGGTGGCGCCGGACGTTGTGGCATACGACTTGATGACAGCGCCATCGGCGGCGTTGACGTGCACCGATGGGACCGCATGCACTTCGGCTACCAGGCCGGTGCCGTTGTCGATCTGCACCATGCCGACGCCGCCGGCGTCCTGCACGGCCAGGCTCTTGTCGACGCGCGCATTGCCGCCGCGGGTACAGGTCACGATCTTGCCGGCCACCTTGGCCGGATCGAGCACGGCCTGGCCGCCGTTGGCGCTGGCGCTGTAGCACTGCGCCACCAGCGTCGGATTGGCGCCCGGCAGTGCGGCCGCTTCGGCGGTGATCATTGGCGCCGGGCCCACGGCCGTCGAATTCATCGAGGCGCCGCGGAAGCTGCGGCCGTTGCCGAGCGTGACGGTGGCCTGCAGTTCGCGGTTGTGGGTCGAGGCGGCAACCGTTGCCTGCCATGGGCTGATGTGGGCGACCGTGTTCGCCGGACCGCTGTTGCCCGCCGAGGCGGCAACGAACACGCCAGCGTTCGAGGCATTGAAGAAGGCTTGCTCGACCGGGTCGATGATCGACTCACCGCCGCTGATCGAGAAGTTGATCACGTGCACGCCGTCGACGACCGCTTTTTCAATGGCGGCCACGCTGTCGCCGGTGAAGCAGGCATTGCGCCGGCCGCTGGCCTGGGCCGGATCCAGGTAGGTCCAGCAGACCTTGTAGGAAGCGATGCGCGCGCGTGGGGCCATGCCGCTCATTTCGCCGATGGCGACGCCGCCAACGACCGCGGTCGAGCGGGCATTGCCGCCGGCCGTGGTGGAGGTGTGGGTACCGTGGCCGCCTTCGCCGGTGGTGCCGCCGATCGAATCGCGTGGCGACGAATTGAATTCGGTCCAGTGGCTGACCCGGTTGCTCGAGCGGTAGCTGGCGTCGAAGTACTGGGCGCCGATCAGCTTGTTGTTGCAATCGGCGGCGGTAAAGCCTTCGCCGGTCTGGCACGTGCCTTTCCAGCGCGACGGCGGCGCATCGTACACGATGGTGCCGCTGGTGGCGAAGGTCGGCTTGCCGTTGGCGTCGACACGGTCGGCGTACGACGGATGCTCGGGCCAGATACCGCCATCGACGATGCCGATGATGATGTTCTCGCCGGCGGCGCCCTGGCCGCCAAGCTGCGACCACAGGCCGCCCGGTTGATCCAGGCCGAGGAAGGTCGGGGTGTAGGTGGTGGCCAGTTCGCGCGGCACGTCCGGAGAGACCGTCACCACGTCGGTGCGCGCCATCAGGGTGCGCACTTCGGCATCGGTCAGCATGGCGGCAAAGCCGTTCAGGACCACGCTGTACTCATGCAGCACCGGTGCGCTTGCCACAACGGCGCGCACGGCGGCCTGCTTGCGGGTCAGGTAGTTGTTGTAGAGAACAACGTTCTGGGTTTCCAGGTTCAGGCGGTTGCCTGCGGCTGGCTGGGTCGCGGGCATGCCGGCGATCTCGCCGGTGTAGCCTGCGATCGGCTTGTCGGCCAGTTGAACGATGTACGGGCGGCGCACGTCCTGGGCCTGGACGGTGATCGTCAGGCTGGACAGGACCAGCAGTACTGCAGCGGATAAAGGACGGAGTTTCATGGTGATTCGTTCCCGGGATACGTTGTGGGGGTCAGGCGCGGATGGCGAGGCTGTTGCTGCGGCGGCGGCGTGCGCTGGCGGCCAGGCCGGCGATGCCGAGACCGAACAGCAGGGCAGTGGCCGGTTCCGGCACATCGGCGGCTGCGCCTGATTCCAGGTTCAGGTTATCGATGGCAAACTGGCCCTGGTTGGTATTGAAGGCCGAGCAGTCGCCCGCGCCATCGCACACGAAGCCGAACAGGGCGATTTCCGTGAATGCCATTTGCGAGAACGCGCCAAAGTCGTAGCCGCCGAATCCGAAGCCAGCGCTGGATGGACCATCCAGCGCCAGGTCGATGTACGTGTAGCTGCCATCAGCGCGGAAGCCCTGCGCGCGCAACAGACCCGATACGGCCGGGTAGCCGCTGAGCTCGGTTGTATTGCCGATGAAGCTCGCATCCAGACCCAGCATGCGGAAGGGGTTGCCGTCCTCGGCAGTAATCCAGACGACGCTGTCGTTGAACGCGCCGTAGTACATGCTCGAATTGTTGACCGGGCAAGCCATGTCACAGGCCCATGGGTCGCTGCCATCGACAAAGGCGCCGACGCCGGTGCTGCTGTCGGCTTGCGGATTGTTGGCATCGAACCGCATCGAAAAGCCCGATTCCTGGTAGGTCTCGCCATTCGCCACAGCACCATAACCGTTCTCGAAGCCGATGGTGGCGGCCTGGGCCGGTGCGGCCAGGATGGCGGCGCCAAGTGTGGCGCTGCATAACATTGCAAGAGTGCTGCCGAGGGTCGGTGCTGCCAATCGTCCGTGCCGAATCATGATGTGCCTTTGTCGTTGTAATGGTGCTCGCCGGGATACGGCAAGACCGGTAAAAGCGCAACCTAGTGCTGCGTTGTAAATAAATATATCAATGGAAATAATTAAAATGTAAAAATTATTAACAGGAAAAATATTGAGTTTTCGCAAAAATGATTAATTAAATTCGGTTTCTACAGCGACCAGACTTTGTTTTATGGTTCTATGACGTCAGTATGAATTGTGGCGTTTTTGTAACAGTAATTGAACAAGGTGCTGTTTGTTTCGGCTCTACAGCTTTGACGCTGGGTGGTATCTCAAAACAAGAGTTGTCCTTCTGCTATACCGCGTGATACCGTTCAGAGGTATTTTTTTCGCGAAGCACATGAGGAGTCGGTTGATGTTTTTTGCCATGAAACGGGGCGCCGCGCGTCGCAGCGCCGGGTTCACGTTGCTGGAATTGCTGGTGGTGATCGTCATCATCGGTTTGCTTGCGGCCTATGTCGGCCCGAAATATTTTTCCCAGCTGGGCAAGTCCGAAGTCACCGCGGCCAAGGCGCAGATCGACGCGTTCGATAAAACGCTCGACACCTACCGGCTCGATGTCGGCCGCTATCCGACCACCGAAGAAGGCCTGGCTGCCCTGATGACGGCGCCGCCCAGCGCCGGCGTCAAATGGAACGGCCCCTACCTGAAGAAGGCCGTGCCACTCGATCCGTGGGGCAATGCGTACCAGTACCGCGCCCCCGGCGCCAAGGCCGAATACGAAGTGCTTTCGCTGGGCAAGGACGGCCAGCCCGGCGGCACCGGCGAGAACGCCGACATCACGTCGAACTGAATGACGTTTCCAGCATCACCCACCTGACAGCGCCGCCCATGCAGTTCGCCGTTCGCACCCTCGCGCCCGACATGTCGATCGCCAACCTCGTCGTCGACGCCCTCGACGCGCAGGATGCGCGCCGCCAGATCGAGGCGCGCGGCCTGTTCGTCAGCGCCGTCGAACCGGCGCGCGGCGCGCGCCTGGCCAGTTCGCGCGGCGCCAAATTATCTCTGGTCCTGTTCAGCCAGGAACTGCTCGCGCTGCTCAATGCCGGCCTGGGCATCGTCGAAAGCCTTGAAGCCCTGCTCGAAAAGGAAAGCGCCGCGCCCACCCGCGCCGTGCTTGAACGCCTGCTCGGCGGCCTGCGCGAAGGCAAGCGCTTTTCGGCCGTGCTGGCAGCGCAGCCGGCGCTGTTCCCGCCGCTGTACATCGGCATCGTGCGCGCCGCCGAAGGCACCAGCGACCTGCCCCGCGCGCTGACGCGCTACATCGATTACCAGCAGCGCATCGACACCGTGCGCGCCAAAATCGTCAGCGCCTCGATCTATCCGGTGATCCTGCTGATGGTCGGCGGGGGCGTGTCGGGCTTCTTGATCGGCTACGTGGTGCCCAAATTTGCCGAGGTGTACCAGGGCGCCGGCCGCGACCTGCCGTGGCTGTCGCAGCGGCTGCTCGACTGGGGCCAGTTCGCGTCCGGCCACGGCACGGCGATCCTGATCGGCGCCATGCTGGTGGTGGCAAGCATCGTCGCCGGCATTCGCCATCTGCGCCGCAGCGGCGGCATGGGCCGGTTGCTGCGGCGCGTGCCCGGCATCGGCGAGCGCGCCCGCGTGTATGAACTTTCGCGCCTGTACCTGACGCTCGGCATGCTGACCGAAGGCGGCATCACGATCGTCGGCGCCATCGAGACCGTGCAGCAGATGGTCTCACCGCACCTGGCCAAAAACCTGGCGGCGGCGCGCGCCGCGATCGAGTCGGGCGAGCCGATGTCGAACGCCTTCGAAGCCCACGGCCTGACCACGCCGATCTCGCTGCGCATGCTGCGCGTGGGCGAACGCACGGGCGAGATGGGGCCGATGCTGACCCAGTCGGCCGCGTTCTACGATGGCGAGATCGGGCGCTGGATCGACCGCTTCACGCGCACCTTCGAGCCGCTTCTGATGGCCGCCATCGGCCTCGTGGTCGGCGCCATCGTCGTGCTGCTGTACATGCCGATCTTCGACCTGGCAGGAGACATGTCATGAACACGCACGCCGATACCGTGGCCACCGCGCCGTTCGATCCCGCCATCCTGGCGCAGGCACGCGCCGCCGCGAACGTGTCGCGCCGGGGCCTCGTGGCCGAGCTGGAAGCGCTGACCGGGCGCGATGCGCGCGAGCTGGTGCAGGCCCTGGCGGCGCTGTTTGCGCTGCCGGTGATGGAAACGGGCGAGATGCTGCTGCTCGCGCCGGCGTTCGACCTGCTGCCGCTGGCGCAGGCACTGTCGCGCCACTGCGCGCTGCTGCGCCACGCCGACGGGCGCCTGGTGGGCGTGGTGGCCGATCCGTTCGATCTCGATCTGCAGACGTGGCTCGGCGCCCAGGCGCGCGCCATGCCCAGCCGGCCGCTCGACCTGTGCCTGGCGCAGCAGGCCGACATCCAGGCATACCTGTCCAAGCAGGAAGAATCGGCGCGCGCCGTCGATTCGCTCGTGGGCGGGGCAGCCGACGGCCGGCGCGACGGCAAGATCGGTACTGTACTGTCGTTCGCGTCGGTGTCCGAAGCGGGCAGCCCGGCCGTCAAGCTGGTCAACTCCACGTTGTACGATGCGCTGAAAGCCGGCGCCTCGGACATCCACCTGGAAAGCACGGCCGGCGGCCTGGCCGTGAAGTACCGCGTCGATGGCGTCCTCGATCACGCCACGACGGTGGGCGGCATCGAGCTGGCCGAGCACATCATCTCGCGCCTGAAGGTACTGGCCGAACTCGATATCGCCGAGCGCCGCGTGCCACAGGATGGGAGCTTTCGGGTCGAGGCGGCCGGGCGCGACATCGATTTGCGCGTGTCGATCATGCCGAGCATCCACGGCGAAGATGCGGTGATCCGTATCCTCGACAAACGCGCGATGATCGAAGCCTACGGCTCGCTCACGCTCGAAGCGCTGGGGTTTGATGCGCCGTCGCTCGTCACGCTGCGCCACCTGGCGCAGGAAGCCTACGGCATGCTGCTGGTAACGGGTCCCACCGGCTCGGGCAAGACCACGACGCTGTATGCGGCGCTGACCGAAATCCACAACGGCCGCGAAAAGATCATCACGATCGAAGACCCGGTGGAATACCAGCTGCCCGGCATCCTGCAAATCCCGGTCAACGAAAAGAAGGGCCTGACCTTCGCCAAGGGCCTGCGCTCGATCCTGCGCCACGACCCGGACAAGATCATGGTCGGGGAGATCCGCGACCGTGAAACTGCCGAAATCGCGGTGCAGTCGGCGCTGACCGGTCACCTGGTCCTGACGACCGTCCACGCCAATAACGTGTTCGACGTGTTCGGGCGCTTCACGCACATGGGCATCGATCCGTATGCGTTTGTCTCGGCGCTGAACGGCATCTGGGCCCAGCGCCTGATCCGCATGAACTGCCCGCGCTGCGGCGAGCAGCACGACCCGACCGATCTCGAACTGGCTTCGGTGCACCTTGAGCGCGCCGAGGTGGGCGACTACCTGTTCATGCGCGGGAAGGGCTGCGGCGATTGCCGCGGCACCGGCTACAAGGGCCGCCGTTCGATCGCCGAAATCCTGACCCTGAACGACGAGATCCGTGAGCTGATCGTCGACAAACAGCCGATCCGCCGCATCAAGGCCGCGGCCCACGCCAACGGCACGCGCAGCTTGCGCCTGGCCGCGCTTGACCTGGTGCGACGCGGCGCCACCACCATCGATGAAATCAAGCGGGTGACCCTGCATGCGTAAGCTTCTTGGACACACCCTGCGCCTGGGCATTGCCAGCGATGGCCTGGCCCTGGTCAGGGTCAACCGCCTGTTCGGCCGCGCGCCCGTGCTGCTGGCCGAGCAGCGGCTCGACCTGTTCGCGCCCGATGCGCTGGCCACGGGCCTGCGTGCACTGTTCGCCGACCATGCGCCTGGCGGCTGGACGGTGAGTGTCGTGCTGGCCGATGAATTGATTCGCCTGTGGCAGGTCACGCCGCCGCAAGGCGCCACGCGCATGGGCGACCTCGAAGGGGCGGCTGCGCTGCGCTTCCAGCACCTGTTCGGGGCGCCGCCTTCCGAGTGGGTGATCCGCGCCGACTGGGATGCGGCCCGGCCGTTCCTGGCCAGCGCCGCGCCGCTCAATCTGCTCGATGGCCTGCAGCTGGCCGCCGAGACCCACCGCTTTCACCTGGTCGACATCCGGCCGCAATTCGTGGCATCACTCAATCACTGGCGCCAGGCGCGCAGGGCAGGGGCATGGTTCGGCCAGGTGCATGGCGGCGTGCTGTCGCTCGCGGCGTATGACGGCGCGGTGTTGATGGCCGTGCGCAGCAGCCCGATTCCTGCCGGCGCCGATCGCGACTGGCTGGAAGCGCACGTGGCGCGCGAAGCGCTGCGCGTAGGCGTGGGACGGCCCGAACGGCTGCAACTGTGCGGCGCCGCGCCGGCCACCTGGGGCAGCAGCCCGGGGCGCCTGAAGTTCGCCTGCAGCCTGCTCGAACAGAATGCCGGCGACGGCTGGTCCGACCTGGCGCGCCTGGCGCGGACGGGAGCGCCCGCGTGAAGCGTACCCGCATCGATTTTGCCCCGCCGGGCCTGCACCGCACGCTGTTTCGCACGCCGCCGCGCCTGATCTTCATGCTGCCTGCCGTGCTGGCGATCTGCGTGCCCGCAGGGTTCATGACCCAGCGCTACGTCGAGCAGCAGCAGGAACTGAAGGACTTGCAGGCGGCGCTGGCCGTGCGCAGTGCGCCGCCGCCCGTTGTGGTGGCGGCCGCACCGAAGGTGGCCCTGGCGCCGGCGCAGGTCACCGCCGTCAACGCCGCCGTGCAGCAACTGAACCTGCCATGGCGCGACCTGGCGGCGGCACTGGCCGACGCCACGCCTGCCTCGATCGCGCTGCTGGCGCTGGAACCGGACGCCAAACGCCGTACGCTGCGCATCAGCGCCGAGGCCAAGAACAGCGACGACATGCTGGCCTATATCACGCGCCTGCAGGCCGAGGAATGGTTCACGAGTGTGGTGCTGATGCGCCATGAAGTGATGCAGGAAGACCCGAACCGGCCGCTGCGCTTCCAGGTCAGCGTGCAATGGGGGACGCCATGACGCTCGCGACCCTGCCACTCCGCGCGCGCCTGCTGCTCGCGCGGGTTAATCCGCTGGTGGCGCTCGTCGTAGCGCTGATTGTGGCCGGCGCTGCCGTGCAGGTCGCGCTGGTGCCGGCGCGCGCCCGGCTCGAGGCAGACTACGAGGCGGCGCGCCGCCTCGCGCGCACGCCGTTGCCACCACGCCCGGCACCAAGCGCGCCGCCACCGAGCAGCGACCAGAACCTGGCGCAGTTCTACGCGACGCTGGGCGATGCCCGTAGCGTGGAGCGCCAGTTGAAAGCGGTGTTCGCACTGGCCGCCCGCCATGGCTTGACGCTGGAGCAGGGCGAGTACCGCACCACGGTCGACCGCAACGCCCGGCTGGTCGCCTATCAGATCAACCTGCCCGTCAAGGGCAATTACACGGCAATCTGGCAGTTTGCAATGGACGTGCTGCGCGCGGTGCCGCATGCCTCGCTCGACGATGTGGCGTTTCGCCGCGACGCGATCGGCGAGGCGGGCGTTGATGCGCGGCTGCGCCTGACGTTCTATCTGGCCGAGCGCAGCGCAGCACCGGGAGAAGCGCGATGAAGCCCCGTCACATTGCCATGGGTGGCGCGCTGGCGCTGGCCGCCGGCCTGGTCGTGTTTGGCGACACCACACCTGACAACACACTGGCCGAACCGGCCGAGCGCGTGGCCAAGACGGCGGCCACTGCGCCTGTGCGCAGCACGGCCACGGTGCTCGCCAAGCCGCTCGCGGACACCGCGATCGTGCGCCTGGTCCCGCGCGACGAGTTGATCGGCGCTGACGGCGAGCGCTTCGGCGAGGGCGAGCAGGGCCTGTTTGCGCGCCACGACTGGACGCCGCCACCGCCGCCGCCATCGAACGCACCGTCCCCGCCACCGCCGCCGCCCGTGGCGCCACCGCTGCCGTTCAAGTACATCGGCAAGTCGCTCCAGGACGGCGTCTGGGAAATCTACCTGGCCCGCAACGACCGTACCTATCTCGTGCGCGACGGCGCGACGATCGACGGTGCCTACCGCGTCGACGCGATCCGTCCGCCCACGCTGACCCTGACTTACCTGCCGCTGGACCAGGTCCAGCAGCTCAATATTGGAGTATTCGATTGATGGCTCGTTTGCCGATGCAGGGGCTGACCCTGCTGCTGTTGCCGTTTCTTCTCGCGGGTTGCGCAGCGCAGCGCGCCTACCAGGAGGGCAACGCACTGGTGGCCCAGGACAAGGTTGGCGCCGGCCTGGCCAAGTACCAGGAGGCGCTGGCCTCCGACCCCGGCAATCCCGAATACAAGGCGGCCTACCTGCGCGCGCGCGACGGCGCCGTGGTGCGTATGGTCGAAGCAGCCGACCGTGCGCTGGCCGCCGGCCAGATCGACGTGGCCAGCAACGAATACCGGCGCGTGCAGACCATCGATCCGGGCAACGACCGTGCCCGCGCTGGCCTGCGCCAGGTCGAGGCGGACCGGCGCCATGCGGCTGCACTGATCGAGGCGCGCGCCGCGTTCGAGAAGGACGATATCGACACGGCGCGCAACAAGCTCGCGGCCGTGCTGACCGAGCGTCCGGCGCACGAGGCGGCGCGCCTGCTGCTGCTGGAGATCGACGAGAAAGCGGCGGCCGCGCCATCCGGCCCGGCAGCGCTGGCGGCCAGCTACCGCAAGCCCATCAGCCTCGAATTTCGCGATGCCCCGCTCAAGCAGGTGTTCGAGATCATCGCGCGCCACTCGGGCCTGAACTTCATCTTCGACAAGGACGTCAAGGCCGATACCCGCACCTCGATCTTCCTGAAGAACAGCACCGTCGAAGCAGCCGTGTACTACTTGCTCATGACGAACCAGCTCGAGCGCCAGGTCATGGATGGCAACACGATCCTGATCTACCCGAACGTCGCGGCCAAGCTGCGCGAGTACCAGGAAATGACGGTCAAGACGTTCTTCCTGGCGAATGCCGACGCCAAGTCAATCGCCAACACGTTCAAGACGATCCTCAAGAGCCGCGATGTGGTGGTCGATGAAAAACTGAACCTGGTGATCCTGCGCGACAACCCGGAAGCGATCCGTATCGCCACGCAGCTGGTCGCGCTGCAGGACGTGCCGGAGCCCGAAGTGATGCTCGACGTCGAGGTGCTGGAGATCAACCGCAGCAGCGTGATGGACCTGGGGATCAACTGGCCATCGTCGCTCGGGTTCTCGCCACTGACGTCGTTCGAAGGCAACGTGCTGACGATCGACCAGCTGCGTGGCCTGAACAGCAGCACGATTACGACGGGCCCGATCAGCGCCACGCTCAACGCCAGCAAGACCGACGGCGACACGACGACGCTGGCCAACCCGCGCATCCGCGTACGCAACAAGGAAAAGGCCAAGATCGTCATCGGCGACAAGATCCCGAATATCTCGGCGACGGTGTCGTCGGGGATCGGCGGCTTCGCGTCCGATAACATCACCTACCTGGACGTGGGCCTGACGCTGAACGTCGAGCCGACCATCTACCTGAACAACGAGGTGGCGATTCGCATCAACCTCGAGGTCAGCACGCTGGGTGAGCGCGTCGAAACCAAGAATGGCACGGTAGCCTACCGCATCGGCAGCCGTTCGGCGACCACCATGCTGCAGCTCAAGGATGGCGAGAACCAGGTGCTCGCAGGCCTGATCAGCAACGAGGACCGCAGCAGTGGCACCAAGGTGCCCGGGGTGGGTGACCTGCCGATTGTCGGGCGCCTGTTTGGCAGCCAATCGGATCAAACCGGCCGCTCCGAGATTTTGCTGTCGATCACGCCGCGCATCGTGCGCGCGGTGCAGCGCCCGCCCGCATCGGCGTCTGAATTTGGCGCCGGCACCGAGTCGAGCTTCCGCCGCCGGCCCGACAATGCCGTGCGCGCACCGGTAGCGCTGCCGACGACGGGCGCGCGGCCTGCCACGTCAGCCCTGGCGCCGCCAGTGACGGTTACCACGACCACGGTCACGACGCCGGTCGCGCCGCCGCCGGCGCAGGAACCCGCGACGTCATTCTCGGTACCGCCATCGGCCTTGCCGGCCACGCCGCAACTGGGCTCGCCCCCATCGGCACCGCCTGGCCAGCCGGTGACGTTGCCTGAATCTGTGCCTGCATCTGCACCGGAATCTGCGCCCGAGGCCATGGCGCAGCCGGCCGCCTATCCACCAGGCGTGACGCCGCCAGTGCCGCAGCGATGACGCAGCCGGGCATGCGCGCGCGGCACGGCTTCACGCTGATCGAGCTGCTCGTCACGCTCGCGATCCTGGCCCTGCTCGGCACCCTGGTGCTGCCGGTGGCCGAAGTGACGGTGCAGCGCCGCGATGAACAGGAACTGCGGCGCGGCCTGCGCGAGATCCGCGCCGGACTGGATGCCTACAAGAAGGCTGCCGACGAGGGCCGCGTGGCCAAGGCCGCCGACGCCAGCGGCTATCCGGCGCGGCTGGAATTGCTGGTGCAGGGCGTGCCCGACCTGCGCAGCCCGAAGCAGGCCAGGATCTATTTCATGCGGCGCCTGCCGCGCGACCCGTTTACACCCGAGCGCGATCTCGATGACGCCGCCACCTGGGGCAAGCGCAGTTATGCGAGCGAGCCGGATCAACCGCAGGAAGGCGACGATGTCTATGATGTGTATTCGCGCTCCACGCGGGTGGGGCTGAACGGCATCCCCTACAACAAATGGTGAGCACGAGGTGAGCACAATGCGCATGCACGCAGATGGAAAAGGCCGCGGCTTCACGCTGATCGAACTGCTGGTCGTGCTGGGGATCATCGCGCTGCTGCTGACGGTGGCGCTGCCGCGCTTTTTCCCCAGCATCGACAGCGCGAAGGAGACGATCCTGGCCGATAACCTGCGCAACACGCGCCAGGTGGTCGATCAGTACCGCTCCGATACCGGCCGCTATCCCGAGTCGCTCGAGCAACTGGTGGAGGCGCGCTACCTGCGCGAAATCCCGCTCGACCCGGTTACCGAAGCGCGCGACACGTGGATCCTCGAAGCGCCGCACGAAGGCGAGCAGGGCGGCTTTGCCAACCTGCGCAGCGGCGCGCCGGGCAACGACCGGCGCGGCCGGCCCTATCTGGAATGGTAGTTCGGGGAGGGATACGCCGTGGGCGCCAGGCCGGGTTCACCTATCTGGGCCTGATCATCTTTGTCACCATCATCGGTCTGGTGGGCGCGGCCACGCTCAAGATCGGCGCGCTGCTGCAACGGGCGGCGGCCGAGGAAGAACTGCTGGACATCGGCGCCGCCTTCAGCGCGGCGCTCGACAGCTACGCGGCGGCGACGCCGCAGGGCGCCTCGCCGTATCCGCCATCGCTGAAGGAATTGCTGAAGGACCCGCGCGTGCCGGGCGTGCGCCGGCACCTGCGCAAGATTTTCGTCGATCCGCTGACGGGCAAGGCCGAGTGGGGTGTGGTGTATCTGGGGGATGGCACGACGGGCGTCGTTGCAGTGCATAGTCTGTCGACGGCCAGGCCGCTGAAGGTCGCCAATTTCGACAGCCGGTTTGCGGGCCTGGACAATGCGGACACGATTTCGGCATGGCGGTTCAAGGCGCGTGATCCGGCGCTGGGGCAGGGGCCTGGGCAGATGCAGCCAGCGCCGCGGCCTGGTGCACCAGCAGCGCCGTCGGCGCAACCGGTGCCGCCAGGCTTGCCAGCGGCTGCGCCGGCAGATGTGCCGGCGGCGGAGACGGCTGAAGAATCCGATCCAGCACCGGTTACCGCACCGGAACCCGTACCGATGAATGCACCGGAAACCGCAGCCGAATCGCATGAGGATACTGCGCCGGAAACGTCAACTGAGGACCGGTAGGCTTGGACGAACAATAAAGTTAGGCGCAGCCGGCAGGCACGCAGGTGAACGACAGTCTGGATTCGGCCCGATGCGTACGCCCATGCTGCAAGCCCCGTGATAGGTAGCCACACGCCAGCGATGGACAGCCATTTCAAATAGCTCAGCATTCGTTATGCCTGTAAGGATTGAACGGCATGGACGCAATCAACATCCACTCTTGGCCGCACCCGGCTGTTCAGGACAGCATAGCGTGCTGCCAGCATTCAGAAACGAACTCGACAAAAAGTCTGTCGATGAATGCTCTGGTAATGGTACTAAGGGAGAGGGCGATGGTCGGGGTCAGGTCTGTCACCCATTTCCAATGACTAGGGCGCCATCTCATCAATACCATGACGAATACCGACTTTCTGGCTTATCCACCAGTAAGCAAGTCCACCGGCAAGGCCCGACCCGAGACAATTCAATGAATCATACAGACCGAATTGCGCCCAACGGACAGATGTGAATGGCTCGGCAAGCTCAATCCATACAGGTGTGGCGCAGATAAAGCCTGTCACTGCGAACTGCCACCATCGCGTCAGACGCAACTTGCAAAATAAAAACGCTAGTGGCAGGCCAAAGATAAGCGCATTGGTGATTGCAAGCGGAAAGCCGATGAACCAAACCAGTGGTAACGCGCACCAGGTGCCCGTTCCATGGGCAAGTCCAACGCCGCAGGTGGTAAAGGTGGCGATCGTCACACCAATAACGGCAGCCACGCCAAGCCCCGACATGGTATGGAACACTAATCTGGCGGATGGATGCACGGTTTCTCTGCGATGGCGTGACGTTTTGTGGACAACGGCAGTCTAGTACAACCCTACAATATCAAGCCTTGACTGTCACACGTTCAAAAACCGGATATGCCTGAAGTGGGGAAAAGTCTGCCTTCCAGATGTCGAGTTCATAGAGCTGTCCAGTTGTGTCCGCATTGAGAACGATACTCACTGGGGACGCCATCGAGATCGACGTACTGCGCCTCAACAAGGCAACTGCCTAAAAACCGATTGTCGTGACCGGCAAATTGAACGCTACCCATTTTGCCATCATTCATGTCAAATACCTGAGCATGCTCCAGTCGGACGAGCAGACGCTCGCCGTCCCGTGCCCGCTCAAGCAAAGCGCGTATGAATGAATCCTCTTCAAGACGCAGAGGACGTAAGCCGTCCTGAATCTGGTCTGGCACCATATTTCCTTCCAATGTGAAAACGCATCCGTAGGTTCAGCGCGGCTGCTGTAACAGACTCTCTCGTTTTGCAGCGGACTTGATGCGTTGTGGCGAACTCCATTCGCACGGCGCAGTAACCCAGCAGCCATATGCATCCGTTTTTAATAGGCAACAATAACGCGGATTGCTATGATCGACCGTCACCATGGCGCCACTACCGGCGTTGACCAACTTTACGAGGAGTCGCATGATTTCTGTCCTGTCGCGCCGTTGCAGCAACACGCTATGCATTGCGGGCGCGCTCGCCTGCCTGTCGATCACGGTCGCCCACGCCGCCACGCCGGAGCAGTCGGTCAGCGAACTGGTGCAGCGCTTCGCCACCGCGCAGGGCACGTTCGACCGCGCCGCACTCGAAGCGCTGACGTTTGAAAACTACATCGAGATTTCCCCACTGGGCGAGGTCGACCCGCGCGCGAAGATGCTGTCGTTCTACGTCAAGCACGACGACAAGCCGCTGCCGGCAATCACCGTCGACGAGATCACGCCGCGGGTGCTGGGCAATACCGCCATCGTGCTCGCGAAGGTGTCCTACGCCATGACCGTTGGCGGGCAAACCCGCACATCCGCGCTGCGCTCGAGCTTCGTGGCCCAGCAGCAGGACGGTGCCTGGAAGCTGGTCTCTGCGCAGTACACGCCGATCCGGCCGCTGGCCGCACCAGGCAAGTGAGCGGCCCAATGAAGCTACCAATGATCCTGCGTCCCGTCCTGATAGTCCTTTCCATCGCCGTCAGTGCCAGTGCCAGCGCAGGCGTGCCCGTGCCCGCCTCGCCGAACCTGATCCCTGAAGCCGGCCCGCATGCCGTCGGCCTGCGCGTCATCCAGCAATACGATTACGGCCGGTTGCTCGAGCCGTCGGTCGATGCATTCGGCAAGGCCGGCACTGCTGCGCCTGGCCGGCCAATCCAGATGCTGGTCTGGTATCCAGCCAGGCGTGGTGGCGGCGCGCCGATGCTGGCCGCAGATTATCAGCAGGCCAGCCTGAATGATGTCGACTTCACCGCGTCGGCCGCCGAAGCAACCAGGCAGCGGGCAGGCTGGATGGCAGGACCACAAAGCGCGCAGTACCGCGCGCCGATGCTGGCCGTGCGTGATGCGGCTGCGGCCGCCGGCCGCTTTCCGGTGGTGATCTACGCGCCCAGCTTTGCCGCCCAGGCCCATGAAAACATCGACCTGTGCGAATACCTGGCCAGCCATGGTTATGTGGTGCTCGCCAGCCGCAGCCTGGGCGCGCGCTCGGTCATGATGACCGACGACGTCGAAGGCGTCGAGGCGCAGGCCGCCGATATCGCGTTCCTTGTCAATTACGCGCAGACGCTGCCGCAGGCCGACATCGGCAACGTCGCGGCGGCGGGTTTCAGCTGGGGCGGCATGGCCAATGTGTTTGCCGCGGCGCGTTCCAGCCGCATCAAGGCGCTGGTCAGCCTGGACGGTTCCATCCGGTATCACCCGAAGGTGTGGGGCGCGGCGGGTTACGTGCAGCCAGCGCGCACGGCGGTGCCGATGCTGTACCTGGGCGCGCGCGCGCCGTCTGCAGAAGTCATGGAGCGCAAGGACATGCTCGGCAAGAGTTACCTCAACACGATGACCTATTCCGACGTGTATGTCGCGACGCTGCCGCCGATGACGCATCCGGATTTCAGCGCGTGGCATGTGCGTTTTGCCGACGATGCTGCGTTTGGCGACTATGCGCGTGCCGATGTGCTGCAGGCGTACCGCAGCGGCGCGTTGTATGTGCGCCGGTTTCTGGACGCGTATCTGAAGCAGGACGGCGAAGCTCTGGCATGGCTGAAGCAGTCACCGGCGCGGCATGGTATCGGCCCGCAGGTGATGTCGATGGCGTTCACGCCGGCACGGCATGCACTGCTTGGCGAAGGCGACTTCCTGCGTGCGTTCGCCAAGGCGGGCTTCCAGGATGCGCAGTCGATCCACGCCGGGATGGTGGCACGCTCGTCCGACTTCAAACTCAGCCCCATGAGCATGAATACGCTGGGCTACCAGCTGCTGCGGGCAAAGAACACGCGCGGCGCGCTCGAGCTGTTCAAGCTGGCCACGTTTCTCGAGCCGACGTACGCCAACGCGTTCGACAGTGAAGGCGAGGCGTACGAAGCGCTCGGCGACACCAGGTCAGCCATCGCGGCCTACGAAAAAGCCGTCGCGGCCGATCCGAACCAGCGCAACGCCGTGGCGCGGATCGCAGCGCTGCGCCGGGGTGGTGCAAACTGACCAGTTACGCCGCGCGGCGCCGGAAGTCGCGCGGCCTGAACCCCAGCAGTGCGAGCATTGCGAAGTAGGTCACCGCACTGGCCACAATGATGCCCAGCAGCGCACCAATGCGCAGGCCAGGCGTGACTTTCATGGCGGCCCAGTCGAACTGTGCCTGGCCGAACCACGCCACAGCGCCCATTGCCGCCACGCCGATCGCGAGCTTCAGGAAGAACTTGCCCCAACCCGGCTGCGGCGTGTAGATGCCGCGTTTGCGCAGGCCGATGTACAGGCAGGTGGCATTGATGCAGGCGCCCAGGCCAATCGACAGGGCCAGGCCCGCCACGCCCATCAGCGGCACGAAGATCAGGTTCATCAGCTGCGTGGCGACCAGCACGGCAACGGCGATGCGCACCGGCGTCTTGACGTCCTGGCGGGCATAGAATGCCGGCGCCAGGATCTTGACCAGGATGATGCCCAGCAGGCCGGCGCTGTAAGCCATCAGCGGCAGCGATGAATTGACCAGCGCTGCATCGTCGAATTTACCGTAGTGGAAGAGGGTGGCGATCATCGGCACCGCCAGCGTGGCCATGCCGACCGCGGCAGGCAGCGCGAGCAGGAAGGTCAGGCGCAGGCCCCAGTTCAGCAGCGCCGCGTATTCCGCGGTGTCGCCTTCGCTATTGGCTTTCGACAGCGATGGCAGCAAGATCGTGCCCAGGGCCACGCCCAGCATCGCGGTCGGGAATTCCATCAGGCGATCGGCATATTGCAGGGCCGAGACGGCGCCGGCGGCCAGGCTGGCGGCGATGCCGGTATTGATCAACAAGCTGATCTGCGCTGCGGAGACGGCGAACACGGCCGGGCCCATCTTCTTAAGCATGCGGCGCACGCCGGCGTCGCGCAGGCCCGTCATCGGATTGAACGAGATGCGCGGCAACATGCCGATTTTCACGAGCGACGGAATCTGGATCGCCACCTGCAGCAGGCCGCCGACGCAGACCGCAATCGCCATCGCGTAGATCGGCTGTTTGAGGTAATTGACCAGCACGAGCGACGCGAAGATGAACGACAGGTTCAGCAGCACCGGCGTGAACGCGGGGATCTTGAACTGGCGCCAGGTATTCAGGATGCCGCCGGCCAGCGCGACAAACGACATGCAGGCGATGTACGGGAACATCATCTGCGTCATGATGACCGACGCGTTGTAGGCGCCGGGCGTCTCGCGCAGGTCGCCCGCCAGGACCATGATCAGGAGCGGGGCGCCGATGATGCCCACGATACTGGTGAGCACCGTGGCCCACAGCAGCGACGTGGCGACATGATCAACGAGGGTCTTGGTGGCCACGTCGCCATGCTGCGTCTTGTACTCGGACAGGATCGGCACGAATGCTTGCGAGAACGCGCCTTCGGCAAACAGGCGCCGCAGCAGGTTGGGCAGGCGGAACGCGATGATGAAGGCATCGGTGTACGCCGAGGCGCCGAAAGCGCGTGCAAACAGGCTTTCACGCAAGAGGCCGGTGACGCGCGAAAGCATCGTCATGCTGGAGATGGCGGCGAGGGTTCTGAGCAGGTTCATGGCGCGAGATTATACTGGTGCAACTCGACCGGTACAGACATCCGGCCGACAATCTTTGAATTTTGAATTGCCCAGACTTGAAAGCTTCGCTATAATCATGGGCTGTACTGAATTCTGTTAGCAGACACTAATCGTTGGGCAGGCTCCTGCGCCGGTTTAACAGTCGCTAATGTTTGCAAACGCAACTTGACCCCGATTTAGGAAATTCCATGGCAAATACCGCACAAGCGCGCAAGCGCGCTCGTCAAGCAGTTAAGCAAAACGCGCACAACTCGTCGCAGCGTTCGACCCTGCGTACCGCAATCAAGGCAGCTCGCAAAGCCATCCAGGCTGGCGACAAAGAAGCCGCGACCCTGATCTTCCAGCAGTCCGTGTCGAAAATCGACAGCATCGCTGACAAGAAAATCATCCACAAGAACAAAGCAGCGCGCCACAAGAGCCGCCTGGCTGCAGCCCTGAAAGCACTGTCGGCGTAAAGCCCGCGTGCGTGCGGCCTTCGGGCCGCGCAGGCAAGTTCTGTGCAGTGGAAAGACCCGCCCGACTTCGGTCCTGGCGGGTTTTTTTGCTTGGCGCTTCCATTTTTCTATCCGGAATGCATGGCGGGGTTGCCGATAACGTAAAAACTGGTGTCCGCCGCAAAGGTGGGGCATAATATGGCGCGTCTTATGTCTTATAGAAGACTTGCGTTGAAGACAGGTTTCGCGGCCTTGCACGAAGCGGCCGCCCAACCAACGGAATGTACGCCGGTGCGCTCTGGCCCTCCCGTCGCAGACAGGGGTAGAATGTCCGGCATCGGCGCCCAGTGCCCGCAGCTCATCTGTTGATGGGCTGTGGCCAATTGTCAGTTTTTACTACGCGCGACGTTGTCGCGATTACCGAGGAAAATGTGCATGAGCAGTGATCAGACCATCATCTACACCCTGACCGACGAGGCGCCGCTGCTGGCGACCCACGCCTTCCTGCCTGTGGTCAGCACCTTCACGAAGCCGGCCGGCATCACCGTCACGGCCAGCGACATCTCGGTCGCGGCCCGTATCCTGGCAGCGTTCCCTGAAAACCTGACCCCGGAGCAGCGCGTGCCGGATTCGCTGGTCGAGCTGGGCAAGAAGACGCTCGAGGCGAGCGCCAACATCATCAAGCTGCCGAACATCAGCGCCTCGGTCAGCCAGCTGACCACCGCGATCAAGGAACTGCAGGACAAGGGTTACAACATCCCTGACTACCCGTCGGACCCAAAAACCGACGAAGAAAAAACCATCAAGGCCAAGTACGGCAAGTGCATCGGTTCGGCAGTGAACCCGGTGCTGCGCGAAGGTAACTCCGACCGCCGCGCCCCGCGCGCGGTCAAGGAATACGCACGCAAGAACCCGCACTCGATGGCCCCATGGTCGCAGGCATCGCGCACCCACGTGGCGCACATGACTGAAGGCGACTTCTACCACGGCGAAAAGTCGATGACGGTCGAAGCTGCGCGCGACGTCAAGATGGAACTGGTCACCAAGAGCGGCCAGACCATTGTGCTCAAGCCAAAGGTCTCGCTGCTGGCCGGTGAAATCATCGATTCGATGTTCATGAGCCGTAAGTCGCTGCTGGCCTTCTACGAAGCCCAGATCGAAGACGCGCACGCCACCGGCATGCTGTTCTCGCTGCACGTCAAGGCAACGATGATGAAGGTGTCGCACCCGATCGTCTTCGGTCACTGCGTGCGCATGTTCTATAAAGAAGCATTCGAGAAGCACGGCGCGCTGTTCGAGAGCCTGGGCATCAACGTCAACAACGGCATGGCCGATCTGTACAACAAGATCGCCGACCTGCCGTCGTCGCAGCGCGAAGAAATCATCCGCGACCTGCACGCGTGCCAGGAACACCGTCCTGAACTGGCCATGGTCGATTCGGCCAAGGGCATCACCAACTTCCATTCGCCGAACGACGTGATCGTCGACGCGTCGATGCCTGCCATGATCCGCGCCGGCGGCAAGATGTACGGCGCCGATGGCCGCCTGAAGGAAGTCAAGGCTGTCATCCCGGAGAGCACGTTCGCGCGCATCTACCAGGAAATCATCAACTTCTGCAAATGGCACGGCGCCTTCGATCCGAAGACGATGGGTACCGTCCCGAACGTCGGCCTGATGGCCCAGCAAGCCGAAGAATACGGCTCGCACGACAAGACCTTCGAGATCCAGGAAGACGGCGTGGCCAACATCACCGACCTCGCCACCGGCGAAGTCCTGATGAGCCAGAACGTGGAGCAGGGCGATATCTGGCGCATGTGCCAGGTCAAGGATGCGCCGATCCGCGACTGGGTCAAGCTGGCCGTGACGCGCGCGCGCAACTCGGGCATGCCGACCGTGTTCTGGCTCGACCCGTATCGTCCGCACGAAAATGAACTGATCAAGAAGGTCAAGGTCTACCTGAAGGATCACGACACGAGCGGCCTGGATATCCAGATCATGTCGCAAGTGCGCGCGATGCGCTTCACGCTCGAGCGCGTCTGGCGCGGCCTGGACACCATCTCGGTGACCGGCAATATCCTGCGCGACTACCTGACCGACCTGTTCCCGATCATGGAACTGGGCACGTCCGCCAAGATGCTGTCGATCGTGCCGCTGATGGCCGGTGGCGGCATGTACGAAACGGGCGCCGGCGGTTCGGCACCGAAACACGTGCAGCAGCTGGTTGAAGAAAACCACCTGCGCTGGGATTCGCTGGGCGAGTTCCTCGCGCTGGCCGTGTCGCTGGAAGACCTGGGCCTGAAAACCGGCAACCACAAGGCCAAGATTCTGGCCCGCACGCTGGATGCTGCCACCGGCAAGCTGCTGGACAACCGCAAGTCGCCATCGCCAAAGACCGGCGAGCTGGACAACCGTGGCAGCCAGTTCTACCTGTCGCTGTTCTGGGCGCAGGAGCTGGCTGCGCAAACCGACGACGCCGCGCTGGCCGCCACGTTCGCGCCACTGGCCAAGAAACTGGCCGACGACGAAGCGACCATCGTTGCCGAGCTGCTGGCAGTGCAGGGCAAGCCGGTCGATATCGGTGGTTACTACAAGCTGGATGACGCCAAGGTGACGGCCGCAATGCGTCCGAGCGCCACCTTCAATGCAGCGATCGATTCGTTCGCCTGAACTGAACCGCTGCTGTAACTGAAACCCGCCGACCGCAAGGTCGGCGGGTTTTTTATTGGCGCAGTCAGCGTTATCTATTGATGACGCTGATAGAAATGCAAAGCAATTGTTCCGGCAACATGACCCGTTCACCATCCAGCGCCCAGCGCCAGCCCAGGTAATTGGGCAGGTAGCGCGACGCCACCCCACGAAAGCGCTGTAGCCAGGCCTTGAAGCGTTGATGGTAGGCGTTCACGTTCTGCACGTGGATGGCAAGGCTGCCCAGACGCCTCACGCGCACACCCGCGCGTACATTGACCGCCTCGTGCGCGATCCTGTGCTTGCGTGCAAAGGCGCGGTAAGCAGGATGGCCATCACTGACCAGCAACGCCTGCCTGTCGAGCCTGGGCAGCAAGTCACGCTCGAGTTGCGCAGCAGTGAGTGCACCGCGGCCAGTGACGGCATCGACCGTACGGCCCTCGCGGTCGCGCGCAATCAGGATGCAATCGAGTTCGCCGGAAATGCCACGTTTGGCAGCATGGCCGCCGCGATGGCGCGGTGGCCGATCGAGGGTACGCGAACCCTTTTGTGACTCGAGCAAAAATGTTTCGTCAGCTTCGACGATGCCATTGAGCGCTCCGGGCCGGTCGAGCTTGACCCAGTGCAGGAAGCGGTGGCGCCATCGAAAGGCCGTGTTGCGGTGTATCTCGACCCGATCTGCCGCCTTGCGCACGGGGAGTGAATCGAGCAGCACCTGCGAATACGCGAGCCATTTGGCCTTGAGCCTGAGCCGCGCCAATGGCGTGCCGGTCAAATCGTTAAAGGTGCGGCCACAGGCACAGCAGCGATAGCGCTGCAAATCATTGGCGAACCCATGGCGGTAGCAGCGCTCGTTGCCGCATCTGGGACAGCAGCGGCCTGGCGCTCTGGCCTCACTGATGAGCGCGACTACCTGATTCAGCCCGGCTGCAGGATGCAGGGCATCGAGCACTTGCCGGCGCTGAGGCTTGTTCAGCGAAGGCAGTTTTGCGAACCAGCCCTTGAAACGTGGCGCTTTCATGATCGACTCCTGACGCTGGGGACAGGGGTTGGACCACTGGACTGCTCGTCAGTTCAAAGCTGGTCTCTATTTAACGCTGACTGCGCCTTTTTATTTACCCGCGTGGCGCGAATAGGCCGGCACGTCGATGAATTCGCCGGGCAGCAATGGATGCGTGCTCAGGGAAAACGGGCCGATACTGCTGCGCACCAGGCGCAGCGTCGGCAAGCCCACGGCCGCCGTCATCCGGCGCACCTGGCGGTTCTTGCCTTCTTCGAGCGTGATGGCAAGCCAGCTGGTGGGCTTGTCCTGGCGCGCGCGGATCGGTGGATTGCGCGGCCACAGCCATTCGGGTTCGGCGATGCGCGCGGCGCGGCACGGCTTGGTGACGAAGTCGCCCAGGTCCAGCGGCGCCTGCAGGCGCGCCATGGCGGCGGCATCGGGCACGCCATCGACCTGCACCAGGTAGGTCTTGGCTTCCTTGTGATCCGGATGGGCGATCTTGTGCTGGAGCTGGCCGTCGTCGGTCAGCAGCATCAGGCCTTCGCTGTCGGCGTCGAGCCGGCCGGCGGGGTAGATGCCGGGAATCTTGAGATAGTCAGCAAGGCATTCGCGGCCTTCCTGGGACGAGAACTGGCACAGGACCTGGAACGGTTTATTGAAAAGGATCAGGGACATGAAGGTGCAGAGAAACGAATGAAAGGGCGGCCAGCCGGTAGCGTGGCAATATGGCAAAATACTGGGGCATAATGAAGAGCAGCCCTCGGCTGACGCTGGCAACGGCGACATTGTAAGCGAGTTAGTAACGTCGTTCGTCACGTCGTTCTCACCGCCTTTCGCCACCCACCTGGAGAACTTGATGTACCAGCATATCACCGTCCCGCCTGCGGGCCAGAAGATCACCGTCAACGCCGATTTCAGCCTGAACGTGCCGGCCACGCCGATCATTCCGTATATCGAGGGCGACGGCACGGGCGCGGACATCACGCCGGTGATGAAAAAGGTGGTCGATGCAGCCGTGCACAAGGCCTACGGCGGTGAACGCAGCATTGCCTGGATGGAGATCTTTGCCGGCGAAAAAGCGACCAAGCGCTACGGCGCCGACGTCTGGCTGCCCGCCGAAGCGCTGGCTGTGCTGAAGGAGTACGTCGTCTCGATCAAGGGTCCGCTGACCACGCCCGTCGGCGGTGGCATCCGCTCGCTCAATGTCGCGCTGCGCCAGGAGCTCGATCTGTACGTCTGCCTGCGCCCGGTGCGCTATTTCACCGGCGTACCGTCGCCACTGAAGCAGCCGGAAAAGACCGACATGGTCATCTTCCGTGAAAATTCCGAGGACATCTATGCCGGCATCGAATGGGAGGCCGGCTCTGAAGGCGCGCAAAAGCTAATCGCGTTCCTGAAGGCCGAGCTGGGTGTGTCGAAGATTCGTTTTCCGGCCACGTCGGCCCTGGGCCTGAAGCCCGTCTCGATCGAAGGCACCGAGCGCCTCGTGCGCAAGGCGATCCAGTACGCGATCGACCATGACAAGCCATCGGTGACCCTGGTTCACAAGGGCAATATCATGAAGTACACCGAAGGCGGCTTCCGGGACTGGGGTTACGCGCTGGCGCAGAAAGAATTTGGCGCCGAACTGTTCGACGGCGGCCCATGGTGCAAGCTCAAGAATCCGAAGACCGGGCGCGACATCATGATCAAGGACTCGATCGCCGACGCCTTCCTGCAACAGATCCTGCTGCGCCCGGCTGAATACAGCGTGATCGCCACACTGAACCTGAACGGCGATTATATTTCGGATGCACTGGCGGCCCAGGTTGGCGGCATCGGCATCGCGCCGGGCGCGAACATGTCCGATTCGGTCGCGATGTTCGAAGCGACCCACGGCACGGCGCCGAAGTACGCCGGCAAGGATTACGTGAATCCCGGGTCGCTGATCCTGTCGGCCGAAATGATGCTGCGCCACATGGGCTGGAGCGAAGCGGCCGACCTGATCATCGCGGCGATGGGCAAGGCCATTGTGTCGAAAAAGGTAACCTACGATTTCGCGCGCCTGATGGAAGGGGCGACGCAGGTGTCGTGCTCGGGCTTTGGCGAAGTGCTGATCGAACAGATGTGAGATGCAGCCCGTTGGCAGTTGCGGCGGGCGAAAAAAAACCCCACTGTGACAGTGGGGTTCTTCGCTTCCGGGAGGGGAATGATTAGTTACCCTGGATGTTGGAAGCTTGCTTGCCTTTAGGGCCTTGCGTGACTTCGAATTGGACTTTTTGACCTTCTTTGAGGGTCTTAAAACCGTTCATGTTGATTGCGGAGAAGTGTGCGAACAGATCCTCGCCGCCGTCATCAGGCGTGATGAAGCCAAAGCCTTTGGAATCATTGAACCACTTAACAGTACCAGTTGCCATAAAAGAACTTTCAAATTTAACAAATCACACGAGCCATAAAAGCAAGAAACCTCTTGCCCTCCTCAGCCTGCTCACTTCTTATCAACGAGTACATAAGTACAAAGTCGATGACTGCATTGTTGGTGGAATAATCACGCAAGTCAAGGGGTTTGGGGCGCGAGTTGTCAAATTTTTCATCGAATTCCTGTGCGCCGGACTTGATTTCGGCAATCGAAACGCCATCTGCGCAGTTATCCGAAAAAGCGTAAGATGGAAATATCAGAAAACGAGCTGATGTTTACGCTCGGCACCAACCTCGGAAGTATTAGAATACCCCATGGCAACGAAGCACGATACTGAACAACTGCTAGAGCGGCAGACCGTCAAACCGCCTCCGCTATACCAGGTGGCGCTACTGAACGATGATTACACGCCGATGGAATTTGTCGTGGCCGTGATCCAGGAGTATTTCAACAAGGATCGGGAAACGGCCACGCAGATCATGCTGTCGGTGCACCAGAATGGCAAAGGGGTGTGCGGCGTGTTTTCCAAAGATATAGCGTGTACCAAAGTGGAGTTTGTCTTAACGCATGCACGCAAGGCAGGGCATCCCCTGCAGTGCGTGATGGAGGAAGTATGATTGCGCAGGAACTTGAAGTATCCCTACACATGGCCTTTGTCGAGGCACGCCAGGCACGCCACGAGTTCATCACCGTGGAACACCTGCTATTGGCATTGCTCGATAATCCTTCGGCCGCCGAAGTCCTGCGTGCATGCGCGGTCAATATTGAAGACCTGCGCAAGACCCTGACGAATTTCATCGGCGACAACACCCCGACCGTGCCTGGCACGGGCGAGGTGGACACCCAGCCGACGCTTGGTTTCCAGCGCGTGATCCAGCGAGCGATCATGCACGTGCAGTCGGCGTCCAACGGCAAGAAAGAAGTCACCGGCGCCAACGTGCTGGTGGCGATCTTCGGCGAAAAAGACTCGCACGCGGTGTACTACCTGCACCAGCAGGGCGTGACCCGTCTCGACGTGGTCAATTTCATTTCGCACGGCGTGCGCAAGGACCAGCAGGTCGACACGTCCAAGGCGCCCGAAGGCGTCGAGGAAGCGCAGGTCGAAGGCCAGGCGAAAGAAAGCCCGCTGGACCAGTTCACGCAGAACCTGAACAAGGCCGCGGCCGATGGCAAGATCGATCCGCTGATCGGGCGCGAAGAAGAAGTCGACCGCGTCATCCAGATTCTGTGCCGTCGCCGCAAGAACAATCCGCTGCTGGTGGGCGAGGCGGGCGTGGGTAAAACCGCGATCGCCGAAGGCCTGGCATGGCGCATCGTCCAGGAAGACGTGCCTGAAATCCTGCAGAACGCTGTCGTGTTCTCGCTGGACATGGGCGCGCTGCTGGCCGGCACCAAGTACCGCGGTGATTTCGAGCAGCGCCTGAAGGCCGTGCTCAAGCAGATCAAGGACACGCCGAACGGCATCCTGTTCATCGACGAGATCCACACGATCATCGGCGCCGGTTCGGCCTCGGGCGGCACGCTCGACGCATCGAACCTGCTCAAGCCTGCGTTGGCCAATGGCCAGCTCAAGTGCATTGGTGCGACCACGTTCACCGAGTACCGCGGCGTGTTCGAAAAAGACCACGCGCTGTCGCGCCGGTTCCAGAAGGTCGACGTCAACGAGCCGACCGTCGAACAGACGATCGCGATCCTGCGCGGCCTGAAGTCGCGCTTCGAAGAGCACCACGGCGTGAAGTACTCGGCTTCGGCCCTGACCACCGCCGCCGAGCTGGCTGCGCGCTTCATCAATGACCGTCACCTGCCCGACAAGGCCATCGACGTGATCGACGAAGCCGGCGCCGCCCAGCGCGTGCTGCCGAAGTCGAAGCAGAAGAAAACGATCGGCAAGACCGAGATCGAGGACATCATTGCCAAGATCGCGCGCATCCCGCCGCAGTCGGTCAATCAGGACGACCGCAGCAAGCTGCAGACGATCGACCGCGACCTGCGCAACGTCGTGTTCGGGCAAGACCCGGCGATCGAGGCGCTGTCGGCCGCGATCAAGATGGCGCGTGCTGGCCTGGGCAAGACCGACAAGCCAATCGGTTCGTTCCTGTTCTCGGGTCCGACCGGTGTCGGCAAGACCGAGGTCGCCAAGCAGCTCGCCTTCATCCTGGGCATCGAGCTGGTGCGCTTCGACATGTCCGAGTACATGGAGCGGCACGCTGTCTCGCGTCTGATCGGCGCGCCACCGGGCTACGTTGGTTTCGACCAGGGCGGCCTGCTGACCGAAGCGATCACTAAGAAGCCGCACACCGTGCTGCTGCTGGACGAGATTGAAAAAGCCCACCCGGACATTTTCAACATCCTGCTGCAGGTGATGGACCATGGCACGCTGACCGACAACAACGGTCGCAAGGCCGACTTCCGCAACGTGATCATCGTCATGACCACGAACGCGGGCGCCGAAAGCCTGACCAAGCGTTCCGTGGGCTTCGTCAACTCGCGTGAAGCGGGCGACGAAATGGGCGACATCAAGCGCATGTTCACGCCGGAGTTCCGTAACCGTCTGGATGCGATCATCAGCTTCCGCGCGCTGGACGAAGACATCATCCTGCGCGTTGTCGACAAGTTCCTGATGCAGCTGGAAGAGCAGCTGCACGAGAAAAAAGTCGAAGCCATCTTCACCGAGAAGCTGCGCAAGTTCCTCGGCCAGAAAGGGTTCGACCCGTCGATGGGTGCACGACCGATGTCGCGCCTGATCCAGGACATGATCCGCAAGGCGCTGGCCGACGAACTGCTGTTTGGTCGCCTGACCAATGGTGGCCGCGTGACGGTCGACCTGAACGAGAAGGACGAGGTTGTCCTCGAATTCCCCGAGGGCGATGTGAGCCCGCCACCGGCCCCGGCCGAGACGGTCGAAATCGAGTAAGCAGGTTCGCTCCCGCAAAAGCCCGCGCACGCAAGTGCCGCGGGCTTTTTTTATGCCGAGCGGAACCCACACGTAACGTCGATTGCGCATTTCTTCGATGCAATCGGAGTTACTGGCGAGCCATTTCACATGCCTGTCATCGTTGCTTTCTACACTGTGCGTACACGCTGTTTCACTCTCACGAAGAACCCAATGCGACTCGCACCGCGCAATACGTTTACCAAGCTCATCGGCGCCTTTGGCATCCTCTCCCTCGTCATCGTTCTCATTGCCGCTGTTGCCGTCTGGCGCATGCACGCGGCCGACGTCATCACGTCGAACCTGGTGGACGACAAGCTGGTCAAGCAACAACTGACGTCCGAGCTGCTGGGCATTGCGCGCCTGAATGGCTCGCGCGCCGTGTCGATCGCGCGCAGCGACAGCCTGGAACTGGGCGATTATTTTGGTGCGCAACTGGCCGAGGGCCGCAAGCTCGCCAGCGACATCGAGGCGAAACTGGGCAAGCTACCGGCCACGGCCCAGGAGCGCACGCTGATCGAAGGCGCCAGTGCCAACAAGGCGGCGCTGGCCGCGATCCAGGCCGATCTGTTCAAGGCCAAGGACCTGGGCCAGACGGGTCTGGTTGAAGACATCCTCACCAAGCGCTGGGAGCCGGCCTATCGCGCCGAAGTCGCCGCGCTCGAGGGCCTGCTCACCCACGAGAGCACCGAAGCGCACCGCCTGGCCGACGCGTCGGCAGCGGAATCGAGCTTCAGCAAGACGCTGCTGCTGGCACTGGGTGGCGCCGCGCTGGCCGTGGCCGGCGGCCTGGCCTGGCTCCTGACCCGCAATCTGGTAGGCCCGCTCAGGCAAGCCGCGACACTGGCCGAGCAGGTGGCCCATGGCGACCTGCGCCCGACCATCAGCCACACCCGTACCGATGAAATCGGCCGCCTGTTCGACGCACTCAATGGGATGACGCACGGCGTCTCGGGCACCGTGGCGCAAGTGCTGCAAGGGGCGCAGGCAATCGACGCCGCGTCCAGCGAAATCGCCGAAGGCAACCAGGACCTGTCGATCCGCACCGAGCGCCAGGCCGAATCGCTGCGCGAGACGGTGACGGCGATGGATGAACTGTCGGGCGCCATCGCCAGCAACAACGCCAACGCGCAGCAGGCCAATGCGCTGGCCCAGACCGCGTCCGGCGTGGCCGCCGAGGGCGCGCAGGCCGTGGGTCAGCTGGTCGTGCGCATGGGGGCGATCAAGGCGTCGGCCGCGCGCATCGTGGACATCACCGGGATGATCGACAGCATCGCCTTCCAGACGAATATCCTGGCCCTGAACGCCGCGGTGGAAGCGGCGCGGGCGGGGAGCGAGGGGCGGGGCTTTGCCGTGGTAGCAGCCGAAGTGCGCAACCTGGCGCAGCACTCGGCCGGCGCGGCGAAGGAAATCAAGAAGCTGATCGGCGAATCGTCACGCGAGATCGAGGCGGGCACCGGCATCGCCGAAGCAGCCGGCTCGACGATGCGCACGATGCTGCAGCACGTGCACGACGTGGCAGGCATCCTGGGCGACATCCACACCGCCAGCGCCGGTCAGGCCAACGGCGTGTCGCAAGTGAGCCGCGCGATTGCCGAGATGGACCTCTCGACCCAGCAGAATGCGGCGATGGTGGAAGAGGCGGCAGCGGCAGCCGCCTCGATGCGCCAGCAGGCCGCCGAGTTGTCGGCGCTGGTGGCGACGTTCAAGTTACGTCAAGAGCCTCTGTTGCTGGCGTAGGGTGCGCGGCTATGCCGCGCACGCGGTGATGGTTGGCAGTAAGGTCATCCGGGATGATAACGGCAACTCAACCAATCAAATCGCCGCCAGCGCCCGCCGCAAATCCTCACGCTGATCGTCGATATGCTCGATCCCGACCGACAACCGGATCAGCCCGTCCCCAATCCCCAGCTCGGCACGCCGCTCGGGAGGAATGCTCGCATGCGTCATCAGCGCCGGATGCTCGATCAGGCTCTCCACGCCGCCCAGGCTCTCGGCCAGCGTGAACACTTCGCACGCCTCGAGAAAACGCCGCGCACCGTCAATGTCCGTGTCCAGGTCGATCGACACGATGCCCCCGAAACCGCCATGCATCTGGTTGCGCGCCAGTGCATGCTGCGGATGCGATTCCAGCCCCGGATAATGCACCTTGCGGACCTGCGGCTGCTGCTCGAGCCAGTTCGCCAGCAATAGCGCGTTGCCGCTGCTGCGCTCCACGCGCAGGGCCAGCGTCTTGATCCCGCGCAGCACGAGGAAGCTGTCGAACGGGCCCTGGATCGCGCCCACCGAGTTCTGGATGAAGCCAAGCTTCTCGGCCAGGCCGGTCTGGTGGTCGTTGGCGCCGACAATGGCGACGCCGCCGATCACGTCCGAGTGGCCGTTGATGTACTTGGTGGTCGAGTGCACGACGATGTCGAAACCGTGTTCGAGCGGGCGCTGGATGATCGGGCTGGCGAACGTGTTGTCGCACACGCACAGGATGCCGCGCGCATGGCACAGGCTCGCGATGGCGGTCAGGTCGGCCAGCTTGAGCATCGGGTTGGTGGGCGTCTCGACCCACACCATGCGCGTAGCCGGCGTGATGGCGGCGGCCAGCGCGTCCGGGTCGGACAAATCGACGTAGCTGAACGTGTGCCCGGCGCTGTCCCGGCGCACGCGCTCGAACAGGCGGTAGGTGCCGCCGTACATGTCGTCACCAGCGACGACGTGCGAACCGCTGGGCAGCAGTTCCAGCACGGCGGCAATCGCCGCCAGGCCCGAGGCAAACGCGAAGGCGGCGCGGCCGCCCTCGATGTCGGCCAGCGAGCGTTCGAGCGCAAAGCGCGTCGGGTTGTGCGAGCGGCCGTAGTCGAAGCCCTGGTGCACGCCCGGGCTTTCCTGGCGATAGGTCGAGGTGGCGAAGATCGGCGGCATCACGGCGCCGGTCGCGGGTTCGGGCGACTGGCCGCCGTGGATGACGCGGGTGGCCAGGTGGCGTTTGAATTCGATGGTGTGTTTGGTGTCCGGATGGGTCACGAGAGTGTCCTTCGCAGGTGATTGAGCAGGTCGTAGCGCGTGATCAGGCCAAAGAACTGCGGCCCGTCGGCGATCACGGCAGTGAGGCCCCGGTCGAGGATGTCGCGCAATTGCGCCATGCTCGCGCCAGGGGGCAGGGTTTGCAGGTCGGCCGTCATCGTGGACGACACCGGCGCGCTGAAATGGTCGTTCGATTGCGTCACTTTCAGCAGCAGGTCGGATTCATCGATCAGGCCCGCCAGGCGTCCTTCGGCGTCCATCACGGGCAGTTGCTGCAGGTCGCTCGAGCGCATGCGGTTGAAGGCAGTGAGCAGCGTGTCCGATGGCGCCAGCGTGATGACTTCACCGGCGTCGTGGCGGCGCCCGATCAGGTCGCGCAGGTCGCCCGTTTTCGGGCGCGTGATCAGGCCCTGGTCGACCATCCAGCCATCGCTGTACACCTTGCTGAGATAGCGCGTACCGGTGTCGCAGACGAAGGTAACGACACGCTTCGGACGCGTCTGGGCGCGGCAGTATTTGAGCGCTGCCGCCAGCAGCGTGCCGGTGGACGAGCCGCCCAGAATGCCTTCCTGCTGCAGCAGCAGGCGCGCGGTGGCGAAGCTTTCCTCGTCGGTGATCGTGTACGCCTTCTTGACGCGGGTAAGGTCGGCGATGCCGGGAATGAAGTCTTCCCCGATGCCTTCCACGGCCCATGAGCCGGCATGCTGCGACACGTGGCCGGTCTCGACGTATTCGGCCAGGATCGAGCCTTTCGGATCGGCCAGGATGAATTCGAGCTGCGGCGCGGCTTTCTTGAAGTAGCGCGACAGACCGGTCAGCGTGCCGGACGAGCCGACCCCGAGGACGATCGCGTCCAGCTTGTGCTTGGCCTGATCCCAGATTTCGGGGCCGGTCGTGGTTTCGTGGGCGCGCGGATTGGCCGGATTGTTGAACTGGTCGGCGAACCAGGCGCCGGGAATCTGCTTGGCCAGCCGCGCAGCGAGATCCTGGTAGTACTCGGGGTGGCCCTTGCCGACGTCGGAGCGGGTCAGGTGGATTTCGGCGCCAAGCGCCTTGAGGTGCAGGATTTTCTCGGGCGCCATTTTGTCCGGCACGACGAGCACGACGCGGTAGCCCTTGATGCGCGCGACCAGCGCCAGGCCCAGGCCCGTATTGCCGGCAGTGGCTTCGACGACGGTGCCGCCGGGATTGAGTAGGCCGTCATGCTCGGCCTGTTCGATCATCGTCTTGCCGATACGGTCCTTGATGGAGCCGCCGGGGTTCTGCGATTCGAGCTTCAGGAACAGCTGGCAGGGCCCGGTATCGATGCGGGTCACTTCGACCATCGGGGTATCGCCAATCAGGGAAAACAGAGCCGCTTGCGACGCATGTTGCATATTTGCCTCCGTGGGGCCAGACTGTGGCGCCGCGGATAGGGGCGCCGCGGCCGGCATGCTATGAGGAACTGGCGCGGATTGGCGCCAGGCCATATCAAAGAATCATGATACGAGTTTTCGGTGGACGTTGCTTTGGAGCGTCTTAAGGGTGACCGATCAGAGGTCAGAGCGCAAAGATCAGCCTTCCGCCTTCAACCGCCGCCACAGCGTCGTACGGCTGATCCCCAGATGACCGGCTGCCAGGTCGCGCTGCCCGCCAAAGCGCGCCAGCACCGCGGTGGCCGATTCCTGCGTTGGCCCGGCCGCGGCATCGGCAGGGGCTGCACCACGCGCCAGCTCCGGCGCCACCGACAGCATGAAGCCCGGCGTCAGCGCCTGCAGCGGCTCGGCCGCCAGGAACAGCGCCAGGCGCTCGGTCAGGTTGCGCAGCTCGCGCACGTTACCGGGCCACGCATAGCCGGTGAGGAGCGGCGTGCACGCTTTCAGTTCGGCCAGCAGGTTCGGATGCGGACGCGCATCGAGCGCAGCCAGTGCGCCCTTGAGCGACCATTCGAGCAGCGGCGCGATGTCCTGCACCCGTGCCCGCAGCGGCGGCAGGGCCAGGCGCAGCACGGCCAGGCGATAGAACAGGTCGGCCCGGAAGCGCCCCTCGCGCACGCGCGCCTCCAGGTCGCAGTGGGTGGCGCTGATCACGCGCACGTCGATCGGCACCGGCCGTGTGCCGCCCACGCGCATCACTTCGCGCTCTTCGAGCACGCGCAGCAGGCGCGTTTGCAGGCCGAGGGGCATTTCGCCGATCTCGTCGAGAAACAGCGTGCCGCCATTGGCCGCTTCGAACAGGCCCGCGTGGCCGCCGCGGCGCGCGCCGGTGAAGGCGCCGTCTTCATGCCCGAACAGTTCCGATTCCAGCAGCGACTCGGCAATCGCGCCGCAATTGACGGCGACGAACGGGCGGTTCGCATCCCGGCGCGGACTTTCGCGGTGGATCGCCTGCGCCACGAGTTCCTTGCCGCTGCCGGTCTCGCCTTCAATCAGCACGGTGCTGGGCGAGCGCGCGTACAGCACAACGGTCTGGCGCAGCTGCTGCATCGCGGGCGAATCGCCGCGCAGGTCGTTCAGGCCGCGCCGCAGCCGTTGCTTGTCAGGGGCCGTGCTGCTGGTTCGGCTGCGGCCACGGCTGCGGTCGACCTCGAGCCGGGTCAGACGCGCCAGTTCGAGTGCATCGTCGAACGCCTGCCGGATCGACGCCGCCGAATACAGGAACACGGCGCGCAGGCCCGCTTCTTCGGCCAGGTCGGTCACCGAGCCGGCGCCGACGATGACGGCCACGCCCAGCGCCTTGAGTTCGTCGACGGCGGCGCGCGCATCTTCCTGCGTCACATAGCTGCGCTGGACCAAGTCCAGGCCAAAGCCGGCCGCGAATTCGGCCAGCTCCGGGAGCAGGGCGCCGTAACTGACAACGCCGATGGCGCCGGGGGCGTTGCCGGCGAGCTTGCGCGCGCGCGTGAGCGCCTGCAGCACGTCGAAGCCGCTGGCCCGGGCCGCGACCACCGGCACCGACACGCGGCTCTTGAGCCAGGCCGCGTTCGAGCCGGCGGCGATCACGACGTCGCAGTGTTCCGTGGCGAGCCGCTCGCGGATGTGCGTCGCGGCCTCGTCGAACCCGATGTGCAGCGGCTCGATCGACGCCAGGTGATCGTATTCGACGGTGATGTCGCGAAACAGGGCGGACAGGCGCGAGACCGACACGGTCCAGATGATGGGCTTGTCGCCAGCGGAAGAAGAGCGTGGGGAATCCATGTTTCAAGTGTAGTGCAAAAGATGGCCAATGTTTCAGCCTGAAACGCCCAATCACCGAACGACCGGTCGAAATTAGGCACCCGGCGTAAGAATCCGGTAAGGGCATGCCCGTAGGATGGGTCGCAGCCAAAAAGGCAGCCGAACCACGGCACCAACAAAAGAATCAGGAGACAAAGTGGATCAAGACATCGTAGAACGGGTCAAGAACGACCCCAATTACCAGAAACTCAAACGCATCCGTTCCCGCTTCGGCTGGACGCTGACCTGGGCCATGATGATCGTGTACTACGGCTTCACGCTGCTGGTCGCGTTCAACAAGGAGTTCATGGGCACCCCGATCGGCGACAGTGTCATCACCTGGGGCATTCCCCTGGGCCTGTTCGTCATCCTGTTCACCGTTCTGATTACCGGCATCTATGTGCGCCGCGCCAACCGCGAATACGACGAGTTGAGCGACGCCATCCGTGCCAAGGTGGGCGCATGATGGCCGGCGCTCGCACCTCCTCGCTGCTGGCACTCGTGCTGCTGGCCGCCACCGGCCTGGCCCACGCCGCGCCCGACATGGGCCAGGCCGTACGCCAGCCGACCAACTGGACCGCGATCAGCATGTTCGCGCTGTTCGTCGTCGGCACGCTGTTCATCACCAAGTGGGCTGCCGCCAAGACCAAGTCGGCGTCCGACTTCTACACCGCTGGTGGTGGCATCACCGGTTTCCAGAATGGCCTGGCGATCGCGGGCGACTTCATGTCGGCTGCGTCGTTCCTCGGTATCTCGGCCGCCGTGTTCCTCGACGGTTACGATGGCCTGATCTACGCGATCGGCTTCCTGGTCGGCTGGCCCGTCATCACGTTCCTGATGGCCGAGCGCCTGCGCAACCTGGGCCGCTTCACGTTTGCCGACGTGGCCTCGTACCGCTTCGCGCAAAAGCCGATCCGCGTGTTCGCGGCCTCCGGCACACTGGTCGTCGTCGCGTTCTACCTGATCGCGCAGATGGTCGGCGCGGGTCAGCTGATCAAGCTGCTGTTCGGTCTGGAATACTGGATCGCCGTCGTGCTGGTCGGTATTTTGATGATGGTCTACGTGCTGTTCGGCGGCATGACGGCCACCACCTGGGTCCAGATCATCAAGGCCGTGCTGCTGCTGTCGGGCGCGTCGTTCATGGCGTTCTCGGTGCTGGCGCAATACAACTTCAGCCCGGCCAAGCTGTTCCAGACCGCGACCGAAGTGCACGCCAAGGGCACCGCCATCATGGGCCCGGGCAGCTTCATCAAGGATCCGATCTCGGCCATCTCGTTCGGCATGGCGCTGATGTTCGGTACCGCCGGCCTGCCACACATTCTGATGCGCTTCTTCACCGTCCCGAGCGCAAAAGAAGCGCGCAAGTCAGTGCTGTGGGCAACCACCTGGATCGGCTACTTCTACATCCTGACCTTCATCATCGGCTTCGGCGCGATCGTGCTGGTGGGTACCAACCCGGCATTCAAGGATGCAGCCGGTGCTCTGCTGGGCGGTAACAATATGGCGGCGGTCCACCTGGCCAAGGCCGTGGGCGGCGACGTGTTCCTGGGCTTCATCTCGGCGGTGGCATTCGCGACCATCCTGGCTGTGGTGGCGGGTCTCACGCTGTCGGGTGCTTCGGCCGTGTCGCACGATCTGTATGCGACCGTGTTCAAGAAGGGCAATGCCACCAGCGAAAACGAGCTGCGCGTATCGAAGATCACCACCATCGGCCTGGGTATCGTGGCCGTGGTGCTGGGTATCGCTTTTGAGAAGCAGAACGTCGCCTTCATGGTGTCGCTGGCCTTCGCGATTGCCGCATCGGCCAACTTCCCGGTGCTGTTCATGTCGGTGCTGTGGAAGGATTGCACCACCCGCGGTGCCACGATCGGCGGCTTCCTGGGCTTGGCCACGGCAGTGGGCCTGACGATCGTGTCGAAATCGGTGTGGGTCGATGTGCTGCACCATCCGGCCGCGATCTTCCCGTACGCCTCGCCAGCGATCTTCTCGATGGCAGTGGGCTTCATCGGTATCTGGCTGTTCTCGATCACCGACAAGGGTCCTCGTGCCCGGATCGACCGTGCAGGCTTCGAAGCGCAGCAGGTGCGCGCCGAGACCGGTATTGGCGCATCGGGCGCGTCGGGTCACTAAGACCGGCTGAACTATCCAGTCAACCGGGTGTGCGCTGCAAGGCGCCACCCGGTTTTTTTGCGCCTGCGTGTTTCATGTTTCAAACTGGTGTTTCAGAGCGAAACAATGGCCGGTGTGTTTGAGGACGATTTGGGTAGAATAGGCACGCAAGTGCTTGAAATGTCGGGACGTCGCGGATCAACCGGCGCTGGCACGGTGCTTGCAATGAAGACCATAACTTCTTCACCGTGATGACAAGGACCAGCATGAGCAAACTTTCCGCAGGCGCCGCCTTCCGCCAGGCGATCCTCGATGAATCCCCGCTGCAAGTCGTGGGCGCGATCAACGCCAACCACGCATTGCTGGCCAAGCGCGCCGGCTTCAAGGCCATCTACCTGTCCGGTGGCGGCGTCGCTGCCGGCTCCCTCGGTCTGCCTGACCTGGGCATCTCGAACCTCGACGATGTACTGGTCGACGTGCGCCGCATCACCGACGTCTGCGACCTGCCGTTGCTGGTCGACGTCGACACCGGCTTTGGTGCCTCGGCCTTCAACGTCGCGCGCACCGTGCGTTCGCTCAGCAAAGCTGGCGCGGCTGCCTGCCACATCGAAGACCAGGTCGGCGCCAAGCGCTGCGGTCACCGGCCGGGCAAGGAAATCGTCAGCAAGGAAGAAATGGTCGACCGCATCCGGGCAGCCGCCGACGCCCGCCTGGATGACGACTTCGTGATCATGGCGCGCACCGATGCGCTGGCTGTTGAAGGCCTGGACGCGGCGATCGAGCGCGCCGTGGCCTGCGTCGAAGCAGGCGCCGACATGATCTTCCCGGAAGCGATGACGACGCTCGACATGTACAAGCGCTTCGCCGACGCCGTCAAGGTGCCGGTGCTGGCCAATATCACCGAGTTCGGCGCGACCCCGCTGTTTACCGTCGATGAGCTGGCCGGCGCTGGCGTCGGCCTGGTGCTGTATCCGCTGTCGGCGTTTCGCGCGATGAACAAGGCCGCCGAAAACGTCTACACCGCGATCCGCCGCGACGGCACGCAGCAGAACGTGCTGCACACGATGCAGACGCGCGCCGAACTGTATGACCGCATCGATTACCACAGCTACGAGCAGAAGCTCGACGCGCTGTTTGCCCAGAACAAAGTCAAGTAAGGAGACCGCACATGACTACGCAGAACCAGGAAACCCCGACCTTCAAGCCGAAGAAATCCGTCGCCCTGTCCGGTGTCGCCGCTGGCAATACCGCCCTGTGCTCGGTGGGCAAATCGGGCAACGATCTGCATTATCGCGGCTACGATATCCTCGACATCGCCACCACCAGCGAATTCGAGGAAATCGCCTATCTGCTGGTGCACGGCAAGCTGCCGAACGACGGCGAGCTGCGCGGCTACAAGGCCAAGCTGCGTTCGCTGCGTGGCCTGCCGCAGGCACTGAAAAGCGCGCTCGAAGCCTTGCCCGCCAACGCCCATCCGATGGACGTGATGCGCACGGGCGTGTCGGTTCTGGGCTGCACGCTGCCCGAGAAGGACGATCACCACATCAACGGTGCGCGCGATATCGCCGACCGCCTGATGGCGTCGTTCGGCTCGATGCTGCTGTACTGGTACCACTTCAGCCACAGCGGCAAACGCATCGACGTGAATACCGACGACGATTCGATCGGCGGCCACTTCCTGCACCTGCTGCACGGCTTTGCGCCAAAAGAGTCGTGGGTGCGCGCGATGCACACGTCGCTGATCCTGTACGCCGAACACGAATTCAATGCCTCGACTTTCACCGCCCGCGTGATTGCCGGCACCGGCTCGGACATGCACTCGGCCATCACGGGTGCGATCGGCGCGCTGCGCGGACCGAAGCACGGCGGCGCCAACGAAGTCGCGCACGACATCCAGAAGCGCTATGACAACCCGGACGAAGCCGAAGCCGATATCCGCAACCGCGTGGCCAACAAGGAAGTCGTGATCGGCTTCGGCCATCCGGTCTACACGATCTCGGACCCGCGCAACAAGGTGATCAAGGAAGTGGCGCGCACCTTGTCGGAAGAGGGCGGCTCGATGAAGATGTTCGACATCGCCGAGCGTCTCGAGACCGTGATGTGGGACGTGAAAAAGATGTTCCCGAACCTGGACTGGTTCTCGGCCGTGTCGTACCACATGATGGGCGTGCCGACGGCGATGTTCACGCCGCTGTTCGTCATCGCGCGCACGTCCGGCTGGGCGGCGCACGTCATCGAGCAGCGCATCGACAACAAGATCATCCGCCCGAGCGCCAACTACGTGGGACCGGAGGATCTGCAGTTCGTGCCGCTGGCAGAGCGCAAGTAACGCAAATAAGCGCCGCCACTTGACCACCAACCCCGGCACGTCGTTCCCGCGCAGGCGGGAATCCAAGTTCAGCCCAGGTGACCGCTATCAGCGTTCCTGGCTTGCTAATTGACTTGGGTTCCCGCCTTCGCGGGAATGACGGTTTCGGGGGTTAGCTAAAAAGATCGAACACCGCCATGAATACTGATTACCGCATACCCCTGCCGGGCACGGAGCTCGACTACTTCGACACCCGCGCCGCCGTCGACGCGATTGCGCCCGGCGCCTACGCCACGCTGCCCTACACGTCGCGCGTGCTGGCCGAAAACCTCGTGCGCCGCTGCGCGCCCGCGACCCTGCGCGATTCGCTGAAGCAGCTCATCGAACGCAAGCGCGACCTCGATTTTCCGTGGTTCCCGGCGCGCGTGGTCTGCCACGACATCCTCGGCCAGACCGCGCTGGTCGACCTGGCCGGCCTGCGCGACGCGATCGCGCTGCAAGGGGGCGACCCGGCGCTGGTCAACCCGGTCGTGCCGACGCAGCTCGTGGTCGACCATTCGCTGGCCGTCGAATGCGGCGGGTTCGATCCGGATGCGTTCACCAAGAACCGCGCCATTGAAGACCGCCGCAACGAAGACCGCTTCCACTTCATTGACTGGACCAAGAAGGCCTTCAAGAACGTCGACGTGATCCCGCCCGGGAACGGCATCCTGCACCAGATCAATCTCGAGCGCATGTCGCCCGTGATTCAGGCGGAGCGCGGCGTGGCCTATCCGGACACGCTGGTCGGCACCGATTCGCACACGCCGATGGTCGACGCGCTTGGCGTCCTTGCGATCGGCGTTGGCGGCTTGGAAGCCGAGAGCGTGATGCTGGGCCGCGCCTCGTGGATGCGCCTGCCGGACATCGTCGGCGTTGAACTCACCGGCAAGCCGCAGCCGGGCATCACCGCGACCGACGTCGTGCTGGCGCTGACCGAGTTCCTGCGCAATGCCAAAGTCGTCTCGACCTATCTGGAATTTTATGGTGCTGGCGCAGCGGCGCTGACGCTGGGCGACCGCGCGACGATTGCGAACATGGCGCCCGAATTCGGCGCCACCGCGGCGATGTTCTACATCGACGAGCAAACCATCAAGTACCTGCGCCTGACGGGGCGCGACGACGCGACCGTGCACCTGGTCGAGACGTATGCAAAGCACGCCGGCCTGTGGGCCGACAGCCTGCAAACGGCTGAATACGAACGCACGCTGTCGTTCGACCTCTCGAACGTCGTGCGCAATATCGCCGGGCCGTCCAATCCGCACAAGCGCGTGCCGACGTCCGAACTGGCCGCGCGTGGCATCTCGGGCGTGGTGGAAAACACGCCGGGCCAGATGCCCGATGGCGCCGTCATCATCGCCGCGATCACCAGCTGCACCAACACCAGCAACCCGCGCAATATGGTCACGGCGGGCCTCCTGGCGCGCAATGCCAACCGCGCTGGCCTGACCCGCAAGCCCTGGGTAAAAAGTTCGCTGGCGCCCGGCTCGAAGGCCGTCGCGCTGTACCTCGACGAAGCAGGCCTGAGCCAGGAGCTCGACCAGCTGGGCTTTGGCGTCGTCGCCTTTGCCTGCACCACCTGCAACGGCATGAGCGGCGCGCTGGATCCGGCGATCCAGGACGAGATCATCAAGCGCGACCTGTATGCAACGGCTGTCCTGTCCGGCAACCGCAATTTTGATGGTCGCATTCACCCGTACGCCAAGCAAGCGTTCCTGGCCTCGCCGCCGCTGGTGGTGGCGTACGCGATTGCCGGCACGATCCGTTTCGATATCGAGAAGGACGTGCTGGGGCTGGACGCATCTGGCCGCGAAATCCGCCTGGCCGACCTGTGGCCATCCGAGGAAGAAATCGACGCCGTGGTCGCCGCAAGCGTCAAGCCGGAACAGTTCCGCAAGGTCTACACGCCGATGTTCGCGCGCGTGGCCGACGATGGCGCTGCCGTCAGCCCGCTGTACGACTGGCGGGCGCAGAGCACCTATATTCGCCGGCCACCGTACTGGGAAGGCGCGCTGGCGGGCAGCCGGCCGCTGGCGGGAATGCGGCCACTGGCGGTATTGGGTGACAACATCACCACCGACCACCTGTCGCCGTCGAACGCGATCCTGCTCGACTCGGCCGCCGGCGAATACCTGGCGAAGATGGGCCTGCCCGAAGAAGACTTCAATTCGTATGCCACGCACCGGGGCGACCATCTGACGGCGCAGCGCGCGACGTTCGCCAATCCGACGCTCAAGAACGAGATGGTCAAGGATAGCCACGGCAAGGTGATGGCCGGTTCGCTCGCGCGCATCGAGCCAGAGGGTGAAGTGACCCGGATGTGGGAAGCGATCGAGCATTACATGGCGCGCAAGCAGCCGTTGATCATCATCGCTGGCGCCGATTATGGCCAGGGCTCGTCGCGCGACTGGGCAGCCAAGGGCGTGCGCCTGGCAGGCGTCGAGGCGATTGCGGCGGAAGGCTTCGAGCGCATCCACCGCACCAACCTGGTGGGGATGGGCGTGCTGCCGCTCGAATTCAAGCCGGGCGAGAACCGCATCACCCTGGGCATCGACGGCACCGAAACGTTCGATGTGATCGGCGCGCGCACGCCGCGCGCCGAGCTCACGCTGGTCATCAACCGCGCGAGCGGCGAGCGGCTCGAGGTGGCTGTGACGTGCCGGCTCGATACGGCCGAAGAAGTGGCCATCTACGAAGCGGGCGGCGTGCTGCAACGCTTCGCGCAGGATTTTCTTGAATCGACGGTGAAGGCGGCATGATGGACGCAACCACGTATTCTCCCCAGCGCCGGATCGCTGCCACCTATCTGCGCGGCGGCACCAGCAAGGGCGTGTTCTTCAAGCTGGACGACCTGCCGGAAGACGCCCGCGTGGCGGGCCCCGCACGCGACGCGCTGCTGCTGCGCGTGATCGGCAGCCCCGACCCGTACGGCAAGCAGATCGACGGCATGGGCGGCGCCACGTCGAGCACCAGCAAGGCCGTCATCGTCGCGGCGTCCGCGCGCGCTGAGCACGACGTCGACTACCTGTTTGGCCAGGTGGCGATCGACAAGCCGTTCGTCGACTGGAGCGGTAATTGCGGCAACCTGTCGGCGGCAGTCGGGCCGTTCGCGATTGCCGCAGGCCTGGTCGATCCGGCGCGCGTGCCGCACGACGGCGTGGCCGTGGTACGCATCTGGCAAGCCAATATCGGCAAGACCATCCTCGCGCACGTGCCGATGGCCGCGGGCCAGGTGCAGGAAACGGGCGGCTTCGAGCTCGATGGCGTGACCTTCCCGGCAGCCGAGGTGCAGCTCGAGTTCATGGATCCGGCCGCCGAGGAAGAGGGCGGTGGCGGCGCCATGTTCCCGACCGGCAATCTGGTCGATGAACTCGACGTGCCCGGGGTGGGCGTGCTGCGCGCCACGCTAATCAACGCGGGCATCCCGACCATCTTCGTCGAGGCCGGGGCGCTGGGCTACGATGGCACCGAGCTGCAGGACGCGATCAATGGCGACCCGCGCGCACTGGCCGTGTTCGAAACGATCCGCGCCCACGGCGCGCTGCGCATGGGCCTCATCGCCAGCATCGACGAGGCAGGCAAACGCCAGCACACGCCGAAGGTCGCGTTCGTGGCCAAGGCGGCCGGCTACGTATCGTCGAGTGGCCGGCAAGTGGCGGCGGGCGAGATCGACCTGCTGGTGCGCGCGCTGTCGATGGGCAAGCTGCACCACGCGATGATGGGTACCGCAGCAGTGGCGATCGGCACCGCGGCGGCCATTCCGGGCACGCTGGTGAACCTGGCAGCCGGCGGCGGCGAGCGTTCGGCGGTGCGGTTCGGCCATCCGTCCGGCACGCTGCGCGTAGGCGCCGAAGCGGTCCTGGAAGACGGGCAGTGGCGCGTGGCCAAAGCCAGCATGAGCCGCAGCGCGCGCGTCCTGATGGAAGGCTGGGTGCGGGTGCCCGGTTAGTGTCGCTTTCTCGTCGCGCGAGGCTGGAGTAACGGGGTGTTTACAGGTTATGATTGACCTTCAGTGGTTGCTAATTGGCAACTCGCCGGATCATCATAACCAACAGCTTGCCTGCCTCGACGATGGATGGATTTTCGACCCCGCACGTTCCTGATGTACCGTCCCCTGGCGCGCCCGCGCGTGGCTTAGTGGGCGTGCGCCGCACGGTGCGCGAACAACGCGCGATCTTCCAGCATGCCCCGGTCGGCATTGCCGTCACCCAGCCCCACCAGATTCGTTCATTCAACCCGCGCCTGGGCGAAATGTTCGGCTATGCGCAGCATGAAGTCGATACCATTTCGCTGCCGGACGTGTGCGTGTCGCCCGAGGCGTATCAGGCCCTGGCCACCGAAGCATTCACCGTGCTGGGGCGGGGCGAGATGTTCGAAAAGAGCGAGCAGCAGTTCCGGCGCCGTGATGGCTCGCCCTTCTGGGCGCGCCTGCGCGGCTGCTCGGTCGAACCGGGCGACCGCAGCGCGGGCACGATCTGGATCGTCGAGGATGTGACCGAGGCGCGCCAGGCGGCCAGTGAAATGCAGGCGATCATGACCAACGCATCGATCGGCGTCATGTTCACCCGCAACCGCGTGATCCGGCGCGCCAATCCCGCCTTCTGCACGATGTTCGGCTATGCCGCCGATGAGCCGATCGGTGTCTCCACGCGCGTGCTGTATCCGGACGAAGAGGCGTACCGCGCGCTGGGCCTAGATGCCTATCCGCAACTGGCCGATGGCCGGCCGTTTCGCACCGAACGCATCCTCGTGCGCAAGGACGGCGCGCCGGCCTGGGTCCTGATGATCGGCTACCAGGTCAATCCGCTCGACCCGGACAAGGGCACGATCTGGATGCTCGAAGACCGCACCCGCGAGAAGGGCGACGAGCAGTCGCTGCGCGAGGCGCTGATGGAAAACCGCGCGATCCTGAATAATGCGGTGCTGGGCATCGCCGTCGTCGAGAACGGCCGCACGCTGCACTGCAACCGCAAGATGGAAGAGCTGTTCGGCGCACCGCCCGGCGGCATGGACGGCGCGCCGGTACGCGAACTGTATCCCGACCAGGACAGCTGGCTGGCGGCGCGCGCCGTATCCGAGACGCAGTTCGCCACTGGCCAGGCCCACATGGCCGAGCATGAAATGGTACGCCGCGACGGCACGCGCTTCTGGGCGCGCCTGTCCGGGCGCCTGTTCGACGCTGCACTCACGCGCGGGCGCAGCGTCTGGCTGGTGGACGACGTGACGGCCCAGCGCGAAGCGGCCGACGCCGTGCGGCGTGCACGCGACGAGCTCGAAGTGCGCGTGGCCGAACGCACGGCCGAACTGGCCGGCGCCAATGCGCTGCTGCAGGAAGAAATCAACGAGCGGCGCCAGGCCGAGGCGCGCGTGCACCACATGGCCTATCACGACAGCCTGACCGGCTTGCCCAACCGCGCCATGCTGTCGGACCGGCTCGATGCGGCGATGCGCAGTGTGGCCAGCGGCGACGAAGCGCACACGGGCGCGGGCCTGGCGCTGATCTTCCTCGACCTCGACCGGTTCAAGACAATCAACGATTCGCTTGGCCACCTGGTGGGCGACCAGCTGCTGTGCGAAGTCGCGCGCCGGCTGGTGCGCTCGGTGCGCCCGGGCGACCTGGTGGCGCGCCTCGGGGGCGATGAATTCGTCGTATTGCTGCCCGGAGTCGAGGAGGGCGCTGCTGCTGCAGCGGTCGGCGACGCGATCATCGCGGCGCTGGCCTCGCCGTGCGCCATCGAAGGCCGCAGCCTGCACATCTCGCCGTCCATTGGCATCTGCCTGTATCCGCAAGACGGCGGCGACGTCGATACCTTGATGCGCCACGCGGACGCGGCGATGTACCAGGCCAAGACGGCGGGCCGCAACAATTACCAGTTTTTTACCGAGCGCATGAACCAGGCGGCGGCGCGCCACTTCGACCTCGAATCGAGCCTGCGCGGCGCGCTGGCGCGGGGGGAATTCGAGCTGCACTACCAGCCGATCATGTGCACCGCCACGCGCCGCGTGCACGCGCTCGAAGTGCTGCTGCGCTGGCGCCGCGGGGGCAGTGAGCTGGTGGGCCCGGACGAATTCATCCCGATCCTCGAAGAGAGCGGCATGATCATGGCGGTGGGCGAGTGGGTGATCCGCACCGCGTGCACGCAGAACCAGTTGTGGCGCAGCGAAGGGCTGGACGTCGTGCCGCTCGCGATCAACCTGTCGGCGCGCCAGTTCACGCACCACGGCCTGGTCGACTCGATCCGCGCCATCGTGCAGGAGACCGGGATCGACGCGGGCCTGGTGGAATTCGAGATCACCGAGACGGCCCTGATGCAGCATGGCGGCCAGACGCTCGAGACGCTGCGCGAGATGAATGCGATGGGGATGTGCCTGTCCATCGACGACTTCGGCACGGGGTATTCGAGCCTGGCGTACCTCAAGCGGTTCCCGGTACGCAAGATCAAGATCGACCGCGCCTTCGTGCGCGAGCTGGAAGTGAGCGCCGAGGATCGGGCGATCGTGGCGGCCGTGATGGCGCTGGCAAACAGCCTGCAGCTGGCGGTGGTGGCCGAAGGTGTGGAGACGGAAGGGCAGTATGCGCTGCTGCGCTCGTTCGGCTGCGAGTTCGCGCAGGGCTATCTGTTTGCACGGCCGTTACCGGCCGCACAGATTGGCAGGCTGCTGGCCGGTTAGTCGGCCAGCGTCGCCACCACAGGGGCGTGGTCCGACGGCTGCTCCCATTTGCGGGTCTCGCGGTCGATGTGGCATGCGGTGCAGCGCGCGGCCAGTGCGTCGGACAGCAGGATGTGATCGATGCGCAGGCCGCGGTTGCGGCGAAACGCCATCTGGCGGTAATCCCACCAGCTGTACTGCTTCTCGGGCTGCTCGAACAGGCGGAAGGCGTCGGCCAGGCCCAGGGCGATGAGCGCCTGCAGCGCGTCGCGCTCGGGCAGCGAATAGTGGATCCGGCCTTCCCATTCGGCCACGTCGTGCACATCGCGCGCCTCGGGTGCGATATTGTAGTCGCCGAGGATCGCGAACTGCGGGTGCGCAGCCATCTCGGCTGCGACCCAGGTCTGCAGGGCCGCCAGCCAGGCCAGCTTGTAGGCGTACTTGTCGGAGCCGACTTCCTGCCCGTTGGGCACGTACGCGCAGATGAAGCGCACGCCGCCGATCGTCGCGGCCAGCAGGCGCTGCTGCGGATCGTCGAAGTGCGGATTGTTGCGTACCACGTCCTCAATCGGCAAGCGGGACAGGATCGCCACACCGTTGTAGGTCTTCTGGCCCGAGAACGCGACCTGGTAGCCGGCAGCGTTGAGTTCGGCGACCGGGAACTTGTCGTCGGTCAGCTTGGTCTCCTGGATGCAGAGCACGTCAACAGGATTGGTGTCCAGCCATTGCAACAAATGTGCAAGACGAACTTTCAAAGAATTCACATTCCAGGTGACAATTTTCATCGGTTTATCTACAGTTAACGTTGTGGAGTTGCTGATAGCTCAAGTGTGTGTAGGCAAATTGCTTGCCAACCGGCTATTATTAACGAAATTACCGGATTGATTAGGTGTCATGCATGAAATAACGATAGGGTTATCCATGTTGGGTTGGTATAATTACAACACCTGATGACACTATTCATTGGTAGCTTTCCAAAAAGTATTGCCCGATTTGCCCTTCGAGACTATAACTAGTCGGGTCCGGTACTTGTCGCAAAAAGCGACAGCATCGAGGGATTGCTTTTTGGTAATAATAAAATTGCGTAGGTGCAACTTTCATTGTACCATTGGCTGGTCGCGATGTAGCGTTGGTCGACAGCTCACACAGTTGTTTAAAGCCATCAACGTGCGCTAGTGGTACTATTGTGAAATATTGCGTTCAGGAGTTCATCATCCTGGCGCAGAATTGAAAAGGACAGAAATGCGCAGTGCATTTGAAGCATGGGCCCAGCGTGAAGGCCACATCGTTCGCCGCCGCGAAGACAAGCCCGAGGAATACCTCGTTTTCGAAACCCAGCGTCGTTGGGTGATCTGGCAAGCTGCCCTGGCGCATGGCGCCAAGACCGCAGCCGATTCGCCATCGAAGTTCGGCAAGGATGGCAGCCCTGTGCCAGCCATCGCGCCCGACGAAGCGGCAGTGCGCAACAGCGTGCTGAACGAAGTCCTGGACGCCTTCAGCGAACTGGACGAGACCGCCGGCATGGAAGGCGTGCTCAAGGTCATCCAGGGCCTGAAGAAAAAGCAGAAGGCCGAGGCCGAAAAGGTCTGACCCGGTCTGCCGGATGCGTTACCGCCACTACAAGGGCGGCATCTACGAGCTGGTGTGCGATGCGCTGCTGGAATCCGACCACACCCCGGTCATCGTGTACCGGGATGAGGGCGGCACTGTCTGGGTGCGGCCCCGCGATGCTTTCTTCGATACCGTCACGGTCGGCGGCGCCACGCAACCGCGTTTCGCGCCCCTCGACTGATCCCACCTCAGTATTTGCGCGCCGCTGCCGTTAAAGAAGCATCTGCTTCTCGACGGTTGCCATGTTGCCTCTACTCCGCCCGCTTGTCCTGTCCGCGCTTGCCCTGCTGGGCGGCTGCGCGACCATGTCCGATTCCCCCATGCAGCAGCTCGAAGTGCGCACGGTGCTCGATTACCGCGAGATCGGTGGGGTCGGCTGCATCCTGAGCAATGACGCCGGCCGCTGGTACGTCATCGCCCCGGGCCGCGTGACCGTCACGCGCAACAAGGGGCCGCTGTCGATCAGCTGCAAGAAGCAGGGCGTGGCCATCGCCGCCGAGACCGTGCAGGCGCAGCTCAATACCAGTAATCTCGTCGGCAACCTGGTCACGACGGCCGGCATCGGCCACTACGTTGACCGCTACTCGGGCGCCGGCTACGGCTACCCGGCCACGTTGACCGTACTGATGCAGCCAGCAGAAAAATCCCCCGCCGCCGCAGGCGCCGAACCCGTAGCAACAAGGATGTTCTGACCCGTTTGAGCAAAGCCGGGGTCAGGTCTGACATTCGGACACGAACTCGACAATGAAGCCGGTAAAGCCGGGGTCAGGTCTGACATTCGGACACGATCTCGACAATCGGATAAGCGGAACTAGCTGGCACAGGTCTATGTTAATACTGGGCAAGGCACCGTCGGAAATGGCTACGGCTGAGGTCGTGTCCGAATGTCAGACCTGACCCCCGCTGTATGTGCTGGTTCGAGACGAAAAAAAGCCCCGCATGCGGGGCTTTTTCACGATGAGTGGATTGCTTACACGCGATTCATCAGGAACGTGGTCAGGAGCGGTACCGGGCGGCCCGTGGCGCCCTTGGCGGCGCCCGACTTCCAGGCGGTGCCGGCGATGTCGAGGTGGGCCCAGGTGTACTTGCGGGTGAAGTTCTCCAGGAAGCACGCGGCCGTGATCGATGCGGCGCCCGGGGTGCCGATATTGGCCAGGTCGGCGAAGTTCGACTTGAGCTGGTCGTTGTAGATCTCGCCCAGCGGGAAGCGCCAGGCCACGTCGCCAGCCTGCTTGCCGGCCGTGAGCAGCTCGTCGGCCAGCGCGTCGTGCGCAGCGTCGTCGCGGGTGAACAGGCCGCTCGTGTGGTGGCCCAGGGCCACGATGCAGGCGCCCGTCAGCGTGGCGATATCGACCACGACGGCCGGGTTGAAGCGCTCGGCGTACGACAGCGCATCGCACAGCACCAGACGGCCTTCGGCGTCGGTGTTGAGGATTTCAATCGTGGTGCCGTTCATGGCGGTGACGATGTCGCCCGGCTTGGCCGCGCGACCCGATGGCATGTTCTCGCAGGCGACGACGATGCCGATGACATTGAGCTTCAGGCCCATCTCGCCGATGGCGCGGAACGTGCCCAGCACCGACCCGGCGCCGCACATATCGTATTTCATCTCGTCCATGCTCGGACCCGGCTTGATCGAGATGCCGCCCGAGTCGAACGTGATGCCCTTGCCGACCAGGACGACCGGTGCATCGTTTGGCGCGCCGCCGTTGTGGCGCAGGACGATGAACTTCGGCGCTTCTTCGCTGCCGCGCGCAACCGCCAGGAAGCTGCCCATCTTGAGCGCTTCGAGCTGCTTGCGTTCCAGGACTTCGAGGCCAAAGCCGAAGTCGTCGGCCAGCTTGCGCGCCGTTTGTGCCAGGTAGGTAGGGGTGCAGATGTTCGGCGACAGGTTGCCCAGGTCGCGCGTGAGCTTCATGCCGTTGGCAATCGCCGCGGCCTGCGCCAGGGCGGCCTTGGCGCTACCGGCGTCCGGCGTGGCAATGACCACCTTGCGCACGCCGGCGGGTGCCGGTTCTTTCTTGCTTTTCTGCGCGTCGGTACGGTATTCGGCGTCGCTCGAGGCCAGCACCAATGCCTGCAACGCCCAGTTCGCGTCGCGTTCTTTCACGCTGTCGAGCGGGAATGCGATAATGGCGTCCGTGGAACCCAGCGTGGCGAACATTTTCAGGGCGGCGGTTGCGCCCGTGGTGAAGCTTTTCTGGGAAACGATCTCGTCAGCGCCCAGGCCGACGAGCAGCACGCGCGCCGCAGTCACGCCCGCAACGCCGCGCAGCAGCAGGGTCGAACCGGGCTTGCCGCTGATGTCGCCGGACTTGACCGCCGCGCTGATCTCGCCATTCACGTCGAGTGCTTTTGCTGCAGCCGACAATTTTTTATTTTCGAACACCGCCACTGCTACACAGCCGGTCTTCGCCGCTGCCAGGGTGTTTTTTGTGTCGAATGCTTTTATGCTAAAGTCCATTTGGTTCTCCGATTCGTTGTTCGCGGCGGACTGCCTAATCTGCAATTATAACGACTCTATTGAATGATCTTCCGACGTTCCCTGCAACGTGAGTTGGCAAGTGCCGCTGGCGCGACCTTCACGGTGCTGTTTTCCATTCTTGTGACCTGGACGCTGATCGCCATTCTTGGCCGCGCGGCGGGCGGCAAGGTCGCGTCTGCCGACGTGCTGTCGCTGATCGTGTTCCGCAGCGCCGAGCTACTGCCGATCATCCTGATCCTCACCTGCTTCATCGCCGTCGTCGCCGCCGTCACGCGCAGTTATCGCGATTCCGAAATGGTGGTCTGGTTCGCGTCCGGCCAGTCGCTGCTGGCGTGGATCCGGCCCGTGCTCACGCTCGGTTTGCCGATGGTGTTCGTCGTGGCCGCGCTGTCGCTGGTCGTCACGCCATGGGCCAAGATGAAGAGCGCCGAATTCGTCGAGCGTTTCCAGAAGCGCGAAGACCTGCAGCGCGTCGCGCCGGGCCAGTTCCGCGAATCGAGTTCGAACGACCGCGTGTTCTTCGTCGAGCGCAGCGCCGAAGGCACGACCGTCGTGCAGAACGTGTTCGTCAACAGCGTCAGCGGCAACACGCACTCGGTGGTGGTGGCCAAGCAGGGCGTGATCGAATCGGACGGCAAGGGCGGCCAGTTCCTCGTGCTCAGTAACGGGCGCCGCTACGAAGGCATCCCGGGCCAGGCCAACTTCCAGACGATGGAGTTCGAGCGCTACAGCATGCGTGTGGCCACGCAGGCCCCGATGCTCGGCGCCGACATTCCGGTCGCGGCCTTGTCCACGCCCGCGCTGCTGCTCGCGCCCAACCGCTTTACGCAGGCTGAACTGCTGGCGCGCATCGCCGCGCCGATCACCTGCCTGATCCTGATGCTGCTGGCAATCCCCCTCGGCTTCGTCAATCCGCGCGCGGGGTCGTCGGCCAACATGATCCTGGCGCTGCTGATCTTCTTCACCTATAACAATCTGGTGCGGCTGTCCGAAGCCAGCGTCAAGCAGGGCAAGGTCGCCTTCGCGACCGGCTGGTGGCCGCTGCACCTGTTCGCGCTGCTGTGCGTGGCGGGCCTGTTCGCCTGGCGCCTGAACGTGAACCACCCGTACCACCCGCTGGTCATGCTGAGCGCCTTCAAGCGCCGCCTGCGCAAGCCGCAGCCGCTGCACAAGCGTGACGAGGCAGCCGTCGAATGAAAATCCTCCAGCGTTACTTCGCAATCAATATCTTCCAGGCGGTGGCCTTCGTGCTGGCTGCATTCCTGGCGCTCGTCGCCTTCATGGACCTGACCAGCATCCTGCCGTCGGTCGGCAAGAACGACTTCGGCATGCAGCACGCGTTTCTGTACGTGCTGCTGCTCGTGCCGGGCAATGTCTACCAGGTGATGCCGGTGGCCGCGCTGATCGGCACCATCTACACGATGGCGCAGTTTGCCTCGAGCTCCGAGTTCACCATCATGCGCGCCTCGTCGATGTCGACCCGGCATGCGGCCTGGATGCTGTTCAAGATCGGCGCCATCTTCGTCGTGGTGACGTTCATTTTCGGCGAGCTGATCACCCCGCGCACGGCGCCGATCGCCGAGCGCATGCGCCTGACGGCCAAGGGCGGCTCGGTCTCGGCCGAGTTCCGCTCGGGCATGTGGACCAAGGACAGCGTCCACGAAAACGGCGTGCGCGGCACCATCACCGGCTCGCGCTTCTTCAACGTGCGCCGTATCGCGGGCGACGGCCAGCTCGAAGACGTGCGGCTCTACGAGTTCGACAACAATATGCGCATGCGCTCGCTCGTGACGGCGGCGCGCGGCACCTATGGCGGCAACAACACGTGGCGCCTGACGGACGTGACGGAAACGATGTTCACCAACAGCCGCGAGTTGCCGGCGCCCGGTTCGGCCGTGCCGGAAGGCCAGGCCATCCAGAGCACGTATGGCCAGGAAACCGCGGCGATCGCGACGCGCAAGCTGGCCACCTATACGCTGGCCTCCGAGATCACGCCGAAGATCCTGTCGGTGTCGCGCTCGGATCCCGAGCGCATGTCGGCGGCTGAACTGGCCGTCTACACGCGCCACCTGGCCGAGAACAAGCAGGAGACCGAGCGCTTCAAGGTCGCGTTCTGGAAGAAGGTCATCGATCCGTTTTCGATTTTTGTCCTGATGGCGTTGGCGCTGCCGTTTGCCTATCTGCACACGCGCAGCGGCGGCGTGAGCCTCAAGATTTTCATCGGGATCATGATCGGCGTGAGCTTCCTGCTCATCAATTCCCTGTTCTCGCACCTCGGTGTGCTGACCATCCTGCCTGCGTTCTTCACGGCGCTGGCGCCCAGCCTGTTATTCCTGCTCATGGCGCTCGGTGCGCTGTGGTGGGTGGAGCGACATTAAGCATGACGAGCATGACGACAATGAAACGTGGCCTGATCCTGTTTGCCCACGGCGCGCGCGCCGCTTCCTGGGCGGTCCCTTTCGAGCGCCTGCGCGACCAGACGCGCGAGCGTGTGGCCGGTGCGGTCGTGGAGCTGGCATTCCTGGAACTGATGACGCCGAGTCTTCCAGACACCATCGACGCCATGCGCGCGCAGGGCATCGACGACATCACGGTAGTGCCGGTGTTCCTGGGGAAGGGTGGACATTTGCTGCGTGATCTGCCTGCGCTGTGCGACGAGGTGCGCGCGGCGCATCCGGCCTTGACGCTCAATGTCGCCGGCGCCATCGGCGAAGACCCGGGCGTGCAGCGGGCGATGACGGATTACTGCGTCAATTCGTTGGGTGGCTGAACGCGTGGACGGGATACCCGTCCACCCTACCTGTTGTCTTGACACCGTAGGGTGGACGAATTCTCCGTCCACGCGTTCAACGACATCAATCCGGCTGGTGCTCGCGCCGCGCCAGCGCTTCACCCATCATGACCAGAACGGGCCCATGACCCGGCTCCAGGCCACGTGCCAGGTCCGTCAGCGTCAATCGCAGGATGCGTTGATCGACGCGACTGCAATTTTCCACCACGACCACCGGCAGATCGGCACGCCGGCCTTCAGCCAATAACCGTTCTGCGGTCGCAGCGGCCTCACGCCCACCCATGTACTGGACCAGCGTATCGGTTTCGGGCAGGGCAGGATGGTCCGGTTCATCCGGCGCGGTACTCGACGTGAAGAACGCCACGCTGCGCGCCACACCGCGTTTGGTCAGCGGCTGCTTGGTGGCCGCCGCGGCAGCGACGGCCGTGGTAATCCCCGGTACGACTTCGACCTCGATCCCTTCGGCTTCCAGTGCCCGCAATTCTTCATCGGCGCGGCCAAACAGCATCGGGTCACCGCCTTTCAGACGCACGACCAGCGCGTACTTGTGCGCGCATTCGACGATCTGGCCGTTGATCACGGTCTGCGCCATCGAGCGCTGGCCCGAGCGTTTGCCGACCGAGATTTTATCGGCCCGCTCGCACAACGCCAGCATCTCGGGCGTGACCAGTGCGTCGTACAGCACCACGTCGGCAGCTGCCAGCAGGCGCGCGCCGCGCACCGTGATCAGGTCGGCCGCGCCGGGGCCTGCTCCCACCAGATAGACTTTGCCCAGTGCCGCCATACCGCCCCTTCGTTGTTATGCGTCGATGCGGATCATACCTGCGGCCACGGTCTGGTGGGTGACTTCGTCGATCAGGATGAACGCGCCAGTCGCGCGGATCGCGTCGTAGGCATCGGCCGCCAGCGGCTGCTGTACGGTCAGTTGCACGCGTGCGATGTCGTTGAGCTTGAGGCCCTCGGCCGGATGGCGCTGTTGCGTGTTCACGTCCAGCAGCGTGTCGATGCGCGCGAACTTGGCCGCCGTCTGGCGCGTGCCGTGCTTGAGCCAGTACTTGCGGCGCAGGTCAAGCGGCTCATCGGCCATCCAGCACACGTCGGCCGTGACTTGCTTGAGCAAGGTCGCCGGCTGCGCGCTACCGGCCAGCATGTCGCCGCGCGAGACGTCCACGTATTCGTTCAGCACCAGCGTGACCGACTGGCCGGCCGTTGCCGACTGCAGCGAGCCGTCGAACGTGACGATCTCTTTCACCGTCGCGCTCTGGCCGGACGGCTGCACGACGAGCGTATCGCCCACGTTCACGACGCCCGATTCGATGCGGCCCATATAGCCACGGAAGTCCTTGGCCGCGTGGCCATTGTGGCGCGCCACCAGCTGCACCGGGAAGCGGAAGGGGGCGCTGTGCGCTTCGTCGTAGACCGACAGCGATTCGAGCAGGTCGATCAGCGTCGGGCCGCTGTACCACGGCGTGTTCGCCGATTTTTCCACCACGTTGTCGCCGGTGAGCGCCGACAGGGGAATCGCCGTGATGTCCTTCAGGCCCAGCGACGTCGCAAAATTCTGGTACTCGGCCACGATGCGGTCGTAGATCGCCTGGTCGTACCCGATCAGGTCCATCTTGTTGACGGCCACCACGACGTGCTCGATCTGCAGCAGTTTCGCGATCGTCGAATGGCGTTTCGTTTGCGTGAGCAGGTCGACGCCGCCGTCTTCGCGCAGCGTGACCTTCGACACGTCGATCAGGATGATGACGGCGTCGGCGGTCGATGCGCCCGTGACCATATTGCGGGTGTACTGCTCGTGGCCCGGTGTATCGGCGATGATGAACTTGCGCTTGGGCGTGGCGAAGTAGCGGTAGGCCACGTCGATCGTGATGCCCTGTTCGCGCTCGGCTTCGAGGCCGTCGGTCAGCAGCGAGAGGTCGATCGTGTCGCCCACGGTGCGCTTGTGCTTGGCGCGTGAGACGGCCGCCAGCTGGTCGGCGAAGATGCCCTTGCTGTCAAACAGCAGGCGGCCGATCAGCGTGCTTTTGCCATCGTCGACCGAGCCGGCAGTGATGAAGCGCAGCAGTGAGCGGTTGGCTTTGGTGTCGCCGTTGGCGTTGAGATCAGTCATGGCGTTCATCAGAAGTATCCTGCTTTCTTGCGTTTTTCCATCGAGGCTTCGGAAGTCTGGTCATCCATGCGCGTGGCGCCCCGTTCGGTGATGTCGGTAATCGCCGTTTCGGCAATGATGTCGGCCAGTGAATCGGCGCTGGAAGCCACCGGGCAGGTGCACGAGATATCGCCCACGGTCCGGAAGCGCACGGTGCGGTTCTCGATCGTCTCGCCCTCACGCGCCGGGGTCAAGGGCGTGAGCGGTACTAGCAGGCCATTGCGCTCGATGACGTCGCGCTGGTGCGCGAAATAGATCGACGGCAGCGCCAGTTGTTCGCGGGCGATGTATTGCCACACATCGAGCTCGGTCCAGTTCGAGATCGGGAACACGCGCATGTTTTCGCCCGGATGGACGCGGGTGTTATACAGGTCCCACAGTTCGGGGCGCTGGGCTTTCGGATCCCACTGGCCGAATTCGTCGCGGAACGAAAAGATGCGTTCCTTGGCGCGGGCTTTTTCTTCGTCGCGGCGCGCGCCGCCAATGCAGGCATCGAAGCCGTGTTCGGCGATGGTTTCCAGCAGCGTGACGGCCTGGGCGGCATTGCGCGAATCGGTGGCCGGGTTGCGCAGGCGCACCGTGCCGCGGCGGATCGATTCCTCGACGCTGCCAACGATCAGGCGCTCGCCCAGCTCAGCGGCGCGGGCGTCGCGGAAGGCAATCACTTCGTCGAAGTTGTGGCCGGTGTCGATGTGCACGAGCGGGAACGGAAAACTGCCCGGGCGGAAGGCTTTTTCGGCCAGGCGCAGCAGGACAACCGAGTCCTTGCCGCCCGAGAACAGCAGGGCGGGATTGCTGCATTCGGCGGCCACTTCGCGCAGGATGTGGATCGCTTCGGACTCCAGCGCGTCCAGGTGGGCGGCGTTTACTTCGTTAAAGATATTCTCGGTAACAGATGTCATGGCGGTGCCTGTTGTTGTTGTGGCTTAGGCAGCCACGGATTTGATGCGGATAAGTTTGCCGTCAACCACGTGCAGCCCGCATTCCTTCGATTCCGGGTTTTCCCACCACCAGCGGCCGGCGCGCACATCTTCGCCGGGCTGCACAGCGCGGGTGCAGGGCTCGCAGCCGATCGACGGGAAGCCCCGATCGTGCAGCGCGTTGTACGGCACATTGTTCGAGCGCAGATAGTCCCAGACGTTCTCTTCGCTCCAGTCCGTCAACGGATTGAACTTCTGCATGGCGTGGCTCAGATCGTCTTCCTGCACCGCCAACTCGGCGCGGGTGGCCGATTGCGCGCGGCGCTGGCCCGTGATCCAGGCGCGTTTGCCGGCCAGTGCGCGGCCGAGCGGCTCGACCTTGCGGATGCGGCAGCATTCCTTGCGCATGTCCACACTCTCGTAGAACGCGTTCAGGCCGTTCTGCGTGACGTAGCGCTCGACTGCCAGCGGGTCGGGACGGAACAGGGCGATATCGTAGTTGTAGGTGTCCTTGACGCGGTCGATCATGGCCAGCGTTTCGGCATGCAGACGGCCCGTCTCGAGCGAGAAGATCGCAATCGGCAATTCTGCCTTCAGGATCAGGTCGGTCAGCACCATGTCTTCGGCTGCCAGGCTCGATGCGAACACGGCCGGCGTGAAATCACGGGCAATACGTTCCAGGATCGCGCTGGTCTCGGCCACGCGACGATGCAGATCGCTCATGGGTTATCCCTGGCTAACGACGTCGGCGGGCGGCGCCGGGGTTTCCCGCGGCACGCGGCGGAACAACGGCACCGGATTGTCGATCGACGCCTGGTAGGTCTCCGAAAACACCGACAAGCCCTTGAGCGCATCGTGAATGCTGCGGTCCTGGCGGGTGGCATAGGCGTCGAAACCGCAGCGCTGCATCTGGAACAGCTGGTCGCGCAGCACGTCGCCGATGGCGCGCAGTTCGCCCGTCCAGCCCAGGCGGCGGCGCAGGTTGAAGGCGGTCGAGTAGCCACGGCCATCGGTGAACTTCGGGAAGTCGATCGCGATGACCGCAAAGCGGCCCAGATCGTCCTTGATGCTCTCCGCGCGCTCGTCGGGTGCCAGCCATACGCCGAGCTCGGCGCGCGTCTCCAGCACAGCACGCTGCGCCAGCCAGACGGTCAGCGGCACGATGATCCTGCCTGCCGGGACCTCGATCGTTTCGGCTGCATCGGTTTCGGCAAGACGCAGCACGCTCCAGTCGTCGGCGACGACGTCGCGGCCCTTGATGATCTGTGGGTGAGCGTCAAGCATACTGATCTTCCTTCGCGGCTTCGCCAGCCGGAATCGGCGTGGCATACACCTGTTCCTTGAACGGGGCGATGCCCAGGCGGCCCACGGTGTCGACGAAGCGCTCGCCCTCGATCCGACACTGGACATACGTCTCGAGCAGGCGCCCGATGACTTCCGGCATTTGCGGCGCCGAGAACGACGGTCCGATGATCTTGCCGATGGCCGAGGTGTTGCCCTGCGCACCGCCGACCGACACCTGGTACCACTCGCTGCCATCCTTGTCCACGCCCAGGATGCCGATATTGCCGACGTGGTGGTGGCCGCAGGCATTGATGCAGCCCGAGATATTCAGTTCGATGTCGCCGATGTCGTGCTGGAAATCCAGGTCGTCGAAGCGCTCGGCAATCGCCGCGGCAATCGGCAACGACTTGGCATTGGCCAGCGAGCAGTAGTCGCCGCCAGGGCAGGCGATGATGTCGGTCAGGAGGCCAATGTTCGGCGTTGCCAGGCCCTGCGACTTGAGCAATTGCCACAGCGCGAACAACTGGCTCTGCTCGACATCGGCCAGCACCAGGTTCTGCTCGTGCGTCACGCGCACTTCGCCAAAACTGAACTGGTCGGCCAGGTCGGCCACGAAATCGAGTTGCCCGTCGGTGGCGTCGCCCGGCGGCACGCCGGTTTTCTTCAGCGACAGCAGCACGGCGGCGTAACCCGGCACCTTGTGTGGCTTGACGTTGCGATCGAGCCAGTTGGCGAACGGCTTGTTGTCGGGCTGCGACGCAGCCACGTCGATCGTCTCGAGCGTGCGGTAGGCGTGCGGCTGGAACCACTTGGCAACGCGGTCGAATTCTTCCTGCGTCAGCGTTTCAGGGCCATCCTTCAGGTCGGCCCATTCGGCTTCGACCTGGCGCGTGAATTCCTCGACGCCCATGGCCTTGAGCAAAATCTTGATGCGTGCCTTGTACTTGTTGTCACGACGACCGTTCTGGTTGTACACGCGCATCACGGCTTCGGTGTAGGTCAGCAGGTGCTGCCATGGCAGGAACTCGCGGATGACGCTGCCCAGGATCGGCGTACGGCCCATGCCGCCACCGGCCATGAACTTGAAGCCGACTTCGCCGGCCTCGTTATGCACGACCGTCAGGCCGATGTCGTGCACGGCGATCGCCGCGCGGTCTTCGACTGCGCCATTGATCGCGACCTTGAACTTGCGGGGCAGGGCGGCAAATTCCGGGTGGAAGGTGCTCCACTGGCGCAGGATCTCGGCGAACGGGCGCGGATCGATGATCTCGTCGGCCGCCACACCGGCGAATTCGTCGGTGGTGATGTTGCGGATGCAATTGCCCGAGGTCTGGATGGCGTGCATCTCGACCGACGCCAGGTCGGTCAGGATGTCCGGGGTCTGCTCCAGCTCGATCCAGTTGTACTGGATGTTCTGGCGCGTGGTGAAGTGGCCGTAGCCGCGGTCATAGGTGCGCGCGATGTGGCCGAACATGCGCACCTGGGCGCTCGACAGCAGGCCGTAGGGCACGGCGACGCGCAGCATGTAGGCGTGGCGCTGCATGTACAGGCCGTTCTGCAGGCGCAGCGGGATGAATTCTTCTTCGAGCAACTCACCGCTCAGGCGGCGCGCCACCTGGTCACGGTACTGGGCGATGCGCTCGCGCACGATGAGGTGGTCGTACTGGTCGTAACGATACATGGGCTTGTTCCGGTAAGGGCGGATAGTGCACGCCCATTCAATAATGTTCCGATGATACGGAGATCGGCTTATATTCCAAACTACGGATAATTTATTTGCTTATATACGTAACCCGAATAAGCATCTTAAAATGCTGTTCGCAGAGCCAACAAGAATATTTACAGAATGAACCTCCACCAGCTGCGCTTCGTGCGCGAGGCCGTACGCCAGAACTACAACCTGACCGACGCCGCCAAATCGCTGTTTACCTCGCAGCCGGGGGTCTCGAAGGCGATCATCGAGCTGGAAGAAGAGCTGGGCGTCGACATCTTCACGCGCCACGGCAAGCGCATTCGCGGCCTGACCGAGCCGGGCCGGCTGGTACTGCAGTCGGTCGAGCTGATCATGCAGGAGATCGAAAGCCTCAAGCGCATCGGCAAGGAGTACGCCGCCCACGACAGCGGCAGCTTCACCATTGCCACCACGCACACGCAGGCGCGCTACATGCTGCCGAAAGTGGTGCAAGCCTTCATGCAGAAGTACCCGAAGGTGCGCCTCTCGCTGCTGCAGGGCAATCCGAAGCAGATCGCCGACATGGTCAAGAGCGACCAGGCCGACCTGGCGATCGCCACCGAGGCGATCACGACGATCGACGGCCTGATCACGCTGCCGGCCTACCAGTGGGAACACGTGGTGGTGGCCCCGCCCGAGCACCCGCTGTTCAAGTCGCGGGCGATCTCGCTCGAAGAAATCGCCAGCTACCCGATCATCACGTATGATGCCGCCTTCGCCGGGCGCAGCAAGATCGACCACGCCTTCGGCCTGCGCGCCCTGAGCCCGGACGTCCTGCTGGAGGCGATCGACGCCGACGTGATCAAGACCTACGTCGAACTGGGCATGGGCATCGGCATCATCGCCGGCATGGCGTTCGACCCCGAGCGCGACCGCGGCCTGCGCGCGATCCCGGTCGGTCACCTGTTCGGCATGAACACGTCGCGCGTGGCGATCAAGCAGGGCGCCTACCTGCGCAGCTATGTGTACACCTTCATCGAACTGCTGACGCCGACACTGAATCGCAAGATGGTCGAATCGGCCATGCGCGGTGGGGACAATTACGAACTTTGATGCACAACGACATTTCAATGGAAACACCGATGGACAAGAATCCGGTTATCGCCTACTACGACAGCATTGCCGCCCATTATGACAACGCCGCCGCCGAGGTGGCCGACGAGCAGCTGGAAGACCTGGACGAAGCGCGCGAGCAAATTTCCACGCTGCTGGCCGGCCACCGCATCCTGGAACTGGGCTGCGGCAGCGGCGCCTGGACCGAGGTACTGGCCGAGACGGCCGAGTCGATCGTCGCCACCGACGCCAGCGCGGCGATGCTCGAGCTTGCGCAAATGCATGGCGAGGACCTGGACAATGTCGAATACCGCCTGATGGATGCACTGGCGCTCCCGGATGACTTGGGCACGGGTGAGGACAAGTTCACGGCCGTATTCCTGGGCGGCCTGTGGGCGCACCTGACCCGCAAGCAGCAGGACGACCTGCTGCAATCACTGAAAAAGCGTCTGGGCAAGGATGTGCTGCTGGTGCTGTTCGACGACAACTACGTCGAAGGCGAGAGCGCCGTCACCGTGCGCACCGACTTGCTGGGCAACACCCACGAATTCCAGCGCGACGCCGACGGCAAGCAGCATGAACTCGTCAAGAACTACCCGACCGACAGCGCGCTGCGCAAGCGCGTGGGCGTGGCCGGACGCGAGATCCGCGTGGCGCGCTGGGAGTTTTACTGGGTGCTGACCTGCCGGTTGAAGTAAGCATGCATATCTGGGTCGATGCCGATGCCTGTCCTGGCGTCATCAAGGACATTCTGTTTCGCGTAGCGGAGCGCACCCAGTTGCCCGTCACACTGGTGGCGAATCAGTTGATGCGCGTGCCGGGCTCGCGCTTTATCCGTGCGCTGCAGGTGCCCGCCGGCGCCGATGTGGCCGATGCCGAGATCGTCGAGCGGGTAAGTCCTGGCGACATCGTCGTCACCGGTGACATTCCACTGGCGGCGCTGGTGCTGGACAAGGGCGGCCTGCCGCTCAATCCGCGCGGCGACTGGTACACGAAGGACACGATCGCGCAGCAACTGACGATGCGCGCCTTCATGGAAGAACTGCGTGGCAGCGGCGTCGATACCGGTGGACCGGCGGCGTTCAGCCAGACCGACAGCCGCAATTTTGCCAATGCGCTCGATCGCGCGCTGGCGAAGCGGAAATAAATCCCATCTTGCCGATGACGGGTTCGCGACGAACTGCAGCGCTTGCGTCGCCGTGCCGGCAAACGCACTGGCTGCGATCGTACCCAATAAATGTAAGCATTTGTTAAGTCGGTCAACAGCTTGGCGAGCTCATCGTTGATTGGTTAGTAGCATGGAAAAACATGCACTTCCAAACAACCAACTGAGGAGCTGCACCATGAAAAAAATTACCTTTACCCTGATCGCCGGTCTGTTTGCCACCGCTGCCTTCGCCCAGACGCCAGCCACGCATTCGTCGTCAGCAACGCCAGAAGCACACGCCACGACGGACACCAAGACCCCGAAAGCCGCATTTGTACCTAACGAGAATCTGAAGGGCAGCACGCAAACCGACGGCAAGCTGGTCAAGAAGGTCAGCAAGGACGATGCGAAAGCGGTAGCGCAAGCCGACAAGGAAGCCAAGGCGACGGCGAAAGCCGAGAGCAAGGGCGACGTCAAGGCAAAATAAGGGCGCTGGGAGCGGTGCAAACCGGGACCCATGCAACATCTGTATCAGAGGTGGCAAGACCGGATCATCGTTTGGCCGCATGAAGAAACCCGCGAATGTCGCGGGTTTTTTTACGCATCAACCTTCGCCCTCGTGGTACTGCGCGAACAGCAGCCCCACGAAATCGACGACCGCCCTGATGCGCGCAGTCGTTCGCACCGTGCGATGCATCGAGAGCCAGATGGCCTGATCCAATTCGGGAATATGCGGGATTGCCGTGACGAGGCCATGGGCTTCGCTTGCCAGAAACGAGGCCAGCACACCCAGGCCGGCGCCATGCGTCACACCATCAAGGATGCCAAGGCCATAGCTGCAGCGCATCCAGGGTGCAGGGGCACCGGGCAGCGCCCGTAACCATTGGTCGGACTGGAACTCGGCACGGGGCTCGTCGAAGCCGACGAATGGCACGCCTGTCCAGTCCTGGTTCGCTATGGCGGCAGCATAACGCGTTGCGATCGCCTGACTGCCATACAGACCGAACGACAGCGTGCCGACCTGGCGCGCGACCAGGTCGAGCTGTTCGGGCCGGTAAGGCCGAATTGCGATATCGGCTTCGCGCCGTGCCAGGTTATAGGGCCGGTGGGAGGTAACGATCTCGACCTCCACATCCGGATAGGCGTCATGGAACGGTGCGAAGCGGGTGGTGAGGAAGTAAGAGAGCCATTCGTCGGTATTGATGCGTACCACCCCCGACGCAGAACTTGCATTCTGCCGCGCCTGTGCATGCTCGACTTCCAGGGCAATATCGCTCATCTGTTCGGCCAGTGAGAACATGTCCACGCCAAACGTCGTTGGAACGCAACCACCTTGATGGCGCTCGACCAGCTTCTGGCCGACCGCTTCTTCGAGCTGGTCAAGCCTTCGCGACAATGTCGCAGGGCTTAATCCCGCCCGGCGCGCAGCACCGCGCAACGTGCCTTCTTGCGCGATGAGTGCCAGCAAGCGCAGGTCGTCCCAGTTCAAGTGTTTCATATTTGCACCATGATGCCTCAGTTTCTTGGCTATGTGTGCATTTATAGACTATGGGATGATCTTGCCTTGCTTTGCCGGTCCAGCGTTTGAACGTACTGCTCGATGTCTGCCTGCCGTCAGCCCCACCAACAATAACAAGGATTTACATGCGTACATTCGCCGATCGCGTGCGCCACGCGCTTCTTTTCGAGGGAGTAGCTCTGGCCATCTTTATTCCAGGATCTGCCGTCCTGTTCGACCAGCCCGTGCAGGACATGGGCGTCATCGGCATTTTCTCGGCCACCATCGCCACACTCTGGAATTTCGTGTTCAACGTTGGATTTGACCGCGCCATGCTGCGACTGCGCGGCAGCGTCGAAAAGACGATGGCGATCCGGGTCATGCATACTTTTCTGTTCGAAGCCGGCCTGGTTGCCATGCTGATCCCGCTGATCGCCTGGTATCTGGGGATTGGCCTGTGGGCTGCGCTACTGATGGATATTGCTATCGTGACGTTTTATCTGGTTTACGGCTTTCTGTTCAATCTTGCCTATGACCGTTTGTTTCCGGTTACCAGCGTGGCAGCGCCTGCGCAGCCCTGCTGAATATCGCAGATTGGCCGGAACGTCTGGTTGGGAATAACGCGGCAACCCGCTGTATTGAGAAGCCGCATTGTGATTGATCCGCAGAGAGGCGTTGGCTGGGCAGTGGCCAGTCATGGTCCTTCACTAGCGCTGCGCAACAGCCGATGAGATCACCACCATATCAGCGAAGCGCGGGTCTGGCGCGTAGGTCATGAGCATGTCGTCGCCGAATTCGCCACGATTGAATTCCATGGTGACCCGGCCATCTCCCGACACGAATTTATAGGGGGCGACAGCAAGAAGACGCATCGGTTGCTGTTTATCGATTTTAGTCTCGATCGTGCGGGTGCCTGGCCGTACTTTCAGGCGCCAGCCATTTGCGAGATCGTAGGTTCCGGCAATTTGCCGGGCTTGTTCTTCGTGGATCCGAACCGGCTTTGCTGCTGCGCTGACAACCACGGACGTAACTGGCGCCGTGTCACTTTGTGGATAAGGCCAGGACTGCGCGCCAGAAGTTGAAGCGAGAAGAAGCAGGGTTGCGGGAAGCAAAACAGATGAAATGCGCATGATATCTCCTTATGAAATATAGGCAGAGGCGCCTGTTCTGGCGTTTGCGCAAAAAGGGCGTGATGCCTTGTCGTCGGGAAAACATTGACCACGTCTGAGGCTGTCGTGAGTCAGAGTGGAGTTTAGGTCGGGTGCTTTGAACGGCAAGCGTAAAACCATGATCCTGACTAAATTGACTATTGGCTCAAAAAGTCAGATGCAAACGACATGACACGCGATTCGTCTGGTCGTTTTCAGATTCGTATCAAATCCAGAGAGCCGAGCGGTAACCTCGCGCAAAGGCGAGGCAGGCACCAGATCAGATGGCAACGACCAGACAATGAAAAAGGCGCAGTCAACGTTAAATAGAGACTAGCTTTGAACTGATGAGTAATCCGATGGTCCAACCCCTGTCCCCAGCGTCAGGAGTCGACCATGAAAGCGCCACGTTTCAAGGGCTGGTTCGCAAAACTGCCTTCCCTGAGCCAGCCGCAGCGCTGGCAAGTGCTGGATGCCCTGCATCCTGCAGCCGGACTCGATCAGGTGGTTGCGCTCATCACTGAGGTCAGAACGCCAGGCCGCTGCTGCCCCAGGTGCGGCAACGAGCACTGCTACCGGCATGGTTTCGCCAACGACTTGCAACGCTATCGTTGCTGCTCCTGCGGCCGCACCTTTAACGACCTCAGCGGCACGCCACTGGCGCGGCTCAGGCACAAAGCCAAATGGCTCGCGTATTCGCAGGTGCTGCTCGATTCACTCCCCGTGCGCAAGGGCGCAGATCGGGTCGGCGTACACCGCAACACCGCCTTTCGCTGGCGACACCGCTTCCTGCATTGGATCAAGCTCGACCGGCCCGCGCTCCTGAATGGCATCGTCGAGGCTGACGAAACATTTCTGCTCGAGTCACAAAAAGGTTCGCGTACGCTTGATCGGCCACCGCGCCACCGCGGCGGGCATGCTGCCAAACGGGGCATTTCCGGTGAACTCGATTGCATCCTGGTCGCGCGCGACCGCGAAGGGCGCACCATCGACGCCGTCACTGGACGCGGTGTACTCAAAACTGCGCAACTCGAGCGTGACTTGCTACCCAGGCTCGACAGGCAGGCCTTGCTGGTCAGTGACGGCCATCCTGCTTACCGCGCCTTTGCACGCAGGCACAGGATCGCGCACCAGGCGGTCAATGTGAGCGCGGGTGTGCGTGTAAGGCGTCTGGGCAGCCTTGCCATCCACGTGCAGAACGTGAATGCCTACCACCAGCGCTTCAAGGCCTGGCTACAGGGCTTTCGTGGTGTGGCGTCGCGCTACCTGCCCAATTATCTGGGCTGGCGTTGGGCGCTGGATGGAGAGCGGATCATTTTGCCAGAACAATTGCTTTGCATTGCTATCAGTGTCATCAACAGATAACGCTGACTGCGCCATGAAAAATGCCGGCAGCGCCGGCATTAAAAATTCCCACGAACGCAGGAACTGAGAGCGACCGTCACACGCTGCCGTTGGCAGCATGTGCGGCGCCATGCTTAGAACGCGTGACGGATACCGACGGTCAGCACCGATGGATCGGCGCTCAGGGCGCTGATGGCCGGGTTGGTCGAGACCGGAGTCACGTTGTTCGACGATGCGTTGATGCCGAACGCAGCGCGGTTGTTGTTGCTCAGCTGGGCGTAGGTGCCGTAGAAGTTGGTGCGCTTCGACAGCGTGTAGGTGTACGACACGGCCACGGTGTTGCCCTTGGCGCCGTTGTTCAGCTTTTGCTGCTGGAAGTTCAGGAAGAACTTGTTCGCGCCCATTGCGTACGATGCGCCGATGTTGGCGTTCTTGTACTCGACGCCATTGCTGGCGGTGGTGCCTTCCAGTTCGGCTTCCAGGTAGTTACCCTTGATTTCGAAGTCGCCGAATTTGTAGCCGGCGCCAAAGGCCATTTCCTTATCGTCGCCCGAAGCAAGGCGCTCGATGGTGTGGTAACCGGCGCCCAGGTACAGGCCGCCGATCTTGTATTCCAGCGCGATGCCCAGCAGGTCGCCCGATGGGTCGACGGTTTTTTCGGCGGTCGAGTACGCGGCATTGACGACGAAGCCCGACAGGTCGTTCGATTTGTAGTTGATCGAGTTCGACAGACGACGGGTCAGACGGTTGGTACCGAAGGCCGACAGGTTGCTGCCGTACATGCCCTGACCGTTGATGTCCGATGCGGCGGCGACAGCAGCGATTGGCGAGTATTCGCGGCCCAGGGTCACGGTACCGAAGTTGCCTTGCAGGCCGACCACGGCGCGGCGGCCGAAGGTTTGCGTGTCGGTGGCACCGGTGTCCAGCGCGACGCCGGCTTCGATGTTGAACAGGGCTTTCAGGCCATTGCCGAGATCTTCGGTACCGCGGAAGCCCAGACGGCTGCTCGACTGGTTGCCCGAGCTGATGGTGGTACGACGGTCTTCACCCGGCACATCGGTGTCCTCGAGAGCGACGGCCGCGTCCATCACGCCATAGATCTGGACGTTGGTTTGGGCGGATGCGAACAGTGGCAGGGATGACAGCACGGCGGCGGCCAGGAACTTATACTTCATGAAGATCTCCAGTGTGGTTTCGACAAGATGTTGAGTTTGTAATCAACTCAGATCGACAGCGATCTTATCGAGACTATGTGTCGAGTTCATGACAGCTTGGCACTGTTGTTTTTATGCAATAGGACGCTTGGCACGCCCGAATTCTGGGGCGTCAGACGACATGGCCCGCAATGGGCAGCACGATATCGATGCGCGTTCCCGGTGGCTCGTCGGCGCCGATCGTGATGTCACCCTGCATGGCCCAGACCCGCTCGCGCATGCCGATCAGCCCCAGCGATTCGGCCTTGCCCATATCTTGCGCACGGATGCCGCGGCCGTCGTCCTGGATCGTCAGCAGCAGGTCGCCATTGGTGCGGTACAGGGTCACGCACACGTGCTGCGCACCCGCATGGCGCGCGATATTGGTCAGCGCCTCTTGCACGATGCGAAAGATGGCGGTGCTGGCCGCATCGTCCAGCCGCAATTCGGCTTCGTCGGCAAGGAGGGTGCAGGCGATGCCGTGACGCTCGGTAAATTCGTCGCGCAAGCCCTGCAGTGCGAAGTATAGTCCGCCTTCGTCGAGGGCGCGCGGGCGCAGGTTGGTGGCAATCCGGCGCAGCGCCGCGATGGCCGTCAGCAGATTGGTTTCCATGCCGCCGAGCAGGGGTGTGCTGGCCTCTGGCAAGCGCTCGACACGCGCCAGCAGCGTCAGGTCCATCCGCAGCGAGGCCAGCAGTTGCCCGAGATCGTCGTGCAGCTCGCGCGCGATATGCGTGCGCTCTTCTTCGCGGATGCTTTGCAGCGCCGACGACAATTGGCGCAACTGGTCGTGCGAGCGCGCCAGCGTCTGCTGGACCAGGTGGCGCTCGGACACATCGCGCAGGATCACCGTGTAGATCGGCCGGCCTTCGTGCTCGACGCTCGAGATCGACCCTTCGATGGGAAAGCGTTCGCCATCGCTGCGAATGCCCGTGACGGCGTAGTCGGTGGCGCGCCGGCCGGCGCGACCGAGGCCGGCGGGAAAATAATCGGGCGGGGTGCGGGCATCGGCGCCGGGTGCGACGATGAAGCGCGCCAGCGGGCTGCCCTGCAGGCTGGCCACGCCCGTATCGAACATGCGCGCCGCCGCCGGGTTGGCCAGCAGGATCGTGCTGTCCTGGCCGACTGACAGGATGGCGTCGCTGGCGCTGTGCAGGATGCGCCGGCTGTCGCAGGCGCGCGCGGCGCGCTGGTCGAGGCTGCGGTTGCGCCGCAGGTGCATCGTGCGCTGGAGTTTCATGCGGGCAGGGGCGAGAAGGCCACGGGCGTGGGCCGGACCTTCTACATTACGCGCCCGCTCCGGCGGGGCCTTGAGAGGTCACAAGGCGCGCACTGGCACGCGCGCCCCGCAACGCTGTCACATCTGCTTGAACAGGTGCAAAAAACTGCGGCTGACTTCGAGCTTTTCGGGCCGGCCCTTGACCATCACGAGGTGGCGGCCACGGATATCGCGCGTCACGCCTTCGATGGCATTGACGTTGACCAGCGTCGCGCGGTGGATTTGCCAGAACAGCGAAGGATCGAGCTCATCGGCCAGGTCACGCACCGGCTTGCGGATCAGCGCTTCGAAGCCGCTCGTCTGCACGCTGGTGTATTTTTCGTCCGAGCGGAAGAACAGGATGTCTTCGACGGGAATCATGCGCAGGTCCTGGCCGATGCTGGCCTGGATCCATTGCAGGTGCTTCGGCTTGGGCGAGGCGATCTTTTCGGCCAGCTGGCTCAGCATGGCGCTGACGCTGTCGTTCACATTGGCCGGCGGCCGCTCGAGGCGCTCTTTCAGGCGGTCGACCGTCACCCGCAAGCGGTCCGGCTCGGTCGGCTTGAGCACATAGTCGATGGCGCCGCGCTCGAACGCTTCCACCGCGTACTGGTCGTAGGCGGTGACGAACACGACCAGGCTCGTGTCGCCGATGTCGCGCGCCGCTTCCATGCCGGTCTTGCCCGGCATGCGGATGTCCAGAAAGGTCAGGTCAGGCTTGAGTTCGCCCACCAGCTGCACCGCCTCGTCACCGTTCTTCGCTTCGCCGACGATCTGCAGTTCGGGCCAGGCGTCCTGCAGGCGCATGCGCAGCTGGTCGCGCATCAGTCTTTCGTCATCGGCAATGATTGCGGTGGGCATGGTGGTCTCTTGAGCGTGTTGTTATGAAAATATGATTGAATGATTATTCAATGAAACTGATTTACAGGCAAGCGATCGATCGCCGCTGCCCGCCAGCTGATTACTTGGACAACTGGTACGGCACTTCGATCGTCGCGATCACGCCCGTCGGGCTGTTGGCGCCGATGTGCAGCCAGCCGGCCTCGCCATGCAGCAGCTTCAGGCGTTCGCGGATCGTCTGCAGGCCGAGGCCAGTGCCGTCGCTCGGCATCACGCCAAAGCCCACGCCGTCGTCGGCCACGGTCACGCGCAGGCGGCTGTCGACGACCTCGGCGACGATGTTCAGCGTGCCGCCTTCGGGCTTGCACTCCAGCCCGTGCTTGATGGCATTTTCGACCATCGACTGCAGCATCATCGGCGGGAAGGCCGCGCTGCGCAGGCCGTCCGGCACGCGCAGGTTGACGCTCAAGCGTTCTTCCATCCGCATCTTGAGCAGGTCCAGGTAGGCATTGACCATGTCGACCTCGCGCCCCAGGCCTGTCACGACGGCGTTGTCGCGCATCTGCGGCAGCACCGCGCGCAGATACTGGATCAGGCTGCGCTGCATGGCCGACGCGCGTGGCGGGTCGACGCGGATCAGGTGCTCGACCGACGCCAGCGTGTTGAATAAAAAGTGCGGCTCGACCTGCGCCTGCATCATCTGCATTTTGGTTTCCATCAACTGGCGCTGCATCGCTTCGCGCTCGGCGGCCGCGTTGGCCACCTGGGCTTCGGCATCGGCGCGCTTCTTGCCACCCACCAGTGCCTTGGTGCCAAACAGCGCCAGCAGCAACAGCACGACGAAGTTCATGAACCAGGTGGATGCCTGCTTGTGATAGCGCGACACTTTTTGCTCGGCGGCGTCTTCGACGGCGGCCTCGATGGCGTTTGACAATTCTTCGCCGATTTGCGGCGGCAGTTCGATGTGGACCGAGTCACTGTTCGGCGAAATGTTCACGGCGCCAGCGGTCGAGGAGGGCGCTGTCGCCGTCACTGGCGGGCCCGGCGGTGCATCGGGTGTGTCCGGCACGGCGGGGACTTCGGGCGTTTCCGGTGTCGTTGCCGGGACCGGCTCGGCCGCGCGGGTCCGGGTGCGGGGATTGAAGCGGATGCCGCTCTCGTCGATCAGAATGCTGGCGTCGCTGCGACGGCCGGATTCGCGCTCGGCGCGGGCGATTTCTTCTTCGGCCGGGCCGTTGAACAGTTCTTCCTGCAGGATGCCGGCAGCGGTCAGCGTCAGGCCGGCAAAAAGAAGAAACTTCCACCATGACAGCTGGGTGACCCAGGTCGCCACGCCGTCGAAGGCGCGGTAGAGCCAGGACAGGGTGCCGGCCAGATGGTGCTGTGTCGTGCTGCGTGCTTGCATGGCGTCGTCGATCGTCGGAGGATGTTGCATCGGCCCGAAGCGGCGGCCGTTGGAATGATGCAACTTTAACGCGCCGGGCGCGCCAGGGCCAGTTTCCTGCGACAGCCTGCACAAATCGGGGAATGGACGGGGCGGGCGTTCTCATCACGTTGACGATGTGGCGGCGCCGCCGTTCGTTGAACGCGTGGACGGGGAACCCGTCCACCCTACAAGGTATGTTGGCGGTCCTTGAGGAAAGCGCGCGCGGCGGCGGCCGACAACGGCGCGCTGAACCATTGCCCCTGCATCTGGTCGCAGCCGTGGCTGCGCAAAAAGTCGACCTGCGCCTCGGTTTCCACCGCCTCGCCCACCACGGTGATATCGAGGTTGTGGCCGATGTCGATCAGGGTCCGGGCGAGCGCGCCCTTGCGGCCGTGGTCGGCGATGTCGTGCACGGCCTTGCGTGACAGTTTCACCTGGCGCACCGATAACTGCTGCAGGAACGCGAGATCGGACATGCCTTGCCCGAACTGGTCGACCGACAGCATCGCGCCTGTCGCGCGCAGTTGCACCGAGAGGTCGCGCCCCAGGCCGGGGTTGCGGATCAGGTCAGCTTCGGGTATCTCGATTTCGAGGCTCCCGGGCGGTAACCCGGCCTCTTGCATGCGGCGGGCGATGCCGCCGATGAAATCGGGCCGGCTGTATTCGCGGTGCGTCACGTTCACCGCCACCGGCAGGCCCGCGTAGCCCGCGCTACGCAGGTCGCGCGCGAAGGCGCAGGCCTGGTCCAGCACCCAGCCGCCGATCTCGACGATTTGCCCGCTCTCTTCGGCTTCGGCCAGGAAGGATGCCGGCAGCATCACGCCATGCTCGGGATGGCGCCAGCGCAGCAGGGCCTCGAACCCCCGCACCTTGCCGCTGCGGGCTTCCATCCGTGGCTGAAACAACAGGAACAACTGATCGTCCTCGAGCGCACTGCGCATGCTGTCGGCCAGTGCGGTGCGCGCTGCGCTGACGTCGTGCATTTCGCGGGAATGAAAGTGCACGCCGCCGCCATGGCGCTTGGCGCGGTGCATCGCCATGTCGGCGGCGCGGATCAGGTCAGCCGTCGTCGCGCCATCGTGCGGGTAGGCCGCCACGCCCAGGCTTGCGCCCACGGCGATGTCGTTGCCGCCAAACGAGACCGGCATGATCAATGCGCGCCGTAACCGTTCAACCATGCGCAGCGTGAAGCGCAAGGTCGGCTGGTCGACCAGCACCATCGCAAACTCATCGCCTGCCATGCGCGCCACCGTATCGCTGTCGCGCACGGCTGCCTGCAAGCGCCGCGCCACGACCTTGAGTACGGCGTCGCCCGCATCGTGACCGAAGGTATCGTTGATGGCCTTGAAACCGTCCAGGTCGATCAGCACCGCCGCCACCAGCGTCTGGTGGCGCTGGGCCAGGTGCAGGGCATGGTCGAGCCGGTCTCGCAACAGCGTACGGCTGGCAAGGCCCGTCAGGCTGTCGTGGTTGACGTCAGCCTCGACATGCTCGGCGCGCTGCTTGCTGGCCGTGACGTCATTGATGATGCCGATAAAGTGCGTGACTTTGCCATTGTCGTCGTGCACGGGCGTGATGTGCAGGTCGTTCCAGAACAGTTCGCCATTCTTGCGCAGGTTACGCAGCACGACGTGCACCGAGCGATGCTCGCGCAGCGCCCGCCGCATGCGGCTGCGCTCGTCGGCGTCCAGGCCAGGCGCCGTCATGAAGCGCGAATCGCGTCCGATGACTTCTTCGGCGCTGTAGCCGGTGATGCGCTCGAACGCCGGGTTGACGTACTCGATCAGGTGGTCGGGCCCCGTATCGTGGGCGATGATCACGCCGTTGCGCGCCGCATTGAGCGCGCGCCGGTACAAGGCCAGCTGGCGCTCGCGTGCGCGCTGGCGGGAAATGTCGATGCCCATGCCGAAGATGTACTGGCCGCCATTGCAATCGATGCGCGCGCCACGCAGCAGCATGGGCGTTTCGCGGCCACTGCGCGAGACGTAGTCGGTTTCCAGGGCGATCTCGGTGTTGTTGTCGAACATGGCCTCGACCTGCCTGAGCGCGCCGGGCCGGTCGCGCGGGTCGAGCATGGCGATGCCGTTGGCGGCGGCGATCTCGTCCGGCATCATCTCGCACAGCCGCTCGAGATTGTGGTTCCACAGCAGGACCCGGCCTTCACGGTTCATGATGTAGAAGGTGCCCGGCAGCAGGTCAACGACGGCGGACAGTGGTGTCGCGCCGAGCCGCTCGCCTTCCGATACGCCAATCACGGCTGGGGTAATCGTGATGCTGTAGCCGAGCGGGGCGCCGTCGCGGCCAGTCTGCAACATGAGGTGGAGGCTGGCAGGGCGGGGGCCGGCGCTTGTCGCCAATGTGGTCTGGCTCTGGGCGGCGCTTTGCAACACTGCCCAGCTGTCGCCGTCGAGCAGGCTGGCGACCGGCTGGCCGATGATGTCGGCTGCAGCAGGGCCGAACAGCGCGGCGCACGCCGGGTTCCAACTGGTGATGGTGCCCGCTTGATCAGTCAGGAAACTGACCTGCTCGGCAGGGGCAAACGTTGACATGTCGGGCCGCCTCTCTCGCATCGCGTCGCGGTGGTTGCGCGCATGCTTTCAGCTTATACCCGTTCAACATCGTTGTCGCGCGCCGCGCTTGAGACGTGCGCGGGTGTGCATCAGATCCCTGCGTCAGACGCTCAGGTCAGACGCTCAGGTCAGGCGCTGCGGATGGGTGTAGACGACGTGGCGCCCGGCGCGCACGAAGCCGGCCAGCGTCACGCCGGCCGCATCGGCCAGGCGCACGGCCATGGCCGTCGGCGCCGAAATGGCCGCCAGTACGGCGATCCCGGCGCGCGCGGTCTTTTGCACCATCTCGAAACTGGCGCGGCTGGTCACGACGACGAAGCCGCTGTCGGCTGGTACGCCATCGTGCGCCACCGCCCCGATCAGTTTGTCGAGTGCATTGTGGCGGCCGACGTCTTCGCGCACTGTGCGCAGCACGCCATCGCGGTCGGCCCAGCCCGCCGCGTGCACGGCGCCGGTCGCCAGGTGCAGGTGCTGGCGCGCCGCCATCGCGGCCATCGCGCGGTGCAGCGCATCGGGCGCAAACTGCGCCGTCACGCCGTGCGCGCCGCCATCGCATGCGTCGATCAGGCCCGTTTCGCGCTCGAACCAGGCCAGGCTGTCCACGCCGCACAGGCCGCAGCCGGTCTTGCCGGTGCGTGCACGCCGCGTTTCCTTCAGGCGCGCCATGGCGCCGGGAGCAATCTCCATCGACAGCGTGATGCCGTGCGGACCCGTCTCGATGGCGATGTCGCGGATGTCCGTTGCCTGGCGCACGATGCGCTCGGACAGCGAAAAGCCCAGTGCGAAGTCTTCCAGGTCTTGCGGCGAAGCCAGCATCACCGCGTGGCTGATGCCGTTGTAGACGAGCGCCACCGGCACTTCTTCGGCCAGCACTTCGGCCAGCGCCTCGCTCGCGCCGGCCTGCCAGCAGGCCGCCGGCACGCTGCTGGCGACGGGATAGTCCGGCCCGCCGTCACCGGGGAAGGACGTGCGGGCGTTCATGCAATGCTCGTTGCTGCGCTGGTTGCCCCACGGGTGCTGCGCTCAAGCAGCACATCGATGGCTTTTGCCGCCGGCACCTTGCTCTCCTTTGCGTGGTGCCACAGCGGAATCAGCGGATTGCATTCCGGGTAATAACCGGCGATGCAGCCCGTTGGCACATCGTAAGGCACAATCTGCAAGCCTTCGACGCGGCGGTTCACGCCATCGTCCGCATGCGTACGCAGCGCCACGACGTCGCCCTTGCCAAGGCCATAGCGTTCCATGTCGGCAGCGTTCATGAACAGCACCATGCGGCTGCCGTGCACGCCGCGGAAGCGGTCATCGTTGCTGTAGATCGTCGTGTTGAACTGGCCGTCGCTGCGGATCGTAAACAGGCGCAGGATGTCGGGGCCGCCCGGCATGTTAGGGTTGCCCGGCAGTTCTTCGGGCACCGTGAATTCGGCCTTGCCACTCTCGGTCTTCCAGATGCGCTCGGCGGCGGCCAGTGGCTTGCGGTAGCCGCCCGGCGTCCACATGCGCTCGTTCAAGTCCTTGAAGATTTCGGGGAAGGTCACACCCATCGCCTTGCGGATGACGCGGTAGTCGGCCACCCACGCATCCCAGTTGACATTGGGGTTGGGCGCCAGCGTCGCCTTGGCGATGCCAGCCACGATCGCCGGTTCGGACAGCAGCCCGGGCGCGGCTGGCTCGGTCATCCCACGCGAGCCGTGCATGTGCGACGTGCTGTCTTCGACCGACACGGACTGGTCGCCCGAGCCCTGGCGGTCAATCTCGATCCGGCCAAGGCATGGCAGCAGGTAGGCCGCCTTGCCGTGGATGACGTGGTTGCGGTTGAGCTTGGTAGCAATCTGCACCGTCAACGGCAGTTCGCGCCAGGCCGCTTCCATCAGCACCGTTTCCGGCACGGCGCGCAAGAAATTGCCGCCCAGGCCGATGAACCCCTGCAGGTCACGCTTGATGATGGCTTCACAGGCATCCACCGTCGTCAGGCCCATGTCGCGTGGCGGCTCGAAGTTGAATTGTTCTTTGAGCTTGTCGAGCGGCGCCAGTTCGGGTTTTTCGGTGATGCCGACCGTGCGCTGGCCTTGCACGTTCGAGTGGCCACGCACCGGGCAGATGCCGGCGCCCGGCTTGCCGATATTGCCGCGCAGAAGCAGCAGGTTGACCAGCATCGTCACGTTCTGCACGCCATTGCGGTGCTGGGTCAGGCCCATACCGTACACGCCCAGTACCGCGCTTGACCTGGCATACACGCCCGCGGCCTCTTGGAGCGCCGCTTGCGACAGGCCCGCTTCGCGCTCGATGGCTTCCCACGAGCAGGCACGCACGGCCTGCTCGAAGTCGCTGAAACCGTTGGTATGTTCCTGGATGAACGCGATGTCGATGACGCGCTGTTCACCGGCCGCCAGCGCCGCATCGTCAAGCGCGAAGATCGCCTTGCACATGCCCATGATGACGGCCGTGTCGCCACCTGGCTTGACCTGGTGGTACTGGGTCGAAATCGCCGTCTCTTGCCTGGTCAGCATTTCGAGTGGCGACTGCGGATTGGTGAAGCTCACCAGCCCGCGCTCGCGCAGCGGGTTGAAGGTGATGATCGGCACGTCGCGCTTGCGCGCTTCTTGCAGCTGGTGCAGCATGCGCGGGCTGTTCACGCCCACGTTCTGGCCGAAGAACAGGATGCAATCGGTGTCCTCGAAGTCGCTCAGCTGGACCGTGCCCACGCCGACGCCGATCGTCTTTTGCAGGCCGACCGACGTGCTTTCGTGACACATATTCGAGCTGTCCGGCAGGTTGTTATTGCCGTACATGCGCGCCAGCAATTGGTACATATACGACGTTTCCAGCGAGGCGCGGCCCGATGCGTAGAACACGACCTGCTTCGGATCGAAGCCGCGCAGCGCGGCGCCGATCTCGCTGAAGGCCACGTCCCAGTCGACGGGCAGGTATTTGTCACTGGCGGCGTCGTAGCGCAGCGGCGTGGTCAGGCGGCCGTGATCTTCCAGTGCATGATCGCTCCAGCCTTCGAGCTCGGTCAGCGTGTGGCGCTGGAAAAAGTCGGCGCCGATGGACTTGCTCGTGGTTTCCCATGCGGTGGCCTTGGCGCCGCTGGAACAGAATTCGAACGGGTGCGGATTGGCCGGCTTGGCCCAGGCGCAGCTGACGCAGGCGAAGCCATCGGTCTTGTTTTGCTTGAGCAGCAAGCCCGTGTCTTTGACGACGACGTTCTGGTCGGTCAGGATCGTGCTGACGTCGCCAACGGAACCCCAGCCACCGGCCGGCATCGTCGCCTTGGTAATACGGACCTGCTTTTTCTCTTCGCTCATTGCTCACTCCCGCTGATGGAGTGATTACCGTAACGTTCATGCAAGACGGCTTCGGTGCGCCTGCGCACATTCAGCGGTGATCACGGGGCAGGGGCGGGACAAGGCGGTTCATTCGGGCGTCAACATAAAAAAACGCCAATCCTGCGCAGGCAGGAATGACGTTTTTCAAGGCCGCGGTAGGGCGGCAACCGCAAAAGAAGCGATTACGCCGCGACGATCTCCTGCTTTTCGGGCAGGGCGATTTCGTTGTTGACGCTGAACTGGTAATCCTTGAACACGTGCTCGGCACTCAGGATCTGGTAGTTGCCATCGGCCAGCAGATGCGACGTGTCCTTCAGGCGGTACGTGTAATGCCCGCAGGTCCAGCAATTAAAGTTGCGCATGTGCGTGCACAGGCAGGTCTTGTCCATCACCGTGACTTTTTTCAGTTCCGGATGCGCCTGCACCTCGCGGTTGTAGGCATTGATGTACGAGCAATTGCCGGTCGCATCGAGCAGATAGCCGTACGATTCGCAGCCCGGGCGAATGCCCGAGCCGATGGCCGGCGTATTCTTGAGCATGCGCATCGGATAGCCGGTCGGCGAGATGCCGTTGACTTCGATGTCTTCTTCGCTGGCGCGGAAGTATTCCTGCTTGACGTCGTCAGGCAGGCCGCATTCGGTGGTCACGGTAAAGCGCGTGGCGACCTGGACGGCGCCGGCGCCTTTTTCGAGGAAGCTGACGGCATCCGAACCGGTAAACACGCCACCGGCAGCAATCACCGGGATGCCCAGCTGTTCGGCCTTCACGAACGCATGGATCTCGTCCATGATCGTGTGCAGGTCGTATTGCTTCCAGTCATCCATGCCGAAGCCCAGGTGGCCACCGGCCAGCGGGCCTTCGACGATGATGAAGTCGGGCTTGCGGTCCAGGCGCGAGACTTTGCGCAGGAACAGTTGCAGCGCGCGCACGGACGAAACGATGATGCCCAGGTGCGCATCGCGGAAACGCGGGTGATCCTTGATCAGCTCGAACGAACCCAGGTGCAGGCCAGCCGACAGCGTGATGCCGTCGATGCCGCCGTCCAGCGCCGACGCCAGGCGCACGCGCAGCGTTTCCTTGGGCGCGTTCATGGTCAGCTTTTCCATGCAGTTCACGTAGATCAGGCCATCGCCTTTCTTCGCTTCCATGGTCGAGCTGACATGACGGCGCGTGGCCTCGGCCAGGTGATCCAGATCGAACTGGACCACGGCCTTGTTCATGTTGTTGATGTTGAACTTGTAGGTCTTGGTTTTTTCCTTGACGTACGTGGTGTCGAACTTGCGGTCGGACACGTCTTGCGACATTGCATCGGAGATATGGCCGATCCCGCCCAGACGGGCTGCTTCCAGCGCCAGCTCGGACGTCGAAATGTCCACACCCATTCCGCCGATCATGATGGGCACGTATTCCTTGTTGCCCATGCGCAGGCGGAAATCATCAACACGTTTCATTGCTATCCTTAGACTACCTAATCTGCCCGGAGTGGCTGCGGTGCGTGGTATTCGACCCCTGGTCGACGCACGGCGCCATTTTACTCCAAGCGTTACAAGGCTTCAGCGGACACATTGTCCACGGATCGCCCTGTGCCAGCGCCGGTCATACCGGCCCGTTGCAACGCGCTGATGCCGATCAGTCGCGGAAGTTGTTGAAGGCCAGCGGCAGGTCTTGTACGTCCTTGCGCAGCATGGCCATGGCCGTCTGCAGGTCGTCGCGCTTGGCGCCGGTGATGCGCACCGATTCGCCCTGGATGCTCGCCTGCACCTTCATCTTGCTTTCCTTGACCAGCTTGGTGATCTTTTTCGCGTCGTCGGTTTCGATACCGTTGCGCACCTTGATCACCAGCTTGACCTTGTCGCCGCCGATTTTCTCGACCTTGCCTTCGTCGAGAAAACGCACGTCGACCTTGCGCTTGGCCATCTTGTTGATCAGGACGTCCTTGACCTGCGTCAGCTGGAAATCGGAATCGGCAAACAGCGTCAGCTCCTTGTCTTTTTGCTCGACATTGGCCGAGCTGCCCTTGAAATCGAAACGGGTCGTGATTTCTTTGTTCGATTGTTCAACCGCGTTCTTTACTTCGACCATGTCTGCTTCGCAGACGACATCAAATGATGGCATGGGGTGTCCTTGTTTTGTCTTGCATGTAGATGAATCCCTCTATTTTAGCGGACGGCGGGCCGAATCGCGACCGTTTCACCCGTGTGGAAAGCCGGCAATGCACGAACCACTATAATGAAACGACACTTTTACGCCGTTACATCATGCCTCTCATTCACGACCAGCCGCTCGACACGTTCAATACCTTCCGCATTCCCGCCCGCGCGCGCCACTACCTGCGCGTGGATGGCGCCGAGCAACTGGCCGCGGTGCGTGCCGATCCGGCGCTGGCGGCCTTGCCGCGCCTGGTACTTGGCGGCGGCAGCAATGTGCTGTTCACGCGCGACGTCGAGGGCCTGGTGCTGCACATGACGGGGCAGGGCCGCGAGGTGCTGGGCGAAGAGGCCGGCAAGATCCTCGTGCGCGCCCAGGCCGGTGAAAACTGGCATGGCTTCGTGCGCTTCACGCTCGAGCAGGGCATCGGCGGGCTGGAAAACCTGTCCCTGATACCCGGCACCGTGGGCGCCGCGCCTATCCAGAATGTGGGGGCGTATGGCGTCGAAACCAAGGACGTATTCCATAGCCTCACTGCCTACGACATGGCAAGCGGCGCCACGCGCACGCTGGACGCGGCCGCCTGCCGCTTCGGCTACCGCGACAGCATCTTCAAGCATCCCGATGGCGCCAATCTCGTCGTGCTCGACGTGACGTTTGCCCTGCCGCGCGCGTGGCAGCCGAACCTGCGCTACGCAGAGCTGGGCAACGCGGTGCGCGACGCCGGGTGGACGGCGCCTACACCGAACGACATCGGCCTGATGGTCGAAGCGATCCGGCGCCGCAAGCTGCCCGATCCGCGGGAGATCGGCAATGCCGGCAGCTTCTTCAAGAACCCGGTGGTGTCAAACGCGGAATGCACGCGCCTGCTGGCACAGTTCCCGAACCTGGTGCACCACGCCCAGCCGGACGGCACGTTCAAGCTGGCCGCGGGTTGGCTGATCGACCAGTGCGGCTGGAAGGGCCGCCACCTGGGCGCAGCAGGTGTGTACCACAAGCAGGCGCTGGTGCTCGTCAATCTGGGCGGGGCCACTGGCCAGGACGTCGTCCACCTGGCGGCCGCTATCCAGGCCGATGTCGCGGCGCGCTACGGCGTGATGCTGGAACCCGAACCCGTCTTCATCTAAGGAACGCTTCATGAAAAAAGTCATCGTCACCGGCCACACCCGTGGCCTCGGGGCTGCCATCGCGGCCGAATTAAAGGCGCGCGGCCTGGCTGTACTTGGCCTGGCGCGCGGGCGCTCTGCACTGGCCGGCATCGAACAGGCCGAGGTCGACATGGCCGATCCGGCTGCCTTGCAGGCCTGGCTCGCCGGGCCAGCGCTGCGCGATTTCCTTGCGGGCGCAGATACGGTGTACCTCGTCAACAATGCCGGCGTCGTCACGCCAGTGGGCTCGCTTGCCGCGCAGGCGCCGACGGCCGTGCTGCAGGCGGTGATGCTCAATGTCGGCGCGCCGCTGGCGCTGGCCGCCGCGTTCGTGCAGGCCGCGCCCGATGCCGCGCGGCGCATCCTGCATATTTCCAGCGGGGCAGGGCGCAATGCCTATCCTGGCTGGGCCGTGTACTGCGCAACCAAGGCCGCGCTCGACCAGCATGCGCGCGCGGTCCAGCTTGACGGCGACCCGCAGGTGCTGGCGGTCAGCCTCGCGCCGGGCGTCATCGACACCGACATGCAGGCAGCGATCCGCGCGACGCCGGACGCCAACTTCCCGCTGCGCGAGCGCTTCGTCGAGCTGAAGGACACGGGCGGCTTGACCTCGCCCGAGGACTGCGCGCGCAATCTTGCCGATTATCTGCTCGCACCTGGCTTTGGTCGCGAAGCCGTCGACGATCTGCGCAACTGACGGTCATCGCAAGTTCTTGTTGACGCCGGTGCGACACTTGTCGCATCATTGCGGCAAGCGTCGCATTCGGCGTCACATCAAGCCTCACGTCAAGGACTGTTGCCATGGCCGTACCCTCGATTTCCGAACTTAGCCTGCTCAAGGCGCTGTGGCGCCAGCAGCCGCTCAGCGCCCGTGAAATCCACGACGCCGTCGAGGCCGAACTGGGCTGGTCGTATTCGTCCACCCGCAAGACGCTCGAACGCATGCTCGATAAAGGCATGGTGCGCCAGGAGCTGCGCCATGGCGTGCAGGTATATGCGGCGGTCAGCGACAAGGTCGATACGCTGGCCGCGTTCGCCCATGACTTTGGCAAGCGCGTGATGGAGATCGACACGCCGCTGCCGGTCAATATGTTCACCGGCAGCAAGCTAGTTGACGACGATGAGCTGGCGCGCCTGGAGCAATTGCTCAACGACTGGCCGGTCGACAAGGACGCGGCGCCATGAACTTGCTCGACGCAACGCTCATCCGCTTCCTTTTCGCCAGCATCGGCTGCCTGGCCGCCGGCCTGGCTGTGTGGGGCGTGCTGGCGCTGGCGCAGCGGCACCTGCCGGCGCTCGGCATGCAGCGCACTCCATGGATGCTGGGGCAGGTCGCGCTTGCGGTCACCTTCATCATCCTGATGCTGCCGCAGGCGCAGCAACTTCACATGCTGCCCGTGTTCGACGTCGACCTGTCGCCCATGCCGGCCGGTGCGGTTGCACAACCCGCGCGGGCGGCCGGTGCCACCAGCGCGTTGGCAGAACCCCGCTCGTGGCTGAGCTGGACCGCGTGGGCATGGGCGCTGGCTTACATGGGCGGTCTGCTGTGGATGCTTGCGCGCCTGTTCCATGGCCAGCGCGCGCTGGCGCAGTTGCTGCGCGCCGGTGCGCACCTGCCAGCGGATGGGGCGCTGCCACCCATGATCGAAGTCGATGCCCCCATCTCCCCGATGCTGGTCGGCCCGTTCCGGCCGCGTCTGCTGTTGCCGCTGGCCCTGCGCACGATCGATCCGTTGCAGCGCGAGCTGATCGTTGCCCACGAACTGACGCACTGGCGCCGGGGCGATCTGTGGTGGCTCGCCGCCTGCGCGCTGCTCCAGGCGCTGTGCTGGTTCAATCCGGCGATGCGTCTGCTGCGCGCGCGCCTGGTCTGGGCCCAGGAGCTGGGCTGCGACCGCGACGTGCTGCGCGGCCGGCCGCAGGTCCAGCGCAAGGCCTACGCGGCCGCGCTGGTCGCGCAACTGCGCTTCCAGTACCAGGCCGCGCCAGCCAATGCCCTGGCCTTCGGCGGCGTCGCGCCGGACACGCTGACCGCGCGCGTCGCGTTGATTCGTACGCCGGTCCTCGCCCGGAATGCTGGCCGTGCCCGCTGCGCCGGCCTGGCTGCACTGGCGCTGGTGTTCGGCGCCAATCTGGCCCTGCAGCCAGCGCTGGCCTGGGGCGATGCACCGGAAACGCTCGACTGCACGCTGATGCTCGATGCTGCCACGGGGGCGGTGCTGGTCGAGGAAGGGCGCTGCGACGTACGCACCACGCCGGCGTCGACCTTCAATATCGCCGTGAGCCTGATGGGTTTCGATGCCGGCATCCTGCAGGACGCCCACACGCCGGCGCTGCCGTTCAAGGCGGGTTACATCGACTGGCAGCCGTCGTGGCGCGCCACTACCGACCCGACGAGCTGGATCCGCAATTCGACCGTCTGGTATGCGCAGCAGGTCACCAGCCGGCTGGGCGAACGCCGCGTACAGGATTACGTGGGTCGCTTCGACTACGGCAACCAGGACCTCACCGGCGGCGTCGACAGGGCCTGGATCTCGTCGTCGCTGCAGGTCTCGCCGCGCGAGCAGGTCGCTTTTCTGCGCAAGGTCGCCAACCGCGAACTGCCCGTCACCGCGCACGCCTTCGACATGACGGCGCAGCTGCTGCACTTGCCCATGCTAGACAATGGCTGGCAGGTGTACGGCAAGACCGGCACTGCCTCTGGTGATGGGGCCGGGGACACGGGCCGCGCGCTTGGCTGGTTCGCCGGCTGGGCCACGAAGGATGGGCGCACCATTGTCTTTGCACGCCAGAACCTTGGCCCGGGCCACCCGAACCTCACGGCCGGACCGCACCTGAAAGAACGCTTCCTGCACGCACTGCCGGGAAGACTCGCCACGCTGTCACCGTCCACATAAGGAATCGTCATGATGAAACACACAAGCCTGGCACTTGCTGCGGCTGGCCTCGTCGCGTGCCTGCAGCCTGCTGCAGCCAACGACTGGAACACGCCGCAGAAACCGTTTGCCCTGTACGGCAACACCTATTATGTCGGCACGCATGGGCTGTCGGCAGTCCTGATCACGTCGAAGGAGGGACATATCCTTATTGACGGCGGCAGCGACAAGTCGCCCGCGCAGATCGTGCGTAATATCCGCCAGCTAGGTTTCAAGGTCGAGGACATCCGCCTGATCCTCAGTTCGCACGAGCATATCGACCACGCCGGCGGCATCGCCGAGCTGCAGCGCCTGTCGGGCGCCGAGGTCCTGGCCGGCAGCGCCGCCGTCCCCGTATTGCGCAGCGGCCAGGCCAGCAAGGGCGACCCGCAGTACACCAACCTGCCACCCATGGCGCCGATCGGGCGCGTGCGGGGCGTGGCCAACGGTGACGTCGTCAAGCTCGGCCCGCTGGCCGTGACGATGCACGCCACGCCCGGCCACACGCAGGGCGGCGCGAGCTGGACCTGGGACGCCGTCGTAGGCGGCCGGACGGCGCACATGGTGTACGCCGACAGCCTGAACGCCATGGCCGCCGGACCATTCCGCTACCGTGGCCATCCAGCCTACCCAACGGCGCGCGCGGACCTCGAACGCTCGATCGCGACGCTCGCCGGCCTGCCGTGTGACGTGCTGGTTTCGGCGCACCCGGAAGGCAGCGATCTGTGGCAGCGCTACGCCCGGCGCGCTGCGCGGGGCAACGCCGCCTTCATCGACACCACCGCCTGCCGCACGTATGCCGACAAGGCGCGCGCGCGTCTGGCCGCACAACTGAGCAAGGAAACAGACCAATGATCAAGCATGTTGTTGCACTCGTCCTGATGGCGTTCGGCGCCGTCGCCCAGGCCACCGAATGGCGCGACAGCCCAGCCATCACACAGCTGTTCAAGAAAGAGGGTGTGACGGGAACGTTCGTCGTGCACGACGTGGCCCAGGACACCGACACGGGCCACGACCGCCAGCGCGCAGCCAAGCGGTTTGTCCCGGCGTCGACCTTCAAGCTCCCGAACTCGCTGATCGCACTGAGCACGGGCGCCGTCGCCTCGGTCGACGAGATCGTGCCGTACGGCGGCAAGCCGGTCGCCCGCCCCGAGTGGGCACGGGACATGGGCCTGCGCGAAGCGATCAAAATCTCGAACGTGCCTGTCTACCAGGAAATGGCGCGGCGCATCGGGCTGGAACGCATGCGCAGCGCGCTCGTGCGCATGAATTACGGGAATATGGACACGGGCACGGTGGTCGACCGCTTCTGGCTCGATGGCCCCCTTGAAATCAGCGCGCTCGAGCAGACGGTGTTCCTGGCCCGGCTGGCGCAGGGCCAGCTGCCGTTCGAGAATGTGCACATGGACGCCGTGCGCGCGATTGCGCGCCAGGATGGCCCGGCCGAACTGTATGCGAAAACCGGCTGGGGCAAGCGGCCCGGCCAGCCCGATATCGGCTGGTGGGTCGGCTGGATCAAAAAGGATGGCAAGCTCTACACGTTCGCGCTGAACATCGACATCCCGGACGGGGCGCCCGACAAGCGCGTGTCGCTGGCGAAAGCGGCGCTGCAGTCATTAGGGCTGTTATAGCGCCACGTCTGGTCGAAGAAAAGCCGGGATCAGGTCTGATATTCGGGCACGATCTCGACAGTAGGGTAGTCGAAATAAGGTGGCGCTGCGCGATGTTAATGCTGGGCCAGACACCATTGGAAATCGTTAAAGCTGAGGTTGTGTCTGAATGTCAGACCTGATTCCAGCTGTATGCGCGTGACCCCAGCTGTATGTGCGATAAGCTGACAAGGTTTGACGGCGGCAACAGCGTGGCGCTGGGATTGCGCCACGTGTTCTAGGCGATATCTTGGTACAGGTCGCGCCACATTGGATTAGCGGACTGGATCAGGTTGACTTTCCAGTTGCGGTTCCAGGATTTGAGGCGTTTTTCGCGCGTGATGGCTTCGTGGATATCGGTGTGGATCTCGTACCAGACAAGGCGGTTGATGCAGTACCTTTTTGTGAAGCTGGCGGCAGCTGCTTCGCGGTGTTGCCAGATGCGTCTGATTAGGTCAGAGGTAACGCCGATGTAGAGGGTGCCGTAGGGGCGGCTGGCCAGGATGTAGACGTACGATGGTTTGTCCATGGCGTCTACTGTGCGTTCACGGCGTTATTCGAGTTTGTGGCCGCTCAGCGTAACTTGGGTTCCCGCCTTCGCGGGAACGACGGTTTGCAGGTTCTCTGCAACATCAGCCGTCGTTCCCGCGAAGGCGGGAACCCAAGCAAGCATGCACATCGCAATTGCCAAAAAAAAGCCGCCCTTGGGCGGCTTCCCTTCTTACTGCCCGCGCTTGGCGCGTGCTTTGGCCGCAATCCGCATGCGCAGCGCATTGAGCTTGATGAAGCCGCCAGCGTCAGCCTGGTTGTACGCGCCGCCATCTTCGTCGAACGTTGCGATGTTCATGTCGAACAGCGAATCGGTCTTCGAATCGCGCGACACGACAATGACATTGCCCTTGTACAGCTTGATGCGCACCCAGCCGTTGACGGTGGCTTGCGTGTGGTCGATCAGCGTCTGCAGTGCGACGCGTTCCGGCGCCCACCAGTAGCCGTTATAGATCAGCGACGCGTAACGCGGCATCAGGTCGTCCTTCAGGTGCGCCACTTCGCGGTCGAGCGTGATCGATTCGATCGCGCGGTGCGCGCGCAGCATGATCGTGCCGCCCGGGGTTTCGTAGCAGCCGCGCGACTTCATGCCCACATAACGGTTTTCCACCAGGTCCAGGCGACCGATGCCGTGCTTGCCGCCAAGGCGGTTCAGCTCGGTCAGGACGGCGGCTGGCGACAGGCGCTTGCCGTTCAGGCCGACGATGTCGCCGCGCTCGAATTCGACGTCCAGGTATTCCGCTTCGTCCGGCGCCGCTTCTGGCGAGACGGTCCAGCGCCACATCGATTCCTCGGCTTCGGCGCTCGGGTTTTCCAGGTGACGGCCTTCAAAGCTGATGTGCAGCAGGTTGGCGTCCATCGAATACGGCGCGCCGCCGTTCTTGTGCTTCATGTCCACCGCGATGCCCGCGTCTTCCGCGTACTTCAGCAGTTTTTCGCGCGACAGCAGGTCCCATTCACGCCATGGCGCGATGATCTTGACGTCTGGCTTGAGCGCGTATGCGCCCAGCTCGAAACGTACCTGGTCGTTGCCCTTGCCGGTCGCGCCGTGCGAGACGGCGTCGGCGCCGGTTTCGTTGGCGATCTCGATCAGGCGCTTGGCGATCAGCGGCCGTGCGATCGACGTGCCCAGCAGGTATTCGCCTTCGTACACGGTGTTCGCGCGAAACATCGGGTAGACGAAGTCGCGCACGAATTCTTCGCGCACGTCGTCGATGTAGATGTTCTCTGGCTTGATGCCGAACTTGATGGCCTTGGCGCGTGCCGGTTCCAGTTCTTCACCCTGGCCGAGGTCGGCGGTGAAGGTGACGATTTCGCAGCCGTAATTGTCTTGCAGCCATTTCAGGATGACGGAGGTGTCGAGGCCGCCAGAATAGGCCAGTACTACTTTCTTGATGTCGCTCATGGGAGTTCCAGTGATGGAGGGATGGTAGAGGAGTAATGGTCAGCTGGCTCGCAAATCCAGCCCGGCAAGCGCCGGGATGGACGGCCAACGATCAAGCTTCAGGGGTAAAAATCAATCTTCGATGCGGCCGAGCAGCAGGTACTCGATCAGGGCTTTTTGCACGTGCAGGCGGTTTTCGGCTTCATCCCAGACGACCGATTGCGGGCCGTCGATGACTTCGGCAGCCACTTCTTCGCCGCGGTGCGCCGGCAGGCAGTGCATGAACAGCGCGTCGCTCGCGGCGCGGGCCATCTTGGCTTCGTCGACGATGAAGCCGTCAAACGCTTTCATGCGCTCGGCGTTTTCCTTCTCGTAGCCCATGCTGGTCCAGACGTCGGTATTGACCAGGTGCGCGCCTTCGCAGGCGTCCGACGGGTTGTCGAACCGTGTGTAGCGCGTGGTCGAGACCAGGCTCGGATCCATCTCGTAGCCTTTCGGCGTGGCGACGTTCAGGTGGAAGCCGAAGACTTCGGCTGCCTGCAGCCACGAGTAGAGCATATTGTTGGCATCGCCGATCCAGGCGACCGTCTTGCCGGCGATGGAGCCGCGGTGTTCGTGGAACGTGAACACGTCCGCCAGCACCTGGCACGGGTGGTGTTCATTGGTCAGGCCATTGATGACCGGCACGCGCGAGTTAGCGGCGAAGCGGTCGATGATATCCTGGCCAAAGGTGCGGATCATGATGATGTCGCACATGCGGCTCATCACCTGGCCGGCGTCTTCCACCGGTTCGCCACGGCCGAGCTGGCTGTCGCGCGTGTTGAGGTAAATGGCGGCGCCGCCCAGCTGGTGCATGCCGGCTTCAAACGACAGGCGCGTGCGCGTCGAGCTTTTTTCGAACACCATCACCAGCGTGCGGTCGACCAGCGGGTGGTACACCTCGTAGGCCTTGAATTTGCGCTTGATGATGGCCGCGCGCTTGATGACGTATTCAAACTCATCGAGCGTGAAGTCGGAAAACTGCAGGAAGTGCTTGATCGGTGGGGTACTCGTCATCATAAGTCTGCTCGTGTCTGCTGCTATGTTTGTCCCTTGAATTATAAGGGGAATTTCTTTCCGTTAGGGAAAGTAGTCAGGGTCTCAATACAGGGTCTGCGCCGATTCGTGCAGCAATTGCCCGTAGAGTTCATGGCGGTGCTTCCAGATCTTGCCCGCTGCCACGGCATCGAGAATGGCGCAGAACGGCTCGGCCAGGTGGCGGCAGTTGTAGTACTTGCAGCCGCCCAGGTACGGCTTGAACTCGACAAAGGCGCGCTCGAGCATGCCTTCACTCAGGTGGTACAGGCCAAATTCCTGGAAGCCTGGCGAATCGATGATCGCCCCGGCCTTGCCATCGACTTCCGGCAGCCAGTACAGGCGCGTGAAGGTGGTCGTGTGCTTGCCGGTGTCGAGCGCAGCCGAGATTTCGCGCACGGCGATGTCGGCGTCCGGGATCAACAGATTGATCAGCGACGACTTGCCCATGCCCGACTGGCCGATGAAGATCGACGACTGGCCGGCCAGCAGCGGCTTGAGGATCTCGACCGTTTCTTCAGGATGTGCCTGGGCCGAGACCTCGTGCACCGGGTAGCCGAGGCGCGAATACTGCGCAGCGCGTTCGCGCGCGCGGGGCAGCAGGTCCGTCACGTCGGTCTTGTTGAGGATCAGGTGCGCCTCGATGCCGGCCGCCTCGCATGCCACCAGCGAGCGTGACACCAGGTCGTCGGCAAAGCCGGGCTCGGTGGCGATCACGACGAACAGGCGCGAGATGTTCGCCGCCAGCAGCTTGGATTTGTACTGGTCGGAGCGATACAACAGCGTGGTGCGCTCGGCGATGCGCTCGATCACGGCCTGGTTCTCGGACGTGCGGACCACGTGGACGACGTCGCCCACGGCCACATTGGTCTTCTTGCCGCGCGTGACGCACTGCAGTTTTTCGCCGTCGATGTCGGCCAGGTAGTGGCGGCCGTGGGCCGCGATGATGGTACCGGTCAGTTCGTTGGATGCGCTCATGCGGTTTCCTGGTTTAGGTACAGCGCATTGGCTTTCGCGGCGCAGATAAAGTCGTTGTCGGACAGCGTGCTGCCCGCAGAATGGGTGGTCCAGCTGACGCGGCAGGTGGTGTAGCCGACGGTCATCTCAGGGTGATGGTCTTCGTGCTCGGCCAGCGTTGCGACCGCGTTGACGAATGCGATCGTGGCGCGGTAGTCCGGTAGCGTGAAAGTGCGCGCCAGGACGCTGTCGGCCACTTCCCAGGCGGGCACTTCGTGCAGCAGCGTGGCGATGGCCGCCCCGTCAAGCGCGGCCGCCTTGCGCGTGCAATGGCGCGACGTGAGTGGTGGCGTCAGGCTCATGCGGCCGCCATCGTCAGGCGCTTGACCCGGACCGACGCCGGCGGGTGCGAATCGTAGAACGCCGAGTGCAGCGGATCGGGCGTCAGCGTCGACGCATTGTCTTCATACATCTTCACCAGCGCCGACACCAGATCGCGGTGATCGGTGTGCTGCGCAGCGAAGGCATCAGCCTCGAATTCGTGCTTGCGCGACGTGATCGAGCTCAGCGGCGCGAGCACAAAGGTGAACACCGGCAGCACGAGGATGAACAGGATCAGCGCCATGCCATCGTTCGACGCATTCATGAACGGCAGCACGCCCAGGCCCGTGTAGAACCAGGCCTGGCCTTTCAGGTAGCCGAGCAGGGCGAGGAAGGCCAGCGAGATCGCGAACATCGTCGCCACGCGCTTGACGATGTGGCGCAGCTTGAAGTGGCCCAGTTCGTGCGCCAGCACCGCTTCGATTTCCTGCGGCTCCAGGCGCGACAGCAGCGTGTCGAAGAACACGATGCGCTTGGCCCGGCCAAAGCCCGAGAAATACGCGTTGCCGTGGGCGCTGCGCTTGCTGCCGTCCATGACGAACAGGCCGCGCGACGCAAAGCCCACGCGCGTCATCAAGCCATCGATGCGCTCCTTGAGGCTGACATCGGCCAGTGGCGTGAATTTGTTGAACAGCGGCGCGATCACGGTCGGGTAGAACGCGATCATCAGGAGCTGGAAGCCGCTCCAGACGAACCACGTGTACAACCACCACAGCTGGCCACTGGCTTCCATCAGCTTGAGCACGACCCACAGCAGCGGCAGGCCGATCAGCGCGCCCACGAACGTGCTCTTGATCAGGTCGCCCCACCACAGGCCTGGCGTCATCTTGTTGAAGCCGAAGCGCTGCTCGAGGACAAACTGACGATACCAGTCGAGCGGCAGGTCGAGCACACTGGCGATCACGGCAAACGCAACGACCAGCACCAGCTGGTGCATCAGGCCGGGGCCGGTGAATGGCAGGATTGCCAGCGACAGCAGTTGCAGGCCGCCCATCAGCGTGAAACCGATCAGGACAATGGCGCCCCACAGCGTGCCGATCAGGCCGAGCCGGGTCTTGGCGACAGTGTAGTCGGCCGCTTTCTGGTGCGCCGCGAGCGGCACTTTCGGCGCAAACTCGGCCGGCACGCTGGCGCGATGGCGCGCGATATGCCGGATATGGCGCGCGGCCAGCCAGGTGCGCAGCGACAAGGTGAGCAGCAGGAAAACGACGAACAAAACCGAAAACGCGAATGAAGACATTCTGTGCCTGTGAGAAAATGCAGGATTGATTAGGCAAAGAGAGAATTATGTCACAAGCGACACCTTCCGCAGTGCCGGGCACGCCCCAGCGGCCCAATGAATTCAACCTCGTCTGGCTCGACATGGAAATGACGGGCCTCGACCCGGACAACGACCGCATCATCGAGGTCGCCGTCGTCGTCACCGATCCCGACCTGAACATCATCGCCGAAGGCCCGGTGTTCGCAATCCACCAGTCGGATGAAACGCTGGACAAGATGGACAACTGGAACAAGGGCACCCACGGCAAGTCGGGCCTGATCGACCGCGTGAAGGCATCGACCGTGACCGAAGCCCAGGCCGAAGTCGAACTGATCGAATTTCTCAAGCAGTACGTGCCGAAGAACAAGTCGCCGATGTGCGGCAATTCGATCTGCCAGGACCGCCGCTTCATGGCGCGCGGCATGCCGAAGCTCGAAGCGTTCTTCCACTACCGCAACCTCGACGTGTCGACGCTGAAGGAACTGTGCCGCCGCTGGAAGCCCGAGCTGGCATCCGGCTTCAAGAAGCACCAGAAGCACACGGCGCTGGCCGACATCGTCGAGTCGATCGAAGAGCTGCGCTACTACCGTGAGCACTTCATCAAGTTGTGATGCGTAAGCTGTAATGCGCAAGCTGTGATGCCTTAACGGTCATGCGCGAGTTGTAAAGTTGCGCAAGGGCCACTGTCAAACCGGAAAAAGCTGCAATCCGGCAAGCAAGTTATGCGACAATCCCGGGCATGGACTCGCTCTCCGCTACCGCTTTTTCGGGTGACAGTGTGATGGCTGCGCAGATGCGCAGCCACGACTGGCGCCAGTGCCCGCTCGGCGCACCCGACACCTGGCCGCCGTCCCTCCGGACGGCGGTCGACATGATGCTGCATTCCGCGTTCCCGATGTCTGTTGCATGGGGGCCACAGCACATCATCCTGTACAACGACGCGTATATCCCGATCCTGGGCGAACGCCATGCCGGCGCGCTCGGCCAGCCATTCGCGGTGCTGTGGCCCGAGGTCTGGCCCGAGCTGCAGCCGCAGGTCGACCACGTCATGGCCGGCAAACCGGTCTTTTTCGAAGATTACCCGCTGTGCCTGCTGCGTAACGGCTATCCCGAGCGCACTTGGTTCACTTTCTCGTACGCCCCGTTGCATGCCGATGGCGGCAGTGTCGGCGGCCTGTTCTGCACCGCGATGGAAACCACGGCCCGCATGCTGGGCGAGCGCCGCGCCGCGTTCCGCCTGATGCTGTCCGACGCGCTGGCCGTGCTGGCCGATCCGGGTGACGTGATTGCCACCGCCAGTGCGCTGCTGGGTGCAGAATTAAGTGCAGATTGGGCCACGACGCGCGCGCGGTATGCCGAGATCGATCCGCTCAGCGGAACCTTGGCCGCACCGTGCCTGTCGGCGCTGACGGACAGCGCGCCGCGGGCGCAGCCGGACCGCTTCGGCCCGGCAATGATGGCCGCGCTGCAGCAGGGCGCTGTGGTGAGCATCCACGACGCCGTCAACGATCCGCGCGCGCTGCAGTCGCCGGGCGGCGAGCGCGTGGGCGCCATGCTGGTGGTGCCGTTGATGGCGGCCGGGCGCCTGGCTGCGTGCCTGTGTGTCGATGCGCCGGCGCCGCGCGCGTGGACCGAACACGATATCCGGCTGGCGCGTGACGTGGCCGAGCGCACCTGGGCCGCGGCGGGCACGGCGCGTGCGCATGCGATGCTGCGCGAGGAGCGCGACCGGGGCCGCGAGATCTTCGCCAATATCTCCGAAGGCTTCGCGCTGTTCGACCGCAACTGGGTGATACAGCACATGAACACCGAAGGCTTGCGCATCTGCGCCGTCACGAGCGACGAGGTCATCGGCCGCAATCACTGGGCCGTGTTCCCGGCCATGCGCGAGTGCGAGGCCGGGCGCATGTACCAGCGCGTGATGGCCAGCCGCAAGGCGGGCAGCGCCGAACAGTGCCGCGAGTTTCCCGATGGCCGCCGCGTCTGGATCGATCTGCGCGCCTATCCGACCCAGGACGGCGGCATCGCGACGTTCTTCCGCGACATCACCGACCGCAAGCTGGTTGAAGAAAAGCTGGTGGAGGCCGACCGCCGCAAGGATGAATTCCTGGCGATGCTCGCGCACGAATTGCGCAATCCGCTCGCGCCGATCAGCGCCGCGGCGGAGCTACTCCGGCTCGGCAACGTCGATGCGCGCCGGGTGCACCAGAGCAGCACCATCATCAGCCGCCAGGTGCGCCACATGACGCGGCTGGTGGACGATCTGCTCGACGTCTCGCGCGTGACGCGTGGCCTGATCACGCTGGGCCAGGCGCGCGTGGCGGCGCGCACCGTCATCGAAGAAGCGATCGAGCAGGTGCGCCCGACTATCGATACGCGCGCGCAGACGCTCACCGTGCGTCTGCCGTCGGCCGGCGTGGCGGTGCTCGGTGACAAGGCGCGCCTGGTGCAGGTGGTGGCCAACGTGCTGGCCAATGCGGCCAAGTACACGCCGGCCGGGCGCAGCATCGACCTGCGCGCCGACCTGCACGGCAACCGGCTGGTGCTGAGCGTGCGCGACGAAGGCATCGGCATGGACGTCGAACTGACCGGGCGCGTGTTCGACCTGTTTACGCAGGCCGAGCGCTCATCCGATCGCGCCCAGGGCGGGCTGGGGCTCGGGCTGGCGCTGGTCAAGCACCTGGTCGAGCTGCACGGGGGCACGGTGGGTTGTTCCAGTCCGGGCCTGGGTAAGGGCAGCACGTTCGTCATCACGCTGCCGCTGCTGCCCGAAGAAGCGCCGGACCTGCCCGAGCCGGTCGTCGCAGCGCCGGCCGGCGTCGCGCGCCTGAAAGTGCTGGTGGTCGATGACAACACGGATGCGGCCGAGATGCTTGGTTTGTTGCTGGCGGCGCAGGGACATGACGTGGCGATCGAGCACGGGGCGCTGGGGGCGCTGGCGCGGGCGCGCAGCATGCGGCCCGATGTCTGCCTGCTCGATATCGGCCTGCCTGAAATCGATGGGCATGAACTGGCGCGGCGCTTGCAGCAGGATCCCGGGATGGCCGATTCGGTGCTGGTGGCGGTGACGGGTTACGGGCAGCCGCAGGACCGCGATGCGGCGCTGGCGGCAGGATTTGCGCACCACCTGGTCAAGCCGCTCGATGTGGAAGTATTGCTGGAGGTGCTGGCTGGCGTGCCGGGCAGGGTGCCCGGGCAGCAGGTTCACGAAAACGTACGGGAACAGGTCGGGCAGGATTGACGGCCAGGCCGTCAATCCTGCGGCTTATTATTCAGCGCCGCAGCACTTCTTGAATTTCTTGCCGCTGCCGCAGGTGCAGTCGTCGTTGCGGCCGACTTTCGGCTCATCGCGCACGATGGTTTCCACGGCCGGCTTGCGCAGTGGCAGCCAGTGGCGGTAGATCGCTGGCACGTTGGCCTCGATCTGCAGCGCCAGTGCGTGCACCTTGACCGGATCGTCGACCTCGGCCAGTTCGGCTTCTTCGATTTCGTCCGCGCCCAGCAGGTAGATCGGGCGGATCAGTTCAGCGACGTCGCTGTCCCAGATCGCATCCCACGAGCCGGCGCGCAGTTCGACGCCTTCCCAGAAACCCCAGCACCAGGCTTCCGGATCGATCAGCACCTTGCCGTCGACATCGTGCTCGCAGAACAGCGGCTCGAAATCCTTTGGCGCAACCTCGAACGTGATCAAGACTTCGTTCATGAAGCGCATGATCAGGTTGACGATGCGCTCTTCGTCGCGCTTGTTTTTCCATTTCGGCGCCGCGGCCTCGTCTTCGCCCCAGACCATTGGCAGCCATTCGGCCGGCATGATCGATTCCGGACCGATCGCGATGGCGGTCAGGTAGCCGTGCAGGGTGTCCATCGTCATCGCGTCGTCGGAACAACGGTCGGAGAGCAGGAACTGGTCGAGTTCGTCGAATTCTTTTTCGGAGAGGGGCTGTTCGAGGTGCATGGGGTAGGTGGTCTGTGGCGCGAGCGCGCCTGTTGCGTCAAAGGCGCCAGTGTAACGCCTGCGCCGTCGCCGGGCACGAAAAACCTGCCGGCGAGGCGCTGCTTGCAACGTTTACTTCAGTGTCGAACGGTAGTACAGCAAGATTAACGCTTGGCGTTGAAGGCCTTGGTCAGCTCGTCCGCTGCGAACTGCTGGGCTTCCTTGGCCTTCGGCACCACGGCGTCCATGCCGAAGAACTCGTGGGTCACGCCGGTGAAGTGGCGGTAGTTGACGGTCACGCCTTCCTTCTTGAGGCGGTCGGCGTAAGCCTTACCCTCGGTCATGAGCGGATCGATTTCCGCGGTGATCACGGTTGCGGCTGGCAGGCCCTTGAGCGAGGCGGCCTTCATCGGCAGAGCGTACGGGCTCTTTGGATCGGCGCCATAGTGCTTGAAGAACCACGTCATCATCGCCTTGTTCAGTGGCTTGGCGTTGGCGTTCTTCTTGTACGACTCGTTGTTCATGTCGTCGTTGACCACTGGGTAGACCAGCAGCTGGTGCACCGGCATCTGGATTTTCTTTTCCATTGCCATCATCGACACCACGGTTGCCAGGTTGCCGCCGGCCGATTCGCCCGCCACTGCGACGCGCATCGGATCGCCATTGATGCTCTTGGCATTGGCCAGTGCCCACTGGTAAGCCGCGAATGCGTCTTCGGTCTGGGTCGGGAACTTGTGCTCCGGTGCACGGCGATAGTCGGCCGAGATCACGATCGCCTTGGCCTTCTTGGCCAGGCCACGCACCGATGCTTCATACACCTTGGTGTCGGCAATCACGAAGCCGCCGCCGTGGAAGTACACGACGACCGGGAACGGACCCGCGCCTTCAGGCGTGAAGATGTGGATCGGGAAGCTACCGCCCTTGCCCTGGATCGATTGCGTCTTCATCGTGACGCCTGGTTCCGGTGCGGTGCTCTTGCCGGCGTCGGTCAGCACTTTCTTGACAGCGTCGCTCGGGGTTGGCTGCTTGCGCGCTTCTTCCGGGCTCAGGGTTTCGATCGGCTTTGGCTTCAGGGCCGCCATCGCGTCCAGCACTTTCTGCATGTTCGGCTCGGCCTTTGGCGGCTGGGCAGCAGTTTGTGCGATGGCGGTGCCGGCCAGCAGGCCAGCGGCGAGAGCGATGACGGTCAAAGTCAGTTTTTTCATGGTCAGTCCTATGCGGTTATTTGTCCGCTGCAGGATGCGCGGGTACATACATGACATGAGACCTTGTTAGATTGTCACACTCTGTGCGAGAACGAACACAGCAGTAGTGAAATGTTCGCAATCACCACGCGACCGTGCGCCGCCGTACAATGGGGCATGGATAACCTCAACCCTGCCACCGCCGACGCCACGCCTGACCACCCGTACGCGCGCCTCGATCCCGCGACTGTGCTCGATGCGCTCGACAGCGTCGGCTTGCATGGTGACGGGCGCCTGCTGGCGCTCAACAGCTACGAGAACCGCGTCTACCGCGTGGGTCGTGAAGAGGGCGAGCCGGTGGTGGTCAAGTTTTACCGGCCAGAACGCTGGAGCGATGAGGCCATCCTGGAAGAACACGGTTTCGTTGCCGAGCTGGTGGCGCAGGAACTCCCCGTGGTGCCGGCCATCGAGATCGACGGGCGCACGCTGCACACGTTCGACGGTTTCCGTTTTGCGGTGTTCGAGAGCCGCGGCGGGCGCGCGCCCGAGCTGGGCGACCCCGCCGTACTGGAATGGATTGGCCGTTTCATCGGTCGCATCCATGCACAGGGCGCCGTCAAGCCCTTCCTGCTGCGCCCGGCGCTCGACCCGGTCACGTTCGGTCGCGAACCGTTCGACTGGCTGCGCAGCCACGACTTCGTGCCACCCGAACTGATGCCGGCCTGGTCGAGCGTGATGGAACAGGCGCTTGAAGGCGTGGCACGCTGCTACGAGCGCGCCGGTGAATTGCCGCTCGTGCGCCTGCATGGCGATTGCCACGGCGGCAACGTGCTGTGGACGCCCGACGGGCCGCACTTCGTCGACTTCGACGACAGCCGCATGGGCCCGGCGGTGCAGGATCTGTGGATGCTGCTGTCCGGTGAGCGGCAGGAGATGGTGGGCCAGATGGCCGACGTGCTGGCCGGTTACGAGGATTTCTGCGATTTCCACCCGCGCCAGCTGTATCTGGTCGAAGCCTTGCGCACGCTGCGCCTGATCCATTACTCGGCGTGGCTGGCAATGCGCTGGACCGATCCGGCATTTCCGGCTGCTTTCCCCTGGTTCAATACCCAGCGTTACTGGCAGGACCGCATCCTCGAACTGCGTGAGCAGGTCGCGTTGATGGATGAGCCGCCGCTGTGGCAGATGTAAGAATGCAGAGGGGTGTGGCGAAACGCCAAGCTGATGCACAATTGCCACCCAGTTCGGCATAGCACGAGAACCGGATTTGCCGGATAATCAACCCGACTGCCGCCACAGAGACTCCGCATGGAACCGAACCCAGCCCAACAAGACGACACCGACTTCACGATCGACCTGTCGCCGGCCGCCGGCGCGCTGGCGCCGACCGATGCGGTGCCAGTGCCAGTACCGACGCCGGCCGCTGCTGCGTTCGCGCAGCCGGTGGTGCGGGTCACGCCGGTGCTGCCCGCTGCGGTAGAACCTGCTGAATTTGCCGGTCCGGGTCGCAAACCACTCGAAATGCGCGAAATCCAGGAAGCGATCGCCCGTGTCGAAGCTGAGGCGAAAGCGAATATGGCGGCCGAGAGCCGCCACCACGCCGAGGCACGTGCCCGCTCGCTGGCCGACGAGCGCGCGTCCATCGACGCCGCTGCCGCTGCGGCGGCGCAAGCCAATTCCCAGGCCTCCGAAGATGCCATCGCCGCCAACCGCGAACGCCTCGACTCGCTGCGCGCCGCCGCGCAGGCCTCCAGCGAACGCCTGGACGCGATCCGTCAAGAAACTGCCGAGCTGCGCGCGCGCGTAAAAAGCGATACCGAAGTGCGGGTCGCCACCGAAGCGCGTGCCCGCCTCGAAGAAGAGGCGCGCCGCCGCGCCACGGCCCAGATCGAAGCCGAGGCCGAACTGGCTGCCAAAGCCGCCCGCGCGGCCGACGAACTGGTCGTACACACCGAGCAGGCGCGCCTGCAGGCGGTCGAGCGCATGGCTGCCGTCGAGGCGGCGCGCGAAGAAGTGCAGCACAACGCCAGCGCTGACGCCCGTATCGCCATCCTGGCGCGCGAGCGCGAGCGGGCCGAACGCTCCGCGCGCCAGACCGCCGAAAAGCTGGCCGACGCTGAAGCCGAAGCCCTTGAACTGACCCAGCAGCGCGAGCGCGCCGATCAGATCGCACTGACGTCGGCCTTTGCCCGCGCGGCGGCCGAAGCGCGCGCACTCGAAGAAGCGCGCGCCTACGCCCACATCGAGCAGGAGCGCGAGGCGATTGCGCTGGCCCAGGCCGAATCCGAACGCGTGGCTGGCCAGTCGCTGCGCATGCGCCTGCAGACCGAAAAAGACATCCGCGACGCCGCCGTGCACCGCGAACGGCAAGAACAGATGGCAGCCTCGAGCGCTGCCGCGCGGCGCGACGCCGAAACGCGCATCCTGGCCGCGACCGAAGCGCGCATCGAGGCCGACCGCAAGCTGCGTCTGGTGGCCGAGGACCGCGCCCGCGCCGAAGAAGAAGCGGGCGAGCAGGTGCAGGCGCGGCTGGAAGCCGAAGCCCAGGCCGCGCTTGACGCGCGCGCGCGCATGGCGGCCGATGAAGCGGCTACGGTCGCGGCGCAGCGCGAGGCCGAGGAACACCGGCGCGAACGCGCGCTGGCCGACGAGCGGGCCGCACTGGCGCAGGCGGCAGCCGACGCGCAGGCAGCAGTGAACGATGACGACGCGGCGGCGCTGGCGCTCGAAGCGTCGCAGGTGCAGTTGCAGCAAGAGGCGGCGCAGCTGGCGGCGCAGCGCCGTGAACAGGCTGAACACCTGGTGCAGGCCGAGCAGGAACGTAAAGCGGCCGAGGCACAGGCCCTGGCAGCGCTTGAACAGAAAATCGCGGCCGAGCATGAGCTGACGCTGGCGGCGCAGGCGCGCAGCGAGGCCGAAGCGGCCGCAGCCGCAGCCCTGCAGGCGAAGGTCGAGGCCGAGCGGCGCATCGAGGAAGCGCAGCGCGCCGCCTGGGAAGCGCAGCAGGCGCAGGCCGATGCAGCCATCGAAGAAGCATCGCAGGCCGAGGCGGCAGCCGCCGCCCAGCAAGCGCACGCGCGCCGCGCCGCCGAGCTGGCGCAAGCCCAGGCCGAACGGGCCGAGCTCGAGCAGCAGCAGGTGGCATTGACCGAAGCAGCCATCGCCGCCGAGCGCGACGCAACCCGCGCCGCGCGCGAGGCACTCGTGCTGGTCGAGCGCAAGCTGGCCGCGCAGCGCGAGCAGGCTGCCGCCGACACCCGCGCCAACGAAGCGCAGGCAGCGCGACTGGCATCCGAACAGGCTGCGGCGCAGGCGGCCGTGTCGCGCGCCGACGCCGAGCAGGCGCAGGCCGAACTGGCACGCCAGCGCGAACTTGCCGAGCTGGCGGCAGTGCAGGCCGCGCTCGAAAAACGCGAAGCGCAGCGGGCGTTGCTCGAACATGCGCAAGAGCACGCCGAAATGCAGCGCAAGGCGGCGCACGCGACGCAGCAGATGGCCGACGCGCGCAAGCAACTGGTGAATCTGGAAAGCCGGCGTCAGGACGACGATGCGGTCGAGCTGGCGGCGACGCAGCGGGCGATTGGCGAGCGCAAGGTTGAAGCAGGGCAGCGCTCGGTCTCGGCGGACCTGACGCGCGAAGTGCTGGGCCGGTTCAAGCAGTCGCAGGCGCGGGCCGGCGATACATCGGCGGCGCAGGCGGCCGCCAGGCTGGCAGAAGTGATTGCGACCCAGCGCGAGCTGGATGGACACCGCAAGGGCGATCCGGACTGATCGGGGAGGGCATGTAAATGCTCCGATGCTCTACGCACGTCGTTCCCGCGAAGGCGGGAACCCAAGTTCGCCGCGTAGCGGCAGCGTTTGACGTCACAGGTATGGCATGCAGCCTTGGGTTCCCGCCTGCGCGGGAACGACGGTGGTGTGCTTACTGGGCCGGCGCCTGTTCAGGCAAACCCGGCGCCTGGCTTGGCGACAGCGGATTGTCCGGGCCGCCGGCCACTTTCGACACGAAATACTCGGTCTCGCCAAAGCAGGTGGTCGGCACACCCTTGTGCTGGTCATACGTCAGCTGCACGCGCTTGCCCATGCTGGCCAGGAGGGCCGGCACCACGGTTTCGTCGCGCACCGTAAATACAAAGCGCTCGGGAATCGCGCCCGGCATGCTCGACAGCAGAATCTCGCCTTCCCACGTTTTGCACAGCCAGCCACGCTTGGAGAATTTCTGCAGGTAACCAGCCCGTTCGCCTTCCGAATACGACCATGTCAGCGTGAACCAGGTATAGCCTGCAGCCAGGACAGCGACGATGGCGATGAGGATGAGCAGGATGGCGGAAGTGCGCTTGGGCATGGTGGTCGGCATGGTTGGGTGGCTGGTCGATCAAGAAAGTGGACGGAGTTGGCAAACGGGCAGCGCAAACGCGGTGCGCGCCCATTCTGCCATGCCTTGCCTTAATCGCAAACCGGGATTGCTGACAACGAAGGATTCAGCCCGTCTGGCTGGCGCCTAGGGCGTCTTCTGCGGCCAGCCGCCGGCGATGCCGTATGGACGACCATAGCGAGACGAGAATGAACGCCAGCCCGGACAGCCCCGTGAACCATTCGGGAATGTGATAGTGGACGCTGGCGAACATGATCAGCGCCAGGATGCCGATGGCGTAGTGCGCGCCGTGTTCGAGATACACGAATTCCTGCAGCGTGCCCTTGTAGACCAGAAACACGGTCATCGAGCGCACGAACATGGCGCCGATGGCCAGCCCCAGCATGATGATGACGACATCGTTGGTGATGGCAAACGCGCCGATCACGCCGTCGAAGCTGAACGACGCATCGAGCACCTCGAGGTACAAAAAGCCCCCGATGCTGCCCTGCGAGATCATGGCGCCCACCGATGGGTCGTGTTCCTTGGCTTCGAGCAGGTTGCTGAGCCATTTCACCGCTATATAGATGAGCACGCCGGTGACGCCGGCGATCAGCACCGCCAGCTTGCGCGCCTCAGGCATCAGGCGCATGGCGCCGACCACGCACAGCAGCGTGAGCAGCACGGCCAGGCCTTCGGTGCCGTACTTGCCGACCTTCGCTTCGAACCAGTCGAACCAGTGCAGCTCTTTTTCTTCATCGAACAAAAAGTTCAGGAACACCAGCATCAGGAAGGCGCCGCCGAAAGCGGCAACCTCGGCGTGATGCGCGGTCAGGTTGCGCGAATACTCGTCGGGATTGTCGAGCGCCATGTGCCAGACGTCCGGCAACCCCAGCCCGGTTGCGGCTGCCACGATCACGAGCGGAAACAGCAGGCGCATCCCGAATACCGCCACCAGAATGCCGACGGTGAGAAACAACTTGCGCCAGAATTCGTTCCAGTGCTTGAGCACCGATGCGTTGACGACCGCATTGTCGAAAGAAAGCGACACTTCGAGCACGCCGAGAATCGCGGTAATCCACAAGGCTTGCAGCAGCCCCGGCCAGCCCCGGTGCGCGTAGCCCCACCAGCCGGCGAGCACCATGAGCACTGCCGTTACGACGAACGACCACCGGAAATGCCGCATATGCGCCTCTTGTGTGCAGGTATCTGTTGGGACAATATTACCGTGTCCCTGCCAAAATGGGCTGTACCGAAAGTCGCCCGCCGAGCCTTGCTTCTGAGATAATTCTGCCCAGCATTTTTCACTCTAAGACATCATGGAAATCATTTATCTCATCACACCGGTACTGACCTGGATGGTAGTCGGCCCGATCAAGTTCCTCATATCCAGTGTGCGCTACCGGCGCTGGGCCTTCGATCTGGTCGGCAATGGCGGCTTTCCCAGCAACCACAGCGCCGTCGTTTCCAGCATGGCCACGCTGATCGCACTGCGCGAAGGCATGGGCCATCCGGCGTTTGGCGTGGCCGTCACGCTCGCCTTCATCGTCATGATCGACGCCAACAGCCTGCGCCAGCACGTCGGTCGCCACGCCGTCACACTGAATCGCCTGCATGACGGCAAGGAAGACTATGTGATCCTGCGCGAGCGCATGGGGCACACCCGGTTCGAGATCGCCGGCGGCATCCTGACCGGCATCGGCATGGGCTTTCTGATCTACACCGTGCTGGGCGGTTTTTAATGTATGTACGGGATGCGTGCGTCGTGCATCCCGCTGCGCATCCCGCCAGACCGCCGGGCGTCCGTCGTTGTCCGTTGTTGTTCGTTGGTTGTCCGTTTTTTACGGCATTTCATCCCGGACGGAATGCAGCTCATCGCCAGATTCCGCACTTCATCCATCCATTTCCGCACTACACAGGTTCGTCAATTGACGCTGCTGGAGACCTCCTGAATACTGCGCGCTGGATGTATCTGAACTTATTTTTATAAAAACACCGAGTCCATTTCCGGAGAACCACCATGCTGCGCAAAACACTCCTCGTTCTAGCCATCGCATCAAGCTTAGTCGCTTGCGGCAAAGATTCCAAAGCCCCCGAGGGCAAGGACAACAAGCCGACCCAGCTGACCGTGGCGCAGGAGGATGTCTTGACGATCCAGAGCGCGTCGGTGTCGTCGGGCCCCGTGATTACCGGCTCGATCGAGCCCGAGCGCCGCGCCGACCTGCGCGCCGAAGTCTCGGCCATCGTGCTGCAGGTGCTCAAGGAAAACGGTGAACCGGTCAAGCGCGGCGACGTGCTGGTGCGCCTCGACGAGACCTCGATCCGCGACACCCTGATGTCGGCCGAAGACATGCAGCGCGCCGCCTCGCTGGCCGTCGACCAGGCCAACCGCCAGCTCGAACGCCTGAAAACCCTGACGGCGTCGGGCATGACGTCGGCCAAGGCGCTGGACGACGCCGAAATGGCGCGCAACAACGCCATGAGTGAACTGTCGAGCTCGCGCAGCCGCGTGGCCACCGCGCGCCAGCAACTGGCCCGCACCACCGTGCGTGCGCCGTTCGACGGCATCGTTTCCGAGCGCAAGGTCTCCAATGGCGACACCGCCACCATCGGCAAGGAACTCGTCAAGGTCATCGACCCGACCAGCATGCGTTTTGAAGGCGCGGTCTCGGCCGACTCGGTCAGCACCGTCAAGATCGGCCAGAAGGTCAACTTCCGCGTCAACGGTTACGCGGACCAGACGTTTGCCGGCGTCGTCAGACGCATCGATCCCGCCGCCAATCCGGTGACGCGCCAGGTCGAGGTGCTGGTGGGCTTTGTCGACAATGCGCAGCCGCGCGTGGCCGGCCTGTACGCCGAAGGACGGGTCGATGCCGCGGCGAGCGACGCGCTGATGCTGCCCGAGAGCGCGCTGGTGCGCGTGGGCGACGCCAGCCATACCTGGCGCATCAGGGACAAGACGCTGTCGAAGGTCAAGCTGGTGGTTGGCGCGCGCGATGCCCGCACCGGCAATGTCGAGATCAAGCAGGGCCTCGCGGCCGGCGACGTGGTGCTGCGTGCACCGACGTCGAACCTGAAGGACGGCCAGAAGGTCGACATGCCGAACGCCCGGGTAGCCAGCGCGAATGGCGCTGGTGCAGGTGCTGGCGCAGTCCAGGGCAAGTAAATCCAGGAACACCAAAGGAAAACCCACCATGTTCCTGTCCAATTTTAGTGTCAAGAAACCGGTCGCGACGATTGTCATCATCGTCGCGATGATGGCCATCGGCCTGCTGGCCCTGTCCAAGCTGAAGGTCAACCAGGAGCCAGACGTCGAGATTCCGATCATCGTGGTCGACATTCCCTATCCGGGCGCTTCGCCCGAGACTGCCGAGCGCGAGATCACCAACCGCCTCGAAAAGCAGATGCAGGCGATCCAGGGCGTCAAGGACGTCAACTCCAACTCCTACGAAGGCGGCGCCTCGATCTGGATGGAATTCGACTTCGACCGCGACCTGATCGAAGCATCGGACGACGTGCGCAACGCGATTGCCGCGGTGCGCTACAAGCTGCCGATCGAGATGCGCGAGCCGGTACTGCGCCGGATCGATCCGTCGGCCCAGCCGATCATGTCACTGGCGCTGTCGTCGAGCACCCAGAGCCACGCCGAAATCTCGCGCTACGCCGAAGACGTGCTGGCCGACGAATTCCGCGGCATCGATGGTGTCTCGACCGTGGTCGTCAACGGCGCGCTGCGGCGCGAGCTGTCGGTGCTGCTGCGCGCCGAGAAGCTAAGTGAATTCAATGTCTCGGCGTCCGATGTCACCAATGCGCTGCGTAACGGCAATACCAATGCGCCGGTGGGCAAGCTGCGCAGCGAACTCGACGAAAAAGGCATCCGCCTGGTCGGGCGCATCGAGCGGCCGGAAGACTTTTCGCAGATCGTCGTCAAGCGCAATGGCGACCAGATCGTGCGCCTGAACCAGGTGGCCGAGATCCGCGATGGCTTTGCCGACGTGAATACGCTGTCGGTGCGCAGCGGCAAGCCGAATGTGGGCCTGCAGATCTCGCGTTCACGCGACGCGTCGACTGTGTCGCTGGCCAAGCGCGTGCACGAAGTGGTGGCGGCGCAGAGCAAGCTGCTGCCGGCCGGCACCGAACTCGAAGTCGTGCGCGACGGTGGCAAGGATGCGCAGTCAAGCCTGAACAATGTCATCGAAGCGCTGGTGCTGGGCGCCGTGCTGACCGTGTTCGTCGTCTACGCGTTTCTCAATTCGTGGCGCTCGACGCTGATCACCGCGCTGGCCCTGCCGACGTCGGTGCTGGCCGCGTTTATCGCGGTCTGGCTGTGCGGCTTCACGCTGAACTTCATGACGCTGCTGGGCCTGTCGCTGGCCATTGGCGTGCTGATCGACGATGCGATCGTGGTGCGTGAAAACATCGTGCGCCATATGGAGATGGGGTCCGACCGCCGCACGGCGGCCCTCGAAGGCACCGCCGAAATCGGCATGGCCGTGGCCGCGACCACGTTCTCAATCATGGCCGTGTTCGTGCCGGTGGCCTTCATGCCGGGCGTGTCCGGCGAGTGGTTCCGCCCGTTCGCACTGACCGTGACCTGCTCGGTGATCGTCTCGCTGTTCATCTCGTTCACGCTCGACCCGATGATGTCGGCCTTCTGGGGCGATCCGCCGGATCACCACAGCCGGCCAAAGACCGGCATCGGCGCCGTGCTCGACCGTTTCAATCACTGGTTCGACCACCAGGCCGACCGCTACGGCCGCGTGATCGCCTGGGCGCTGCATCACCGCCGCGCGATGGCGTGCCTGGCAGTTCTCAGCCTGATCGGCGCGCTGGCCATGCACCATTTCTTTGGCGGGTCGAGCTTCCTGCCCAAGCAGGACTCGGGCAACCTGCAGATCGAGGTGCGTACGCCAGCCTCGTCGTCGATCGAGTATGCGCGCCGCAAGCTCGAAGCGGCAGCCGTACTGGCCCGTACCCTGCCTGAAACGAAAGACACCAACAGCAACGTCAAGACCAGCGGCGGCACGATCTACGTCGACATCGGCAAGCGCAGCGAACGCAAGCGCACCGCGTCCGAAGTCGCCGTCGAGCTGCGCGCCAAGATTGCCAGCCTGGTGGGCGCCGAATACACGGTCATCGATGACCTGTCCGGCGGCGGCAAACCGGTGCAGGTGGAATTCACCGGTCCCGATTCGCGCAAACTCATGGAGCTGACCACCGCCTACATGGAAAAGCTGCGTGAAGTGCCGGGTGCGGTCGACGTCGCGCTGTCCGAGCAGGATCCGAAGAACGAGCTGCAGATCGTGCTCGACCGGGGTCTTGCCAATGCCCTGGGCATTTCGGTGGGCGATGCGGCGCAGTCGCTGCGGGTGGCGTTTGCCGGCATCGAAGTGGGTGACTGGGTCGATCCGACGAGCGAAACCCGCGACGTCGCCGTGCGCCTGCATCCGGACGACCGCGTCAATACCGACAGCATCGAGCGTCTGCCGATTCCGGTCACCGGCACCGGCATGATGGTGCCGCTCGAGCAGATTGCCTCGATCACGATGGGCAAGGGCCCGTCGGCGATCCGCCACAAGAACGGCGAGCGCATGATCACCGTGTCGGCCAATGCCCAGGGCCGTTCGGCGGGCGAAGTCACGACCGACGCCATGAAGCTGGCGCGCACCTTCGACTTCCCGCCGGGTTATGGCCTGGCGCTGGGCGGCTCGGGCGAAGACCAGCAGGAGCTGTTCACCCAGATGCTCATTGCGCTGTTCTCAGGTATCGCGCTGATGTACCTGATCCTGGTGATGCAGTTCGGTTCGTTCACGGCACCGATCGGCGTGATGCTGTCGCTGCCGCTGTCACTGATCGGCGTCGTGCTGGCCCTGATCATGACCGGCAACACGCTCAACCTGATGAGCATGATCGGCATCCTGATGCTGATGGGACTGGTGGCCAAGAACGCGATCCTGCTGCTCGACGCGGCCCGGGCGCTCGAGGACGAAGGCATGGACCGCGAAGAAGCGCTGATGGCGGCCGGGCGCAAGCGCCTGCGGCCGATCCTGATGACCACCTTCGCGCTGATCGCCGGCATGCTGCCGGTGGCGCTGGCCCTGGGCGACTCGGGCGAGTTCTACCAGCCACTGGCCATTGCAATCATCGGCGGCACGATCACGTCGACCATCCTGACGCTGCTGGTGGTGCCAACCTTCTATGACAGCATCGAGATCGCCCGCGACCGCATGGTGGCCAAGTATGGCCGCCGCGCCGAGCACCGCAATGCGCTGGTGGCGTTCCTGATGACGTTTGTCGAAGCCATCCTGGCGCTGACGCTGGTACGCCTGGTGTATCGGGTGATCATGCGCCTCGTGCAGATGGTGACGGGCCGCGGCCGTACCAAGGTCGCGCCGGTCTGATTCGCCAGGGCAGGGCGCTGCGCGCGCCTTGCCGGATTTACCGGACACGGCCAGTCTCGACTGGCCGTGTTTTTTTATGCGTGACTAATGGTTGCTTTACCGGGGTTGTAAAATAGCACCTCGGCAACCGACGGACGACGGCTTATGGTCTAATAGCGGCTGTTTTGCCATGCACCTTGCCATTAGGCAGCATGTGCAACGGTGGCGTGCCTTCGCATGACGCCACGCCGCATCTCTATTTTCCTCCGTAAGGTCCAGCCCCATGCCCGCAGCCCAGCCCATTGCCCTGTTCGTGAACGACGACATGAACTGGCTCGCCGGTGGGGGTGAAATGGGCGAACTGATCCGCAGCATGGACTGGTCGGCCACGCCGCTCGGACCGCTGTCTGGCTGGCCGCAAAGCCTGCGCACATCGGTCAGCCTGTGCCTGTCGTCGACGTTCCCGATCCTGGTCTGCTGGGGCCCGGACGACATCCAGATCTACAACGACGCCTATCGCCCGATCTGCGGCGACCTGCATCCTGCCGCCATGGGCGCGCCATTCAAGGTGGTCTGGGCCACGGCCCTGCCGGTCGTGGGCGAGGCCTTCGAACTCGCGCACCAGGGCTCGGGTGCGTACATCCGCGACCAGCAGATGTTCCTTGATCGCAGTGGCTACCTTGAAGAAGCCAATATGACGTTCTCGTTCTCGCCGATCCGCGACGAGTCGGGCGCGATCGGCGGGATCTTCCACCCAATTACCGAAACCACGGTCCAGGTGCTCAGCGCGCGCCGCAGCAAGGGTTTGCGTGACCTGACCGCCAGCCTGGCAGGCGTGCGCTCGATCGGTGACATCGGTACGCAGCTGGCAAGCCACTGCGCGCACATGACGGCAGACGTGCCGTTCGTGCTGTTCTACCAGATCGATGCCGGGACCGGCACGCTGGCGTTGCGTGGCAGCGCGGGCCTGGCGGCGGGCAGTGCACTGGCCCCGGTGGCAACCGCGTTGGATGACAGCATCTGGCCGTTTGCCCGCAGCAGCAGCTCGCATACGGTCGAACAGGCCGACGACGTTGCCGCGCGCCTCGGGGAGGTCGCTTGCGGGCCCTACGATGACGCGCCGCGCTCGGCGCTGGTGCTGCCACTGACCTTGCCAGGGCAGCAGGAGCTGTTCGGCTTTGTCGTGGCCGGCGTCAGCGTTCGCCGCGCGCTCGATGCCGAGTACCGCAATTTCTATGCGTTGCTCGGGGCGGCCGTCAATACTGCGGTGGGCAACGTCGTCGCCTACGAGCAGGAACAGCGCCGCGCCGAAGAACTGGCCCAGATCGACCGCGCCAAGACCGCATTTTTCTCGAACGTCTCGCATGAATTTCGCACGCCGCTGACGCTGATTCTCGGCCCGCTCGACGATGCACTGGCCGATGCGCCCGAGTCGATGAATGCAGTCCAGCGCCAGCGCGTCGAGCTTACGCACCGCAATTCGCTGCGCCTGCTCAAGCTGGTCAATTCGTTGCTCGACTTTTCGCGCATCGAGGCTGGCCGCGTGCAGGCCAGCTACGTCCCGGTCGATCTCACGCGCCTGACGGTCGATCTTGCCGGCGTGTTCGAGTCGGCCATGGCCAAGGGCGGCCTGCATTACACCGTCGATCTGCAGCCATTGACCCAGCCGGTGTTTGTCGATCGCGACATGTGGGAAAAGATCGTCTTCAACCTGCTGTCGAACGCCTTCAAGTTCACGCTGCACGGCGGCGTGACGGTGACGCTGCGCGAACATGCCGGCATGGCGCGCCTGTCGGTGCAGGACACCGGTACCGGCATTCCCGAGCACGAACTGCCGCGCATGTTCGAGCGTTTCCACCGCATCGAGGGCGCCCCAGGGCGAACCTACGAAGGCACCGGCATCGGCCTGGCGCTGATCCAGGAACTGGTGCGCCTGCATGGCGGGACGATCGCGGTGTCGAGCACCTTCGGCGAAGGCACGCGCTTCGATGTCGACCTGCCGTTTGGTGACGCCCACCTGCCGCCGGATCGCATCGTGCAGGCGCCGGAGGCGATGGCCGACCGCCAGCGCATGGGCGCGGCGTTCGTCGAAGAAGCACTGCGCTGGCTGCCCGACACGCAGGAAGGCGCTGCGCCGGCGCCGGAACCGACGCCGGATATGGACATGGACACGAGCGCGCCCGTGCAGCCTGACGCGCGGCCGCGCATCCTGGTCGCCGACGACAATAACGACATGCGCGCCTACCTGAAATCGCTGCTCGAACCGCATGCCGACGTGCGCGCGGTGGCCGACGGCCAGGCGGCCTATGAAATGGCGCTGCTGGACCCGCCCGACCTGTTGCTGTCGGACGTGATGATGCCGCGCCTGGACGGTTTCGGCCTGATCGCCAAGGTGCGCGCCAGCGAAGTTCTGCGCCATCTGCCGGTGATGCTGCTGTCAGCGCGCGCCGGCGAAGAGGCCAAGGTCGAGGGCCTGCAGGCCGGCGCCGACGACTACCTGGTCAAGCCGTTTTCGGCCAACGAGCTGCTGGCGCGCATCGGCACCCAGGTAGCGCTGGGACGCGAGCGGCGCCAGAACGCACGCGATGCACAGGCGCGCGAAGCGCATGTGCGGGCGCTGATCGACGCTTCGCCCGCGATGCTCTGGACCACCGACAACGACAGCCTCTGCACCTACCTGAGCCAGCGCTGGTACGACTACACGGGCCGCACGCCTGAGCAGGACCTGGGCATGGGCTGGCTCGAGAACGTGCACCCCGACGACGCCGCGCGCTCAGGCGAGATCTTCCTGGCCGCCAGCGCGGCGCGCGAGCCGTTCTCGTTCGACTACCGCCTGCGCAGCCATGACGGCAGCTACCGCTGGTTCATCGATGCCGGCCTGCCGCGCGTGAACGCCGCCGGGGAGCCGGACGGCTATGTCGGCACCGTGATCGACGTCCATGCGCGCAAGCTGTTGCAGGAGCGCTTCGAGCGCGTGTCCGAGGCAGGCGATATCGGCGTCTGGTACGCCGACGTGCCGTTCACGCATTTCCAGATCAACGCCGAAATGGCGCTGCACTTCGGCGTCGACATGGGGCGCGCCGCTTCGGTGAGCGAACTGCTGGCGGCGGTCGATCCGGAAGACCGCGAACGGCTGGCCGAGAGCGTCGAGCACGCGGTACGCGCCGGTGCGCCGCTGGACCTCGAATTCCGCACCCGTGTCGCCGCAGCGGACGGTGGCGACGGCGCGCCGCGCTGGTTGCGCGCCATCGGCTGGTGTGGCCTGGACAAGAATGGCCAGCCCGAGCGCTTCGACGGCGTCACGCTCGACATCGACAGCCAGAAACACGCCGAGCAGGAACTGCATCGCCTGGCGCGCGAACTGGGCGCGAAAAACCGCGCGCAAAGCGACTTCCTGTTTACGCTTGCTCACGAACTGCGCAATCCGCTGGCGCCGATCCGCTCGGGGCTGGAGCTGATGCGCATCGGCGCGGCCAGCGGCGACGTGCAGGCCATCATGCGGCGCCAGGTCGATCACATGGTGCACCTGGTGGACGACCTGCTCGACATGGCGCGCCTGGCAGAAGGCAAGGTCACGCTGCGCTGCGAACGTGTGCGGCTGGCCGACGCGGTGCGCGAAGCCGTCGACATGAGCATGCCGCTGGTCGAACGTGGCCGCCACACACTGGCCGTGCACCTGCCGGATGGTTATGTCGGCCTGCACGCCGACCGCCACCGCGTGGCCCAGATCCTGAGCAACCTTCTCAACAACGCGGCCAAATACACGCCGCCCGGTGGCGCGCTGGAAATCCGGGCGCAGATCGAGGGCGATGAAGTCGCGATCTCGGTGCTGGACAACGGCATCGGCATCGCCGCCGATGCGCTCGAGGGCGTTTTCGACATGTATGCACAGGCCCATGCGGGCGCCGAGATGGCGCAGGGCGGTCTGGGTGTGGGCCTGAACCTCGTGCAGCGCCTGGTGAAGCTGCATGGCGGCCGGGTGGCCGCTACCAGCGCCGGGGCCGGGCAGGGCAGCCAGTTCACGGTCTGGCTGCCGCTGCCGGCCGACAGCGCCACGCCGCTGCCAGTTGTAGCCGATGCGGCGCTGCAGGCAGCGCTCACTGACCCGGGCATGCTGCGTATCCTGGTGGTCGACGACAATGTCGATGCGGCCCAGACGCTGCAGGCGCTGCTGGAGATGAACGGGCACGCGGTGACGGCCGTGCACGATGGCGCCTCGGCACTGCTGCAGGCGGCGGCGCTGTTGCCGCAAGTCGTGTTTCTCGATATCGGGTTGCCGGACATGACCGGGTACGATGCGGCCGAGGCGATGCGGCGCATCGCCGGCATGGAAACATCGACGCTGATTGCGCTGACGGGGTGGGGCGCGGAACAGGACCGCAAGCGCTCGAGCCAGGCAGGGTTCGATCATCACCTGACAAAACCAGCGGACTTCTTGATTGTGGAGCAGTTGATCCGCGACGTGGCGGAGAGCGCGCAGGCCCAAAACAAACAGCCCGGCTAAAAAGCCGGGCTGCGATGGTGCGCCAAACCCGCCCCAACCTGCAGGGCGCTGTTCGGCTGGTTGACCGCGATTACTTGCCGGTCGTGCCAGTTGCTGGCGTGGTGGTGCTTTGTGGGTCGGTGGTCTGTGGGCTGGTGGCGCCTTCTGCAGTGCCGGTCATGCCCGTGGTGCCGGTGGCGCCAGTCGTGCCCGTGGTGCCTGCTGCGCCCGACGTGTCGGTCGTGGTGCCGGTGGTGCCGGCAGCAGCGCCGGTGCCCATATCGCCCGTACCGGTGGTGCCGGTGCCCGTTGCGCCAGTGCCGGTGTCACCCATGGTGCCGGTGGCGCCCGAGGTGCTGCTTGGCATGGTTGCCGAGGTGTCGGCTGGAACGGTCGTGGTCGCTGCTTCATCTTTCTTGCATGCGCCCAGCAGGGTTGCCAGCACAGCGGCGGTCAGCAGGATTTTTGGTGCCTTGGTCATTGCATTCATTTTTCACTCCTCGATTGACGTCTATTTGTGTGCCGCAGATCCCGGACTACTTGTTGGGACATTACGGCGCCAGATCAGTTCCACTTCGACCCGATGGCCACTGGTGAAACGGTGAGGGTACCGACGCAATACGCGGCCCCAGTGCGTACTTCTGTGAATCTGTTTCGACTTCAATGTGTTTCAATGCATCTGTGTCAATTAGACCGCAAGCCCGACAGCTGGTTCGTTAGATACCGCACACTTACGGAAATCGGTAACATTTTTTACACACATCGTGTGACCGCCGGTGTTCTAGGTTCCCAGGTGTACATCGCCTGCCACGGGCACGGCATCCTTTACCGCTGGCTTGTCTTTCTGGCCAAACTGTTCCAGTAGAACCGGTACCTCGGCGGCAAGTTCACGCGCCAGATAGCCGAGCGTCCCCAGGCGCTGGGCGAGCCGGTCGCCGGCGCGTGCATGCAGCGCCACGCCCCAGCAGGCTGCCTGCGCTTCGGTCGCGCCGCGCGCCAGCAGGCCGCCAATGATGCCTGCCAGGACGTCGCCCGAGCCGGAACTGGCCAGCCCGATATTGCCGGCGCCTTCGTGCTGCCACAGCGTGCCGTCCGGCGCGGCGATCACGGTGCGCGCGCCCTTGAGCGCGATGACGGCATTCCAGTCGCGCGCCGCGGCCAGGGCCGGCGCGTCGGGCAGGCCGACGATGCAATCCTTGTCGATGCCTGTCAGGTGCGCCATTTCGCCGCAGTGCGGCGTCATGATCACGGGACGCTCGAAGCGCATCGGCTTGCCTTCGGGCCAGTGCTCTGGCGGATAGAGCAGGACGTCCATCGCACAGGCGTCGAGCACCAGCCCGACGTCCGCTTCAACCAGGCGGGGCAGCAACGCATGCACCAGGCGCGCCGTGCTCGCTTCGTCGCGCATACCGGGACCGATCAGCACCGCATTCACGCGATCGGCCAGCGGATCGAGGCTCGCCACCGCGTCGAGGCTGAAGCCATCGGTATCGTGCTCGGTCAGGCCAATCACGCGCGCCTCGGGCATCGCCAGCGCCACCAGCTGGGCGACACTGGCGCCGGTCGCGATCGTGAGCTTGCCGGCCCCGGCGCGCAGTGCGGCCGTGGCCGCCAGGATGATGGCGCCCGGCATTTCGCGCGAGCCGCCGATGATCAGGATGTGGCCGCGCATTTCCTTGTCGCCGCCGGTGCCCGGCTGCGGCAGCGGCCAGGCGGCCAGCATGGCGGCGTCGACATCGTGTACCTGGTTCTTGTCCATGCTGGGTGACCTTATGCGTTGGGGGCCGATGCGACGTCCTTGGCCACGGTGACCGGTGTGCCGGTCTGCTCCAGCGGCGCGACGAAATTGACCAGGCGCAGTGCCAGATCGCCGCGCTTGCCGGCCTCGGGATCGAATTCGTACGATGTGACGGAACAGTTCGGGACATCGCCATTGCGGTCGAATTCGAGGATCTGCGCTTCGGTGAGGTGCTCGAACAGGTAACGGAAGCAATTGACCGTGACCTGGTGGGCGACGATCAGCACGCGCTCGCCAGCAAATTCCCGTTCGAGCGTATCCATGACACTGCGCAGGCGCAGGATGACGTCGCACCAGCTCTCGCCGCCGGGCGGGCGGAAATAGAACTTGCCGACGTGGTGGCGCTGCTCGTAGAGGTCGGGGAAGTCGTGCGCGATGCCGTGCGTCGTCAGGCGGTCAAGGACGCCAAATTCCTTTTCGCGCAGGCGCTCATCCTCGCGCACGCACAGGTCGTCGCGGTCGAGGTGACGCATCACGAGGTTGGCCGTTTCGGCGGCGCGCACGTACGGCGAATGCAGCACGACGGTCGGGCGCTGCGCTGGGGGGAGCGATGCGAACCAGGCGCCGAGGGCGTCGGACTGGCGCTCGCCAAGGTCGGACAATGGCACGTCGACGTCGCGCTCGGCGATGTCGATGCGGTGTCCTGCTGCTGCTTCAGCCAGGTCGCGGGCGACATTGCCGGCGCTTTGTCCGTGCCGCACGACCCAAATTTCCTGTGGCCATTTTTGTTCCATGAAGTCCGCCAAAAAGTTATCTTGGCGTCATCATAGAAGGTTTCATGACGGCTTCAGCGCACGATTGTTCCGTGCACGGAAACCGCCCTGTGGCGTCAGACGGCCCGCGCCTCGCTGTCCAGGTTGATGTCGGCGTCGTCGTTGAACACGCGCATGTCGGTCTGTCCCATGACCCGGCTGGTCACCGTGCCGGCAGCGATCGAGCCGCTGACATTCAGCGCCGTGCGGCCCATGTCGATCAGCGGTTCGACCGAGATCAACAGGCCCGCGAGTGCGACTGGCAGGTCCATCGCCGACAGCACGATCAGCGCGGCGAAGGTGGCGCCGCCGCCCACGCCGGCCACGCCGATCGAGCCGAAGGCGATGATCGCCAGCAGTGGCAGCAGGAACGCGGCGGTGAACGGATCGACGCCGACCGTCGGCGCAATCATCACCGCCAGCATGGCCGGATAGATGCCGGCGCAGCCATTCTGGCCGATCGTGGCGCCGAACGAGGCAGCGAAATTGGCCGTGCCTTCCGGCGTGCCCAGGCGCGCGGTCTGCGTGGCCACGCTCATCGGGATCGAACCGGCGCTGGTGCGCGACGTGAACGCGAACACCAGCACCGGGAAGATCTTTTTCACGTAGCGCCAGGGCTTCAGGCCACTGGCTGCGACCATCGCCAGGTGGACGCAGAACATCAGCGCCAGCGCGGCATACGAGGCGACCACGAAGTTGAGCAGGCCAAGAATATCTTGCCAGCTCGAGCTCGAGACCACCTTGGCCATCAGCGCGAACACGCCGTACGGCGTCAGGCGCAGCACGAGCGTAACCATGCGCATCACGATGACGTGCGCCACGTGCACGAAGCTGCTGAACGACGTGAAGACTTCCGGCTTCTTGCCGGCGATGCCGGTGGCGGAGACGCCGATGAAGATCGCGAATACCACCACGGCGATAGTCGAGGTCTTGCGCGCGCCCGTCATGTCGAGGAACGGATTCGCCGGGATGAAGGACAGCAGCAGTGACGGCAGCGACAGTTCCTTGGCCGCGGCCAGGTTGCCCTGCATGTATTCGCCGCGTGCGACTTCGGCGGCGGTGGAGGTCAGGCCGACCGCCGTCAGGCCGAACAGCTTGGCCATCAGGATGCCGATCGAGGCCGCCACGATGGTCGTGATGAGCAGGATGCCGATCGTGAGCGTGCTGATCTTGCCAAGCGACGAGGCGTCGCGCAGCTTCAGGATCGCCTGGATGATCGAGACCATGATCAATGGAATGATGATCATCTGCAGCAGCTGGACATAGCCGCTGCCGATCACATTCAGCCATTCATTGGTGGCCTTGATTTCCGGCCCACCCACGTCATACATCACCTGCAGCGCAGCGCCGAGCACGACGCCAAGGCCAAGGCCAGCGAACACGCGCTTGGTGAATGAAACATGGTTGGCCTGCAACCGGTACAGGAAGAAGCAGACGGCCAGGGCAATGGCCAGGTTGAGCAGGACGGGAAGTGTCATTGGGGCTTCGATGGGACGGCGTGGACAATCATGTCATTTTATCGACAAAGTTGCCTGTTCACAGTGCGCTTGTCATTTTTGCCAAGGCGCAGCATTGACTGGGGACTAACGGATTGTTGCGGACCAGCGACGCCCGGCCCGTCTTGTGTAGGGAACCCGTCAATCTCGCGTTCAATACTTCCCATGGGTAAGGATAAGTTTCTATAATCCAATAAAGTATCTTCTTATTTCTCCTCACGTCAGCCCAGCGAACATGTTCAAACATCTCAGCATCAAGTCGCGCCTCATTTTCGTCATCGCGTTCCTCGCGGTCGAACTCATCGCCGGCGCCGTCATCGGCATCTACAACCTTGGTACGGCCAACGCTGAGCTCAAGCAGATGTACGATCGCCGCCTGGTCGGATTGAGCCAGGCCGGGGAAGTCACGCAGCTGATCACGGCAAACCAGCTGGCCGTGGCCAAGGCCGTCAACCTGGAGGATGCCGGTCAGCGCCGCGCTTCGATGGACGCCGTCGATGCGAATATCGCCACGATCAGCAAGCTCTGGGGCCAGTACACGCAGGTCCCGATGAGCGAAAAAGAGCGCGCCCTGGTCAGTCAGATCGCAGCGTCGCGCAAGGCGTTCGTCGACGGCGGCCTGTTGCCGGCAGTGGCCGCGATCCGCGCCAATGACAATGCGCAGGCGATCCAGCTGCTGAACGGGCCGATGACGCAGTTGTATGCATCGCTCAATGCGCTGGGTATCCAGCTGATCAACGAGCAGCAGGCCGCAGCACTGGCCGAATACCAGGCGTCGCAGGCAACCTTCGAACTGGTGCGCGCGGTATGCCTGGCCGGCCTGGCCTTTGGTCTCATCATGGCCGCGCTGGTGGGCTATCTGCTGGTGCGCGCGATCGTGCGTCCGATCGAGCAGGCCGTGAAGATCGCCGGCGCCGTCGCCCAGGGCGACCTGACCCAGACCATCGAGGTCACGTCGACCGACGAAACCGGGCGCCTGCTGCAGGCGCTCAAGGACATGAACGATTCACTGGTGCGCATCGTCGGCCAGGTCCGTACCGGCACTGACAATATCGCCACTGCTTCCAGCGAAATTGCGGCCGGCAACCTGGATCTGTCGTCACGTACCGAACAGCAGGCCGGCTCGCTCGAAGAAACCGCCTCGTCGATGGAAGAACTGACATCGACCGTCAAGCAGAACGCCGACAATGCGCGCCAGGCCAATGCACTGGCCACGTCGGCATCGGAAGTGGCGGGCAAGGGCGGCGCCGTGGTGGCCGAGGTGGTGCAGACGATGGGCGCAATCAACACATCGGCCACCCGCATCGTCGACATCATCGCCGTGATCGACGGCATCGCGTTCCAGACCAATATCCTGGCGCTGAATGCGGCCGTCGAAGCAGCGCGCGCCGGCGAGCAGGGCCGCGGCTTTGCCGTGGTGGCAGGCGAGGTGCGCAGCCTGGCGCAGCGCAGCGCGGCGGCGGCCAAGGAAATCAAGGTGCTGATTGACGATTCGGTCGAGAAGGTGCACCACGGCTCGGAACTGGTGGACCGCGCCGGCACGACGATGGCCGAGATCGTGCAAAGCGTGAACCGCGTGACCGACATCATGTCCGAGATCACCGCCGCCAGCCAGGAGCAGACAGCCGGCATCGAGCAGATCAACGGCGCTATCGCGCAGATGGATCAGGTGACGACGCAGAATGCGGCGCTGGTCGAACAGGCGTCGGCGGCGGCGACCTCGCTGCAGGAAGAAGCGGCCAAGCTGGCGCAGACCGTGGGCGAGTTCAAGCTCGTGACGCCGTCGGGCGTGCGCGCAGTCGTGGCCAAGCCGCGCGTGGTTGCCAGTGCGCCGAAGATGGTGGCCAATGCAGTGGCCAAAGCGGCGCCGCCTATGGTGGCCAAACCTGCGCTGAAGCCGGTAGCGAAAGCGCCGGTAAAACCGGTCGTGACAAAAGCCCGCGCCGATGCCGCGCCAGCCGCGAAGCCGGCGAAGCCAGCGAAGGCAGAGACCGCCAACGCCAGCACCGGCGACGGCTGGGAAGAGTTCTGACGCAGTCCGGGATTGGCGGCCCGGCCGCCAGTCCTACCGCACCGTGCGCAACGTGCGCAGCCCCGCCGCCAGTAACAGCAAGGCCAGCACGGCCAGCGCCAGCAACTGCCCCGGCGCCAGCGTTCCCCTCATCGCACGGCCGTCGTACACGGGCAGCTTCGCCGCATCGCCTGGTGTGAACGGCCGCTCGTCGAACAGGTACGGATAGAAGAACTGCCGCAGCTGCGTGTGATAGGCCCCGATCCGGTCGTGGTAGGCCAGTTGCGAGGCCAGGTCGGTATCGGCCAGCCGGTGCAGCAGCACCTGCACGTTCACCGACGCCAGCAGCAGCCCGGCGCGCGCCGTCCAGTCTTCGCGCGCCATCATGCTGGCGCGGTACTGCGCCACGCTGGGCGCCACCGCATCGTCGCCCGCCTGGTGCATCGCGTAATACCATTTCCAGTGGAAGCGCCAGGTGACCGGCGCCGTGTCCTTCCATTCGGGATGCGTGCGGAAGAATTTCTGGAACGTCTCAGGCTTGGGCACGTCCCACGCCGAGTGCACGGCCTGGCGTTGCGCCAGCGCCAGCTCGACGCCTTTCGACACCGGCGACAGGCGCGCGATGCCGGCATCGGCCAGCGTCGGCAGGATCATCGTCAGCCCCACCAGGCTCGCCAGCAGGATCGCGGCGCTGCCGGCCGACGTGCGCGCACGCGCCGCCACCCAGGCTGCCAGGCCGAACCAGAACGCCAGGTACAGCGTCGCTACCAGCGCAATCTGGGCGAAGCCAGTCACGCCAGCGCCGGCGATGAAGGCGCCCACGGCCAGCGGCAGCAGCGCAGCGAGCCACAGCAACCCGTAGCGCAAGCCGACGCGGCGGCGCCAGGTGTTGGCCGCGCCTTTCGGCAGGGATGCCAGCAGGCGCAGGCGGCCGGCTTCGCGCTCGCTCGACACCAGATCGTGCATCAGCGCGATGACGAACAGCGGTGTCAGGTACACCAGCACGAACGCAAAATCGAAGCGTCCCGGCATCGCCAGCTCGGGATTGATCGACTCCGATTCGTACAGCTGCGCGTGCAGCCCCAGGATGCGCACGCGCAGCGCCGACGGCTGCAGATCGCGTCCACCGATGGCGGCAAATGCCAGCGGCGATGGCGGATTGACGGTCAGGTGCGGCAGGTAGTAGCCGACCGCGCCGGCTTCGGCATTGTTACTGCGTAACTGCGTGGCCAGGATGGCCGCGTGGTCGTGGGCATGGCTCGCGGCGATGCGTTCGAGCGTGGCGCGCTGCTGGCTCACGGCGTGCAGGCCGGTCCAGACCGACAGCGCGGACAGCAGCGCCAGCAGCACGACAGCGCCGACGGCCAGGCGCGAGTACGCGATCTGGCGCAGTTCCATTAACAGTGTTTTCATGCCGGATTCCTTTCGAGGCGTTTGGCGACCCAGCCACCGATGGCGCATAACGCCAGCAGCCAGCCGCCCAGCAGGGCGAACGCGGGCCAGGCGTGGCGCGCGGCGACGTCGGCGAACGGGGCAGGGGCGTAGTCGAAGCGCGGCGTGTCTTCCCAGTGGTGCTTGTCGATGCGCTCGTCGCCGGCGCCGGTGGGCGTGACGACGTTGACGTGCAGGCCGTTGAGGCGCTGCACGAAGGCGTAGCGGTAGCGTTCACCTTCGAGCAGGAAGCGCGCGTGGCTGTCGAGGTTGGTGCCGGACAGCGCGGTCGACATGCGGCGCAGCGCGACCAGCGGACTGGCCACGCTGGCCGAGTGGACGATCGCACTTTCCTCGGTCTGGCGCGCATGATCGGCGCGCATGAATTCATCGAACAGGGCGCTGGTCATGCGTTCGCCCTCGGCCATCAACAGGCCGCTGTAGTTGACCGGCAGGTCTTCCACGCGCGCCACGCCGTAATGCGCTAGCGTGCGCGCCCGGAACGCCTTGAAGTACGGGTCGTCCGGATTGTGGGTATCGCCGATCTTGGCCAGGCGCTCGTGGATGGCGACCTCGGTTTCGATACGGCTCGGGCGGCCCACGTCGCCGGCCGCGATATCGGGCATCACGCGCGGCAGCAGAATTGCCGTGACGATCCAGCCGGCCACCAGCGCCAGCAGCGCATCGCGCGCCCGGGGCAGCGACGCCGACACCAGCACGGCCGCCACGACCCATACCAGCAGGTACAGCGCATACCCGGCCAGCAGCGCGATCGCCTCGTAGGCGACGGCGGGGTGCACGACGGCGATTGCCACCAGCGCGATGAACGCCGGTGCGCCCAGCAGCAGCGCCACGCCCGCATGGGCCGCGAGCTTGCCAAGCAACAGTGTCGCGCCGCGCACACCCTGGACGATCTGCAACCGCAACTGGCCGCGCTCGCGTTCGCGCGCGACGCTGCCAAAGGCGAGGAACACGATCAGCAGCGGCGTGAGCACCTGCAGTACGAAGGCCGGCGTTAGCTGGCCAAAGCGCAGCAGCACCGACGACTGGGCGGCGTCGCTGAAGTTGGCGCTGTTCTGGCGGTGGCCTTCCAAAAACAGCGTGCTGCCGGTGAACGGATCGACGCCGAAATCGAAGAAGGCGAGGGGACTCAGTGGCCGGAACACATAGTGTCCGTAATGGACGACACGGTGTGGGTGGCGGTCCGGCTGGTTGGCCCACTGGGCGTCGACCGTGCTCTGGAAGCGAGCCCGCTCGGCATTGACAGCGGTGACGCGCTCATGGCTGACGACAATGGCGACAAGCGTGAGCGCCAGCATCAGGATGCCGGCCGCGACGGCCACCTGGTTGCGCAGCATGGCGCGCCACTCGCCCATGGCAACGGCAGGCAGTGCTCGGGAAACGCTCATACGGCCTCCGGTCTGGCGGCAGCGTTCGTGGCACCGGCATAGCGCCGGTACAGGTCGCGCACGTCATAGTGTTCGGCGCCGCTGGCAGCGACTTCGTGGCCGATGTGGCCGCGCTCCAGAAAGCCGATGCGATCGGCCACTTCGGCCGCGCCCAGCAGATCGTGCGTGACCATGAAGATGGCGCTGCCCCGTGCGCGCAAGTCCTGCAGCAGCGTGTTGAATTCGCTCGTGGCCTGGGGATCCAGACCCGTGGTGGGCTCGTCGAGCAGCAGCAGCGGCACCTGGCGCGCCACGGCGAGCGCAATCGCGACCTTCTGGCGCATGCCTTTCGAGTAGCCGCCGAGGCGACGCGTCCATGCGGCCGGATCGAGCCGCACGGCATGCAACGCGTCGTCGATGGTGCCATCCAGCGCTGCACCGGTCCGATCGCTGCCGGCCAGGCGCAGGAAGTAGTCGATGTTTTCGCGGGCGCTCAGGTGTTCGTAAAGGGCGACGTTTTCGGGCACGTAGGCTAGCTGGCCGCGCGCGGCGAGCGGGTCGGCGGCGACGTCGATGCCGCACACGCGCACGCTGCCGGTTTGCGGTGCGAGAAAGCCGAGGAAGGCATTGAGCGTCGTCGATTTGCCGGCGCCGTTGCCGCCCAGCAGGGCATAGATTTCACCGCGCGCAACGCGCAGGTTCAGGTCGCGCAGCACGGTCGTGGCGCCGTAGGCGACGGTCACGCCGGTGGCCTCCATGGCAGGAGTGGTCATGGTCATCGTGTTCTTTCAAAGTCAACAAGGGATGCCGGCGCACGCATGCAGCGTGCACGCTCGATGCAGACGTACGCGCAGAAGCAACGCCGGCAAACGGGCTGGAGATGAGTCGCGCCGCTACGCCGTCAGGTCACGTTGGTGACCACATCGGCGCATGGGCGAATCAGTGGACGGACTGGTGGCGTGGTGGCGCCTGGGGGGAAGGGATCAGGTACTGGCGCCGATAGAATGGCGCGGGGCGCGGCAGGCGCGCGAGGAGGTAGGCGACCGCGAGGAAAACGGCCAGCAGTTGTGGCGATACGGCCGGCAGGTCCGCCGTGGCATGGGCGGCAACCTGACAGCTGACGCAGTCGGACAGCTGCTCGGCCAGGTCATGCTCGTGGAACGAGCTGCCCATGAGTTGCAGTGCCAGGATCAGCGCGCACGCACACAGGAACAATCGGCGCAGTGCCGTGCTGGTGTGGGTGACGCGTAACGTGTGCAACAGCGACATGCAATCCTGGTTGAACGGGTGACGGCGCAGTATAGCCCGGCCATGATGGCGCGGGCAAGGCACCAGGACGGCTGGCTTACTCGAACGCCACCAGCAGCGTGGCCAGGCCGATGCAGACGACGGCGACCACGCCGATGCGCTGGCGCAGGCGGCGGCTGCTCGCGACAATGTCTTTCGCGATATGACGGCGTGGCTTTTTTGGATTGCTGCGGTCGACGGCGGTCGCCGTATGGATCGGCGTGCGGTGACGCTGGACTTGTTCGGTGTGCATAAATGGCTCCAGTTGCAGGCCCCGGCGGTGCAAGGTCAGTAGTGGTAGTAATGTGCTTGTGCTTGTGTTTGTGCTTGTGTTTGAAGCAATAAACAATCCTAGCATGCACGTATTCACTTACGGAAGGCCGCGTTGTCAACCGTGCGCGCGTACGGACAGCCAGCACACCGGCCTGCAACGCCGTCCAAAAAGAGGCGCTGCGCGATCGTAGTGCGCCGCGCGCGCCATGCTGCGGTGCACCGCAGCGGCGACCATTCTCGCGCTCACTCTGCGGCGGCCACTGGCACGAAGCTTGCGTAATGGTTAATGCGCAACGGAGCGCACGAGGTGAATGCCAACGCTGGCCCAGCCTCCCCGGACAACGACGTCTACCAACGCATGAACACGTTCATGGGGGGTAGCCGTTTTTTTTTGCCTGATCACTTTTTGGGATTTGCAATGGAAAATCAACAGCGTCAAGCGCAAGGCAACTCGTCCACCGGCACGAACGTCGATGGAACACGCCGGAACATCATCCAGGGTGCTTCTCTGGCAGCGGCCGGCGGCCTGCTGGGGCTGATCGGGGGTGGGGCATGGGCGGCGGGGTCGGACAAACCCGAAAAGACCGAGATCAAAATCGGTTTCATTCCACTGACCGATTGCGCATCGGTCGTGATGGCGTCGGTGCTGGGCTTTGACAAGAAATACGGCGTCAAGTTCGTGCTGAGCAAGGAGGCCTCGTGGGCCGGCGTGCGCGACAAGCTCGCCAATGGCGACCTGGATGCCGCCCACGTGCTGTACGGCCTGCTGTATGGCGTGCAGATGGGCATTGGCGGCCAGAAGAAGGACATGGCCGTGCTGATGGGGCTGAACAACAACGGCCAGGCCATCACGCTGTCCAAGCAACTGGCCACCAAGGGTGCGGTCGACGGCGCTTCGCTCGCTAAACTGATGCGCACCGAAAAGCGCGACTACACGTTCGCACAAACCTTCCCGACCGGCACCCACGCGATGTGGCTGTATTACTGGCTCGCCGCCAATGGCATCAATCCGATGAAGGATGCCAAGGTGATCACCGTGCCGCCGCCGCAGATGGTGGCCAATATGCGTATCGGGAATATGGACGGCTTCTGCGTCGGCGAGCCGTGGGGCCACCGCGCCATCATGGATGGCATCGGCATCACGGCCACGACGACCCAGGACATCTGGCGCGACCACCCCGAGAAAGTGCTGGGTTCGACGCTGGCGTTTGCGAAAGCCAATCCGAACACGTGCCGCGCGATGATGGCCGCCATTCTGGAGGCGGGCAAGTGGATCGATGCGTCGCTGGCCAACAAGAACAAGATGGCCGAAGTGATCGCCGCCAAGTCGTACGTCAACACCAGCAAGGATGCGATCGACCAGCGCATCATGGGCCGGTACCAGAACGGCATGGGCAAGACCTGGGACGACGCGAACCACATGAAGTTCTACAACGACGGCCTGGTCAACTTCCCGTACCTGTCCGACGGCATGTGGTTCATGACGCAGCACCGCCGCTGGGGCTTGCTCAAGAGCGATCCGGATTACCTGGCCGTGGCCACGGCGGTCAACCAGGTCCAGTTGTACAAGGACGCGGCCACGATGACGAAGACCCCGGTCCCGGCGGGCTTGCTGCGCACATCGAAATTGATGGACGGCACCGTGTGGGACGGCAAGAACCCACAGGCGTATGCCGCGTCGTTCAAGGTCAAGGCTTGACCATTCACCCGTACTGCGAGGAGCCGTCATGAATGCCCTGTTGAAATCCGTTCCCAACGAGCCGGCGCTAGCGCCGGTGGCCGTCAGCGGCCCGGCGCGCACGGTCCCGCCGCGCAAGCCGGCCGCCGCCGTCGCTGCACGTCGCGCGCAGCCGTTCGCCGCGCTGGTGCGGCGCCTGGCGCCGCCGCTGACCGGCATCGCGCTCGTGCTGCTGGTCTGGCAAGTGATCGCCGCGCAGAACGAGGCGTTTCCATCGCCGCTGGTCACGTGGCAGGCAGCGCTCGAACTGTTTGCCGATCCGTTCTACCGCAACAGCCCCAACGACCAGGGCATCGGCTGGAATGTGCTGGCGTCGCTGCAGCGCGTGGCGATCGGCTTCGGCCTGGCGGCGCTGATCGGGATTCCGCTCGGCTTCGTGATCGGGCGCGTGCAATTTGTCAGCCGCATGTTCGGCCCGATCATCAGTCTGCTCAAGCCGGTCTCGCCGCTGGCCTGGCTGCCGATTGGCCTCCTGGTCTTCAAGTCGGCCGACCCGGCCGCGATCTGGTCGATCTTCATCTGCTCGATCTGGCCGATGATCATCAACACGGCCGTGGGCGTGCAGCGCGTGCCGCAGGACTACATGAACGTGGCGCGCGTGCTGAACCTGTCGGAGTGGAAAATCCTCACCAAGATCCTGCTGCCATCGGCGCTGCCATACATCCTGACGGGCGTGCGCCTGGCGATCGGCACCGCATGGCTCGTCATCGTCGCGGCCGAAATGCTGACCGGCGGCGTGGGCATCGGCTTCTGGGTATGGGACGAGTGGAACAACCTGAACGTGGCGCACATCATCATCGCGATTGCCATCATCGGCGTGGTCGGCCTGCTGCTCGAACTGGCGCTGGTGTCGCTGGCACGCGCACTGACCCACGAACAAGTGGCTAACTGAAAGGGTTTCGATCATGGACGAACTGCAAAAGAAATTCATCGACATCACCGGCGTCGAGATGGCGTTTCACACCAAGAAGGGCGTGTTCCCGGCGTTGCAGGGGATCGACCTGACGGTCAGCAAGGGCGAATTCATCACGCTGATCGGCCACTCGGGCTGCGGCAAGTCGACGCTGCTGAACCTGGTCGCCGGGCTGCTCAAACCGACGGCGGGTCTGCTCATCTGCGCGGGCCGCGAGATCGGCGGCCCGTCACCGGAGCGCGCGGTCGTATTCCAGAATCACTCGCTGCTGCCATGGCTGACGTGCTACGAGAACATCCACCTGGGCGTCGAGCGCGTATTCGGCGGGGCGGAATCCCGCGCGCAGTTGCGCGAGCGGACGATGGACGCGCTGGCGCTGGTGGGCCTGACGAGCGCCGAAACCAAGCGGCCGCATGAAATATCGGGCGGCATGAAGCAGCGCGTCGGTATCGCGCGGGCGCTGGCGATGCAGCCGAAGGTGCTGCTAATGGACGAGCCGTTCGGCGCACTCGACGCGCTCACGCGCGCGCACTTGCAGGACGAGCTGCTCAAGATCGTGGCGGCCACGAAATCCACCGTGGTGATGGTGACGCACGATGTGGACGAGGCGGTGCTGTTATCGGACCGGATCGTCATGCTGACCAATGGGCCGGCAGCCACGATCGGCGAGATCGTCGCCGTGGAACTCGAGCGGCCCCGTGACCGGGTGGCGCTGGCACAGGATGCGCGCTATACCGAGCATCGCCGGCAGGTGTTGGAGTTCTTGTACCGCAAGCAGGCGCATCCTGCCGTGGCGGCCTGACATTTCCAGCGTCGTAGGGTGGACGGGTTTCCCGTCCACGCGTTCAACGATCGACGAATTGCCGAGAATTCACGCGCATGTTGGACGCGTGGACGGCATAGCCGTCCACCCTACGGTTCTTCAGTGAGCGGCAATGCCTGCTTAAACGGCTTTTTTCTTCTGCACCTGACGCTGCTGCTGCTTGCGCTGCGTCTGGTTGCGGTTCTGCTTGCCTTCGTGGAGCGCGGTGGCGTCCAGCTTGGCTTGCTCGGCGGTGCGCAGTTCTTCCTTGTCGTCGTGCGCGACGAAGTAATCGTTGGCTTGCGCGTCGACCACCAGCTTGATCGCCGCTTCGTCGGTGAGGTCATACATCTCCGTGAGGAGCGTGGTCACCTCGTCGAGAAAATCTTCATAAGTCATGGTGCGATCATCCTAATGTGAGCGGAATACAAAAAAGCCAACCCGAAGGTTGGCTTTTTTGCTGAATCTTTGGTAGGCCGTGCGGGATTCGAACCTGCGACCAACGGATTAAAAGTCCGCTGCTCTACCAGCTGAGCTAACGACCCGAAGAAGCAAGATTATAGGGGGCGACACGGGCGCTGTCAAATGCTGCGCCCGGTGTGTGGTGCCCCTTTGCCGTTACTTCAGCGACGCCAGGCGATCGCGCGCGGTCTGCGCGGCGCTCGAATCCGGGTACTTCGCCACCAGCGTCTGGAGCGACTTCTTCGCGTTCTTGTTGTCCTTGAGCAGGGTGTAGCTGCTGGCGATATTGAGCATCGCGTCCGGCACCTTCGGGCTCGTGGCGTAGGTGGTCGTGACGACCTGCTGCGCCGCGATGGCCTTCTTGTAGTCGCCCAGTGCGTAGAAGGTGTTGCCGAGCCAGTACTGCGCATTCGATGCGTACGGTGACTGCGGATACTGGCGAACGAATTCCTGCAGCGCGACCGACGCGCCCTTGTAGTCGCCTGCCTGGAACTGGGCGGTGGCGGCTTCGTACGCGGTCTTTTCGGTTGGCAGCACTTCGGCAGTCTGCCCGTCGATCACTTCGGCGCGTGGCTCGACCTTCTTCAGGCGCGCATCGAGGTCGGCGTACAGCTGCTTCTGGCTGTTCTGGGCCTTGGCGACTTCGTTGGCCAGCACTTCGATCTGGCCGCGCAGGCGGGCGATTTCCTGCATCGTCTGCTCGTGCTGGTTGAGCATCTCGATCTGCACCGTCTTGTCCGATTTGCTGTCGATGCGTGCGGTCAGGTCGCGCGTGATGTTGTCGACCTTGGTGCGCAGGTCCAGGATGGCCTTGCGCGCTTCTTCGTCGTCGAACGGGCCGGCGACGGCGTGCAGCGGCATCGACAGGGCCAGCACGAGACATGCGAGGCGGGACTTGGACAGTTTGAGCATAAGCGTTGTGTTCTTTCTACTAAGCCGGTGACTTCGGCGGTTGCTGAGATAAAACAAGGGGCGGGTAGCAGTCTGCACTGCGTCCCGCCCCCTGTCAATCGAACCTGTCCGGCTTGTTCAGCCGAATCGATTATTGATAGACGATGTCTGCGCGGCGGTTTTCAGCCCACGATTCTTCGTTGCTGCCGGTGGCTTTTGGCTTTTCTTCGCCCAGCGACACGGCTTCGATCTGGCCTTCCGACACGCCCAGCGATGCCATCGAACGACGGACGGCTTCAGCACGCTTCTGGCCCAGGGCCAGGTTGTACTCGGTGCCGCCGCGTTCATCGGTATTGCCCTGGATCAGGACTTTACGCGAGGTGTTCTTGGTCAGGAAAGCCGAGTGGTTCTGGACCACTGGCTGGCCGTCAGCGCGCACGACGAAGCTGTCGTAGTCGAAGTAGATGCTGCGCTTGGCCAGAACGCCTTGTGGGTCGTTCAGCGGATCGACGCTGCCGGTCTGGACCGGGTTGATGTCACGTGGATCGGCAGCAGCTGGCGCTGCCGGCGTTGGCGATTTCTCGACGACTGGCGTTTCGTTCAGCTTGGTTGGCGACGAGCAAGCGGCCAGCAGGGCTGCGGTGGAAACGATGAAAGCTACACTCTTGAAGTTGCGCATGGATTTTCTCCTGTTATGTTGAGGTTTTACTTCTTACTTCATGAAGGGACCCCAGCTGGGCTCCCGAATGTTTCCCGCTTTGGTCGTCAAGCGTTGCTTGACTCGTCCATCCACAGACACCACGGCCAGCGAGGTGCGACCGCCACCCTTGGTTGCATACATGATGTACTTGCCGTTAGGCGAAAAACTCGGTTCGGTGGCCCCATCGGCCAGGCGCAGTTCCTGGCCGCTGGCCAGGTCCATCGCATATAAGGAGTAAGCGCCGCCGCGCTGCGAAATCCAGGCCAGCGTCTTGCCGTCGGACGACACGCGTGGGCTGATGTTGTAGCTGCCATTGAACGTCACGCGGGTGGCGTTGCCGCCGGCTGCGCTCATCTTGTAGATTTGCGGGCCACCGCTGCGGTCGCTCGTGAAATAAATGGTCCGGCCGTCGGCCGAGAACTGCGGCTCGGTATCGATCGCCGGGTTGTTGGTCAGGCGCTTGTGGCCAGTGCCGCTTGAATTGACCGAGTAGATCTCGGTATTGCCATCCTTCGACAGGGCCACGGCCAGCGTCGAGCCGTCCGGCGACCACGATGGCGCCGAGTTGTTGCCCTTCTGGTTCGAGATCACGTTGCGGCGACCCGTCATCAGGTCTTGCAGATACACGACCGGCTTGCGGTCTTCCATCGAGACGTAGGCGACTTTCGAGCCGTCCGGCGACCAGGATGGCGAAATGATCGGCTCCTTGCCCTGGGTAGCGATGACTTCGTTCTCGCCATCGGCGTCCGACACGGCCAGCACATAGCGCTTGGCGCCGCTATCGGCCTTCACGTAGGCGATGCGGGTCGAGAAGATGCCGCGCACGCCGGTCAGCTTTTCATAGACATCGTCGGCAATACGGTGCGCCTGGAGGCGCGTGTAGCGGGGCTGGACTTCGCCGCCCATCTGCGAGATTTCGCCGCCCTTGACCGTGTCCATCAGCTTGTAGCGGATGGCGAAACGCCCGTCCGGTTGCTTGGACACGCTGCCGACCACGAGCGCGTCGGCGCCGCTGGCCTTGAAGGCAGCCAGATTGATGCTGCCGGCGTCACGGTCGCTGATGACCTGGCCGGCGTCGATGACCTTGAACACGCCACTACGCTCGAGGTCGGCGCGGATGACGGCCGAGACTTTATCGGGTGCGACGGATTCGTCGGCGAAGGCCGCAATGGCGACCGGGATCTGGTTGCTGCCGACACCGGCGATTTCGATTTGCAGCTGCGCATTGGCTGCCGATCCCATGGCGAGGGAAGCGCTAAACAGCAGGAAATGGATTTTTTTCATAGTTTCTCTTGTAAAACTGGTTCGAACCGAATCAATCGTAATCGCGCATCGAGAAATTCACGTCAAGCGTGCGCTCCACGGTCCCGTCCTTCTTTTTGGGCAGTGGCGATGCTTTCTTGATACCATTTTCCACTGCCCTGTCAAATTCTGGCACACCGCTGCTTTTCACCAACCTGACCGACATGATTTCACCGGTCGGCAACTGCTCGACACGGAACGTGGCGCGTGGATTTCCCGATACATCGGTGTTACCCGGATACGCCGTGCTGCTCTTGATGGCTGCCGTGATCGCGGCGATATAACCGCCGTCCGACTTCGGCCCCGTCGACTTTGCGGCGCTGCCGCCGCTGCCCATGGCGCCGGCCATGCGCTTGAGCTCGTCGGCACGCAGCTTCGCGAGCTTGGCGTCTTCGGCAGCAGCTGCCTTGGCTTTCGCGGCGTCCGCTTTCTTCTTGTCGGCAGCAGCTGCCAGTTGATCGGCTTTCTTTTTCTCGTCCGCTTCTTTTTTCTTTTCCGCCGCGGCCAGCGCTGCCGCTTTCTTGTCAGCTTCCTTCTCGGCTTCTTTTTTCTTCTCGTCCGCTTCCTTCTTGGCGAGCAGCTCTTTTTCTTTCTCTTTCTGCTTGCGTTCAGCGTCGTCCTTCTTCTTTTGCTCGGCGAGCTTTTCTTCGCGCTCGCGCTCGCGTTTTTCCGCATCACGTTTCTCGGCCAGCGCTTTTTTCTTCGCTTCCTCGGCCTTGCGTTCCTTTTCGCGCTGCAATGCGATGTCCGGCGCCGGCTTCGGCGCCGGCTCTTCGACCACCGGTGGTGGCGGCGGTGGTGGGGTGCGCACGGGTTCCGGCGTCGGCTCAGGCGCAGGTTCCGGTTCAGGCGTCGGCTCGGGCTCCGGGGCAGGCTCGGCCGGCAGCTCGGGGGCGGCGGCGGTCTGCACCGACATGTCCCACACTTCGGCCTCGACCGTAATCGGCGTCTTGGCCGTCCAGCTCACGCCGATCCACAGAAACGCCAGCAACGCGGCGTGCACGGCCACTGCCAGCAGGAACGATGGCAGGCGGCTCGGTTCAGGCGGCACGTGGTACGGCACGCCGGCGTTGTCTGGCTTTATTTCGGGCATATTCTAGGCATCAATGCATCGACATCACTGGGTGGCCAGGCCAACCCGGTTGATACCCATCTTCTTGGCTTCCGAGATCAGTTGGATGACGTCGTCGTACTTGCTCTCGCGGTCGCCCGCGATCAGCACCGGATAGTCGGGATGTTCTTCATGCAGCGCGCGCAGGCGCTGCAGCAGGGCAGAGCGGTCGGCCACGTCTTCCTGGGCCACGCGGCCCTTGCCCTGTACGCCGATCGACAGGCGATTCTCGGGCTCGATCGACACCTGGATATAGGTGTCCGGCGGCAGCGCCGATTTCTCGGCGCGCGGCAGGTTGACCACGCTCGGCGCCTGGTTGGCCGGCACTGCCATGAAGATAATGAGCAGCACCAGCATCACGTCGATGTACGGCACGACGTTGATCTCGGATTTGAACTTGCGGCGACGTCCGCCGCGCATGCTGCTGGAAAAGGCCATGGTCAGGCTCCCTCGATCAGCGCGACTGGCGCTGGAGAATGTTCGAGAATTCTTCGACGAAGCTCTCGAAGCGGTTGGCCAGGCGGTCGATATCGTGCGTGAAGCGGTTGTACGCCACCACGGCCGGGATCGCGGCAAACAGGCCGATCGCGGTCGCGATCAGTGCTTCGGCAATGCCGGGCGCGACGATCGCCAGCGTGGCTTGCTCGACGCTGGCCAGCCCGCGGAACGCGTTCATGATGCCCCAGACGGTACCCAGCAGACCGATGTACGGCGAGACCGAGCCGACCGATGCCAGGAAGTTCAGGTGCGATTCCAGTGCATCGAGTTCGCGCTGGAACGATGCGCGCATGGCGCGGCGGGCCCCGTCGAGCACCGAGTTCATGTCGAGCGTTTCGCGCGAGGCTTGCTTGCCTTTAATGAATTCACCCATGCCGGACTCGAAGATGCGGGCCAGTGCGCCGCTCTGGTCGCGCTGGCTGCTGGCGCTCTGGTGCAGCGTGTGCAGGTTGCCGCCGGCCCAGAAACTGCGCTCGAACTGCTCGGTCTGCGCACGGGCGGCGCGGATCGCGAATACCTTGCGGAAGATGTAGGTCCAGCTCACGATCGACAGCAGTAACAGCAAGGCCATAATCAATTGCACCAGCACGTGGGCATTGCCGATCAGGGCGACGAATGAAAGGTCTGGGGTGACGGTCATGGGCTATTTATTTAGGTATGTATTCAGGCGGCACGCATTTTAGCAGCCACGTGGTCGGGCAAGGGGCGCGGGCGCATTGTGGCAATATCGACACAACACACGGTCACGCTCGCCGTATTGAGCAGGGTTTCACCGCACCAGGCCTGCTGCAGGAACTGGACCGAGGCGCGGCCCAGCCTGGCAATACTGGTCTGGATCGTCAACTGGTCGTCGAGGCGCGCCGCCGCGTGGTAGTCGAGGGTCACATTCTTGACAACGAATGCGGTGTTGTCCGCATCGAGCAGGGCTTGTTGCTGTACGCCGAGTGACCGAAGCCATTCGGTGCGGGCGCGTTCAAAGAATTTCAGGTAGTTGGCATAGAACACAATGCCGCCAGCGTCGGTATCTTCGTAATACACCCTGACTGGCCAGTTAAATACTGAAGACATTGTTACTGCCGATACATGAACATGAGAAACATTCTACGCGAGTTTCCTTCTCGATATCACCGTTTCCGGCTTTCGATCGTGGAAATTACTTACGTACCCCTCGCACAAAATTGTGCTTTTGAGCGGTAGTAGACTTGAAACTTGGCAAAAAGACCAATCACTGTAACATTTTCTCACAAATGGCGACCGTGCTATCGGTGGCCATTGGGCCTGCCCGTGCAAGTGAACGCGCGGGCAGGCCAGCGCTCAGGCGCGCTTGATCGTGAATGGCGAAAAGCCCTGGCAGGTCGGCATCAGTTCAATGCTGTTGACGTTCACGTGCGGTGGCAGCGTCGCGATCCAGTACGCGGTGTCGGCAATATCTTTTGCGCTCAGTGGCGTCGTGCCTTCGTAGACCTTGGCTGCGGCCGAATCGTCGCCCTTGAAGCGCACATTGGAGAATTCCGTGCCGCCGGACAGGCCCGGCGCCAGATTGGTGGCGCGCACGCCGGTGCCGACCAGATCGGCGCGCAGATTGAGCGTGAACTGTTCCACGAACGCCTTGGTGGCGCCGTACACATTCCCGCCCGGGTAAGGGTAGTGACCGGCAGTCGAGCCGATATTGATCACCAGTCCGCTACCGCGCGCGACCATGTCGGGCAGCACGAGACGGGTCATCGTCACCAGGCCTTTGCAATTGGTGGCGATCATGGTTTCCCAGTCTTCCAGCGGCACTTCGTGCGCCGGCACCGTGTTGAGGGCCAGGCCAGCATTGTTGATCAGCACATCGATCCCTTTCCAGTCAGCTGGCAAGCCGGCCAGCGCTGCCTCGATCGATGCGCGGCTGGTGACGTCGAGCGTTACCGGCAGGGCGGCGTCGCCCAGTTCGGTCGCCAGCTCGGCAATGCGGTCGGTGCGGCGGGCTGCCAGGATCACGCGGTGGCCGTGCGAAACGAAGGTGCGCGCCATTTCGGCGCCGAAGCCGGCCGATGCGCCGGTGATGAGGACGATCATGATGAATCCTTGAAAAGGGCAGTGAGGGGAATATAAGAAGGCAAATGCAGGCTGGCAAAATTGTAGCCGAAATGATCAGGCCGCCGTGGCGGGCAGGCGATTACGCCCCGGCTGGTCACCAGAACGGCGCTTTCCTTGCCCTTCAATGGGGAGTTCAGTACAATTTGCGGACTTTACGTCTCACGTAACTGGCGAAACACCGCACAGGCGCCACCGATTGGTGCGCGGCGCGGCAAAGGTGGGTACCCACCGGGGAACGTGAGACGCCATACGCCGTTCGCCTGGGCAGCCATCAACCGGTACGCGTTCGATCGCGGCTGCCCGCGCCCTTTGGCTCCCGCACCCGCACACAGCGCCGCTCGTTGCCTGGAATACTATCGATTGGAGTTTTACATGTTTGCTAAAGACCATACGCTGGCCAATGTCGATCCGGATCTGTGGAATGCCATTCAGAAGGAAAACGTCCGTCAGCAAGACCACATCGAGCTGATCGCGTCCGAAAACTACACCTCGCCAGCCGTCATGGAAGCGCAGGGCTCGCAACTGACCAACAAGTATGCCGAAGGCTATCCGGGCAAGCGCTACTACGGCGGCTGCGAATACGTCGACGTCGTCGAGCAGCTGGCCATCGACCGCCTGAAGCAATTGTTTGGCGCGGAAGCCGCCAACGTGCAGCCAAACTCGGGCTCGCAGGCGAACCAGGGCGTGTTCTTCGCCGTGTTGAAACCAGGCGACACGATCATGGGCATGTCGTTGGCCGAAGGTGGTCACCTGACCCACGGCATGCCGCTGAACATGTCGGGCAAGTGGTTCAACGTCGTCTCGTACGGCCTGACCGCTGACGAAGACATCGACTACGAAGCCCTCGAGCGCCAGGCGCACGAGCACAAGCCGAAGATGATCATCGCCGGCGCGTCGGCATTCTCGCTGAAGATCGACTTCGAGCGCATTGCCAAGGTCGCCAAGGCCGTCGGCGCCTACTTCATGGTCGACATGGCGCACTACGCCGGCCTGATCGCTGCAGGCGAGTACCCGAACCCGGTGCCGTTCGCCGACTTCGTCACGTCGACCACGCACAAGTCGCTGCGCGGCCCGCGCGGCGGCATCATCCTGATGAAGGCCGAGCACGAGAAGATCATCAACTCGGCCATCTTCCCTGGCATCCAGGGCGGCCCGCTGATGCACGTGATCGCCGGCAAGGCCGTTGCGTTCAAAGAGGCGCTGACGCCGGAGTTCAAAACCTACCAGCAGCAGGTCGTCAAGAACGCCAAGGCACTGGCCGACACGCTGACCGCGCGTGGCCTGCGCATCGTGTCGGGTCGCACCGAATCGCACGTGATGCTGGTCGACCTGCGCGCCAAGAATCTGACGGGCAAGGAAGCCGAAGCCATCCTGGGCCAGGCGCACATGACCTGCAACAAGAACGGCATCCCGAACGACCCGCAAAAGCCGTTTGTCACCTCGGGCATCCGCCTGGGCAGCCCGGCCTTCACGACGCGTGGTTTTGTCGAAGAGGATGCCGTCACCGTGGGCAACCTGATCGCCGACGTGCTGGACAACCCGCACGACGCTGCGACCATCGAGCGCGTCAAGGGCGAAGTCAAGAAACTCACCAGCAAGTATCCGGTTTACGCCGCCTGATCTGGCTGACTTTGTCTATCCGGGCCGGTTCGCTGGCCCGGTAGTCTCCACGTAGTATTGCAGCCCCGGCGCCATGAAATGTCCCTTTTGCCAGCATGAAGATACACAAGTCCTCGATACCCGCGTATCGGAGGAGGGGGACGCCATCCGGCGCCGGCGCCGCTGCGGCAAGTGCGACAAGCGCTTCACCACCTATGAGCGCATCGAACTGTCGATGCCGATCATCGTCAAGAAGAACGGCAGCCGCACCGAGTTTGCCTCGTCGAAGCTGCGCGGCAGCCTGATGCTCGCGCTGCGCAAGCGGCCCGTGGCGGCCGAAGCCATCGACAAGGCCGTTGCCTCCATCGAAGAAAAGCTGCTCACCAGCGGCCTGCGCGAAGTCGACACCGGCCATGTGGGCGAGCTCGTGATGCAAGAGCTCAAGGGCCTCGACAAGATCGCGTACATCCGCTTCGCATCGGTCTACAAGAATTTCGAAGACCTGGATTCGTTCCAGGCGGCGCTGGCCGAAGTCGGGCACCAGCGCAAGCTGGACAACTAATCCCTTCCCAAGGTTCCCCGAACGGCGCGGCCTGCGCTTGCGCCGACGCACGGGCGTGCAAAGCCGGCCTGATAACGTCGTAGCTCGTTATCGGGAGGCTTGCATGCGCAACCATTCACACCACGGTTTTACGCTCATCGAAGTACTGGTGGCGTTGTTCGTGCTCGCCATCGGCATCGTCGGTGCCGGGGCGGCCCAGCTGGCGGCCGAGCGCACGCGCCAGCAGGCGGCGCTGATGGCCGAAGCGGGCCAGCTGGCAAGTTCGCTGGCGGCGCGCATCGGCGCCAATCTGCCACTGGCCAGCCTGCCCGATGCGGGCAATCCCTATCTGTCGCTCGACTACGATGCGGTCGCCGACGGCCCGCCTGTCGCCGCCGCGCCATGCTTCGGTACTGCCGCCTGCGATCCGCTGGCGCTGGCCGCCTTCGACCTCGACGAGACGCGCCTGCTCGTGCACCGGCGCTTTCCCGGCGGGCGCATTGCCGTGTGCCGCGATGCAGCGCCATGGGATGCCGCCAGCCGCCGCTATCGGTGGGCATGCAGCGGCGGCGCGCATGCTGCGGTGGCCATCAAGATCGGCTGGCACGGCAACGATGACTTGCCGGCATTCGTGCTGATGGTGGCGCGATGAGTATTCATCGTCATCGGTTTGTGCGCCAGGCTGGCTTTACCATCGCCGAATTCATGGTCGCGATGACGCTTGGACTGGCCGTGCTGCTGGCGGCTGGCTCGCTGCTTATCGGCGCGACGCGTGCACATGCGGCGCTGCTCGAAGCGGCCGAGATGGACGACGCCGGCCGCTATGCGCTCGATGCGCTTGCGCGCGCCGTGCACCTGGCGGGCCACGTCGACTGGGCCGCGCATCCGGTGATCGATCCCGCGCTACCGGCTGCCATCGCCGGACTGGATGCGTCGTCGCTGACCCATGCCGGCGCCGGCATCGATGCGCCGCTTCCGGCGACGGTCAACGGCAGCGACGTGCTGGCGCTGCGCTTTGCCGGCACCGGCGCGCCGCCGGACGGCGACGGCGGCACGCTCGATTGCGCCGGCTTTCCCGTGCACCGCGATCAGGAAGGCTGGAGCATTTTCTATGTTGCGCGCAATGCGCAGGGCGACGCTGAACTGCGCTGCAAATACCGGGGCGCCGGCAACTGGTCGTCCGATGCCGTGGCAGGCCACGTCGACAGCTTCCAGGTGCTGTACGGACTCGATACCGATGGCGATGGCGCGCCCAACCGGTACGTGAACGCCAGCGCGATCCGGGCGCTCGACGCGGCGCTGGTGCTGGCCGGCTCGACTCTCGGTGAGCGTGACGCCGATCTGCGCACGCGCAGCCACTGGAAGCACGTTGCGAGCGTGCGGGTCGGCTTGCTGCTGCATGGGCCGCGCCAGGCGCCTGCCGTGGGCGCGGGCCTCGTGCATTGGCTGTTCGGTCCGGGGTATGACGGTGCGCTGGCGGCTGCCGATCCCGGCGTCCGGCTGGCGGCGGCCGACCTCGATCGGGGCGGCGAAGCGCGCATGCGCAAGGTGTATGGGGCGGTCATTGCGGTGCCAATTGCGGTGCCAAATGTGGTGCCACTCGCGGTGCCTGTCGCTCCACCCAGCGTGCCACCTTCTGCGCCGCCGCTGGCCGCGCGTTGAGCTGCCTATGCGCCACCGACTCCCACCCACGCCGCGACGCCAGGATGGCATCGCGCTCATCACCGCACTCGTGCTGATGCTGGCCGTGCTGATGACGGGAATCGCCTCGGCGCGCGGCGCGCTGCAAAGCACCCGCGCCGCTGCGTACGAACGCGATCGCGCGCTGGCCCTGCACATGGCCGAAGCCGCCTTGCTCGATGCCGAACACGATATCGACGGCGGCGCGGAGCCAGGCTCGGCGCGCGCCAACGCAATCCGCGGCGGCAGTGGGGATGCCTTCGTCGGCGCGTGTCTGGGCGCCCGGCCGTACAACGGCTTGTGCGCTTACGACGCCGACGCCGATGGCCAACTGGCCCGGCTGGCGCTTGACGATGGCCCGGCCATCGCGTTCGGCACGTTCACCGGCGCCACGCTGCCGACCGGGGAGGGCGGCTTGCCGCTCGAGACGCCACGCTACCTGATCGAGCTGATGCCGGCGTCCGCCGATGGCCAGCTCTACCGCATCGCCGCGCGCGGCGCCGGCAGCATGCCGGGCGCCGGGGCTGCCGTGCAGGCCTATTACCGCCTGCCATCCGGCGGCGGGCATGGCCGGCGGGTTGGCTGGCGCGAGATCGGCAACTGGTCCGCGATCGTCATCGCCGCATCCGAATGACGCAACCGGGCAAACAGGAGCAAGTTCATGACACGACACCGCAACGGCTTCACGCTGATCGAACTGCTGATGGTGCTGGCAATCGTCGGCATCCTGACATCGGTGGCCTATCCCTCGTATGCGCGCCAGATCGTCAAAGCGCGCCGGGTCGAAGCCCAGCTGGCGCTGCTCGACCTGATGCAGCGCCAGGAACAATACCGTGCGCAGCATCACAGCTATATCGCGTTCTCGATGGCCACCGGCGCTGCCGACACGCATCAGTTCCGCACCTGGCTTGGCAACAGCGCCGCCGCCAGCGCCTATGAGCTCGACGGCGAGGCATGTCCGGAGCAGACGATTGCCGCCTGCATCGTGCTGCGTGCGCGACCCGGTACGGCCAATGTCAACGCGGCATTTGCCGATCCGGAATGCGGCACGCTGACGCTGGCCAGTACCGGCGCGCAGGGTGCAAGTGGCGCAGGTGACCCAAGTGGCGCAAGCGGCCAGTCCACACGCTGCTGGCCATGACCACCCGCCTTGAGACCACGCTGGCCCGCGCCATCCTGCGCCGCCACTGCACCGGCCTGTCGATGGCCGAACTGGCCGTGGTGCTGGGCATGGTGGCGATCACGTCGTCGCTGGCGGCGCCCGGCCTGCACCGGATCGTGCAGGGTCAGGAACTGCGCGTGGCCGCAGCCGACCTTTACAGTGCGGTCCAGCTCACCCGCTCGATGGCGATCGCCCGCAACGAGCCCGTGATCCTGACATCGAACGACGCGGCCGGCATCGACTGGTCGCGTGGCTGGACCGTGTACGTCGATCGCGACCACAACCGCCAGGCCGGCGCGGGCGACGAGATCCTGGCCGTGCGCGCCACGCTGCCGCAGGGCGTGCGGGTGAGCTATTCCTTTGCCAGCCCTGCAGCCCCGCAATACATCGCCTACAATGGCGCGGGACGCAGTTGCAGCACGACCAGCAGCGCCGCAGCACGGCCCGGCACGCTGTCGCTGTTCCACGGCGGTGGGGTACGCCGTATTAAAATCAACATGCTTGGCCGCCCGCGCCTGTGCAACCCGGCGCGTGACGCCGGCTGCGATGGCGTCGCCGCACCGCCCTAAAGTAAGACTGAAAACAAGCGCATTGCACGATGCGCACCGATGAGAGACCACGTGACGCACGACAGCCAACCCATTCTCAACGACACCGAAGGCATGGCCGCGGCGCTGGCCTGGGCTGCGCGCGGCATGTTCATCACGGCGCCCAATCCGCGCATCGGCTGCGTGATCGTCAAGAACGACGTCGTCATCGGCGCCGGCCACACGCAGCCGGCCGGCCAGGCGCACGCTGAGATCCAGGCGCTGCGCGACGCCGCCGCGCGCGGCAACGACGTGCGTGGCGCCACCGCCTACGTCACGCTCGAACCGTGCAGCCACCACGGTCGCACGCCGCCCTGTTCGGACGCGCTGATCGTCGCTGGTCTGGGGCGCGTGGTCGCCGCGATGGTCGACCCCAATCCGCTCGTCGCCGGTCGGGGCCTGGCGCAGCTGGAAGCGGCCGGCATCGCCGTGCGTTCCGGGATCATGGCGCGCGAAGCGCAGGAATTGAACATCGGCTTCTTCTCGCGCATGGTGCGCGGCCTGCCGTGGGTGCGCCTGAAAGTGGCCGCCAGCCTGGATGGCGCCACGGCCCTGGCCGGCGGCGAAAGCCAGTGGATCACCGGGCCGGATGCGCGCGCCGACGGCCATGCCTGGCGCGCCCGCGCCAGTGCGATCGTCACCGGCATCGGCACCGTCAAGGCCGACAATCCGCAGCTCACCGTGCGCGGCCTGGCCACGCCGATGCAGCCGCGCCGCGTGATCGTCGACAGCCGCCTCGAGATCGATCTCGATGCGCACATTCTGCAGGGCGAACCGTGCTGGCTCGTCGCCGCGGCCGAACAACCGGGCGACGAGAAAGCCGCCGCCCTGCGCGCCGCCGGCCACGAGGTGCTGTACCTGCCGAACGCCCACGGCAAGGTCGACCTGCCGGCGTTGATGCGCGAACTGGGCCGCCGCGAAGTCAATGAAGTGCACGTCGAAGCGGGCAGCAAGCTCAATGCCTCGCTCGTGCGCGAAGGCTGCGTCGACGAACTGCTGGTCTATCTGGCGCCCAGCCTGATCGGCCCGGGGCAGGGCATGTTCGACCTGCCGCCGCTCACGCAACTGACCGAGCGGCGCCAGTTGCGCTTCCACGACGTCACGCGCGTGGGCGACGACCTGCGCATCCTGGCCCGCTTCGCCGAAGCTGCTCCCCCATCCTCTGCTACCCCCAACAAGGAATAACGTCGTATGTTTACTGGAATCGTCGCCGCTGTCGGCACCATCACTTCCGTCGCGCCGCTGGCCGGCGGCCTGGACGCCGGCGTGCGTCTTGCCATCGATGCCGGCCCGTTGCCGCTGGCCGACGTGGGCCTGGGCGACTCGATCGCCATCAATGGCGCCTGCATGACCGTCACCGAAAAGAGCGCCACCGGGTTCACGGTCGACGTCTCGCGCGAAAGCCTGAACAAGACCGTGGGCCTGGACGCGCCCGGTGAAGTCAACCTCGAGAAAGCCCTGACGCTGGCCGAGCGCCTGGGTGGCCACCTGGTGTCGGGCCACGTCGACGGCCTGGGCGTCGTGCACAGCTTCGAGCCGGTCGGCGAATCGCGCGAACTGATCATCGATGCGCCGCACGAGCTGGGCAAATTCCTGGCCTATAAGGGGTCGATCGTCGTCAATGGCGTGTCGCTGACCGTCAACCGGGTGCACGACCTGGAAGAGGGCGACCACAAAGTCTGCCGCTTCTCGATCAACCTGATTCCGCACACGATCGAGGTCACCACACTGCGCCACCTGGCCGCCGGTTCGCGCGTCAATCTCGAGATCGACCTGATTGCGCGTTACGTCGAGCGCATGCTGGCTGCCACCACCGCAAGGTAATCGAGCACCCGGCTCGAGTCAACCGGCTTGGTGAAGTGCGCGTCAAAGCCGGCGGCGCGCGAGCGCGCCAGGTCGTCCTGCGCGCCCCAGCCCGATACCGCGACGATGGTGCAGCGTTCGAGCCCGGCGATCCGCCGCAGACCGCGCGCCACGTCGTGGCCTGACATGTCCGGCAGGCCGATATCGAGAAACACCACGTCCGGTCTGCATTGAGCGGCCATCTGCAGCGCCTGCTGACCGTCATGGGCGACCGTGACGGCGTGGCCCTCCATCTCGAGCAGCATCGACAGCGTCACCGCCGCATCGACATTGTCGTCCGTGACGAGAATGCGCAGTGCCGGCGCAGCCGGCGTGCCCTGCGCGGCGACCTCCTCAAGCGGCGCCGACGCTGCCGGCGTTTCATCGAGCGCGAGCCTGACCACGAACGTGCTGCCCTTGCCGATGCCCTCGCTGTGCGCACTGACCGTGCCGCCGTGCAAATCGACCAGCTGTCGTACCAGCGACAGGCCGATGCCCAGGCCGCCCTGTGCGTGCTGGCGGTTGCTGCCCACCTGGCTGAACATCTCGAACACCGATTCCAGCGAAGCGGCGGGAATGCCGACGCCGTCGTCGGTAACGGTGATGACGGCGTGGGCGCCATCCTGCGTCACGCGCAGCGACAGCGCGCCGCCAGGGGGCGTGTACTTGGCCGCATTGGTCAACAGATTGCCGATCACCTGCGCGATGCGGGTGGCGTCGGCCTGTACCGGCAGAGGCGCAGCGTGCAGCTGCAGGTCGAACGCATGGCGGTGCTTGTCGATCAGCGGCAGGCTGGTCTCGACCGCATTGGTCACGATGGCGTTGAGGTCGACGCGAGTCTTGCGTATCTCCACCTTGCCATTGGTGACGCGCGCGATGTCGAGCAGGTCGTCGATCAGGTGTGCCAGTTGCCGGACCTGGCGCTCCATCATGTCGCGCACATTGGCCGCCACGGCGGGGTCGCGGGGGCCGACACGCAGTAATTCCAGACCCGTCATCAACGGGGCCAGCGGATTGCGCAGCTCGTGGGCCAGCACGGCGAGGAATTCGCTCAGATTGCGGTTGGCCCTGGCCACTTCGTCGAACAATTCGCGCTGGCGGGATTCGGCCAGGCGCAGCGCGGCTTCGGTGCGTTTGAAGGCATCGATGTCGGTGACGATCGCCACGTGGCCGCGCGTGACATCGTCGCGGCCCTTGAGCGGCACGGCGGCCACCTGCGTCCAGATCTCGACACCATCGTCGCCCAGGTAGCGCGCTTCGATGCCCGGCACGACGCGCTCGCCGCGCGATGCGCGCGCACCGGCGAAATCACGGCGCGCCAGCGGCCGGCCATCTGCATCGAACGCGGTCCAGCGCATGTAGCGCTCTTCGTCCAGTGACGGCAGCACGCCGGTGGGCAGGTAGCGGTGCATTGCCTGGTTCGACAGCAGCAGCTTGCCGTCCTGGCCGGCCACAGCCACGCCCACCGGTAGGGCGTCGAACATCGTCACGAGCGTGTCGCGTGTCTCGTGCAGCGCCTGTTCGGTTCGCTTGCGGTCGCTGATGTCGAGCACGTTGCCGACAAATCCCAGGAAGTCGCCGTTCGCCGCAAAGCGCGGCTGTCCGGTCGCAATCACCCAGCGATACCCATCGACGACATGCCGCAGCCGATGCTCCATGCTGAATGGCACGCGGCGTGCATTCGCATCGACGACCGCGTGCAGCGCCGCGTCGCGCTCGTCGGGATGCACGGCGGCCGTCCAGCCGAACGCCAGGCTCGTTTCCCGGTCCTGGGCCGTGAATTCGTGCCAGGCGCGCGACAGGAACGAAAGCTTGCCATCGGGCTCAGTCACCCACAGCATGGCCGGCGCGGCGTCGGCCAGGTCCAGGAAGCGCGATTCGCTGCGCGCCAGCGCACGTTCTGCCAGGCGGCGCTGCAGGATGGCGGCGGCCTGGTTGGCGGCCACGCCCAGCAGCAGGCGCTCGTGTTCGGACGGAAAGCCCGCACGCCGCGCGCCGATGACCACGACGCCGGGCTCACTGCCGGTGCCGAAGCGCGCCGTGCCCAATTGCAGCGGCGCATCGCCGGCATGCAGGGCGGCAGATTGCATGTCATGCAGGTCGGCCGACCGGATGGCGGCGTCGAGCGCCGCGCGCGCGGCCGCCAGCATCGCCCCATCATCGTCACCGTCATCGTGGCGCCGGAGGCGAATCGCGTCCAGGGGATCGGTCTCCCCCTTGCCCGGCAGGTGGATACCCACCAGGTCCAGGTCCAGCGTCGTGAGCAGGACGCTCGCCAGGCTGTCGATGACGCCTTCCGGGGGCATGTCGCCCCAGATGGCCGGCAGGGTGGTCATGGCAACCAGATCGCGCGTGGTCTTGCGCAGGCGGTCGATTTCGGCGCGGTACTCGTCGGGTGAATGCATGCGGCTGCCGACTCAGTGCGCTGGCATCACGCGGTGGTGTGCTTGGGCGTCCTGCAACAGGGCGCTGGCCAGGTGAACCGGGTGATCGGGCATGCTCATGGATTGTTACCAGTAGAGCGCCGATGGTGCCTGGCGCCGGCGTTGATGTGTACGGAGGCGAATGCCCGCTGCGGGCACGCATAGTATAGACGATGCGCGCCGGCAGCCCGAAAGGCCACGCCGGCGCGCGTGGCCCATCAGGTGCCCGGCAGCGCCGGCTGACCCGGCTGACCCGGCTGCGGCTGCACTGCGGGCAGCGCCTTGGCCACGTTGGCTGCCTTGGCCGCCGCTTCGGGATTGAGCACCACCTGCACATAGTTCTTCGTATCGAAGTAACGCCGCGCCGCCGCCTGCACGTCCTGCGCCGTCAGCGCGGCCACCTGCTGCTCGACCTTCAGGATCGACGCCGGGTCGGTGCCTTCGGTCAGGCTCGATTGCAGATTGGCTACCCAGTAACCGTTCTCGCGCAGCGAGCGGCGGTGGTTCTGGATCCAGCCGGATTTGACTTTCTCCAGCTCGGCGGCGTCTGGCCCGTTCTCTTGCAGGCGCTTGATTTCGGCAAACGTCGCAGCCACCACCTTGTCGACATTTTCCGGCCCGGTCGGCAGGTTGATGCCGATCGAGTAGTTCCCGTACGGGATCTTGCTGAGCGCGCCGCTGGCGCCGCCGCCGTAGATCATTGCCATCTTTTCGCGCAGTACCTCGATGATGCGCAGATTGGTCACTTCGATCAGCGCCGACAGGCGCAGCTGCTCGGCCTCCGAGAATTCAGCCGGACCCGTGAAGTTGATCGAGATACTGCTCTTGGGCTCAGTGCCGCTGCGTACTTCGCGCTTGACCACGCCCGTCACCGGGCGCAGCCCCACGTCGCGGTACGCCACCGGCAGCGCGGGCGTGGGCAGGGTGCCCAGATAGCTGGTCAACAGCGGCCGGATCGCTTTTTCGTCGAAGCTGCCCACCAGGATGAACGTCATGTCCTTCGCGCTCGAGAAACGCTGGCGGAAAATGGCGATGCTGCGATCGAGGTCGATCTTGGCGTATTCGTCGGCCTCGAGCGAGCGTGGTGCGCGCGGGTGATTGCCAAACAGCGCCGACACCACGGCGTCGCCAAAGCGCCGCCCCGGCTGGCCGCTGGCGTTACGGGCAATTTCGGCCTGCTTGTCGATATACGCGTGGAACAGGTCTTCGTCACGGCGCACGCCCGCGAACTTCAGCCACAGCAGCTGCAGCATCGTTTCGATGTCGGTGGCGCCCGAGGCGCCCGCGATCACGTCGGTGTAGCTACCCAGGCCGACGGTCACGCCGGCCGCCTTGCCGGCCAGGATCTTGCGCATGTCGAGCGGGGTGAAATCCTTCACGCCCATGCTGGCCACGATCGCATTGGAAAAGCGCGCATTCAGGATGTCCTGATCGGGAAACAGGCTTTGCCCGCCAGGACGCGCCGCGCTCAGCACCACCTGGTCATTCAGGAAGTCGGTGGGTTTCAGGATCACCTTCACGCCGTTCGATAGCGTCAAACGGGTCAGGCCCAGCGCCTTGTCGTGCTCTTCGTGCGTGATCGTGCCGGGTTGCGCCGGGCGTTCCATCAGGCGCGCCGCCAGCAGTTTTTCATCGTACGCTTCGACCGGCAGGCGCGCAGCCTCGCTCACCGCCGCCAGCAACTGCGGCCCGGTAGGCGTGTCGGGCTTGGCCACGCCCGTGTACAGCACCAGCTTGCCCGAGTCTTGCGGGATCGTGCTGCGCGCATAGGCATTCATCTCGGCCTGCGTAATGCCCGGCACCAGGTTCTGCACGTAGCGGTATTCGGTCTCGATGCCGGGAATGGCTTCGGCCTGCAGGAAGTTGCGGATGTATTCGGCAGCATACGTGCCCGAATCGCTCTTGGCGCGCTCGTTCCAGGCCTGCTCGTAGGTGCGCATCAGGTTTTTCTTGGCACGCTCGAGTTCCTGCACGCCGAAGCCGTGCTGGCGTGCGCGTTCGTTTTCCTGCACCAGCGCTGCAATGGCGGGCTGCGCGCCACGCGGGCCGATGGCGGCCGAGGCGTTGTAGGCGCGGTAGCGCGGGGTCAGCTTGCCCAGCGAGCTGCTGGCGCCCAGCCACGGCGCATCGGGCAGTTGCGAGATCTCGGCCAGGCGCGCGCTGAGCATCGACGCGAACAGGCCCTGCACCAGCTCTTCGCGGTAGGCGCGCACGGTGCCCAGGTCGCGCACCGGTTGCACCGGGTAGCGGATCAGCACCGCATTGCCATCGGCTTCCGGGTCCTTCACGACCAGCGCCTCGGTGTCGGCCCGCGCGGGAATCGCCGCGTACTCGCGCGGGCGCGGCGTGGCCGGATTCTTCAGGCGCGTGAAGTGCTGCTTGACGAGCTTCTCGGCCTGCGCCGGATCGATGTCGCCGACGACGACAACCGCCATCAGGTCGGGCCGGTACCAGTCCTTGTAGAAGCGCTTGAGGGTCTCGGGCTTGAAATTGCGCAGCACGTCTTCGCGGCCGATCGGCAGGCGCTCGGCGTAGCGCGAGCCGTTGAACAGGCGCGGATAGATCTGCTTGCCCATGCGGTCGGCGGCGCCTTTGCCCAGGCGCGCTTCTTCGAGGATGATGCCGCGCTCCTTGTCGATGGCGTCAGTATCGAAGCTCACGCCGTGGGCCCAGTCTTCCAGCACCTGGAAGGCGCGGGTGACGTTCTGCGGTTTGTCGGTCGGAATCGGCAGGATGTACACGGTCTCGTCGAACGAGGTGTAGGCATTCAGGTCGGCGCCAAAGCCCACGCCGATCGATTGCAGGTACGACACCAGTTCGTGCTTGCGGAAATTGGTCGAGCCATTGAACGCCATGTGCTCGACGAAGTGCGCCAGGCCGCGCTGGTCGTCGTCTTCCAGGATCGAGCCGGCCTTGACGACCAGGCGCAGTTCGAGCTTGTGTTCGGGGCGCGCATTGCGCTGGATGTAGTAGGTCAGGCCATTGGCCAGCTTGCCGACCTTGACCTGCGGGCCGACCGGGATCACGGCGTCGAGCTGCAGCGCGTCCATTTTCGAGACGGCTGCCTTTGGCGCGCTGACCTGGGGCGCACTGTGCGCCAGCGAGGACACGCACACCAACGCGGCCAGGCAGGCGCCGCGTACGAATTTGTTGCTCATTGGGGGTTCCCGGTGACTTGATCGGTGCATTTTACAGGGCGCGTACCCCTGCACGGCTGGGCTTAAGGCTGCGCTAACGAACGCTGCAGGGACCGTGCAGCGCCCCCGCAGCGCTTACAGCATCACGCTGCCCAGCGCCAGCAACCCGGCCATCTCGAGCGCCGGGATCGGCCGCCCATACAGATAGCCCTGCATCACATCGCAACCGAGCGAGCCGAGAAAATCGCGCTGGCCGATCGTCTCGACACCTTCGGCCACGACGGCCAGCGACAGGCCCTTGGCCAGCGCGATGGTGGCCTGGGCAATCGCGGCGCTGCGCTGCTCGCTGGTGATGTTGCGCACGAAGGTCTGGTCGATCTTGAGTTTGTCGAGCGGGAAGCGCGACAGATAGCCCAGCGATGAGTAGCCGGTGCCGAAGTCGTCCAGCGAGAGCGAGACGCCCAGCGCGCGCAGTTCGGCCATCTGGGCCTCGGCCGCGCTGCTGTCGCCCAGCATCACGCTTTCGGTCAGTTCGACTTCGAGCCAGCGCGGTGCAAGGCCGCTGTCGCGCAGCGCGCCGCGCACCACCGACACGACCGCGCCGGCCTTGAACTGGTGGGCCGAGACATTGACGGCCACGCGCACCGGCGCCAGGCCCGCATCCTGCCAGGCCTGGTTCTGGAAGCACGCCTGGCGAATCACCCATTCGCCGATCGGATGGATCAGGCCCGTGTCTTCGGCCAGCGGGATGAAGTCGCCCGGCGAGACATTGCCGATCTCGCCGCTGTTCCAGCGCAGCAGGGCTTCCATGCCGACCAGTGTGCCGTCCAGGTGGGATACTTGCGGCTGGTAGTGCAGCGCCAGTTCGTCGCGCTCGATCGCGCGCCGCAGGCGCGTTTCCAGCGCCAGCCAGCGCAGCGCCTCGGCATTCATCTCGCCCTTGAAGAAGCGGAAGCCATTGCGCCCCGATTCCTTGACGTGCGTGAGCGCCGCGTCGGCCGCCTTGAGCAGGTCGCCCGGCGCATCGCCATCGCGCGGATAGATGCTGATGCCCACGCTGCCCGTGACCACCAGATCGTGACCGCCCACGCCATGCGGTTCGGCGACGGCGTCGATCAGCTTCTGGGCGCAGTAGATGACGTCGTCGGTGTCGTCGAAATCGGTCATCAAGAGTACGAATTCATCGCCCGACAGGCGCGCCACGGTGTCGGTGGGGCCGGCCAGCGCGCTGACGCGGCGCGCGACTTCGCGCAGCACGGTGTCCCCGGCAGAGTGGCCCAGGCTATCGTTGATGCGCGAGAGCCGGTCGACGTTGAACAGCAGCAGCGCGACCTGGCTGGCATCCTGGCGCGCTGCGGCCAGGGCCTGGCCCACGCGGTCGTTGAACAGCGAGCGGTTCGGCAATTGGGTCAGCGCGTCGTGGTTCGATAAAAAATCAAGCTGGTGGTGCGCCGCTTTCAGCGCTGACAGGTCGGTCGACACCGACACATAGGCCGTCAGGTTGCCGGCATCGTCGCGCACCGCGCTGATGCTCATGCTGGCCGGGTAGATTTCGCCATTCTTGCGGCGGTTCCAGATTTCGCCGCGCCACTGGCCGTCTTGTTCGAGGCAGTTCCACATGCTGGCGTAGAACGCGGCGTCGTGCCGGCCCGAGCGCATGAAGCGCGGGTTGGTCCCCATGACGTCGGCTTCATGGAACCCGGTGATCGTCTCGAAGGCCGGATTGGCGGCGACGATGTTGGCGTCGGCGTCGGTCATCAGGATCGCTTCCTGGGTGCTGTCGAACACCTGGCGCGCCAGTTCCAGCCGGTGTTCGCTGTCGCGCAGGGCGGCGTCGGAATCGGCGCGGGCGATGGCCTCGAGCTGCAGCTGCGCCGCGTGGTGCTGCACCACTTCGTACAAATTCAGGTTTTCGTAGGCCACCGCCAGTTGCGCGGCGAGCGCCGTCGCCCAGCGCTCTTCTTCGTCGGTGAAGGGCGCAGCGTTGTCGGCGCGCGTGCAATACAGCCAGCCCAGTGGATGCTGCAGGTCGTGCACCTGCAGGCCGAGCAGGTGCACGACGCGCGGATGGCCGACGGGCAGCGTGGTCAGCAGCGTATCTTCCGCATCGAGGCGCAATGGCGCCCGGGCGCGCAGCAGCACGCCCGGCAGGTCGTGTTCATCCAGCGCCGACGGCAACAGCAGGGCGGCGTCGACACCATACGTGCCCAGGTGGCGCACGCTGCTTTCCGAGCTGCCCAGCAGGCACAGGGCAACGCAATCGGCGTCGAGCACGCGGCGCACGGCGTCGACGAATGCCGCAGCCAGCGCCTCGACCCGGCGCTCGCCGACGAGCATCATGCACATGCGTTCGAGTTCGCCGAGGCGTGCGCCCAGGTCGAACGGCAGGGCGCGCTCATGCTCATGCTCTGGCTCGGCGACAGGGCAGGGCGCCGGCGCGCCGCCGGCCACGCCCAGTTCGGCGTCGACAGCCTCGAGGATCCGGTGCGGGTCGGCCGGCTTGCCCAGCACCGTGGTCACGCCGCAGCGCGCCGCCATCGCCACCGTTTCGCGCTCGGAATACACGGCCGAGAAGAAGATGACGCGCGTGTTTTGCAGCGCCGGCTCGGCGCGCAGTTGCTGGACGAACTCGTAGCCATCCATCGTCGGCATCAGGATGTCGGTGATGATGAGGTCAGGCAGCTCGGCGCGCGTAATCGCCAACGCGCAGGCGCCGTTTTCGGCTTCGAGGATGCGGTGCCCGCTCAGGCCGAGCAGGGCGCTCAGATAACTGCGGTTGCTGGGCCGGTCGTCGACAATCAGGATCGTCGCCATCAGCAAAGCCTGCCGCTGGCAGTGGCGCCTGAAGAGCGAACAGGATGAACTAGCGGCATGGCAACTCCGTCGGAAAGACTGCCGCGGTGGAAGGGTAAATACGGCAATAATGTGTTAATCATAATCCAGTTGGTGACAGTCGTGCCGCGGGCTTGCCACGCGAATGAACTAGCTTAACAATTAACCGACACGCGGTCACCTGTGGTTGTCTATTGGCAACGCATGGTTGACGACAAGGGCACATCGTGCTGGCAATTTGGCGCTCTGGCCATCGGGAATGCCGTTGGGCGTCTGTAAATCCTTTAAAATAGCGGATTACGCAAAACCCCTGTTTCAAGGAATCTGTATGTCCATTTCCAGCACTGAGGAAATCGTCGCCGAACTGCGCGCTGGCCGCATGGTCATTCTGGTCGACGAAGAAGATCGCGAAAACGAAGGCGACCTCGTGCTTGCAGCCGATTTCGTCACCCCGGAGGCGATCAATTTCATGATCCGCCACGCCCGCGGCCTGGTGTGCCTGACCCTGACCGAAGAACGCTGCGATCAGTTGGCGCTGCCAATGATGACGTCCAAGAACGGCACCTCGTTCGGCACCAATTTCACCGTCTCGATCGAAGCGGCAGAAGGCGTGACCACCGGTATCTCGGCGGCCGACCGCGCGCGCACCATCCAGGTGGCCGTCCACAAGGGCACCGTGCCGGACGATCTGGTCCAGCCGGGCCACATCTTCCCGCTGCGCGCCCAGAAGGGCGGCGTCCTGATGCGCGCTGGCCATACCGAAGCCGGTTGCGACCTGACGCAGATGGCCGGGCTGTCGCCTGCGTCGGTGATCTGCGAGATCATCAAGGAAGACGGCACGATGGCGCGCCTGCCCGACCTGATCGAGTTCGCCAAAGAGCACAATCTCAAGATCGGCACCATCGCCGACCTGATCCATTACCGCAGCCAGAACGAATGCCTGGTCGAGCGTATTGCCGAACGCGCGCTGTCAACCGAGTCGGGCGAATTCAAGCTGGTGGCGTTTCGCGACGCACCAAGCGGCTCGGCCCACCTGGCGCTCGTGCACGGCGAGCTGTCGCCGGATAAAGAAGCACTCGTGCGCGTGCACCAGCCGGTGTCGATCCTCGACCTGCTGGAAAACCGCGCTACCACCCACTCGTGGGACATGGCTTCGGCGATGCGCACGATCAAGGCCAGCGATGCCGGCGTGATCGTGCTGCTCAATTGCGGCGAAACGGCCGAGCAATTGTTTGCGCAGCTGGCGCCGCAGGATGCACGCGACAACCGCGCCGGCGCACGCGCCGCGTCGATGGACCTGCGCACCTATGGCATCGGCGCCCAGATCTTGCGCGCGCTGGGCGTGCGCAAGATGCAGCTGCTGGCCAATCCCCGCAAGATGCCGTCGATGACCGGGTTCGACCTGGAAGTGACCGGTTACGTGCCGCGTCCCGACGCCTGAATCATCCCATCCAACTAATACAAGAGGTCAGTCATGACGGTAGGAACTTTTGAAAGCAATATGCAGGGCGAAGACCTGCGCATCGGTATCGTGCAGGCCCGCTTCAACGAGACCGTGGGCAATGGCCTGCTGTCGTCGTGCCTGGCTGAGCTCAAGCGCCTGGGCGTGGCCGATGAGGACATCCTGCACGTGACCGTGCCGGGTGCACTTGAAGTGCCGCTGGCGCTACAGCGCATGGCCGTGACCGAACAGTTCGACGCACTGATCGCGCTGGGCGCCGTCATCCGCGGTGAAACCTACCACTTCGAGCTGGTGTCGAATGAATCGGGCGCGGGCATCACCCGCATCGGCCTCGATTACGGCATTCCGGTCGCCAACGCGATCCTGACCACCGAGAACGATGCGCAGGCAGAAGTGCGCATGGCCGAAAAAGGCGCCGACGCCGCGCGTGTCGCCGTCGAAATGGCCAACCTGCTGATGGCGCTGGACGAGCTGGTGCCAGAAGACGAATAACACTAAAGGCAAGAGAACAATGACCGACAAGAATATGCACGCCAACCCGAGCAAGAACCGCACGCCGCGCCACCGCGCGCGCGAGTTCGCGCTCCAGGGTCTGTACCAATGGCTGCTGAACAATGAACCGGCACGCATCGTGGCGGCCAATATCCGCAGCGCCCATGGTTTCGACAAAGCCGACAGCGAGTTCTTCTCGGCGCTGCTCAATGGCGCGATCAGCACCTCGGTCGAGCTGCGCGAGTCGATCGCCCCGCTGATCGACCGTTCGATCGCCGAGCTGTCGCCGATCGAGCACGCGGTCCTGCTGCTGGGCGCGTACGAGCTGAAGAACCATCCCGAAGTGCCATACCGCGTCGTGATCAACGAAGCAGTCGAGTTGACCAAGTCGTTTGGCGGTATCGACGGCCACAAGTATGTGAATGGCGTGCTGGACAAGCTGGCTCAGCGCCTGCGTCCGGACGAAGCGGCAGGTGATCAGCGCCGCTGATCGTTTGGTTTGCACTATATAAAAGCCACCGTGCGCGAGCCGGTGGCTTTTTTATTGGTCGTCGCCCGCGTGACCGACGTAAAAAAACCACCGCCGCAGCGGTGGTTCTCAGGCGGGCAGTCGAATTTACAGACCGGCCAACGCGTCCGAGGCAACCACCGGTGCGGTGGCAGCAGTGGTCGCTTCAGGTACTGGCTTTGCTTCCGGCTTCACGCTGTCTGCCTCAGGCTGCTTGCTGACGACGACTGGCGACGACGTCGGTGCTGGCGTGTTGCGCTTCATTGCCGGCACGTTCTGGCCTTTCGCGACCTGGTTCAGCAGGCGGTACTCGTTGATGACCTTCGCGCCGTAGCCCTGGTCGCTGTCCATGTCGGCCGCGCCCACATAGGTCTTCAGGCCGCCTTCGACCGAACCGGTGCGCTTGACGTAGTCTTTCAGGATCAAGGCACCGACTCGGATGTTGGCCACGGGATTGAGGGCTGCCTGCTGGCCGCCGACTTTCTCGAATTTGTCATGGTGCACCTTGGCCATCACTTGCATCAGGCCCTTGGCACCCATCGCGCTCTCAGCGAACGGGTTCAGGCCGGATTCGATGGCCATTACCGCCAGGATCAGCAGCGGATCGAGTTTCAGATCGTGCGCCGTCAGGTAGGCGGTCGATACCAGCATATTGGCGGCGTCGCTGGCGACGCGGTAACGCTTCGACAGCCACTTGGTCACGTACTGCTGCTGCTTGGTGTTGCCAAGCGTGGCGGACGACGTGCCCATATGGGGCGTTTCAACGGCAACCGTCTGGGCCGTGGCCTGCATTGCGGGCACGACGGTGGCGACAGGTGCTGCCGGCATATTGACGGCGACGACCGGTTCCGGATGCAGCATCTCGGAGACGCGCTTGGCGACGCTGTCGTTGGAGTAGATCAGGGCCATCAGGGCCACAGCGCTAAGACCGAATACGGTCAGGGTAGAACGCGCAGTTTGTACAACACTGCGTGCCGTTTTGGTCACGGACGATACCGTGATGGGCTGGCTGGCCCTGGAATGCATGAACTTTGCGCTCATGATAAAACGATGAAACATCGAATTTCCCCTTGTCGCGGCAAAAAGAAGCCCGTCGTCGCGCCAAAGGCGTTACGTGGGGGTGCTCTGGACCGTGCATCAGAAAATCGTTTGTCGCCGCGACGCGGCCGACTAACGCCGTCATTGCCTTGCTTCAGCTGGCTGCCGTCCAACATGGGGACTGGTGCCAGTGGCTCAACAACTGTCTCGGGGGAGTGGGCAGACGCCCGTTGAAAACACTCCTACAATGTCATGTGGGGCCCCGACCCCGTGAATGCATGAGAACAGCTAAAATTGTGTCAAAAAAAGTATCGCTGCCTCATCAAGTAGGACGGATTGTATGGGCGAGCTTATATCAAGTCAACCCTAGCACGACTGTTCTATATAACTTCCAGTTATTAAGGACGTACTGATGAGCGTGAAACACTTGTCGAATCAATCACTTGGGGGCGTCGCTTCACTAATGTTCTGCAACCGAAGAAAAGCTTAAAACTTGATGAAATATACAGATCTGCGTGATTTTATGGCCCAATTGGAGCGCATGGGTGAGCTCAAACGTGTCGATTTTCCTGTCTCGACGCACCTTGAAATGACCGAAGTGTGCGACCGCACGTTGCGCGCCGAGGGTCCCGCGCTGCTGTTTTCCAAGCCGACCGGGCACACGATCCCGGTCCTGGCCAATCTGTTCGGCACGCCAAAGCGGGTAGCGCTGGGCATGGGCGCGAGCGATGTAAGCGAGCTGCGCCGTATCGGCCACGTGCTGGCGCGCCTGAAGGAACCCGAGCCACCCAAGGGTTTTGCCGACATCATGGGCATGGGGTCCCTGGTAAAAGCGGTGTGGGACATGGCGCCCAAGGAAGTCAAGGGCGCATCCTGCCAGGAGATCGTCTGGGAAGGGCAGGACGTCGACCTGGCCCGCCTGCCGATCCAGCATTGCTGGCCAGGCGACGTCGCACCATTAATTACCTGGGGCCTGGTGATCACCAAGGGGCCGAACAAGAAGCGCCAGAACTTGGGCATCTACCGCCAGCAGGTGCTGGGCCGGAACAAGGTCATCATGCGCTGGCTGGCACACCGCGGCGGCGCGCTGGACTTCCGCGAGCACGCGCTGTCGAACCCGGGCAAGCCGTATCCGATCGCCGTGGCGCTGGGCGCCGACCCGGCCACGATCCTGGGCGCGGTGACGCCGGTGCCCGATTCGCTGTCCGAATACCAGTTTGCCGGCTTGCTGCGCGGCAGCCGCACGACGCTGACCAAGGCGATCGGCAGCGAACTGCGCGTGCCGGCGTCTGCCGAGATTGTGTTGGAAGGTCATATCTATCCAGATGCGAACCACCCGACCGGTTTCGAGCATGCGCTTGAGGGGCCGTATGGCGACCACACTGGCTACTATAATGAGCAGGACAGTTTCCCGGTGTTTACCATTGACCGGATCACGATGCGGCGCGACCCGATCTACCACTCGACCTACACGGGCAAACCGCCGGACGAGCCGGCCGTGCTGGGCGTGGCGCTCAATGAAGTGTTCATCCCGTTGCTGCAGAAACAGTTCACCGAGATCACCGACTTCTATCTGCCACCGGAAGGTTGCAGCTACCGCATGGCGGTCGTGCAGATGAAGAAGCAGTATGCGGGCCACGCCAAGCGCGTGATGTTCGGCGTCTGGAGCTTCCTGCGCCAGTTCATGTATACCAAGTTCATCGTGGTGGTCGACGAAGACGTCAATGTGCGCGACTGGAAAGAAGTGATCTGGGCGATCACCACCCGCGTCGATCCGACCCGCGACACGGTGCTGGTCGACAATACGCCCATTGATTACCTGGACTTTGCCTCGCCAATCAGTGGCCTGGGCAGCAAGATGGGCATCGATGCGACCAATAAATGGCCGGGCGAAACCAACCGCGAGTGGGGCACGCCGATCGTGATGGCGCCGGATGTCAAGGCGCGCGTGGATGCGATCTGGCAAGAGCTGGGGATCTGATGACAGTGGCCGGCGATGGATGTTGCCGGCCATTTCCCCAAACCGCCTGCGTGCGGTATAATTCGCGCTGGCGGGCCCCTGCGCATTGCGGCATGGTTTACCTGGTCAGGTCGGGAACGAAGCAGCCAAAGCCGTTCACCGCAAGTGCCGCAGATCAGGCTCGCCTCTTTCGTTGTTTCCCGCGTCATTACGCGTCTGTATTTTCTTTTTGTCCCCCTGTTTGCATCACGTTCGCCAGCACGGCGCTGTCACGTCTGTCGTGACGTCTGTCGTCAGCGCCGCATGCCGTCTTGTATGCCAGCGCATCCGCCGAATGTCCGCGGCGGGCGTCATCTGCGGTAAAATCGTGGCATGTCCTATCAAGTCCTCGCCCGCAAATACCGTCCCAAGAATTTCGATACGCTGGTCGGCCAGGAGCACGTCGTCCGTGCACTGAGCCACGCCCTGCGCACCGGGCGGCTGCACCACGCCTATCTGTTCACGGGCACGCGCGGGGTCGGCAAGACCACGCTGTCGCGCATCCTAGCCAAGTCGCTCAATTGCATCGGCCCGGACGGGCAGGGTGGCATTACCGATCAGCCTTGCGGCGTCTGCGAAGCCTGCGTCGCCATCGATGCCGGCCGCTTTGTCGACTACATCGAGATGGATGCGGCGTCCAACCGTGGCGTCGACGAGATGGCGCAGCTGCTCGAACAGGCGGTCTACGCGCCAAGCAATGCGCGCTTCAAGGTCTACATGATCGACGAGGTGCACATGCTGACGAACCACGCGTTCAATTCGATGCTCAAGACGCTCGAAGAACCGCCGCCGCACGTCAAGTTCATCCTTGCCACCACCGATCCGCAAAAGATTCCCGTGACGGTGCTGTCGCGCTGCCTGCAGTTCAACCTCAAGCAGATGCCGCCGGGGCATATCGTCGGCCACCTCGAAGACATCCTGGGGCAAGAAGGCGTCACGTTCGAGCAGCCGGCGCTACGCCTGCTGGCGCAGGGCGCCCACGGCTCGATGCGCGATGCGCTCTCGCTGACCGACCAGGCCATCGCGTACGCCGCCGGCCAGGTCACGCTCGAATCGGTGCAGGGCATGCTCGGCGCGCTCGACCAGTCGTACCTGGTGCGCCTGCTCGATGCGCTCGCCGCGCAGGACGGCGCCGACCTGATGGCGGTGGCCGATGAAATGGCCAGCCGCAGCCTGTCGTACAACGGCGCGCTGCAAGACCTGGGCACGCTGCTGCACCGCATCGCGCTGGCGCAATCGGTGCCGGGCGCGGTGCCGCAGGACTTGCCCGAGCTGGCCGACATCATGCGCCTGGCCGGCTTGTTCGAGCCGCAAGAAGTACAGCTGTATTACCAGATCGCCGTGCATGGCCGTAACGAAATCGGCCTTGCGCCGGACGAATACGCGGGCTTCACCATGACGCTGCTGCGCATGCTCGCATTCCGTCCCGGGCAGGGTGGCGCTGAAGTCCAGGCCCCGCCCGCCGCCGCACCGATCAACGTGCCCGGCGCCCGCGCGGCAGCGGCCGCTGCCGCCAGCCATGCAGCGGTGACGCCGCGCGCGGCTGCGTCGGCTGCTCCATCGACGAATGCACCGGCTGCGGCGACACCGCCGGCAGCTGCGCCACGTCCGGCAGTGCCAGCACCAGCGCCACCGCCGCCAATGCCTGCTGCGCCGACGGGCGCCTCGGCACCCGGCGCGCCGCCAATGACGTCGGCCCGCGCCGCCATCAATGCGGCGCTGGAAGCAGCACGCGCCGGCGCCGGCATGCGTACGGGAGGCAACAAGCGTCCCGAGTCCGCACCGGCGCCGGCTGCCGACCCTGCACCACCGCCACCGCGGCCTTCAGCACCGGCCGCGCCGGGTCCGGGCGCCACGATGCACGCGGCGTCTTCGGCGCCGCAAGGCCGGTCTGCGCCGCCATGGGATGGCGGTGGTCAGCAGGCCGTCGCGCAATCCGTTGCACCGGCGCAGGCGCAAGCGGTCGCACCACCGCAGCCCGCGCTGCGCGCCCAGCAGCCTCCTGATGATGATGTGCCGTCCTGGGTCACCGAGTTTTCGGATGACACGGCCGTGGCCACCGTCACCACCGAAGCCGCGCCAGCCGTCGTCGTTGCCCCGGCTCCGGCTGCAGCTGCAGCTGTGCGCGCACCGCGCGTGGCGCCGCACGCCTACGTCATCACGCCGGTCCCCGAGATCGACTGGGACGGCAACTGGCCGGCGCTGGCCGGCAGCCTGCCGCTGCGCGGTGTGGCCCAGCAACTGGCGCTGCAGACCGAGCTGGTTGCGTGCGAAGCGCGCGACAACGCGGTCACGTTCCGCCTGCGCGTACCGGTCGACACGCTGCGCGCCAGCGGCAACAGCGAAAAGCTGGCGGCGGCGCTGCAAGAACATTTCCCGAACCTGCGCGTCTGCGTGGAGTCCGACATCGGCCCGGTCTGGTACACCGCCGGCGCCGAACAGAAAGCGGCGCGCGAGGCGCGCCAGCGCGAGGCCGAGGCCCTGGTCGCGGCCGACCCGTTCGTGCAGGAACTCGAGCAACGCTTCGATGCGTTCGTCGTGCCCGGCTCGGTCAAGATCGCCTGATCCAATCACTACAGATAACCCCCATTTGGAGAACCACACCATGATGAAGAACCAGCTCGCAGGCTTGATGAAACAGGCGCAAGCCATGCAGGACAACATGAAAAAGGCGCAGGAAGCGCTGGCCCTGGTCGAAGTCGAAGGCCAGTCGGGCGCCGGCCTCGTCAAGGTCGTCATGACCTGCAAGAACGACGTCAAGCGCGTCACGATCGACCCGTCGCTGCTCGGCGACGACCGCGACATGCTGGAAGACCTGGTGGCTGCTGCATTCAACGACGCGTCGCGCAAGGCAGAAGCCACCGCCGCCGAAAAAATGAGCGGCGTGACCGCCGGCATGCCGGGCCTGCCGCCTGGCTTCAAGATGCCTTTCTGATCCAGGGATGATGCGGCACTGCCGGCGCCATGCCGGCGGGCCGTTTTATTTACCCATCCATGTCGACATCCCTCGAATTTCTCATCGAATCGCTCCGGCGCCTGCCTGGCGTGGGCCCCAAGTCCGCCCAGCGCATGGCGTTTCACCTGCTCCAGCATGACCGCGAGGGCGCGGCGCAACTGTCGCGCGCGCTGTACCAGGCGGTCGACACGGTGCACCACTGCATCAAGTGCAATACCTTCTCGGACATCGAGATCTGCGACCTGTGCGCCGATCCCGAGCGCGACCACACGCTCTTGTGCGTGGTCGAAACGCCGGCCGACCAGTTGATGGTCGAGCAGACGCTGACGTGGCGCGGCTTGTACTTCGTGCTGATGGGGCGCCTGTCGCCGCTGGACAATATCGGGCCGCGCGACCTGCACCTGGAAAAGCTGGTGACGCGCGCCACCGACGAGGTGGTGGGCGAAGTGGTACTGGCCACCAATTTCACCAACGAGGGCGAAGCCACCGCGCACTACATCAGCGAAATGCTCAAGGCGCGCGGACTCAAGGTCAGCCGTCTCGCACGGGGCGTTCCCGTTGGCGGCGAACTCGAGTACGTCGACGCGGGCACCATTGCGCGCGCGATGCTCGATCGGCGCAGCACGTAGCTGGCATTGTCACCAATCTCCCGACGAGGCCCGTTGACGCGGGCCTCGTTTCTTTGTGGCACAGTTTTCTGGCAACATACACAGCACTAGCGCAGCTCTCAGGGAGACACCATGCAGGGATGGAAGAAATGGACGTTGCGCGGCCTGGCCGCGTTGCTGGGCCTCGTGCTGCTGGTGCTGCTGGGCGCATGGCTGTTCCTTCGCGCCAGCCTGCCGCAGCTCGATGGCGAGCATCAGGGCGCGGGCCTGTCGGCTGAGGTCCGCATCGAGCGTGATGCGAGCGGCGTGCCCATGATCACCGGCGCCACACGGCTAGACGTGGCCTATGCGACCGGCTTCGTGCATGCCCAGGAACGCTTCTTCCAGATGGACCTGCTGCGCCGCACGGCATCCGGCGAACTGGCCGAGTTGTTCGGGCCACGCGCCGTTCCCCTCGATCGCGCCAACCGGCTGCACCGTTTCGCTTCCCGCGCCCAGGCCACGTTCGCGCGCCTGGCGCCGGCCGAGCGTGCGCTGCTCGAACGCTATGCGGCTGGCGTGAATGCCGGCCTGGCGGCGCTGGGTGCGCGGCCATTTGAGTACGCGCTGACCGGCGCGGCGCAGCGGCCGTGGCATGGCGCCGATTCGCTGCTCGTCGTCTGGGCCATGTACATCGACCTGCAAGGCATGCAGGCGTCGCGCGAACTGGCGCGCGGCTGGCTGCGCGAGCACAGCGACGCCGCGCAACTGGCTTTTCTGTTGCCCGAGGCGACCGCGTTCGACACCACGCTCGATGGCGGCGCCCCGCCAGCGCCGGCCCCGATTCCGGCGCATGCGCCAGCCTGGTGGGGTGGGGCGCCCGCCGCAGCGGATGCCCCCATCAAGCTGGCCGGCCTCGACGTCACCGATTCCGTCGGCAGCAACAACTACGCACTGGCCGGCAGCCGCAGCACGAACGGCGCGGCGATCGTCGCCGACGACATGCACCTGGGCCTGCAACTGCCCAACATCTGGTACCGGCTGGCGCTGCGCTTTCCCGATCCGGCGGCGCCCGGTGGTCAGCGGCGTCTCGTCGGCGTGAGCCTGCCCGGCGCGCCGCCTTCCGTCATCGTCGGCAGCAATGGCCAGGTGGCGTGGGCCTTCACCAACAGCTACGCCGATGCGCTGGACCTGATCGAACTGGGTGTCGATGCCGCGCGCCCGGGCCAGGTCAAGGTGGCGGGCCAGTGGGAGACGCCGCTGGAACATGTCGAGTCGATCCTGGTAAAAGGCGCGCCGGCCGAACGGATGGTGGTTCGTGAAACCTCGCTCGGCCCGATCCGCGAGGTCGCTGGCCGCAGCTACGCCGTGCACTGGATCGCGCACGATCCGGCGGCGCTGAACATGCAGCATCTGAAACTCGAGTCCAGCGCCACGCTCGATGCCGCGCTGGCAACGGCCGCCACTGATGGCATCCCGGCGCAGAACTTCGTGGCCGGCGACGCGCAGGGGAATATCGGCTGGACGATCGCCGGCCTGCTGCCGCAGCGCACGACCGCGCCGAGCGACACGACGTTTCCACTGATGACGGACAGCGCAACGCCCACCTGGACGGGCGCGCTACCTTATGCCGCGCATCCGCGTGTGGTCAATCCCGCCAACGGCCAGCTGACCACCGCCAACAGCCGCCAGTTGATGGGCGCCGGTTACGCGCTGCTGGGCGACGGCGGCTACGACCTGGGCATGCGCAACCATCAGCTGCACGATGGCCTGGCGGCGCTGGGCGCGCAGACCGATGTGCGCCGTGCGTTCGACGCCGCGCTGGACGATCGCGCGATCCTGATCGGCGCCTGGCGCGACCGCGCACTGGCCGCGCTCGACGCCGGGGCGCTGGCAGGGCATCCGGCGCGCGCCGAGTTCCGGCGCCTGCTCGAGACCAGCTGGGATGGCCGCGCCAGTGTGAATTCGGTCGGCTACCGCCTGGCGCGCGACTTCATGTGGGCGCTGCACGACCTGCTGTACGGCGGCGCCAACCTGGCGCTGAAGGACATCGACCCGAAGGCCAGCGCCGCCGGCGCCAGCGCGCGCTGGCCAGCCGTCGTGGCGCGCCTGCTCGACACACGGCCGGCCGGCTGGCTGCCGCCGGGCCACGCCGATTGGCAGGCGCTGCAACTGGCCGCGGTGGACCGCGCGATCGCCGCGCTGCAGGACGCCGGCACGCCGCTGGCGCAAGCCACCTGGGGCCTGCGCAACACGGCAGGCGTTGCGCATCCGATCAGCATGGCGGTGCCGGCGCTGCGGCCCTGGCTCGCCGCACCGGCCGACCAGCTGGCCGGCGACGCGCACATGCCGCGCGTGGCGGGGCCGAAGTTCGGCCAGTCCGAACGCCTGGTCGTGTCGCCGGGGCGCGAAGAGGAGGGTTTGTACAATATGCCGGGCGGGCAGAGCGGGCATCCGCTGTCGCCGTTTTTCCTGACCGGGCATGGGGCCTGGGTCGATGGCACGCCGACGCCGTTGTTGCCAGGCGCGGCGCGCTACACGCTGCGCCTGCATCCGTGAATCAGCTGGTGCTGCCGGCCTTACCTGGCCGGCAGCACCAGTTGTTGCACGACCTGCAGCAACTCGGTGATCGTCTCGGCGCCCGACGGGTGGCCGAGATAATAGCCCTGCACCATATCGCAGCCATATTCTTCGAGCAGCAGGAGCTGTTCGCCCGTCTCGACGCCTTCGGCCACCACGACCATTTTGAGGCCATGCGCCATCGCGATGATCGCGCGCGTGATAGCCGCGTTTTCGGAATCCTGCGGCAGGCCGGAGATGAAGCTGCGGTCGATTTTCAATGCGCGCACGTCGAAGCGCTTCAGGTAATTCATCGACGAATACCCGGTCCCGAAGTCGTCGATCGAGAGGTGCACGCCGATATTGCGCAGGCGTTCGAGCGTGACCATCGTGGCGCGCGCATCGTCCATCAGCGTGCCCTCGGTGAGCTCGAGTTCGAGCAGGCGCGGCTCGAGCCCCGTGTCGAGCAGCGCCGAGAGCACGATCTGCGACAGGTTCTCGTCCTTGAACTGCTTGGCTGACAGGTTCACCGCGATGCGCAGCGTGCGCTGCGTCAGGCGCTGCCAGGTGCGCGCCTGGCGGCAGGCGGTGCGCAGCACCCATTCGCCGATCGGCACGATCAGGCCCGTTTCTTCGGCCAGCGGAATGAATTCGGTCGGCGCGATCAGGCCCCGTTCGGGGTGGCGCCAGCGCACCAGCGCTTCGACGCCGACGATCTCTGCGCTGCGCACGTCGCGCTGCGGCTGGTACACCAGATACAGCTCGTCGTTCTGCAGCGCGCGGCGCAGGCCGACTTCGAGCTTCACGTGGCTCATGATCTGCATCGTCAGCGAGGAGCTGTACAACTTGGCGTTGTTCTTGCCGCAGCTCTTGGCGTGGTACATCGCGGTATCGGCAAACTTGAGAAGCGAGACGCAATCGTCGCCGTCTTCCGGAAACAGCGAGATGCCGATGCTGGCCGTGACGAAGATCTCGTTGCCTTCGATGATGAACGAGCGCCGCATCGCTTCCTTCACCCGGTGCGCGACGTTGAGCGCATGCTCGACCCGCTCCAGGTCCGGGATCAGGATCGTGAATTCATCGCCGCCCAGGCGCGCCAGGTTGCTGGCGCCGTCTTCGTTCATGTCGCCGCCATCGCCGCGCGAGACCAGGTCGCTCGGACGCGTGGTGTCGCGCAGGCGCTCGGACACCATCTTGAGCAGCTGGTCGCCCGCATTGTGGCCAAGCGTGTCGTTGATGCGCTTGAATGCGTCGAGGTCCATGAACAGCACCGCGAACTTCTTGTTGCCGATCCGTGAGCGATGCAGCTCGCGTTCGAGCGTTTCCAAAAACGCCTGGCGGTTCGGGATCCCCGTCAGGCCGTCGCAATAGGCCAGGCGCCGGATCTGTTCTTCGGTGCGTTTGCGCTCGCTGATGTCGCGCACGAGACCCAGCACTTCGGACGAACTGGTGGCCACCAGCCGCGCCTCGAAATGCTGGGCCACGCCGGCGTCGACCAGCTCGTATTCGACCGAGCGCACCTGGTGCGTGGTCAGCACCGCTTTCATCTGCTCCAGCATGCGTCCGGCGATGTCGGGCGGCAGCGTCGCAGTCAGGTGTTTGCCGATGAAGCGGGCGCCGGTGCTGTCGGGCAGGTCCGGGCGGGTGGGTCCTCCTGGCCCCGGACGCTCGTGGCCCTGCTCGTAATCCAGATAGAAGCCATCGGCATTCAGGCGAAAGAAGGTATCGGGAATCGCTGCCAGCACGGCGCGGTTCTGGGCGTCGGCGATGCGCAGGCGGGCGATGGCGTCGCTGGCGCGCAGCACGTACAGCACGCGGTGGCCGAGGATCTGCCAGTTGATCGGCTTGGAGACGAAATCGGTCGCGCCCACTTCGTAGGCGTGGGTGACGGCTTCAATGTCGTCGCTGCCGGTCACCATGATGACCGGCACGCAGACGCCATCGCGTTCCGCGGCGCGGATGGCGCGGCAGGCAGCGAAACCGTCCATGCGCGGCATGTCGACGTCCATCAGGATCAGGTCGGGCTGGCCGGTGCGGGCCTGGTCGAGGGCCTCGATGCCGTCGCCGGCCTGGATCCCGTCCAGGCCAACCTGCGCCAGCATCTCGAGCATCAGCATCCGCATGACCGGATCGTCGTCGGCAACCAGGACCGTCACGCGCTGGGTGGGAGCGGAAGGCATGTCAGGATTCCTTTTCAAGCGCTGCGTGAAGCGACAGTCTTACCGCGCGAAACTCGCGTGCCAGGTCGGCCAGCAGCGGGCCGCCGCTGTCCACATTGCCGCTGCGTCCCAGTTGTTCGAGTTCGCGGCACAGGCTCGACAAGTGCGTGGCGCCGATATTGGCGCTGGCCGATTTGAGGCCGTGGGCCACGCGCCGCACGCTCTCGGCATCGCCTTCGCCCAGCGCCTGGCGCAGCGCATGCAAGTGGCGCGGTGTGTCGCCGACATAGGCGGCGATCACCTTCTGCACCAGCGCGTCGCCGTCATCGCGGCTCAGCGCGCGGATATTCTCCAAGGCGGCGCGGTTGATCGGGTCGGCGCCTGGTTCGATTCGCGTGGGTGCAGGTGCGGTCGCCGGCGCAGGCCGGGCTGATGGCAGCGGCAGCGGCGTCGCCGGCGCGATCTCGACGACCGGCTCGTCGCCATGCTCGCGCGCCGACAGCAGCGGCATCGCGATCCAGCGGCCGATGACGGTGGCCAGCTGCTGCTGGGTGAAGGGCTTGGACAGGTAATCGTCCATGCCCGCCGCCAGGCAGGCTTCGCGGTCGCCCTGCAGCGCGTTGGCGGTGATCGCGATCACGGGTAGCCCGCGCTGGCGGCCCATCTCGCGCTCGTGGCGCCGGATCTCGCCGGTGGCCGCAAAGCCGTCCATCACCGGCATCTGGCAATCCATCAGCACCGCATCCCAGCGGCCTTCGTGCACCGCGCGCAGCGCTTCCTGGCCGTTTTTCGCGCAGCCCGTTTCGAGGCCCAGGCTTTCCAGCATCGCGCGCGCGACTTCGACGTTGACCGGGTTGTCCTCAGCCAGCAGCACGCGCCGCGCGCGTTTGACCGGATGCTGCGCGGGCTCCTGGGCGCTGCCTTCGGCCGGCGGCGCGGCCGGCCTTTGCAGGCGCGCCGCGCGCACTGCCAGGCACGCATACAGATCGGCCGCGCGCGCCGGCTTGACCAGCTGGTACGCCACGCCCGCTTCGCGCCGCTGTACCGGATCGGCGGCCAGCCGTTCGGGGCTGAGCAGCACCAGGTGCGTGTCGCGCGCCAGCGGTTCGGCGCGCACTGCGGCGGCCAGGGCCAGGCCGCTGGTCCCGCGCAGCTCCATGTCCAGCACCGCGGCATCGTAGGGCCGGCCGGCGCGGGCCGCGTTGACCAGCCACTCGAACGCGAGCGCGCCACCGATGTCGTCGCACTGCGCATGCCACGCGGTCAGCTGCTGCACCAGCGCCTTGCGGCTGGCGTCCTGTTCGTCGACCACCAGCACGCGCAGGCCATCGAGTGTGTTGAGGTGATGGCCCGGCGCGTCCGGGTCGACTCGGTGCTTGTCGAAGCTGACCGTGAACCAGAAGACCGAGCCGCGCTGCTGTGCATTCTCGACGCCGATGGCGCCGTTCATCAGCTCGACGATCTGCTTTGAAATTGCCAGCCCCAGGCCGGTGCCGCCGTACTTGCGAGTGGTGGAGTCGTCGGCCTGCGAGAACGCGTTGAACAGGCGCGCCCGTGCTTCGCGCGAAATGCCGATGCCGGTGTCGTGCACCTCGAAGCGCAGCACGACCTGTTGCGGGTCTTCGCCCGCCACGCGCACGCGCGCCAGGATGCGGCCATCGTCGGTGAACTTGAGCGCGTTGCCCAGCAGGTTGGCCAGGATCTGGCGCAGCCGGTTCGGATCGCCGCAGATCGCCACCGGGATGTCGTTGGCGATGTCGAAGTCGCACGCCAGGCCCTTGGCCGCGGCTTGCGGCGTGTAGACCTTGTGGATCTCGTCGAGCAGGTCCCACAGATTAAAGTTGATGTACTCGATCGTGAGCTTGCCGGCTTCGATCTTGGAAAAATCGAGGATGTCGTTGATGATCACCAGAAGGTGCTCGCCTGAGCGTTTCACTAGCTGCGTGTAGTTGCGCTGGGCGTCGGTCAGCGACGTGGCCAGCAGCATGTCGGTCATGCCCAGCACGCCGTTCATCGGGGTGCGGATCTCGTGGCTCATCGTGGCCAGAAAGCCGCTCTTGGCGCGGCTGGCCGCTTCGGCCGCATTCTTGGCTTTCTCGAGCTGCTCGGTGCGCACGCCGACCTGGCGTTCGAGCTCGTCGCGGTGGTGCAGCAGGGCGGCGCCGCGCTCTTCGATCTGCGCCAGCATGCCGTTGAAGCTGTCGATCAGCACGCCCAGCTCATCGCTGCGCGTGTGCGGGATCCGCAGGCCGTAGTTCTGGCTGGCCGAAACCTTGTGCGCAGCCTGGATCAGCTTCGTGATCGGCTCGGCGATGCTGTGCTTGAGGCGCCCGGCCAGTACCAGCGACACAAGCAGCGCCGCGCCCATCGCCAGCCCGATCACGCCAAGGCTGGTGGCGATGTCGAGCCACATCGGCAACAGGTCGGCTTCGATCATCACCGCGCCCACCACCAGTTCGCCGTGCCGCACTGCCTGCACCACGCGCATGTGGCGCGCCAGCAGCGCCTGGCCGCCGCGGTTGATCTGCTCGAGCGTGGCGGCCTCGATGTCGTCCAGCGGCGCGAGGGCGGCGGCCTGGCGCCCAGGCGTATGGTAGGTGGCGATGGGCTGGCCGAAACGGTCGTACAGCACGGCGGCCGAGACGCTCTGGCGGGCTTCGAGGGCCGAGAGCGTCGCGCCGGCCTGCTTGCGGTCGACCAGCATCAGGTCGCCGGCGCAGGCCGCGCCGATGACGCGCGCGAACGCCGTCAGTTGCGCAGCTTCGGCGCGCCGGTGATTGTGGATGGAGGTGACAGCAAACGCGCCGAACACGAACAGCAACGCCGTCGCGGTCGAGAGCAGCGAGATGATGGTCAGCTTCCGGTTCAGGCTCGAGCGCTCGAAGTTCGGCATCGCAATTCCCGCAGTGGGCACAGCGGCATGGACCTGCACGACGCGGATCCTCCGCGCGGGCAAGAGCCCGCAGGAAAAAAATATACGGGGTAGGGGCGTACGCGGCTTTGCGTGAACGCAAAGGGGGCGGGCGAACCGGGTTCGTGTTGCAAACACGCCCAACTTGAAAGGGAGCGCGTAGATTAGATGCTGAAGGCTGGATGGACTGATCCGGACAGCGACGTCTAAGCCCCATTCGGCAAAAATGTAACTAACCAACGGTGATGATCATGACCAGCGAAAAGCGGCGATCAGGGCCGGGCCCTGCCCATGGCGCCTCATGGTCGGACGCAGAGGGCAGAGGCGATGCTGGGATGGTGAGTCATTCCCCTGATCATGACTGGGGAGGAGGGCGGCGTGCGGAGATCGACGCCGCCCGGGAGGTTACGGCAAAACGGGAATCAGTCGATTTCGCTGACGAACTGGTCGAGCGGGCGTCGCACTTTCGCCAGGCCTGCCAGCCAGTCATCTTCAGCCTTGCGGTAGCCCAGCGGCAGAATGACCACGCTACGCAGGTGGCGTTCGCCGAGGTTCAGGATGCTGTCGACAGCGGCCGGATCGAAGCCTTCCATCGGCGTGCAATCGACTTCCTCGAAGGCTGCGGCGATCATCGCCGCACTGAAGCCGATGTAGGCCTGGCGCGCCGCGTGCTCGAAGTTCACCTGTGCATCGCGGCCCGGGTAGGTTGACAGCAGTTGCTGGCGATAGGCTTCCCAGCCTTCGTTGCGGAAACCGCGCACTTCGTTGGTCAGGTCGAACATGTGGTTAATGCGCTCGGGCGTGTAGTTGTCCCACGCCGCAAACACCATCAGGTGCGAGGCATCGACCACCTGCGCCTGGTTCCAGGCGACGTCCTTGATCTTGGCGCGCAGCGCCTGATTCTTCACGATCAGGATTTCATAGGGCTGCAGGCCGGACGACGTCGGCGCCAGGCGCGCCGCTTCGATGATCCGATCGATCTTCTCCTGCGGCACCTGACGGGTCGGGTCCATCGCCTTGGTGGCATAGCGCCAGTTCAGTTTGTCGAGCAATTCCATGTGAATCCTTTCAGATAAAAGATTCACCATTGTATTTTTTCTCAGCAGATAGATAAACTACGATTCTGGCAAATGATTTGTTCTTGAGGAAGCAAGATGGCGAGAAAGTTTGATCACCTGGCTGATGTGGAGGTGTTTCTGAGCGTCGTGGAACACGGTTCATTCAGCGCAGCGGCGGTCGTGCTGTCGACCACGCCGTCGGTGCTGAGCCGGGCCCTGTCGCGACTCGAAGCACGGCTCGGCACACAGCTCTTGCGCCGGACCACGCGCAGCCTCAGCCTCACCGACGCCGGCCAGCGCTACGCCAACGAGGCACGCGACGCCTTCGCCCGCCTCGGGCAGGCAGAGCAGGCGATGCGCAGCACGACGGCGCAACTGAGCGGCAAGGTCCGCATGAGCGTGTCCACCGGCTACGGCCAGCAGCGCCTGCCACCGATACTGGCGGCCTACGCGCGCGCCTATCCGCTGGTCGAGCTGGACGTCGATATCACCAACCGCAATGTGGATCTGGTGGCCGAGGGATTCGACCTGGCGATCCGCTCCGGCCCGCTGCCGAGCAGCACGATGGCGTCGCGCCAGCTGGAAGCATCGCCACTGTGCCTGCTGGCATCCCCAGCCTATCTGGAGACCGCTGGATCACTGGCAACGCTCGAGGATCTGGCGCGCCAGCAGTGCATCGCCTTTGTCCGGCCCAACACCGGCCGGGTGTTCCCCTGGCAGCTGCGGGACGGCGGGCGCGACATCGACTGGATCCCGCCGGCGTCGGTGATGGTCTCAACCGACGCGATGGGCGTCATCTGGCTGGCCGAGCAGGGGATGGGGATCGCATTGTGTCCGCGCCTGTTTGCCGAAACCAGCCTGGCAGCGGGACAGCTGGTGGAAATATTGCCGCAGCTAAGTGGCCGCACGCGCGCATTCTCGGTCGTCTATCCGGCCCACCGTGGCCTGTCGGCAGCGTCGCGCGCGCTAATCGACATGCTGGTGGCGGCGCACGACAGTTCAAAAAGCCGGGGTCAGGTCTGACATTTGGACACGGGCTCTTCCTTAAAGTTCAAAAAGCCGGGGTCAGGTCTGACATTTGGACACGGGCTCTTCCTTAATGCGTCCACAAGGGCTGTCACGAATTGACTTTTGTTGAGTTCGTGTCCGAATGTCAGACCTGACCCCGCTTTGCTAATGTCAGACCTGACCCCGCTTTGCTGTTTGCGAATTGAAAAGGGACGCCGCGGCGTCCCCTTTGTCACGTTGGGTGGACGGCATCGCCGCCCACCCAACAATCAATACCCAATAGCAGGCTCAGCAGCACGAAGCCCGACTTCCCCCGTACCGCGCCTCCTGACGCTCACGGAAGAACTCCTCATACGTCATCGCTGGCTCATCCGGATGGGTACGCTCCATGTGCGCCAGATACGTGTCGTACTCGGGCAGGCCGACCATCAGGCGCAGCGACTGCCCGAGGTAACTGCCGGCCTGCTTCAGGGTGCCGAACATCAGGTCACCTGCGATGCGGGCATGGCGACGTACGGCGACTCTTTTGCGGTCGCGCCATTCGCCTTGCGGGCATCCATCACCGTGCGCAGGCCATAGAACAGCACGGCCAGCACGACGAAGATGAAGAAGCCGGCCAGGCTGGCGTTGACGTAGTCGTTGAAGATGATCCGTTCCATCTCGACGATCGACTTGGCCGGCGCCAGGATCGTGCCGGCGTCGTGCGCTGCCTGGTATTTGTTGGCGTGCGCCACGAAGCCGATGCGCGGGTCGTCATGGAAGATCTTCTGGTAGCCCGCCGTCAGCGTACAGGCCAGCAGCCACACGGTCGGCAGCGCAGTGACCCACGCGTACTGGCCGCGCTTCATCTTGAACAGCACGCAGGTGCCGAGCATCAGCGCAATACCGGCCAGCATCTGGTTGGCGATGCCGAACAGCGGCCACAAGGTGTTGATGCCGCCCAGCGGATCGACCACGCCCTGGTACAGGAAGTAACCCCAGGCCGCCACGCACAGGCCGGTGGCCAGCAGATTGGCTGGCAGCGAATCGGTGCGCTTGAGCGATGGTGCGAACGCGCCCAGCAGATCCTGCAGCATGAAGCGGCCGGCGCGGGTGCCCGCGTCCACCGCGGTCAGGATGAACAGCGCCTCGAACAGGATCGCGAAGTGGTACCAGAACGCCATCATGGTCTGGCCACCGACCAGGTTCGACAGGATGTGGGCCATGCCCACTGCCAGCGTCGGTGCGCCGCCGGCGCGCGAGATGATCGTGTGCTCGCCCACGTCACGGGCCATTTGCTCCAGCGCTTCCGGCGTGATCACGAAGCCCATCTGCGAGACGGCAGCGGCGGCCGATTGCGCCGTGGTGCCCAGCAGAGCGGCCGGGCTGTTCATGGCGAAGTAGACGCCCGGGTCGATGGTCGACGCGGCGATCAGCGCCATCATGGCGACAAAACTTTCCATCAGCATGCCGCCGTAGCCGATGAAGCGCGCCTGCGTTTCATTTTCCAGCATCTTCGGCGTGGTGCCCGAGGCGATCAGCGCGTGGAAGCCCGACACGGCGCCGCAGGCGATGGTGATGAACAGGAACGGGAAGATGCCGCCCGACCAGACCGGGCCCGAACCATCGACGAACTTCGTCACCGCCGGCATGCGCAGGTCCGGTGCGACGACCAGGATACCGATCGCCAGCGCCAGGATGGTGCCGATCTTAAGGAAGGTCGACAGGTAGTCGCGTGGCGCCAGCAGCAGCCACACGGGAATCACGGCGGCGACAAAGCCGTAGCCGATCAGCATCCAGGTCAGTTCGGTGCCGGTGAAGGTGAACATCGGGCCCCAGACTGGCGAATCGTGCACCCACTGGCCGCCGATGATGGCGAGCATCAGCAGCACGAAGCCGATCAGCGAAATCTCGCCAATGCGCCCGACCCGCACATAGCGCGAGTAGATGCCCATGAACAGCGCGATCGGGATCGTGGCCATCACGGTGAAGGTGCCCCACGGCGAACCGGTGAGCGCTTTCACGACGATCAGCGCCAGCACGGCCAGGATGATCACCATGATCATGAAGGTGCCGAGCAGCGCGATCATGCCGGGGATCTCGCCCATTTCGGATTTGATCAGGTCACCGAGCGAGCGGCCGTCGCGGCGCGTGGACATGAACAGCACGATGAAGTCCTGCACTGCGCCGGCGAACACGACGCCGGCCAGAATCCACATCATGCCGGGCAGGTAACCCATCTGCGCGGCGAGCACGGGGCCCACCAGCGGGCCGGCGCCGGCAATCGCCGCGAAGTGGTGACCGAACAAGACGTTTTTGTTGGTCGGCACGTAATCAAGGCCATCGTTGAACTTGTGGGCGGGTGTCTGGCGGGTGGCGTCGAGACCCAGCACCTTGTTGGCGATGAACTTCGAGTAGAAGCGGTAAGCGATGAGATAGACGCAGCCGGCGGCCGCGACGATCCAGATGGCATTGATGGTTTCACCGCGTTTGAGCGCGATGTAGCCGAGCGAAAACGCGCCCAGGATGGACAAGGCGATCCATCCGAGCATGCTCGTCATTTTCTTCATGGGTGACTCCTCCGATATGGATTGATGCTTCGTACGCCAGTACATGCCGGCGCCATTCTTTACAGCATGGCAATGAGTATCTTGCACAATTATCAGGACTGCAAGCGTAACAATTACGCAGGGGCTACGTACCACTACGTAGGACGCATGCCCGTAACGCACGTAAAATGCCTTGCTTTCCCCATCAGAAGGCACTCGGCCCATGCGGCTCAAGCAAAAAGTCATCATGCTGGCAGTGGCGCCCTTGGTCGTGGCCCTGTGCGCGATTACCCTCTACGTGCGCCAGCAGGCTGTCACTCTGGCGCAACAGCAGCGCGACACGATCGGCAGCGCCTACCTGGCCAGCAAGGAGGCCGAGCTGCGCCACTACGTCGAGCTGGCCACGCGCTCGATCGCGCACCTGACCCAGAGCGGGCGCAGCGACGCCGCCACGCAGGCCGAGGCCATCCGCATCCTGTCGTCGCTGAGCTACGGCGGCGACGGTTACTTTTTCGTGTATGACACGCGTGGCAAAAATCTGGCCCATCCGCGTCAGCCGGAACTGGTCGGCACCGACATGTGGAACTGGCGCGACTCGACCGGCTCGCTGACCATCCAGCGCCTGATCGGACTGGCCCAAGGCGGTGGTGGCTTCCTGCGCTACACGTGGGCCAAGCCGTCAAGCAAGACGGCGGCGCCCAAGCTCGGCTACGTGGTGCCGGTCGCGCACTGGGGCTGGGTCATGGGCACCGGCATCTACCTGGACGATGTCGCGGCGGCGCTCGAACTGGTCGAGGCCCAGCAGTCGCGCAACAGCGACCAGACCCTGCTCTGGATGGCCGTGCTGGCCACGCTGGCGACAATCGGCGTGGCCGGTGGCGGGCTGGCGCTGAACATCAGCGAAGGGCGCCTGGCCGACGCCAAGCTGCGCGCGCTGGCCCAGCGCGTGGTCGAGTCGCAGGAAGAAGAGCGGGCACGCCTGTCGCGCGACCTGCACGACGGGATCAGCCAGGCGCTGGTGTCGGTCAAGCTGCAGCTGGAGGCGGGCATCATCCGCCTCGACGGCGACGCGGGCAAGCGCGAACTGGCGCGTGCGGGCCTGGAGCGCACCGTCGACCAGGTCAACACGGTGCTGGGCGAAGTGCGCCGCATCTCGCACGACCTGCGCCCGACGCTGCTCGACGACATGGGCCTGGCGCCGGCGCTGGAATACCTGGCCCGCGAATTCGGCGAAGACGCCGGCACGCCGGTGCGCTTTCGCGCGGCCGGCGCCGTGGATGCGTTGCCCGACATGGTCGGCACCGTGCTGTTTCGCATCGCGCAAGAGGCGCTGACCAATGTCGAGCGCCATGCCCAGGCAAGCACCATCGAGCTCTCGCTCGAGCGCGTGGCCAACCGCGTCAGCCTGTCGATTGCCGACGATGGCGTGGGCTTCGACACCGACGACGTGGCCGTGCACCCGAAGCGGGGCATCGGCTTGAGGAATATGATGGAACGGATGGAAGCGATCGGCGGGCGCCTGTCGGTCGATTCGACGTCCAGCGGCACCAGCGTGGTGGCCAGCATCGACTTGAAGGAGTAGGGCAGTGAACGGTGAAACGAAAGAAGTGAAGATTCTGCTGGTGGACGACCACCCTTTGGTACGCGACGGCCTGCGCGCGCGGCTCGAGTCGGCGCCGCACCTGAACGTCGTGGCCGAAGCCGGTTCGAGCGCCGAGGCGCTCGAGCGCGCCGGCGAATACCATCCCGATTTGGTACTAATGGACGTGAACATGCGCGGCGGCAGTGGTATCGAAGCCACATTCCAGCTCACCGCGCGTTTTCCCGGCATTGCGGTCCTGATGTTGTCAATGCACGACAAACCGGAATACGTCAGTCAGGCAATGGGCGCCGGTGCCCGCGGTTACGTGCTCAAGGATGCGCCGGGCAAGGACATCGTGCTGGCCATCGACACCGTCATGGGCGGCGGCATTTATTACAGCGCCGCACTGGCGCGCCAGCTGGCCAATCCGGCCGTGCCGAGCGACCAGCTCACGGCGCGCGAGCACGAAGTACTGGGGCATATCGCCGCCGGCCAATCGAACAAGCAGATCGCGCGCGACCTCGATCTGTCGGTGCGCACGGTCGAAACGCACCGCCTGAACATCAAGCGCAAGCTGGGTATCGAAGGCCAGGCAGAGCTGATCCGGTTCGCGGTGCAGCGCGCCGGCGGTAACTGATGGTCAATACGGGCTGTCCGGTAGGAAACTTCGATTTGCTTTATGGCATTCGGTGCAATAAGATTGCCTGGATACTACTTTGAAACTTTCCATGGCAGAGCAGGAAACATATCCGCTGGTGGCAATCGAGCCGGTCGCGAATGCGCAAAATGAATGGGTCGCGCTCAACGTGCGCCTGGCGCCGGGCGCCGACCTGTCGCAGCGCCTGCACACCGTGTTCGGCACGCCCGACCTGTTAGCCGCTGTCGCACCGCTCGACTGCCTGCTGACGCTGGACGACCCGTTTCATTTGACCGCGGAGGTGCTGGCGCTGTTGCCCGCCGATCGCGTCGGTTTCGTGGTCGACGCGAACGCGCTGGCCACCGATGGCGTGGCGCAAAAGCTCGTCGAACTGCATGCCTGTGGTTACCGTATCTGGCTGGACGGCGACATTCCCGACGGCGTCACCGCGCCGCCCGCGCTGCGCTCGGTCGCGCGCAACTGCCGCGTCGCCCCATTGCCGCCCGGCCGCCTGGTGGCCCTGTTCGCCCCGCACATCGCTTACGGCGTCGACAGCGCGCGCCGCTTCTTCGGTTGCGAGATCGCGGGCTTTGACTGGTTCATCGGCGACTATGCCTACGATCCGGACATCGCGCCGTCGCCCGACGACGACGGCAGTTCGCGCCGCCGCATCCTCACGCTGCTCGGTCTGCTGGCGCGCGACGCCGACTCGTGCGAGCTCGAAGAACAAGTCAAGCAGGATCCGGCACTGGCCTACAACCTTCTCAAACTGGTCAATTCGGCCGCGTTCACCGTCACCACGCAAATAACCAGCTTCGCGCAAGCGATCACGGTGCTCGGCCGGCGCCAGTTGCAGCGCTGGCTGCAACTGCTGCTGTACGCGCGCCAGCAACCGGATGGCTTGCCCAACCTGCTGCTACCGCTGGCCGCGCGCCGCGGCGCCCAGCTCGAAGCGCTCGCACGCCTGCAGGGCGACGACCGCGATGCGCAGGACCTCGCCTTCATGACCGGCGTGTTCTCGCTACTCGACCGGCTGCTGCACATGCCGATGTCCGAGATCGCGGGCGACCTGTACTTGCCCGAGGACGTCTATGGCGCACTCGTCAACCACAGCGGCCAGCTGGGCGCGTGGCTCGAACTGGTCGACGCCAATCCGACCGAGACGGTGCTGCAGGCCGCCGGCGTGAGCCTGGAGCACTGGTGGAGCAGCCAGCTGCACGCCTACCACTGGGCAATCGAGGTGGGCCGCAATGTCTGACGTACGCGAACTGGCCCCGACCGCTTTCGTCCAGGGCACGAGCGCCGTCTGCGACGCCGTCCTGCGCCTGCGCGGCGACGCGCTGGTGCTGGAACTGAGCCGCCTGGTGCGCACCCTGACGGGCAGCGCGCAGGGCCGCTTTGTCCCCGGCCCGGGCCTGGTCGATCCGGGCGTGCCCGGCGGGCGCGTGCTGCGCCATGCGGTGGCCGTGGGCCTCGAGCAATTCGGCTGGTATGAAGTGAGCGGCTTTAACGACCATGCCGAGGCCAGCGCGCACGCGCTCGCCGCGCTCGCGCAACTGACGGCAAGCCTGATGCAGATGCACTCGCTGGCGCAGCGCTCGACCCACGCCTACGCCCAGATGGAAGCGCAACTGGCGCACCAGTCGCAGATCCTCGACCAGATCCACGAGTCGGTGCTGACGATGGACCAGATGGGCTACATCACCAGCTGGAACCGGGGCGCCGAACGCCTGTTCGGCTACACATCGTTCGAAGCGGTAGGCCGCAACATCCTGTTCTTGTACGCCGACGAAGACCTGGGCGACGAGGAGGGCGGCGCGCTGCCTGACCTGTTCGCCGAGCACGGCGGGCGCATGATGGAGGTGAAACGCCGCAAGAAGTCGGGCGACATCTTCTGGGCCAGCCTGTCGCTCTCGCCGCTGCGCGACCTGGCCGGCCGCCCGAACGGCCTGATCGCCTACCTGACCGACATCACCGAGCGCAAGCAGGCCGAAGAGCAGCTGCACCACCTGGCCTACTACGACGAGCTGACCGGCCTGCCGAACCGCACGCTGTTCGCGCGCCTGGTCGACCAGGCCCTGATGGTGGCGCAGCGCAACGAGACGGCCGGCTGCATCCTGTTCATCGACCTGAACCGCTTCAAGCGCATCAACGACACGCTGGGCCGGCGCATCGGCGACGAACTGCTCAAGCAGGTCGGCCAGCGCTTCAAGGCCACGCTGCGCGACGAAGATCTGGTGGCGCGCCTGTCGGGCGACGAATACGCAGTGGGCCTGGCCGACGTGCGCCAGCACTTCGAAGCCACCACGGTGGCGCAAAAGCTCCAGGCCGCGCTCGACGCGCCTTTCATGATTGCCGGCCACGACCTGCGCGTGGGCGCCAGCATCGGCATCAGCGTCTACCCGCAGGATGGCAACGACGCCGAAACGCTGCTGGCGCTAGCCGACATCGCAATGGAACGGGCCAAGGGCGACGACGCCAACCCGGACCGCAGCGTCGCGTTCTACAGCCAGGACATGAACAAGGGCATGCAGGAGCGCATGCGCATCGAATCCGGCCTGCGCCATGCGCTGGGCAATGGCGAGCTGGTGCTGTACTACCAGCCGAAGTTCGAAATCGCCAGCGGTCGCCTGGTGGGCGCGGAAGCGCTGGTGCGCTGGATGCATCCCGAGCGCGGCATCGTGCCACCCGGCGAATTCATCCCGCTGGCCGAAACCACGGGCCTGATCGTGCAGGTGGGCGAGTGGGTGCTGGAAGAAGCCTGCGCGCAGGCGTCGATCTGGCAACGTTCGGGCATCGCCCCGTTCCGCGTCGCGGTGAACGTGTCGGCGCGCGAGTTCACGCCATCGCTGCCGGAGCGCGTGGCCACCACGCTGCGGCGCTATCAGCTCGACCCGTCGTGGCTGGAGCTGGAGATCACCGAGAGCACGCTGATGCACGACGTGGATCGCGTGACGGCCATCATGGACCAGATCACGGCGCTGGGCGTGTCGCTGTCGCTGGACGATTTCGGGACTGGGTTCTCGAGCTTGTCGTATCTGAAGCGGTTCCCGATTCATACGCTCAAGATCGACCGATCGTTTACGATGGGGATACCGGCGGATGGGAGTGACTGCGCGATTGCGGGGACGATCATCAGCATGGCGCGGCAGTTGTGTTTGCGTGTGATTGCTGAGGGTGTCGAGACGCTGGATCAGTTGGCGTTTCTGCGCGGGGCAGGGTGTGATGAGGTGCAGGGGTATTTGTATGCGGCGCCGTTGCCGGCGTATGCATTTGAGAAGGCGTTAAGGGAGAATTGGGCGTTGGTGGGGTGAGAGGGCAGAACTCCCTCACGAAGCCGATGATTATGTATAATGCCGTGCAACAGGAAGCGTGGCCGAGTGGTTGAAGGCAGCAGTCTTGAAAACTGCCGACGGTGTGAGCCGTTCGTGAGTTCGAATCTCACCGCTTCCGCCAAGAATTAATTCCAAACAGTACCAAGCGATGCCAAAACCCGCGTGTCTCCCAGTGAGCACGCGGGTTTTTTGTTTCATGACGTGTCAAAAGGTGCATTGACAGCTCAGCTTTTTAGGGGCATGGTTCGGGGCACGTTTCATGCCCCAACAAATTTGTGCCCCCAAGATGCCAAAACTGATTTCTCCCCTCACCGACATCCAACTTCGCAACGCCAAGCCTGCCGAGAAACCTTACAAGCTGTCCGACGGTGGCGGCATGTACGTCGAGGTAATGCCAAACGGCTCGAAGTTCTGGCGCATGAAGGTGCGTCAGGCCAATGGCAAAGAGTCGCGCCTGACCTTCGGCAGCTATCCCGAAGTGACACTGGCCGGCGCAAGGGCAGAGCGCAGCAAGGTCAAGCAGCAGCAGGCGACGGGGCTGGACCCGGCTCAGAGCAAACGGATTGAGAAGCTCCAAAAGAGGGCGGCAGCTGTCAACACGTTCGAGGTTCTGGCGCGCGAGTGGCATGCCAACAAGGCCGCGACCTGGAAGGAGAACACGGCCAAGGAAGCGCTGGCCCGCCTCGAAAACGATGTCTTCCCACGTATCGGCAAGTGGCCAATTGCCGATGTTGACGCGCCGTTGATGCTGGACGTTCTGCACCAGATCGAGAAACGTGGCGCTGTCGATATGGCAGCTCGTGTCGCGGCCCATTGCAGCAGTGTTTTCCGTTTCGCAATCGCCAAGGGTATCGTCAAGTACAACCCAATTCCCGATCTGCGCGGCGCACTTAAGCCACGGGTCAGGGGCCATCATGCGGCCATTGGCACCGACGAGCTGCCGGATTTCTTGAAGGCGTTGCGCAAGGCCGAAGCCGGCATGTTCCTGCCAACCCGGATCATGATGCGGTTGATGCTGCTGGTGTTCGTCCGCACGAGCGAGCTGATTGAAACGCCTTGGTCGGAAATCGACCTCGACAACGAGACATGGGTGATTCCTTGGGAGCGCATGAAGATGGGCCGTAAGAAAGTCAACCCGAGGAAGCTTGACCACCACGTGCATCTGCCACGTCAAGGCTGGGCGCTGCTCCGCGAACTGCACACGTTGACTGGGCACGGCGTCTACCTGTTCCCGAACCGCACGGACCACATCAAGCCAGCATCAAACGGCGCGATCCTGATGGCCTTGCGGCGTATGGGCTACCAGGGCCGACATACGGGGCATGGTTTCCGCTCTCTCGCGATGGGCGTAATCAAGGCCCGCCTGGGCTATCGGCACGAGGTGGTCAATCGCCAATTGGCGCACGGATCGAACGACGAGTACGGCGAAGCTTACGACCGCGAACAGTTTCAGGAGGAGCGCAAGGTGATGATGCAGGCATACGCAGACTATATCGACACGGTTGAACGCGGCGGTAACGTCATTCCAGTGAGTTTCAAACGAGCGTAACCCATAGAGAGACGAAACTTGTGGCGTTACCAAAAAAACGGACAGCATTGAAATCCGATGCTGCAAAAGAATTCTCGGAGAAACTCTTTGCGAAAGCAAAAGTTCCGATACCGACGAGCGATGTCAGGAAGGCTGCTAACAAACATGGAATCAACTGGAATACGCTGAATGAGATAACGCGAGGCTACATAGTTAAAAAGAAGGGGCCGGGCGGCATCCACTACTGGTACCCGCCTACTTCTTCCGCTTACGTCAGTGACACCCCAGCGGTAGCCCGCAAAAATGCCGCTGCTTTCAGAGCCGGGTACGAAGAGGCCGTGGAGGAAGTTCTATGGCGGGTCAAGAGCATATGCAGTGCAGTAAGCGACAAGAAGTGCAAAGACCTCTGCGTGAGGTTGCTCACTGTTCTTGAAGATCTCAAGAATTCTCGTAACTAGTTGAAAATAAATCAGAAAATCTATTTTCAGTACGAAGTTAGGGGCTAGGAAAACCTTGAGATTTTGCCTCGCTGCACCCCCTTAAAGTGGTTCGAAGTCCCAGCACGTTGCTGGGAGCACTTTAAGGAGTCTTAAATGATCAAGCAGGTTCACCACGCACTCACCATTCTTCGTCTCAAGCAGGTGCAAGAGGAAACCGGGCTCTCTCGCTCTTCGATCTACCGCGGTGTTCAAGGCGGCACCTTTCCGAGCCCAATCTCACTCGGCCTCCGCGCTGTGGGCTGGCGCCGGGGCTGCATCGACGTGTGGCTCAGCGATCCGGTTAACTACCGCGCACAGCAGGTGAAGTAATGGCCTCCACTGTCGCAATCTCGATGTACCCAACTGCCGTGCCTCCTGGTCAAGTTACCATGTCCAGCCTGGAGTTGGTCGAATACATCAACAGCCAACGTAACGCAGACGAATCTGAACTGCGTCACGATAATTTCTTGGCCAAGGTGCCGCTGGTTCTCGGCGCAGTAGTAGCCCTGAATTTTCAGGGCTACTACAAGGCATCGAATGGTAAACAGAATCTCTGCTATCGCTTCCCCAAGCGCGAAGCGTGCCTGATGGCGATGAGCTATTCCTACGAGTTGCAGGGGCGCGTGTTCGATCGCATGACCGCGTTGGAGGCTCAAGCGCAGACCGAGCGCTCTTCAAGCCCTAAGCTTATTGGTGAGCTCGCCATCATGGAATGCTACACCCGCTTGCTGCGCCCGGCTTCGTCGTCGCAGGTTGCCATGCTGACGAAGATCGCCAAACAGAACGGCCTCGATGCTGCCTTCCTGCCGAGCTACGTTGTGGACGCACCGGGCGACGCTTCGCCTAGCTCGTCGCTTGCCACGGCGTCGCTCACTCACTTGCTCAAAGCGAACGGCATTAGCGCCAATGTTCACGCCTACAACATGTTGTTGCGCGACGCTGGGATGCTGAAGGCGTGCGAGCGCCAGAGCACCTCCGAAGGCGCGAAGAACGGTATTAAACGCTTCTGGTGCGTTACCGAATGCGGGCTGGAATTTGGCAAGAATCTGATAAATCCGTCCTCGCCTCGCCAGACCCAGCCGCATTGGTATGTCGATCGCTTCACGGAACTGCACCGCATTGCCTCCGCCGGGCTGTTGGGCAGTGATTTCGCAAAAGTCTAAGCACATGGAAACCAATACAAACCGACTGCGCAAGCAGTCGAATGAGGAGGCTGACGCCTGCGTCGCCGAAAACTTGCAGGTGTGGAGGAGTGCATGAACGCTCCTGTCAATATCGAACAACAATTCGCGGTGGCCATGACCGAGCATGGCCTGGTGCCACCAGAGATTGTGGCCGATGGCCGCATACATCGCTTTGCCGGCCCCAACGAAAAGCGCGGCAAGCACTCGGGCTGGTATGTAATGCACGTCGATGGCGTGCCTACCGGCACCTTTGGGGACTGGCGCACCGGCTTGAAAGAGAACTGGTGCGCTAAGGCTGTAGGTTCGATGCCTCTCGCCGAGCGGCAGGCGTATCTCAAACGCATTGAGAAGAGTAAAGCCGCTGCTGACGCCGAGCGGGCAAAACTGGCCGAATCTGCGCGCCAGCATTGCATCAAACTGTTGGGTAAAGCCGGCCCGGTGCAGCAAAGTCATCCATACGTCGCGGCAAAGGCGATCACGGCTGTTGGGGCAAGGCAGTTGGGCACGACGCTGCTGATCCCCCTGCGCGATACCCAAGGCGCGTTGCGTAGTCTGCAATTCATCCAATCGACCGGCGAGAAGAGGTTCAAGTCGAGTGGCATCATCGCAGGTTGCTACTGCCTCATTGGTGACGCGCCAGTGCCTGCTACCCCACTGCTGATTTGCGAGGGCTGGGCCACAGGGTGCAGCCTCTACGAGGCGACCGGCCTGCCGGTGGCAGCGGCGATGAGTGCAGATAACTTAATGCGGGTGGCGCAATCTTTGCGCACGACGCTCCCCGATGTCCCACTGATTATCTGTGCAGACGACGACATTGAGACTAAGGGCAATCCAGGGTTAGCCAAGGCGCGCGAGGCTGCTAAAGCCGTCTCCGCACAGATGGCGGTGCCGAACTTCGGCCCCAACCGCCAAACCGGCGCGGTCGACTTTAACGATCTGCATTTGGCGCATGGCGCGGAAGCGGTTAAGGCTTCCGTCAACGCGGCCGCAAGCCCCTGCAAGGTAGAGTCCGTCGACGTGGTCCCGGTGGCCTTCTCCGGCGGCGATTCAGGAAGTCTGAGCCCGCGCTTCGAGGTGTCAAAGGATGGCGTCTTCCACATCGGTGTCAGGCGCGGCGGCAAGGCAGAGGCCGATATTGAACTTTCTCCAGTACGCCTGTGTGATCGCTTGGAACTGATTGGCCGTGGTGAGGACGATGCCGGGCGCGGCTATCGCATCGTCCAGTGGAACAGTAGGGGGAGCGGTACCCAACGCATTACTGCGTTTCCGTTGGCGACGATCGGTGAACGCGAGGGGTGGGCAATGCTGCGTGAGGGTGGGCTTGTCATTACTACGCGGAGATCGGATCTCGAAAAGCTCTCCGAGTATCTGCAAACAGGTGGGAGTGATGAGCTGCATTTTGTAACGGAATCCGGCGGCTGGACGCACGACGCCTATATTTTGCCGAATGGCGAAGTGCTGGGGAAACCCAGCACACCGCTGTTCTATCGCGGCGACAAAAGCGGGACCAATGCCTACTCGGCTAAGGGAACGATAGAACAATGGCGGGACAGCGTCGCCCGGCTTGCACACGGCAATACGCGCCCGATGCTGAGCTTAGCCGTGGCGTTTGCAGCGCCGCTGTTGCATCTGGTTGGGCTCGAATCAGGCGGCTTCCATCTGTACGGCCCGTCGGGCGCGGGCAAGACCACGTCAGCCAAGATCGGTGCTTCGGTATGGGGTTCGCCGCGTGAGCAAGTCTTGAACTGGGACGCTACCGCCCTGGCACTGGCCAATGCGGCATCAGCCCGCAATGACGGCATGATGCTGCTTGACGAAATGGGGCAAGGCAACCCAGATGCGGTTGGCATGGCGGCATACAGGCTGTTCAATGGCACTGGCAAGATGCAGGGTGCTAAGGACGGCGGTAACCGCGAACAGGCCCGCTGGCGCGTAATGGTGCTCTCTACAGGTGAAATCGACCTGGCGGCGTTTATGAACGGCGGCGGGAAACGAGCGAGGGCCGGTCAAGAAGTACGCCTCGCCAGTTTGCCTGCTGATGCGGGGAAGGGGCTGGGAGCGTTCGACCAGCTAAATGGCTTTCTTGACAGTGGCCAACTGGCCGAGGCTATGGAGGCTGCCACTGTCGAAAGCCATGGCAAGGTAGGGCGCGAATTTGTCGAACGCATTGCAGCCAAGAGCGATGAGATTGCCGTTAGGCTGCGCAACGCCATCAAAAAGTCTTACGCTGGTTTGCCAGAGGGCGCATCCGGGCAGGTGCGTAGGGTCGCCGCGCGCTTTGCCGTAGCAGCTGAGGCACTGGAAATCGCCATAGACGAGGGCCTGACAGGCTGGGCGCAAGGCGATGGCCGCGCCGCTGTGATAACCTGTTTTAATTGTTGGCTGGCGCGCTACGGCATCGGCAATCGCGAGGACGAGACGATCATCACCCAAGCCGAGGCATGGTTTGGTGCGCATGCAATGTCCAGATTCATTGATTGTCTCAATGCGGCTCAACCAGTCGTTCACAACTGCGCCGGGTATCGGAAGGCGACTGATGGCGTTCCGTTCTGGCTGGTCAATCCTGGGACATTTGCAGATGAGATCGCGGACGGGTTCGATAAGACAGCTGCTGCCGATGTGCTGGCGAAGGCAGGGATGCTCCAAAAGGGCAACGATGGAAGAGCAACAAGTAAGCACAAGACACCCGATCACCCGGCGGGTGCGCGGTTCTATAAATTCATCAGGACCGTCCGTAAGGATCAAGGCGAATGACGCCGCGCGTATAAAAACAGTGGAACTTGTGGAACGGTGGAACCCATGGAACTTAGTCCAACAAAATCATAGGCTTATGGGTTCCACCGTGGTTCCACTGCTTTTTCATCTTGGGGAACCGTAGTGGCCGGTGAGGTAGGTTCCGCTGGGAATTCCTGGATGGGGGGGCTTAGTGGAACCAAAAAATTCCAACGAAATCATGTGCTTAGTCATTCAGTTCCACCGTTCCACTGGTTCCACGAGGTTTTTGCTTATGTAGAGAGAGTTCGCCAACAGGCGTTGAGGTCGTGAATTTCCCGGCCGCGCTATCTATGCCGGCTCCAACCCTAGACGGCTTTGCAGACCGCTGTCCAGCCACCTTGCTCCGGCAACGGACCGTTGGACCAAGAGCCCAAGTAGGCAGTGAATACACGTGCGCTCATACTTCGGTGTAGTAGGTAGTATGTACATCAAGTCGTCAGTCGGCGGCCCGCACTCCGTGGCAAACACGGACGGAGGATCGATATGAGTTTGCGAGAAGACCTTGCCCGCAACGGCAACGGGAAGAGCATCATGCGTATGCACAACGCAGGAATGGGGAAAAACCAGATTTCTGGAGTTTTCAAAGACAACGGTGTTTCGGCGGTGACGCCAAAGGTTGTGCAGGGCGTAGTCGACTCTCATGAGGCTCTTGGGACCAGGGCCTTGCCGAAAGAGGCCGAAAAGACGGCTATCAAGGCGCACCAGGCTTCGGGGAATCCGGGTGGTGCCGAGGGTCTGGCCCCTGCATGAGCCCCAATATTTCTACATGCCAAGCCCGCAATTCGCGGGCTTTTTTGTTGTCGGCTAGCGACCTCAAAAGCAACTATATATCCAGTGGAAGGCATCGATGTGCTCTTCCGCCAAGGAAGAGCAGACTTAAGAGCGCCTAACAAACCCATCATTGTTGTAATGGCAACAATGGCGTACACTGAGCCGTTCCGGATGGCGACGCCTGAAATTCAGCAATGGGGGTGAGGATGGCCAGCAGTACATCGCTTGAAAGCGAGATTACAAAGTGGCTAGTTCAGTTGATCGAGGATGAAAAGTTGCTCGACGCCATAGACGAACAAGAAGGCATTGACGCTGCTATCGAATCGATTAAAAAAAGAACAGGAGTTCCGGCCTTTGGTTTCGATCACTTGTCGCGACGCGCCAACGTACGCGCTGCTTCTGTCGTGTTGAAGAGCCTGGGATTGCTCGAGGTTATTGCTGTCGACAAAAGTATCTCTTTGACAACCGGAGAGGTGCTACGTCCTGACATTCTATGCTTCAACCCCGAGTTGCGAACACTGGTGGTATTCGAGGTCAAACGAGACAAGCTAACTGAGCGGCAAGCCGTCACCGAACTCGCTGGGTACGAACAGGAACTAAGGAATACGCTTCCATTCCTGGGCGACTTCGATGTGAATTTCGTGTTGATATCCACGCATTGGGACGTCCTCTTGAGCCACGCATTGGCGAATTTCAATACGTGGTCAGGAAAGAATTGCCTTGCGCTGAAAGTCTCGGCCGATCAGCGCCCGTTCACCCTGGCTTGTCACCTTCCTGACGCCTGGCAGCTTCGGGGGGCCAGTACACTTCCTCACGAGGCACTGCAATCGATCGACCTCTATCTCTACGAGGAGGACGGCAATGATGAAGACGAAGACCAGTCAATTCCCCCTGAACTAATCACTGCGATCAACATCATTGCCAGGTCGGGGGATCGACATGAGTCCCATGGGTTCGCCATGTTGTGGTGGGATCACGCCCAGTTTGGGAACGGGCACTGGAGCCTAACGCTATGCGGCGTCGATCCACTCGCAATGTACGCTTGGTGCAGCAAGCATGGGCTTGCGATTCGGTTGTCTCAACTCACGGAGTATCTGGACAAGCATGTCGCAGAGGTCATGTCTCAAACTCCTGCATCGCTCTACAAAATGGCGAAGGAGTCGTTCCCAGTACTTCGGGGAAAGTACTGTCCGAGTTTTGAGACCGACTGCACTTGGGAGGAAAAGATGACGCTTCTTAGGCGGCGGGCGTCACCGGTGTACTTTGAGTTCTGGGGAAGCCTTGGCGACTATGCGCGAGAGTTCATCTGCTATCCAGACGTTCGCGGAAGGTACATGGCGTATATCGACCGTCACGGATTAGACTGGACTCACCCAGATGTTGCATTCCCATTGATTGGAAATATTTGTGGTGACATTCCATTTCCCGACGGCATCGTTCGATGCAGCGATGCCTTCAACGCGGGGATCAAGCTGGGCTTGCACGAACTGCTTGCCAAGATTGCTGATGAATCTGTGGATGAAGGCCGAAAGCTGAGCCCCTTACTCCAATGGAGCATGCTGGAGGCGACGCGGGTCGCGATTGAGATGGCAGAGATTTATCGGACAGTGAAAGAGGTCGACGAGCCACCGCCACCTCTATCGACCGCCCCGGATAAGCGCGCATCATCCACAGCAGAACTTTGCGAGTGGGCAGTGACGCGCTTGATCGGAGCCGATCATCCGGTTCACCAGCACTGTTTCGAACTAGGGCGCTGGGGCGCAGCGTTCTTCAGCGAGTGGTTAGACGAGTCGGAGCGGAGAGAGTTTTTAGAGGCGCACGCTGATGAACTTGCGGAATCGCTTCGTGAGATGTTGGTGCCTGTGCTAGTCGAGCTCCAACACTTCGACATAGAGCCTGAGAGGATGCATGCGCTTCGGGCATTCCTCCGCAGGATCGGGATCGATTCAGCGGACACGCTAGCGGTACAGTCTCTGCAGATCCATTCGATTTCGGCATCAGACTTGCTTTCCGCGTTTCGGGACCATGGCGCAAGTGGACTAGACGAAATCGTGCCGGCTGTCCTGCATACCGTTTGCGAGTTGCCCCATATGGTGCTCGATTGGGGAGGCATGAAGGAAAGCATTCGGAAGATCTTCGAGAGCGGTTGCCGTTGGCCGGCCGTCATGCTCAGCCAGAACGGCAGACACGGGGTGGGAATGGTGGACGAGCAGTTCAAATCATTGTTGGCTCCTGTCCGAGACCCCAATCTTGAGGTCTACTTCCTTGATCAGAAAGCTGTGGCGAGTTTTTGGGTCAAGATGACTTGGATTGAGCTGCAGAATAGGCTGTCACCGTTAGTATGAAGAAAGCCGTGCGTAGTGCCGATACGTAGATTGCCGAAGACTTGTAGTGGATGACCTGAGTTGATTTTTCAAGTTGACCGCTTTAGGAAGCAATCCGTGACCTGATTGCGACCGGCAGCATTCCGCTGCACAGTGAACATTCACGAAATCCGGCCAACCGGCAGCAATGGGTCGATAGTGGACGTACACGGCCGTAGTCCGGCAGCTAAGGTGGCGGCCGTGTTCCTAGACGGACTGATGCCATGGCCCGAGCACTTCTTCCCGAAGACCTTTGGTCGTTTGTAGCAGCTCATCTCTCGACCCAGCGCAGATCGCCGAAAGGCGGACGGCCACGTATCAACGATCGCGCGGCCCTAACCGGGATTCTGTTTGTGCTCAAGACCGGGACACCGTGGGAATATTTGCCGCGCGAACTCGGCTGCGGCAGTGGCATGACTTGTTGGCGCCGGCTCCACGAATGGATGAAAGCTGGCATTTGGCAGCGCGTCCAAGCGAGCGAAAGGAACGCCTGATGGATAAGTTGTGGTGCGAAGTTGATCTCCAGTTTTAAGCACTTCAACACGACCAAACAGCGCATCGCCTGCCAAGTTATACGGATAGGAAACCGTAGGCCGAACCTCCTCCTTTCGAGCTTCATCATTAAGCCTTCTTTCACAAAGGCTCACAAATGATCTCGCTCACCACCTCAAACATTCGACATGTGTTCAACCGCGCCAAATGGCGGCAACATCGCCGTGACGAGAACAAACGGAGGCATGCAGAGCCAGTGCGCCGTGCTCCAGGTTGGGACGACACACTCTCGCATGGCAGCATCAGTATTCGCGCTGCTGCTCAACACCTTTCGATGAAACAGGGGGAATTGTTCGCTTGGCTCAGTGAGCGCGGTTGGATAGCAAGGGATGACGCAGCCGCTGGATGGGTCGGGTGCGACGACGCGATCGAGCGCCAATGGCTTGCGACACGGCGGAAAACCATCGGCCATCAGCGGTATGTGGTCCAGGTGATGGTCACGCCGCATGGGCTCACGGAACTGGCAAGGTGGTTCTGATGGCGTCGAAAAACTCTGAGCGGCTAGAGGCGCACAAGCGAAAGCTACAGGCTGATGGGTTCAAGCGCCTGTCCGTTTGGGTGTGCCCTGAGCTGGCGGCAATGCTGACTGCCGAACGGCGAGCAGGTGAGTGCGGCGGACGTGTGCTGGAGCGTCTGCTTCTCGGCACGGCCAAACCCCGTCCGAAGTACGAGCGGTAACTTAGCATCCGATTTTTCTTACACCTATGCGCGTGCGCGCGTGAGGGTGGAAATGTTGATAGCCTATCAGCTGGAGGTCGAGGCTTACGCAGATATTGAACAGTCTCCAGTTACTCGATGAACCCATGACTGCTCAGGAAGGGCAGCACATAGACAAGTGGTACTTCGTCTCGCATCATCATTGCGAATTCAGCTGGGCTTGGCAGTTCGTTGCGACACTCGTAGAGTACATAGAGCAGCATGAGTTCTTCGCGCTGCGACATGCTCAACCATTTCGACACGGTGTGCCAAACCTCGTTACGGTCCGGCCAAACCTTCTTCCAGACGAACTCGCTGTGCGGCCGACCGTAGGCCGTTCTGTCGTCACGCTTAGGTAATGGTTCGGGTACAACTTCGCTGTCATGTTTCTTTTCTTGCTCAATCTTACGTTCCGGCGGAGCTAGATCGCTATGTACCAGGACATATCTGGGGTGGCCATCGCTCGAGCCAGCATAACGAAAGAAGCCACATCCTTTTAGATAGCTTAGGAACGTCAACACCGCCCTGGAAAGATCAAGACCGCTCGATGGGGCCCGACCGAACCAAACGTCGACCCATTTTGCTACTTCGAGGCTATCAACGGTTGTTTGTCCCACTGGCTTGTTGAAGACGAATCGATGGAATACAGCTGCCTGCCACAGCCTGAATGGCGCATTGATTGCGCCATTGTCGGGGAGCTTCTTGCGCAAATAATGCGGCCAAATCCCCTGAATCGATAGACGGCGCCGGATGGCTTCTTCTTTTTCGTGCACTGGCCTGTGTCGATAGGCTTCGACTTTAGCCTGCGCTGCGGCGAGCTTCTGCAACTGCGCTTTTTCTGCCTGCAGTCTCACTTGCTCTACTTGTGTGGCGAGAAACTCAGCTCTGCGGCGGGACTGAGCTTGGGCCCGGTCATACCTTTCGTCAAGCAGCCTGACCTCTTCACTTACTTGCTCTGTTAGGCTACGCATAACAGCGGCACTACCTGGGTAGAACAGCCATTGTTTGTTGTCTACCTCGTCCAGTACTCGTTTCTCAAGCGACGCCATACCGTCGTCAAAGCTCATATCTGCGACATCAATCTCTATCATCGCATCGCCGTATCGCTCAACCTTGGCGAGCTTCTCCGCATCGACAGCGTGCGAAAAGCAGATCTCGATTAGTAGGCGGTGTTCGCCGTAATACCCGACAACGTCAGGCCGGATTGTTCCATACTCCAAATTCGAAAACGTAACCTCTTGTGCGCAGGAGTCGAAGTGCACCGTTTCGTGTGGGCCCAGCTGCTGGGACCGCCCCACCCACGTAAGAGACTTCGAATATGCTTCCACGTGCACGATCATTGGCGGCACGGTGAGCCGTTTGGCCGTCAGCAGCACCTGGATCGCTGCAGCGTGAATTGATTGCTGTACACAAAGTACGGAACCAGGCGCGTTGTAGTGGGCAAAGTGACGCCGTTTGCTGCCTTGGCGGGTCATCAGGCGGGCACCACAGCCGGGACAGGTACAGTTGCAAGCAAGTCCTGTCTCGATGACGTCGGCAGGACCTACCAGTTGCTCGCCTCGCCGGCCGAAAGGCACCCTCAAATCGTTGCCTGGTTTTTTCGCTACCACCGTTTCGTCCAATCGTTCCACAGGTGTTACGCGCGCGCGTATGAGCAACATCCAAATCCTGCGCCCAGCAAGGCGCTTGCATTCGCTTTAAATGCGCAATGTTAGCCGGTGCTGGCAGGCAGGTACATGCTACGTGAAGCATTGCCCGAGCACAAGAATAGCGGCTGCCGTAAGGTAGTGAGGCGTTGTGGCGTAGCGGCCCGAGACGCCCGGCTGCTGAATCAGTCCTCGCGGCCGCTGCTGCGGGCGCGCGGGTCAAGACGCCAATGCGCTTCCGGACATCAGCGCCGGGCAGGTGGCGGCCCCGTTCGATTATCAAGCGCAAGGTGCTAGGCCACATACTCAGCATGTTAGACTCTTTCCAAATTGCACAACAAAACTGCCGATACTAAATAATAGGATCGTAGATGGCTCACCCACATATCCTCCGTCTCGATCTGAAGCGCTTTCGAGGATTCGAGAACCTGACTTGGTATCCAGGACCTCAAATGAATCTCATCCTCGGAGGAGGGGACGCGGGAAAGAGCACTTTGCTTGATGCGATTGCGCTGCTACTACAGCCATCTAATGGGTATACCCTGTCAGATGCCGATTATTGGCAGCGCCAAGTTGGCGATGAGTTTGTAATCGAGGCGGTAATGTACCTCCCCGATTCCACAGCGATTCACAACCTACGGACGGCAACATGGCCATGGGAATGGGATGGAACTGCCGCGGTACTTCCAGACCTTGAGGGAGACCACTCACCAAGGCAGCCGGTATATAGACTCCGAGTTAGGGGAACGGCGGATTTAGAGCTGCTCTACGAAATTGAGCAACCAGACAATTCGAATGTAGCGCTGCCAACTGCTCTTCGCAAGGCGATTGGACTAGTGCGTCTTGCGGGTGATGACCGGAGTGAACGAGATTTACGGCTTGTTCATGGAGGAGCACTGGACCGCCTGCTCACAGATAAGGGACTGCGTGCGAAGCTTGGATACAACATCGGCCAGACCTCCGTACAAGACGCACTTTCAAGCGAGGCATGCGGAAAACTCGCCGCCCTGGATCAATCATTCGACGAGTCAGGATTGCCTTCTGGCTTACAGCTTGGATTCGTAGGTGCTCCAGGCATCTCGGTAAACGCCCTCATTGGCCTAACTGCTAAACGAAATGATGTGGCTTTGCCGTTACTGAGTTGGGGTTCAGGAACGCGAAGACTATCAGCATTGCACATCGCGAGCATTCTTCAAGAAGGCCAGCCGATTACGGTGATTGACGAGGCCGAACGTGGTTTGGAACCTTACCGTCAACGAAGCTTGATCAGCGAGTTGTCCAGTAAGGAGGCGCAAAGCTTCGTCACTACACATAGCGCAACGGTGATCGGGGCTGCCTCAAGCGCTTCCATGTGGTACGTCAATGCAAACCGGGCTGTAGGACGCCTCCCAACTCAAAAAATCGCCACGCAACAAGCGAAAGACCCAGATCTCTTTCTCGCGCGCTTCGCGATTGTGGCGGAAGGCATCACAGAAGTTGGATTCTTACGGCACCTCTTGTCAGTATACGTATCTGCAGACTGGCGTTCATTGGGCATCGTCGTCACAGACGCCGGGAGCAACGATAGCGTCCTGATTCTGCTCGAAGCTCTACTTTCAGGAGGAGTTCGGTTCGGCGGTTTTGCTGATACGGAACCGGCTTGCAAGCATCCCGGACGATGGGCCACGGTGAAACAGCAACTGGGCTCGTTGCTGCATCGTTGGAATAGCGGTTGTCTGGAAGAGAACCTGATCCCTTTGATTGATTTGAACGAAATACAAAGCTTTATTGCAGACCCAGAAGGAAAGAAGACGGGCTATCGGCTTAGGACGTTGGCTGACAGACTTAGTATTTCCACCCCCACGTATGAGGCTGTGCTTACCGCTGCAGGTGACGCCGAGGCTCTTAGACAACTGATAATTCAAGCAGCTTGCGGCACGGTACCTGAAGGTGTATTCGAAACAGGCCAAAAGAAAGCTTACAAAAGCCACGCGAGTAGCTGGTTTAAATCCCTGGAAGGCGGTGACGAGCTTGCGGCAAAATTCTTGGCTCTCAACCATACAGTCGCGCGGGATGCCGTCAAATCTCGTCTAGTAGCCTTCCTAAACGCCATCCAGGCAGAAATCGGATTGGCAAATGACCAGAGTTGATACTGCCGCTGAGCGCCGCGCAAAAAAGGCGCTCATATCAGGCGAACCGCTCGTTGTTGTAGAGGCCCCCGCCGGATGCGGAAAGACGCATATCGCCTCCAACTATGCCGCATGGCTAGTCCGTACAAAGGCTCGCACAAACATCCTAATCCTGACCCATACTCATGCGGCTTGCGATGTATTCCGCATGAGAACTAGGGACGTCAGTAGCGCAGTTACAATTAGTACATTTGACGGATTTATCTCCCAGATCTGTACCGCGTACCATCAATCGCTGAAACTACCTAAAGACGTTTCGAAGTGGGCGAGAGATACAGTCGGGGGATTTGAAGAGCTTGGGCGTGCTGCACTCAGCTTGCTTCAGGCATCACCTGCATTATTACAAGCAATCTCGTTGAGATATCCGTTTGTCCTATGCGACGAGCACCAAGACTCCAATCCATATCAAAACGGGATTGTCTTGGCTCTTCAGAATGCTGGCACCATGGTGCGAATCTTTGGCGACCCAATGCAAGAAATATACGGAAAGGGCGAGATAGAGCGAACCGCACGTAAGGACCAATGGAGTGCGCTGCTCGCGTCTGCTGGCGCATTCGAACAACTGGATCATCCCCACAGATGGGACAAAGGGTGCTCTGAACTAGGAGCTTGGATTTTGGAGGCTCGAGAGCTTCTCAAGAGGGGCCAGCCAATTGAACTATCCAAGAAGAGGTCACGTGGTCTGAAAGTAATCATCGCCGAGAAAATTTCCCCGAAGGCGCGTGGGTTTCAACTGGCAAAGGCACCCGGTCGTTCATTTCGCGAAATGGTCCAAAACAAGGAGCCACTCATGGTCCTGGCATCGCAAAATGAGCTGGTAAACGGTGTAAACGCATTCCTAGGCCGCAGCATTCCCATCTGGGAGGGGCATCAACGTGAAGCATTATCGCAACTCGTCCGCCGCTGTAAAGAAGGTAATGGCGATGCCGCTTTAATGGCTGATGCGTTCCGACTGTTCGTTCAAGCCACAGGTACGGGCTTCAGCGACTCTGCATTCGCAAAACGATTATTGCAGGAAGTTAGCGAGGAATGTACCAAACCAAGTCGAGGCAAGGTTCTTCTGATTCAGGCAATTGCGAATCACATTCTCACAACTCCGACTCATGTTGGCATTGCAGCGGCGCTGACGGAACTTGCGCAGTTGAGAAAGAACAATGCTGAATTCAGTGGCGTTCACATTAACCATCGACGCGAGTTTTGGGAAGCTGTGAAGCTGGGAAAATTTCCTGACCCTGAGCTAGGATTTGCCGAGCTCACCAGTCAACGGAATTTTGGAAACAAATCGATGCCGAATAAAGTGATCAGCACCATACACAAAGCGAAAGGACTGGAAAGCGATCATGTGGTCGTTACAGCATTCGATCGTGGAAACTTCCCAGATACCGAAGAGAAGCGCTGCTTACTCTATGTGGCTCTAAGCAGAGCCAAACACAGTGTAACGATCATCGCATCTAAGAACGCCCCTAGTCCTCTGTTTCGAGGTTTATGATCAGAGTTGATGAATCGCTCCGTCTGAGCACTGTCTACAAGCCGATCAAGACCTTTGACCGAATGTTTGCTGCCGACGCAAAGCGGAAGCTCAGATTTCTTTCGAGCGCCCAATTTGCGGCGGTAGGAGACGTTTTGCCTTTCCCAAGAGCATTTGTTTAACCTGACGGCACTATGGCGGCGAGTTGAGATAAGTGACGAGCGCGGCTCGCCGTCTATTAGCACTAAGCTACCATGCCGAACGATGTGGCTATGTGATTCAACCGTCCGTATATTCTGGACGGAGAACCGAAATCGCAAAATACTCGAACCCCAAAAGTTCGGATTCCAAGTCACACCGCGGGCAGGTGTCATGAAGCGCAAGCCATTGCACACGCAAGTTGGATTCTAAGAACAGAATTTTACATTCGTCTGGAGTAAAACCAAGCTGTTTGGATGCTTTGCCCAGTAGCGCTTGTTTCTGCGAGGGCAGAAAATGCTGGCTTAATCGGTGATACAGACTCCAGGTTTGCTTGTCGCTTTGCCTGCCAAAACCTGCCTTCCCGATATAAACAGATCGAAGACGACCGTCATTCATTTCGAAGTAATGGTAAACACCGGCCGTGCGTCGTAGCTCTTGTTTATCCGTAAGTGGCCAGTCAGCATATCTAATAGAAGGCGCGTTCAACAGGCGTTCAAGCTTCTCTTGGTGAGAGGCGATGTGAGGAATGTAATTATGTAACATGTCTATAACTTTCTACTTCGCCAACCGACTCTCGAGGGGTTCAGTTAAGCAATATCTTTGCGAGACCGTTTACGAAACCGGTGGCGATGATAGATCAACGAACACAACACTATCACCGAACCTCTAGCCCCGCTTAGGAGAGGGGCCAGATATCAAGTTGAGACAACGGACTCTACGTCACTTAACATGAAATCGATTGATGTAATGTCCCCAGGGCCCGGGATGTTTTTCGGCGAAATTAAGCATCAGCTTGTATGCGGGATCCTCTTCAGGCGAGGGAAACAGTGAGGTGAACGTCGATTGGGTTTCGTAGATATTTGGGCGCAAACGGAAAACGCAAACGACGGCCTCCGCCAAGCGATTTTGATGGTCGCTATGTCCCCCATGGAAGAACTTGGCATGTTGCCGTTCTGGCCGCGCGGCGAGGATCCCGAACCCTTCGAGTTCCTCACAATCCTGCAAGGAGGGTTCAATGGAATTCGTTACCGCTTGGCACGCGAAAACTACTGGCCACCGAGTTGGGTCTTCTGCCCAATCTGATGGGCACATCTTGTTATAGCTAGAAATGCCCCCGGCCGAATCCTTGTAATAACGATTTGTTGCAAACCAAACTGCGACGTCTTCGCTGGTTGTAACGTCAAGGCCATGGCTTGGGAGACCATAATGCTGCGCAAGCGCCATTATGGCGTAATCTAAACGGCATGTAGGAGACGATGTCTCCTCACGCCATCGCTCAGTGCGCTCCGCAATGAATTTGCGGTCACCCTCGTAAAGAGACTGCTCTGCGAATTGCCGCAATGCGAAGTGGAGAACGTCATAATCGTAGTTTAGATCGCGGGATGCCGAGGTCGTAAGAGATGGCTCCACGGAACAGGAGTCTGCAAAAAGAAGTTGCTTTATTGCATTGTCTCTTTGCAACGTGTGCATGCCCGTTTGCCCCCGAAAGAATATCTTAGTAGAACCCAATACCGGGATTTGGGCTACGTGCTGTCGAATTTCATCAAGGCTAGATACTTCAACGACCGGCACGCAGTAGTGCTTGCACCGTATCAATTCGCTCACGGGCAAGCTGGCATAAAAATTTGTGTAGTGGTCGCGTAGTAAGTTGCTAGCGCCATACAAGCCATGCGGATCGCAATTTCTGGCCCAAAAGGGGGCGCGATAATATTTATCCACGAGTACGCCCCGCATCGCAGTTTCCGATTCGGCCTGGAAGTAACTGAGAAAATTGATCGCTGGAGGATTTGCGGGATTTTGTTCATCGATTGGGAGAGATCCGAAAATATTGGAGTTGCCCTGTGCCTCAAGCAAAGGGGCCAACAATTTCGATGGCACGCCGATCAGACCACTCGTGTTCATAGCGACTGCGGTTTCACCGTCAAAGCCCATCTGGGCTAGATATTTGCAGTTGAGCTCTCGGTGATATATTTGCCTAATCGTGGCGTAATAACCAAAATACTGTAAATTTTCCGTGCCAGCCAGCCATGCGCCGAGGGACGCAAATGCGAATTGTTGGCGGGTCGGAAGGAGACGTGGAAACTCTGAACGTAAATTGACATTCCTTCGGTCAAAACCCTTCGCTTCGAGCCTAGCACCGATTTCATCGCTGTGTTTCTTAATTGCAACGAAATGAAATGCCACAAGCATATAGAACTGGCCAAGCACCGTGGAATAGGCAATGGGCCAGTAGCTCGCCTGTTCCCACCGAATTCCGCGATTTTCAACTTTCACAGTTGAACGGGGCAATGGGCCGCTATTTATCAGCAGAGTTTTACCGTTGCCGGATTTGTTCAACGGAGCGCTCGCCGCTACCGCTGCTGCAACCGGAAATGGCACGCTGCCGTTACTCAAAAGACCGCGCCAACTGGCGGCCAAAACTGACCGTTTCTCGCTCGCCACGTCTAGCGGAAGAACGACATGGGAGAGCGGTGACGCACTTTTCCTTGCGATGGCTTTGTTTAGCCGACCTAGATCGACGGCAAAGTATGGAAATGGAAGGTCTTTGAAGACTTCGTAAAAAAGCTGGTCATCGCTCACGGTTTGGATCTGTCGTTGACTATGGGAGCTGCGAGAATAAGCCGTGCGGGGCCGATTCGCAAGGTGGGAGCGATGAGCGATGGGGCAAAGTGTCCTCTGCCTGACGACGCTTCTTGGCCGGAAGCAGACCTACCTGGGCAGTCACTTCCGGTCCGGTTGCGGAATTTCGTTAAGGCTCAGTGTGCGGCGTGCGTTGCTCTCATGGCAATAGACACTCAGGCGCGGCGGCTGCCGGATGCTCCGGGCGCACAGGTTTGCGCAGTTAGGTTAGGAAATTTTTTTGGGGGCATGTTTGGGGGCATAATTACCCTGATGCATGTGGCAATCGTAGTATTTATGCGGGTTTCAAGAGCTTGTTCGACTGCCACCGCTCCGCCAAGACACTGAAGAAAAGCCCCACACGTTAGGGCTTTTTTTCGTCTTCTCATCGGGGAAATTTCAACGATGCGGTTCGCAGTCCTCCTGTCCAGTCGAGCAATTATATTGAGAGGCAATGCACAATATGTCGGCAAATATGGATAAGTGCCGATCTTTTGTATAGACTGGCCTTATGAGTGAATCAGCTGAACGAATTCTTGCGCTTGCAAAGTCCAAAGGCATACTGCGTACACGAGATGTCGACATTGCCGGTGCACCGCGCGCACTGCTCGCCTCGCTGGCCTACGACGGCCGGTTGCTCAAACTCGGCCGCGGGCTGTATACGCTGCCCGACCGGGCCGCGTCGGAGCACGAAAGCTTCGCCGAAGTAGCTGCACGCAGCGAAAGCGGGGTGCTATGCCTGCTTTCTGCGCTGCGTTTTCATGATTTGACCACGCAACAGTCGTCCGACATCTGGCTCGCCATCCCACACAAGGCCCGTGCTCCGCGCTTCGATTATCCGCCGCTCAGGATCATCCGCATGTCGGGGTTGGCAATGACCGAGGGCGTCGAGATTGTAGACGTTGGTGGTGCCCAGGTGCGCGCGTTCAATGTTGCGAAGACGGTTGCTGACTGCTTCAAATTCCGCAACAAGATTGGCCTCGACGTAGCGCTCGAGGCCTTGCGCGAAGCCTGGAACGATAAGCGCGCGACGATGGACGACCTGTGGCGCTATGCCGAGATCTGCCGGGTAGCGAACGTCATGCGACCGTATCTGGAAACAGTGGGGGCAGTATGAAAGCAGCGAATCGTGGCGCATCGGTGCGCGCACGGTTACTGAACCGCGCGAAGGCCGACAGGATAGACTTCAACCTGATCTTGACGCGGTATTCGCTCGAGCGGCTGTTGTACCGTTTGAGCATCTCGTCCTGGGCCGATCAGTTCTTGCTGAAGGGCGCGCTCCTCTTCGACCTGTGGTTCGATCAGCCGCACCGGCCGACCCGTGACATCGACTTGCTTGGCTTCGGGCCGTCCGAAATTGACGACCTGGTCGAAGTTTTTCAGCAGGTCTGTGTTCAGACGTCTGACGATGGCATGGTCTTCGACCAAACCAGCGTGCAGGCAGCGCGGATTCGCAAGGACGCCAACTATGAAGGTGTGCGCGTGACGCTGACCGGCAAACTGGACGTAGCGCGCTGCTCGGTGCAGATCGACATTGGCTATGGCGATGCCGTTACGCCAGCGGCAGAACTCGTGCAATTTCCGGCGCTTCTTGAAGATGTCGCGCCGCCATCGCTGCGTGCCTATCCGGTGTACACCGTGATCGCTGAGAAGTACGAAGCGATTGTCAGTCTGGGTATGACCAACACACGCTTGAAAGATTATTTCGATCTGTGGTTTCTTGCGACCTACGCAAAGATCGATGAGGCTATTCTCCGTCAAGCAATCCAGGCAACATTTGCCCGCCGCCGAACTGAGGTTCCGACAGTGCTGCCCCTTGGGTTGTCTGATGCTTTTGCGGCGAGTTCGATCAAACAGCAGCAGTGGCGCGCATTTCTCTCCAAAAGCAAAATCGTGGCGCCTGGATTGGCGGAGGTGTTAGCTGTTCTGCGGCGCCTGTTGGGATTACCTGTCAGTGGAGCGGCAGTCTAAGAGTTGATATTGGCGCTGGTATGGGTGGACTACATAGCCTAACGCGTTGATTCTTCTTTAATTTATGTGGTTGATAGCACTGAAAGGTCCGCTAGCTCCACGTAAGCCCTCCGTCTCCTCGTATCGTAGACACTGCTGAGGAACTTCCCGTCGATTGTCATCTTTATCAACCGAATGTTGGAACGGTTGCTTAAGCTCATCAATCGGCCTGTCGTATAGTAAGGATGGGATAAAATGGCTGGGTTCAATTCGGTAACCAGACACAGGCTCCTTGCAATGATAACGTGCGACCCTTGGTGTCGACGCCGTGTCAGTTTGCCAGAACTGATCCTCTGCCAAAACCGGTTTCAGCTTGGCCCATGCCGCCTGTGTCAAAACTCAGAGTAGTGCCGGTCAATTCTAAAGATGACTACAGAATAAAGGTTATGCTGGATACTGAGGTAATGCACATTTTTGAAGAGTCTGCTATTGTTATTAATTGATTGCTGGTACTGTAGATAAAATGAAAAAATCCGAGTTATAGTTGTGTGGCTTAACAAAATTGGAGGAGTAGAAATGGGAACAAGGGCGCTTTCCAAAATATCCAGCCTGCATAGTGGCAGCGAACTCCTCGAGATAGAGTAGGCTATATACCATGCCTCCGACACATTGGCTCTGGTACTTCGTGCCTTTACTTCCATTGGTGACGCGGCTTTTTCTATGCCTGCGTTGCTACAAGGTGATGCATCAAGTGCCGCCAGAAGAGGCGCAAGAACGTGATGTCAACCGATCGTTTATTCTTTCGCTTGCTGGATTTAGTTTCACTGCCGTTGCAGGTTTCGCGGTGTTGGACGCGACCACTCGAATTGCACTTCAACTGCCGACATGGTACGTCCTTCTGAGTTTTGTATCGTACATCAGCACACTTAACGCTCAGTCTTATAAGACTAATCGTTTACAGAACCAAGTTGCGACGGCTCTCGTGGAGATAGGCACGCTTTCACTTATGCTTTCGTTAATTGCGTTGTTATTTTCTGCTTCTTTCAGTTGCAAGTTTCAGTGGATAGCTGCGACGATCACATTTGGAGCATGGCTTATCGATCATGTGTTAAGGTTAAGGTTCGACTATCACTTCCTACGTGTTTTAGTTTCAAAGCTCCCGCCGTAATAAAAAGTAAAGACAATTATATGAAAATTGCAAAGAAGCCAAGTTCTAAGAGAGTGATTGTAGAGAAGAGTTCTGCGTCGGGGGTGGGTCGAAAAAGAGCAAAGTCGAAGAAAAACGTAGCAGTAAAGAATTATGGCGTCTATAGTTCAGGTTATAAGCGCACTGAGATGGGCACATACCTATTCTGTGCCAGTTGTGGACACCGTTACCCCAGAGGAGAGGTGTGTCCCTGTCGTTTATAATTTGTAAGTTAGCTGTCTCTAAGTAGGTGTATATAGTGGCTCGTAAAACTTATAGTCGTCAGCTATTTAAAGTATATTTTCGCTTGCTGCGCTCGGCCTGTTCATGCAGGTGTATTTTTTGTTCAGCTACGCAAGGTAGACAGTAGGGCGCAAGAAGTATAAATTCGTTTTAAAAATGGAATGACTTTACCGGAAGTTCGTATGGCGGTATTATGCTTGATTGGTTGGGCCTTATCACGCAAAGGATGCACATGTCTGAAATAAAGTCGAAGCCTGCTTGTGGCATTGTTATGCCAATTTCAGGAATGGAAGGCTGTAGCGAGTCTCATTGGTCTGATGTCCTAGATATCGTTACAGAGGCGATTGACGAAGCCGGATTCCATGGTAGCTTGGTTAGCAATGCTGATGATGTTGGGATTATCCATAAGCGCATCATTCAAAACCTGTACGAAAATCCTATGGTCGTTTGTGATGTCAGCGGGAAGAATCCAAATGTTATGTTTGAGCTCGGGCTTCGCCTTGCCTTCGATAAGCCAACGATAATTATCAAAGATGATAAGACAAGTTACTCTTTCGACACGTCGGCAATAGAGCATTTAGAATATCCGCGCGACCTTCGCTTCAGTAGTATCATAGCTTTCAAGCAGAAACTTTCTGAGAAGATTGTTGCTACGCATTTACGAGCAACTACCGACCCAACTTACACAACATTCTTGAAACACTTTGGCGAGTTCACTGTCGCGAAGCTGGATAAGAAAGAAGTTTCAGGTCAGGAATATATTCTTGAAGAATTACGTTCAATCAAGACGGCAATGCGGCGTTTTGATATTGAGCCTGCTCTGATCAGGGATAACTCCGGAAGGATACGTCGATCCGGGTTGCCCCCTTCAGACATCAATATTTGCATGGAGGGGGTTGGTCCAAGTGAAGCGGATCGACTTTTCGTCATGGCTCACAAGCACCCATCCGTCGAGAATGTTCAACTACTTCCGAGGGGAAGTCATAAGCATTTATTAGTGAAGGTAAAGCCCGGAGACAGCATTGCGGAGGTAAAAGAGATGTTGCAGCCGGAGAAATTGCCCCGAAGTTTGATCAAAAAGAACTCAAGTGCTTAAAATACTAATTGTGTAGCTGCTAGTGTTTAGTTGGTGGGAATGCTGCAGTCGGCTGACTGTAGCGATGCTGTCTTGCAGCTAGTAGGCCATCCCTTGTCTCGAACGACGAATTAGGTGCGCTATAGAATTTCTGCTTTATGTTATCCGGGATGCCGATCGACTTAGAACGCTTCGGTCGAGCGGCGGGAAGACCCGTCCTTCTTTCCTCTAGGCGCCTTCTTGCTTTTCACACGACTTATCAATGTAACTCAAATAATCAAACGCATTAACTAATCTTGCAATGCCAATCCGATAGCTCAGCTCCTCGGCGTGGTGTATTCTATAACTAAGCTCCTCGCCAATCAGTATAATAGCTAGGCTCCGTTTCGTTTTTTAGCCTATTGCCATTATCCTGCGGTACTCGCGTCGACCGATATTTCTAACCACCCCCCCCCCCCTCCCATCGAATGTTGGATTCGAGCGTAATGGACTCGACTTTGTTAGGCAGACATAAGTGCGACTCTCGAGGGATTAGGGTGTTTTTGAGATGAGCATAAATCTTTATAGGCAGTATATTATACGGACACCGCTTCCGCCGGATCACAGAATCAAGCTCCCCTCTGGAGGTTTTTTGTCTTCCATAGCCGAAAATATAATTCGATCAATTGTTGCTTGCTATGCTGGCCTATCTTACCCAACTTCTAAATTTGGGTCAGCACACGCGAGGCAATAATTCTCGCGACTTCAGGTCCAACCCGAACAGATAAACTTAATCTGACTTTCCAGTTAGTTGGACAGTGTTGCGAACACCAACTGGCTAAACGCTCAAATTGCTGTTCTCCTACGTGCACTTTGCGCTGCACCGTCGGGGAGATTGAGACATCTGGCGGTTATGATGAGTTGAAGGCAAGAGCGGGCTTCTTGCTCAAATGTAAATTGCAACAGGGTGGCGCTTACACAAGTTCATAACAGTTTAGGGAGAAGAATGTTTTCATTGCCCGAACAACAACTGTGAATATTGTCAGACGGAAAGCCATGTTTCTCGTTCGAAATCTGGCCGAAGTTTGTGGATAATCGACCCCCTCAGCGACATCGTTCGCGCCCCACTTCCCATCCGACATGAAAAACTTCAGCATCAAGTACGTGATCGCCGCCGTCATCGGCTTGCTCATCCTTGCCGTGATCACCGTCGGCGCCCTTGGCTACCACGCCACGCAGCGCTCCGTTGACCTCCTCGAAAATCTCGCGCTCACCACGGCCAACCAGCAGATCGGCATGTCCGACCTGAAAATGCGCATGGAAACCAACCGCAGCCACATCCTGCAGGCGCTGCAGCACAACCCTGAAAACAAGCACGCGGCGCTGCACAACCACCCGTTGACGTTCCACAGCGACTTCATCGCCAAGAACAGCGAAGAGATGCGCAAGGAGCAGCAAGAGCTGCAGGCGAGTCTGCGCTTCCCCGAAACGCGCGAGCGTTTTGCTGCATGGATGACGGCCAGCGACAACCTGGGCATCGACATGATCGGCAATGCCATGCGCGCGATTCAATCGGGTCAATGGGATGACGCCAACCTGATGCTCGGCAAGCAGATCAACCCGACCTACAACAAGTCGACCGAGGCATTTGCGGCACTGCAGAAGCTGATGAGCGATCGCAATGTCCGCCAGGGCAAGGAACTGCACCAGGAACTCGCCGTGCTCAACACGGTCGTGATTGCCGCCATCGTCGTGGCGATCCTGCTCAGCATCGGCGCGGCGTTCTACCTGGTCAGTGCGATCAATACGCCGCTGATGCAGGCCGTGGCCGTGGCACGACGTGTCGCCGATGGCGACCTGAGTGTCCAGGCGCCGGTCAATTCGACCAATGAATTCGGTCAGTTGCTGGCTGCCTTGCGTGACATGACCGCATCGCTGGCCGGTATCGTCAAGGATGTGCGTAGCGAAAGTGAAGTGATCGCCACGGCGTCGACCCAGATCGCCGCCGGCAATATGGACCTGTCGGCGCGTACCGAACAGCAGGCCAGCGCGATCGAAGAGACGGCCGCGTCGGTCGAAGAGCTGACCAGCACGGTGCGCCAGAATGCGGAAAATGCACGTCAGGCCAATGAGCTGGCGGCATCGGCCACGCAGATCGCCACCCGTGGTGGTTCGGTCGTGACCGAAGTCGTGGGCACGATGGGCGAGATCAACGCGTCGGCCCGCAAGATCGTCGACATCATCGGCGTCATCGATGGCATCGCGTTCCAGACCAATATCCTGGCGCTCAATGCGGCAGTGGAAGCGGCGCGTGCCGGTGAGCAGGGCCGTGGCTTTGCCGTCGTTGCGAGCGAAGTGCGCAATCTGGCGCAGCGCTCGGCCAGTGCCGCCAAGGAAATCAAGGAACTGATCGGCGACTCGGTCAGCAAGGTGGATGCAGGCACGCGCCTGGTCGACCAGGCCGGTGCAACGATGGAAGAAATCGTCCAGAGCGTGCGCCGGGTGGCCGGCATCATGGGTGAAATCAGCGTGGCCAGCGCCGAGCAGAGCTCTGGCATCGAGCAGATTCACCATGCGATCAGCCAGATGGACCAAGTGACGCAGCAGAATGCCGCCCTCGTCGAGGAAGCCGCCAGCGCCGCCACCTCGTTGCAGGAAAGCGCTGCCGGGCTGGCCGATCGCGTCAGTGTGTTCAAGGTCGCGCCGGCCGCCGTGTCAGCCCCGGCCCAGGCTTTCACGACGCGCCGCCCGAACGCAATTACGTTCCAGCCGCAACTGGCCTGATGTAACTCTGAGCGCCGAAGACTGGCGCTTCACCGACGCTCGCCACCCTTGGCGGGCATCGTTTGCGCCGCGTCGATGTCGGCGCCCCAGGCATCCTTGCCCATCACCGCGGTGCCGTTGGCGGTGAAGTCCATGATCGCGTCGGCCGCCCGCGCATAGCGTTCCCACGCCGGCAGTCCGGCCCCGTTCGGATCCCCGCGCTTCGCAAAATTCACCATATACGTACTCATCGTCTTGCCCATGCCGAGATCGCGGGCCGTCGCCTGCGCGCCGTACTTGACCGCCACCGTGTCGAAGAAGAACGGAATATCCGTTGCATGCCCGGCGCCGGCGCCCGGTTTCTCATTGGCCTGATGCACGTACGAAAAGCGGTACGCATACACGGGCGCGCCGTGCCCGGCCAGCGTCGCTGCAAGGCTGCGCGCACCGGCCACCATATACCCGGTCTTGCCTCCGATATCGGCGCTGGTCGCACCGATCATCACCGGCACCTTGTGCATGCGGCCTTCGGCAAACGCGGCGCGTGAATCGATGGCCAGCTTGCCGTCGACATATGGCCCGTGGTACGTCGGCTTGTCGCGCTGCATGAAGTTGGCCAGGTTCAAACCGTCGGCGATTGCGTCTGCCGGCAGCGCCCGCAGTTTCTCCAGCGCTTTTGGATCGTCCGCCGCGATGCCCTTGCCGGCGGCGAAATTCACGCCAATGCGTTCGATGTCCGCCAGCGGCGTCGGCGCCGTCCCGCCATCGCCGCCCGACATGACCACTGCCTTGGCAAACAAGCTCTTGCTCATTGGCGAAGTCAGCAGCGTATTGACCGACATGCCGCCCGCCGATTCACCGGCGATCGTGACATTGGCCGGATCGCCGCCAAACGCCGCCACATTGCGCTTGACCCATTCCAGCGCGGCGATCTGGTCCATGAAACCGTAGTTGCCAACCACGCCTTTAGTGCCGCTGGTGCCCGTCTCGCGCGTCAGCTGTGGATGGGCAAAGAAACCGAAGCGCCCGATGCGGTAATTGAAGCTGACGACGAGCGCGCCCTGTTTCGCCAGTTCGGCGCCGGAATAGGTTGGGGGCGACGCGCCCCCGTTGACGAAGCCGCCGCCATAGATCCAGACGATCACGGGAAGTGGGCCCTTGGCATCGGCTGGCTTCCAGACGTTCAGGTACAGGCAGTCTTCGCTTGGCGTTGTGCCCAGCGGTGCGGCGTCGCTGGGGAAGGGCACTTGCATGCAATCGGCCGCGTACGCGGTTGCCTGACGTACTCCCGGCCACGGCTTGGCAGGCGCAGGCGGGCGCCAGCGCAGCGTGCCCACCGGCGGGGCGGCGAACGGGATCCCTTTCCAGCTGGCGATGCCTGCATCGCTCGAGCCTGCCACCTTGCCCGTGTCGACGGTAATCACCGGTGCGTCTGGCGATGCGGTTGCGCCAGAGGCGGCCACGATGAGCGACATGGCAAGCAGGGGAGGAAGGGAACGATGCAACATGAATGGGCCTCTTGATCGGTGGTTGAACGGTTGTCGGTAATAGTACGCGACCAGCCAGTGCACCGGCGTTACCCGAGCGCAGCCAGGGTTCGGGTGCCATCGCAGCGTAAAGATAGTCAGTCCTCCCGATCTCCGTTACAGTGTTGCAATTCATCCAAAATAGCGGCCCGGAAATGTATTTCCATGGCGCATCTGAATTAATCCGAATTCACTCCCGGTTTCGGCGCTATCATGATGAGCTATTACCCGTTTGCTAATACCGCACATGCAAGGTTTGCTCTGTAGATTTCGACTGTCCACCCTGATGACCCTGGCCGTGTGCGCCACGGTGGCCCTGACGGTCGCTCTGCTGCTGGCGGTGGTCAACCATTTTGCGGTGCGCCAGGCCAATGCTGAAGCGCAGCTTCGGCTGCAACAGTTGTCATGGCAGATGCGCGATTCGCTCAACCGCGTGGTCGAGCAGGCCACGGGCGACGCCCGCCTGCTGGCCGCCTTGCCGCAAGTGCGCAACGCGCGCAGCCCGGCGTCCGCGCGCATTGCGCTGGAAAGCCTGCAGCAGACATTCCCCGATTACGCCTGGATCGGCCTGGCCGACATCGATGGCAAGGTCACTGCCTCGACCAAAGGCCAGCTCGAAGGCGCCGACGTCAGCGCCCGGCCCTGGTTCAAGTCGGGCCAGGTCGGCGTGCGCGCCACCGATTACCATCCTGCCGTCATGCTTGAAAAGCTCATGCCCCACGGTACCGATCCGTGGCGATTTGTCGATGTCTCCACGCCCGTGTTCAGCCACGACGGCGAGATGTTTGCCGTGCTCGGCCTGCACCTGAGCTGGGACTGGGCACGGCGCCAGGCGCGCAAGCTCCTGACGCCGGCGCTGCGCGAGTACGGCGCCGAGATCCTGGTCGTGCGCAATGACGGGACCGTCATGCTTGGCCCGCAAGAACTGGTCGAGAAAAAGATTTCAACGGAAAGCCTGCGCCGCGCCAGGCTCGGCGACACGGGCGCGCTGCGTGAAGCCTGGTCCGATGGGCGTACCTATCTCACCGGCTATAGCCAGACGGGCCAGATCGGCAACGAGGCGTCGCTGAACTGGGCGGTGCTGGTGCGCCAGGACGAAGACAAGGCGTTACAGAGTGCCAAGCTGCTGCAGCACCGGATGCTGATGTGGAGCGGCTTGCTGGGCGTGGTGCTCGCCGTCGTCGCGGCCTTGCTGGCGCAGCGCTTGGCGCGTCCCATGACGCGCTTGGGCGAAGCGATCGAGCGGGTGACGGAAGCCACTGCCAGCGGTCACGAGTTGCCGACGATTCCGCATATCCAGGGCTTCTACGAAGCCAATATGCTGTCGCGCACGATGCGCAACCTGGTCGAGAGCGAAGAACAATACCGGCGCGCCCTGCAGCAGATGAATGAACACCTGGAATCGAAGGTGGCGCAGCGTACGGCGGAACTGCAGGCGCTGCTGCTGCGCGACGTGCTGACGGGTCTGCCGAACCGGCGGGCGCTGCTCGAAACGCTGCCCGAAGCGATGGGCCGCGCCAGCCGGGGCGGGCGTCCGGCGGCGCTGCTGTTCATCGACATGGATGGCTTCAAGGCGGTCAATGACAACCACGGCCACGAAGAAGGCGACGAGCTGCTGCGCCAGTTTGGCGCGCGCCTTGCCGAGTCGATCCGCATGACCGATATGGTCGCGCGCCTGGCGGGTGACGAATTTGTCGTCGTGCTGGAAATGCTGACCTCGCGCACCGATGCCGAGGAAACTGCCTGGAAGCTGCTCGACCGCCTGCGCGAGCCATATGCGCTCAGCACCACCGACGTCACCGTGGGCGCCAGCATTGGCGTCGCGGTGTTTGCGCCGGGCGACAAGCCCGATCTCGATGCTTGGCTGGCGCGCGCCGACCATGCCATGTACGCCGCCAAGCGCGGCGGCAAGAATGCGGTGGCGCTGGCTGCCGTACCGATTTGAGGCGCAGGCTGGCCTTCACGCCCCAAGTTGTCCTTTGCGATTGCCAGTAGCCTCCATGAACCAGATCAGTCAGATCATTGCCACCATCAAGCGTCAGCTGAAACTGCAGGGGCTGACCTACCGTGACGTTGCCGTCGCGCTCGACTTGTCCGAGCCGAGCGTCAAGCGCCTGTTCGCCAGCGAGCAATTTACCCTCGACCGGATCGTCGAAATCTGCAGCCTGCTCGGCTTCACGCTGGCCGAGATCACGCAGGAAGCCCAAGCCGGCCAGCGCCGCCTGCGCACGCTCAGCGCCGGGCAGGAAGCCGAGCTGGTGTCGGATCCGAAGCTGCTGCTCGTCGCCGTATGCGCGCTGAATCACTGGCGCATGCTCGACATCCTCGGCGCCTATGCCCTGACCGAAGCGCAATGCGTGCAGCACCTGCTCCATCTCGACCGCCTGCAACTGATCTCGCTCTTGCCCGGCAACCGCATCCGCGTGAACGTGGCGCGCGATTTCGACTGGTTGCCTGACGGGCCGATCCGGGCGTACTTCCGCGAGCAGGGCTTGCCCGAATTCGTGGCCGGTGCGTTCGGCGGGGTGGGCGAGTCGCTCGATTTTGCGCATGGGATGCTGACCGAGAGCGCGCGCGCCAAGCTGCAGCAGGAGCTGCGCCAGTTGCGCAGCCGCTTTGCGCAATTGCACGACGAAAGCCTGGCCGCGCCGCTGGCGCAGCGGCGTGGTACCGGCTTGCTGCTTGCACTGCGCGAATGGGAGCCAGCAGGCTTTGCGGCGCTGCGCCGGTAGCGTATGATCGGTTGCACGTACTGCACAGTGCCGGATTGGAAGCAGGCGCTTCTGTAAAGTAATGTGAAGTAATAGACAGATGGATTCGCGGCATTTCGCGGATAGTAGGTGTCAGGGAGAGTGTGACGCCATGAAAATGTCTTTCATCGCTATGGCCGTGCTGGGTTCAAGTGCGGTATGTGCTTCGGCGCAGGAATCGGTGGCCACCGCAAGGGACGCCGGCAATGTTGCGATCCCTGAAACCGTGTGCGCGCATGATTGTCTGGTCCAGCTCCAGTTGGGCGCGCGCGCCGATGGCATGAATGCGCCCGCGGGCAATGCCGTCTTTACCCGTGAGTCTGCCGCCGAGCCCGAGCCAACCCCCGCGCACATCGGTGCCGGCACGCTGACCGTGGGCCGGCAATTCAATATCGACTACACGACGCTCAATGACGTGGGCGATCCGTTTCACGGCGGCCTGGCCGCCCAAGCTGCGCCACGCGGCGCACGCGCCGATGACAGCGTCGCTTACGAAGGCAAGCTTGCTGGCGTGTCGACCGGCGCCAAGTGGGGCAAGGGCGACGTCGACGGTTCGCCCTCGGGCCGCGCCTGGGGCATGTCGGTCGGCGTCAATCTCGGGCCACTGACCATTCGCGCGGCCCACCAGAACCGCAACGTGGCCAAGGTCACGCGCTACGACCAGATCGACATCACGATGGCGGCCAAGAATTCCATCGTTGCCGCCAATATGCGCTTCGACTGGGGCACGGCCTACGCCGCCTACAGTGCCAGCCGCGGCTGGGGCAGCTCGCCGCTGTTCAATCCCGATAATCCCTACAGCGCCGGCGTGGCCGCCACGCGTTCCACCAACAGCCGCGACGTGCTGGCCGGTGTGGCGGTGCCCATGAGCCACTCGACCACGCTGCTGGCCTCCTACATCCGGCGCAACGACCGCGACCTGTCCAACCGCGATGCGCGCCAGGTCGCCGTTGGCGCCAGCTACGCCGTCTCGCGCCGCATGGATTTCTATGCCGCCTATTCGCGCATCCAGCATCTGGCCGGCGTGCACGCGGGCGTCAAGCCGGGCAGTGGCTCGTCGCTCAACGTCGGGATGCGGCGCGCATTCTGATCGCGCCGTGCCCGTTCGTGCGCCGGTCCTGCGTTGCGACAGGAATCGGCGAAATTCAGTAATGTGTCTCCATGGTTCATTAACTATTGAGGAGACCTTATGACTGGTACCAGCACACTTGATCCGGATAACTTCCCTGAAGCACCAGACCGCAGCCTGGGCAAGGGCCATGGCGTCGACGCACTCGGCCCGAGCGACTTGTCGGACACCGGCAGCGATGTCGTGGGCGGTCCTGGCTTTGCCAGCAATATCGATCCTGAGCAGACGCTCGACTTCGACGGCGGCACCACGTCCGACCTCGAAGCCGGTCATGCAGGTGAAACGGCCGGGCCTGATGTCGGCGACGCCGATTTCTCGGGCGACAGCGACCGCAGCGGTACGGGCGAACGCGCCGCAGCCGGGCGCGACGCCGTTGTCAGGGATGGCGCCGACATCGACACCGACCGCATCGAATCCATCCCCGATCTGCCACTGACCGAGGATGACACCGACTTCTTAACGAGTCTTCCGCCGGGTCAGGACGTAAGCCGCTAACAAGGCGCCGCTGCCCAGCAGGGCGGCGTTGATGTACTTCGAGCGCAGCGCTGCCGCCGTGTATTCGCTGTGCTCGATGACGTGATGTGGCGAGCCCTGGCGCTCACGCAATTCACGTGTGTAGTCGGGCTTGTGCAGGGCGTCGCGCCGGCTTGGGTCGGTGTCGACGTCCAGCTTCTGGTTCACAAACATTGTCGCCTGCAGGAATTTATCGAACACGCGTGGCAGCAAGCGCGCTCCCGTCGAATTCATCTTGGCCGCACCGCCGACGAACACGTCGCGTTTCGGATGCTGGGCCGCATACAAGATTGCATCAGCAACGATTTCTGGCGCATAGACCGGCGCCGGCAGCTTCGGTTCCTTGTCCATATAGTTTTTTGCGTGCACCGCAAACATGGTGTCGATCCCGGTTGGCTTGATCAGCGTGACCGACATCGGTGCGCCTTCTTTGTCCAGTTCGATGCGCAGCGAATCCGTAAAGCCCTTCACGGCGTGCTTGGACGCCGCGTACATGCCTTGCAGCGGGATGGCGTGGTCCGACAGCTCGCTGCCCAGGTTGATCAGCGCGCCGCCGCCGCGCAGCTTCATGCGCTTGACCGCTTCCATCGAGCCATTGACCACGCCCCAGAAGTTGGTCTGGAACAGGCGGTGGTGGTCTTCGGGCGCCACATCTTCCATCCGGCCGAAGATCGAGATGCCCGCGTTATTGATCCAGGTGTCGATACGGCCGAAGCGCTCGATCGCGGCGTCGCCAATGCGCGCCACATCGTCGATATTGCCCACGTCCGCCGTGACAGTGACGACCTCGGCGCCGATCGTGGTCAGTTCTTCAGCCAGGTGGGCGAGGGCGTCGTCGGCGCGTGCCGCCAGCACCAATTTGGCGCCGCGTTCGGCGGCCATGCGGGCGGTGGTCAGGCCGATGCCGCTGGTGGCGCCCGTGATGACGATGACTTGCTCATTGATTTTCTTCAGTTTGACTGACATGGATGATCCTTTTTTCTTTGATTTGGTCGAGGAGGGAGTTATTGAAATGATCACTTCGTGTTGCATAGTGATATTTCAAGAGAAAACGTGGCGCGCGGGTGACGTGACGGGGCAGGTAGTCGCCGGATAACGAAAAACGCCGTTCCCACACGATGCGGGAACGGCGTTTTACGAGAACTGCGCGGGCGCAGGTGCGGACAGGCGACAGGTTATTTCTTGGAATAAATCTGATCGAACACACCGCCATCGGCAAAGTGGGTTTTCTGCGCCGCGGTCCAGCCGCCGAAATCGCTGATCTGGAACAGCTTGATCTGCGGGAACTGCGACGCGTATTTCTTGGCGAATTTCTCGACCGAAGGGCGGTAGTAGTTCTTGGCGACGATTTCCTGGCCCTGGTCGCCGTACAAAAATTCGAGGTAAGCCTGCGCCACTGGCCGCGTACCGCGCTTGTCGACGGTCTTGTCGACCACGGCCACCGGCGGCTCGGCCAGGATGCTGACCGACGGCGCAACGATCTCGAACTTGTCCGGACCGAGTTCACGCAGCGCCAGCAGCGCCTCGTTTTCCCAGGCCAGCAGTACGTCGCCGATGCCACGTTCGACGAAGGTCGTGGTGGCGCCGCGGGCGCCGGAATCGAGTACCGGCACGTTCTTGTACAGGCGCGCCAGGTAATCACGCGCTTTGGCGTCGGTGCCGCCTGGCTGGCGCAGCGCGTAGCCGTAGGCCGCCAGGTGGTTCCAGCGTGCGCCGCCGGACGTCTTCGGATTCGGCGTGATCACCGAAACGCCCGGCTTGACGAGGTCGCCCCAGTCGCGGATCTGTTTTGGATTGCCCTTGCGCACCAGGAATACGATGGTCGACGTGTACGGCGCGCTGCGGTATTTGAGTTTTTGTTCCCAGCCCGGATTGATCAGGCCCTTGTCGCGGATGGCGTCGATGTCATACCCCAGCGCGAGGGTGACGACATCGGCCTGCAGGCCGTCGATCACCGAGCGTGCCTGCTTGCCCGAGCCGCCGTGCGATTGCTTGATCGTGACGTTGTCGCCGGTCTTTGCTTTCCAGTGCTTGGCAAATGCCGCATCGAACTCGTGGTACAGCTCGCGCGTCGGATCATACGATACGTTGAGCAGGCTGATGTCGGCGGCAAATGCAGGCGCGTGCGCCAGAAGGGTCAGGGCTGCCAGCGAGCTGATGAAGGTTTTGCGAAGCATCGAGTGTCTTTCTTCAGGTTAGAGACGGTAGAGTACGGTCTCGGCCTGTAGAAAGAAAACGAATAAATTCAAGCAACCTTATACGATTTCTGCGCCGGCACAGGTGGGCTCAGTTTGCCTTGGACAGGATGACCAGCCAGCGGCGGAACAGCAGGATCTCGACGTGGCCGGCTTCGACGCCCGTATCGCACTCGATGACTGGATTCACGGCGTAGAAACGCTTGCGGAAGTCGCGGGTCACCAGGATTTCGCGACGGCCAATGCGGACCATGAAAGGGGTCGGGGCGTGTTCCATACCAAAAGAGCTATTGAGCGTGGTCATGTTCGTTTCCTCGTATCGAGTGGTTATGCAGTGAGGTAAGAATACCATAACTACTGTATGAATCAACAGTTACTGTTCGGGCATACAGTAGTTTTTGCTGTGTGTGGTATTTTCGCCAAGTCAGTCATAATCGCGTCATCATGACCAAAACACTGCCTCGCCTCCAGCGCTTTGCCGCCAACCGCTTCTCTGCCGAGGGCGAATACGGGCTGCACCTGACCATCGGCGTGGCGCTGCTGCTCGCTGCGATGGCGGTGTTCGCCCAGCTTGCCGGCGCCGTCGTGGCTGGTGCGCCAATTACCCAATTCGACGCCGAGATCGCCAACTGGCTGCACCTGCATGCGCGCCAGGGCGGCCTGTTGCGCGATGTGCTCCTGCTCATCACCCACATCCACAGCACACCCGGCATCCTCATCATGGCCTTCTGCGCGGCGCTGTGGCTGTATCGCAGCGGTCACCGTTACTGGACGATGGCGGTCATCGCCAGCGTGCCGGGCGGCATGCTGCTCAACGTCGCGCTCAAGCACACATTCGAGCGTGCCCGGCCGCACTTCGACGAGCCGATCGTCACCTTGACCACCTACAGTTTCCCCAGCGGACATACGATGGCGGCCACCGTGCTGTATGGCGTGCTGGCCTGCTACTTCGCGCGGCGCGCCCATACATGGCCGGGCAGGGTGCTGCCGTTCGTGCTGGCGGCCCTGATGATTGGCGCCGTGGCGTTTTCGCGCATGTATCTCGGCGCGCACTATCTCACCGACATCCTCGCCGCACTGACGGAGGGCTGCGGCTGGCTCGCAATCTGCATCGGCGGCACCGCTACCCTCAATCGCCGCCGCAGGGCCCGTGAACGGCGCCAGTCCGGCGCGACCTCACCCCAAGACATGTAAGGAATTTTTCGATGCGCACTCTCGTTCACTTGTCCGACCTGCACTTTGGCCGCGTCGACCAGGCCCTGCTCGGTCCGTTGCGCGAGCTGGTGCACAGCATCGCGGCCGACGTCGTCGTCATCTCGGGCGACCTGACCCAGCGTGCCAAGGTGGAAGAATTCGAAGAGGCGCGCGCGTTTCTCGATTCGCTGCCCGGGCCGCAGATCGTCGTGCCGGGCAACCACGATATTTCGTTGTACAACGTACTGCGCCGGTTTGCCCGGCCGCTGTCGCGCTATCGCCGCTACATCACCGACGATCTCGAGCCGGTCTTCATCGATGACGAGATCGCCGTCGTGGGCGTCAACACGGCCCGTTCGCTGACCATCAAGGACGGGCGCGTCAGCCACGAGCAGATCGCCGCACTGCGCGAGCGCCTGAGCGGCCTGAGCCCCGACGTCACGCGCATCGTGGTCACGCACCACCCGTTCGACTTGCCCGATCATTTCGAAAAGCGCGACCTGGTCGTGCGCGCGCCGCTGGCGATGGAAGTGTTTGCCGAAACCGGCGTCGATATCCTGATGGCCGGGCACATGCACGCCAGCCACGCCGGCAGCACGGCGGCGCGCTACCAGATCGATGCCTATGCGGCGCTGGTGATCCAGGCCGGCACGGCGACCTCGACGCGTGGGCGCGGCGAAGTCAATTCATTCAATGTCGTGCGGGTGGATGCGCAGCGGGTCGAGATCGACCGCTACGGCTGGGACGCGGTGGGCGGCAAGTTTGAGCTGGTCAATACCGAAAAGTTCATGCAGACCGGCAGCGTCTGGTCGCCGCACACCGACGGCATGCTGGCAGCGGGGCTCTGAGGCCCCGCCAGGCGCAATCAGATCCAGTATTCGGTCAGGCGCGCCATCGCTTCGCGCAGGCGGTCGGACCATGGCCGCCGCTTCCACGCGTCGAGCTTGATTTCCTTCGAATGGACGACGTCTTCCTTGAACGCCGCTTCCATCTCGCGCCCGAAGGCCGGGTCCAGCACGACCACATTGACTTCATAGTTGTGAATGAAACTGCGGCGGTCGATATTGGCCGAGCCGATGGAGGACCACATGCCATCGATCACTGTAGTCTTGGCATGCAGGACCGCCACCTGCAACTGGTGGATGCGCACGCCGCCCGCGAGCAGCTCTTCATAGAACGATTCGCCCGCATGCCGGATGAAGCCGTGATCGGACACGCCCGGCAGCACGAGCTGCACGTCCACGCCGCGTTTGGCAGCAGCAATCAGGCCGTCGACGATCTGGCGGTCCGGCACGAAGTAGGCGGCCGTCAGGTAGATCGATTTCTTCGATTCGCCGATGGCGACGACGAGTGACTTGTAGATGGACGAATCGTGGTCCGGCGATGTGGCCAGCACGCGCACCACCTTGTCGCCCGCTGGCGCCAGTTGCGGGAAGTAATCGATTTGCGGCAATTCACCGGCGTCCTGGTGCACCCAGTTGTCGATGAAGGCCCACTGCAGCGCGCCGACGGCCGGCCCCTGGATCTTGATGTGCGTGTCGCGCCAGCCGACCTTGTCCTGGCTCACGTCGTCCGGGCGCTTTTTGGACCGGAACAGCGAGCTGTTGGCATAGGTGCTGCTGATGTTGATGCCGCCGGTGAAGGCCACGAGGCCGTCGACGATCATGATCTTGCGGTGATCGCGGTTGTTCAGCGCCCATTTGCCGGGCCGCTTGGTGGGGTCCACCGGATTGAAGACCAGCACGTTCACGCCCGCCTGGCGCAGCCGGTCGAAGAATTCCTTCGGTGTGGCCAGCGTGCCGACCCCATCGACCATGATATTGACCACGACGCCTTCGCTGCGTTTCTGCATCAGGATCTCGGCAAACTGCCCGCCAATCTCGTCGTGGTCGAAGATATAGGTTTCCAGGTTGATCGATTTTTTGGCCCCGCGCGCCGCTTCCATCATCGCGCGCATCGTCGCCGGGCCGTCGAACAGCAGCGTGACGGCATTGCCGGCGATCATCGGCACGCCGGTAGCCTGTTCTTCCAGCACCGCCAGCCCCTTGAGATCGGTCGACGCGCGCGCCCAGCGCCGCTTGAGCAGCGCCGCCGCCTGTTTCTGCTTGAGTTCGCCATGCTGCGTCGTGACCGTCGGCGTCGACTGGCCAGGCGCCCCGGTCATCGTGCTGGCATCGGGCAGTGACTTGCAGGCCGTCACCGCGCAGGTGAGAGCGGCGATGGCACTCCAGGCGGCGAAGCGCTGTTTGATCATTTTGATCCTCGTACGGGTTCTGCATCGGGGGGCGCCAGTTGGCGGTGCTTGGGGCCGAGGAAGAACTCCACCGGCGAGTACGCAAAGCGGCGGCCCAGTGCCTGCACCAGCAGGATGCCGCGCTTGAAGCGGATCTTGCGTGCGCGCAGGGCAACCCACAGCGCCAGGCCGAAGCTGACCAACAGGTTGACCGTGCCGATCAGCAGCACGCCAGCGGTCGCGTTGAGAATCTGCGGCAATGTCATCTGATAGTCAAGCGCCACCAGCGCGGTCGCGAAATTGGCGGCCGAGAACGTGATGTGGCGAATGTCGATCGGCAGGCCCAGCAGGAAGCCCACTGTGCCCGTGGTGCCCAGCAGAATGCCGAAGAAGAAGTTACCCATCAGGCCGCCCAGATTGTTCTCGACATACGCGCCCAGGCGCGCCAGCCGTGCGGGACCGAGCAGCGTGCGCAGGCCGCGCAATTGCTGGACGCGCTGGCCCATGCGGGTGTACAGGGCCTTGTTGTCGTAATAGCCCGACACCAGGCCGGCCACGAACAGCCAGACACCGGCCACTGCCGCATAGAACAGGGCAGGGCTGTTGACGGGATCGATCTCGTTAAGCAGATGCAGCGCCTTGATCGGGTCGACCAGATGCTCGCCCCGGTACCAGCGCACGCCCTCGGCAATGGCCCAGGCCACCGGGAACGCGACCAGCACGTTGCCGAGCACCGCCACCATCTGGGTGCGGAACACTTTATTGACGAGCTCAGCAAGCCGGTCGACGTCGAGGCCGCGCCCGGTCGCCGAACGGTGCAGGGAGGCCGCGATGCGCTGGGCCGTCATGGCCGGCTGCTTGGTCGCCACGGTAAAGTGCAGCATGTGGATCAGCACGAAGCCGAACGAGTAATTCATGCTGAACAAGAAGGCCTGGACCAGCGGCGGCGAGTGCAGATAGCCCAGCAGAATCTTGAGCAGCGCCATGAAGCCGACGATGAAGCCGGCGCCGGACGACGACCACAGCATCTTGCGCAAGCCCTTGCGGTCTTCGGCGATGTAGTGCTCGCCGGTGCGGCTGGCGTTTTCGGTGACGTTGCGCGCCAGTAGGTCGACGTTGTCGCGTACCAGGTTCGTCACCTGGTACTTGGTGTTGTGCGCTTCGATGAGTTCTTCGGCCAGCTCGATCACGGCGCGCTCGCGCGCAGTCAATTCGGGCGGCGGCTGCTCAGCCACGATGGCGACATTGCCTTGCGGCGTCAGGGTGACGGCCGATGCAGCCGCACCGGCAAGCTGTGGGGTCCCGGCCGCCATGGCGCTCAGCACGCCCTGGGTGGCGGCTTCACTGTCAGCCGTGTCGGCGTTCGTCGCGACCTCGGGCACATCCACCAGGAACAGCAGCTTTTGCAGGCGGTCGATACTTTGCTGCAGCGCGACCAGCAGGTAGGTCAGGGCGATGCTGGTGCCGCTGCTCAGCGCCAGGCGCCGGATCTTGAGCACCACGTCTTCGCACTGGTCCAGCATCACGAGCAGGTGGCGCGCGTCGTCCGGACGCGGGATGTCGCCGTTCAGATAGCGCGCGTATTCATCGAGATACCGGTTGACCTCGATGTTCTGCATCAGGAACGGCGAATCGAAGTTCTCGATCTGACTGTAGCTGTGCACCAGGCGCGGCTCCAGGCCCAGCGCGCAGACGCGGCACGACAATGTGCGGATCGCATCGAGCAGGCCCTTGAGCGTGACCACGCGCGCGCGGCCAGGGTTCGCATCGGCCGGGACCGGCGCGCCTTCGATCACATGGAACAGCGCCATCCAGTCGGTGTCGGGCACCGCGCGGATCCACTCGTAATCGTCCTGGCGGTACAGCACCTGGTCGAGGGCATCGGACAGGTACAGGTCTTCCAGTGCAGGCGGCAGGAAACGGTACGTGATGCGGCTTTTCAGCTCGGTGACGAAACCATCGTTCGACAGGATGCCGATGTCACTGTACAGGCTGGTGTGGCGGCGCTTTTCGAGCAGCGTGGTGATGTAGCGGCGCAGCGCCCAGGCCTGGTCGGGATTGCCCTTGAGAAGCTGGGTCAGCGTACGCACGGACTGGGCCGGATCGTCCACGGTTTGCCACACCCAGCGCTGGCGCGGGCGCAGATGGCATACCAACTCGACCAGCACGTCGATGTTGTCACTGTTGGGGTCGATTCGTTCGAGCGTAGCAAGCATGAAAAAAATTGATACTGGAAAGCCTCAGTGTACGCGAGGCGCCCAGCCTGGATGGTGTGGCAACGAACAATAACGTCGTGGAAATGTCCGCATGGCACTTTTAATGCACGAACTGGCAATGGTGGCGGCTGGACGAGGGCAGGGCAATCCCGCTACACTGGACTGGATTTGCAATGTTGCAGCGACGAAGGAAACCATGTACCTCACGTATTTCAACGGCCAATGGGCCGAGGGCAATGTGCCCTTGTATGGCGCGATGGACCACAGCCTGTGGCTGGGTTCGTCCGTCTTCGACGGCGCGCGTTCGCTTGCTGGCAAGCTGCCCGACCTGCGGCCGCATCTCGAGCGCGTCATCAGCTCCGCCGACAAGCTGGGCCTGGCCTGCCCCCTGAGCGTGGACGAGATGGAAGCGCTGGTGCACGAAGGCGTTGCGAAATTTGCGCCGGACGCCGAGCTGTACGTGCGCCCGCTCGTGTTCGGCACGGAAGGCTTCCTGATTCCGGTTGCCGAGAAAAGCCAGTTCGCACTGACGCTGTTCGATGCGCCGCTGCCGCCGTTTGTCGGGTTTTCGGCCGGCCTGTCGACCATGCGGCGTCCCGAGCCGAGCATGGCGCCAACGGATGCCAAGGCGTCGGCCCTGTACGCCAATTCGACCCGCGCCATGCGAGAAGTGAAGGCGCGTGGCTTCGAGCAGGCGATCATGCTCGACGGCGAAGGCCATGTCGCCGAATTTGGTGCCTCGAACCTGTTCCTGGTCACGGCCAACGGCAAGGCGATCACGCCTCGCTTGAACGGCACGTTCCTCGCAGGCATTACGCGTGCGCGCGTGATGACGCTGCTGGCCGGTGTCGGCATCGAGGTCGAAGAACGCACGGTCGACGAAGCCGAGCTGCGCACGGCGCGTGAAATCTTCAGCACCGGTAACTATGGCAAGGTCACGCCATGCACCCGCTATGAAGACCACGTGCTGGAAGTGGGTCCGGTCGCAAGTCAGGCGCGCGAACTGTATATGGCGTTCACGCAGGCCGCGTAACCGGTTCTGTTCCGTGCCAATGACAAAGGCCGGCATTTGCCGGCCTTTTGCATTGCTACCTTACGTGGCGATTAGCCGCGTGCTGGTTCCGCAACATAGATCTCGACGCGACGGTTGCGCGCCTTGCCTGCGTTGTCGTTGTTCGACGCGATTGGCTCGCGCGAACCGCGGCCTTCGATGGTGATGCGGTTCGGGTTCACGCCGCGGCCTGCCAGGTAGTCGCGAGTGCGCGATGCGCGGTCAACCGACAATGGCTGGTTGATGCTGTCGCTGCCGGTGCTGTCGGTGTGGCCGATGATCACGACGTTGGTGTTCGGGTTTTCTTGCAGCGTCGAAGCGAAGCGCTGCAGCACTGGCTGGAAGTTGCCCTTGATGTCCGAGCGGCCCGTGTCGAACGAGATGTCGCTCGGGATTTCCAGCTTCAGGCGGTTGTCCGAGGTCTGGGTGACTTGCACGCCGGTGCCCTGCGTCGCTTGTTCCATGGCTTGTTTTTGCTGTTCCATGCGCTTGGACCAGATGTTGCCGATCACGGCGCCGGCTGCTGCGCCAATTGCTGCGCCGCCTGCCACACGGCCGCCGCCACCGCCGCTGGTCGTGCCGCCGATCAGGCCGCCAAGGCCCGCGCCAATGCCGGCGCCGGTTGCGGTACCGCGCTGGGTGCCGGTCATGTCTGCGCAACCGGTGGCCGTCATGACGACGATGGCAACTGCTGCGGTGGTTTTGATGAAGTTTTTGTTCATGGTGGAACTCCTTAAAAGTAAGAAATCCGTTTCGCTGTCACGCCATCAAAAGGCGCGACCGCGAAACGGATTGGATTTCACGACAAGCAGAGACTTGCCATAAAAATGCTATATACCGCGACCGCTGATCAGGCGAACCAGGATCATGATGACGGCGACGACGAGCAGGATGTGGATGAAACCGCCGATGGTGTACGAAGTGACCAAGCCGAGCAGCCAGAGGATAACGAGGACGACAGCAATTGTGTACAGCATGATGAATCTCCTAGAAGGGGTGCGCCGGTTGCGCTGTGTGACCAGTATGTTGTTTCCTGAAAGCGACTACCGTACGATGGCGTACATTAAACGCAACTTTTTTGTTTTTGCACGCCAGGGATCCAGCCCATCATCCCGATCAGGCCAGTAAAGCCGATCAGACACGTCAACAGGCCGCCAGCGATCAGGAAGAGCACGTCATGCGCCTCGACCAGCCCTTGCACGGCAGGCGCCGGGCCGGCCGACAGCAGGCCGAAAAGAGTCAGTACCATTCCCCAAATGATGATGCCGATCCAGGTCAATGTGTTCATGCGCGGCTCCCTGATGAATGCTGTTCGCCAATCGATTCAGCATGGGAACAATTGTCGCCTTAGCTCATCAATAATTCCGTGCGATGGCACACATTGCAATTAGGAAAAAATTTGGCCGGGATGCTTGCGCGATCCCGGCCATTGGTGTTGCTACAAAAAAGCGGATTCTTGCTTATGCCACCGAGCGCAGACGGCCCTTGACGATGCGCACGCGGTCGCCGCTGCCCCATTGTGGCTGGCTGGTCTGGCGGAAGGTACGCAGCGTGCCGTCGTCCAGGCGCACCCGGATTTCATAGCTGGTCGTTGCCTTCACATTGCCCTCGACCTGGTTGCCCACGACAGCGCCGCCGATGGCGCCAGCCGCGGTGGCCAGCGTCTTGCCATTGCCGCCACCGATCTGGTTACCCAGCAAGCCGCCGAGGACGGCGCCACCGGCTGCGCCCAGGCCGCTGCCTTCGGCACGTTGCTTGATCGCACGCACCGATTCCACGTTGCCGCAGTTTTCACACCAGTTGCTCTTTGCTGCTAACTGGGTCGGCTCGCTTTCCTTGATCTGCGTCACAGGCGCAGCTTGTTTGACAGGTGCCGGTGCAGGTACGGGAACCGGCGCAGGGGCATAGGCTTGCGCTGGCGCCTGGGCGTCTGCAGGGTAGGCGTAGCCGGGTTGCGGCGCACCTTGTGGCAGGGTCGAGGCGAGCGCCAGGCGATCGGCTTCGGTCAGTTGACGGTTGGCCGTGCCGCCGACCGACGATGGCAGCCAGCCCATGATGGCGGCGGTGCCGACCAGCGAGAACAGCACGACAGCGGCGGCGGCCAGGAGCAGCAGCGGGTGGGTGCGGTTCTTGACCGGCATGGTTGGAGGGGTTGTCATCTTTTGTTCCTTTCGTATAGGCATTAAGCCGGATGTCCAATGATTGTCCTCAGGAACAACTAATGCTTCCGTGCGTCACCGTACATACCTGCGCACCCTGTGCGATTAGGCTCCATCACATTGTGTGTAAATGTAACTGGTCGTAGCGGTCCCGGCTGGCCCACGTACCAACCTGTGAGGAAATAATGAATTCTGCCGTCCACCCGCCTGTCTTCGAGCCCAACAGTAATTTGTTACTCGCAGCACTTCCCCCGCACGATCTCGCCCAGATGCTGCCGCAGCTCGATGAGGTCAGGGTGGAAGCTGGCCAGGTCTTGTGCGAAGCGGGCGATCCCATTCTTCATATCTATTTCCCCCACGATTGCCTGGTATCGCTGCTGGGCGTGGCCGAAGGGCGCATGACGCTCGAGGTCGGCCAGGTCGGGCGCGAAGGCATGCTCGGCGCCACCACGGCGCTGGGCCACGACATCACGCAAGTGCGTGCAGTCGTGCAGCGCGCCGGTAGCGCGAGCCGGATGGAGGGTGGCCGTTTTCGCCTCGAAGTCTCGCGCAATCCGGCGTTGCAGCGCGTGCTGTATCGCTACACCGATTCCTTGCTGGCCCAGGCGATCCAGATCGCCGTGTGCAGCCGCTTTCACGTGCTCGAGGCGCGCCTGGCCCGGTCGCTGCTCGTCACGCGCGACCGGCTGCAGTCGAATAAATTCCATCTGACCCATGAGTTTCTCGCGCATGCATTGGGCGTGCGCCGGGTCGGCGTGACCAAGGCGGCCAGTGCATTGCAGCAGCAGGGCCTGATCAACTACAGCCGGGGCAATATCGAGATCCTCGACCCGGAACGCCTGGCGGCGGCGGCATGCACCTGCTACCAGATCGTGCGCGAAGCAGGCGCTGCGCCGGCCACCGATACCGTCTGAGTTAGCCAAGGCGTAGCGCGTCCCCCAATGCAAAACGCCCGGCAAGCCGGGCGTTTTGCATTCACTAACTGTTCACTAAGAGTTCGCTGGCATTGCTGCCAGCGAACGGAAATCAGTTGGTGGTCTTGACTTGGTTGCCGACCACGCCGCCAACAGCTGCGCCGCCAACGGTGCCGACTGCGCTGCCGCCGGTCAGGACGCCACCGATCACAGCACCGGCGCCAGCGCCGACTGCGGTGTTACGGTCTTGCTTCGACATGTTCGAGCAGCCGACCATACCGAAAGCGGCGGTCGCCAGGGTTGCCGTCACTACCAGGTTTTTGATGAGTTTCATGAAGTTCTCCTTTGATGGGGTTATTTCAGGCGCAGGTCATTCCTGACCGATTTCACGCCGTTGACGGTTCGCGCGGCCGAAGCCGCTGCGGCGACGCTGTCGGCCGAAGAGACGAATCCCTGCAACCGGACAATGCCTTGGTACGTATTGACATCCAGATCGGACACCTTCAGGTCGGGATCGCGCCTGATGGCGCTGTGCACCCCGGCAGTGATGACATCGTCCTGGACCGCTTCGACCTTGCCGAAACCGGGTAATCCGGACGTACATCCCGTCAATGCTCCACCAGCCAGTGCGACCAGTAAAACGGGGATGCTGCCAAAACGCTTGATGCTCGATCCGTTCATGCGGGTGTTTCTTTTCTTGATGACTTGGGCACGATCATAGTCAGGATTGCCAAATTGATCTGTTCGGCAACACACAGAGCCCGTGCCAGGTTGTTACAGGTTGTATCCGTGAGGCTATTTCAGCGACGCTGGCGTCGGCCTGGTGGCGGCGCACTGGGCGCCTGCCGTGCCTGGGCCAAGAGGCGCGCGCAATCGCTGTCTTCGCCCGGCCCCGTATTGATCAATGGGAGCAGGGCGGCCAGTGGCGCGGCCACGACGGCCAGTGCTGCAGCGCCGCCCGCCTTCATTGCCAGTACACCTTTGTCGATGGCGACGTCTGGCTTGCTGAACGGGCCGCGCACATACAGTGGCGCGCGCAGCGAAAAGATGCGCAGCGCCTTGGTCTCGGGCCGGATGCGCAGTTCCATCTGCTCGCCCGCCAGGTTGATGGCGCCGTCGACGGTGATGATGGCTTCCTCGGTGTCGACGATGAAGCTGCGCGTGCGCGCGACGCCATCCTGAACGGCAAAGTCGGCCGCCACGCAGTTGAGCTCGACCTGCTTGTCGCCGAACAGCTTGGTGACGACGATGTTCGCCACGTTCAAGCCCGCCATTTCCAGCAACATCTTGCTCACCGTGCCTTCGCTGACGAGTGCCTTGAGTTCACCATTGGATGTCGCCAGCAGTGATGCGACCGAGTTGCCGGTGGCCGACAGCTTGGCGTCCGCATTGATCTGGCCAGCGGTTGCCTGCATCTGCTCGATCTTCGGGAACAATTGCTTGATGCCGATCTTGCGCGCCCGCACGTCTGCCATCGCCTTGATGGCGTTCTTGCCGCTGCGCCCGCTGCCATCGAGGCGAATGGTGGTGCGCACGGTACCACCAGCCATGCCAAATTCGAGCGGGTCGAGCCGAAGCACGCCGTTGTCCATCTTGATGTGGCTGCTGAGTTTGCTGATCGGCAGCGCCTTGTCACGCACGATATTGTCGGCGGCAAAGCGCACGTCGGCATCCAGCGCTGTCCAGCGTTCGGTGTGGAATTCTTCTACTGGCAATACCTTGCCGCTCGGCTGCTTCGTCTCGACACCGCGTGCTGCCTTGCTGGCGTTCGAATCGGCGCCGACGAGTGGCGCCAGATCGGCAAACACGAGCTGGCGCGAGCGCACATTACCTGACAACACCGGACGCGCGCCACCGGTCGCGTACTCGAGGCGCCCGCCGATATCGCTCGCGCCAACCTTGCCGGCAAACCCGTCGTACACCCAGCGACTGGCACCCTTGGCCAGGCGGCCGGTCAGGCGGCCCGACGTGGAAAACGCCGGCGTTTCCGGCAATAGCACACCGGTAAAGTGATACAGGCGGGCCATGCTGGCGCCGGCCAGCTCGAGTTGCACGTCCAGCGCGGCGAGCCGGGCTGGATTGGTGACGGTGCCGGCAATGGCGATGCGCGTCTTGCCCGATTTGAATTCACCCTGGATCGGGTAAGGCGCAGTCTCGTCCTTCAGGGAAAACACCGAGCCGAGCTTGCCGCCGCCGCCCACTTTCGCGCCGTTATACGTGCCGTCGAGCGTGAACGCCACGCCATAGACCGGATCGCGCTCGAGCGTGCGCACCCGGGCCGTTACATCGGCCTTCGTGACTGCATCCTTGACGTGGATGACGCCGTCGGTCAGCACGACGCGCTCGAGGTCGAGATTCCAGCGCGACGGTTGCTCGTTGCGCTGGAAGGTCCAGTTATTCGTGGCAGCATTTGTGCGGAGCAGGTCGACGCGGGGCGCGTCGAAGCGCAGCAGCGGGATGCCGATCCGCTTGTCCAGCAGCGCGAGCGGATCGAGCGAGAAGGAAAACTGGCCGACGCTGGCCATGTTCCCGGTCGCCATGCCGGCCGGGTTGCCAATCGTGGTGTTGCGCGCCACGAGGTAGGGCCACGGGATGTGGTCGCGCCACGTGCGCTCGGCCGGCGCCATGCGCGCCGCGGGACGCTCCCATGACACAGTCAGGTCGCCCTGGATGGCAAACGGGCGATCGATGGCGTCGCTGACCTTGCTGTTGATCCATGGCCGGGCGCGGTTCCAGTCGAAGGTCGCGATGACGATGATGGCGATGACGGGCAGCGCGATCAGCACGGCAAGGATCCACAAGCCGATCTTCTTCTTGCTGCGGCGCAGCCCCGGTGGGCGCTGCGCCGGCAGCGGCATTGTCTCGGCCATGAACGTCCTTTATCAGTAGTGGATGTGATGCGTGCGGCGAGGGTAGCGTACGCTGGTCTGTGTCAACGTGCGATGGCGCACCCAGTGCCGGCGATAAGCGCCGTATGCAGCCGGGGTGCGCATCGCTGCAGGCAATGTGCGTCACCGAACTGAGCGCATTCCATAACAGGTTTATAACGTTATCTACACCACTTCCGAGGAGAAAATGTAATGAATAAACATCAATCGATGACCGGGTTTGCCCGCCTTGGCTGCGTTGCCGCTCTGCTGGCACTGACGGCCTGCGCAAGTCCTGACAAGGCGCCTGCGACGGCGGACGTGGCTGTCTCGCGCAACGCGATCGAGAACGCCGTGTCGGCAGGTGCAGCTGACCTGGCGCCGGCGGAGATCACGGCGGCACGTGAAAAGATGGGCAAGGCCAATCAGGCCCTGGCCGCGCGCGACTACAAGCTGGCTCGCGAACTGGCAGTCCAGGCCCAGGCCGATGCCAAGCTGGCACAAAGCAAGGCCGTGTCGAGCAAGGCAACTGCAGCGTCGACCCAGCTGAATGAAGACTTGCGCGTGCTGCGTGAAGAAGTCGACCGCGCCAATACCAACTAATACCAGGCAAGCAATTGCACTGCTTCCTGTCTGATGCAGACAGGAGTTCGCGCCGACGATCCGGCGCCTTTTGGAAAATAAAAGGAATAACAACATGAAAAACCGCAAATCCGCCGTATCGATCCTGGCCGCCGCCGTGCTGGCCGCCGCCTGCGCCAGCGCACCCATGACCACGCCAACGCTTGACCAGGCGCGCGCCGACTTTGTCAGCGCCAACAATAATTCGCAGGTCTCGACCTACGCACCTCTCGAATTCAAGCAAGCCAGCGAAGCCCTCGACCAAGCCAACCAGGCCGCGGCCCGCCGCGAAAGCCTGAGCGACATCGACCGCTTGGCCTACGTGGCCAAGCAGCGCATCGCCACGGCGCAAGAAGTTGCCAAGGGCAAGGCCGCCGAAGCCAATATCGCCGACGCAACGCGCCAGCGCGACATGGTCCGCCTGGATGCCCGCACCGCCGAAGCCGATCGCGCCAAGCGTGACGCTGAAGCCGCCCAGGCTGCTGCCCAGCAGGCCCAGGGTCAGGCGCAGCAAGCCCAGATGCAGGCACAGGCAGCCCAGGCTGAAACGGCTGCCATGGCCGAACGCGCTGCCAAGCTTGAAGCACTGCTGGTTGACCTGCAGGCCGTCAAAACCGAACGCGGCTTTGTCGTCACGATCGGCGACGTCCTGTTTGCGACCGACCAGGCCGTGCTGAATGCGAATGGCGTCTCGACGCTGCGCAAGCTGGCCGACGTCATGGCCCAGAACCCGAACCGCACCGTACTGATCGAAGGCTTCACCGACAGCACCGGCAGCGAGAGCCACAACCAGCAGCTGTCCGAACGCCGCGCCGCCGCTGTCGCGACCGCGCTGGCCGGTCAGGGCGTGCCACGCGAACGCATTGCAATGCGCGCCTATGGCGAAGCCTTCCCTGTTGCATCGAATGACAGCGCAGCAAGCCGTCAGCAGAATCGTCGCGTCGAAATCGTTCTGTCGAACGAAGGCGCCGCCATTCCGCCACGCGCAGCAGCGCGTTGAACCTGTTTTTGAACCGACTCTGAATTAAGGAATGACAATGGAACAAACCAACAACCTCGGCCACGGCTTTGATGTCTCGGCAATCCGCAAGGCAGCCGCCAACCTCGACGACGGCGCCGTGACCGAGGGCTACCAGGCCGACCGTGAAGCGGTCATCGCGATGCTGAACGATGCACTGGCCACCGAACTGCTGTGCGTGATGCGCTACAAGCGCCATTACTACACCGTCAGCGGTCCAGGCACCGGCCAGATCAAGGCCGAGTTCCTCGAGCACGCGCAGCAAGAGCAGGAGCATGCTGACCGCATCGCCGAACGCATCGTGCAACTGAATGGTTCGCCAAACTTCAACCCGGCCACGTTCGCTGCCCGCAGCCACGCTGAATACGACGAATCGCTCGAAGCCCAGGACATGGTCCGCGCCGACCTGATCGCCGAGCGCGTGGCGATTGAATCGTATCGCCAGATGATCGTGGCCATTGGCGACAAGGATCCGACCACTCGCAACATGCTGATCGAAATCATGGCTGTCGAAGAAGAACACGCCGACGACATGCGCGACCTGATGGCCTGAGCTTGACCGTGACCCGCCCCGTGCGGGTCAGTTTCAATGATTGATTAGTGACAGGAGTAGAACATGCTAGACACTTCCCGCAACAGCAACGGCAGCATGCACCCGATCAGCGGCAGCACCTATGCCACCCAGTCCGACATGAAGGCCCTCGTGCGTGACGCGCAGTCGATGCTGACCGCCGCCGCATCGCTCACCGGCGAGAAAGCCGAAGAGCTGCGCGAGCGTGGCATGGCGCTGCTCGACACCGTCCTGGGCGGCGCCAGCCTGGTCCCGACCCAGGCCGTGGTCAAGGGCAAGGAACTGGTTCATACCGCTGATGTCTACGTCAAGGATAACCCGTGGCGCATCGTGGCAGTAGCGGCAGGTGTCGGCGTGCTCATTGGCGTGCTAATTAGCCGCAAACATTAAGGTTGGGGGCTACGTGGATAAAGAAGAAGCAGTCGTGCATAACCCCGGCGTATTCGCCGGCATTTCCAGTCTGTTCAAGAGTCTGTTCGGCCTGGCTGTCTCGCGCGTCGAACTCGCCGCGCTGGAGCTGGCCGACATCCGCAATCACATCATCGAACTGGTGGCCATTTTTGCCGTGGCTGCGCTGGCGGTCTGGTTTGCCATCGCCTTCGGTGCAATGACGATCGTCGCGCTGGCATGGGAATCGATGGGCTGGACCATCCTGCTGATCATGTTTGCGGTGTTTGCACTCATCACGGCCATTCTCGTGGCCAAGGGCATGGCGCTGATCAAGCAGAACAAGCTGGGCTTCCCGGCGACGATGAAAGAACTGAAAAACGACCGCGAGATGCTGCTGTGAGCGGCGCACCCAAAGAGGCCAACATGCACAAACACGACAAGACGACCGGGTTGGCCGGTCATCAACACAGCCTGGACCCGGCAATCCGCAAGCAGGAACTGCTGCGTGAAGGCGAGTTCTTCCGCGCTGGCGTGGCGCATGCCAAGGCCAGCATCCAGCATGGCATGAAGCCTGAGGTCATGCTGCGTTCGGCGTTCGACCATACCACCGTGGCGCTGCGCACCAGGGCCGACGCGCTGCTCAAGCCGACGGGCACCAATGTGTCGATGCTGCTGCCGTATGCCATGACGGCGGTGAACTTTGTGCGCCAGCGTCGCATGGGCAAGCAGGCAGCGGGCGCCGCGGTCGGCGTGGGCATTCTGGGCTGGTACCTGAATCGCCGCCGCACGCGCAAGGCCAAGGCAGCCAAGGAAGCATGAAGATGAGCACGAGCCGGTGCCGGCACCTTCGCGCGCCGGCACACGAACTGACGATCACGAATGACGCTGCAGGGTAGTACGCTGTACCGGCTTTGGTGGGGCTTGAACGGCGTTCCAATCGCAAGTTGGACGCCGTCTTTTTTTGTCTGTCTGCTTCCCGCCGATCCAGTATGCTGCACCCGTCCCTTCACCGCGAGAACCCCATGCATCCCTCAAATATTGTCCTGCTCGAATTCCATCCGGAACGCGATGACCTCAGTCCCGACAAGGAGTTGCGCAATGGCTTGTCGGTAGCACTGCGCATGGGCAAGACGCTATGGCTGGCAAATGATGAGTCCGTCAGCATCGAGCGCCTGACGCTGGTGGAAGAAGACAGCCGCGGCCAGAGCAGCTTTGCACGCGAGCACCACCAGTTCGCGCTGCACGATTTCTTCGACCTGCCGCTGCCGGCGTTCGATGCCGAGAAAGGCCGCATCAATGAGGCCGATGTCGAAGGGCTGGCCTGCGACGGCAAATATATGTGGGTCACCGGCTCGCACAGCCTGCGCCGCAAGAAGCCCGATCCGCTCGATGGCAACAAGCGCACGCACAAGCGCCTGGCGACAGTCAGCGCTGACGGCAACCGCTATCTGCTGGGCCGCATTCCGATGGGCGAACAGGATGGCGTACCCACCTTGCTCAAGGAAGTCGAGCACAAGGGCAAGCGCCGCACTGCTGCGCTGCTGCGCGGCGATGCGCACGGCAACGAACTGACAGCGCAGCTGAAGCAGGATGAACACCTCGGCCCGTTCCTGGCCATTCCCGGCAAGGACAATGGCTTTGATATCGAGGGCATCGCGCTGGCTGGCAAGCACGTGCTGCTGGGCCTGCGCGGACCGGTGCTGCGGGGCTGGGCCACGATTATCGAAGTGGCCCCGGTCGATGACGAGACGCCGGGTTCGCTGCGCCTGGCGCCGCTCGATGCCGATGGCAGTCTGTACCGCAAGCACTTCCTCGACCTGGGCGGACTGGGCATTCGCGACCTGTGCAAGCAGGGCAGGGATCTGCTGATCCTGGCTGGGCCGACGATGGATCTGGACGGTCCCGTGACGCTGTTCCGGTGGGTTGGCGGCGCCGAGCCGGATGGTGAAACGGTTGTCTCCGCCGAGGTACTGGAGCACGTGCTCAACCTGCCGTTCGGGCAGGGCGTGGATCACCCGGAAGGCATCGCGCTGTTTGCCAGCCGCGACGGCGCCGATGAGGGTTTGCTGGTGGTGCACGATTCGGCGTCGCCAAGCCGACAGATCGGGGAAAGTACGCTGGTAGCAGATGTGTATCCGCTACCGTCACGCAAGAAAAAGCGCTAAAACTAGCTTTAGCTTCAGTGCGATGGCGCCTTGGCCAGCAGCGCGGAATCACGCTGGAACGTTGCACGCGCTTCGGCCACGCAGGCCTTGCGATCGGCGGCAGGCTGTTGCTTGCAAGCGTTCTGCGCTTCCTGCAATGCGGCGCGCAGTTCCTTGCGCAGCGTCTGTTGCTCGGAATCGTTGCGGTACCAGCGCGCCGGATCGCCATTGGCAATTTCCTGGGCTTGCTGGCGGGCCGCGACCTGACTGACATTGGCGTCGCCACCAGTGGCCGGCGTCGATTGGGCGGCAGCGCTCAGGCAGGTGAGGGAAGTTGCGAGTGCGAGCAGGCAGGCGGTGGCGGAGCGAATGACGTGGGCCATGATGGTCTCCAGAAGCGGTGCGGAAGGTGGTCGTTCGGACGAGGCGGAAGCGGAAGCGGGCGTATGCCCGATCTCCGCTCCTGCTCCGGTAGTGCCGGGTCGATCGGTAGATCAGTAACGGTACACGCGGCCGTCAACGATGCGAACGCGGTTGCCCACGCGCAGATCGTAGACGCTGTCCTGCATCACGGCGCGGTATTCGCCGTTATCCATGCGGACATTGATCTGATACTGCTCAGGGCCCTGTGCATTACGGTTCTTTTCGACATTGTTACCCAGCGCTGCGCCAGCAACACCGGCAGCCACGGTGGCTGCAGTGCGGCCGCCGCCGCTACCGATCTGGTTGCCGGCCAGTGCACCGACCACACCGCCCAGGATGGCGCCGGCGCCGCTCGTGCGGTTTTCACCTTGTGCGACCTGGATCGAATCGATCACGCCGTAGCCGGCCGAGGCGCTGCTGCTGGCATTGTTGTAGCCGCCGCCGAATGGCTGCTGGCTGTTGCTGGCGCAACCGGTAAGCAGGGCGCCGGTGGCAAGGACGACAGCGATAAGTTTACGGTTTGCATTCATATTGTTCTCCTGACAAAAGGTTTTACTCAGAATAGACACGCCGGAGATGGGGGTCTGTGCGTTGCCGCACCCACCTTGTTTTGCTTTGGGGTCCGACATGTCGTCAGGGGAGTGTAGATATGTCAGGCAATGAGCGTTGTTTGCGTGACACAGCCTAACACTCTGCGTCTTGTGTTCGCCAGCGTACAGAAGGCGGGTGTGGCGCATGTAAAGATAGCGCCAGTGTTGACAAATGGTGAACAAAAATAATGAAGACTCCGCATGTGATGTTCCTGATCGCTGTTGCCATGGCCTGGACTGCTCCGGCTCTGGCGCAAGGCGCAGGGCAGGATGCGAAGGCCGCTTATCAATACGCGATGGACACTGCCGAAGCCGGCTATGATGCGGCCAAGGCCAGGTGCGACACCCTGGCCGGTGTGCCGCACGAGATCTGCGTTGCCGATGCCCGTGCAGCACGGGTCAGGATCGAGGAAGAGGCGACGGCAGCCCAGAAGAACACGCTCGCGGCCTATACCCAGGCACGCATGCGCATCGCGACCGCGTTTCATGAACGCGACAAGACGCGCTGCGGTGCACTGGTAGGGAATGACCGCGAAGTCTGTCTGGCCCAGGCCAAGGCAACACTGGTCGCGCTCCAGGCAGATGCCCGGGCCGACCGCAAGGCGATCGAAGCGCGTCTGGATGCCAATGACGTCAAGATCGAAGCCGAATATCGCGTCGCACTGCAGAAGTGCGATGCCTTCGCCGGCGCCGTCAAGGACGGGTGCGTGAGCACCGCCCGGACGGCATACGGCAAATAAACCTGCGGGCCGGCTTGCCGGCGCCGCGCAATCCGCCCGCAAGGGTAAGTTTTAAACATGATCATTATTAGGAGCCATCATGAAAATCGCTAAAAGCATCATCTCCGCTGCAATCTTCGCTACCGTCGCTATCACCGCTGTCGGTTGCTCGTCGACCAACAAGCAAGCCAGCACCGGCGAATACGTCGACGACGCAGTGATCACCACCAAGGTCAAGGCTGCCCTGATCAATGACCCTAACGTGAAAGCACGCGAAGTCAACGTCGAAACCTTCAAGGGCGACGTTCAGCTGTCGGGCTTTGTTGCTGATGCACGCGATGCACAGCGCGCTGTCGAGATCGCACGTGGCGTCAAAGGCGTGACCGCGGTCAAGAACGACATCCGCGTGAAGTAATAGTTGGACCGCCGGGGCGGCCCGGTCACTTGTTCAGGCACACATATGCAGCTAGCTCAATCTGATCCGGCCATGCCGGCAACCCCGCCTGATACTGCCGCCCCGGGGGCTTTGCCCCCAAGCAGCAACGGTGACGCCCTCCATCCCGAGGTGCGTTCCACCGGCGACGATCTCGCGCTTCACATCGGTGCGCTACGCGTACCACTGCACGTCAACGCCCGCGGCCTCGCGCTCGGCGTCCTCGCTACCATCGCTTTCGTCTTCGCGCTCCAATGGGCGCAAAAATTCTTCGTGCCGCTTCTGCTCGGCATTCTCATCGCGTATACCCTCAATCCTGTCGTGCGCTGGCTCGAGCGCTGGCATATCCGCCGCATCGTCGGCGCCACGCTGGTCACCGTCGTGATCGTGGGCGCGATGGCCGGCACCGTGTACCGGCTGCAGGGTGAATTCTTCAACATCATCGACGATCTGCCGACGCTGACATCGAAAGTTACGCGCATCCTGTCGAACACGACGGGCGAGCGCTCGACGCTGCAGCAGATGCAAGCGGCCGCGGCCGAGATCGAGCGCGCCGCCAGCAATGTTGGCTCGGATGCCCGCCGCGTCACGCAGCAGCGGCGCCAGAATGCCGGTGATGCATCGTCGAGCTCGCCAATTCGCGTGATGGATTGGGTGCTGGCCGGCTCGATGAGCCTGGCGGCGTTCATGTCGCAGGCCACGATGGTGATCTTCCTCGTGTTCTTCCTGCTGCTGGCGGGCGACACGTTCAAGCGCAAGCTCGTCAAGCTGACGGGGCCTTCGCTGTCGCGCAAGAAAGTCACGGTCCATATCCTGGACGACATCAACACATCCATCCAGAGCTATATGTTCATGCTGCTGGTGACCAATGTCCTGCTGGCGCTGCTGATGTGGGGCACGCTGCGCGCGATCGGTCTGGAAAACGCCGGCGCATGGGCGGCCTTTGCCGGCGTGGCGCATCTGATGCCTTATTTTGGTCCGCTCGTGATCACGGTTGCCACTGGCATGGCTGCGTTCCTGCAGTTTGAAACCGTGGGCATGGTGACACTGGTGGCGGGCGCATCGCTCGGCATCGCGACACTGGTCGGCATGGTCGTGGCGACTTGGATGACCGGAAAGATTGCGCGCATGAATCCGGCCGCGGTCTTTGTCAGCCTGCTGTTCTGGGGCTGGCTCTGGGGTGTCTGGGGCCTGCTGCTGGGCGTGCCGCTCGTGATGGTGCTCAAGGTCGTGGCCGAGCGTGTCGAGGGGATGGAAGTCGTATCGGAACTGCTGGGAGAATAAGGTCGGCAGCCAGGCCGCCGACCTTTGAGTTACAACGTTATTCCGCCTTCGGTTTCGGGTCCACGCCCGTTACCGACTTTGGCTTGTTACGCAAGCTACCCATCTGCAACGCATACTGGCGCGCGAATTCTGCGCCCAGGAAAAATATCTGCGCCGAGTAATAGACCCACAGCAGCAAGGCGATCAGCGAACCGGCGGCGCCGAAGCTGTCGGTGGTACCGCTGTTGCCGATGTACAGGCCAATCCCGAACTTACCCAGCGTGAACATCGCCGCCGTGCCAAGCGCGCCGATGGCCACGTCTTTCCACGACAGTTTCACGCGCGGCAGCAGCTTGTAGATCACGCCGAACAGGGTGGCGATGACCAGGAAACCCAGGCCCGAGGCAATCCAGCCCATGATGATCGCGGCGTCTTGCCACATACCGCTGATAAATTTCTCAGCCACCGTTGTGGCGGCGCTGATCACCAGTGACACCATCAGCAGGAAACCCAGCACCAGAATCACGCCAAACGACAACAGGCGGGTGCGGATCAGGTTCCAGATGCCGCCATTTGGTGGTGCAGGCAGGTTCCAGATTTCGTCCAGGCTGTCCTTGAGTTCTGAAAATACCGTCGTTGCGCCGACGATCAGCAGCAATGTGGCCACGATTGTGGCAAACATGCCGGTTTCCTTGTTTTGCGCGCCGGCCAGGATGGCCTGGATGGTATCGGCGCCCTGAGCGCCGACAAGACCGCGCAATTCATTGAGCAATTGCCCTTGAGCTGCTTCCGCACCATAGAAAAAACCGGCAACGGCAATCACCAGCACCAGGATCGGCGCCAGCGAAAACAACGTATAGAACGCCAGCGCAGCGCCTTTGCTGGACGCCCGGTGATCGATCCAATCCATCACTGCAGCGCGCAGCACCTGATAGATCTGGTGCGTGTACGGGAACCATTTATTCACTGCCATAACCGCTTCTCCAAAAGAAAAGGGGGCCGAAGCCCCCTCGATCTCGCATGGTCACCGCCGACATGCGGCAGTGACAGCTTCAGGTATTAACGCTGGACTGGGACTTCAACCGTGATCTGGTCGACTTCGACGCGACGGTTAGGTTCCAGGCAAGCGATCAGCTGAGCGCGGCCTTTCTGGTTGCACTCGACGACTGGGTTAGCTTCGCCCTTGCCGATAGCGCGCAGACGGTTGCCGTCGATGCCTTTGCCGATCAGATACTCACGCACGGCCATGGCGCGACGCTCCGACAGCTTCTGGTTGTAGGTCTCCGAACCCAGACGGTCGGTGTAACCGGTGATTTCGACGTTGGTGACGCTGGTGTCAGCTTGCAGGGCAGCAGCGATTTCGTCCAGCTTAGGTGCTGGGGTGATCACGACAGCCTTGTCGAAGGCGAACATCTTGGTCGCTTCGAGGGTGACTTTCTGGAAGCGTGGTGCTGGTGGTGGTGGCGGTGCGACTGGCTCAGGTGCTGGAGCTGGTGCTTCGACCACTGGTGCCGGTGCTGGCATTGGTGCTGCTGGTGGTGGGTTGAACGCGTAGTTCACGCCGACGGTCAGCATTTTGTTGTTGCTGCGCTTGAAGCCGAACAGTTCGTCATCACGCAGGAAGCCACGCACGGTGCGCAGGTCAGCTTGCAGCGACCATTGCGGGGTCAGGCTTGCCTGGAAACCGATACCAACGGTGCCGTACGGCGAGTTTTTCTCGACGTTACGCAGTGGGTTGTTGACCTTGTCACGCTCGACGCCCAGACCGAACAGGATGAATGGACGGAAACGCTCACGGCTCAGCATCAGCAGAGCATCCGCGCCCAGCAGGGTCTGGCGGTATTCGCTGCGACCCTGTTCGAAACGGGTCTGGCTGGCGCCGACCTGGATGTCCCAGTTCTGACTGACCGCCTTACCGAACTTCAGGCCGCCACCCGTGTCGCGGTCATCAACGCCGAAGTCTGCATCTGGCTTAACGTGGTTCACGCTAGGCTGGATATACCACGATGGGTTGATCTCTTGAGCGAGGGTGGCGCCGGATGCGCACAGCAGTGCAGCAGCCAGGGCGATTTTCTTGGTGTTGTTCACAGGTAACTCCCGTTGGTTAAAATTGATGACAAAGCATGCGTCAGCAGCTAAGTTGGATAAAGCTTAACAGTGCCAGTTCCGAATCCTCGGTGCGCTACCGCACCTAATGCAAAAACGCTGTGCGATTTTACAACAGTGGTCAAATTCGCACATTTCTAAGGTGAAACTAACTGTAACGACGCTGTCATGTTGCAGATGAAGAGGGTGCACACCGCTGAATGTCATGTTGCAGTCATGCAGGTATAGTGTTGCTTGTGCAGATGACATGATGTGGCAGCGTCGTCATGTCTTAGAGAGTTTACAAGATTGCAAAGAGTTCCACCAGCGGCGCCAAAACAACGCGTTTTGTGCCCTGCACCATGGTGCTTTCAGGAATCTTGTCGAATGTTGGATGGCGCACAGACCATGGTGTCTGATGCAGGCAATCTTGAGGCTAGTTAAGCGGAACCGAGATGTTGTCAGGGTGTCACACGACACACAGCGACCCGGACCACACAGTCTCACTCTCTATTGGAGCTAATCAATATGCATGCAACGACACAGCACAACGCGGTACATAGCGAGACCGGCGCAGTGCACACCTCCGGCAATTCGGCGCTGATCGAACGCGTCCCACCACAGCCAACCGAGCGCGCACCGATTTCTTTGGCCCCGATCGAGCGCGTGCGTTCGACGTCTGCCACCCAGCGCCGCATTGAAAATATGCAAAAGCTGATCAATGAGCTCTCGAGCCATGAAATGCTGGCTGATGAAATCGCCTGGTTCCTCAAGTTTTCGCCGTCCGGCGCCCGCAAGTACATCCGCGACCTGCGTGAAGCTGGCGTGATCGAGCTGGCCCGCTACATCGAAGGCACCGCTACCTACCTGGGCAAGGCCGTGTACCAGATTTCGCCAGACCCAGACCGCGTCAAGGCGTTCCTGGCAGCGATCTGCCAGCCAAAGCGCGAAGGCGTCGCCCCACGCAAGGAGCGTCCAGGCCTGCGCGAGCAGAACATGGCTGGCAGCGGTCGTCACTTCCACATTCTGGCCGATGACACCCACTACGCCATCCGTGTCAATCGCAGCCCTGTCGCACGCGATCCACTCGTTGCAGCACTGTTCGGCCCGCCACCAGGCCAACCTGCAGTCAAGTAAGGCGCCGTAGTTGCGCCCCCGGGCTGGTGCGGTCGAGACCCGCACTGGCCACGGTCCTGACGAACGCTGTCGTCCTTCGCCGCGCATCTTGCGCGGTTTTGTTTTTTGGGCCGCGTTTTTTGCATTGCGTGTGTTGAAAACAAATCCATCGCGTGTGTTGAAAACAAATCAATAGTCCTCAACTGACGTGCCATGTCGCTGTGTTTGCGCGACGCACATTCAACCAGATAGGAGTATCGATGTTACCGAGTGCCGAATCGCTGGAAGGCAAACCCGTACCCAAGGTGACGTTCAAGGCGCGCCCCGACGATCAGTGGCGCGATGTGACGTCCGATGACTTGTTCAAGGGCCGCACCGTGGTGGTCTTTTCGCTGCCCGGGGCGTTCACGCCGACCTGTTCTTCAACACATCTTCCGCGTTACAACGAACTGGCGCCCGTGCTGCGCTCGCATGGTGTCGATGAGGTGCTGTGTATTTCGGTGAATGACGCCTTCGTCATGAATCAATGGAAAGCAGGGCAGGATGCCGCCAACATCACGGTCATCCCGGACGGCAATGGTGACTTCACGACCGGCATGGGCATGCTGGTCGACAAGCGCGACCTTGGTTTTGGCAGCCGCTCGTGGCGTTATTCGATGCTCGTGCGCGACGGTGTGATCGACAAGATCTTCATCGAGGCCGACAAGGAAGGCGATCCGTTCGAGGTATCCGACGCCGACACGATGCTTGACTACGTTGCGCCGCAGGCCCAGGTGCCCGAGCCGGTGGTGATGTTTTCGCGGCCCGGCTGCCCGCATTGCGCGCGCGCACGGCAAGCGTTGCAGGAACAGGACATCCATTTCACCGACATTTCTGAAGACCAGAAGATCAATTCGATCGTCTTGCGCGGCATCACGGGCCGCATGACATGGCCACAAGTATTCGTTGGTGGTGAATTGATCGGCGGCGCCGACGACGTGCAGGCCTGGCTCGCCAACCGGACCTGATGATGGAAGCGCTTGCTGTCGGGTTGCTGGGCGTCGTCATCCTGGCCGCCTGGCTGGTGCCCAAATGGCGCCTGCGCCGCGCTGTCTCCCGGCCGCTGCCGTCAGAGCATGTCGCAATCCTGGCGCGCAATGTCATGCAATACAGTGGCATGGACGACCTGCAGCGGCAGCAACTGGCGCGGATGGTCCAGCATTTTCTGCATCAAAAGAAGTTTGTCGGCTGCGCCGGGCTCGAACTGACTGACGAAATGCGTGTGACGATTGCGGGCCAGGCGTGCTTGCTGCTGCTGGGGCGTGTTGGCGGGCACGTAACGCCGGTCAGTTATCCGACGCTCGAGATGGTCCTGGTGTATCCGGGGGCGTTTCTGGCGCCGCGCAAGCAGATCGATGCTTCGGGCGTGGTGACCGAAGAGCGGCAGGACTTGCTGGGTGAATCGTGGGGCGATGGGCGCGTCATCCTGTCGTGGGATCACGTGCGGCGCGGCGATACTGCCAATGCGCCTGGCCACAATGTCGTGCTGCACGAGTTTGCGCATCAGCTCGACAGCGAGTCCGGCAACACCAATGGTGCGCCGTATCTGGGCAGTAGCGAGCGCTACCGTAGTTGGTCTGAAGTGCTGTCGCGCGATTACGCGAACTTGCAGCACGATGCCATGTGGGGCAAGCAGGGTGTGCTGGACCATTACGGCGCCACCAATCCCGCCGAATTTTTCGCCGTCGCCACGGAAAGCTTCTTTGAGCAACCGCACCAGCTCGCTGCGCGCCATCCAGCGTTGTACGACGAATTCCTCAAGTATTACAGGATCGATCCACGTCAATGGCAAAGCACCCCACCTGCGCCCGTGGAGGAACCGCCGCAGTATGGCGTGGTCTATGGGCAGTGGCGCTGAATCCTGACGTCGTCACATTGATGGCGACCGCCTGTGACAGGGTGCGTGCGGCGCCGTACAGATGGGTCGCTGCCGCGGGCGCATGCTGGCCTCTCTATCCAGGAGAACTTGCCCATGTCTATGATCATCGCAGGACGTTTCCAGCTTCAGGACGAGGTGGACCGCGCGCGCAGCGCACTGGTCGAGGCTGGTTTTGAAGCCGATCGCATCAGCGGCTTCTATCTGAGCCAGCCGGGTCAGCACGATATGACGCCTATCGGCGGCGACAATTTGCAGTCGCCCGGCGCGAAGGACACGCCCGAAGGTGTCGTCCAGGGCATGGCGACGGGTGGTGCGGTGGGCGTGGCCGTTGGCGCGGCAACGTCGCCTGTTACCGGGCCGATCGGGCCGATCGTCGGCGGGCTCGTGGGCGGGCATATCGGTTCGCTGTTCAGTTTTTCGAAAATGAAAGACCGGGGCGAAGCGGAAGAGGGTGGCGAAAACGCAGTCGCGCCGCGCACGGCCGGCATGCTGGTGGCGGTCGCGTTCACCGACCCCGCGTTGGAAGCCCGCGCCGTTGACCTGTTGCGCGGGCTCGGTGCACATCATATCGAGCGTGCGCAGGGCAATATAGTCGCTGGGGACTGGGCCGATTTCGATCCGTCGAGCCTGCCGGACGTGATTGCCTGAGCGTGTCAGTGCGGTTCGGCTGACGGCCTTTGTGCATCTTCACCCAGCAGGATTCAGGTCTTGGGCTGTTGAGCCCGACTTGAGCGTCTTGAGTGTGGCGTTATGGAGCTGTATTTTCTCCAGCGCAGCGCCCACTTTCGAAAACTGGCCCCTGGCGATGCTGCCGACCAGTAACAGAATCCCGCCAACCAGCCCGGTGACTTCGCCGATGACACCGATGCGCCGGATTTTTTCGGCCGCCTCTGCCGTCAGGGCCATCAGCCGATGTTGTGGCTCTTTTAGATCCTGGATCACGAATGTGGCCGCGTCGGCGTACAGCGCATGGGCGTACTGGCGCAGCAACCGCTCATCGTCTGTCAATGCGCGCATCAGGGCCTTCTGCGCATCCGGCATGGTGCGATCGTTGTAGCCAGCAATCTCTTGCAGAATACGTTCGTGCAGGTCATCGGCGATACAGACCACGCTGTCGGCCAGGTCAACGACGCACTGCATGGTCGATAATGCATTGGCGCGAGTGGCACCGTCCACATCGTGTTCGTCTGCGGCCGCTTGCTGGCGCGGCGTGGTCGATGGTAGCGTCATGTTTGCGTCGTCGGATGCCGGATCGGGATTGCTGTGTGAAGAAGTCGCCATGATATTCCCCATTATTCGCCGCTGAGAGCGTCGCGGATCAGATTCAGGTCGTGAACATAGCCCGCCAGCATGTGGCGCGTTTCCTCGCTGCTGAGCTTATCCATGTTCTCACGCATTTTCTGGTGGCCCAGTGCCACCTTGGTCAGGCCCTGCTGGGCCAGCTTGTAACGACGGTCGATCAGCTTGTATTCGGCTGTCTTGTTTTGCAGGTGCACCTTGGCCAGCGTCACCAGCATGCGATCGGTATTGCGGTTGGCCATCGGGATTTCAGCATTGAAAAGACCCAGCACGGTCTTGCGTTCATTCTCGTTGGCCTTTTCATAGATGCGGGTGAGGACGATCATGGCGTCGATCAGCGTTTGCACATCGGCATTCCCATCGCGCACCATCGTGTCGACGCTGCGGTTCTGGTAGCGGGACGTGATCACCCGCGTCAGTAGTCGGGTCATCCCTGTATAGGCGGCCACATGCCGCTGCTGCAAGCCCGAATCCGTCATCGCCTTGAGACCGCTTCCCAGATCATCGATGCGCCCGGACAAGTCGTACCGGCCATCGCCCGCCAGCGAGCTCAGTGTCTGCATATACAACACGAGCGTCTTCTGAATCGCGACAAAATCATCAAACACCGCCCGCCGCCGCGCATCGGTATCGCGCGCCACACGCTCGGCCTGCGGCGACAGATACGGCGACTCGCGATCATAGGTGTCCCGATACCGCCGGGACAACTCCGCATACCCACCCAGCCTGGCCGACGCATCCGCAAACTCCCGCACCTCACCCAAGCTGACCTGCCCCGTCGAAGCACACCCGGCCACCAACAGCCCCACCAGCACCAGCACCCTGCGCGCCATACGACCTCCCGCACCCCAAAATCCCATTCTTCCCACCCACCTGCCACACAACTTTGTTATTCCTCAATATCCACTCATTAACACCACCAAAATAAACATGAGGGTCAGAGTCGAATTAAATGACAACTTTAAAAGTTATCAAACAATTCGACTCTGACCCTAATTGATTAGTAATTGATTTTGAGGAAGTCGATAATGCAACAATCTCCTGGTGAATTGACTCCCGGATGTTACTCAATAATTCGACTCTGACCCTCATTAAATACAAGGCCAAAAACATCCAGGCGGAAATAAAACGACGCGAGACGAGTAATCAATGTTCTAACGAGCATTGATGGGCGAAGTTCTTGGAGTTTTAGGGATCAGCGGCAACAAAAATAATGAGGGTCAGAGTCGAATTAAATGACAACTTTTAAAGTTGTCAAACAATTCGACTCTGACCCTCATTGTTGGGTAAGAGCTTTGGCGATATTAACCTTCAGGTGACATCGAATCAGCGAGTGGTGTGACAAAGTTTCTCGATAATTCGACTCTGACCCTGATTGGGTTAGCGGTCGCGGCGTACTGCGGAGGCGGGGCGTGGGCCGCTGCGTTTTGCGGCTGCGGGGGCGCCGCCGGGGGCGCGGGGCTTGTTGCCGCCGCCGCCGTTACCACCACCACCGCCGCCGTTACCACGGCCACCGCCGTTGCCGCCGCCCGGACGACCGCCGCGGCCGGTGTGGCCTGGGGCGCCGCTGCGCAGCTGGATTGGCTGTGGCTTGGCGTTCATGTCTGGCTCGAAGCCTTCGATGACTTCGCGTGGCAGCGTTTGCTTGATCAGCTTTTCGATGTCTTTCAACATCTGGTGTTCGTCGACGCACACCAGCGACACTGCTTCACCCGTCGCGCCGGCACGGCCCGTACGGCCGATGCGGTGGACGTAGTCTTCCGGGATATTCGGCAGGTCGTAGTTCACCACGTGTGGCAACTGGTCGATGTCGATGCCGCGCGCGGCGATGTCGGTGGCGACCAGCACCTGCAGGGTGCCGTCCTTGAACTCGGCCAGCGCCTTGGTACGTGCCGACTGGCTCTTGTTGCCGTGGATCGCCATCGCGCCGATGCTGTCCTTGCCCAGTTGCTCGACCAGCTTGTTGGCGCCGTGCTTGGTGCGCGTGAAGACCAGTACCTGCGTCCAGTTGTTGGACTTGATCAGGTGCGACAGCAGCGGGTGCTTCTTGTCGCGGTCGACCGGGTGGATCTTCTGTGCGATGACTTCGACGGTCGAGTTGCGGCGCGCCACTTCGATCATCTGCGGGTTGTTCAGCAGGCGGTCGGCCAGCGTCTTGATCTCTTCCGAGAAGGTGGCCGAGAACAGCAGGTTCTGACGCTTGGCCGGCAGCAGCGCCAGCACTTTGCGGATGTCGTGGATGAAGCCCATGTCGAGCATGCGGTCGGCTTCGTCCAGGATCAGGATTTCGACCTTCGACAGGTCGACGGTGCCCTGGCCAGCGTGGTCCAGCAGGCGGCCTGGCGTGGCGACGAGGATGTCGACGCCATGCTTGAGCAGCTTGATCTGTGGATTGATGCCGACGCCGCCGAAGATGACGGCCGAGTTCAGGTTCGTGTACGTGCCATACAGGCGCACGCTTTCCTCGACCTGGGCCGCGAGTTCGCGGGTCGGGGTCAGCACCAGCGCGCGGATCACGCGTGGCGAGGTCTTGTTTTTCTGTGCTGCGCCGATCATGTCGGTCGACAGGCGATGCAGGATCGGCAGCGTGAAGCCAGCCGTCTTGCCGGTACCGGTCTGGGCGCCGGCGAGCAGGTCGCCGCCGTTCAGCACGGTTGGAATGGCCTGGCTCTGGATCGGGGTCGGGGCGGTATAGCCTTGTTCGGTTACCGCGCGCACGATCGCGTCAGAAAGACCAAGTGAAGAAAATGACATAGATTTTTTCAGTAAAAAAGCGGCCCGTCGCCATGCTTGGCGGCAGTCCTGGAATCGGATTGATCGATGCAGGCGCGCAAGCTAGCGGGCGCCCGGACGCTGCCGCAAAGGCGGCTGGCAGGGATTATAGTGAAGTGTATTTCACTGTAGAAAGTATTTGATGCAGAACTCTGTAACGTATTGTACAAAAACACAGGCCACTGGCAAGCACCGCCTGCGAGTGGCCTGATTGTTACAACGTGTATTTTACGCGAAAGGCGACAACAGCGGGACAAGCGCGCCGAAAACCTTCGGGCCGGCGGCGATCACGTCGCCCTTGTTCAGGTAATCGGACTCGCCGCTGAACTCGCCAACGATGCCGCCAGCTTCTGTCACCAGGAGGGCGCCGGCGGCGATGTCCCAGATCTTCAGGTTTTTCTCAAAGAAGCCGTCGATGCGGCCGGCGGCCACGTTGGCCAGTTCCAGCGCTGCCGAACCGCCGCTGCGCACGCCATGGCTGCGCGAGGCGACGACTTCGTACATGCGAAGGTATTCGGCCAGGGCGCGTGGGTCCGGACCGTGGCCCGACGACAGCAGGGCGCGGCCGATGCGCTCGGTGCTGCGCACGCGGATACGTTTGTCGTTCAGGTAGGCGCCGCCGCCCTTGGTGGCGGTGAACAGGTCGTTGCGGACCGGGTCGTAGACCAGGCCGTTCGTGATCACGCCGCGCTGCTTGAGCGCGATCGAGATGCAGTAGTTGGGGTAGCCGTGCAGGAAGTTGGTGGTGCCATCGATCGGGTCGATGATCCACACGTTTTCACTCTCGTCGTTCAGATTGGCTGATGCACCGCTTTCCTCGGCCAGGATGGCATGGCCGGGATATGCCTTGAGCAGCGTTTCGACGATCTCATGCTCCGCCGCCTGGTCGACGTCGGTGACGAAATCGTTGTGTTGCTTTTCCGAAACGACGATGCGGTCGATGTCGAAGGACGCACGGTTGATGACGGTGGCGGCGCGGCGGGCGGCCTTGATGGCCGTGTTGAGCATTGGGTGCATGGAGGCTTTTCCGTAAGAACGCGAACGCCCACTCACGCACCGATGGGGCGCCGTGAACGATCAGCTATTGAAGAGTGATTAAAGAGCAGGGTGGCGCTGGAACCCGTTACAATCCGGGGCTTGCCCCCGCTACCGTAAAACCGTCCGCACCACGCGATGGTCGCTATTGTAAATGAACCCGACCCAAACCGACACTTCTTCTTTTAGCCCCCAACCGCTGTTCGGCCGTTTGCGTTTCGTCCTCGTCGAAACGAGCCGCGCCGGCAACATCGGCTCGGTCGCGCGTGCGATGAAAACGATGGGCTTTACCGATCTGGTGCTGGTCACGCCGAAGTGCGCCGACTTCGTCAACGATCCTGAAGCCGTCGCCTTTGCCAGCGGCGCGGGCGATGTCCTGAACAACGCACGGGTCGTGCCCGATATCGGCGCGGCCCTTGATGGCTGCAACTTCGCCGCTGCCGTCTCGGCCAGATTGCGCGAATTCTCGCCCCCCGTCTGGACCCCGCGCGCGTTCGCCGAACACGCTGGCGCCGCGCCCGAGCTGAGGGCCGCCATCGTGTTTGGTAACGAGCGCGTCGGGCTGCCGAACGACATCGTCGAGCGCTGCAATGTGTTGATCAACATCCCGGCCAATCCCGATTACTCGTCGCTGAACCTGTCTCAGGCGGCCCAGGTGCTGGCCTACGAGGCGCGCATGGCGTCCATCGGTGGCGCACTTGATACGCGTGGCGTCGGCTTCCAGGGCGACGCTGCCAGCGTGACCCAGATCGACGGCATGTACGCGCACCTCGAGCAGGCCCTGGTCGCCATCGGGTTTCTGAATGCCGACAACCCGAAAAAGCTCATGCCGCGCATCAAGCGCATGTTCGCGCGCGGTGGTCTGGAGCTTGAAGAAGTCAACATCCTGCGCGGCATCGCCCGCGCGATCCTGAAGGACGCGCCACCCCGTTGATGGGCTTGCCACGCCGGGCCTATACTCGCGTCATGGACACCGACCGCATCGCCCCCATCCTGCGCCGCGCCCGCCCTGCGAACAGGTTGCCGGCATGAGTTCGCGACTGCTGCTACGCCTGATCCTGCTCGTGCAGGCGCTGATCGCCTGTGCCATCGCTGCAGGCGCCGCCCGGGCTGGCGCCGGACCCTGGCAAGCCGTTGCCATCGGCGTCATGAGTGTGGTGCTGGTGCGCCTGGCGATCAATGCAAACAATTTTGTGATGAGCCGGCGCGTCGCCAGTCCCACGCCGCCCCGGCACCAGCTCGGGCCAGTCGCCGCGGTGCGCATGCTCGGCGAAGAATTCGGCGCCAGCATGCTGGCCAGTTCCTGGCACATGCCGCGCGCACGGCCCTATACACGCATCCATCCTGATTGCCGTACGCCGCCGGTCCTGCTGCTGCACGGCTACGGTTGCAACAGCGGCTACTGGGCACACCTGGCGCCGCGGCTCGACGCGGCCGGCATCAGCCACGCCACGCTCGACCTCGAACCGCTGACCGGCGACATCGACGGCTTTGCCGATGCGATCGAAGAGGGCGCAACACGGTTGCGGCGCGCGGCCGGCGCGCAGCAGGTCATCGTCGTCGGCCACAGCATGGGCGGCCTGGCCGCGCGCGCCTGGCTGCGCCGGCATGGCAGCGCGCAGGTGGCGCGCGTCATCACGCTTGGCACGCCGCACCACGGCACCTGCCTGGCGGCGTTCGGGATCGGCATCAACGCCATGCAGATGCAACGCGCGGGTGTCGACGGGCCCGCCTGCACATGGTTGCGCGAGCTTGCCGCGCACGAAGACGCTGCCACGCGCGCGTGCATCACGTCGATCTACACGCACCACGACAATATCGTGGCACCCCAGACGTCAGGGCATCTTGAAGGGGCGCGCAACCTCGAACTGGGCGGCGTCGGTCACGTGGCGCTGGGCCGCAACCGGCGCGTGCTGGCGCTTGTCATGGACGAGATCGGGCGCGTGCCAACGGCCTGTCCGGCACCCCCTGTTTTGCACGGCGCTGCGTGAATCCACCCCGCGCCCGAGCGTGGTACAGTGATGTCAATAACGCATCCTTTGGAGCACCCAGTGGCGCGCATCCTGATCATCGAAGACAACCCGGCGAACATCGAACTGATGTCGTTCCTGCTCAGCGCCTACGGCCACGCGCCATTGAGTGCGGCCGACGGCCCCCGCGGTGTGGCCGCTGCGCGCAGCGAGCGCCCCGACCTGATTGCCTGTGACGTCAACCTGCCCGGCATGGATGGCTTTGCCGTGCTGGCCGAACTGAAAGGCGACCCGGCGCTGGCCGGTGTGCCGATCCTGGCCGTGACCGCGCTGGCCATGACGGGCGATCGTGAAAAAGTGCTGGCCGCCGGCTTCGATGGCTATATCAGCAAGCCGATCGAACCCGAAAGTTTCGTGGCCGAACTCGAAGCCTTCCTGACCAGCACGCCAGCGACAGCATCAGCACCCGCAGCGCCTGCAGCTGCAGCGACGCCTCCGGTCACAGCCATGGCGGCCAATGACGCCACGGCCACGCCGGCCACCGGCGCACGCACGCTGCTGCTGGTCGACGACGACCGCTTCATGCTCGGGGTGCTCAACGACATGCTGGTCGGCCAGCCGTACCGGGTGCTCAGCGCCTGCTCGGGGGAAGAAGCGCTGCAGGTGCTGTCGCACGAGCCAGTCGAGGTGATTCTGTGCGACCAGGCCATGCCCGGTATGCGCGGCACCGAGGTGCTGGCCGAGGCGGCAGCGCGCTATCCGAAGACGGTGCGCCTGATGCTGTCGGGCCAGCCCGACCTGACCGACATCGAAGCGGCCATCAAGAGCGGTGTGGCCGATGGCCATTACATCAAGCCGCTCGGCGCGCGAGCGCTGCGCGAGCAGCTCGACGAAGCCTTCCGTCTGCAGAGCGCGCGCGGCACCCGATAAGGCGAGCCCGCGCCCGGTCAGCCGGTCGATTGCTCGATAGAACGACCGTTCGATGATATCCTTGCGGGAACAAACACGAACAGCGGCCTACATGCAACAAAAAGCACCGCGCCGGACCCGTGAACGCATCCTCGAGCTCTCGCTCAGGCTGTTCAACGAGTTCGGCGAGCCCAATATCACGACCACCGTCATTGCCGAGGAGATGAATATCTCGCCCGGCAATCTGTACTACCATTTCCGCAACAAGGACGATATCGTCAACTCGATCTTCGTCCAGTTCGAGGCGGAGATCGAGCGCATCCTGACGGTGCCGGCGGGGCGCCGCTCGAACATGGAAGACGTGTGGCTGTACCTGCACCACATGTTCAAGCTGATCTGGCGCTACCGCTTCTTCTACCGCGACCTGAACGATCTGCTGTCGCGCAACCGTAAGCTCGAACTGCACTTCAAGGCGATCCACGCGCACAAGATCAAGGTCGCGCGCCAGCTGTGCGAAGACTTGCGCAGCGAAGGCTCACTTGACGCGTCCGACCAGCAGATCGGTGCCATGGCGACCAATATGGTGGTCGTGGCGACCTACTGGCTGTCGTTCGAATACGTGCGCAACCCCCGCAAATACAGCGAGCAGCAGGCGATTGCCGATGCGCTCGCGCGCGGCTGCTACCAGGTATTGTCGATGGTCGGGCCCTACCTGAATGGCGAGACGCGCGTCCTGTTCGAGAAGCTGTCTGACGACTATCTTAAAAAACTGTCGGCCGACGCCAGGCCTGGCGCCGACTTCCTTTGAAAATGCACACGATGAAAACCCTTGCTGTCTACTGCGGCGCCGCACGTGGCGTCAACCCTGCCCACGCCGATGCGGCGCGCCTGCTGGCGCGCGCGATGGTCGACCACAATATCAGCCTCGTCTACGGCGGCGGCAAGGTCGGCCTGATGGGCGTGATCGCCGATGAAGTGCTGCGTCTGGGCGGCGAAGCCACCGGCGTCATTCCGCGCGCCCTCGTCGAGCGCGAAGTGGGCCACGCGGGCCTCACGCGCCTCTTCGTTGTCAAGGACATGCACGAGCGCAAAGCGATGATGGCCGACCTGTCCGAAGGCTTCATCGCCATGCCGGGCGGGATGGGCACGCTGGAAGAGCTGTTCGAGATGGTGACCTGGGCCCAGCTGGGCATCCACGCCAAGCCGATTGGCCTCCTGAACGTCAACGGTTTTTATGACGGCCTGCGCGCCTTCGTGGGCCACCAGGTCGCCGAAGGATTCGTGCGGCCCGAACACGAAGACCTGATGATCGCCGACAGCGATCCCGACCAGCTGATCCAGCGTCTGCGCGCAGTGGTACCGGTCGTGCTGGAGTCAAGCCTGCCAGCGGCGGCGGCCGACGAATTGAAAGGCTAGCGCTGAAACGCTAGGCGACCTCGATCCGGTCGCGTCCGGCCGCCTTGGCCCGGTACAGCGCCTTGTCGGCGCGGCTGATCGCTTCCGTGAACGGTTCGCCATCGCGCCGTTCGGCCAGGCCGGCCGAAAAGCTGATCCGCCGGGCCGGCGTCATGCCGTCGATCTGCAGCGCGTGCACGCGCGTGACGATGCGCTCGAGCACCTGGCGCGCCGCCTGCGTCGTGGCGTCCGGCAGCAGCAGCAGAAATTCTTCGCCGCCCCAGCGCGCCAGCGTGTCGTGCTCGCGCAGCGCGCCATGCGCCGCGCCGGCAAACCCGCGCAGCACGGCGTCGCCCACGGCGTGGCCATATTGGTCGTTGACTTGCTTGAACAGGTCGAGGTCGAGCAGCGCCACGCAGCTGGTGTCGGGCGCCGAGCGCCGCTCTTCGGCGCCCAGCAACTCGTTCATGTGGCGGCGGTTGGCCAGCGACGTCAGTTCGTCGACGGTGGCAAGCAGGCGGATGGTCTCGAGGGCCGCAAGCAGCTCCTGCTTGCTGGCCTTCATGCGCCGGCGCAGCTTGGTCATTTCGCTGGCCAGCAGTGTGGTCGCCAGCAAGGCCGCCGCCAGGTAGCCGAAGCTCATCGCCTCGACGGCGGGCGGATGGCCCAGCGGATCGATTGCCTGCAAATACCACATGATGCAGGCCATGCCGGCCAGTGCGGCGCCGGCCAGCAGCAGTGCGCGGCGCGGATGCATGGCGAACGTGCAGAAGGCGATGGCCACCACCAGCATGCTCAGGAGCGAGGAGCGCAGCGGGCCGGCGATCGCATAGCCCGCAATGGTGCAGCCGATCGCGAACAGCGATTGCAGCGCAGCGAGCATGTCGGGCGCGATCTTCAGTCGCGCGCTGAAATGGATCAGGGCGTAGAACGCGAGCGTGCCGCATGCGGCGACGACGCTCAGCAATAGCGCGGGGCCGCGCGGTGTGTAGCCGGCCCCGACCTGCGCCGCCAGCAGGCCCATGGTGGCCAGATACAGCATGGCAGTGGCGATCCAGTAGTTGCGCATACGGCGCAGCATGGGCGCCGTATGGGCTGGCGCGGCGGTTATCCCCTTGCTATCAGTGCTACTCGGCGCAGGGGTCATGGGCGTCTCCTGCGCTGCCTGCGAGCAGGCGTGCGATGTCGCTGGCCGGGAGCGGCCGGCTGAACAGGTAACCCTGCATTTCGTCGCAGTCGTTGGCACGCAGGAAGTCGCGCTGCTGTTCGGTCTCGACGCCTTCGGCAATCACGCGCAGGTCGAGCTTGTGGCCCAGCGAGATCACGGCCATCGCGATCGCCTGGTCGTCGGGCGAGTCGGCCAGGTCGGCGACAAATGACTTGTCGATCTTGAGGCGGCTGATCGGGAACGACTTGAGCGCCGACAGGCTCGAGTACCCGGTGCCGAAGTCGTCGATCGACAGCGCCACGCCCATTGCTTCAAGTTCGCGCATCTTGTCGATCGAGCGGCCCAGGTCGCGCATGATCAGGCTTTCGGTAACCTCGACTTCGAGGCCGTCGGCCGGCAGGCCGCTGATGCGCAGGGCATCGGCAACGCGTTCGACGAGGCGCTTGTCTTCGAACTGGCGTGCCGAGACATTCACCGACACGCTGACCGGAGGCAGGCCAGCCGTGCGCCAGGCCTGGGCCTGGGCGCAGGCGGTGCGCAGCACCCAGTCGCCGATCTGTACGATCAGGCCACTCTCTTCGGCGAGGCCAATGAAGCGCAGCGGCGAGACCAGGCCCTGCTCGGGGTGGTGCCAGCGAATCAGCGCCTCGACGCCGAACAGGCAATTCGTGCGCAGATCGACCTTCGGCTGGTACAGCAGCTGGAACTGGCACGGGCCCGGATAGTCTTCGGCGCAGGTATCGATTGCTGCGCGCAGGCCTTCGAGCAGCACGAGCTTTTCGTCGACGCTCTCGTTCATTTCGCTGACGTAGTACTGCACGTTGTTGCTGCCCAGTTCCTTGGCGCGGTACATGGCCACGTCGGCGTGCATCATCAGGGCGTTGGCGCTGGCGCCGTCGCGCGGGTAGAACGTCACGCCGACGCTGCAGCTCACTTGCACTTCCTGCCCCTCGACCAGCACCGGCTCGGTGACGGCTTCGCGCACGCGTTCGAGCAGCGGTGCGATCGCCATCGGGTCGCCCTCGAGGTCCGGCAGCAGGATCACGAATTCGTCGCCGCCAAAGCGCGCCAGCGTATCGTCGCTGCGCAGGCAGCGATGCATGCGCGCGCCGACCACCTTGAGCAGTTCGTCGCCGGCGTTGTGGCCCAGCGTGTCGTTGACCAGCTTGAAGCCATCGAGGTCGATGAACGCGAGGCCAACCGCGCGGCCTGCTTCGGCGGCAGTGACAATCGCCTGGCCCAGGCGCTCGCGCAGCAGGCTGCGGTTGGGCAGGCCGGTCAGGTCGTCGTGGTGCGCCAGATGGCGGATGCGCTGCTCGCCCATCTTGCGCTCGGTGATGTCGCGCACGATCACGACGACGCCATCCTCGACCGCCACCGCCTGGCGGTGCAGCCAGACGCCGGGCTGGGGCAGGGTCTGCGCCTGCCATTCCGTTTCGCGCGCAATGCCGTCGCGCGCTACTGCCGACAGGTCGTCGAAGACGGATTGACTGATCGACGGTGGCAGCAGGCCCGAGATCGGCTTGGCTGCCATTTGCTGCTTGGTCAGGCTGGTGAAGCGCTCGGCGCGGCTGTTGGTGGTGGCAACCACGAAATCACGCACTTCGCCGCGCGGACCGAATACGGTGCGCAGCACGAAGAAGGCGTCGGGGCTGGCTTCGGATGCAGCGGCGTAGGTTTCCTGCGCCAGCCGTTCGCGCCGGCGCGCCTTGGCCAGCTGCCACGACCACGCGCTGACCAGGATCACGACGGCAATCAAGAGCGCGCTGGCCGCGCCCGCGCCAAGCAGCCAGGCGCGCCGGCCCTGATAGAAATCGGCCATCTGTTCGGCTTCGGACAAGCCGGCCACCGCGACCAGCGGGAAGCTGTTCATCGGCCGGCTGGCGACAGTGCGTGCCTCGGATTCGAGCACCGGTGCGCCGCGCGCGGTCGTGCCGGCCGCGACGCCGCCGTTTGCGCCCGGCACGAAGCGCTGGCCCCACGACACCGTTTCGCCCACGCGCAGCGCGCGCAGCATGCCGTCAGTGCCCGCCATACCGAGCAGGCCGCGATCGCCCTGGCGCGAGCGTTCGTAGCCGCTGGTGAAATAGGCCGGGTCGAGGGCAACGACGGCCACGCCGGAGAAGCGCCCGGCTGCATCGTTGATGCGGCGCGAAAAGTGGACGGTCGGTTCCCTTGAGTACTCGCTCAGGCTGGTCAGGCTGACGAACGGCACGTCGTCGCTGGTCTGGCGATGAAATTCGAACCACGCGGTGCGTGCCAGGTCATGCCGCTTCGACGCGGGATTGCTGGCGACGATGTGTCCGCTGGCGTCGCTGATCTCGACCTGGAACACGAGGCCGGGCGGCAGCAGGCCCTTGGCTTCGAGGGCGGGCAGGGCGCCGGTCGGGCCATTCTGCTCGACCGCGTACTTCAGCACGCGCAGGGTCTGGTCGATCGCGCTCAGGCTGCGCGCCAGTTGCGCTTCATACGTGTCGAGCAGTTCCTGGGTCGCGTCGCGTGTGGCCACGACAGCGGCGCGGCGCTCCGATTCGATCACGTGCAGCGTGCCGAACCACATGGCGCCTAGCAGTGCCAGCGCGAACAGCGGCAGCGAGATGTGCGTCTCGAGCGCCAGGCCAAGCCAGCGCGCCAGCAGGCCGCGCGTGCGCGGCGAGCCTGCCGACGGCGCGCCGTCGCCCGTGAGCGACGGCCCGCTGGAACGCGCGAGCATGTTCATGGCGTGCTCACTGCAGCACCAGCACCGGGCGCACCGACGGGTCGAGCGCGGTGCGCTCGATGTAGCCGATCATCGACGGGTTGTCGGCCACCATGCGGCGCACGGCGGCGTCGCTCGCCGCTTCGCGCGGCGGCTGGCCGCGGCCCGTGAACACCATCTTGGACCAGTGGGCCTTGAGCAGCGCAGGGGTCTTGCCGGTGAGCTGGCGATAGAACAGGTCGCGCTGCGCTGCGCCCAGCCCCTGGTCGATGGCGACAGCGGCCGCGCCATCCGGGAAGCTGCCCGTCTGGCCGAGGAAGATGGCGCTGACCTGCTCGGCGTTGAGGACCGGGTTCGGGTTGCGGCTGGAGACGATGACGACCAGTTCGGCCGACGCGCTCGTGGCGACGAAGCACAGCGTGCACAGGGCCAGCAGGTGGCGGGAATAGTTACCGAGGCGTGTTTTCATCGGCGTCAAAAGACAAAGTCCAGCGCAATGCTGGTCACGTTAGTCGTGCGGTTCGAACGAAACGCAGGCGTGGAATTGATCAGGGTGCCGCGCGAACCGCCGCGCGGCCGCACGCTCTCGAACTGCAGCTTGAGGGCGACGTTGGTGGCGACGTCCCAGCGTACGCCGGTGCTCCAGGTGGTCTGGATCGGAATCGTCGCCAGCAGCGTGTTCAGCGCGCCATTGATCTGGGCGGCGCCGGCGGCGACCGGCGGTGGCAGGCCTTGCAGTGACAGGCCGGGGTCGGACGTGGCCACATCGGCGCGGATCTGCGCATAGCCGATGTAGGGCGTGAATGCGCCCTGGCGCCAGCCGGCGCCGACATACACCGACGTGCCGCCGCCGAGCAGGGAGTCGGTGCGGGTACGTCCCGTTTCGGCGGTGACGAACCACGCACCGGGGTCATAGCTGGCGCCCGCGCTGATCATCGACACGCGCTTGTTGACGATGGCGTAGCGCTCGGCCAGCATCTGGCCCTGCGGGCCGAACATGCGCAGGCCGGCGAACAGGTCGGCGGCGATGTCGGTGTTCAGGCGCGCGCGCGCGGCCGACAGGCGTACGGTCAGGGGACCATAGTCGATGCTGTGCGACAGGCCCAGGATGTTTTCGGCGTCGATTTGCAGGCCAAAGCCCAGGTCCTGGTCGGTGCTGCCCGAAAACACCTGCGTTGCGTGACGCACGGCGCCGGCGTTCCAGCGCCAGGTCGCGTCGACCCCGTCGCTGCTTGAAATCGGCAATGCGCCATAGACTTCGACCGGCGTGCGGACCCATGGAATGGTGTAGCCGACCTTGCGCGATTCGGCGCCAAGAAAGACGGGCAGTGCGATGCGACCGACGCGCACGGCAAGGTCGGGCGTCATCTGGTACTTGATATTGGCCCACTCGACGCGCGGATGGTAACTGCCATTCAGGCGCTGCTCACTGATTACCTGCAGCACGCCTGACCAGGCGCCCTGGCTGACGTCGAGCTGGGCGCCGAGGCGGCTGTCGACGTCCGGGCTCCACGAGCCTGATACGCCGGCGCCGCTGGCACGCAGGATGGACGAGCTGAAATCGGCCTCGCGGTTGTTCGAATGGACCACGCCAAGCGTGCCGAAGCCGGACAGCTTCCACGTGGGACCTGCGGCGGTGTCAGGCGCCGGGTCGGCGGCCTGTGCCTGTCCTTGTGTCTGCGCCTGTGCATACAACGGCGTGCAGGCGAGCACACAAGTGGCAAATGCGGCAGGCAATAGCGTGCCGGGAAAATAGTGCGAAAGCATGTGATGTGATGTGGGCGCCATGGGCCTGAGCGGTGTCGGGTGACGCCGGGCCAGAACCTGACGACTCTAGCGAAGCGCCCCTGCAAAGTCGAGCGGAGCACGACAAGACAAGCAACTGATGATCGTTTTTGTTGCGTATGCGCAACGACAGTTGCACATGGTAACATCAACGCGGAAGCGGTGCCGGTTCGGCGTTCCACAGGCGTGCGCCCGCCAGATCGAGCCACGTCAGATACAGCCGCACATCGAATTCCAGCTGGTGATAGGCCGGCTCCATCCAGCAGCACAGCTTGTAGAACGCCTTGTCGTGTTCTTTTTCTTTCAGGTGCGCCAGTTCGTGCACGGCAATCATGCGCAGGAATGGCAGCGGCGCATCACGGAACAGGCTGGCGATGCGAATCTCGTGCTTGGCCTTGAGGCGTCCGCCCTGGACGCGCGAGATGGCCGTGTGCAGGCCCAGTGCATGCTGGACCACCTGGATCTTGCTGTCGAAGGCGACCTTCGAGACCGGCGCCGCCTGGCGCAGGTATTCGTCCTTCAGGTCCTGGACGTAGTCGTACAGGGCGCGGTCGGTGCGGATGCCGTGCGGCGCCGGATAGCGCTGGCGCAGCGTGTCGCCAAGACGGTCTTGCGCGATCAGGCCGCTGACCTGCGTGCGCAGTTGCTCGGGGTAGGCTGTCAGGTATTTCAGGGTGTGCATAAGCCGCGCAATGTACCACAGGGGGTGGCACCGTGCCTGGCGGGTAATAGAGCAGCCAACAGAGCAGCCAACTGCGACCGGGGCAGCCGATACAGCCGACGCCGCAGAAAAGCGTCGTTCCCGCACCGTCTGGGAACGACGCTGCCAGGGCCAGGGAAGCACTGATTAATTCATGGCGGCGGACTTGGCGCTGAAAAGAGCCACCCTGCGGCGTTGCAAATTCTCGCAATAGCCCGCTATTGCTTCGATTTTGCGCCTTGCAGGCTGACTTTTTCAAAGCCAATTCCATCCCTCAGAATAAATCAGTGCTTCCCTAGCTGTCCTTGCTGCTCTGGCGATTGCCTTTGTCGGCCATGGCCGCTGCCGCCGCGCGCTGCGCCGACTGCCGGCTTTCGCCACCCTTGCGGCCGATGTCGGCCATGTGCGCGCGGTTGCGGCTGACGGCTTCGCCGCCTTTCTGGCCGGCGCGGCGCGCTTCTTCGGAATCGAATTCGTGCGCCGTCCCTTTTTGATGCGCCGCCTGGCCACCCTTGCTGGCGATTTCACGTTGCTGGTTCTGGTCCATTGCCGCGAAACCCCGCTTGGCCGGTTGCCCGCTCTTCTGGGCACTGCCGGTCGCCGTCTCTTTGCTGCCGTTCTCTTTGCTCGTCGCCATGTCGATCTCCTTGTGCCCGTGGGGCTGTCAGTGGAAGAGGTCGTGCCCGATGCCACGAGCGCACACAGGTTGCGCTCTCGTGTTTAGAGAAACGTGGTGAGCGTTAGTTCCGCCGTTTTCACGCCAGAGCGCGGCCAGAGACGGTATCGGTGCGACTAGGCGTCGGCCACCTTGAGTACCAGCTTGCCCAGATTGCGCCCTTCAAACAGCATCAGGAGCGCCTGCGGGAATTGCTCGAAGCCGTCGACCACGTGCTCGTGACTGGCGATCTCGCCCGCCGCCAGCCATGCGCCCAGTTCGGCCACGGCCTCGTGGTAGCGCGAGGCATAGTCGAACACCACCATGCCTTCCATCCGCGCGCGGTTCACCAGCAACGCCAGGTAGTTCGCCGGGCCCTTGACGGGCGCGGTGGCGTTGTATTGCGAAATCGCCCCGCAGATCACGATCCGCGCCTTCATGTTGATGCGCGTGAGGACGGCGTCGAGGATGTCGCCGCCGACATTGTCGAAATAGACGTCCACGCCCTGCGGGCAATGCTGTTTGAGCGCCGCATGCAGGCCACCGGCCTTGTAGTCGATGCAGGCATCAAAGCCCAGTTGCTCGACGACGAAGCGGCATTTTTCGGCGCCGCCCGCAATGCCGACCACGCGGCAGCCCATGCGCTTGGCGACCTGGCCCACGGTCATGCCGACGGCGCCGGCCGCGCCCGAGACCACGACCGTGTCGCCGGCCTTGGCCTGGCCGACCTCGCGCAGGCCGAAGTACGCCGTCATGCCAGGCATGCCGAGCAGGTTGAGCCACGCGGTAAGGTTGCCGATGCGTGGATCGATTTTGACGAAGCCGGCGTTTTTGTCGTCGGCGGGGCCGGACCAGTAGCGCTGCGCGCCGGTGCCTCCGGCGACATGGTCGCCCACCGCAAAGCGGGGCGAGCGCGACGCCACCACGACGCCCAGCCCGCCGGCGCGCATGACTTCGCCAATGGCGACCGGGCGGATATACGATTTGCCTTCGTTCATCCAGCCGCGCATGGCCGGGTCGAGCGACAGGTACAGCACCTTGACCACGATCTCGCCCTCAGCGGGCGCCGGCACCGCCTGTTCGTGCAGTTGCCAGTCGTGGGCCTGCGGCAGCCCGACCGGGCGGGCAGCGAGCAGGAATTGCTGATTGGGTGGAAAGGTGTCGGTCATGCGGGTCTCCCTGGCTGGTTGAATGATCTGTGCCAGGAAGTCTATACCGCGCCGTCGCCCGGCGCGCGCTGCGCATGCGACAATAGCGGGTTCCTCTACCGATCAATCCCGTTCAAAGCACCGCACCAATGGCTATCAAAGCGACCATCTACAAGGCTGACCTGTCGATTGCCGACATGGACCGCAACTATTACCAGGAACACAGCCTGACGATCGCCCGGCATCCGTCCGAGACCGAAGAGCGCGTGATGATCCGCGTGCTGGCCTACGCGCTGCACGCCGATCCGGCGCTGGCGTTTACGAAAGACCTGTTCGACGTCGACGAGCCGGCCCTGTGGCTCAAGGACCTCACCGGCGCCATCGACCTGTGGATCGAAGTGGGCCAGCCCGACGAAAAGCGCCTGCTGAAAGCAGCCGGCCGCGCCGAGAAAGTAATCGTCTACAGCTACAGCGCAACCAGCAGCATCTGGTTCAAGGGCATCGCCAACAAGATCGAGCGCGCCAAGAACGTCAGCGTGATCAACATCCCGGCCGAGATCAGCGCCCAGCTCGAGAAAATGGCGTCGCGCTCAATGGCGCTGCAGTGCACGATCCAGGATGGCCAGGTGTGGCTGACCGACGGCACCGACACCGTGCTGGTCGAGCGTGAAGCCTTGCGCGGCGCAGTGTAAGATTGTGTTTTTCACTGACATCAACTAGCCAAGGATTGCCATGACCCGTCACCTGATCGCCGCGCTTGCCGCGGGCCTGTTTTCCGTCTCCGCGCTGGCCCAGGTCACCGTCACCGAACCCTGGGTACGCGCCACCGTGCCTGCCCAGAAAAGCACGGGCGCCTTCATGCAGCTGCAATCGGCCACGCCTGCGCGCCTGCTCGAAGTGCGTACGCCGGTGGCTGGCCGCGCCGAGATCCACGAGATGGCGATGGAAGGCCAGGTGATGCGCATGCGTCAGGTGAAGGGCATCGATCTGCCGGCCGGCAAGCCGGTCGTGCTGGCCTCGGGTGGCTACCACGTGATGCTGCTGGACCTGAAGCGCCAGCTGAAGGAAGGCGAGAACGTCGAGCTGACCCTGGTGGTGCAGGACGCCGCCGCCAAGCGTCAGGAAGTGAAAGTGTCGCTGCCCGTCATGCCGCTGACGCACAGTGGCAAGCCGGCAGCGCAGGATGCGCACGCGGGCCACGCCGGTCACTGATCTGCTGAGCCGCTGAGCGCAGCGGCTCACTGCACCATCAGCGCGGCGCGTTGCCGATGCGCCGCACTTCTCCCGAGCCCGCCACGCTGCGGCTCACCTTGGGATCGCCGTAATAGCCGACATCGCCCGACCCGGCGATGCTCGCGCGCAGGTCATTCTTTGCCCACACTGTCGCGTCGCCGGATCCGGCGATGCTCACGCGCGCCGAATCGGCGGCGATCTTGCCCAGGTCGACATCGCCTGAACCACCGATCGACACCGACAGTTCGCGTACGGCGCCGCCATCGGCGCGCAGGTCGCCGCTGCCGGCCACGCTGGCGGAGACCGTGTCGGCTTCGAGACGCGCGATCTGGATCTTGCCCGAGCCGCCGACGTCCAGGTCCAGGCGCTTGCCACGCAGGACATCCGCATCGATGGTGCCCGAGCCGCCCAGCGACAGGCGCTCGATCTGGCGCGCCGTCACGACAATCTTGAGATTGCGGGTGCGCAGGTTCAGGTTGCGCTTGGCGGGACGGATGCGCAGCATGCCGTCTTCGACGCGCGTCTCGACCAGGGCCTGCAGATTGTCGTCGGTCTCGACCGTGACGCTGTCGACGTTGCCAGTACGCAGTTCCAGCCGGCCCGGCAAACCCAGCGCGATGCCATTGAACGACTCGACTTTGCGCGCCTGGCGCGTGATGTTGCCATTGCCTTCGACTTGTTCGCTGCCGAATGGCCAGGCCATGGCCGCAGGGGGCGCTACGCTGCAGGCGAGGACGGCGGCGAGCATCAGGGCGCGCAGGGCAGGGGTGGAATAGGCGTGACGCGACATGGTGGGGCTCCTTGAAAGGCGGTGGGAATGCTGCACATCCTGGCAGGACGGCCCCGTGCTGCCGAGCCGTTTGCGACAGACTGCGCGCGCCGTGGTGTGAAATGCAACTGTGCGGATTAAGTCGCGCGCTCCGACGATCCAGCACGCCCACGCAAGATGCACTAAGATAGTGCGCTTTTTGCAACGGAGTAGTGCGATGAACGTGATTTTATTGGCGATGGCCTTCTGTGTGGGCATGGCCATGTCGGTGCAGGCGGCGATCAACAGCCAGCTGGCCCATTCGATCGGGGCCAATTCGATGATGGCGGCGCTGGTGTCGTTCAGCTGCGGTACGGCGGTGTTGCTGGCGGTGGCGCTGGCCAAGAGCGGCGTCGGTGGCCTGGGCGCGACGCTGGCCGCCTTGCCGTCGCAGCCGGCCTGGAAGTTCCTGGGCGGCTTTCTCGGTGCGGCATTCGTGTTCGGGACCGTGTTCCTGGCGCCGCGCATCGGGCTGCTCAGCCTGATCGTGCTGGTGATTGCTGGCCAGTTGCTCAGCTCGATGGCCATCGACCATTTTGGCCTGATCAATATGGCGACGCGCAAGGTGTCCGGCGTGCGCATTGCTGGTGCGCTGGTGGTCGTGCTCGGGGTGACGATCACGGTGTTCGGCGAGCGCATTGTTGCTAGTATGTCACGCTGAAGATTTTTTTCTTTTCTGCAATATTTGGGTTCTATAATGGTCGACACTTGATCTTTTACCAGCATCGGCCAGATGGAACATCACCAGTCCTCGCAGATTCCCACCCTGTCGTATATCGAGAACGAAGACCATCCGGTATTCGAAACGCTGGTCCAGCAGATTCTGCATCTGCTGAACTCGAAGCTGGTGTTTTCGGACATCATCATCCACCAGAACAGCCCCTTGATGCTGCGCCAGCCGAAGGGCCTGGTGGCGGTGACCGATTCGCCGATCACGAAGGAAGAGCTGGAAGAATTCTTCGATGTGATCGAGCCGAACTGGACGCAGCGCATCGCCTCGCGCGCGTTCGACCGCTCGATTGACCTGCACACGGCGCGCATCCGCGCCAACTGCTTCCGCTTCCAGGGCGGCAAGCGGATCGGCTGCGTGATCCGCCGTTTTCCGAAAGAGCCGATCCCGCTGGCCGACCTGGGTCTGTGGGACGACGAGCGCGAATTCGCCAGCCTGACCAGTGGCCTGGTCCTGATCATCGGCGACACTTGTCAGGGCAAGTCGACAACGATCGCCTCGATCCTCGACGAGATCAACCGCCACCGCTCGGGCCACATCATCACCATCGAAGACCCGGTCGAAACGCTGATCCCGCAGCGCAAGTGCATCATCACGCAGCGCGAAGTGGGCGAGGACGGCGACGTCGACAGTTATTACCTGGGCGCGCTGGATGCGCTGCGCGAGCGCCCGGACGTGATCGTCATCGGCGAGATCCGCGACGCCGAGACGGCGCAGGAAGCACTGGCGCTGGCCGAATCCGGCCCGCTGGTGCTGGCGTCGCTGCATGCGCGCTCGACCGAGCTGGGCCTGCAAAAAATTCTGCGCCTGCTGGGCAACACGGACGCCCAGGCACAAGCGCTGGCGCACGCGCTGCGCGGCGTGCTGTGCCAGGCACTGCTGCCGTCGGTGGAGGGCAACCGTTATCACCTCGCCACCGAATGCCTGACCCCGAGTCCGGCCGTCGTGCGCATGCTCGAAGCAGGGGACCTGGGCAGCATCCGCGCGCACATGAATCGCGGTATCGATGCCGGCTGCCACACGATGAATGCGTCGCTCGAAGGGTTGCTGGCGTCGCACAAGGTGCGGGTCGAAGATGCACGCAACGCCACCACCGATCGGGTGGCGTTTGCCGATATGGTGTGAGTCGTCCGCGACTCAGTCCAGTGACACCGCCCGGTAGCGATTGACCTCGGTCGCCGTCACCGGCGCGCCGGCATTGCCCCAGCTGGCCCGGACCCAGGTCAGCACCGCCGCTACCTGCGCATCGTCGAGTTCATGCCCGAACGGCGGCATCCCGTACGGCCGTGGGTTGCCGCGCGTGCCGGGCGGGAAGCCGCCGTTGACCGTCATCCGGATGGCGTTCACGGCCGGCGTCATGGTCACGGCGCGGTTGCCGGCCAGCGGCGGGTAGGCCGGCATGCGTCCCTTGCCATCGTCGCCATGACATGCCGCGCACTGCGCCCCGTAGATCCGGCCACCTTCGGCCAGTACCTGTTCAGCGGCAGGCAGCAATGCCTGCGTGGGCTGCGCGCTCACGGGCGTGGCGGCGAGCGACTTCAGGTAGCCCGCCATCGCGCCCAGATCGTCCGGTGTCAGGTACTGCAGGCTGCGCGCGACCACTTCGGCCATCGGCCCGGTCGCCGCGCCGCGCGGCGAGATGCCGGTACCCAGCAACGCCACGATATCCGCCTCGCGCCAGTCACCCAGGCCCGCCTCGTGGTTGGCCGTCAGCGATGGGGCATACCAGCCGAGGGTCGGGATCATGCCGCCAGCCAGCGCCCCATCCGCCGCGCCCAGGCTGTTGCGGGTGCTGTGGCAGGCGCTGCAGTGGCCCAGACCTTCGACGAGGTAGGCGCCCCGGTTCCAGCTGGCGCTGCGCGCCGCTTGCGCGGCATATTGGGCAGGCCGGAAGTACAGCAGGCGCCAGCCGGCCAGTAACGCCTGCTGGTCGTACGGGAAGCGGATATCGTGCGGCCGGTTCGCCTGGCGCTGCGGCGGCAGGCTGCGAAAGTACGCAAACAGCGCATCCGCATCCGCGCGCGTGACCTTCGTGTAGTTCGTGTAGGGGAAGGCCGGATACAGCAGGCGGCCGCTTGGTGCGATGCCATTGTGCAGCGCATTCCAGAAGTCGTCGGCGCTCCAGGCGCCGATGCCGGTGTCACGGTCGGGCGTGAGGTTCGGGCCGTAAAAGCGCCCGAATGGCGTATCGAGCGGACGGCCGCCCCCATACGCCACGCCGCCACGCGCCGTGTGGCAGGCGATGCAGTCGCCGGCCCGCGCCAGATACGCGCCGCGCGCGATGTTGGCGGGCGTGGATGCCCAGGCGGCGGGCGAACTGGCCGGCACGAAGTCGGCGCGTGGCCATGCCAGGGCGATTGCGACGCCGACGGCGGCGACCACCGCCAGCAGGACGATGCGCACGGTCTTCATCATGGCGCGCTACCGCAGAGTATGGGCAGCGGCCGTGCGATGGCATCAGCGGGCTTTGGGTCGACCGGCATTGGCTGCGCTGCCAGCCAGCCCGAGACGGCGGCGACATCGTCGGGCGACAGGCGCGCGGCCACCTGGCCCATGCAATCGGGTGCATGGGCGCGCCGCACGCCGTTGCGCCAGGCGCCGAACTGCGCGTTGATGTAATCGCGCGGCAGGCCAAGCAGGCCCGGGATCGCGGGCTGCACGCCGGTCAGGCGCGCGCCGTGGCAGGCGATGCAGGCCGGGATGCCACGTCCCGGGTCGCCCTCGTGCACCAGTTGCCGGCCCCGGTAACGCTGCGCGGGCGACAGGTTGACCGGCGTGGGCGGCAGCACGGTCGGCGCTTGCGCGGCAAAGTGCGCGGCGATTTCGCGCAGGTAGGCGTCGGGCAGGTGCTCGGTGAGATACGTCATCACGGGATAGTGGCGCCGGCCCTCCTGGAAATTGCGCAGCTGGTGGTACAGGTAGGCGGCCGGCTTGCCGCCGATGCGCGGATAGAAGCTGTCGTTGACGGGATTGCCGCGCGCATCGACGCGCGCGTGGCAGGTGGCGCAGGCGAGCAGGCGCTGGGTGAGGGTGTCGGGAACGGGTTGGGGCGCGGCGTTGGCCACGAGCGCGATGGTGCACAGGAGCGTGCAGAGAAGCGCGGCAGCGGGCCAACGGAAGCGTCGAGATGGCATGGATTCACCGGCAGCATGGACGCTGACGATGATAGCGCGAATATTGAACGCCGCGCGGGATTTACACTGCCGGGATTTCGGTCTTCCAGCGCCGGTAGATCCGCAGCGCCGCATGCGCATCGTCGGCCGCGTACTGCAGCTGCTTGTCCGACAGGTGTGGCAACGACCAGTTGGTGGTCGTGATGCGCTTGGATTTTTGCAGGCGCTGGCCGAAGAAGCGTTCCACGGCGCTCTTTGCGCCCAGCGGATTCTTTTCACCGCGCCGGCGCAGCGCCGTCGACAGATCGAGCACGTGGCGCAGTTCGATGCCGAACTTGGACTTCAGCCGCTTGACGTCGTCACCCAGGCCGAAACCCACCTTGAGGATGCTGCCAGAGGCCAGCACCGGTTCCAGCACGGTGAAGGCGAGGGCGTTGCCAGCCGGCGTGGCGGTCTGGAACAGAAAAGCAAACTCGTCGGTGGCCAGCTGCACCAGGTGCGGCCCGGTCGAGACTTCGCCCTTGGCGAACGTTGGCTTGGATTCGGTGTCGAAGCCGATGACGTCGGCCGCGAGCAGCGCCGCCAGCGCCTGCTGCGCGTCGGCGTCGGACCGTACCAGCCGCACATGGGCAGGGTCGATGCCGATGTAGGCGGGCAGCTCGGGTGGCAGACCAGCTTGCAGGCCATCTGCCACCACGTCCTTCAAGGCGTCGCCCGAATTCAAGTCTTCGAGAACTTGGACGCCAGCGCCTGCAGCTTTTCCTGGCGCTTGCGGTTGTTTTCTTCTTCGAGTGCGGCGTCGCGCTCGGCCTTCTTGCGATCGGCTTCTTTCTTGAAGCGCTGCTGCAGCTGCTCTTTGGCGTGCAGGCGGTGCGCTTCAGGCACTTCGGCGCCGGCGGTGCCATCGAGGTCGTAGCGGACCTTGGCTTTTTCCATCGCGCGCAGGTAGCGCATCGAGCCGGTGTGGATGCCGAGGGCGGCGCGCATCGTTTTCTTGTCCAGACCCGGCATGCGTGCCTGCAACTGCTTGTCGATACCGATCGACAGCGGCAGGCAGTCACGGAAGGCGGGATACTCCTGCTGGAGTTGCTTGAGCAGCGAGCGCGCCGACTGGCCTGATGCCGGGGCCGCAGCAGGTGCGGCAGCCGGGGCTGCTGGCGCTGCCGGCTCGGCTGGCGACTGCGTTGGCTGCTGTGCATCCGGGGTGGCTGGCGCGGCGGTGGTGTCGACGGACTCTGCAGGGGTATTGGTATTCATTGACTTCATGGTAAGAACAGGATTGCGAAGGATAGCACGGCGCTAAAAGCCGCATTGTACTAGTTCCACTAATAAATGTTGAGAAAGACGCACTGTGATGAAGCATTGAAACGCGAAATCGTGTATGATCCGCCTCTTGCCTTGAGTCCGGCTTGCGCCGGCGCAGACCAGCAAGAAGGTCATCATGCCGGGGCAATGCACCCGGTGACACGTGCAGATCCCTCACCGGATCGAGCAATGATCACCAAAACTTGCATTGGGGCGTAATGGCCCCATCTCCTATTCTTCTAGAAAAATAGATGCAAGCCCGTGTTAGCGGGCTTTTTTTCGTTCCGACATGCACAGCACGACTTTGAACAGCGACCAACGCCACCTGCCCGCAGCCCCGATATTACGCCGGCGCGCGCACCGAAGGGCAGGTCGAGCTTGAAGTCTGGCATGTCCGCCCTAAGGTAGGGCCACTTCCGTTCCCCATTCCCAGGTCCCGTACGCGGGGCCCGCTGGATTATTGACTTCGCAGGCGCGCTACTCGCCTCGACTGGAGAGTTTTAAGCTATGAAAAACACCGCCAAGACATTGACACTGACAGCGAAAAAAGCCCCGGCCAAAGCATCGGCCCCGCTGGCAGTGCCTAAAACCGCCACTTCCTACTTCCTCGAAACGGAAGCGGCGGCCAAGGTCACGGTGGTCAAGACCCGTTCGCGCCTGGCGACGCTCAAAGCCCAGGCCGACGCGATCCTGGCCGCCGGTGGCCCCGCAGCCGAGCCGGTTGCCGCCCCAGCCGTCGCTGAAGCCGCACCCGCAGCGGTGGCGCCAGTGGCCGCCGCGCCAGTGGAAGCTGCCGCGCCCGTCGAGGTCAGCGCACCTGAGCCTGTCGCTACTGCAGCCGACAACGCAGCCGCTGCGCTTGACGCGCACGATCCCGCCGACGACTACATGCCAACGCAGGCCAAGCCAGCCGCGCCACCGGTCATCGTGCGCAAGCGCGGCCGTCTGGCAGCACTGAAAAACGCCGAGTCGGAAAGCGACGTCGCTGCCGAAGCTGCACCAGCCGAGGCCGTGGCCCCTACCATTACCGAGCCTGCCCCGGTGGCCGAGGAAGCGCCGAAAGTCGTGCGCACCCGCACCGCGCGCCGCGTTGACGCCAGCCCGGCTTCCGTCGCCGTTGCCCAGACCAATGCCGTCGGCACCGTCAGCAAGACCACCGACGCCGCTGCGCTGGCGGCGATCGACACGTCGGGCTACCTGCTGCCGCAGGTGAAGGTGCCTGGCCGCCGTGGCCGCAAGCCAAGCGAATTCGTGCCGGAAAACGACGAAGTCGCGGCGCTGAACGCCGTCGAGCGCGCCGAAATGAAGGCCGCATCGAAAGTGCGTGAGCGCAAGGCCAAGGGCATTGCGCTGCTCAAGGAAGAAGGCTTCTCGGAGACCGAACTCGAGCGCCGTCGCCAGCAGCTGAAGAACCTGATCAACATGGGCAAGGAGCGGGGCTTCCTGACCCACGCCGAGATCAACGATCATTTGCCGGAAAACATCATCGATCCGGAAGCGATCGAAGGCATCATCGCGACCTTCAACGACATGGGCATCGCCGTCTACGAGCGCGCGCCGGAAGCCGAAATGATGCTGCTGTCAGACCAGGCCGTGACGCCGACGAGCGAAGACGAAGTGGAAGCGGCCGCCGCAACCGCGCTGTCGACCGCCGACTCGGACTTCGGCCGCACGACCGACCCGGTGCGCATGTACATGCGTGAAATGGGCGCCGTGTCGCTGCTGACGCGCGAAGGTGAAATCGAAATCGCCAAGCGCATCGAGCAGGGCCTGAAAGACATGGTCCAGGCGATCTCGGCCTGCCCGACGACGATCTCGGAAATCATCGCGCTGTCGCACAAGATCGCCAACGATGAACTGAAAATCGACGACGTGGTCGATGGCTTCGTCGACATGAACGACACCCCGGCACCGGCTGCCTCGGTCGCCCATGCCGCTGCGATCAGCGAAGAGGACGACGAAGAAGAAGAGGAAGAAGTCGAGGAAGAAGAGGGCGACGTCAACAGCGGCGCCGCCGCCGGCTACTCGCCCGAACAGCTCGCGCAACTGAAGAAAAGCGCGCTCGAAAAATTCGCGCTGATCGAGCAGCAGTTCGACCTGATGGGCCACGCGTTCAAGAACAAAGGCTATGGCTCGCCGGCGTACGAAGATGCGCAAGCCGTCATCTCGTACGAGCTGCTGGGCATCCGCTTTACCGCCAAGGTCGTCGAGAAGCTGTGCGACACGCTGCGCGGTCAGATGGACGAAGTGCGTTCGATCGAGCGCGCCGTGCTGGACATCTGCGTGAACCGCTGCGGCATGCCGCGCGCGCACTTCATCAAGGTCTTCCCGGGCAACGAAACCGATCTGCAATGGGGCGACCGCGAAGTCGACTGCGCGTATCCGTACAGTGCCGTGCTGAGCCGTAACCTGCCGGCGATCAAGGAACTGCAACAGCGCATGATCGACCTGCAGGCGCGCGTGGCGCTGCCGCTGGCCGACCTGCGCAAGATCAACAAGCAGATGGCAGCGGGCGAAAAGCGTGCACGCCAGGCCAAGCGCGAAATGACCGTGGCCAACCTGCGCCTGGTGATCTCGATTGCCAAGAAATACATCAACCGCGGCCTGCAGTTCCTGGATCTGATCCAGGAAGGCAATATCGGCCTGCTGAAGGCGGTCGACAAGTTCGAATACCGTCGCGGCTACAAGTTCTCGACGTATGCGACGTGGTGGATCCGCCAGGCGATCACGCGTTCGATCGCCGACATGGCCCGCACGATCCGCGTGCCGGTGCACATGATCGAGACGATCAACAAGATGAACCGCATCTCGCGCCAGATCATGCAGGAAACGGGCAGCGAGCCGGATCTGCCGACGCTGGCCCTGAAGATGGAAATGCCAGAGAACAAGGTTCGCGAGATCATGAAGATCGCGAAAGAGCCGATTTCGATGGAAACGCCGATGGGCGAGGACGGCGATTCGCAGCTGGGCGACTTCATCGAAGACAACGCCACGCTGGCCCCGCTGGACGCGGCACTGCACGCGTCGATGCGCAACGTGATCAAGGAAGTGCTCGATTCGCTGACCCCGCGCGAAGCAAAGGTGCTGCGCATGCGTTACGGCGTCGAGATGTCGAACGACCACACGCTGGAAGAGGTGGGCAAGCAGTTCGACGTGACCCGCGAGCGCATTCGCCAGATCGAAGCCAAGGCGATGAGCAAGCTGCGCCAGCCATCGCGCTCGGACAAGCTCAAGACCTTCTTGCACAACCAGTAATTCGTCATACAGCGTCGGCAGTCTCGACGTGAAAAAGCCGCCCGGTTCGCACCGGGCGGCTTTTTTTGTGCTGGTCTGTCACCGGTGGTCGACGCCGTGTGCTCGCCACCTTCCAGAATAAATCATGGATATGCCCCGGACACGATTCTTTGTCACTCTCCCAAGTAAACCGTGGTTGTCAATACACACGTTTTCTTGAACACCAGAAATAAATTTGGGCAGATGTTCTACGTCCCCCGATTTTTGCAATACTTGACCTGCACTCCAGGCCTTGATTTCCTTCCTTGAAAGACTGCAGCATGCCTACCACCACACTCCCACACCTTGCCCATACCTGTCTTGCCAGCCTGGCGCTGCTGGCCCCGCTGTCAGCCATTGCTGCCGACGACGGGATCGTTACCGACCGGCCCGATTTCGTCGAGTCCAGCAATGTGGTCGGCCGCGGCCGGTTCCAGATCGAGACCAGCGTGCTGGCCGAGCGTGACAAGTCCGATGGTGTCCGCGCGCGGACCTACAGCATGCCGACGCTGCTGCGCTACGGCGTGGGCGACGTGCTCGAACTGCGGCTCGAAACCGACGGCCGTACGGTGCAGCATGCGGACGGCGAGAGCACGTCCGCCGGTTACGCCGACACGGCGCTCGGCGTGAAGTGGCATGTGCAGGACGAGGCGCCGGGGCGCCCGTCGGTGGGTGTGCTGCTGCATGCCGACCTGGACAGCGGATCGCGGACCTGGCGCGGCCAGGGCGTGCGCCCGTCGCTGCGCGTGGCGGCCGAATGGGAGTTGCCGGGCGACCTGTCGCTGGGCGTGATGCCCGGCATCGGGCGCGAGCGCACCGAGGACGGCAAGCGCTATGGCTACGGCATCCTCGGCGTGGTGCTTGGCAAGGAGCTGACGCCGACCTGGCGCGCGTTCGTCGAAGTGGCGGCGCCGCAGATCGCCCGCAGCGCCAACGGCGGCACCGTGGCCACGTTCGATACGGGCATGGCGTGGCTGCTGTCGGACCGCTGCCAGCTCGACACCATGCTGGCGCTGGGCCTGAACCGGCGCACGCCCGATGCCGCGCTCACGGTCGGGCTATCGTTCAAACTGTAGGGAGAAATCACCATGAATCTGACCATCCGGCACCGGCTGTTTCTATCGAACCTGGCCGCGGTGTTTCTGGCCGCCGTGGTGGCCAGCATCGGCTACGGCGCGATGCTGTCGCTTGAAACGGCGATGAACGCCATCACCGACAATGGCAGCGCGCTGAAGCACCAGCTGCAGGCCGACATGGCGCACGATGCCTTGCGCGCTGATGTGCTGGCCGCACTGATTGCCGGGCCGGATGACGCAGGCAAGCAGGCCGAGGTGCGGCGCGACCATGCGCAGCACGCTGCGACACTGGCCGGCCTGATCGACACACTGGCCAAGGAGCATCCCGACGCGGCGCTGCAAAGCGCCATTCCTGCCGTGCGCGCCGACATCGACGCCTACCTCAAGAGCGTGGCGCGGATGATCGACCTGGCGTTTGCCGACCCGGTCGCGGCGCGCCAGGCGCAGGCGGACTTCATGGGGCATTTTCGCAAGCTCGAAACGAGCATGGGCGAGCTGAGCGACACCATCGGGGGCAGCGCCGAGGCCACACGCGTTGGCGGGCACGAACTGGTCGTGCGCTCCGAACGCCTGCTGCTGCTGGCATCCCTGATTTCCGTGGGGCTGATGGTGGTCGTGGGCCAGCTGTCCGCGCGCGCCATCCGGCGCCCGCTCGAGGAAGCGGTGGCGTTCGCCGGTCGCATCGCCGACGGCGATCTGGGCGCAACGCTCGACTGCAATGCCGACGACCGGACCGAAACCGGGCGCCTGAAGGTGGCGCTGCAGCGCATGCGCGCCAATCTGCATGGGGTGGTCAGCCAGGTGCGCGGCAGTACCGACGCCATCGAAACGGCGTCCGGTGAAATCGCCAGCGGCAACCTGGACCTGTCACGCCGCACCGAGCAGCAGGCCGGCGCGCTGGAAGAAACGGCGGCGTCGATCGAAGAACTGGCGGCGACGGTCAAGCAGAATGCCGACAGCGCCTTGCAGGCCAATACGTTGACGGCATCGGCCTCCGAAGTGGCCGTCAAGGGCGGCGAAGCGGTGGCGCGCGTGGTCGATACGATGGGCGCGATCCACACGTCGTCGCGCCGCATCGTCGACATCACCGGCACGATCGAATCGATCGCGTTCCAGACCAATATCCTGGCGCTCAACGCAGCGGTGGAGGCGGCGCGCGCCGGCGAGCAGGGGCGCGGTTTTGCCGTGGTGGCGTCCGAGGTACGCAACCTGGCCCAGCGCGCCAATGCGGCGGCTGGCGAAATCAAGGTGCTCATCGACGAGTCAGTGCGGCACGCCGACAACGGGATCTCCCTCGTTGCGGCGGCCGGCGGCACGATGGACGAGATCGTGGCCAGCGTGCGGCGCGTGACCGATATCGTGGCCGAGATTGCGACTGCCAGCCAGCGGCAGGGACAGGGCATCGCGCAGGTCAACAGCGCGATCGGGGAAATCGACGCCGTCACGCAGCAGAATGCTGCGCTCGTCGAGCAGGCCGCCGCGGCGGCGGCCTCGATGCAGGAGCAGACCGCCAACCTCAGTACGCTGGTCGGGAATTTCAAGCTGGGTCAGGCGGCGCCGGTACAGCTGGCGCCGGTGGACCGGCGCCGGCAGACCGGCGTGTTGCAACTCGCGTGAACCGTTAGCCCGTGTTGCGCAAGCCGGCCGCGACCCCGTTGATCGACAGGTGGATGCCCCGGTGCACGCGTGCATCGACCTGGCTTGCCGGATCGAGCGCCAGCGCCCGGTGCCGGCCGATCAGCTCCACCTGCAGGTGATTCAACGGGTCCAGGTAGGCAAAGCGGTTCTGGATCGAACGCGCCAGCAGCGGATTGCCTTGCAGGCGCTCGCCCGTGCCGGTGATGTCTTCCAGGATGATCAGCGTAAGCGCGTGTTCGGCCGTGATGCGCTTGAAGATCCGCTCGCGCAGCTCGACATCGGCCACCAGTTCCGCATAGCGCCGGGCAATCGGCAGATCGGTCTTGGCCAGCACCATGTCCATGTTCGACAGCAGCGTGGCAAAGAACGGCCATTCCTGGAACATCGTGCGCAGCTCAGCCAGTTTGGCCTCGCGCTCGCCTTCACCGAGCCAGCCATGGACTGCCGACGCAAAGCCGAACCAGCCCGGCAGCAGCAGGCGGCACTGGCCCCACGAGAAGCCCCACGGAATCGCGCGCAGGTCTTCGATGCGGCGGGTCGACTTGCGCGAAGCAGGGCGCGAACCGAGGTTCAGCTCTGCGATCTCGGCGATCGGCGTGGCCGCAAAGAAGTAATCGGTAAAGCCGGGCGTGTCGTAGACCAGGTCGCGGTAGGCCTTGTAGGCGCGATTCGACAGCTCGGCCATCACCGACTCGAAGCGGTGCAGGCGGCCGGTCTGCGCTTCGCTTGACGTGTTTGGCGTCAGGCTGGCTTCCAGCGTGGCCGAAACCAGCAGCTCCAGATTGCGCCGGCCGATTTCGGCATTCGAGAACTTGGACGCGATGATCTCGCCCTGTTCGGTCAGGCGGATCTGGCCATTGACGGTGCCCGGCGGCTGGGCACGGATCGCGTCGTAGCTCGGACCACCGCCACGGCCGACCGTGCCGCCGCGGCCATGGAACAGGCGCAGCTTGACCTTCTGCTGCGCGAACACATCGACCAGTTTCAGCTCGGCCTGGTACAGCTCCCAGTTCGATGTGAGGAAGCCCCCGTCTTTGTTCGAATCGGAGTAGCCCAGCATGACTTCCTGCAGGTGGCCCTGTTTTGCGATCACGCTGGCGACGAACGGCAGCGCCATCCACGCATCCATGATGCCGGCCGCGCGTTGCAGGTCGGGGATGGTTTCGAACAGCGGGATCACCATCACTTCGCCGGTCGTGCTGCTGGCGCGCAGCAGCCCGGTTTCTTTTTGCAGCAGCAGCACTTCGAGCAGGTCGGACACCGTCTCGGTGTGCGAGATGATGTAGTTGCGGATCGCGCGCGGGCCGTAGCGCAGGCGGATCTCGCGCGCGCAGCGCAGGATCGCCAGCTCGGACGTCGTCTCTTCGCCGTAGGTATCCCACGGCGAAATCAGGGGCCGGGCGCTGTCGAGTTCACGCAGCAGCAGCGCGACCTTGGCGTCTTCGTCAAGCGCGGCGTAGTCAGCTTCGACGCCAGCGCGGGCCAGCAGCTCGGCCAGCACGCGCTCGTGGATGTCCGAACTCTGGCGCATGTCGAGCGAGGCCAGATGGAAGCCGAAAATGCGCGCCGCGCGCAGCAAGCCGGCCAGGCGCGGCATGGTCAGCATGGCGCCGTGGTTCTGGCGCAGCGAGTCGGCCAGTGTTTCGAGGTCGGCTGCAAACAGTTCGGGGTCGAGGTACGGCGCGGCGTGGCCGACTTCCTTGCGCAGGATGTGGCCCACGCCCAGTTCGCGCGCGGTGGCGGCCAGGCGTGCATAGATGCCGATCAGCGCGCGCCGGTAGGGCTCATCGCTGCGGTGCGGCGACGCATCGGGCGAGTTCTGGGCCAGCAGCTCCAGCGCCGGCGTGACGTCCACCAGCAGCGTGGAGGCCGACAGTTCGGCGCCCAGCGCATGCACTTCATCGAGATAGAAGTCGAGGATCGTCGTCGACTGGCGCGTCAGCGCGTGGCGCATCGTGTCGGCGTTGACGTTCGGGTTGCCGTCACGGTCGCCGCCGATCCAGCTGCCCATCTGCAGGTAGGACGCGTGGGGTTTGGGGGCGTCATCCTGCGCGCCGTCGTCAGGCCCGTATTGTTCGGCAATTTCGAACTCGATGTCGTCGTACAGCGCCGGCAGTTCGCGCAGGAACGTGATGCGGTAGTAGGACAGCGCGTTGTCAATTTCGTCGGCCACCGTCAGCTTCGAGTAGCGCAGCATGCGCGTCTGCCACAGCGTGGCGATGCGCGCATGCAGCATCTGCTCGTTGCGCTGGCGCTCGCGCGGCGTGAGCGGCGTGTCGCGCTCGGCCAGCAGGCGGGCGATATCGTGTTCGGCGTCCAGGATGCTCTTGCGCTGCACCTCGGTCGGGTGCGCCGTGAGTACGGGCGAAATCAGCGCCTCGTTGAAGAATGCCTGCACCTCGTCGCGGCCGATGCCGGCGCTGGCCAGCTTGTCCAGCGCGTAGCCGATGCTGCCGGCCCGCGGCGCGGAGCCGCCCAGCAGGTGCGCGCGGCGACGGCGGTTGTGGTGCTGGTCTTCGGCGATATTGGCCAGGTGCGAAAAATACGAGAACGCGCGCACGACCGAAATAGTCTGGTCGCGCGTGAGCCCGTGCAGCATCGTCGTGAGTTCCTTGCTGGCGTCGGGATCGTCGTCGCGCCTGAAGCGCACGGCGGTCTGGCGGATGGTTTCGACCAGGTCGAAGACCTCGGCGCCTTCCTGGTCGCGCAATACGTCGCCCAGCAGGCGGCCAAGCAGGCGGATGTCTTCTTTGAGCGGCGCGTCCTTGTCGGCGCCGGTGGATACGTCAGGGAGAGCAGGATTGTTCATATCGACCACAAGTAAGCGTTGTGCGAGGGCGGTTGGCCACGGTCTGCAAGAGGCCCCCATGATAAAATTTGTGATCTTATGCAGGGAGCGGTTACCGGCATCGGCCGGATCGGCCCAATGACAGTGAAAGAATTCGTGTGTTAGCAGCTATTCAGCAGGGTACTTCGGCGCCAGTGGCGCCAACGATGCCGTCAAAACTCATTATCGCATCCCGCGAGAGCCGCCTGGCCATGTGGCAGGCGGAGCACGTACGCGACCGGCTCGTCGCATTATATCCACAGTGCCGCGTCGAGATTCTCGGCATGACGACACGGGGCGACCAGATTCTCGACCGCACGCTGTCGGCCGTCGGCGGCAAGGGCCTGTTCGTCAAGGAGCTCGAAGTCGCGATGGCCGAAGGCCGCGCCGACCTGGCCGTGCACTCGCTCAAGGACGTGCCGATGGAGCTGCCCGAAGGCTTCGAGCTGACCGCCGTGCTCGAACGCGAAGACCCGCGCGACGCGTTCGTGTCAAACGATTACGCCAGCCTCGATGCGCTGCCGGCTGGCGCCATCGTCGGCACCAGCAGCCTGCGCCGCCAGTCGCTGATTGCGGCGCGCTATCCGCACCTGGTCATCCTGCCGCTGCGCGGTAATCTCGATACGCGGCTGGGCAAGCTCGATCGGGGCGAATATACCGCCATCATCCTGGCCGCCGCGGGCCTCAAGCGCCTCGGCCTGCCGCAGCGCATCCGCGCTTTGCTCGAACCCGAAATGAGCTTGCCGGCGGCCGGGCAGGGCGCGATGGCGATCGAGATCCTGAGCAGCGCGCGCAGCGACGGCGTCGACCTGCGCGCCGTGCTGGCACCGCTGAACCACGACGACACGGCCAGCGCCGTGCTGGCCGAGCGCAAGGTCTCGCGCATCTTTGGCGGCAGCTGCCAGATCCCGCTGGCGGCGTTCGCCACCGTGCAGGGCGGCCAGATGCGCCTGCGCGCGATGGTCGCCACGCCGGACGGCAAGCGCAGCGCGCACGCCGAAGTGAGCGGCCCGGTCGAGCAGCCCGAGTATCTTGGCGAGCAGGTATCCGAGTTGCTGGCCCAGCAGGATGCGAATGCGATCCTGGCGGCGTGCCGTCTCGATGCCGCTGCAAACCAGGATGCCTGACCTGCCTGAGACGGCGCGCGTCGTCGTCGTCACGCGCCCGCGCGCGCAGGCCGATGCACTGGCCCAGGCGGTGTCCGCCAGCGGCCGCACGGCCGTGCTGCTGCCGCTGCTCGAGATCAGCCCGGTCGACGATGCTGCGCCGCTGCGCGCGGCGCTGGCTGAGCTCGACCGGTTTGCGCTGGTGGCGTTCGTCTCGCCCAATGCCATCGACGCCGCGTTCGCGCACATCGACGCCTGGCCCGTGGCCGTGCCGGTGGCGATCGTCGGCGACGGCAGCCGCGCCGCGCTGGCGCGCCACGGCGTGACGGGTGACGTGTGCACGATCTTCAGCCCGGTCGACAGCGCGCACAGCGATTCCGAGCATCTGCTGCAGCGCCTCGACCTGGCCTCGTACGCCGGCAAGCGGGTGCTGATCGTGCGCGGCGACGGCGGCCGCGAGCTGCTGGCCGACGCCTTGCGCGCCGCCGGCGCCCGGGTCGAACCGGTGGCCGCGTACCGCCGCGCGACGCCAGTATTGACAGCGGAACTGGCCACACGATTGCGCGCCTTGCTGGCGCAGCCAAACGACTGGATAATCACGAGCTCGGAAGCCCTGCGCGGACTGGCCGGGCTGGTGCAAGCCATCGACGACGATGCGCTGATGGCGCGATTACAGCAGCAGCGCCTGATCGTGCCCCATGCGCGGATTGCACAGACGGCTCGCGATCTGGGCCTGGAACACGTGCGCCTCACCGGTTCCGGCGATGCACGCCTATTAGCAGCGTTACAATCACAAGAATGAACGAATTGCCGAACAACCCAGACCAACCCCAGGCCAGCGTGCCCGCCCCCAGCCTTGCCAAGCCGGAGGAGACGCAGGTGCCGCCTGCTGCGCCGCGCGTGAGCGGTCCGGCCGCGCGCGGCCTGTTTGATCGCGTGGCGCGGCCGTTGCCGCTGGCCGTCATCGCGCTGGCCGTGCTGCTGGCCGTGCAGACGTTCTCGTCGCACAGCCGCATCAATTCGCTGCGTCAGGACATGGCGCGCAGCCTGCAGAAGGGCAATGCGGTCAATGCCGAGACGGCGGCGCTCGCGCGCGACGTAGCCGACCAGTCGAAAGAGCTGCAGATCAAGGTCGGCGTGCTGGAAAGCCGCCAGAGCGAAGCGCAGAGCCAGCAGGTCGCGCTCGAGCAGCTCTACAAGGATCTTTCGCAGAACCGTGACGAATGGGCGCTGTCCGAAATCGAGCAGGTGCTCGCGACCGCGAGCCAGCAGCTGCAACTGGCCGGCAATGTGCAGGGCGCCCTGATCGCGCTGCAGAACGCCGACCGCGCAGTCTCGAGCTCGAACGCCCCGCAATTCCTGACCATCCGCCGCGCAATCGCGGCCGACATCGACCGGCTCAAGGCCTTGCCGGCGGTCGATCTGGCCGGTGTCGCACTGCGTCTGGACAATGTGATCGTCCAGGTCGAAACCCTGCCGATGCTGGCCGATGAAAAGCCGTTGCTGCCGGTGGCCCCGGTGCGCACGACGCGCCGGCTCGAGGCCGCAGCAGCGCCTGCCAAAACTGCCGCGCCGGCCGTGCCACCCGAGTCGCTCGGCGTGGGTCAACGTCTGCTGCAGACCTGGAGCATGTGGAGCCAGGAGATGTGGGACGACGTGCGCCAGCTGATCCGCGTGCGCAGCGTCGACGACCCCGAAGCGCTGATGCTGTCGCCGAGCGAGTCGTTCTTTGTCCGCGAAAACCTGAAACTGCGCCTGCTCAATGCGCGCCTGGCCCTGTTGTCGCGTAACGAAGCCACGTTCCGCGACGACCTGGCCACGGCCCAGACCATGCTGGCCAAGTACTTCGATACGCGCGCCCGCACGACGCAATCGGCCCAGGCAGCACTGCGCCAGGTGCAGGCCAATGACCTGACGATCGAATTGCCGACGCTGGCCGAGAGCCTGGGCGCGGTGCGCAACTACAAAGCGAAGCAATAACCATGCGCTTACTCATCTGGCTGGTTACACTGATGGCCGCGGCCATCGGCATTGCGGTGACGGCGCGCTTCAATCCGGGCAATGTGGTGCTGTTCTATCCGCCGCACCGGATCGACATGTCGCTCAATCTGTTCGTCGTGGTGCTGATGCTGCTGTTCGCCACGCTGTACGTGCTGGTGCGCACCTTCTACGCGACTGCGCGCATGCCGCAGCGGGTGGCGGCGTACCGCCAGCGCCGCCGCGAGCGCGATGGCAACAAGGGCTTGCGCGACGCGCTCAAGGCACTGTTCGAAGGCCGCTTCGGCCACGCCGAAAAAGCCGCGATGCGCGCCGCCGACCTGCCCGAGAACACGGGCCTGGCAGCGCTGATCGGCGCGCGCGCGGCGCACCGCATGCGCGAGCCGGCGCGCCGCGACGCCTGGCTGGCCGGCATCTCGCATGACACCACGCTCAAGACGGCGCGCCTGATGACGCTGACCGAACTGCTGGTGGACGATCACCGCCCCGAGGCGGCGCTGGAAGCGGTGGCCGAACTCAATGCCAGCGGCCAGCGTCACATCCACGCGCTGCAATGGGCGATGAAGGCCAACCAGCAGGCGCGCAACTGGCCCGAGGTGCTGCGTCTGGTGCGCATCCTCGACAAGCGCAACGCGCTGCATCCGGCACTGGCCCGGCGCCTGCGCGAAATGGCCTACGAAGCGCTGCTGGGCGGCGAAGACCACGACACCGAATCGATCCGCTGGACCTGGGCCACGGTGCCCCCGCAAGACCGCACGGTGCCGTACGTGGCCGCGCGCGCCGCCGGCGCCTTCAATGCGCGCGGCCTGCACGACGAAGCGCGCGCGATCGCCGAAGAGTCGCTCAAGGCCAACTGGGACGAGCGCGTCGTGCGCGCCTACCGCGACGCGGCCAGCCCGGCCGGCTCGCCATCGCTGCTGGCCCAGATCGAAGCGTGCGAAACGTGGCGCCGTGAACGGCCGCAGGACGCCGAACTGGCGCTCACGCTCGGCACGCTGTGCCTGAAACAGAAGCTGTGGGGCAAAGCCCAGCGCTATCTGGAGCAAGCCTTGTCGGACGCGACCGAAGCGGCGATGGTGCGCGAAGCGCATCTGAAACTGGCCCAGATGCATGAAGCACTGGGGCAGGATGAGCTGGCCGCAAAGCATTACCGGCAGTGCGCACTGGCGACTGTGTTGTAACGCCTGCCTTTCGCTATAATGGCGGACTAATTTTGACTCTTTAGCAACCAAGGATCCCATCATGAGCCTGAACAACGTCCCAGCCGGCAAAGACGTGCCGAACGACTTCAACGTCATCATTGAAATCCCGATGAACTCCGATCCGGTCAAGTATGAAGTCGACAAGGACACGGGCGCGATCTTCGTCGATCGTTTCATGGGTACGGCCATGCACTACCCGTGCAACTACGGCTACGTGCCGCAGACCATCGCCGATGACGGCGATCCATGCGACGTGCTGGTCATCACCCCGTTCCCGCTGCCACCAGGCGTCGTGGTCCGTTGCCGCGCGCTGGGCGTGCTGAAGATGACCGATGACGGCGGCGGCGACGCCAAGGTCATCGCCGTGCCGATCGAAAAAGTGCTGCCGATGTACAAGAAAATCCAGTCGCTGGACGACGTGGAAGAGCTGCGCCTGAAGCAGATCCAGCACTTCTTCGAGCACTACAAGGACCTCGAAGCGGGCAAATGGGTCAAGATCGAAGGCTGGGCTGGCATCGATGAAGCCAAGGCCGAGATCGTTGCCGGCGTGGCAGCGTTCAACAAGGGCGCCCAGGCATAAGCCAGCGCGCATGCAATATCCGAAAGCCGGCGGTCCGTGAGGACCGCCGGCTTTTTTACGTCAGTGGCGCTCGTGGCGGCGCAGCAGGCCGAGCACGCCCAGGCCATCGGCCAGCAGCAGCCGGCTGGTGGGTTCCGGCAGGCGCGTGACCACGCGCAGCGTGTCGAGCCCGACATGGCTCAGCCTGGCCGCATCGCCCAGGTAGCGAAACGCGAAGCGGCCTGTGCCGTCCACCGTCAGGTCGAGGTGCCATGGCTGCCATTGTGCGGGGAAGTCGGCGGCGCCGCCGATGCTGGCCAGCAGCGTGTCGAACGACGCTGCATCGGTCCCGCTGCCGTGGCCAAAGCGCACTTCCAGCAGGTCGTCGAAACCGTCGACGCGCTCGCGGCTGGTGAAGAACGACAGCGTGGTGGGGCCGCTGAGCGTCAAGGTCGGCGTGATCAGCCAATTGTCGACGCGGCCAACGCCGTGGGCGGCGCTGAGGCAGTTCGCGGCGGCGTACGCGCCGGGTGCGCCGGTGTGGGCCGGGAAAATGGCGGGATCGCCCTGGCACCAGGGCGTGCCTGGTGGATCGCTGCAGTTGATGCGGGCCCAGCCGGGCGAGTCGGCCAGGTTGCCGAAATCTTCGCTGAGCACCTCGATCCCGGCTGCCTGGGTGGTGTGCGGCGCACAGGCGGCCGGGGCCGCTGCTGTGGCGAGCATGTAATTGAGTCGTTGCATGATGAGGCGTCGCGTCGTGGATCGAGGCTTCATCATAGAAACGGCGGGCGCCGCGGTATTGCGGTGCGTTGGAGCTGCCGGGTCACGTGCTCCGCCCGACGCAAAGGAGGAGGGGGAACCAAAAAAAGTCCCCGAGGTCGTAGGGTGGACGGGTTTCCCGTCCACGCGTACAACCCGACGTCGCATACGACGGATGTTTGCGAATCGAATGTTCTTAGCGCAGAGAGCGCGTCGCCAACCACGCCCGCAGCCGCAGCTTGCCAACGATCCCGACCGGAAACCAGTAAATGGACAGGATGAACAACAGCCCCAGCCACAGCATCCAGCGATCCGGGTGCAGGGCAGCGGCCAGCACCGGCACGCCGTCCAGCGCGGCAGCGCCGTGCGCCATCCAGTCTTTCAGATAGTTCTGGGCCAGGATGAACAGCGTCGCGCCCACGACCGCGCCATACATCGTGCCCATGCCGCCAATCACGACGATCAGCAGGATGTCGGTCATGACCTCGAAGCCGAGCGACGTCTTCGGGCCGACGTAGCGCAGCCACAGCGCCATCAGGGCGCCGGCCAGGCTTGCCGTCAACGCCGCCAGGACATTGGCCCAGATCCGGTACACCATCGTGCGGTAGCCAAGGGCTTCGGCGCGAAACGCGTTTTCGCGGATCGCCTGCAGTACCCGCCCGAACGGCGAATTGACCAGCCGCAGCAGGAACAGGAACAGCAGCAGGCAGCCGAAGAACACGACGTAATAGGTCAGCACCCGGCCATCGAGATGACGGCCGAACACCTCGTGCTCGACCAGCCGATAGGCAGGAGAAAGCACGTGCGGCACGCTGAACGTGACGCCATCCTCACCACCGGTGAAATCGGACAGTTGCGACGCCAGCACGGCAAACGACGAGGCCACGGCCAGCGTGATCATCGCGTAGAAGATGGCTTGCACGCGCAGCGCGAACAGCCCCACCACGAGCGCCAGGGCGAGCGCAAGCAGCAGCGCCAGGCCAAGGCCCGTCATGGCGACGCCCCAGGTCGGCTCATCGACGCGCGCCAGCGCCAGCCCGATGCCATACGCCCCGATTCCATAGAACATCGTGTGAGCGAACGAAACGATGCCTGTGTAACCCAGCAGCAGGTCGTAGGACGCCACCAGCACGATGTAGACGCAGATCGTGGCTGCCGTGTTGAGCGGCCGCGCACCGGAGGTCAGGAACGGCGCCAGCGCGAGCCCGAGCAGGATCACGACCAGCAGCGCCGTCAGGCTGCGGCTGCGCGGCAGGTCGCCCGATAACAGTTGGCGCAGCATGGTCAGCCCCGTCCCGTCGGATACAGCCCGGCGGGCCGCCACAGCAGCACCGAGATCATCAGGACGATGCCCGACACCAGCGCGATCCCGGGCGCCAGGAAGCCGGCGTAGTTGGCAACCAGGGCGATGAGCAGCGCGCCGATGAAGCAGCCACCGACCGATCCCGGGCCGCCGATGATGATGACGATGAACAGCATCACCATGATCTCGCCGCCCATCGCTGCCGTCAGCGTTTCCTTGTACAGGCCCCACATCACGCCGCCCAGGCCGGCCAGGCCCGCGCCGGCCGCAAACACCAGCACGAACAGGCGGTGGATGCGGTAGCCGAGCGCTTCGACCATCTCGCCATGTTCGACCCCGGCGCGCACCAGCAGACCGATCTTCGTGCGGTTCAGGATCAGGTACATCGTGACGAACACCACCAGTCCCACTGCCACCGCCACCAGGCGGTACTTGTCGATGGCCGCGTCGCCCAGCACGAACGCACCGCGCAGGGCGGTGGGCAGCGGCACGGCGATCGTCCCGGCGCCCCAGAGGACGTGGATCAGCTGCTCGGCCACGATCATGCCGCCCATCGTGACCAGGATCTGCTTGAGATGCTGGCCGTAGACCGGCTGGATGAGCAGCCGCTCGAAGGCCCAGCCCAGCAGCGCCGTGACGAGCATGGCGACGACAATCGCCAGCGCCAGCACAGCCAGATTGACGGGCAGGGAATCCATCTCGAGCCAGCTGCGCAGCGGCAGCAGCACGAGCGTGGCGGAAAACGCGCCGACCGCGATGAATGCGCCGTGGCCGAAATTGATCACGTTCATCAGCCCGAACACGAGGGTCAGCCCGCTGGCCATGATGAAGATCATCATGCCCATCGCGAGGCCCGCGACGGTGAGAGTGACCCAGGTGGACCAGCTGCCCACGAGCGGCAGGGTGGCCAGCATCAGCGCCGGCACCAGCAGCAGTGGCGCGATGTCGCGGCGGGTGGCCGGCAGCTGGGCGTCGGCCGACGGGATGGCGGGGGCGATGGGCATGGGTGCTCCTAGGGTTGGGTGTCGAGGGACAGGCCGAGCAGGCGCTGCTGGAGCGCGGCGTCGCCCGCCAGCACGGCCATCGGCCCGGCATGGACCACGCGGCCGCCGTCCATCACGCTGGCCGTGTCGCCCAGCGCGCGCACGACATGCACATTCTGTTCGACCAGCAGGATCGTCGCGCCTTGCGCCTTCAGCTCACGAAACGCCGCCATGAGGCTGTGCACGATGGCGGGCGCCAGGCCTTTGGTCGGCTCGTCGACCAGCAGCAGCTTGCGCGGCTCGACGATGGCGCGCGCAATGGCCACCATCTGTTTCTGGCCGCCGGACAGGTTGCCCGCCGGGCGGTGCCAGAACGTGCGCAGCGCCGGGAAGAAGCCACAGATCCAGTCGACGCGCGCGGTGTCGAGGGGGCCGTTGCGCGCGGCCAGCACCAGGTTTTCGCGTACCGTCAGGTCGGAAAACACGGCCATGTTCTCGGGCACGTACGCGATGCCGGCGCGCGCGATGGCGGATGTGGCCAGCCTGGTGATGTCGGCGCCGTCGAAGTGAATGCTGCCGCTGCTGGCGCGCCACAGACCCATGATCGTACGCAGCGTCGTCGTCTTGCCGGCGCCGTTGCGGCCCAGCAGGACGGCCAGTTCGCCGCGCGCCACCTGCAGGTCGACCCCGTGCAGGATGTGGTACTGGCCGATGTGCGTGTGCACGCCGGTCAGGCGCAGCAGCGGCTGGCGCGCCGCCGGATCAGGCGCGAGCATGTTCGGTGTCGGACGTTCCAAGATAAGCCTCCTGAACGATGGCAGATGCCATGACGGCGCGCGGTTCGCCATCGGCCACCAGCGCGCCGTTGTGCAGCACGACGATGCGGTCGGCCAACTGGCGCACGACGTCCATCTTGTGCTCGACCAGCAAGATGGTGCGGGCGGCGTCGCCCTTGACTTCTCGGATCAGGTCCAGCACGACCGGCACGTCGTCGGCGCTCATGCCGGCCGTGGGTTCGTCGAACATCATGACGGACGGCTGCAGCGCCAGCAGGATCGCGACTTCGAGCTTGCGCTGGTCGCCGTGCGACAGCGCGCCCACCAGCATGTCGCGCCGCGCCGCCAGCGTCACGCGCTCGAGGTAATAGTCGGCGCGTTCGATGAGGTCCCGGTGGCTTGACCAGACCGACAGGAAGTCCAGGCCAATGCCGGCGCGGCTCTGCACTGCCAGCCGCACGTTCTCGACCACTGACAGCAACGGGAACAGGTTGGTAAGCTGGAAGGCGCGGCCGATGCCAAGGCGCGTGCGGCGCGCGGCGCCCAGACGCGTGATGTCGCGGCCATGCAGGTGCACGCTGCCGGCGCTCGCGCGCAACTGGCCCGAGATCAGGTTGAACCACGTGGTCTTGCCGGCGCCGTTGGGCCCGACGATGACGGTGAGCGTGCCTGGATAAAAGTCGGCCGTTACGGCGCTGACGGCAACGTGCCCGCCAAAGCGGATCGTCAGGCCGTGCGTGGACAGGGACGGCGCGGCGCGCGCGCTGGCGGCAGCCATGTCAGCCATGTCAGCGCTTGTTCCGCACTGGCAGCGGCATCTCGTCCGCCGGGATGTCGCGCACCAGTTCGAGCAGATCCCATTCGTTCTTCTGGTCCTTCTTGATGCGAAAGTGGTACATCGGCTGGATCGCCTGGTGGTCCTCCTTGCGAAAGACCATGGCGCCTTTTGGCGTCCCGAAGCGCATGCCTTCCATCGCGGCGGCCAACTTGTCGCCATCGCCGTCGGGCACCTTGCTCAGCGCCGTCACGACCGCGCTGGCGGCGGCCATGCCACCGGCCGTGAACATGTCGGGCGGGGTCTTGTAGCGCTTCGTGTGCTCTGCCACCAGCCAGTCGTTTATCGGATTTCTCGGAAAACCGTAGTAGTAATAGATGGTGCCCTCCGTGCCTGCATGCGCCTTCCAGGTCTGCATCACGGGCAGGATATTGCCGCCCGGGGCCAGCGCGATGCCGTAGCGTTCGGGTTTCATGGCAGCGATCTTGTTCATGGGGCTCGGACCGGCCCAGACGATGGCCAGCACGCGCGGCTGCGGCTTGTCTTTCAGGGCGTCGAACAGGCGCTGCGCCGATGCGGTGAAGTCGGTCGTCGCGAGCGGCGCGTATTCTTCATGGACGACGCTGGCCTTGCTGCCGGTGGCGATCAAGGCTTCCTTGCCGGCCTTGATCGCGTCGTGCCCGAACGCATAATCCTGGGTCAGGAAGCCCACGCTGCCGCTTTTCAGAGTGCTGGCGGCGGCCAGTGCATCCTGCATCGAACTGCGCGCGGTGCGAAAGATGTACTTGTTCCACTTGTCGCCCGTGATCGCATCGGCCACGGCCGGCTCGATGATCAGAATTTTTTTATACTCCTTCGCCACCGGCAGCATGGCCAGCGCCGAGGCGGACGAGGTGGTGCCGACCGCAATGTCGACGCGGTCGTCGCCATACGCTTCGGCCAGCAGCGTATGACCCAGATCGGGCTTGCTCTGGTCGTCCTTGACGATGACCTTGATGGCGCGGCCATTGATGCTCATCCTGCCCCTGGTCAGGTACTCGAGGCCCAGCATGAAGCCGGTCTCGGTCTCACGCGCGTAGGTCTCCAGTGCGCCCGTCTTGCCGGCGATGAGGGCAACTTTAAAGTCCTTGCCCTGTGCACCCGCGTGGGGCGCGGCGCCCAGTGCACATGCGGCCAATGCGGCCTGAAGCAGCAGGGCGAAGGATCTGATCGAATGGCGCATGCGGTCTCCTCGTGATGTTTTTAGAAGCGCAGTTCGATCGTCGCCGACACCGTGCGCGGGTTGCCGTAGAAAGCCGTCAGCGTGCCTTCGTTGCCCAGCGTCGGGAACAGGTAGCCGGCTGTTTTATAGTGCTCGTCGCCCAGGTTCTTGCCGTGCAGGCCGGCGCGTACCTTGCCATCCGCCCGGGTCCAGACGATGCTCGCGTCCCAGATCCTGTACGAGTCCTGGTCGAGGATCGATGCGGTTTCGAACTGGCTGGTGGCGCCCTTGTATGCATAGCTGCCGATCAGCGAGACGCGCCCGTTATGCCCCATGAGCGGCAGCGGGATATCGTAATTGGCGCGCAGGTTGGCCGAATTCTTCGGCGTGTTCTGGAACGTGCGCTGGCCCGCCACGTTCACACCGGCCACGATGTATTCCCGGTAGCTGGCGTCGATGTAGCTGTACATTCCGGCGACCATGAAGTTGGGCGTGATGTTGGCGACCGCCTCGAGTTCGACGCCCTTGATCCGCGCCTTGCCGGCGTTGGTGGTCACGCCGGCGAAGCTGTCGTCGCGCCCGTCGCCGTTGGTGTCGATGGCGATCGAGCCGGGGATCTGCACGTCCTGATAATCGCTGTGGAACACGGCCAGGTTGGTCGTGATGCGCCCGCCATTGAAGGCCGACTTGAGGCCCAGTTCGGTCGTCTCGATCGTTTCCGGCGCATAGCCGGCGCGCGCGGTGGCGATCGGGAGCCGTGTGCCGACCACGTTTACGCGTGGATCGAATCCGCCACCCTTGAAGCCTTCGGAGTACGACGCGTACAGGTTGTGGGCATCGTTCATTTTCCAGCTCAGTGCTACGCGCGGCGTGAATTTCTTGTCCTTGCGCTTGAGCAGGCCGCCTGCTAGGTCCGTGTCGGTGCGAAACAGGATGGCGTTCGGATTGCCCATCCGGGGCGAGCCGGCCAGCCCGAAATAAATCTGGCGCAGCACGTCGGCTTCGCGCTGGTCGACCGTGTAGCGTCCGCCCAGCGACAGGCTCAGGCCCTCGGCAAGCGCGTAGCTGCCGTCAAAGTAGGCGGCCCAGGCCTTCGTATCGATGTCGCCCAGCGTGAAGGTCGACGTGGGCACCGCGCCGGCCAGGATGGTGTCGAACTGGTTGAAGGCGTTGGCGTTCATGTAGTACACGCCGGCCACGCCCTGCAGGCGCGCGCCGCTGTAGGTCGCTTGCAGCTCCTGGCTGAACTGGCGGTTGGTGTACAGCGCCGGCACTTCCATGTCGACGACGGGCAGGGCGTCGAAGTCGATCGGCGCCCATGACTTGTCGCGCCGCGCGGCCGTGATCGATTTCAGGCGCCACGCGCTGTCGACGGTGTACTCGACCGTGACCGAGCCGCCGTACGAGCGCACTTCCTGATCACGGCCCAGCACTTTGGTGAGGTTGCCGCGCGTGTCGAACACGTCGTTCAGGATGGGCGCGCGGCTGGTGCGCCCGACGATCAGACGATGGCCATTCTTCGGATTGGAATCGTCCTGCGTGAAGTCGCCGGCAAGGCGGACGAACAGGTCCTGGTTCGGCACGAGTTCAATTGAGACCCTGCCGGCGGTGACGTCCTTGTCGTAGTTGCCCTTGCCGGTGGTCAGGTTGTCGCCAAAGCCGTCGCGCGTGAAGCGCGCGAATGTGCCGCCAATGCGCGCGGTGTCGGTCAGCGGCGTGCTGGCCGTGAGCACGCCGTCTCGCTGGCCGTAGTCGCCGAGCGTGGCGCGCACGCGCACGTCGCGCTGGGGGCCAAGCTTGCGCGTGACGTACTTGAGCGCGCCGCCGATCGTGTTGCGGCCGTACAGCGTGCCCTGCGGGCCGCGCAGCACCTCGATGCGCTCGACGTCATAGATATCCGCCACGGCGGCCTGCGGCCGGGCCAGGTAAATGTCGTCGACATAGATGCCCACGCCCGATTCGAAGCCGGCCAGCGGGTCGGCCTGGCCGACGCCACGGATGAACGCCGTGAGCGTGCTGTTGGTGGCGCGCGACGCCTTGAGCGTCGTGTTGGGCAGCGACAGCGCAAGGGCAGTCACGTCGGGCAGCGCCTGCTTGGAGAGCTGGTCGGCGGAGAACGCGGTGACCGACACCGGCACGTCCTGCAGCGACTCTTCGCGCCGGCGCGCGGTGACGACCACCCTGGACATGTTTTCTTCGGTGCTCACCGCGGCCGGGGCGCCCGTTGCTTCCTGGGCATGGACGGCGCCGATGGCGCCGCTGCACGCGGCCAGCAGGGCGCATGTGGACGGATGCAGCAGCTTCATCTTTCTGATCGGACGCATGGATGTCTCCTTATTGTTCGTCGCCACGGTGGATGTGTCGCTCAAAGGGGGAATGTGCCCGAGCGCACCATGCGTCGCCTTGCGTATTAACAAGCGCTCCCATGAATACGCAGTTCGAATAGCGGCGTTGCAACAAATGGTCGAACCCATGCGCGTTGCATCACCAAGCGTGCCGGTGCCTGGCGATTGAGGCCCCGTGTGGACGGTTGATGTATCCTCGTCATGTATCCATTTCACGAGGGCCCCCATGCGCAGCCAGATCAGCGACGACATCACCTTCCGCAAACTCGAGATCCTGCTGGCGTACATGGAAGGCGGCAACCTGAACGCCGCCGCCCGCATGCTCGACATCAGCGCCGTCAGCGTGCACCGCGCGCTGCATTCGCTGGAAGATGGAATGAGTTGTCAGCTGTTCAGTCTGCAGGGCCGCAACCTGATTCCCAACGACGCCGCGCAGGTGCTGGCGGACGTGAGTCGCGACGTGGTGCGGCTGATGGCGGACGGGATTGCCGCGACGCGCTCGGCCGCCGGCTATTCAGCCGATCACTTGAAGATCGGCTCGCTGTATTCGCTGACGACCGGCACGATTCCCGACGTCATCATCGGCATCAAGCTGCGCAAGCAGGAACTGGAAACCGAACTGGTGCTGGGTTCAAATGCGGATCTGCTGCACAAGCTCAAGCAGAATGCGATCGATGCAGCGCTGATGGCGGTGCCCGAACCCGATCCGGACATCGAATCGATCGCGCTGTTCGAGGACGAGATTTTCTTTGCAGCGCCGGCGGGTTCGCCGTATGCGGGGATGGCCGAGGTGGATCTGCGCGCCTGCGCGGACGAAAAGTTCGTCTGCCTGAAGGATGGCTTCGTGACCTTCAACGGGTTCCAGGAAGCGTTCCGCATCGCCGGGTATGCGCCGAGCATCGTCACGCGCGTGGGCGATATCTTCTCGCTGATGAATCTGGTGGGGGCAGGGATCGGCTACACGCTGCTGCCTGGCCGCGTGCGCCATGCGTTTGGCGACAAGGTCCAGCTGATTCCGCTGAAGAACGATTACCTGATGCGTCAGACAATCGGCCTGAGTTTCCTGCGGGTGCGCGAGCGGGATCCGAACCTGCTGGCGCTGGCGGCGGTGTGCCGGATGCTGAAACACCGCACGCCGGCGGGCTGAGCACGCTGGTGCCGGTATGGATCAGCGCCCAACCATCCTTACGAGCGCTTCAGCTGGTTGATCACGCTGGCGACCTTGGTGGTGATCATGTCGACCGCCGGATTGTTCGCACCGTGCGGGATGATGACATCGGCATTGCGCTTGGTCGGCTCGATGAACTGCTTGTGCATCGGGCGCACGGTATCCAGGTACTGGCTGATGACGCTTTCGACCGAGCGGCCCCGTTCCGTGATATCGCGCTGCATGCGGCGAATGAAGCGGATGTCGGATGCGGTGTCGACGAAGATCTTCAGCGACATCATGTCGCACAAGGCCGGGTCATACAGGGCAAACAGGCCTTCGATGACGATCACCGGGGCGGGCTTGACCCGGATGGTGCGGTCGGAGCGGTTGTGCAGCGTGAAGTCGTACTCGGGCATGTCGATCGATTCGCCCCGGCGCAGCGCCTGGACGTGCTGCACCAGCAGCGACCACTCGAACGCCTGCGGATGATCGTAATTCTGCTGGGTGCGCACTTCAGGGCTGAGATGCGTCTGGTCGCAGTAATAATCGTCCTGCATCACGACCGAGACCATCTCGGTGCCGAATGTGGACAGCACTTGCCTGGACACCGTGGACTTGCCACTGCCGCTACCGCCCGCGACGCCAATAATAAACGGTTGAAAAGGAAAACTGAGCATGCCGAATGATACCGGATTCGGGACCGGACCGACAGGTCCCGGGACCCCTGCCGCTGCCGTTACTTCAGGCTGCGCAGCGCCGCTTCAAGCGCCGGATAGGTGAACTCGAACCCTTCGCGGGCGAACCGCAGCGGCACCACGCGCTGTCCCTCGAGCAGCAAATCAGCCTGCTCACCCAGCGCCAGGCGCATCGGCCAACCGGGTGTCGGGAGCACGCATGGCCGTTTCCAGACGCGCGCGGCCGCCTGGCTGAATTCCAGCTGCGACACCGCGATCGGCGCGGTGAAGTTGGTTGCACCGAACGTCGGCGCAGATGTATCGCTGAGCGCCTGCTTCCAGCGGTGCGCGATGCCCCCGATCAGATCGTCGATGTGAATCCACGACAGCCACTGGCGGCCGCTGCCCAGCCGGCCGCCGATGCCCAGCCGGATCGGCAGCAGCATCATCGGCAGCGCGCCTTGCTCGCCCAACACCAGGCCAAAGCGCATGCACTCGACCTGCACGCCGTGGCGCACGGCGCCGGCCGCTGCGGCTTCCCACTCGCGGCACAGGTCCGACATGAACATCGGCTGGGGCGGCGCTGCTTCGTCGAGCTTGGCGTCGTCGCCAATGCGCTGAATGCCGTAGTAGCCGATCGCCGATGCCGACAGCAATAGCCGCGGCTTGTGGCTGGCGCGGCCGATCCAGTCGACTACTTTTTCGGTCAGTGCGACGCGGCTCTGGCGCAGCGTCGCCTTGCGCGCGTCGGTCCAGCGCTGGCCGAGGATCCGGGCGCCGGCCAGGTTGACGATGATGTCGACCTGGTGGTCGAGCGGCAGATCGTCCATCGAGGCGATGGTGCGCACCTGCGCGCCGAGCAGTCCGGCAGCGCGTGCCACGTCGCGGGTAAGCGCGATTACCTGATGGCCGTCCTGCAGCAGCGCGCGTACCAGGTGCTGGCCGACAAATCCGGTGGCCCCGGTGACCAGCACGCAGCGGGCGACCTTGTCGAACACGATCGGTGCCTTGCTGGATGTCGGTGTCGCACTTGTTGTCAACTTGTTCTCCGGTTCTTCGTCTGAATTTGCCAAGACAGGAATGTAACACTTCCGCTGACAGTAAACGTTACCGACTCAGCGTAATTGATCTCGGCAGCGATCGGGTTTACCTTGGCGGCACAACCTGCATAACAAAAGAGCATGGCCGGCCCCGCAGTGTCCCGAGACCACGGTCCGAGGAGGCGATGGCGACAGGTCATGCATTGGAGACGTATCACCAGCGATGCGCCGGGTGGAACCGGCCTTCGCACCTCGTAGGAGCCACCCTGTGTCCTCTCATGTCATTGCAATCTGCGTTCTGGCGCTCATGTTCATCGTCGCCACCGCCATGCCCATCAATATGGGCGTCATCGCGTTCGTCGGCGCCTTCCTGGTCGGCACCATCGTCTTCAGCATGGAGACCAAGGCGATCATGTCCGGCTACCCGGCCGAGCTGTTCCTGACCCTGGTCGGCATCACCTTCTTGTTCGCCCAGGCCCAGAACAATGGCACCATCGACTGGCTCGTCAGACTGGCCGTGCGCGCCGTCGGCGGGCGCATCGCCGCCATTCCGTGGGTCATGTTCGCAGTCACCGCGCTCCTGACCTCCGTCGGTGCTGTCAGCCCGGCCGCGGTGGCGATCATCGCCCCGATCGCGCTGGGCTTTGCCGCCAAGTACAAGATCAATCCCCTGATGATGGGCCTCTTGGTCATCCACGGCGCGCAGGGCGGCGGCTTCTCGCCGATCAGCATCTACGGCGGCATCACCAACAAGGTCGTCATGGAAGCCGGCCTGCCGATTTCGCCGTTGACCACCGCATTCACCAGCCTGGGCGTGAACCTGGCCGTGTCGATCATCCTGTTCTTCGTGTTCGGCGGCGCCAAACTGATGCGCCAGCAAATGCCGAAGGCCGGCGCCGGCATCCGTCCAATGACGCCGTTCACGCCACCCGTGGCAGTCGCAGCGCAGGGCCCGCAGATCTACGGCGACGCCGAGAATGAAACGGGCAGCGAAGAGCGCCTCACCGCGCAGCGTTCGACGGCCGCCGTCGGCGCCGTCGGCAACGGCGGCCCCGGTTCGGGCCTGGGCACCGGCGACATCGACCTGCATGCCGGTCCGACGTTCCACCAGATGTTTACCGTTGTCGGCCTGGTCGCGCTGGCCGTGCTCACGCTGCTGTACAAACTCGATATCGGCTTCGTTGCCCTCACCATCGGCCTGTTGATTTCCATCCTGTCGCCACAGGTGCAAAAGCGCGCCATCGGCCAGGTGTCGTGGCCCGAGATCATGCTGATCGTCGGTGTGAGTACGTATGTCGGCGTGATGCAGAAGATGGGCACCATTACCTGGGTTGGCGAAAGCGTCGCCAGCCTGACCTCGCCGCTGACGGTGGCCTTGCTGCTGCTGTTCGTCGGCGCCATCGTCTCGGCTTTTGCGTCGTCGACTGCCGTACTGGGTTCGCTCATTCCGCTGGCCGTGCCGTTCCTGGCGTCCGGCACCGGTGTCGACGCCATCGGCTTCATCGCTGCCATGGCCGTCGCCTCGACGATCGTCGACGTCAGCCCGTTCTCGACCAATGGCGCGCTCGTGCTGGCCAGTGCCCAGGGCATCGACCGCGACGTATTCCTGCGCCAGCTGATGATCTATGGCGGTATCGTGACGCTGGTTGCACCGATCGTCGTGTGGCTGCTGTTCGTGGTGTTGTAAGGCCACGCAAATTTTAGGAATTATCATGAATCATGCTGAAGGCCGCTGGACCGGCCAGCAACGTAACCGCAGCGAGCGCCTGGCCCGCGCCGGCGCCGCCCTTGGCGGGGCGCTCGACGGCAAGGTCGTCCAGGCCTCGCACATCGTCGAGTTGCTGCACGCGGTGCTCGAACCGGGCGACCGTGTCTGCCTCGAAGGCAACAATCAGAAGCAGGCCGACTTTCTCGGTAAAGCCCTGACGCGCGTCGATACGGCGCGCGTGCATGACCTGCACATGCTGCTGTCGGTGCTCTCGCTGCCGGAACATCTGGACGTGTTCGAAAAGGGCATTGCGTCGAAACTCGACTTTTCGTTCTCGGGTCCGCAGGCCGGGCGTCTGGCCAAGCTGGCGCAGTCGGGCAAGCTCAATATCGGCGCGATCCACACCTACCTCGAGCTGTTCGCGCGCTACTTCATCGACCTGACGCCGCGCGTGGCGCTGGTGGCCGCCGAGATGGCCGACCGCGAAGGCAATTTGTACACCGGCCCGAACACCGAAGACACGCCGGCGATCGTTGAAGCAACGGCCTTCAAGAGCGGGATCGTGATCGCGCAGGTGAACCAGATCGTCGACAAGCTGCCCCGCATCGACATTCCCGGCGACTGGGTCGGCTACGTCGTGCAGTCGCCCACGCCGTACTACATCGAGCCGCTGTTTACGCGTGACCCGGCCCTGATTTCGGAGATCCAGGTGTTGATGGCGATGATGGCCATCAAGGGCATCTATGCCGAGTACGAGATCGAGCGCCTGAACCACGGCATCGGCTTCGACACGGCTGCCATCGAACTGCTGCTGCCAACCTACGCCGCCAGCCTGGGCCTGAAAGGCAAGATCGCCCGTCACTGGGCGCTGAACCCGCATCCGGCCCTGATCCCCGCGATCGAAGCGGGCTTCGTCGAATCGGTGCACTCGTTCGGCTCCGAGCTGGGCATGGAAAACTATATCCGCGCGCGGCCCGACGTGTTCTTCGTGGGGCCGGACGGCTCGATGCGCAGCAACCGCGCCTTTTCGCAGGCGGCCGGGCACTACGCGTGCGACCTGTTCATCGGCTCGACGCTGCAGATCGACTTGCAGGGCAATTCGTCGACCGCCACGCTGGGGCGCATCGCGGGCTTTGGCGGCGCGCCGAACATGGGCGCCGATGCGCGCGGCCGGCGCCATCCGAGCAAGGCGTGGCTGAAGGCCGGCGAAGAGGCGCGCGCGGGCCGCAACGTGATCCCGCGTGGCCAGAAGCTGGTGGTGCAGATGGTCGAGACCTTCCGCGAGCACATGGCGCCGGCCTTCGTCGACAAGCTCGACGCCTGGCAGCTGGCCGAGCAGGCCGGGATGGCGATTCCGCCCGTGATGATCTATGGTGACGACGTCAGCCACATCCTGACCGAGGAAGGCATCGCCAACCTGCTGCTATGCCGCACTGACGAAGAGCGCGAACAGGCGATCCGCGGCGTGGCCGGCTATACGCCGGTGGGCATGGCGCGCGACAAGCGCATGGTCGAGAACCTGCGCGACCGGGGCATCATCCGCCGGCCGGAAGATCTCGGCATCGACAAACGCATGGCGACCCGCGACCTGCTGGCCGCCAAGAACATGAAGGGCCTGGTGCGCGCATCGGGCGGGCTGTACGACCCGCCGAAGCGCTTCAGGAACTGGTAAGGAACAACATCATGGAAACGCTGAACTATCGTTTCGAAGGCGGCCAGCGCCCGTTGAGCGGCATGCCGCAGCTGGTGGGCGTGGTCGGCTCGGGCAATCTCGAAATCCTGATCGAACCGGCGCACCTGAAGGGTGCCTGCGAGATCGAAGTGCGCACGGCGGCCGTCGGTTTCGGCGCCACGTGGCAGGCCGTCATGGCCGACTTTCATGCGCGCTGGAGCCTGGCCGATGCGCGCGTGAGCGTCAACGACATGGGCGCCACGCCGGCCGTCGTGAGCCTGCGCCTGGACCAGGCGGTCGAGTCGATCGCCGACCTTCCCGGAGGCGCGCCATGAGCAGCTACCAGGAACTCACGGCGCGCCAGCGCATTCCGGCCATGTTCGACGCCGGCACCTTCGAAGAATTCTTGCCGCCGTCAATGCGCATCGTCAGTCCGCACCTGGCGCAGCTCGATGCGGCGGTGTCGTTCGACGATGGCGTCGTCGTCGGGCGCGGCAAGCTCGGTGGCCAGGTCGTGTTTGGCGCGGCGCAGGAGGGCGGCTTCATGGGCGGCGCGGTGGGCGAAGTCCACGGCGCCAAGCTGGTGGGCATGCTGCAGCGCGCGATCGATGAGCGGGCGCACGCCGTCGTGCTGCTGCTCGAATCGGGCGGCGTGCGGCTGCATGAAGCCAATGCGGGCCTGATCGCCGTGTCGGAAGTCATGCGCGCAATCCTCGATGTGCGCGCGGCCGGCATCCCCGTGATCGCGGTCGTCGGTGGCGCCAACGGCTGCTTCGGCGGCATGGGCATCGCGGCGCGCTGCGCCAACACGGTGATCATGTCCGAAGAAGGGCGCCTGGCGATGTCGGGCCCTGAAGTCATCGAGACCGCCAACGGCGTCGAAGAATTCGATTCACGCGACCGCGCGCTGGTGTGGCGCACGACGGGCGGCAAGCACCGCTACCTGCTGGGCGACTGCCAGGTGCTGGTGGAAGACGACACCGAGGCGCTGCGCGCTGCGGCGCTCGAAGCCATCGCGGACATCCCGGCAGGCGGCGCACCGTTGACGCTCGATGGCCTGCTGGCCGAGCAGGCGATGCTGGAACGGCGCCTGCAAGACACGCAGGGCCTGGTCGAACCGATGGATATCTGGAAGGGGCTGGGCATGCCGGACCCGGCGCGGGTGCCGATGCTGGAACCCGATGCCTTCCTCACACTGGCGGCGCAGCACCGCGCCACGCCCACGCTGGGAGAACGATGATGGATTGGCAGAACGTAGCAGCACAACTGTTCCCCGGCGGGCATACCATCACCGAAGCCGACAATTTTTTAAGCGGCAGCGCGCAGGTCGATGGCAAACCGGTGGCCGTCATTGGCACCACCGACCACACGCCGATCGGGATCGAGATCGCGCTGGCCCAGGCGCAGGCGATCCTGCAGACGGTGCGCGATCATCCGGGCCGGCCGATCCTGATCCTGGTCGACACGCAAGGCCAGCGCCTGCGCCACCGCGACGAGATGTTGGGCATCAACAGCTACATGGCTCATCTTGGCAAATGCGTCGACCTGGCGCGGCGCGAAGGCCACACGGTGATCGGCCTCGTGTACGACCAGGCGCTGTCGGGTGGCTTCATCACCAGTGGCCTGATTGCCAGCGCGTGTTACGCGCTGCCCGAGGCGACCATCCGCGTGATGGGCTTGCCGGCGATGGCGCGCATCACGAAGGTGCCCGAGGAACGCCTGACCGAACTGGCCAAGGACAATCCCGTGTTCGCGCCGGGGCCGGAAAACTACCTGCGCATGGGTGGCCTGCACGGCATCTGGGATGGCGATCTGGCCGGCGAATTGGTCCGCGCACTGGCCGATGCCAAGGCCGGGGATGGGCGCATGGCGCTGGGCCTGGCGCGGGGCGGCCGCCTGATGGCGCACCCGGTGGCGCAGGCGGTCAGGGTGGGCAGCGATGTTCGCCCGGCATGACCTGGTCTGGCTGACGAGCCGCGGCTGGCAGCGCGTGTGCGCGGGCGCGCCGCAGGCCGCCCTGTCGGCGCTGGATCGCTGGCGTGATGGCGGCTGGCCAGCGGTCGTGCGGCGCACCGAAGCCGGCATGCTACCAGGCGAGGTGGCGATCGGGTTCCCGCTGCCGCCGCGCCCTGAAGACGGCGGCAAACTCAAATTCGGCTGCGCCGTCGAGATGTCCGATATCGGCCGGCGCACGCGCGCCTTGCCGCTGGTCGGCGCACTTGACGCCGTGCCGGCGCAGTGGCGCGAAGGCCTGGAAGCGCTCGAGCGCCAGGCGGCCGATGCCGGCGTAAGCCTCTCCGTGTATGGCTCGGTGGCGCTGGCCGCGCTCACGGGCCAGTATTATCTGACGCCGCTGTCCGATATCGACGTGCTGCTGCAGCCGCAGACGCGGCGCCAGCTGATGATCGGGCTCGATCTGCTGTCGTGGCATGCGGGCATCCTGCCGCTCGATGGCGAAGTGGTGTTCCCCGATGGCCGCGCGGTCGCGTGGAAGGAACTGCGCGCGGCGTTTGCCGGTGCGCCGGGCACGCGCGTGCTGACGAAAGGGCTGGACCGCATCGCGCTGGTCCTGCCCGAAGCCTTGATGGCCACGCTGGAGGAAGAACATGGATGACCTGAACCCGCTGCAGACAGTGCGTGCGCCTGGTTGGCCCGAGCAGGGCGAGGCCAGCGAGCGCGCCTTTTGCCAGCGCATCGCGCGCGTGGCCGTGCGCAGCCTGTATGCGGAACTGGTGCTGTATCCGAAGCCGGGCCTCGTATCAAAAGTCGACAATGGCAGCCATGCCGACATGACGGCCGCCACCTTCGTGCGCAGCCTGTTCGCGCTGCGGCGCTACTTTGGCGATATCACCCACGCCGGCATGGTCGATGCGCCATTCCACTTGCTAAAACAACTGGGCATCGATGCCGAAGCGCGGATGCTGCGCGCCACCGGCGGCATCAACACGCACCGTGGCGCGATCTTTTGCCTGGGCATGCTGTGCGCGGCGATCGGTCGCTGCCGGGCGCGTGGTGACGCCTTGACCCCGGCGCGCATTGGTGAACTGCTGCGCGCATGCTGGGGTCAGGCGCTGGGCGCGCACAGCGTTGTCAAGAGCGAGCATACGTCGCACGGCGCTCGTGCCGTGCTGCGCTACGCAGCGAGCGGCGCGCGCGAAGAAGGCGCGCTTGGCTTCCCGTCAGTGTTTGATGTGGGCCTGCCGGCGTTGAATCGGGCATTGGCAGCGGGGCGCGGCATGCGCGAAGCGCGCATCGATGCGCTGTTTGCGTTGATGGCCCATATCAGCGACACCAATGTCTACCACCGCGGCGGCGTCGAAGGCGCGTTGACCGTGCGGCGCCAGGCACGCGCCTTCGTCGCACGCGGTGGTACGGCTGCGCCGGACTGGGAAGCACGGGCGCTGGCCAGCCACCGCAGCTTCGTGGCGGCGCGCCTGTCGCCGGGCGGCGCGGCCGATCTGCTGGGCGCTGTGTGCCTCGTGCACGCGGTGACGACGCGCTGATGGCGGGGCGCCTGGCCATCCTGTGCCCGGGGCAGGGCGCGCAGCATCCGGCGATGTTCGACATGGCGCGCGGCGATCCTGCGGCCAGCCGGCTGCTTGAGGAATGGTGCGCCGATCCTGAGCTGGGTGCGACGCTACAGGCCGGCCTTGGCGAAGAGCGCTTCACGAACCGCATCGCGCAACCGGCCATCGTCGCCGCCACGCTGGCCATGTGGCGAGCGTTGCAGGCCACGATCGCCACGCCAGCGCTGGTGGCCGGCTACAGCATCGGGGAGTTGTCGGCCTATGGCGTCGCCGGAGCGCTGGCACCGGAGGACGCGATCAAGCTGGCCATCGAACGGGCGCGCCTGATGGACGCTTGCGTGATCGATGGCGCGGAGCAGGGCATGGTGGCGCTGTCCGGGATGCCGTCCGGGACGGTTGACGACTTGCTGGTGGGCGCCGGTTTTTATCCTGCCATCGTGACCGGCGACGATGCGCTGGTGGCCGGCGGCCCGGCCGCGCAGCATGACGCGCTGGCCAGCGCCGCGATCGCCGCCGGTGGCCACGCTACCGTGCTGCCGGTCGCGGTCGCATCGCATACGCCGCTGCTGGCGGGCGCGGTCGCACCGTTTGCGGCCTTACTGGCCGATGCGCAGTGGCGCGTACCTGCATTCCCGGTGCTGTCCGGCATCACGGCTGAACCGGTGTTCGATACGGCCAAGGCGTTGGCGGAACTGCCGCGCCAGATTGCCGAGCCGATCCGCTGGCGTGACTGCATGGACGCGTTGGGCGAGGCCGGCGTCACTGTGGCACTGGAACTGGGGCCTGGTGCTGCGCTGTCCCGGATGTTGCAGTCGCGCAACCCGAATGTCGCTTGCCGCTCGGTGACTGAATTCCGGTCGCTCGACGGGATACGCGCCTGGCTAGAGAGACAGCTCAACTGACATTCACGAAGCTGATGTCTGATATTGCAACTCATAATTGGAAAACACGCTGAGTCGCCTATATAACAGTGGTACACCAACTGAAACCATAGGCGTTGCCCATCTGGGCAATGCAATCGAAGGAGCTCTACGTGAAAAAGATTGTCCACGCACTCGTCGCCGCTGCCGGCAGCCGCGCAAAATATGCCCTGCGCAAGCGCGCTGAAGCCATCAAGCCATCGAAGGTTGACTACCGCCTGAACGCCGGCGGCTGGAACTAAGCAGTACGCACCGCCACCCCCTGGCGGCCTGATGAAAAGGCTGGGCCCGTACTGCGGGCCGGCCTTTTTTTACGTCTGGCAGCGTCGTCTTATGGCTGACCACGGAACGGGCTACGCTCGTTCAACTCATCGAGATAGTCGTCGATTCCGCCCGCCTCGCGCTGCAGGAAATTTTCCACCGCATTGGCAAACGACGGATGCGCCAGCCAGTGCGCTGACCAGGTCTTGGTCGGCAGGAAGCCACGCGCCATCTTGTGTTCGCCCTGCGCACCGCCTTCGAACGTGGCAATGCCCTGTTCGATGCAGAACTCCAGCGGCTGGTAATACGCGGCCTCGAAGTGCAGGCATGGCACGTGTTCCAGTGCGCCCCAGTAGCGCCCGTACAGTGTGTCGGCATCGTGGATGACCAGCGATGCGGCGACCGCGCGGCCTTCCAGTTCGGCGATCACGAGCAGGATATTGTCCGGCATCGTCGCACCGATGCGCAGGAAAAAGTCCAGGTTCAGGTACGGCGTCGAGTGGTGGTCTTTATAGGTGTTGCGGTAGCAGCGGTTGAACAGTACCCAGTCGTCGCGCGTGGCGTCCGCACCGCGCACGCGCCGCATCGTGACACCGGCGTCGACCACCTTGCGCCGCTCGGCGCGGATGTTCTTGCGCTTCTTCGGCTCGAGCGTGGCCAGAAACTCGTCGAAACTCGCATACCCCCGGTTCAGCCAGTGAAACTGCACGCCGCTGCGCAGCAGGAAGCCGGCAGCCTTGAGGGCCTGTGCTTCGTCTTCGGGCGGGAACAGGATGTGGGTCGATGAGACTTCGGTGGCCGACTGCGTGGCCGTCAGCACGTCGATCAGCGCGGCGCGCGCAGCGGCGTCAACCGCCAGCAGGCGCGAGCCGGCCACCGGCGTGAACGGTATCGCCGACAGCAGCTTCGGGTAGTAGTCGAGGCCATTGCGGGCGTAGGCATCGGCCCAGGCCCAGTCGAACACGTACTCGCCATACGAGTGGCCCTTGACGTACAGGGGCAGGGCGGCCGCCAGCACGTCGGCCGCGTCATACAGCAGCAGAAATTGCGGCTGCCAGCCGCTCTCGGGCGCCGCGCTGCCCGACGCGTGCAACGCGTGCAGGAAGGCATACGAGAGAAACGGCGTCGGCGCCGCCTGGGCCTGAACCAGTGCGTCCCATGGCGCCTGCCCGACTTCGGACAGGCTCGAGACGATATGCGTGCGATAATCTGTCATTGCTTTCAACATTGCTTCCAATTCCAAGAAGTGAGTGCCACGGGCAGCGATTCGCCGCGTCGGCACTGCGAGAGACCCTTATGACCAGCCGATTCTTCAATCTCTATTCGCACCATTTTGCACGCGTTGCGGTCGCCATCCCGCGCATCCGTGTGGCCGACCCGGCCTACAACGTCGACCAGACGATCAAACTGGCGCAGCAGGCAGTAAGCGAAGGCGCGGCACTGGTCGCGTTTCCCGAGCTGGGCCTGTCCGCCTACACTTGCGACGACCTGTTCCACCAGCGCGCGCTGCTCGACGCCTGCCTCGATGGCTTGCACACCGTTCTCGATGCCTCGCGCAGCCTGCCGCTGGCCATCGTCATCGGCATGCCGCTGCGGGTCAACCACATGCTGTTCAACTGCGCCGTCGCCATCGCGGGCGGGCGCGTGCTGGGCGTGGTGCCGAAAAGTTATTTGCCTAATTATGGCGAGTTTTACGAATCCCGGCAGTTCACGCCCGCCGATTGCGCGCCGGTCGATGCGATCGACCTGTTTGGCGAGACCGTGCCGTTCGGCGTGAACCTGCTGTTCGAGGTTGCCAACCTGCCGCTGCTGCGCTTTCACCTCGAGATCTGCGAAGACGTCTGGGTGCCGGTGCCCCCGTCGTCATTCGCGGCGCTGGCCGGCGCCACGGTGCTGGTCAACCTGTCGGCATCGAACGTCGTCGTCGGCAAGAGTGGCTACCGCCATCAGCTGGTCGCCCAGCAATCGGCGCGCTGCATGGCGGCCTATCTGTACACGTCGGCCGGGCGCGGCGAGTCGACCACCGACATGGCGTGGGATGGCCAATCGCTGATCTACGAAAAAGGCGAGCTGCTGGCCGAATCCGAACGCTTTTCCGACGAATCGCACATCATCTTCGCCGACGTCGACCTCGAGCGCCTGTCGACCGAGCGCATGAAGGCCACCACGTTCGCACAGTCGGCCCGGCGCCATGCGGCCGAAGTCGCGGCGTTTCGCATCGTGCGCTTCGACCTCGCGCTGCCCGTGGAGCACACCTTGCCGCTGGCGCGCGGCATCGAGCGCTTCCCGTACGTGCCAGCCGACCGCGCCCGGCGCGACGAGCGCTGCACCGAGGTCTACAACATCCAGGTGCAGGCGCTGATCCAGCGCCTGGCCTCGAGCGGTATCCAGAAGGTGGTTATCGGCGTCTCGGGCGGCCTGGACTCGACCCACGCGCTGCTCGTCTGCGCAAAAGTCATGGACCGCCTGAAGCTGCCGCGCACGAACATCCTGGCGTATACGATGCCGGGTTTTGCCACCAGCGAACGCACGCTCAAGCAGGCGCGCGACCTGATGGCGGCCGTGGGCTGCAGCGCGCAAGAGATTGATATCCGCCCAAGCTGCATCCAGATGCTCAAGGATCTGGGCCACCCGTACAGCGAGGGCACGCTAGATTACGACATCACGTTCGAGAACGTGCAGGCGGGCGAGCGCACCAACCACCTGTTCCGGCTGGCGAATTTCCACAACGGGATCGTGATCGGCACTGGGGACCTGTCCGAGCTGGCGCTGGGCTGGTGCACCTACGGCGTGGGCGACCATATGTCGCACTACAACGTCAATGCCAGCGTGCCCAAGACGCTGATCTCGTACCTGGTGCGCTGGGTGGCCGAGACGGGTACCGTGGTTGCCGAAGGCCAGTCGCAAGTGCTGATCGACATTCTCGATACCGAGATCAGCCCCGAGCTGGTGCCCGGCGGCGCAGTCAGTCACGGCGCCGATGCCAAGCCCGCGCAAAGCACGCAGGAACGCATCGGCCCCTACGAGCTGCAAGACTTCAACCTGTTCTACACGCTGCGTTACGGCTTCAAGCCAAGCAAGGTCGCGTTCATGGCGTATTCGGCATGGCACGACAGCGCCGCGGGGCGCTGGCCGGACGAGACCGGCACGCGCAACCAATACGACCTGGACGCCATCAAGCGCAACCTGTCGATCTTTTTGTTCCGCTTCTTCAAGACCAGCCAGTTCAAGCGCTCGTGCGTACCGAACGGACCGAAGGTCGGCAACGGCGGCTCCCTCTCGCCGCGCGGCGACTGGCGCGCACCGTCCGATTCCGAGGCCACCGTCTGGCTCGACGACCTGGCAAACATCCCCGACTCATCGAAAGGACTACCACCATGAAACAGATTACCTGCGTGATCAAACCGTTCAAGCTCGACGAAGTGCGCGAAGCGCTGGCCGAAGTCAATGTCACCGGCCTGACCGTCACTGAAGTGAAGGGCTTTGGCCGTCAGAAGGGGCATACCGAGTTGTACCGCGGCGCCGAATACGTCGTGGACTTCCTGCCAAAAGTGAAGATCGAAGTGGTGGTGGACGATCCGATGGCCGACAGCGTCGTCGACGCCATCATCAAGGCAGCGCGCACCGGCAAGATCGGCGACGGCAAGATTTTTGTACAGAACATCGAGCAAGTCATCCGGATCCGCACCGGCGAGACCGGCCCGGACGCCGTCTAAACAACTTCCCGGGGGCGGTGCGCCGTTACCGCCCCATCCGCATATCGAACTTCCACGTCAGCAGCCGCAGGCCGCTGATGAACAGGCAGCTCGACCACAGCGCAAAATCGTCCGGCACGCCGTACTTGCCCATGAGCAGGAACAGCCAGTTGCCGATGAAGGCGCAGATCGCATACGGTTTGCCGTCACGGAACACCATCGGTACTTCGTTGCAGACGATATCGCGCAGTACGCCCCCGAAAATCCCCGTAATGACGCCCATCATCGAGGCGATGAAGATCGGCATGTCTGCCGCCAGCGCGGCTGACACGCCCGCGATCGAGAACAGGCCAAGGCCCACCGCATCGGCGATCACGATCAGGCGTTCCGAGACGATCTGGCGCAGCGTGCGGATGAGGGGAGAGGCAACCAGTGCCAGCACGAAGATCGCGATCGCGTATTCCTGGTGCGTCACCCAGAACAGCGGACGCTTGTCGAGCAGGATGTCGCGCAGCGTACCGCCGCCGAATGCCGTGATGAACGCGACGGTGAAGACGCCCACCAGGTCCATGCGCTTGCGCCGCGCTTCGATGAAGCCGGAAAATGCGCCGACCAGGATCGCCATGATTTCGATGAACTTGATGAGCGTCATGCAGCAGAGGTCAGGGAATGTTGTTGTGAGATTACCACGGGCACGACGCTTGCATAAGAGAATTATGCGCACCCTGCACCATGGGCGACCGTCCATCTGACAGGCAGGAAGGCAACCGGAAGGTTACTCCAGCCGGGTTTGCCTAGAGTAGCCATGACCCGGGCAGCGCGAGCGCCGGGTCATCCTGCAAGCCAACCCAGATGAAGGAGTACATGATGGCCAATACATTCGATTCTGTCAGAGTAATCACGCTGACCGCCGGCAACCAGGGTATGCCCGGCGCCCCGATCCTGAGAATGGCACTGTTGATCGACGGGGCCGATGGCACCGTGCAGGGCAAGGGCGAGATCACCCAGGCCGTGGCGCCACCGTATGGCGAACTGCGTGTGTCCAACATCACCGGCCAGGTGCGCTCGATGGGATTCGGCCCGGCAACGCAGGCGCTGGCACTGAAAGGGACGATCTTCACGACGCTCAAACCACCGGCGATCGGCACCATGGAGATTCCGTTCAGCGCCTTTTTCGTGACCGACAATGACTGGGTGGGCAACGGCTACTTCAACTACCCACCCAACGACGTGACCGATGTGCCGATCGCCCCGGGGGTTACTTTGTCAGCAGTGGCAGCCGCAGCGTAAATATGACCCGCCCGTCCGCATACCGGTAGGCCAGCTCGCCCTGGTGCTCGCGCACGATCTGTTGCGCGATGTACAGGCCCAGGCCCATGCCGGTGCGGTTGCGCGGGTTGTTCATCGATGCGCGCTTGAACGGGTTGAAGAGCGTGGCCACCGTCTCGGGTGGGATCGCCTGACCGGCGTTGGCGACTTCGACCGATGCGTCGCGCTCGTTGGCGCGCAGGCACACGGTTACCGGTGTGCCCGGCTCGCCATGATGGCGCGCATTGCTCATCAGGTTGGATAACACCTGACCGAGCCGGCCGCTGTCGGCCTTGACGGTGGCATCGTCGTCGCAGATCAGGTCGAGCGGGATCGACGGGTACGCCATGCGTGCCTCATCCATCAGGTCGATCAGCAATTCCTTCAGGTCGACCGGCACCAGCGAGACGCCCAGGCCCATGCCGCTGTCGATACGGCTCATGTCCAGCACCTGGCTGATCATGCGCTGCATGCGGTTGGTCGACGACTGGATGCGCTTGCCCAGCGTCGGCTGGCCGTTGCCGCCGCCGTTGCCGGTGCGTTCCAGCACCATGCCGGCCATATTGATCGAGTGCAGCGGATCGCGCAGGTCGTGCCCGAGCATCGCCAGCAACTGCGCGCGGGTCGCTTCGGTCTGGGAACGGTGCGAGTTCATCGCGCGTACCAGTTCGGCCAGCGTCAGGCGGGCGTTGCCCAGCACCGTCGGTTCCCACGGGTGCGCGCAGCCGCGCACCGTTTCATGCCAGGCGTCGAACGAGCCGCGTGGCGTCAGGCGCTCACCCAGCGGGCCGAAGATCGCAATCTTTTCGGGGCGACCGCCCCAGGCCACGGTTTCGATCTGTTCGACGCGCAGCAGCACGCACCAGCCCTGGCCCATCGGATCGAAGGGCAGGGCCAGCATGCCGACCCACTTCCCCAATTGTTCCTGAAGCGCCTCCGGCCATTCGTGCTTGCCTTCGCGCACCAGCAAATCGTGCTGGTTGTCCGGCAGCGACGCAATGACGGCCTTGGCCAGTTCGGGCGCCAGTTCACCATGCACGACGACCTTGCCATGCTGGGCAACGATCATCGCCTGGGCGCCGGCAGCCGCCATCAGTGATTTGCTGTGCTCGCCCAGCGCGTCGATCGGGTCGTCGTCGAGCAGCAGCGATTCGACGATGCTCGTGCGCACGCGGGCCGATTGCTCGGCCAGCGTGGCGTCGGCGCGCGCTTCGATGCTGAGGATGGTCGAGGCCATCACCTGCGCCAGCACATCGGCCGCCAGGCGCACCGCGTACGGCACCAGCTTTTTCGACATGTGATGGCAGGCGATCAGGCCCCACAGGCGGCCGTTGATGACGATGGACACGCTCATCGACGCCATCACGTGCATGTTTTTCAGGTACTCGATGTGGACCGGCGAGACACTGCGCAGCACCGCGAAACTCATGTCCAGCGGCAGGGCGCCCGGTGCGCCGCACAGCGGCACGGCGGTGTAGTCCATGTCGCCGATCATGCGCAGCGTATTGAGCGTGTACAGCCGGCGGGCCTGGGCCGGGATGTCGCCGGCCGGATAGCGCTGGCCGATGTACGGCACCAGGTCGTCGCGGCGGCTTTCGGCCACCACGTCGCCGCTGTCGTCAGCGCGGAAGCGGTAGGCCATCACGCGGTCGAACCCGGTGAACTCGCGCACCTGGGCCACGGCCACGCTGAGCAGCCCTTCGATGGTTTTCTGGCGGCGCAGGCGATCGATCGAGCTGTGCGCCTTGACGGCGAACTGCGATACTTCTTCGGTCGAGGCTTCGCGCAGTTCGAATTCGGCAGTGACGCGCCCATGGGCGGCGTGCACGACACAATCGTATTCCGCCGCGCCGATGGACAGGCCGGCCACGATCGGGCCGGCATCGTCGTCGTGCAGGGCGTCGATGCAGTCGGTAATGGCGTCGAAAGCAGCCACCGGCAGGGCCAGCGCGTCCAGCGACAGGCCCAGTTGCGGGGTGACACCGAGCATGGCAGGCGCGTTTTCGCTCCAGCCGGCCAGACGTGCATCTTCGGAAAAGAACAGGACTGCGCCATGGGGCTGGATCGAGCCTGGGATATGAATCGGCTCGTCGGCGCAGGACGACAAATCGACCTGCTGCCCATGCTCCATGATGACCGCTTGCATTGCCTTCAAATCACACCACCCCTAATCGAATGACCGGCAAAAGACCGGCCGAGAGGAATTCTACAATCAACCGGCAAAAGGCGTGGAAACTGCAAACACGAACATTGCAATTGTTACACAACCATGTTGCATTACCCATACAGACGCGTGTTATTCCAGTAGTGCAGCGCGCAGCAGGGCGATCAGTGCGCCATGGCCGCCGTCGGACCGGCCGGCCGCGCAAAAGGCAATCACCTCGTTTTTTTGCACGAGCCAGCTGTGCACGATCCCGCGCAGCACCGGTTCTCCACCCGGTGAGCCGTAACCGATGCCGTGGATGATGCGCACGCAGCGCACGCCGCGCCGGTTGGCGCGGTGCAAGAAGTCGGTGAGGGCGTCGCGCGCAGCGTCGCGGTTCAGGCCATGCAGGTCGAGTTCATCCTGGATCGGCCAGTGACGTTTGCGCAACTTGCGCACGACATCCGGGCCGACGCCGTCGCGCGAGTAACTCAGGGCCGGGTCTTCGTCGAGCATGCCTTCGACATCGAACTGGTCCGACAGCGATTCGCGCAGAACGGCTTCGGTTTCCTCTTCGGCGGAGAGCACCGGGCCGCGCTGAATGGGGCGGTTCGGCGCCACATACACCGGGCGGTGCACGTAGCGGTCGGACTCGGGCAGCTTGCGCACGCCCTGCATCGAGCTGCGAAATTCCACGGCCCGTTCGCGCGCCAGGCGTTCGCGTTGTTCACGCTCGGCCTGTTCGATGGCGCGCACGCGCTCGTTTTCCTTGAGCTGGTCGCGCAGGCCCTTGAGTTCAGCGAAGTCTTTCATGCCTGCCATCGAATGCGGTCCCTGGTGAGGATTTACTGTGGGTCGTCTTCCAGCGCTTCGAGGTAGCGCTGTGCGTCGAGCGCGGCCATGCAGCCCGAGCCCGAGCTGGTGATCGCCTGGCGATAGATGTGATCCTGCACGTCGCCGGCAGCAAACACGCCCGGCACGCTGGTGGCGGTCGCCATGCCTTCGAGGCCCGATTTCGTCACCAGATAGCCACCGTTGTGCATCTCGAGCTGACCGTCGAAGATGCCCGTGTTCGGCTTGTGGCCGATCGCCACGAACAGGCCGTGCACGGTCAGGTCCTTGAACTCGCCCGTCTGGGACGACTTCAGGCGCAGGCCGGTCACACCGCTGTTGTCGCCCAGGACTTCATCGAGCGTCTGGTTATATTCCAGCACGATCTTGCCTTCGGAGACCTTGTGCATCAGGCGGTCGACCAGGATCGGCTCGGCGCGGAAGCGGTCGCGGCGGTGGATCAGCGTGACCTTCGAGGCGATGCCCGCCAGGTACAGCGCTTCTTCGACCGCCGTATTGCCGCCGCCGATGACGGCGACTTCCTGGTTGCGGTAGAAGAAACCGTCGCAGGTGGCGCAGGCCGAGACACCCTTGCCCATGAACGCCTGCTCGGACGGCAGGCCCAGGTACTGGGCCGAGGCGCCGGTGGCGATGATCAGGGCGTCGCAGGTGAACGTGAAGCTGTCGCCCACCAGGCGGATCGGCTTTTCGTTCAGGTAGGTCGTGTGGATCTGGTCGAACACGATCTCGGTATTGAAGCGCTCGGCGTGCTGCAGCAGGCGCTGCATCAGCTCCGGACCCTGCACGCCCAGCGGATCGCCCGGCCAGTTCTCGACATCGGTGGTGGTCATCAGCTGGCCGCCTTGCTCGACGCCCGTCACCAGCATCGGCTTGAGGTTGGCGCGCGCGGCGTACACAGCGGCGCTGTAGCCGGCAGGACCGGAACCGAGAATGAGGACTTTGGCGTGTTTAGTTGTAGTCATGGCGGCGCTTCAATGATTGTTAATAGACACACGGCAATTGGGGGCACCTTGAGAAGAATCAAGGCCCACGCGGGCGCCGGTCGGGGTGTGCGAAAGAGGGCAGATTATAGACGATGCGGCGCGCGGGCATGAATCGTGGGGCCAGCGCGACCATATATCGCTTAGAATGACCGGATCGTCGATTCGTAGTTACCACGCAGTGCCTGCAATGAGCAAGAATAGTCCAGCCGCCACCTCCGGATATACCCGCACCAAGCAAACGGCCCGCGCGCCGCTGCCAGGCCGCCTGTCGCGCCTGCTGTCCGAAGCGCGCTGGATCGCCGGCGCCGTCGCGTTCCTTTATTTCGTCCTGATTTTGCTCAGCTACAGCAAGGGTGATCCCGGCTGGTCGCATGCCAATTCAGTACCGCGCATCGACAATCTGGGCGGCGCTGCCGGCGCCTGGCTGTCCGACCTGCTGCTGTTCATCTTCGGCTTTTCGGCCTGGTGGTGGAGCGTCATCTTCCTGCGCCAGGTCTGGCGCGGCTGGCGCCGCCTCACCGACAAGCTCGGCACGGCTGCGGCCGCCGAGCCCGTGCACCACGGTGAAATCTACGTGCGCTGGATCGGCTTTGCGCTGATGTTTGCCGGCAGTGTCGGCCTGGAATACCTGCGCATGTGGTCGTGGGATGTTGAACTGCCGCGCGCACCGGGTGGCGTGCTGGGGCAACTGATCGGGCACGCCAGCCAGGTCACGTTCGGCGCCACCGGCGCCACCTTGCTGCTGTTGCTGCTGTTCGGCCTGGGCTTCTCGCTGTTCTTCCAGGTGTCGTGGCTGGCCGTGGCCGAGCGCATCGGCGGCGTGTTCGACGACGCGTTCGACTGGTTCCGGCTGCGCATGGAAGACATCGAAGACCGCAAGCAGGGCGAAGTCGCGGCCGTCAAGCGGGACGAGGTGGTCGATCATGGCCGCGCCAAGTTCACCGAAAAGCATTCGAACGAGCCGATTCCGGTCGTCAAGGCCGAGCCGTCGCTCGACATGGCGCCAGCGCCGGCGCCGGTTTCCATGGCCAAGTCGACGGCGGCGTCAGCCCCGACGGTGGCGCCAGTTGGTACGGCAAGTGTCGTGCCAAATGCACAGCCGACGCTGCAGCCGATCAAGATCGAGCCGCAGATGGTCAGCGTGCCCAAGTCCGAGCGCGCCGAAAAAGAACGCCAGACGCCGTTGTTTGCCGATCACCGGGGCGATACCGGCCTGCCGCCGCTGGCGCTGCTCGATGAAGCACCGCCCGTGACCGAAACGGTCAGCGTCGAGACGCTGGAATTCACCAGCCGCCTCATCGAAAAGAAACTGTCCGACTTCGGCGTTGACGCCAAGGTCGTGGCCGCCTACCCGGGCCCGGTCGTCACGCGCTACGAGATCGAACCGGCCACCGGCGTAAAAGGTAGCCAGATCGTCAACCTGGCGCGCGACCTGGCGCGTTCGCTGTCGCTGACCTCGATCCGTGTCGTGGAAACCATCCCCGGCAAGAACTACATGGCGCTCGAGCTGCCAAACCCGAAGCGCCAGATCGTGCGCCTGTCCGAAATCGTCGGCTCCAAGGTGTATGGCGACAGTGCGTCGAGCCTGACCGTGGCGCTGGGCAAGGATATCGCCGGCAAGCCGGTGGTGGCCGATCTGGCCAAGATGCCCCACCTGCTGGTGGCGGGTACGACGGGTTCCGGCAAGTCGGTCGGCATCAACGCCACCATCCTGTCGCTGCTCTACAAGTCCGACCCGGCCGACGTGCGCCTGATCCTGATCGACCCGAAGATGCTGGAAATGTCGGTCTACGAAGGCATTCCGCACCTGCTCGCACCGGTCGTGACCGACATGCGCCAGGCGGGGCACGCGCTGAACTGGGCCGTCAACGAGATGGAGCGCCGCTACAAGCTGATGAGTAAGCTCGGCGTGCGTAACCTGGCCGGCTACAACAACAAGATCCTCGAGGCCGACAAGCGCGAAGAGCATATCCCGAATCCGTTCTCGATCATGCCGGACAACCCGGAGCCACTCGAAAAGCTGCCGACCATCGTCATCATCATCGACGAGCTGGCCGACCTGATGATGGTCGTCGGCAAGAAGGTCGAAGAGCTGATTGCCCGTATCGCGCAGAAGGCGCGCGCGGCCGGCATTCACCTGATTCTGGCAACGCAGCGCCCGTCGGTCGACGTCATCACGGGCCTGATCAAGGCCAACATCCCGACCCGCATTGCATTCCAGGTGTCGTCGAAGATCGACTCGCGCACGATTCTCGACCAGATGGGCGCCGAGGCGCTGCTGGGCATGGGCGACATGCTGTACATGCCGCCGGGTACCGGCCTGCCGGTGCGCGTACACGGCGCGTTCGTGTCCGACGACGAAGTGCATCGAGTTGTAAAACATCTGCAATCGCTGGGCGAGCCGAACTATATTGAAGGCATCCTCGAAGGGGGCACTCTGGAAGAAGGCGGCGCCGCTGACGGGGCTGCAGCAGGCGAGGGCGGCGGCGAGGCCGACGCGTTGTACGACCAGGCGGTGCAGGTGGTGCTCAAGAACCGCCGCGCATCGATCTCGCTGGTCCAGCGTCATCTGCGCATCGGCTACAACCGCGCCGCGCGCCTGCTGGAACAAATGGAAAACAGCGGCGTCGTCTCGCCGATGCAGTCGAACGGCAACCGCGACATCCTGGTGCCGGCAGCCAGCGCGGAATAACAGCGCGCCGCCCATCCGCTTTCGTTACGTGGGCGGGTCATGTGCCTTCGTCGGCTGTAGGGTGGACGGCTCAGCCGTCCACGCGTTCAACCTGCCCAAGCAGGCCCAAAAACAAGAACAGGACCTCCGCATGCAAGCAACCAAATTCACCATCGCCGCACTCTTGGCCACGAGCGCCTTCGCGTTCTCGACCATCGCCAGCGCCGCCGCACTCGACCAATTCAAATCCTTCGTCGCCAGCACCAAATCGGCCAAGGGCGAATTCACCCAGCAACAGCTGGGCAAATCCAAAAGCGGCAAGGCCAGCCCCGCATCGAGCGGCAGCTTTGTCTTCGCCCGTCCCGGCAAGTTCATCTGGACCTACCAGAAGCCGTACGAGCAAGTCCTGCAAGCCGATGGCGACCAGCTGTATATCTACGACAAGGACCTGAACCAGGTCACGGTGCGCAAACTCGGTAACGCGCTGGGTTCATCCCCGGCCGCGATCCTGTTTGGCAGCAACAAGCTGGAAGAAAACTTCACGCTCAGCGAGGCTGGCGAGCGCGACGGCATGGAATGGCTCAACGCCGTACCGAAAGCCAAGGACACGTCGTTCGAGCAGATCAGCATCGGCCTGAAGGGCGGGGTGCCGCTGGCGATGGAACTGAAGGACACGTTTGGCCAGACCTCCCGCCTGACGTTCACCAACTTCCAGCGCAACCCGGCCCTGGGCGCGCAGCAATTCAAGTTCGAGACGCCCAAGGGCGCCGACGTCGTCAACCAGTAAGCCGCACCGGAGCCTGCCGTGGATGACCTGTTCAAGACCGAACCGGCGGCGCCGCTGGCCGAAGCCCTGCGCCCGCGCACCATCGATGAGGTCGTGGGGCAGAGCCACCTGCTGGGACCCGGCAAGCCGCTGAACCTGGTCTTCAAGTCGGGCAAGCCCCATTCGATGATTCTGTGGGGTCCGCCGGGCGTGGGCAAAACCACGCTGGCGCGCCTGTCCGCGTATGCGTTCGACTGCGAATTCATCGCGTTGTCGGCGGTGCTGTCGGGCGTGAAGGATATCCGCGCGTCGATCGACCAGGCCGAGCAGTATCTGGCGCGCGGCAAGCACACGATCCTGTTCATCGACGAAATCCACCGTTTCAACAAAGCTGTCGACTCCTTTTTAAAACAGAGACTTAGAAAAGTAGTTATGCAAATATTTGGACTTCCCCATTGTTTAGCGGGAGGTAATCATGGCTGATTTGTTCTCACAAAAGCCTCAAGCACCATTGGCAGAAGAGCTCCGCCCCAAGACCTTGGACGAGGTGGTTGGGCAGTCTCATCTGCTCGGTGAGGGTAAACCGTTGAGGCTGGCGTTTCAGTCTGGTAGACCGCATTCCATGATTTTTTGGGGGCCGCCTGGTGTCGGCAAAACGACCTTGGCACGGCTCACGGCAACCGCCTTCGAGTGCGAATTCATTGCTTTGTCGGCTGTGTTCTCTGGCGTCAAAGACATTAGGGCCGCAATGGAACAGGCCCAGCAGAATCTGGCTATGGGCAAGCACACTATCTTGTTCGTTGATGAGATTCACAGGTTCAATAAATCTCAACAAGACGCTCTTCTTCCTTATGCTGAAAGTGGCCTTGTTACCTTTATCGGGGCCACCACAGAGAACCCTTCGTTTGAAGTCAATTCAGCGTTGTTGTCGCGGGCGCAGGTCTATGTTCTCAAGTCGCTCACTGATGAAGAACTCAGGCTGCTCTTAAAGCGCGCCCAAGAAATTGCGCTTGGCCATCTGGTGTTTGATGGCTTGGCTACCGATACGATCATTGGCTATGCAGACGGTGATGCAAGGCGGTTCTTGAACCTGCTGGAACAAACCAGCACCGCTGCCAATACTTCGGGTATCACAGAGATTACCGCTGACTTTTTGCAGAACGCCTTGACGTTGAATAGTCGGCGCTTTGACAAAGGAGGCGACAACTTCTATGACCAGATTTCAGCGCTGCACAAGTCTGTTCGTGGTTCCCATCCTGACGCTGCTTTGTATTGGCTAACTCGTATGTTGGACGGTGGTGCAGATGCGCGGTATCTGGCACGGCGCATTGTTCGTATGGCTTGGGAAGACATTGGCTTGGCCGATCCAAGAGCCATGCAAATCGCCAACGACGCAGCGTTGACCTATGAGCGGCTTGGCAGTCCAGAAGGGGAGTTGGCCTTGGGGCAGGCTGTGATTTATCTGGCGATAGCTGCCAAGAGCAATGCTGGATACAACGCTTACAACCAGGCCAGAGCTTTCGTGAAGCAGGACAAGAGCCGCGAGGTGCCAGGCCACCTCAGAAATGCGCCGACAAAATTGATGAAAGAACTTGGCTATGGGCATGAGTATCGGTATGCTCATGACGAACCTAATGCCTATGCAGCGGGAGAAACTTATTTGCCTGATGGTATAGGGGAGCCAGGTTGGTACCAACCTGTGCCAAGGGGCTTGGAGATCAAGATTAGTGAAAAGCTCGCGGTACTCAGGAAGTGGGATGAGGAGGCGGGAACGACCTAAAAAATCGTATTAGGACTGGGAATGGCAGAGACAATCAATATTGCAAATATGACTGAGAAATTATCCAACGGAATTTTCCAAGAATTCCTTTGGGGTCGGATGGAACACGCGAACCTCAATTTGTAGTGGTCAAGTAATTTCGGACACGACAATAAGTTCTTTCTCTACCATTGCGCGTTAATAGACGCTGGGCGGCAGATTGCCCAATACAGAATGCAAGCGCTTGCAGTTGTAGAGGCCGACGATGTAGTTGGCGACATCAAGCTTAGCTTCGGCTTGGTTCGCATAATTGCGCTGCCAGACACGCTCCATCTTTAAATTTAAGAAGAAGCGTTCAGCGATGGCGTTATCCCAGCAGTTGATTTTGCGGCTCATGCTGCAAACGAAGCCATGCTCGGTCAACAAAGCCTGGTACTGGTCGCTTGCATATTGGCTGCCGCGATCGGAGTGGACGACCAGTCCGGCCGCTGGTCGCCGCGCTTGGATCGCCGTGCGCGAGCCAGCGCGAACCAAGGCAGCTGGCATGCTCGGCGCCATTGCCCAGCCCACGACTCTGCGCGAGAACAGGTCGAGCACGACAGCCAAGTAAAGCGAGCCTGCGCCGGTACGGATGTACGTGATATCCAAGGCATAGGCCTGATTCGGCGCTGCCGGGTTGAACTGTCGGGCAAGGGCGTTCGGCGCAACCGGCTGGGCGTGCTTGCTGTCGGTCGTGTGTACGAATTTGCGCTCCCAGACTGGCATCAGGCAGGCCTGTTGCATCAGGCGGCGCACCTTGTAACGCCCGACCTACAGGCCTCTGTTGGCCAGTGCCGTGACAAGCCCACGGCTGCCGTAACATTGGCCGCTGCTCATGAACGCGGCACGCAAATGCACGCTCGCTTTGCAAAACATCGGCGCAGCTGCACGACGCTTGGCTTCGTAAAATCCAGCCCGGCTAACACCAAGGAGACGACAGGTTTGTGCTACAGGTACGGCCTTCGTTTGCAGCTCGTCGATGAGCCGATAGGTCATTTGAGCTCGCGGGCAAAGAAGGCCGATGCCTTTTTTAAGGCGTCCACATCACTACTAAGTTGACGGTTTTCCTTCTCCAATTGACGGATTCGCTGCTGCTCAGCCGTCAACGGTTTGCCAATGCCTGGCTGTCCTTATTGCTCGGCCTCGTACTGATCCATCCAGCGACGGATCGCAGTAACGCTAATGTTCATCGTCTGGCTGACGTGCGAGATGCTGAGGCCTTGTTCTGGGATCATTCGAACGACCTCAAGCTTGAAGCTAGGGTCAAAATTGCGGCGCTGCCTGGTCATATAAACTCCTTCGAAGGTGAATTACCCACCTATCAAGGCGTCCAACAACACTAGACCACTACAGTCTTCTTGAATGTCTTAGTAGGACACAGGCGAGCTGGTCCAGCTTTCACTGGCGTGACCCGTGTTGACTTCACCGAAAATTTTTATAGATTGATTTTCAAAAGGAGATTAACCTATGGTGCGGTGGAAAAATTTATTCAACAGGATCATTAGAAAGATTGGGAAATGTATGTCTGATCTGAGTTTCATTCCTCGTAAAGAGGATACCAAGAAAATTGACACAACCAGGCTGACCCACGCCTATGTTCTGAAAACGTCTGATGGCACTAAGGTAGCTATTGCAGTCAAAATTGATGGAGCATGGCTGACAATACCGTACGACCGAGCGTTAGATGATGAGCTGTCTTTGACTATGGACTTAGTCTACTCTGTAGTACTAATTGATGATTGGGCAAGAATTCTGCATGAGTATTCCAACATCATTGATCTGGTGGATGAAAAGGTCAAGCAAGCTATCCTTAAGAGTTCTAATAAAAATAATCTTGGCTGAATTAAGAAAGCACCTCCTGGTGCTTTTTTGTTATTGAAAATTCTTGTCGGTTTTCCTCATTTTCACAGAATAAATGAATTTTTAAAAAAGATAGTCTTGAATGCCTATAAAAAATTAAGCGCAAAGCATATTAAAAAAGCTGCTAAGTTCTGGAGTGAAAATCAAGGTCACAGGGGCTTTAAAAATAGCCAGCACTATGATGTGATCATAGAGGGTGCGCCTTATCCACCTAAAGCGATAGTTTCTATTGCTCATGAGATTTCAGGGATTGCGGACATGAAGCCCTCAAGTTTCAAGGGCGCACGTAGGGGGCCTTGGCATGATATGTTGAGAGGTCTTGGGTTTCAGGTCGTTCCTAAAGGCTTAGTTGTGTCGAAAGTCCAAGACATTGGGGAGAGTGCCACAGCACTACAAGACATTGAAGATATCGAAGCGGATACTAATTGTACTTTGACTGAGCGACAAACTTTAATCTTGGCACGGATAGGCCAAGGAATATATCGTAAGGAACTTTTGAAACTGTGGGATGGAAAGTGTGCAGTTACTGGGTGTTCTGTCTTGCCAGTGTTAAGGGCTTCACACGCGAAGCCATAGAAAAATTCCAACAACGAAGAACGTCTTGATCCGAATAATGGTCTTATTCTTGTTGCCAATCTTGATGCTTTGTTTGACACTGGTCTAATCGGCTTCGATAACGATGGGAAAATGCTTGTCTCAAAAGAACTTAGTGACAAAGAGTTGCTAAAAGGAGTGCCACATACTCTTCGTAAAGAACCAACGAATGAGCAAGCTAGTTACTTAGAAGAGCATTTTAATGATATTTTCAAAGGTGGTTATGATTTTTAGGTGTCAGAGGGAAGCTGATGAAGCTTCCAAGCTCGCACTCGAGCGTATGGCTTGAAACATTTATTACATAGAAGTGGGTTGTTTTTGTAGCGCAGGTCTGGCGCGCCGTTGGCTTTTTTATAGGTATATATAGGGTCTGTCTTATTGCTGCAATGTGCACAGATCGGGCGACGCGCGTCTTGCTCTTGAGCGAGTAACTTGGACTTCTCTTCTCTCTGTAGATCAGCCTTTTTTGTGCGCTCTTTCTCTGTGCCACTTTGCTCAGTTCGTAACAGGGCTGGTTGCTTACTTGTTGGAAAACTTTCCAGGGCGTGTACTGATTTTGAAAAATCTGAAATTAGCCGCAGGATTTCAGGAACTGCGCCGAAGAATGCACCAATAAGAGCAAATAATTTTAGAAAGCCACGATCTTGTACGCCAAATAAGAAAATTGCCACGATTATTGCTATGATTGCGCCACTGGCGGCGCTTGCGAAAGGAGCAAGTATGCTTCTGATTATAGAGTTCATGACTTGATTTTTCTGACCAATATAGGTTTTTTGGATTATCTTTTAAGTGTCAAGGTAGTTGTTCCTTGATAAGAAATTTTGGTTGCCTGGAAGCCAGAACTCTTTAATATCTGCATCATGGCTACTGATTGTGGATAACAGCGTGCGTATATTTCTTTGGCTGGCGTGATCTTTGTTATATCGCTGACAAGCTGCTTCCCAATGCCCATTCTTCTGAAGCTGGGCAGGATGGAAACTAGGTGAATTTCCACTTTTTGGTTCCATGAGCCAGGCATGTCCTCTAGTAGCAGTACAAACCCAACACGTTCGTTCCCTTTCTCGATCAGCAGCATCTTTGCACCAGTTCCATGACGTGGATTGCCTGGCTCAAATGGGTACGGCAGATCGTTAACAGCGCACGCCATTTGGTGTTTGAGTCCATCTAAGATATCCGCGTCCGCTGTGCTGAACATTTCTGAAAAATGACCATCTTGCGCTTCTGCGGTGCAACGACCAATGATGAAGTCAAATTCCTCTACAGTGGAAATCTCTCGGTAATTTAAACAACGTGTAGCTTTGCTAAATATTTTACTGAACATTTGGTTAAATTGGATTATTAAATTTACTATATGGTTATGACCAATGTATTGTTGACATTCGCTCCTATCGATGTGTAACTATTTATATAAACGGGAGTTGAGATGAAAAAATACGAACTTACTTATCTAGACATGCTTGTTCTGTGCGGTGTCGTTTTTTTGATCGTCGGACTGAGCTATTTTTTGATTTTTTTGGATTTAGCCAAATCATCGCAGCCGCAAGAATTCATAGTGCTAGTCCAAACCCACCCGATTCCGTGATCGAATTTACCTCTTCAGGCGAGTTTATTTTGTCTTTTAGGAAAAGTATCATTATATTTGCTACCGCAATGATTGATCCTATTCTTATAAGCTGTGAAAACAGTTCATCTACTACGTAATTCATCATGTCACGGGGCTGGACGACGAAGCGCGCCGCTAGCGGCCCTCGGCCGCCTTCACCAGCAGGCCGGACAGTTCATCGAAATACGCCAGCGCCGCTGGCGTGAGGTCGACCTGCTTGCGCCGGGTGTCTTCGGTGTCGGTGAGCGTGAGCCAGCCTTTCTTGCGCATCGCCGTGACCCGCGCATGAATGGTGGCAGGCGCACCGAGGTGTTCCTGCGCCATCAGGTCGCGCACGGAGAGCCGCTGGTGCGCCTGCGCTGCGCAAGCGACCACCGTCAGCACGCGCTCTTCGCGCGCGTCAAGCGGCCCCAGGGTGGGCAGCGTGCGCAGTGCATCGACCAGATTCAGGAAGCGCAGGTAGATATCGGCCGGCCGCGTCGGCAGTTTTTCTTGACTCATCGAGTTCCCATGCCCTGTCAGGGCAGCTTGTTGCAGTGCTGCCACGCTCAGTAAATTGTTGCATCTCGGATAACATCCGCTTTGTTTATAATCCGGCGGCCATCCGTGGTCTTTACATTGTATCCAAAGCGTCTCATCCATGCGTCATTTGCAGCTTAAACTTGCCTTGGTGGCGGGCACCGCAGCCCTGTTCCTGGCCACGATCCTGCTGAACGAACTGCTGTTCACGCATCTCGAGTTTGCGCCCGGGATCAATATGATCTACCTGCCTGCCGGCGTGCGCCTGCTGAGCGTCCTGCTGTTTGCCGAAGCCGGCGCCATCGGCCTGCTGCTGGCATCCTGGGGCATCTGCTTCTTCTACCTGTTTCCGGATGATCCGCTGCGCTCGTTCATCGGCGGCATCTTGTCTGCGCTGGCGCCATTTCTTGCCTACCGCGTGTTGCTGGCGTCGGGCATTGGCGCATCGCTGCGTGGCATGAGCGGTCAGCGATTGTTCTGCTTTGCGCTGCTGTTTTCTGTTATGAGTCCTGCCATGCACCACGCCTGGTTCGCGCTGACAGGCGGACAGGATTTGTGGCACAGCTTCGTCGTCATGGTCATTGGTGACCTGGCCGGCACGCTCATCGTGCTGTATGGCGCCAGGCTTGCCCTGAACGCGTTCTGGCCCAAGCCCGTGGCGCGCCGCTGCTGATTGGCGGGCGGGGCTGCCGTCGGTCGCATGGCGGCGCATTCTGCGCCGCGGTTCGTGCGCTTCGTCGCAAGTCGATGGTGGTTCGGGGTGTCGGTGGCTACAGTACCACCATACCGCAGCAAGTCTGCGACCCTGAAACCACCACCGAGGAGCCATCATGAACATCCGTAAAAACTTCGAAGCCCTGTTCCTGGCCGTTGTTGCACTGGGCCTGGTTGGCAGCTACGTCACCGCCAGCGAACGGCCGATCATGATCGCTGCATCGACCGCATCGACCGCGCCAAAGCTCGACATGGCCAGCATCCAGACCGTCATCGTGAGCGCGCCGCGCCTGGCCGCCACGCTGTAACTCGCCGCCAACCGGTGGGCAGGCGAGGGCCCGGCAGAGTCACTGCCAAATCTCGCTAGGAATGCCAGTCGGCTTGGTACAATTGTGGTTTCGATACACACAGCCTGGTCCAACCCGACATGATTGACATCCAACTTCTCCGCAAAGACATCGACACCGCTGCCGCCCGCCTGGCGACCCGCAAATACCAGCTCGATGTGTCCGCCTTCAGTGCACTGGAGGCCGAACGCAAGGCCATCCAGACGCGCACCGAAGAACTGCAGGGCAAGCGCAATGCGCTGTCCAAGCAGATCGGCATGCTCAAGGGCAAGGGCGAAGACACGACCGCCGTGATGGCCGAAGTGGCGGGCCTGGCCGACGAGCTCAAGGCCAATGAAGCAGCGCTGGCGAAGGTGCAGGAGAGCATGGCCCAGTTCATGGCGGCCGTGCCGAATCTGCCGCACGAGAGCGCCCCGCAGGGCCTGGATGAAAGCGGCAACGTCGAAGTGCGCAAGGTCGGCGATGTGCCGGCATTCGACTTCGCCGTGCGCGACCACGTCGACATCGGCGAGCGCCTGGGCCTGGACTTCGAAACCGCCACCAAGATTACCGGCTCGCGCTTCTCGATGATGAAGGGTGGCATGGCGCGCCTGCACCGCGCGCTGGCGCAGTTCATGCTCGACACGCACACCGAACGCCACGGCTATACCGAGTGCTACACGCCGTACATGGTCAATGCCGATTCGCTGCGCGGCACCGGCCAGCTCCCGAAATTCGAAGCCGACCTGTTCTCGGTGAAAAAGGGCGGCGTCGAAGGCGAGGGCGAAACCTTCTACCTGATCCCGACGTCCGAAGTCTCGCTGACCAACGTCGTGCGCGACGAGATCCTGGCGCTGGACGCGCTGCCGCTGAAGATGACGGCGCACACGCCATGCTTCCGTTCCGAAGCCGGCAGCTACGGCCGCGACACGCGCGGCATGATCCGCCAGCACCAGTTCGACAAGGTCGAGCTGGTCCAGGTGGTGCATCCGGAGCAGTCGTACGCGGTGCTCGACGAGATGGTTGGCCATGCCGAGTTCATCCTGACTTCGCTTGGCCTGCCATACCGCGTCATGCTGCTGTGCACGGGCGATATGGGCTTCTCGGCCGCCAAGACCTTTGACATCGAAGTCTGGCTGCCGGCGCAGAACACCTACCGCGAGATTTCGTCGCTGTCGAACTGCGAAGCGTTCCAGGCGCGCCGCATGCAGGCCCGTTTCCGCAATGCGCAAGGCAAGCCCGAGCTGGCGCATACGCTCAATGGTTCGGGTCTGGCCGTGGGCCGCACGCTGGTAGCCGTGCTCGAGAATTACCAGCAGGCCGACGGCAGCGTGATCGTGCCCGAGGTGCTGCGCCCGTACATGGGTGGCCTGGAACGCCTGACGCCAGCAGCTTGAAACGGGTGATGGAAAGGGAAATCAGCCACTGCGCATTTTCTCCCTTCCATTTTCCGATCAATCCGCTATAATGGCGGTCTCTTGCAGCTCACAGCAAGAATCGACCGAATCAGGAGAGGTGGCAGAGTGGTCGAATGTACCTGACTCGAAATCAGGCGTACGCGCGAGCGTACCGTGGGTTCGAATCCCACCCTCTCCGCCAAGTAGCATGGAACAAGCCACCGCAAGGTGGCTTTTTTCATTCCCGAACGCTGCCAGGATCCCCGTATGCTCGCCCGAATGTCATCCCGATTTCTGCCGGACCGAATGACCCTGATGCTGCTGGCTGTCGTGGCCGCCGCCAGCATCTTCCCGGCGCAGGGCGACGTCGCTGCCGTGCTGAAGATTGTCACGATGGTGATGATCGGCGTGCTGTTCTTTTTGCACGGCGCCAAGCTGTCGCGCGCCGCGATCATCGCCGGTGCAACCCACTGGCGCCTGCACCTGCTGGTGCTGCTGTGCACCTTCGCGCTGTTCCCCGTGCTGGCGCTGCTGTTCAAGCCCGCCATCCTGCTGCTGCTCACGCCCGAGCTGTATCTCGGCATCCTGTTCCTGTGCCTGCTGCCCTCGACCGTCCAGTCGTCGATCGCGTTCACTGCCGCGGCGCGCGGCAACGTGCCGGCCGCGGTATGCAGCGCCTCGGTGTCGAGCCTGCTTGGTATTGTCCTCACGCCGCTGCTGGTCAGCGTGGCGATGCCGGCTTCGTCCGGCGCCGGCGCGTCGCTCGATTCGGTGCTGATGATCGTCTACCAGCTGTTGCTGCCATTCATCGCCGGCCAGATCGCGCGGCGCTGGATCGGTGGCTGGGTTGATCGCCACAAGAGCCTGGTCAGGGGAGTCGATCAGGGCTCGATCCTGCTGGTGGTGTTCTCCGCATTCAGTGCGGCGGTGGTGGAGGGGTTGTGGTCACGCGTGCCGCCCGCCATGCTGGGTAACCTGATTCTGGTCTGTATCGTGTTGCTCGCGGTCGTCATGCTGGTGGTGACGTGGCTGGCGCGGCGCTTCGGTTTTTCGAAGGCCGACGAAATCACGATCGTGTTTTGCGGCTCCAAGAAAAGCCTGGCCACCGGCATTCCGCTGGCCCACGTGCTGATTCCCGCCGCCAGCATCAGCATGGTGGTGCTGCCGCTGATGCTGTTTCATCAGATCCAGCTGATCGTCTGCGCGGTGATTGCGGGCCGCTACGCGCGGCGGCCGGTTGAGCCCTCCGAGCAAGTCTAGCCTGGCGTCAGGCGCATCTGCCAATACCCCACATCGACCCACATACCGAGCTTGAAACCCACTTCTGAAAAGTGCGCGACCTTGGCAAAACCCAGGCGTTCGTGCAGCCGGACACTGCGCGCGTTCGGCTGCGCAATGCCGGCAATGACCGTGTGCAGGCCGCGCGTGCGCAACGCGTCCAGCAAGCTGGCATACAGGCGCATGCCATGACCCTGGCCGGCCAGCGCGGCATCGAGATAGATCGTGCTCTCGACTGCGTGGCGGTAGGCGGGCCGGGCGCGCCACTTGGTGGCGTAGGCGTAGCCGATGATGGCGTCGCCGTCTGTCAGCACCAGCCAGGGCAGGCCGCCGTCGATCACGTCCGCAATGCGCGTGGCCATGTCGTCGGCACTCACCGGCGCTTCCTCGAACGAAATGGTCGTGCCGTCGACGTAGTGGTTGTAGATGGCGCAGATACGGGCGGCGTCAAGCGGGCATGCGGGGCGGATCGTGGTCATCGTCGGGTGCCAGGCCATGTAAAGATGCATCATAGGACAAGCTGATCCATAAGCCACGAACTGCGTGAATACCCGACCAAACCGCTCGATGATTGATGCGGTGCAATATATCCCTGTTACTATCAGACCAGTAGTCAATATTTTCGTTGGCTGGTCGGTTACGTAGAAGGAAGTTCATGCTGTTGCGCTTGCAGGCTGCATTTCGTTATTTCAATCAGGCCGTGCCGTTTCGCCTGATTCCTGCACTGATCACCACCGCCGTACTGCTCACGCTGCTGATCATTCCGCACCCGTCTGGCCTGACCGCTGGCGCATGGACGCTGGTGGCGATTTTTCTGACCACCATCGTTGCCATCATCCTGAAGGTCATGCCAATCGGCGTCATGGCGCTGATGGCGATCGTGATCGTGGCGCTGTCGCAGGTGACGTCCGGATCATCGAAGGGCGCAATGGCCGACGCGCTGGGCAGCTTTTCCAGCCCGCTCATCTGGCTGATCGTCGTTGCCGTGCTGATTTCGCGCGGCCTGAAAAAGACGGGCCTGGGCAACCGCATCGGGCTGAACTTCATCGCGCTGCTTGGCAAGCGCACGATCGGCATCGGCTACGGGCTGGCCGTGTGCGAGCTGGTCCTGGCGCCGTTCACGCCCAGTAATACCGCGCGCGGTGGCGGCATCGTCCATCCGATCATGAAGTCGATCGCCGCGTCGTTCGATTCCGACCCGGCCAAGGGCACCGAGCGCAAGGTGGGCACGTACCTGGCGCTGGTCAACTACCACGCCAATCCGATCACTTCGACGATGTTCGTCACCGCCACCGCGCCCAATCCGCTGGTGGTCGACTTCGTCGCGCGCGCCAGCGGCCAGACATTTCAGCTGAGCTGGACCACGTGGGCGCTGTGCATGGTGCTGCCGGGCCTCGTGTGCCTGTTCCTGATGCCCCTGATCATCTACCTGCTGGCGCCGCCGGAGCTCAAGCAGACGCCCGATGCGATCGGTTTCGCGCGGGGCGAGCTCGCGCGCATGGGTCCCTTGTCAGCCAGTGAGCGCGTGATGCTTGGGACCTTCGGCCTGCTGCTGGTTCTGTGGGCGAACGTGCCGGCCATGGTCTTTGGCAGCGCGTTCACGCTCGACCCGACCGTGGTCGCCTTTGTCGGCCTGTTCATCCTGATCATCACGGGCACGCTCGACTGGGACGATATCCTGTCCGAGAAAAGCGCGTGGGATACCTTGATCTGGTTCGGCGCGCTCGTCATGCTGGCCGAGCAGCTCAACAAGATGGGCGTGATCGCCTGGGCTTCGAACGGCATGCGCGACGCCATCGTCGCCAGCGGCATGGGGTGGGGCGCCGCAGCGAGCGTGCTGGTGCTGGCCTTCGTGTTCTCGCACTACCTGTTTGCCAGCACCACGGCCCACATCAGCGCGATGATGTTCGCGTTCCTGTCGGTGGGCGCCGCGCTGGTGCCAAGCGAGTACCTCGTTCTGTTCCTGCTGATGATGACGGCGGCGTCGGGCATCATGATGACGCTGACCCACTACGCCACCGGCACCTCGCCGATCATCTTTGGCAGCGGGTATGTCACCATGGGGCTGTGGTGGAAGGTGGGCTTCATCATGTGCCTGTTCGAGCTGGCGGTGTTTGCCGTCGTCGGCGGCCTGTGGTGGAAGTTGCTCGGGTACTGGTGATGTACCCACGTTCAAGGAGAGATAGATGACCGCAGTGCCGACAGTAGTTGCGACCGCACATCCGTATTACGACCGCCTTATCGAGGCCGGCCGCGCCAACGGCCCGGTGACGGTGGCGGTGGCGCACCCGTGCGACCGCTATGCACTCGAAGCGGCGCTCGACGCAGCCCGCATCGGCCTGATCACGCCGCTCCTGGTCGGCCCGGCGGCGCGCATCCACGCTGCGGCCGATGCCGCCGGCCTGGACATCGGCGCGCTGCGCCTGGCCGACACGGCCCACAGCCACGCGTCGGCCGCGCGCGCCGTCGAACTGGTGCGCGAAGGGAAGGCCGCCGCGCTGATGAAAGGCAGCCTGCACACTGATGAACTGATGGGCGCCGTGGTCGCCGCGACGACCGGCCTGCGCACGGCGCGGCGCCTGAGCCATTGCTTCGTGATGGACGTGCCGGGGCGCAGCGAACCGCTCATCATCACCGACGCCGCCATCAACATCATCCCGACGCTGGCCGAGAAGCGCGACATCGTGCAGAACGCGATCGACCTGGCGCACGTGCTGCGCTTCGAGGGTGTACGCGTGGCGATCCTGGCCGCCGTGGAAACCGTCAGCGACAAGATGCCATCGACGATCGACGCGGCGGCGCTGTGCAAGATGGCCGATCGCGGCCAGATCACCGGCGCGATCCTCGATGGCCCGCTGGCGATGGACAATGCGATCGATCCGCAGGCCGCCGCCGTCAAGGGGCTTGATTCGCCCGTGGCCGGGCGCGCCAACGTGCTCGTCGCGCCCGATCTGGAAGCGGGCAACATGCTGGCCAAGAGCCTGACCTTCATGGCCGGGGCGGCGGCGGCCGGCATCGTCCTTGGCGCGCGCGTGCCGCTGATCCTGACCAGCCGCGCCGATTCGGTGGCCGCGCGCCTGGCATCGTGCGCCGTCGCCGTGCTGCTGGCGCGGCATCAACTGGCTACCGCGACCGCCAGCGCCAATGCCAGCGTGGCGGGGCGCTGATGGGGACGCAGGACTGCATCGCGGTCATCAATGCCGGCTCGTCGAGCATCAAGTTTTCGCTGCATGCGCTGCCTGATCTGGCGCCGCTCTTCACAGGCAAGATCGACGGGCTGTATCGGGGCGCCGCGCGCTTCATCGCCCGCGACGCTGCCGGCGGCACGGTCGGTGAACATGCCTGGACGACGCCGCTCGACCATCAGGCCGGGATGGCGTACCTGATCGATTTTGCCGAGGGCCACCTGGATGGCTACCGCGTGTGCGCGGTCGGTCACCGCATCGTGCACGGCGGGGGCGACTTCAGCGGACCGGTGCAGCTGGACGAGGCCGTGCTCGACCGGCTGGCCGGCCTGATTCCGCTGGCGCCGCTGCACCTGCCGCACAATCTCGCGCCAGTGCGCGCCTTGATGGCGCTGCGACCCGGCCTGCTGCAGGTCGGCTGCTTCGACACCGCGTTCCACACGGCGCAGCCGGCGCTGGCGCAGGCGTTCGCGCTACCGCAGGCGATCACCGACCTGGGCATCCGCCGCTACGGCTTTCACGGGCTGTCCTACGAATACATCGCGGCCACGCTGCCGCTGTACGATCCGGCGCTGGCCGGCGCGCGCGTGGCCGCCGCGCATTTGGGCAACGGTGCCAGCATGTGCGCGATGCAGGGCGGACGCAGCATGGCCAGCACGATGGGTTTCACGGCGGTCGACGGCCTGCCGATGGGCACGCGCTGCGGCGCGCTCGATCCGGGTGTGGTCATTTACCTGATCGAAGAGCTGGGCATGACGGTGGAGAGCGTGCAGCGCATGATGTACAACGAATCGGGCTTGCTGGGCGTGTCCGGCGTGTCGTCCGACATGCGCGTGCTGGAAGCGAGCAGCGAGCCGCGCGCGCAACTGGCGATCGATCTGCTGGTGTACCGCATCGGCCGCGAACTCGGTTCGCTGGCGGCGAGCCTGGGCGGACTCGATGCGCTGGTGTTCTCGGGCGGGATCGGCGAGAACAGTGAGCGGCTTCGCACCGCGGTATGCCGTGATGCGGCCTGGCTCGGGGTCGAACTCGACCCGGCCGCGAACACCGCGCCGCCGGCCGGGCCGGCCCGCATCAGCCTGGCATCGAGCCGGGTCGCCGTCTGGCTGGTGCCCGCCAATGAAGAACTGATGATCGCGCGTCATGCGTATGACCTGCGCGAACTGCTCGATCCACCCTTGCCTGAATCTGGAGAACACCCATGAAAGTCATCCTGTCGGGCCTGCATGCCGATGCCTGTGAAAGCGCCATCATCGAGAGCTTCACCCCGTACTTTCACATCACGCAGGTGGACATGATCCGCGAAGGTTCGCCTGACAGCCCTTGGGCCGTGCTGCACATCGCCGACTCGTACGAACACGCGTGGGCGGCCTGCAACAGCCTGCGCGGCGTCTTCCATCGCGGTAAACGCCTGAGCGTATACATCCCGACCCACCAGCCCGACATCTATCACGAGTTCGCGCCGCACGAGCGCCTCGATATCGCTTGAGCGTGGCGCCGTGGCGCGGCGTGCCACTGGCAGCCGGGCAGGCGTTGCAACAGCTGCGCCTGCAGTGCCGGGGCGGCGTCGCGCTCGACGCACAGCAAGGCGCGCACCGTGCACCCGCTCGGGCAGGCATCGATGCGCAGAAATCGCACTGCATCCAGACCCGCGCGGATCACCGCCTGGCGCAAGCTCGTTGCCGATGCGGTGTCGATCTGCAGCCAGACGAGCATCGTGTGATCGGCCGGCGGCTGGCGCCGCAGGGCGGGGCTGTGAAGCGTAACGTGTTTCATCGTGATTTCTCCTGCGGTTACCGGGACATCCGGCGTGGCAAAGATTCCTGGCGACTGATCTGCGCCTGCACGGCGAATGCCATTGGCGCTGCCGCCGGATACACCTCGTCGTACAGCGCGCGCAGTTCGGCGGCCGCATCGGGATCGCAGGTCGTAGCGTCCGAGACGCAGCGGCCAGGCCCGTAGTCGCGCGCAGCCGGCGCATGCAGGACCGTCGCGGCCAGTGTGGCATCGTCGACCCGCGCCACGTGCGCGAGCACGGCGGCGCGCTCGCTGACGCCCGCGCCGGCAGCGCCACTGACAGCCACAAACAACACCCGCATGGCGGGGTTGAACGTGCGTGCGCCATGCAGGCGCGCCAGCAGGCGGTATTGCAGGTCAAGCTCGAGCGCGCCGCTGCGCACCGGCACCACCACCAGCCGGCTCTCGGCCAGCACGCAGCGGCAGCTGTCGGTATCGCGCGTGCCGGCGTCGATCAGGATGTCGTCGAACAACGGGCGCAGCGCCGCCAGGCGCATCTTGATCGCGCGGCTGCCCACCTGGTGGGTTTCGATCCACGGCTGCACGCCGGCCTGGTTGCGTTCCTCTGACCAGTCGCTGTTGCCATTCCCTGCGGTGGTCATCAGGCATACGCGACGCCCCGCACGCGCACGCAGCACCGCCAGGTTGCGCGCCACGACCGTGCGCTCAGGGCTGCTGTGTTGATTGACGATGGCGATGATCATGGCTGGCTTCCTGAACAGATTCGATCTGCCCAGCGTAGCGATCCGGCTGTAAAAACAGGGCAAAAGAGCAGGGCGCACCTGTCAATGCCGTGTAAACGCGGCATTGCATGTACAGCGGACGATCAGGCGGCGGCGTCGCGCAGCGCGGTGGCCATGTCGATGAAGGCACGCAGCTTGGGCTGGCCTTGCGCTTTCGCGGCGAAGTACAGGTAGAGGCCTGACGTGTTCGGCACGAACGGTGCAAGGACCTGTTCGAGCTGGCCGTTGGCGAGGTCGTGCGCGATCTCGATGTCGGGCAGGTAGGCCAGGCCCAGGCCCGAGCGGGCAAAGTCGGCAATCAGGCCCGTGTCGTTGACGACGAGCGTGTGGCCGGTCTCGACGTGAAACGCCCCGCCATCGCGCGTGAACTGCCAGCGCGCCAGCATGTTCGAGGTATGGAAGCGGTAGCGGATCGTCGCGTGGCGCACGAGGTCTTCCGGTATGCGCGGTCGGCCGGCATCGGCGAAGTAGACAGGGGCGCCGACGACCGACCAGCGCAGGTCGGGCGTCAACCGCACCGCCACCATGCCTTGCGCGACCGACTGGCCGAGACGAATGCCCGCGTCGTACCCACGTTCCAGCAAATTGACCTCGCCATCATCGAGCGAGATATCGAGCGCCACGTCGGGATGCGCGCGCCGGAACTGCGGCATCAATGTTCTGAGCACCAGCGTGCCCAGTGCGCGCGGGACCGTCAGCCGCAGGGTGCCGGCCGGCTTGTCCCGAAAGCGCGCCAGGCTCGAAAAGGCGTCGTCGATCTGGCACGTCGCCGCCAGCAGGTCGGCGTACAGCGCGCTGCCCGTCTCGGTCAGCATGACCCGGCGCGTATTGCGCGTCAGAAGGATGACGCCGTGCTGCGCTTCGAGCAGTTTCACGGCCTTGCTGGCGGCGGCAGGTGTCACGCCGATGCGGATGGCGGCGGCGGTAAAACTCTTCATCTCGGCAACGGCCAGAAAGATGCGGATGGCGTCCAGGGAAGTATGTTTCATCGCCGCGATCATGAACTTGGAGTTGATAGTCTATCGGCTAACTATGTGTATCGCCAGGCAATCGGGGCTGGCACGATGGGGACTTCCATCGACCTTCAGGAGATACCATGACAATCCCAATGCCCGCCCCGGTCGCAGACTACTTTCTGCGCGCGAATGCACACGACGCCGATGCGGTGGCAGCGTGCTTCAGCCAGGATGCCGAGGTTCGCGACGAGGGGCACGCGTATCGCGGGCACGACGCGATCCACGCCTGGAAGCGCGCGACCAGCGCCCGCTACGGCGCGATAGCGCATCCGGTATCGTGCGAAATGACGCCGCCCGGTTGTATCGTCCAGGCCGAAGTCACGGGAAACTTCCCCGGCAGCCCTGCGCGTATCGTCTTCGATTTCAGTCTCGCCGGCCCGGCGATCACCGCCCTGGCCATCCGTGCATGAGCTAACCTGAACAGCAAGTCGCCACCATGAGAATAAGTTGCACGGCATTACTTGCAAGATTCGCCAAGCTGTCGGTATAATGCGGCCTCTCGCAGCGATGCGAGACGACCGAATCTGGAGAGGTGGCAGAGTGGTCGAATGTACCTGACTCGAAATCAGGCGTACGCGCGAGCGTACCGTGGGTTCGAATCCCACCCTCTCCGCCAAGTAGCAAAAAAAAGCCACCGCAAGGTGGCTTTTTTCATTCCGCGGCGTGTCAGAGGAGCAGGGCGCCTGCGCGCCCTGCGTGTGGGATGAGAAGGCCAGCGCGTACTCGCGATGGCGCGGCCTGCGGCATGTAGGCGAATCCCACCCTCTCCGCCAAGTAGCAAAAAAAAGCCACCGCAAGGTGGCTTTTTTCATTCCGCGGCGTGTCAGAGGAGCAGGGCGCCTGCGCGCCCTGCGTGTGGGATGAGAAGGCCAGCGCGTACTCGCGATGGCGCGGCCTGCAGCATGTAGGCGAATCCCACCCTCTCCGCCAAGTAGCAAAAAAAAGCCACCGCAAGGTGCACCGCAAGGTGGCTTTTTTCATTCCGCGGCTTGCTAACTCGTGGGGTGGACGGGTCCCCGTCCACGCGTTCAAACGGACTTCGCTCCGCGGTGCGACGGCGCAACGGTACGTTAAACGCGTGGACGGAAAACCCGCCCACCCTACGGCGGCTTTTCAGCGCTTGCGCGCCTGCAACCATACTGCGGCAATCCGCTCGACTTCTTCGTACCCGGGCTCGCCGAGCTGCCCGCCGAAGATGTCGGGGTCGAGCTCTTCGTACGACCACGATGCGCATTGCGCATCCAGCTGCGCGCGCAGGCTCTCGAGGAAATGGTCACTGTCCCCCGTGATCGCGACGCCCGTGTACAGCAGCAGCCGCCCGCCGGAGCGCAGGCGCGGCAGGCCTTCTTCGACGATGCGGCGCGACAGCTCGGCGCCACGTTCACCGCCACCGTGGCGGTAGCGGCGAGCGTCCGGATCGAGAACGAACGGCGGATTCGACACGATCAGGTCGACCTCGCCCGCCACACCATTGAACAGATCGCTTTCGCAGGCCGTGAACCTCGTCACGTCGTTCAGTTGTGCATTCACCCGGGACAGCGCCAGTGCGGCCATGTTGACATCGGCGCCGATGACCTCGGCAGCCGGGAAGGCACGCGCGATCGTCAGCGCACCGGCACCACTGCCGCAGCCGACATCGATCGCGCGCATGGGCGCGGGGGCGGCCGACGCGAATGCGCGCCGCATGGCGCCGATAAAGCGGTAGGTGTCCGGCCCGAAGAACACCGCATCGTCATCGTGCGTCGGAAAGGCCGAATGAAACAACAGCAGGTCGTCCAGCGTCGAGGCGCGCACGGTCGAGCGCAGCGCGTCGCCTTCGCCAGCCAGTACGCCGGCATCCGCCATCAGTTCGAGCATGCCGGGCGGCAGCACGGCGGGGGCAAACGGCCGGCTCCAGCCGAACACGTCGCGCAGGTCGCGCGCCTGTTCGTTGCCGGGCCGACCGTTGATGCGCCGGTGTGTCGACGGTGTGACCGTCATGAAGCGGTAACCGGCCTGGCGCAGGGTCGTGCCAAGGGTGAGCAGGGCAGTGGCTTGGGTAGGTGTCATGGCGCAAGGATCGCATGAATCGCGCGGAGCAGCGCGCACGAATCGGGTCATATGCCGATGGAATTTGATGCATTATGTGATCACTCGAACATACCGGATGACGGCGACCAACCATACTCATCAACATAGTCAAACGACAACGACAACGAGAGAGAACACGCAAAATGAAGAGCTTTGACATGGACGACGTCCCGCGCGGCCGCATGGACCGCGAAATCGCCCGCGAGCGCCGCGAGCGCGCACTGAACGACGAGCAGCGCGCGGGCCTGGCGCCCGTTGACGACCTGCGCGGCAAGGATGCGCGCGAGCGCGCCGATACTTCCAACCTCAAGCGCAACAGCCGCTGAATTAAAAACTGAACGACCAGGAGAACATATGCGTTGGGATGGTGACCGTGAAAGCAGCAATGTCGAAGACCGTCGGGGCGACAGTGGCGGGGGAGGTGGTGGTGGCTTCGGTATTGGCGGGCGCTCGATCGGCATCGGCACCATCGTCATCGCACTGGTGGGGTCCTACTTTTTGGGCGTCTCGCCGGCCACGATCCTGAGCCTGCTGTCGGGTGGCGGCGCGCCGCAGGTGCAGCAATCGTCGCAGCCACGCGCGGCGCCAGCCGACGACCGCGAAAGCAAGTTCGTGCGCACCACGCTGGCCTACACCGAAGATGCATGGACCCAGATCTTCACCGAACAGAATGCGCAATACCAGCCGGCCAAACTCGTGCTGTTCGACGGCCGCACGAACACCTCGTGCGGTGTCGGCCAGAGCGCGACCGGGCCGTTCTACTGCCCGGCCGATGCATCGGTGTATATCGACCTCGACTTCTTCCGCACGATGCAGCAGCGTTTTAACGCCGGCGGCGAATTTGCCCAGGCGTACGTGATCGCGCACGAGGTCGGTCACCATGTCCAGAACCTGCTCGGGATCTCCGACAAGGTACATGCGGCCCAGCAGAACGCGTCGGAAAAACAGGGCAATATCCTGTCGGTCAAGCTCGAGCTGCAAGCCGACTGCTTCGCCGGTGTCTGGGCCAAGCGCACCGATCAGCGTGCGAAGATCCTGGAGCAGGGCGATGTCGAAGCCGCTCTGAACGCAGCCAGCGCCATCGGCGACGACGCGCTGCAAAAGCAGTCGCGCGGTGTGGTGGTGCCGGACTCCTTCACGCACGGCACATCGGCGCAGCGCGTCCGTTGGTTCGAGCGTGGCCTGGAAAGTGGTGAAGTGGCCTCGTGCAATACTTTTGATGCCAAAAATCTATAAAAGGCGTGATAAAGTTTCCTGTCGGGTATAAAGGCGGACATTAATTCGTCGTAAGCGCGTAAAAATGCATGTTCGTTACCGTGCGCGTATGGCAATTCTTGGTAACTTGACCTAAGTTAGTGTTAGATCAGCACGCTATTCAGAGCGCGCCGACATAACCTCACTGAATTTGCCAAGGAGTGCTTATGCTTGCCATGAACTACCGCGGGCCATACCGTGTCCGCGCCGACCAGAAGCCTGAACCCGTCATCGAGCACCCCGGCGACGCCATCGTGCGCGTCACCCGCGCCTGCATCTGCGGTTCCGACCTGCACCTGTACCACGGCCTCGTGCCCGATACCCGCGTGGGCCACACCTTTGGCCACGAATTCATCGGCATCGTCGAAGAAGTCGGATCGGATGTGCACAAGCTGAAAGTCGGCGACAAGGTCCTGGTGCCGTTCAACGTCTTTTGCGGCTCCTGCTTCTTTTGCCAGCACGAGCTCTATGGCAATTGCCACAATACGAATGCGCAAGCAACCGCCGTGGGCGCGATCTATGGCTACTCGCACACGGCCGGCGGCTACGACGGCGGCCAGGCCGAGTACGTGCGCGTGCCGATGGCCGACGTCGGCCCGATGATCATCCCGGAAGACATCCACGACGATGACGCCGTGCTGCTCACCGACGCGCTGCCCACCGGTTACCAGGCTGCCGAAATGGGCGACATCAAGGAAGGCGACACGGTTGTCGTGTTCGGCGCGGGCCCGGTCGGCATCTTCGCCGCCAAGTCGGCCTGGCTGATGGGCGCGGGCCGCGTGATCGTCGTCGACGAGATCGAATACCGCCTCGAATTCGTCAAGAACTACGCGCAGTGCGAAGTCGTGAACTTCAAGGAAGTGCGCGACATGGCGCTGCATATCAAGAAGATGACCGACTGGATGGGCGCCGACGTCTGCATCGATGCGGTCGGTTGCGAAGCGGCCGGCAACACGATGCAGACCATCACGGGCGTCTACACGATGATGCAGGCTGGCGCGGCGACTGTGCTGCACTGGTGCATCAACTCGGTGCGCAAGGGCGGCAACGTGTCGATCGTTGGCGTGTACGGCCCGACCTTCAACGCGGTCCCGATCGGCAATGCGCTGAACAAGGGCCTGACGCTGCGCATGAACCAGGCCAGCGTGCGCCGCCATCTGCCACGCTTGATCGAGCACATCCGCGCTGGCCGCATCGACCCGAAAGCCATCATCACGCACCGCGTGCCGCTGGAAGAAGTGTCGGATGCGTATCACATCTTCTCGAGCAAGCTCGACAACTGCATCAAGACGATCCTGATTCCGCCGCGCGCGAACGAAGTACGCGCCGTCAAGGCCAGCATCGCAGCGTAACCGACATGCAGATCACTAATGCAGATCAATACGAGGACACATTATGCAGACACGTAACGACATCGTGAGCGCCAACGACCAGCACGACGGCGATCACGCACCAGGCGAACACGACAACGATGGCCACGTCGGCCACGTCCACGGTGCAATTGCGCCACGCCGTCCCACCCGCGCGCAACTGGCGCACATCCAGGGCTGGGGCGCCGACCTCGACCGCAAAGACCGGCCTGGCGTGCCAATGGAACGCACGCCGCCGCGCTTCATCAACGTGCCGGACGGCGATCCTGTGCCACAGGAGGAACGCATCGAGGTGCTCGTCTCCACCGAGCGGCCGGGCCGCACGCCGCTGTTCGGCACGGTTCAGCCACCATCCGGGCTCTCTGGCATGATCCGGCGCCAGGCCTTCAAGTTGACCGAGAACGATGTGCGCCACTGGCTGCTGTTGCTGGTGGCCGACCGCGTGAACATGGTCGAAGGCATCGGCGAGGATCTTGCCAGCGGCAAGATCCCGAACGTGCTGGCCGAGATGGGCATCAAGGCCGAGTTCCAGCACAACAAGGCGGGCCTGGCGAAGAAGGTTGCGCTGGGTGTGGCTGTTGTTGGCACGGCGGTGTATCTGATGAAGCGCCGTAGGTAGGAGATATTGTTCTTAAGCAAATACTCGTTTATTTGCACGTCCATCATGGTCGATGACCGGCGCCACCTGGCCCGGCATACCGGATGGAGCCGAGATGATTCCTCAACCGTTGTTCAGGGCAGTTCTGCTGGGTGCCGCCATCGCGCTGGCACCCGGCGTCCACGGCGCGCCGATGATGAGCCCGCCACTGACGTTGGACAAGCAGGCGCAGACGCAGGTCATCAGCCAGCTGACAGCGCGCCGGCCGGCGATCGGCCTTGATGCCGATCATGGCTACCGTGTCGTCGCGCAGCACCCCGGCGTGCAGGGCACGCACGTGGTCCGTGCGGCGCACCTGTACAAGGGCGTGCGCATCTTCGGCTCCGAGTCGGTGGTCGTGCTCGATGCGCGCCAGCAGATCGTTTCCGAAAGTGCCTCGCCCCGCCGCCTGCAGCTGGGGCGCGGCGCGGCCGGGGCGCTGAGCCCCGTCACCACCGGCTTCGACACCACACCAGTCATCAAGCGCAAGGCGGCCATCAGCGCCGCCCTCAAGGGCAGTCCGTCCCGCGCCGTCAACGTCAAGCTTCCTACTGCCGAGCTGGTGATCTATCCCGTGATGCGCGACGAGCGCACACCTGGCGCTGTCGCCAAACCGGATAGTGAACTCAATGCGCTCGACCTGGTTGAAACGGTCGACCGCTACGCGCTGGCCTGGCACGTGCGCGTGCGCATGCGCAGCGGCGAGCAGCCGATCTTCTACGACGTCATTGTCGACGCGCGCACGGGCGATACCATCGATCGCTGGAACACGCTGCAAACGGTCGAAGGTGTCGGTCAGAGCCAGTACAGCGGCAACGTACCGCTCAGCACGACATTCAATGGCAATGTGTACCAATTGCTCGACCCGCAGCGCGGCAAGGGCGGTTCGTTCGGTGCGATGGCAATCACCAACGCCAACCACGGCACCACGAGCGGGCGCGTCTACACCAACAGCAGCAACACCTGGGGCGACGGCAAGCAGTTCGTCGAAGGCGCCAGCACGACAGGCGCCAACGGCCAGACCGCCGCTGTCAACGCCATGTGGGGCTTGATGAATACGTATGACCTGCACCTGAACGTGCTGGGCTGGCGCGCGCTCGACGGCCAGGATACGGCGTCGCACATTGCCGTGCATGTCAATCGCGGCTACGACAACGCCTACTACAGCGACACCTGTCACTGCATGTTCATTGGCGATGGCACCTTCTTCACGAACCTGGCGGCGATCGACGTGATCGGCCACGAAATGGGGCACGGCGTCACGGCCGCCACATCGAACCTGGTCTACACGGGCGAATCGGGGGGGCTGAACGAGTCGAGTTCGGACATCGCGGGCGAGGTCGTCGAAGCGTATGCGCGCGCCGGCGGCAAGGGCGAGGTCGTGCCCGAACTGGGCAACGACTGGATGCTGGGCAGCGAGATTGCCCGCGACGGCAAGCCGCTGCGCTGGATGATCAAGCCGAGCAAGGATGGCAGCAGCCGCGACGCCTGGAGCACCAGCCTCAAGCGCCTGGACGTGCATTACAGCAGCGGCCCGAACAACCGGATGTTTTATTTCCTGGCGCGCGGTTCGGTGGCCGACAAGACGAACGATGCGTGGAGCGGCTACCTGAAGCGGCGCCCGCTGGCGATGACGGGCATTGGTATCGACAAGGCATTCCGGATCTGGTTCCGTGCGAACACGACCAAGTTCACGGCCAGCACCAATTACGCCGATGCGCGGGCGAAGATGATCGAGTCGGCGGGGGAGTTGTATGGGACGGGCAGCCGCGAAGTCGTTGCGGTCACGCGCGCCTATGCAGCAATCAATGTCGGGGCCGACATCGACGAGTTGGCGACCGCGTCCGTTGCCGGACCGGCCGCCGCAGCGGTCACCGCAGTAATCACTGAAATAACTACTGATCGCTCATCAGTGGAAACGGATTGAGCGGCGTACCTTTCCACCATTGCTTCTCGGGCGTCAGGGCGACGACGGCGAAGTGCAGGTGCGGTGCGTTCGGATCGGAATTGCCGGTCACGCCGACATAACCGATCAACGTGCCGCGCTTGACCTCCATGCCTTCGGCGATGCCGTCGGCGTAGCGGTCGAGATGCGCGTAGTAATACGCGAACTGGCCGGTTGGATCGAACTGGTAGACGGTCAGGCCGCCCGGCTTGCTGTGAAACAGCTTGGCGACCTTGCCATCGGCCACGGCGACGACGGGCGTGCCGGTCGGGGCCATGATGTCGAGCGCTTCGTGCTGGCGCTGTTCACCGCGTGGCTGGTAGAAGGTATCGGTCAGCTGGGCCGACTTGATGCCTTGCACCGGCACCAGCAGCTTGCCCGGCATCGTCGTCGGGGCAGCCGAACCTGCCGCGGCATTGGCGTCAGGCGTCGGACGCAGTGGCAGGTCGGCATCTTCCAGATTCGGCACGACGACCGGCGCCGGCGGCAGCTGGCCCTCGATCTGCGATGCCGGAATGCCGGGTGCTGCCGGCACCGTCGCCGTCGCTGCAACCTCGGTCGCCGGCTTGTCAGGCACCTCCTGCAATGCCACGAACAGGATCGCGGCGCCGACCAGCACGCCAAGGACAAACGTGATCAACCATTTCATCTTGTTCTCCGTGCGGCGCCACGGGCGCCGCGTGTGTGCCTGGGGCGCTCGTTATTTTTGCAGGATCACTTCGGTGCCAGCCGACACGGCGGCGCCCACTTCAGCGGCGCTCCAGTTGGTCAGGCGGATGCAGCCGTGCGATTCGGTCTTGCCCACGTGGCCCGGCACTGGCGTGCCGTGGATGCCGTAGTGCGGCTTGGACAGGTCGATCCACATCACGCCGACCGGGTTGTTCGGGCCTGGCTTGACAGGGGTTGCCTTGTCGCCCGGCTTGGCGTCCCAGAACAGTTTCGGGTTGTAGTTGTAGACCGGATTGGCGTGCACGCCCTCGATTTTCCAGGTGCCGATCGGCAGCGGATCGCGGCTGCTGCCGGTCGAGGCCGGATACTGGGCCAGCAGGCGGCCCGATGCGTCAAACAGTTGCAGCGTCTTGGCGCCATCGCGCACGACGACCTTGGTCGCCTGGGCCAGTGGTTCCTTGCCGCTCACGTTCGGCACCATGATGCGTTCGCCCGCGCGGGCAAAGGTCTTGCCAGGATTGAGGCGCTGCAGCAGTTCCGGGCTGGCGTGGAATTTTTCGCCCAGGCCTTCGAGCACGTTGGCGTAGCCCAGCTGAGCCAGCTTGGCCTTTTCCATCATCGTGTCGGGCACTGGCTGGAACGGGCCTTCGACGTCCTCGGCGATCAGCGCGTATTCGGCCAGTGTTGGCGTGGTGTCGGTGGCGAGGGCATTCCAGGTCGCGTCATCGAGCTTGCCGGTGACCGGCAGCTTGCGCACGGCCTGGAACGTGTTCAGGGCCTGACGCATGTTCGAGCCATAAGCACCGTCCAGTTCGCCTGGCGACAGGTAGGCGCGTTCGAGCAGCACCTGGGCGCGCAGCAGTTTTTCGAATTCTGCCTGCTCGGCAATGGCCGGATCCTGCACAGCGCCGGGCGCAGCGGTCACCGCCGTCGACATCGTCGTATTCTGGGCTGTCGTCGCCGGTTGGGCGGCTGGCGGCAGCGGGGCAGGCTGTTGCGCGATGGCGTGGGTCAGCGTGCCTCCAAGGGCGGCGATCAGGGTCAGGGCGGTTATCTTGTTCATGCGGTCTCCGGGTTTGCTTCTGGAAAACTGTAGAGTAGTGAAATGCATCGTCCGGGTCTGTGCGTCAGCGTACTCACAACCGGTCAACTGTTTCATTGAGGCTACAATTGCACTATGGATCAGCCTATCTACACCGTTACCGTCATGCCGCTTGGCGTCAGCGTCGTTGTTGGCGCGGCCACGACCGTGCTTCACGCACTCGAGGCTGCCGGCATCGAACTGCCCAGCTCATGCCGCAACGGAACCTGCCGCACCTGCCTGTGCCGTCTGCGCGCCGGCAAGGTGGCGTACACGGTGGAGTGGCCCGGCCTGTCGGCCGATGAGCGGCGGGATGGCGACATCCTGCCCTGCGTGGCGCTGGCGCGCGACGATCTGGTGCTGGACGTCCCGCTGGCGCGGCGCATCGCTACCGGGCGCGATTAGCATGGTGGTACTATCCGCATGATGCCCGACGCGCTGTCCGGCACGTTCTGATGACATCCGCAGCAACCACCACGAATGGAGCACCACCATGAGCAAAAGTCAGGATGCAAAGAAGACGACCAAGAAAGAACCGGCCAAGACCATGAAGGAAAAGAAGGAAGCCAAGAAGGTCAAGAAAGAAGAAAAGTCGCGCCAGCAGTAAAGACCGCAGTAAACCAGCAGTAAAGCACACGCAATAACCTCAGCTTGACCCTGCATCACCGCGTCGCCTCCCGGCGACGCGCACCGCCTGTCCTACGGCGTTTCTGTACTCAAGCCCAGTGCTCCCTCGATCACGTTCAGCACCGTTGACCACGCCGGCGAACTCGTTGCGACCTCATCGTAATGGCTGGCCTCTGGCAGGATCACGACGTCTGCCACATCCCCCAGCTTGGCTGCGCGCGCCGCGTAGTCGTGCGCCACGCGCGGCGGCGAGATCGTGTCGAGCGCGCCCGTCACGAGCCAGGTGCGGCTGCCATTGGGCATCAGGTCGGCGGCATTGGTATCGACCAGCACATCGGGCCGCGCAGCGCTCGGGGTGCCGGCCAGCTGCGTGAGATCGCGGTCGCAACTCGATTTGATCAGCGCCGCTTCGTGGCGCAGGTCGGCCAGGCCGCCCAGGCTCACGATACGGTCGATCTTGAGTGGATTGGCATGGTGCAGCGGGCTGCCGGCCGGGATGCGCGCGCGGCCCGCGATCCATTGCACCAATTGACCGCCGGCAGAATGGCCGACAGCGACGATGCGGGCCAAGTCGAGCTTGTGCGCGGGTGCATGCGCTGCCAGCAGGTCGAGCGCGGCGTGCATGTCGAGGTACATGCCGGGATAACCGCCGCCCGGTTCATCGATGCGCCGGTATTCGACGTTCCAGACCGCGATGCCGCGTGCGGCCAGCGCGCCGGCCATATTGCGAAACTGGGTAATGCCGCCGAACTTGCTGTTCCAGCAGCCGCCGTGCACGAGCACTGCCACGGGGAACGGGCCGGCACCGGGCGGCACGAACAGTTCCGCGTACTGGGACGGCGCGGGGCCATAGGCAAGTTTGGTGGTCGGGGCAGGGCCGCGCAGGGCCAGGTAGTCGTTGAGTTTCATCGGGGCGGCGTGGGCGCTCGAGGCGGCGCCAAGCGCGAGGGCAAACAGCAGGCTGGAAAAGCGCATGGCGGGGCGGTGAAGGTGGTGAAAACATCACTATAGCCGAGTCGCCACGCCGCAGCAGCATGCGGCAGTGAAGGCTGACGGCTGCGGGGCAATCGTACGGCCCCGGGGTGACAGCCATGCTAGTCTGCCCATGACTCCATCACTTACCGAAAGGCGACCATGATTCAATTCCATGCCAACAACGCCTCGCGCGAACCGATCATTCTGCATGCGCACACGACACCCGATCCGGATGCGCCGAACGACCCATTGGCGCCGCCGACGCAGCCACCGGTGCCGGATGACGTGCCCGATCCTGTCAATGCCCCGGTCGAAGAGCCGAGCATGCCCGAACCACCGATCCGGGCCCACTGAACTAATCTTACTTGATCAAGCGCCGGGTCCCTGGCGCTGACCTTCCTTGTCTTCTTGCTTGTCATCGCTGCCTGCCGGCGGCAGTCCCGGGATCTCGCGGATCATTTGTTCGGTGTCGTGCTGACCGGGCGAGCGTTCGCCGCTACCGATGTCGGCTTCATCAAAAATGGCGCGATCCTTGTTTTTCGGGTCGACGTTGTTGGGTGTGTCATTCATGCTGGGCTCCAATAGCGTTATCAATGTTGTACGATCCTAACAGCCCCGGTGTAGCCATGTCGCGCGGCAGGCCATGGTGAAAACTGTTGCTTTTTCGTCCGTGTACAGGGCACGTGTGCTTCCTGTCACAGAACGGCAACAATGGGCTTTCTATAATGTCGATAACATGAAAAACAGGAGGAGATCATGGGCTCGACGTTGTACAACAAGATTTATCTGGGGCGCAGCTCGGTGCTGGGCTCGCGTAGCGTGCAGCTCGCGCTCATGCTGGGCGTACTGGCCAGCGCCGGACTGGGTTGGCTGATCCTGCGTTCGCTGCGCTGAAGGTTGCCCCGGCGCGCTGCGACGCGTACCATGCGCCCTTTGGTCAACGAAACGCGGTAATGAAAAACGAAAAGCTCACGACGGACGAATACGACGCACTCGACATGGTGCGGCGCGGCGGTAAACAAGAGATGGCCAGCGCCTGTGTCGGGCGCAATTCGAAGCGCCTGTGTGGCATCAAGCTGATGTCCTACGGCCGTGACAAGCGGCTGACGCTGACGGACAAGGGTGAAGAAGTGCTGTTCCTGCGCCGCTGCGTCACGGGCCTGCGCGCCCTGGCGGCCGATCCGCAGGTGGTGCTTGACGACGACGTGCTGCGTTTTCTGAACCGCAAATCGCATATCGTGCCGCTCGAAGGCGGTGGCCATGGCCTGAGCGACAAGGGCCGCGAATCGCTGGCCGATATCGCCCTGAACGAAGAGCGCCGCTGACCGCGCCGGCCGTCCATCGCGGACGGCCGCTGTATTGCCTGCTCAACTGTTTCTGTGTTTTCAGCTGCAGTCGGCTGCAGCATTGCGCGTGCTTAGTGCGCGCGGCGGCGGGCCGGATAGACCAACGCCCGCACGGCAACTTCGGCCGGTACGTTCATCGTCGCGAGAAACTCCGCTGCGCGCTGCAGGCCGAGGGTCGGAATCGAGGCGATCGCCTGGTTGACCAGATCGGACGTGCGGCCATCGACGCGCTGGTGGCGCGTGGTGGTCGTATTGGTTGTCATGGCCAGGTCGGGCATGTCATTCATGTTCATTGTGGGGTCCAGGTCTCGGGGTTGTGCCATTGGCCCGATGATTGTACGACCAATAATGTTTATTTAGCTATACAAATGTTTTGCCGGCTAAGTAATGAGACGGCGTCGTCCCGCCACGCGTGGCGGGCATGCAACTGATCGTACGCTAGGCGGGTAGCGTCTCGGGCGCTGTTGACGGCGTTGGCGCTGGCAGGCAGCGGCCTTCGGCCAGCAGTGCCTCGAATTGATCAGCCGGCACCGGCTTGCTGAAGTAATAGCCCTGCATTTCATCGCAGCCGTGGCTGCGCAGGTAGTCGAGCTGCGCGAGCGTCTCGACGCCTTCGGCGATCACGGCCAGCTTCAGGTTGTGGGCCAGCGCGATGATGGACGTGACGATGGCGGCATCGTTGGCGTCGTGCGTGATGTCGGCCACGAACGAGCGGTCGATTTTGAGCACGTCGATCGGGAAACGCGACAGGTACGAGAAGCTCGAATAGCCGGTGCCGAAGTCGTCGATGGACAGATTGACCCCGAGCGCCTTCATCCTGTGCAGTAACTCCACCGCCGGCGTGACGTCGCTCATGAACAGGCTTTCGGTCAGCTCGATCTCCAGGCAGGCTGCATCGAGCCCGGTCTCTTGCAGTGTCGCTTCCAGGCTGGCCATCAGGTTGGCCGCGCCGAACTGGCGCGCCGACAGGTTCACTGCCACCCGCAGGCGGGGGTAGCCGGCAACCTGCCAGGCCTTGTTCTGCGCGCAGGCGGTGCGCATGACCCAGGCACCGATCGGCACGATCAGGCCGGTCTCTTCGGCCACGCCGACAAAGCGCCCCGGTGGCACCATGCCCAGTTCGGGATGGTTCCAGCGGATCAGTGCTTCCATGCCGACGATCTGCCCCGTCTTCATGTCCACCTGCGGCTGGTAATGCAGCACGAATTCGTCGCGTTCGAGCGCATTGCGCAGCGCGCCTTCGATGCGCACCCGTTCCATCGCCTCGTCGTTCATGCTCGGCGTGAAGAACTGGAAGTTGTTGCGCCCCAGCTTCTTGGCGCGGTACATCGCGATGTCGGCGTGCTCGATCAGGTTTTCGCTCAGCGTGCCTTCGGTCGGGAACACAGCCACGCCGACCGAGCAGGTCACGAAGAATTCCTTGTTGCCGAGCATGACCGGCTGGGCAACGGCATCCATGATCCGCTGCACGACGGCAGGGGAGAGCGGCTCGTCGGCATGCTCGTTGAGGATCACGACGAACTCGTCGCCCGACAGGCGTGCCACGGTATCGGCATCGCGCAGCGCCGCGCGCAGGCGCGCCGCCACGGTCACCAGCAGCACGTCGCCGGCCTTGTGGCCCATGCTGTCGTTGACGAACTTGAAGCGGTCCAGGTCGATCAGCATGACCCACACCGGCCGGTCGCTGCGGCTGGCAAACGCAATTGACTGGCTCAGGCGGTCCTGCAGCAGCGAGCGGTTGGGCAGGCCGGTGAGCACGTCGTGCTGGGCCACGTGGTGCACGCGCTGCTCGGTCAGCTTGCGCTCGGTGATGTCGCTGCCGGTACCGCGGTAGCCGGTGAGTGCACCCGTCTCGTCGAACACGGGTTCGCCATTCACGCAGAACCAGCGCGCATTGCCGTCGTCATCGACGATCTGGTATTCGAGATTGTTGAACGCTTCGCGCGCCTGCATTTTCGCCAGGTGGGTACGGCCGCTTTCGCTGTCGAGCAGGCCCGGCACGTATTCCCAGCGCGTCTTGCCGATCAGGCCTTGCACGGCGACGCCCGATTTTTCGGTGAAGCCGCCGGTGATCATCGTGAAGCGCAGCTCGGCATCCTGTTCCCAGTACCAGTCCGACGACATCGACACCAGCTGGCGGAAACGCTGCTCGCTGTGCAGCAGCGCTTTTTCGGCGCGCTCGCGCGCCACCATGTCGTCGATCAGCTGGCGGTTGCTGCGGCGCAGCTCCGACGTGCGCTGGCGCACCAGTTGCTGGACCTTGCGCGCCCGCTCGCCGGCCGATTGCACAAAGGCGGCGCCCATCAGCGTGACGAGGATGCCCCCGAACAGCAGCGACAGCGAGGCGAGATGATCGGCCAAAAACGGCCGGGGCGCCGCGGCGACCTCAACGCGCCAGGCCCGGCCGCCCGCGTGCAGGATGGTGTTCTGCATGCCGTGGTCGGGGCGCAGCCAGCCGGCAAATTCGTGGCGCGAGGCGCTGGACGTTGGGCCGTTCGAGAACAGCAGGGCGGCAGGATCGGCATGGTCGCTCGCATACACCGACACGAAGATGTCGCTGCCATCGAGCAGGCCGGCCGCGGCAAGCGATTCGCGCACCAGTTCCTTGCCCCGCAGGACGACGGCCGTGTTGCCCCGCATGACGCCCTGCTTGTCGACTACCGGCTGCACCAGATCGAAGCTGGCCTGACTTGTCGGCGCCTGGGCCAGCGCGAACAGGCTGCTGGCGGCCGGCTGGCCCGTGCTGCGCGCCAGCTCGAGTGCGTCCATGACGGCGGCGTTGTGGGACAGGTTCAGGCCCAGGGCCGCTTCGTTGCCGGCCATCGGTTCGACGTATTCGATGACGTGATAGCGGGTGCGCAGCGGCGCGGGCACCTGGCCACCCGGCGTCATCTCGGTCAGGATCGTGCCGGGCCGCACATGCTGCAGCTCGGCTTCGATGAACGCGCGTTCATTGCCCGGCACGACGCGGTGGAAATTGAACGCCTGAATAAAGCGGTGGCGCTCCAGCAGGGCCGACGTGAAGTCGGCAAACCGTTCGCGGCTGACGGGCTCGCCCCTGGAAAACAGCTGGTTGGTGACGGCCAGGACTTCGAACGCCTGGCCCATGCCCTGGCGCACCGCCGCCACGCGCTGGTCGGCGCGCTGGCCGAAGGCGAGCGCCATATTGTCATATTCGAGGTGGCTGACACCGATGAACAGGCCGAAGGAAGCGGCCATGCCGCCCCCGAGCGTGAGGGCTGCCGCGAGAGTCAGTGAACGGGGCAGTCGGCGCGGCATGTTATCGAAAGGTCCAGGTCAATCCGTACAAATGAGTCAGGAGCACACGTGGCAGACGGTTCTTGCCGACGAGCATGAATGCGCGCCAGTGTGTCATACAAGAGGCTGGCGCCGCAAACTTATCGTATTGTGAGGGACAATCTGCCCGTCGTGGGTAAAACCGTGTTAGCCCCGGCGCCACGTCAGCCAGGCCACCACACCCCGCGCAAGCAGCCGGTTGGCCCAGCCGAAGCCGATGCCGCTGCGGTCCCGGCCGCGCCGTGCGAGGCGTCCCAGCAGGCGTTCTCCGCGTAAAGGCGTTGTGCCGGGGCGCACGGCGAACAGAATCCGGTTGTTGCCGGCGATGTCCCGAAACCAGATCACACGCCCCTCGAAGGCATCCCGCAGCCGTTGTAAGAAAGACACATAATCGGGATCGTAGGTGAAGATATTGGCCACTAATACGCCGCCAGGCCGCAGCGCGCGGCGGCCGGCGTCGTAGAACGCGCGGCTGGCCAGCGCCGGCGGCAAGCCGCCCCAGTCGAAGCCATCGACCAGCAGCACATCGGCGTCGCCCGGTGTGTGCGCCAGATAATCGGCCGCGTCGCAATGCAGCACCCGCAGGCGCGCATCGTCCGGCGGCACGCAGAACAGGTCGCGCAGCGCGATCACGTCGGCACGGACCTCGAGCACCGTGATGCGGGCCTGGGGAAAGTGGCAGTAGCAGAACTTGGCGAGCGAGCCGCCGCCCAGGCCCACCATCACGATGTGGCGCGGGCGCGGCGCGAACAGCGCAAAGCACATCATGGCGCGGGTGTAATCGAGAACGAGGACGTCGGGCCGCGCCAGCAGCATCTCGCTTTGGACATCGTCGGGTGTGAATGCGAGGGTGCGGCGCTTGCCGTCGCTCACCACCAGGGGCGGAACGGCGGCAGGTGGTTCAGGAAGATCGTGGGGCGCGGGCATCCGGTAAGTATATGCCGCCGCGCCCGCCGCCCCGCCATACTAGGCGGCGCTGCCCATCAGCGGGACCACGCCGAACACCAGCGCCGCCACCAGCATGACGAGCGCCGCCGAGATCGACCAGATCAGCGTGAAGCGCTGGTGGTCGCCAAATTCCACCTTGCACATGCCGACCAGCAGATAGGTCGAGGCGACCAGTGGGCTGAGCAGGTGGACCGGCTGGCCGATCACCGAGGCGCGGCCGATTTCTGCCGCCGTGATGCCGTACACTTCGGCCGCCTTGGCCAGCACCGGCACGATGCCGAAGTAGAACGCGTCGTTCGAGATGAAGAACGTGAACGGGATGCTCAAGAGGCCCGTGACCACCGCCAGGTATGGACCCATCCAGTCGGGCACGCCGGCGATAACGGACAGCGCAATCGCATCGACCATCTTGGTGCCTTGCAGGATGCCGACGAAGATACCGGCGGCAAAGATCAGCGACACCACCGGCAACACGTTCGCGGCATGGTGCGCAATGCGCTCCTTCTGCTCTTCGAGGCCCGGGTAGTTGATCATGATCGCGACGGCAAAGAAGATCATGAACAGCACGGGCAGTGGCAGTACACCCTTGATCAGGAACACCATCAACAGGGTCGTCATCGCGAAGTTGATCCAGATCAGCCGTGGGCGCTTGATCGCGGCGTTCGAGACGTCGTTGTCATCGCCACCACCGTTACCACCGCCGGTGGCCAGCGCCGGTTCGGCCGACGACGTCACCGTCGATTCGACCCGGCCGCCCGCCAGCTGGTGCACATTGCCGTCACGCGCTGCGGCAGCGGCGGCAGGGCTCCAGTGGCCGGTGGTGCCGTTCATTTCGGCGGCCACTGCCGGCTGCAGCACGGCGACGTTCTGCGCTGCCTGAGCAGCTTTTTCCGCTTTTTCAGCCTGCGTCGGCAGTGTCATGATGCCCAGGCGCTTGCGCTCCTTCATGCCCAGCACGCAGGCCACGAACACGACCCAGAGGGACGTAACGGCCATCGGCAGGATCATCGGCACGAAGATGTCGCTGACGTCCACGCCGAGGGCGGTGGCGGCGCGCGCCGTCGGGCCGCCCCATGGCAGGATGTTGAAGACGCCGCCGGCCAGCATGATGACGCAGGCCAGCACCAGGCGGCTCATGCCAAGGCGCACATACAGCGGCAGCATGGCAGCAACGGTGATCATGTAGGTCGTGGCGCCATCGCCGTCGAGCGAGATGAACATCGCCAGCACGGCGGTGCCGACGACGATCTTGAATGGGTCACCGCCAACGATCTTCAGAATCAGACGCACGACCGGATCGAACAGACCCGAATCGATCATGATGCCGAAGTACAGGATCGCGAACATCAGCATGACGCCGGTCGGGGCCAGGTTGCGGATCCCGTCGAGCATCATCGGGCCGAGTTGCGGGCCGAAGCCGCCGATCACGCCGAACCCGATAGGCACCACGATCAGGGCCACGAGCGCCGGCAGGCGCTTGGTCATGATCAGGTACATGAACACGACGACCATGGAATACGCCAGGATGGTCAACATCATCATCATTCTCCTTGCCGGTGCGCTTGCCGCACGCGGTGTGTGGGCCGCTGGGGCCCGGGGTGTTGGTGCAGGTGGCGCGTGGGTTTGTGGTGCAGGGCTGCTTCATGCAGACCGTTGCCCGGTCGATCGCGCGCCGTGTTTGTCAGGCGCGGTTCAAGGGCGGGAAAGCGCAGCCAGAGCGGCGTGCGCGGGGGCAGGGAAGTGCATGGTGTCTCCGATCGTTGTCGTTGGTGTGCTGCTGTTTGCACCAACTATAGGCGTGCGTGCCTTTCAATTGGCTTTCAGTGCACTTGACGCTTCAACGATTGCCAGCGCGGGAAATATCACGCGCACGCTCAGGCCATGGCCATTGTCGGATTGGCCCAGCGTGATGCCGGCGCCGTGCAGGTTGGCGATATCGCGCACGATGGCCAGTCCCAGTCCGGTGCCGCCCGGATTGGCTTCGAGCGTCGCCTGGGCGCGGTAGAACGGCATGAACACTTTATCGACATCGCCTGCTGCGATGCCGGGTCCACTGTCGCTGACCGTGAGCGTGACACCGTCGCCAGCGCGCCCGACCTGCAGCAGCACGCTGCCGCCGACGGGCGTATAGCGGATCGCATTGTCGACCAGGTTCGACACCATTTCATGCAGCAGCAACCCCTGGCCGGGCACCGTGGTGAGGTCGTCGGCATCGGCTTCGAGCGCCAGGTCGATCCCTTTTTGTACGGCCGGCAGCGCCAGCTCCAGCCCGACCTGGCGCGCCACCTCTGCCAGCGAGACCGGCGCATTGGGTGTGCTACCGCTGCCATGCTCGATGCGCGCGAGCGTCAGCAGGCGGTTGGCCAGATGGATCGCGCCGTCGGTGGTGCCGGCAATCGAACTGACAATCGACCGCATCGCGGCCGGATCGTTTTCGCGCAGGGCCAGTTCGGCCTGCGTCTTGAGCACGGCCAGCGGGGTGCGCAACTGGTGCGAGGCGTCGGCGATGAAGCGGCGCTGGCTGGCAATGAGGTCCTGCGTGCGCGCCATCGCGCCATTCATCGCCGCCACCAGCGGCCGCACTTCCTTGTGCACGAGCGCCGGGTCGATGTTCGACAGGTCGGACAACGCGCGCGTTTCGACCTCGTTCTTCAGGATCATCAGGGGCCGCAACACCAGACGCACGGCGAACCACACCATCGCCGCCACCGCCAGCACCAGCAGGGCCTGGCGCAGCAAGGTACTGAACAGAATGTCGCGCGACAGGGCCTGGCGCGCGTCGAGCGTTTCGCCGACCTGGATCAGCGCGATGCCGCGCATCGAATCGTCGTAGACCGGCTGCAGCAGTGCGGCGATGCGCACGCGCTCACCGTTGTAGGTGGCGTGATAGAACCGCACCAGCGCCGGATACAGGTCGGTGCGCGGCACGTTCTTCGGCACCGGCGGCAGGTCGTCGTAGCCCGACACGGTTTCGCCGTGCAGGCCCGTGACCTTGTAATAGATGCGGCCCAGCGTGTCGGTCTCAAAACTGTCGAGCGCCACATAGGGTACGTTGGCGACGACCTTGCCGCCCTGGACCGAGACCCGCTCGGCCAGCGCGCGCGTGGACGAGAGCAGCGAGCGGTCGTAGGCGACATCGGCCGCCTCGAGGGCATCGCGGTACAGCGACACCGCATTGAGCGCGACCAGCAGCACCAGCGGCAGGATCAGCCAGCGCAGCAGTTGCCCGCGCAGGCTGCCCAATGGCCGCCCGGCGGTGATCTGGAGCAGGGATGCGCGCAGGGTCATCGCGTGCGGGGGCTCAATCGGGCCGTTGTTGCATCAGGTAGCCGATGCCCCGCAGCGTGACGATCATCGCGCGGGCATCCGGGAACTTTTCGAGCTTCTTGCGGATGCGGTGGATATACAGTTCGATGGCGTCGAGGTTGACGTCGTCGGCCAGCGCGAACACTTCGTCGAACAGCTTTTCTTTCGACAGCGCGCGGCCCGGACGTGCAATCAGCGCTTCGAGCACGGCGTGCTCGCGCGGCGTGAGTGCGAGCGCTTCGCCGCAAATGGTAAACATGCGCGACACGGTGTCGAAGCGCAGCCCCCCGCATTCGTGTACCAGTGCTTCGTTGCCGCTGCGGCGGCGCAGCAGCGCTTTGACGCGCGCTTCGAGTTCGGCCAGCTCGAACGGCTTGGGCAGGTAGTCGTCGGCGCCCAGGTTCAGGCCCTGCACGCGGTCTTCGAGGCCGCCGCGCGCTGTCAGGATCAGCACCGGTGTGCCGCCCCGCGCGCCGCCGCGCGCGCGCAGCCGGCGCAGCACGTCCAGGCCGTCCATCTTGGGCAGCGTCAGGTCCAGGATCACCAGGGCGTAGTCCTGGGTGTGAAGCAGGGCGTCGGCATCGGCGCCGGTGGCGGCGCATTCGACGGTCAGCTTGGCGTCGCGCAGGGCCTTGGACACCCAGTGGGACAGTTCGACATGGTCTTCAACGAGCAGGATTCTCATCGCGCCAGTGTAAACGCAAAGCGGCTTTTGGGAAAAGCGCCGCTGAAAGCGAACTGAAAGGCTGGCGCACATATAGTCGGCCCACAAGCAGCGACCCAGCTGCAGCAGATACCCATAACAACGTTCGGAGACACATGAAACAATCGGCCCTCGCGCTTGCCGTCCTGGCAGCGCTGTCCCTTTCCGCACCCGTCCTCGCCCAGAGCAACGTCCAGGTCTATGGCCTGATCGACGCCGGCGCGGAATTCGTCAACCATGCCGGCGAAGACGGCGGCAACGCAGTGCGCGTCATCTCGGGCGGCAAGAACACGTCACGCTGGGGTTTCCGCGGCAGCGAAGACCTGGGCGGCGGCCTGAAAGCCGTCTTCAACCTCGAAGGCGGCATCCTGCTCGACACGGGCGCCAGCGACGGCGCGGTCTTCAAGCGCCAGGCCTACGTGGGACTGGAGAATGACCTGGGCCGGATCGTCATCGGCCGCTCGTTTACCACCGTGTACGAACTGGTGATCAAGTTCGATCCGCTGGGCTTTGCGCCGAACTATTCGTGGGCCACAGGCGGCAGCGCCACCCGGCCATCGCGCTACGGCATGACGACGCAGTTCGATAACCTGATCAAGTACACGGGGCGCACGGGCGGCTTCACCTACGGCGCCACGGTCGGCCTGGGCGAACGTTCGGGCAGCTCGCGCGAAGGCCGCAAGCTGGCGCTGGGCGGCTCGTGGTTCGGCGATGGCCTGGGCGTGATGGCGTCGTGGGAGCGGATCGACGGCACGCCCATCGAAGGCGTCGCCACGAATGCGCTCGACGAGACGACGGCGTATCACGTGGCGGTCGACTACCGCAGCGGCCCGTGGCGCTACACGGCCGGCAAGCGTGGCTACAAGATGGCGCAGGGGCGTACCAACCTGGCCGACCTGCGCGGCGACACCTACTGGGGCGGCATCACGCGCACGATCGACGCGGTCACGCTGACGGGCGCGGTGTATCACATCAACACGAAGAACCTGCCTGCCAACCTGGACGCCGACCCGACGATGTTTGTCGCGCGCGCCATGCTGGCGCTGTCCAAGCGCACGGACCTGTACCTGTCACTGGCGCACGCGAAGGCGGACAACGGCCAGCTGATCGGCCTGTCGCGCGACGATCCGGGCTTCGGGTCGACCCAGAGCGGCATCACCGCAGGCATGCAGCACCGCTTCTGATTCCACGCCTTACCGTGCGGCGGTATCATGGGCGCCATGAAAACCTCGCACGTTCTCCTGTTGACCATGCTGGCATTCGGCGGCCTGCCGCACGCCGGCGCCGCCGAATGCCTGATCCCGTCGAAACCCGGCGGCGGCATGGACCTCACCTGCAAGCTGGCGCAAAAAGCGCTGCACGATCAACCGGGCGCGCCTGAACTCACGCTCAGCTACCTGCCCGGGGGCGTCGGCGCCGTGGCCTGGCACTCGGTCGTCTCGCAGCGCCGCAGCGAAGCCAATACGCTCGTCACGTTTTCGGGCGGCTCGGTGCTGAATCTCGCGCTGGGCAAATTCGGCAAGGCCGACGTCGACGACGTGCGCTGGGTCGCGGCCTTCGGCGCCGACTACGGCATGGTCGCCGTGCGCGCCGATTCTCCCTACAAGACACTGTCCGACCTGCTGGGCGCGATCAAGCGCAATCCGAAGCAGGTCCTGATCGGCATGTCCGGCACGGTCGGCAGCCAGGACTGGATCAAGATGGCGCTGCTCGCGCGCATGGCGGGCGTGGACCCGCGCAAGCTGCGCTTTGTCGCCCTCGAAGGGGGCGGCGAGCAATTCATCGCGATGGGGGCAGGACATGTGCAGGCGGTGTCGGGTGACACGTCCGAAGCACTGCTGGCAGCCAGAGCCGGCAATGTGCGCGTGCTGGCGGTGCTGTCTGAACAGCGTTTGCCGGGCGCGCTGGCCGGTGTGCGCACGGCGCGCGAGCAGGGATATGACGTGGTCTGGCCGGTGATCCGCGGCGTCTGGATGGGGCCGGACGTGCGCGAGGCGGATTACCGGCGCTGGGTGAAGGCATTCGACGGGGTCGAGAGCTCGCCTGCGTTCGCGGAAATGCGGGCGCAGGCCGGGTTGTATCCGTTTGCGCTGACCGGGGATGCGCTCACGCGGTATGTCAAGCAGTCGGTGGATACCTATCATCGGCAGGCGAGGCAGTTCAAGTTACTGCGGGAGCCATAGGTCTTCGGGCAGCGCTCCTTGTACGCACCAGGCGCCGATGCCAGATAGGGTCGATTGCCGCTCTGGTCCAGCGTGGGAATTGTTGCATTTTCTGCGCACGTCGCAGTGCTATGCTGCCCTGATCTTCTTCCCGGCGCTCGTAGTTGGCGCCTTTCTGTACATGCTGAATCATCTGCTTGCGGCGTACCTGCTCGTCATCTTCCCGGCATGGAATCTCTGGCGCAGCCTGCGTCCCAGGAGTGGCAGGCACCCGCGCTCACTACTGCGCCAGTACTGTTCGATGAGCGCGCATTCGCTCGCCTTGCTGGGCGTCTTGTGGGCCGGTTCATCGCAGGCCGGGTATACGTTGGAACAGCTCGGCTTCGACATGCCGCTGTCGAGCGCCGGCGCGTGGGGCCTCGGGTGTGCAGTCCTGCTGCTGTGCAGCTTGTGGGCAATCGGCAGCGTGATCGAACGTCGTAAAACACCGCAGGCGCGTGCGGAGGACGAACGCAAGATGCTGTCGTCTTCGTCAATTTGGCCGCGTAACCTGGCTGAAGCGTTCGCATTCGCCGTGAGTATGCTGATCGTCATGGGCGGGTGGGAAGTGCTTTATCGCGGGTTCTTGCTGCTGGTGCTAACGCCTGTCATTGGCCTGCCATTGTCGATTGCCGCATCCGCGCTTGCCTACGGTATCGGGCATGGCTATGAAAATCCGAAGCAGCTTAGTGGTTCGATCATCTCCGCGTTCTTTTTCACCATGGCGTATGCCTGGACACAGAGTCTGTGGTGGTTGATCCTCATTCACGTGTTCATACCCCTGAGTACGATTCCCGCAGTGATGCGTGCGCAGCGCCGTCAGCCTGCTCCACAGCCCACTCCGCAGTCCACCATCACGTCTGTCACCGGCTACTGAAGGACTGCTTCTGTCCAGCAGCTTGCAGTATTGACAGTACGTGACTTTTTCATAACGGCAACCTATCATGCTGGCATGAGGCCTACGTGCGGGCCGGAAGCGGACCGATCTTCAAGGATATCAATGCGTGCGGAACTGCCACCGGCAATTGTTGTAACTCCTGACGGCGAAGAGGTAAGTTCGCTCGATGTTCAGAAAGGAAACCACCACCGTTTGTGTGTGGAGACTGACTCTGGCAGCGGCGACGTCGCTCTCAATTTCTCAACGCGTCGTGCGATGTACGATTTCGCTGTATCACTGCTTCAGGAGGCTGTATACGGAACAAGTGGGCAGCAAGAGTTCTATCCACTCGGTATCGACGGGAAAGGGATGGTCGTGAATGGTGTGAGGATGAGCGAAGACAGTGCCCGGCTATTTGTCTTCTACGGCAGTTCATCTGACGTCAGCGCGTCCTAGGCCTGCGATGGGTTGTCAGTCGTCCTAACGACCAATTCGAGGGCATGTACCTCAAATCGCATCAATCAATCGGATTGCTATCAGATCGGCGTTATTTTGATCGTTTTTCTTTGACGGACGACGGCATGCGCAACACCCAGTACAGACCATGTGAGCCCACTTGCTTATGACTTTGCCACCTTTAATTCCTCCGTCGGTTATTTGTGAAGACCCCGGCGTGTACCGGACGCTATTGGAATCCACCAAGGCAATTCCATGGCGAATAGACTGGGCGACGATGCGGTTTACCTACATTGGTCCACAGATCGAAGAACTTCTGGGATGGAGTCAGGCAAGCTGGCTCACTGTGAACGATTGGGCTGAGCGCATCCATGAGGAAGATCGTCAGAAGACGGTCGAGTTTTGTGTGGCGCAGTCGCAAAAAGGCGTTGACCACGAGGCTGACTACCGCGCCATCACACGCCAGGGCAATCATGTCTGGATCCGGGATGTGGTTCACGTCGTGCGTCGCCCTGATGGCAGTGTGGAGTCACTGGTCGGCTTCATGTTTGACATCTCGGCGCGAAAAGAGGCCGAAGACAAGATCGTTCAGTTGCAGCGCGAACTCGAGCTTCTGTCGTACCGCGACAGCCTCACGGGGGTCGCCAACAGGCGCATGTTCGACACTGTCTATCCCGTGGAGTGGGTAAAAGCGCGCGAAGGCGGTCACCCGCTGTCTCTCGTGATCATCGATATCGATCACTTCAAGCAGTACAACGATCACTATGGTCACGTGCAGGGTGACGAGTGCCTGCGACGCGTGGCCCAAGTGCTCAACGCAGCAGCATCCGATCCGGACGAGCTGTGTGCCCGGCTCGGTGGCGAGGAATTCGTCTTGCTGCTGCCTGGCACAGACCGGGGGGCGGCATGGAGCAAGGCTGAGCGCTGCCGTGAGCTGCTGGCGGCGCAAGAGATTTTGCACGCCTGCTCTGGCGTCGGCCGGCTCGTAACCGTGAGCATGGGCATCGGCACGATCGTTCCAGGTGCCCAGGATGACGCCAAGGTGTTCCTCGACCGGATTGATCGCCGTCTTTATCAGGCGAAGTCAGCAGGACGTGACCGGTTCTGCGACAACGAAGCATAGTGTCGACGCGATTGTTCGCCGGCTTCACGAAAGGCGCCGGTATTTAATGAAGCAGCCAGCAAATCGATTGTCCAAAAGCGCTTGGCGTGAGATTGCGTGATATTGCGCGTCCTCAGTCCAGATAAACTCTACATCTTATAACCCTGGGAATGGCGGCCTATGTCCGAAATGCAGTTTGCTAACAATTATCATGATCTGAGCAACTCGACAGGCGTCGATGCAGGGTTCCAGTTTGAATTCTCCTGCGAGCGCTGCAGTGACCGCTGGCGCACGCACTTCAAACCGTACCGCAGCGCCCAGGCTTCGGGCTGGCTACAAAAGGGGGCAAGCATGTTCGGTGGCCTGCTCGGCAATGCCGGCAGCGTGATCGATAGCATGGCCCAGGCGGGCTGGCATTCGGCACGCGACGAAGCCTTTACTGAGGCACTAGCCGCTGGCAAGACGCACTTCAACCGGTGCGGAAACTGTCACGACTATGTCTGCAATCAGTGCTTCGACAACGCGAACGGCCTTTGCTTCAACTGCGCACCCAATGTGAAGGTGAAGATCACGCAGGCACGCGCCCAGGGCGAGGTGTCGGCCGCGTCCGAAAAGGCAAACGCCGAGGGCCAGACGCGCGGTGGGCGCCTGGACGTCACGCAGAACATGCAGCTGGTGTGTACGCAATGCCGGGCCGAAACCCATGGCGCGAAGTTTTGCCCGGAGTGCGGCCACCGAACTGCCCAGCAGGTTGCTTGTCGCGCCTGCTCAACGACGCTGCAGCCAGGCACAAAGTTTTGTACCGAGTGCGGCGAGCGTCAAGCGTAAGTCTGTACCGGACCTGTCGACGCGGCCATGCTTCAGCGCCGCGCCGATCATCGCCATGAAGTCCTGGGTTTATCTCGCATTTACACCAGGCAACCACCTCCCCATGCCGTAGACTGCATCACACACATGCAACCAGGCAAAGCCGATGACCGCCATCACCACGTTCTTCAGCCATCAGCCGATGTTTGCGCTGTTCTTCACCATCGCTGCGGGCTACTTGCTGGGGGCGGTCAGCGTGAAAGGGTTGTCACTCGGTTCCGGCGCGGTACTGTTCGTCGGCCTGGCCGTCGGCGCGGCCGTGCCTGACCTGGTTTTGCCCGGCATGCTCGGCAATCTGGGTCTGCTGCTGTTCCTGTACGGCGTTGGCATTGCCTATGGCGCCCAGTTCTTTCGCGGCTTGACGACGCCTGATGGCATCAAGGCCAATCTGGCGGCGCTGCTGGCCGTCATCACGGCATTGGCGCTGGCGGTCGGCGTGGCGTGGCTGTTCCCCGTCTTTGCCTTGCCCGAAGCGCTCGGCGCCTTTGCCGGCGCCGGCACCAGCACGGCGGCGCTGCAGGCGGCGCTCGCCGTGTTCGGCACGTCGGCCGCGACCGGGTATTCGGTTGCGTACCCGGTCGGCGTGGCCGTGCCCATCCTGCTGCTCGGGCTGTACAACGCCGTATTCAAGCCTAAAACCGCCGCGCCAGCATCGTCCGCGCTGCATCTGGAAGAAATCGACGTGGCCGAATTTTCCGTGCTGGGCATGACCCTGCTTGAAGCCGCAGCGCGCTTGCCCGACGGTGTTGCCATCGTCGCGCTGCGGCGCGGTGAGCATAATCTGGTCGCCGACAGCGCCATGCGTATTGAACTGGGCGACCGCTTGCTCGTCGCGGGCAATGACCAGGGCGTGCTGCACGAAGTCGCCACGCGCTTTGGCCCGGCGCATCCGGGCGGCATGCTGCACGACAGGAGCGACCTCGACTATGACCGCTTCTTCATCTCCGTTGCCAGCATGGCCGGCTTGCCGCTGAGCGCGCTGGCGCTGCCGGCCGGACTCAATGCCCGCGTTTTGCACCTGCGGCGTGGCGATGCCGATCTGGTCTTGAACCCGGGGCGGCTGCTCGAAATGGGTGACCGCGTCGGCGTGCTCGCGCCGCGCAGCAGCTTCCCGGCCCTGCGCAAGCTGTTCGGTGACTCGGTGCGCAGCACGGGGGAGGTGAGCTATATCGGGATCGGCGTCGGCGTGACGCTCGGGCTGGCGTTCGGCGCGATCGTCTGGCCGTTGCCGCTGATCGGGCAGTTCTCGTTCGGGTTTGCGGGGCTGCTGCTGGTGGCGCTGGTGCTTGGCTGGCGCCGTCGCAGCGGAATGTTCCAGTGGGCGATGCCGATCCCGGCCAATCTGGTTTTGCGCAATTTCGGCCTGACCCTGTTTCTGGCGGTCGTGGGCATTTCGTCGGGCGCGACGTTTGCCGCCGCGATTGCCAACGATGGCTTGCTGTACCTGCTGCTGGGCAGCGCGATTGCAGCCACGCTCGTCATCGTGACGATGGTCATTGCCTTGTTCGTGTTCCGCCTGCCGTTCGACAGCGTGGTCGGCATCGTGGCCGGCACCACGGGCAATCCCGCCATCCTCGCGTTTGCCAACCGGATTGCACCAACGGACCGCCCCGACATCGGTTACGCGATGATTTTCCCGTCGATGACGGTGCTCAAGATCGTGCTGGTGCAAGTGATCGGCGTCGTGGGACGGTGAACTTTTCACGTGTCCGCAATCCGCGCACCGTAAAATAGCGGTTTGATCGATCAAGCACGGATTATTTTATGGAACCAGCAGAGCAGCGTTATCTCGTCCGCCAGGACAAACGGTCGGACGACGGCAAGAAACCACCCGTCTTCGCGAAGGTCATGCGCAGCAAGGAAGGCAAGTTCGAAGGCGTCTCCTTCATCAAGAACAAGGAGAAGGCGACGATCATGACGATCGCGCAAGCGGACGAAGTCATTGCCTGGGCCACGACCAAGAAAGACAAAGCGGCCGAGTACGAGACCCGGATCATTTGCGTTGGCCAGTAAGCCACCCTGTTCGGCCAGCCGGACGCACTACACGACCACATCATGCACAGTGAACCACCCGTTTCCCAGCGCCTGCGCGCGCTGGTCCGCTCGATGCCGCGCACCGGCATCACCCTCAGTGAACTGATCCGCAGCGTCGGCAACGACGGCCTCCTGATCCTGGTGGCGCTGCTCACGCTGGTGTTCCTGATCCCGATTTCGATTCCGGGCGTGAGTACCGTGTTCGGCGCCGCGATCCTGCTCATCAGCGTCAGTCGCCTGATCGGGCGCGACCTGTGGATCCCGTCCAAACTCGAACACCGCGTCATCGGCACGCGCAAGCTGCGTCCGCTGCTGCGCAAGGCACTGTCGTGGCTCAAGAAACTCGAGCGTGTCAGCAAGCCGAATCGCATCCAGTGGCTGGTGGCTGCCGGTGCGGTGGCCTTCTTCAACAACGCGGCCCTGATTCTGGGCGCCGTGCTGCTGATGATGCCGTTCGGCCTGATCCCATTCAGCAACACGTTCCCGGCCGTGGCGATCCTGTTTCTGGCCATCGGCCTGCTGCAGCGCGACGGTGTCTGCATCCTGCTGGGCCACATCAGCAATGTCGTGACGATCATCTATTTCGGCGTGCTGATTGGGGGTGGTGGCCTGGCCGTGCGTGAACTGGTCAACCGCTTCGTTGGCTGACGGTACTGTTGGCTTGTTGCAAGGTAGTTCTTTCTGATAAGCTGGCCCTCAGCCGCCCGTGCGCCGTCTGCCGGCTCCCAGGCGCGAATCAATCCCCCCGCACCCAGGCCCGCCAGCCTGGTGCCGGCACCCCGGAACGCCGAACATGAGTAATGACATGCCTATGCTGGATGCGTCGACGATGGTGCTGGTGCTCGCGCTGGGCAACCTGACCCTGTGCGCGCTGCTGACCTTTTTCAATCACGGCCCCGTGCGCGCCCCTGCGATGACGTTCTGGAGCCTGTCGAAACAGATCCAGGGCGGCGCCTGGCTGCTGCTGGCGCTGGGCGACGCCGGCGTGGTGCCGGCCCCGATCTCGATTCCCGGTGGCTATGCGCTGCTGTTTGCCGGCGTGGCGATCGAGTCGGGTGCTTCGTGGGAAGCGGCGCGCCGGCCGGCCTGGCGCACCCCGACGCTGATCCTGGGCGGCGTGGCCGTCCTCTTGTTCTTCCTGTGCTACCTGATCGACGAAGAAGGCTTGCGCAGCGTGGCCGCATCGCTGCTGCTGGGCGCGTTCTATCTGTCGGGCTCGGTGGCGCTCGGCTGGCGCTGGCGTGATGCCAGCCTGCTGCAACGCTTCCTGTCGCTGGCCACGGGTGCGCTGGCGCTGGTGGTCGCGGCGCGCGGATTGTCGGTGCTGCTGCTGCCACGTGGCTGGGGCTGGCTTTCGAACGACCTGCTGAGCCAATTCTCCAGCGGCGCCCTGTACCTGCTCCTGCTTGGCAATGCCTTCGGCGTCTTGCTCTTGACCCGCGAACGTCTTCAGGACACGCTCGAGCGGCTCGAAACCATCGATCCGCTGACCGACGCGCCGAACCGGCGTGGTTTCTTCCAGCTGCTCGCCCCATGGCTGGCGCTGGCGCGCCGACCCGGCCTGCCGACGGCGCTGATCGTGTTTGACCTGGATGGCTTCAAGCGCATCAACGACAGCTACGGCCATCCGGCCGGCGACGTCGTGCTGCACCAGATGGTCGCGCTGTGCCGGCGCCAGCTGCGCGACAGCGATCAGCTGGGGCGGGTGGTGGGCGTTGAATTCGCCGTCCTGCTGCCGCGCACCAGCCTCGATGAAGCCGTGATGGTGGCCGAGCGCATCCGCGCCGCGATCGACACGACGCCGGTCAAGAGCGAGCGGGCGATGATCAAGCTCACGGCCAGTTTTGGCGTGACGACGATCCGGCCCGAAGACAGCACGACGTCGCTGTTTCAGCGCGCTGACGAAGCCATGCAGCGTGCCAAGCAAGCGGGCCGCAACCGCGTGGCGCCGGCCAGCGAAGCGGTCGCCGATATTTAGCTAGCCGGCTCATGTAATGAGCCCGTCACGGTGGCCGCTTATGCTCATAAGCCATGCCGACCATCGATCAGGAATCACCCATCTATGCCGCTGTCGAGCTTGGTTCGGACAGTTTTCGCCTGCACATCGGCCGTTTCAATGATGGCGTGCTCGAGCTCGTCGCGACCATGTGCGAAAAGGTCGAGCTGTCGGCGTCCCTCGACGAAGACGGCATGCTCGACAGTGCGGCGCTGCGGCGTGCCCTGGCGTGCCTGGCGCAGTTCCGGGGCGCGCTCGACGCATGGAAGCCACACGCCGTGCGCGTCGTTGCCACCGCGGCCCTGCGCATGGCGCGCAATGCTTCCTTGTTCCTGCCGGCGGCCGGGCGCGCGCTCGGTCACCCGGTCGATATCATCGCGGGCGACGAAGCCGGGCGCCTGGTCTACCTGGGCGTGGCCAACACGCTGGGCGCAGCCGACCCTGCGCCGCGTCTCGTGCTCGACATTGGCAGCATCTCGACGGAGCTGGTGATCGGGGAGGGCGCCACGATCCGGCGCATCGAATCGTTCGCGCTCGGCGCGGTGCGCCAGAGCCTGACGTTCTTCGCGAATGGGCAGATTGACGCGGCGGGCTTTGACGCAGCTGTGCGCTCAAGCCGCAGCCGCTTCGCTGAAGCAGGCTTCGGCGCGCGCGGTTGGCATATGGCGTATGGCGCGTGTGGCACGGTGCGTGCGCTGGCTGGCCACGCGCACCGGGGCGGGAACGCGGGCGCACCGCTGACACGGGCCGATCTCGCAGGGTTGCGCGATGCCTTCATCGCCACCCGCCAGGACATGCATCTGGCCGGCGGGCTGGCGCTGCTGTGTGGCTTGATGGAGGAACTCGAGATTGCGGCAGTCACGCCGGTGGCCGCCGGCCTGCGCGTCGGCGCGCTGTGGGACCTGCGCCAGCGCGCCGGGGCCGCTGTGGGGCCGCTAGCGGATCCCCTGGGGATCGTTTAAAGGTTCCAGCGCCACCGGTGTCAGCACCAGCGGCGCGGCCGGCGTGCTGTCACGCAGCCAGCCGAACAGAATCGCCATCATCAATGGGCCGACGAACAGGCCGATGACGCCCAGCGTCGACACGCCGCCCAGCAGGCCGAACAGCACCGCCAGGAATGGCAGGTTCACGCGCTTGCCGATCAGTTTAGGGCGGATGAATTTATCGACCAGGAACAGCTCGACCGCACCCCAGGTGAACAGGCCCAGCGCCTCGGCCGAATTGCCCTGGCCGAACAGCAGCAGGGAGACCATCGTGAACGACAGCGGCGCGCCGCCCGGGATCAGCGCCAGGTAGCCGGTGATCACGCCCAGCAGCACCGGCGCTGGCGCGCCGGCGATCCAGTAGGCCACGCCCAGCACGATGCCTTCCAGGATCGCGATCGAGCCCAGGCCGAGCGCCGTGCCGCGTACCGACAGCGGCAGCACGCGGCGCAGTTTTGCGTACTGGACGGGCGCCAGGCGCTGGCCGGCGCCGTCGATGTAATGCATCACGGCCGCGCCGTGCAGGTACAGCACGAACAGCGTCAGGAGCGTCAGGAACAGGTACAGCGCATTGGCCAGGATGGTCGAGCCCCAGACGCGCGCCGTATCGGTCAGATGCGGCATGAAGTCGCCCAGGGTGGTGCGCACGAGGGCGTTCAGGCCGCCCGGCACGGCCAGGTGCTCGAGCCACCAGGTGACGGCCGGTTCGGCCACCAGCGGCAGGCTGGTCAGCCAGGCCGGTACCGGCACGCCGGTCTGGTTGAAGCTGATGAGCAGGCGCTGCAGGCTGGCCAGTTCGCTGCTGAGCGTGTGGAACAGCAGGACCGACGGGCCCACGAAGCTGACGATCAGCAGAATCAGCATGAAAGCGGCGCTGGCCAGCGGTGGCCAGCCGCGGCGCAGCATGCGCTGGTGCAGCGGCCACGTGATCACGGCCAGGAGGCCGGCCCACGCGATCGAGCCGAGGAAGTGCTGGAGCAGCAGGGCCAGCGCGGTGGCAAACAGCACCGGCAGGATCCATTGAGTCTTGGTGCGCATACTGGCCTGGGTCGGGTTCATAAATTACTGGGGTGCGCAGGGGCCAGCGAGACAAAGCTCGCGGCGCCGACAAGTTTACAGCAGAGTCGTCGCCTTGGCAGGATAATTCAGGTGTACCTCCTGCAAAAGAGGAGTTTGCCGAAGCTTTACTTCGGAAAAACAGAAACCTCGCTCTATGAAGCCCCTATTGTCACCCGGATTGGCGTCGGTTGCCGGCGGGGCGTCTTTACCCAGCGTGCATTCCTGTCCGACAGCATACTGCCAAATCGTTTATATTGTTTGCCTTCTCAACGACGGAGCGGCCCATGCCCCGCACACCTGCCGCCAAATCAGCATCCCGCGCCGCGCCTGCGGCCGCGAAACCCACCAGGGTCGCCAAGCCCGTGAAGGCTGTCGCCAAGCCCGCCAAGCCCGCCGCAAAAACCAGCGTGAAGGCGGTGGTCAAGTCGGCCGCCAAGGCGCTGGCCAGCAGCCCGGCCCGCAAACCCGCCGCGCCACGCGCTGCCGCCAAGCCGCCGGTGGTGCCGATGGTGCCGATCGTCGAACGTGCGCCCGCGGTAGAAGCGCGCCCGGCACTGGTGCGCGACAGCTTCACGATGCCGGAAAACGAGTATGCAGTGCTGCTGGAAGTAAAACAGGCTTGCCTGCGCGCCGGTGTCGACGTCAAGAAGAGCGAACTGTTGCGCATTGGCGTAGCCCTGCTGGGCCAGCTCGACGTGGCGACCTTGCAAGGCGTGCTGGCGGCGCTGCCGCAGCTCAAGACCGGACGGCCACCGGCGCAGGCGTAACGGCCAGGGCATCGCGCGCCGTCAGTGCAGCGCCGCGGCGCTGCTGAGTTCCTTGAGCTCGCGGATCGGGATGTTCGATTTTTCGTGCATGCGCAATAGAATCGTCGCGCCGACATTGAGCTTTCGATGGCGGATCTTGCTGATGATCGGTGGTTGCACTTCCAGCACGCGGCACAGCTCCGCGTCATTCTTCAACTGCATACGCTCGATCAGTGTGTCGAGCAGCATATTGGGCACAAAGCTCGACGGCTCCAGCTCGCGTGCGCGTTGCATCGCCTCGAGCAGTTCCTGTTTTTTCTGTCGTACGGTCATGTCGATTCTCCCTGATGAAAACATGATTCAAGACAGACCGCTGGTTCTGGATTCCTTGCCTGTTCTGATAACTGTTGGTGGCAGGTCGTTGCGATATTACTACGATTGCGTCGCGCACGCTTCGGCTCATTTAACTAAATTCGCCGTATTCGAGCGTTTCTTCTCGGAACTTACGCTAATTTCAGGCCTGAGTGGGTCAGCAGCAGGACCTTGTCGGCCATGGCGGCCGCGGCGTGGGAGTGGGTGACCATGATGGCGCCGGCGCCATGCGCGCGCGTTTCGTCACGCAACAGCTGCAGGATACTGCCGGCGGTTTCGGGATCGAGGTTGCCGGTTGGTTCATCGGCCAGCAGCAGGGCCGGGCGGTGCACCAGCGCGCGGGCAATCGCCACGCGCTGCATCTCGCCGCCCGACAGCTGGCGCGGGAAGTCGCCGCCGCGTCCGTGCAGCCCCACTGCGTCGAGCATCGCATCCGCGCGGTCGAGTGGCGCCTTGTTCAGCAGCAGGGGCAGGGCAACGTTCTGGCGCAGCGTCAGGTGCGGCAGCACGTGGAAAGCCTGGAAGATGAAACCCATGCGGGTACGGCGCAGGCGCGTGGCGGCGTCGTCGTCCAGGTTCGAGATCGGCGTACCATCGATGATCACGCGCCCGCCGTCGGGCGTGTCCAGGCCCGCAATCAGGTTCAGCAGCGTTGACTTGCCGACGCCCGATTCACCCATGATCGCGACGAATTCGCCGGCCTTGAACACGTGCGAGAGTTCGGCCAGCACGGTGCGGCCGCCATACGATTTGGTGAGCTGGTCGAGTTCGAGCATCGGGTAAGGTGTCCGCAAGTAGGGTTAGCGCGTCAGTATCAACGCATCAGGGCGCGGCGCAGCGCATAACTGGCTGCATCGACCAGCGCCACCAGCACCAGCATCGCGATCACGACCGTGGCGGCGCTGGGCATCTGGAACAGCGACAGGTGGTACTTGAGCATCTGGCCCAGGCCCCCGGCCCCGACCACGCCCAGTACTGCCGCCGCGCGGATATTGTTTTCCCAGCGGTACAGCGTGTACGACAGCATCTGCGGCAGCGCCTGGGGCAGCGTCGCGTACAAAAACGCTGCCAGCGGCCGCACGCCGTTCGTGCGCAGGCTTTGCTCGGCGTGCGGCTCGATGTTTTCCAGCGCATCGGCAAACAGGCGCCCCAGCACACCGGCCGTGTGCGCGGCCAGCGCCAGCGTGCCGGCCAGCGGTCCCAGCCCCGCCAGCACCAGCAGCACTGCCGCCCACACGAGTTCGGGAATCGAGCGCAGCACATTGAGCACCAGCCGCGTCACGGCGCGCGCCGCGCGGCCCATGCGCCCGGCGCCGGCCAGCGCCAGCGGCATGGCGACGAGCGCCGCCAGGATGGTGCCGATGGCCGACATGGCCAGGGTTTCCCAGAACGCGACGAGTGTCTTGGCCAGGAACGCCGGTGCGGTGTCGGGCGGCGCGAAGCCGGCAAGGAATTCGGATGCCGAATCGATCGCTTCGCGCGTGAAGAAGGCGCTCCATTGCAGCGGCAGCGAGGCAAAGCTGGCGACGATCAGCGCCAGCAGGCCGCCGAGGATGAGCCAGGTGCCAGCCTGGCGTGGCGGCGGGGCAGGGATCGCGGTGCGCGAGGAGTTATCCACCTTCATCCGATCCTCCGGCGCAGCAGTTTTGACACCAGGTCGGCGCCGGCCACCAGCAGCACGAACATGATGAGCATGGTCGCCACTTCGCCGCCGGCCATCATCTTGGTCGATTCATCGAGCCGCTGGCCCAGGCCGCCGGCGCCGACGAAGCCCATCACGGCCGAGCCGCGAATCGCGCATTCCCAGCGGTACACCGTGTACGACACGAGTTCGGCGCTGGCATCTGGCAGCGCGCCATACAGCAGGGCCGGCAGGCGAGCGCTGCCATTGGCCAACAGGACATCGGTCGCATGCGCGTCGGACGATTCGAGAATTTCGGCATACACCTTGGCCAGCATGCCCGAATACGACAGCGCGATCGCCAGCACCCCGGCGGTGGGGCCCAGGCCGACGATGCGCACGAACAGCAGCGCCCACACCAGCTCGGGCACGGAGCGCAGCACCATCAGGATCCAGCGCAGGACCTGGCGCACGACGCCGGCGAGCGGACGGATGCGCCCCGTGCCCAGGCGCGAAATCGACAGGCGCTCGCTGATGACGAAGGTGGCGGGAATGGCGACGATCAGCGCCAGCGTCAGGCCGGCAGTGGCAATCGCCACGGTCTGCCAGGTTTCGCGCAGCACCATCGCCAGGAAAGCAGGATCGGTTTCGGGCGTCAGAAAATCGCGCAGGAAGCCGCCGGCCGCGCGCAGGCTTTGCGCGTCGAACAGCAGCCATGGTTTGAATTCGGCCGCGACCAGTAGCGGATACAGCAGCAGGATGAAGACGACGGCGCCCATCAGGCGCGCGCGCCAGGCCGGGTCGGGATGCAGCACGGTCTTGCTCGTCATGCCTAGAAACAGGCGCCGACGGCGATTTGGGCGGGCGTGTCGTGTGGCGGCGCCACGTGCGGCTCGACGTGTTCGTTGGCGTACAGGTCGGCGATCATGGTGTCGGTGACCTGCTCGCGCGGCGCGTCGAACACGATGCGCCCGTCGCGCAGGCCGACCAGGCGGCCGAACTGTTCACGCGCCAGATCCACCTGGTGCAGGCTGCACACCAGCGTCGCGTTGCGTTGGGCGGCTTCCTGGCGCAGCGTGGCCAGCGTGTGGCGGGCAAGGGCAGGGTCGAGCGCCGAAATCGGCTCGTCGACAAGTAATGCTTGAGCATCGGACAGCAGCAGGCGCGCCAGGCCGCAGCGCTGGCGTTCGCCACCCGAGAGGCGGTCGACGCGCGCATACAGCTTGTCGCCCAGCGAGAAGCGCGACAGCGCGGCGTGCGCTGCATCGGGGTCTTGCGGGCGCACGAGCGAGGTCAACGCCTGCCACAGCGTCCAGTGCGGCAAGCGCGCCGCCAGCACGGCCGTGACGACGCGCTGGCGCGCCGGCAGTGGCGGTGTCTGCGGCGCCAGGAACAGGCGCGCACGCAGCCGGTGGCGCGCGGCATGCGGCAGGTGCCACGGCTCCTTGCCCAGGATCTCCAGCGTACCTTCGCTCGGTTGATGGGCGCAGGCCAGCGTGGCCAGCAGCGTGGTCTTGCCGGCTCCGGATGGGCCGATCAGGGCGACCTGTTCACCGGCGCCGATCGTGAGGTCGAGCGCGTGCAGGGCAGCCGCGCGGCTGCCCGTCAGGTGGCGCACGGTCACGCCGCGCAGGCGAAAGGTCGCCATCGTGCGATTACTTCAGCAGACCGGCGTTTTTCGCCGCCGCTTCGATCGCGCCGTAGTTGGCGGTCTTGGTCGGCACGAAGCGGGTCGCGCGCTGCAGTTCGAGGATTTCCTTGCCCTGCGGGGTCGAATCGTCCAGCGCCAGGAAGGCGTCGGTGATTTTCTTTTTGAGGGCCGGGTCCATGTCGGTGCGCACGGTCCAGTTGTAGTCGAAGTAGCCAGGGGTCGTGTAGAACACGCGCACTTGTTTCGGATCGACCTTTTTCGCCTCGACCAGTTTTTCCCAGACCGAGATGTTCAGCGCGCCCGCATCGACCTTGCCGCCGGCAACGGCCGCCACGGTCGCGTCATGCGCGCCCGAGAAGGCGATGCGCTTCAGGTCGGTGTCCGGATTGATCTTGGCGCCCAGCAGGAACGAGCGCGGCATCAGGTGACCCGAGGTCGACGATTCCGAACCGAAGGCCAGCGTCTTGCCCTTCAGGTCTTCCAGCTTGTTGATGGTCGGCACAGTGGTGATGAAGACCGAGCGGAATTTCTCGTCTTCCACGCGCTGCACCAGCGGGGTGACCTGGCCCTTGCTGCGCACATTCGCCTGCACAAACGTAAAGCCGCCGAACCAGACCATGTCGATCTTGCGGTTGACCAGGCCTTCCACCGAAGCAGCGTAGTCGGTCACCGGGGTGAATTCCACCTTCAGACCCGTGGCCTTGGCCAGGTAGTCACCCAGCGGCTTGAACTTGCGCTGCAGTTCGGTCGGCGATTCGTCGGGAATGGCCGAAACACGCAGCACGCCGTTGCTCTGCGCGTGGGCGGCGCCCGCGATCAGCATCGTGCCGGCAGCGGCGGCGCACAGGGTTTTGAGAACGTTGCGGCGGAAGGACAGGGTCATGGGGGCTCTTGTCTAAAAAGTAATGAAACGAGGCTGACCCGAGGGGCAGCACGCTTGGCGTGAGGCAGACTAGGCGAATTCGGGGAATCCGCTATGATAGCTAAAACAGCAATACACAGAGAAATAAACAAAGAACTACCAGAACTACGCGAAGCAAAACTCACAGGCCATCTCGCATGGTGCGTCGTGGCGGCACGAATGATAAACCCTATGCTGACATCCTGTACACCCGAAGACGTCGCGGCGCCCCGTCACAGCGCGCACGAAGCCGACGAACTGCACACCGGTCTGCAGGCGCCAGCCGCCTGGATCTCCCCCAAATACCTGTATGACGCACTTGGCTCGAAATTATTCGAAGCGATCTGCGAACTGCCAGAGTATTACCCAACGCGCACCGAAGCGTCGATCTTTGAGCGCTATGGCGCCGAAATCGCCCGTTCCGCAGGCACCGGCGCGACCCTGATCGATCTCGGCGCCGGTAACTGCGCCAAGGCAGCGGCGCTGTTCCCGCTGTTGCAGCCAGCGCAGTATGTGGCGATCGACATTTCCACCGACTTCGTGCACGACGCCCTGGCGCGCCTGCGCCAGCGGTTCCCGCAAATTGCGATGGAAGCGCTGGGGATGGATTTCTCGTCAAGCTTCGAATTGCCGCCGCAGGTCAATGCCGGCCGGCGCCTGTTCTTTTATCCGGGCTCGTCGATCGGCAACTTCACGCCGGACGAAGCGCAGGGTTTTCTGACGCGTCTGCGCGCGCAGTGCGGCAACGATGGCGGCGTGCTGATCGGCATCGACCTGGCCAAGGATGCCGCCACGCTCGACGCCGCCTACGATGACGCGCTGGGCGTTACCTCGGCCTTTAACCTGAACCTGCTGCGCCACGTGAACCGCCTGATTGACGCCGACTTCGACATCAAGGGCTGGCAGCACCGGGGCGCCTACAACGCGGCCATGGGCCGCATCGAGATGCATCTGGAGGCGCGCAGTGCGCAGACTGTGCACTGGCGCGGTGGCGAGCGCCGCTTCGCGTCCGGCGAGCGCATCCACACCGAGAACAGCTATAAATACCAGCAGGCCGACGCGATCGGACTGCTGGAGCGCTCCGGTTTCGAGGCCACGCACGTCTGGACCGATCCGCACAGCTGGTTTGCCGTGATTCACGCACAGGCGATCGCATCATGAACATGATGCGCGACGACAGCTTGCCACGCGCGTTTGCGCAGGTACGTACCCGTTCCCTGGAACTGGCCGAGGGTTTGTCCGACGAAGACTGCGTCGCGCAGTCGATGCCGGACGCGAGCCCGATGAAATGGCATCTGGCGCACACGACGTGGTTTTTTGAAACCTTCATCCTTGAGCCGCGCGAGGCCAACTTTGCGCCGTTTCATCCGGCGTTCCGGGTGTTCTTCAACTCGTACTACAACGGCGTGGGCAACAAGCATCCGCGCGCGCAGCGCGGGCTCTTGACGCGACCTGGCATGCGTGTCGTCAGGGACTACCGCGCGAATGTCGACCGCCGTATCGCCGATTTGCTGGCTGGCGGCATCGACGAGACGCTGGCCACGCTGATCGAACTGGGCCTGCAGCACGAACAGCAGCACCAGGAACTGATGCTCACCGACGTCAAGCATTTGCTGGCGCAGAATCCGCTGTACCCGGCGTATGCGACGGACGCCATGGCGCCGTCCTCACCGGCCGAGCCATTGGCCTGGCTCGATTTCGAAGGTGGCCTGGCCGAAGCTGGCTATGGCGGCAAGGGCTTTTGCTTCGACAACGAATTGCCGCGCCACCGCACCTATGTCGCGCCGTTTGCGCTGGCCTCGCGCCTGGTGACCAACGGCGAATTCCGCGCGTTCATCGAGGCGGGCGGTTACCGCGATCCGGCGTTGTGGCTGGCCGAAGGCTGGGACCGCGTCAACAGTGGCGAGATCACCCAGCCGCTGTACTGGGTGGAGCAGGCGGATGGCTGGTACGAATTCACGCTGCACGGCCTGCAACCGCTCGACCCCGAGCGGCCCGTCACGCACATCTCGATGTACGAGGCGGATGCCTTTGCCCGCTGGTCGGGAGCGCGCCTGCCGACCGAATTTGAATGGGAATTTGCGGCGCGCCAGGCATGCCTGGGCAGCGGCCCGGCGCATCATCCGGATGCTGCCAGCGGCGCCGGCTTGCAACAGATGTTCGGCGCCTGCTGGCAATGGACCAGCAGCAGCTACGCCCCGTATCCCGGCTTCGCACCGGCCCCGGGCGCGATCGGTGAATACAACGGCAAGTTCATGATCAACCAGTATGTCTTGCGCGGCTCGTCCTGCGCCACGCCGGGCGGTCACGCACGGCCCAGCTACCGCAACTTCTTCCCGACAGGCGCGCGCTGGCAATTTTCCGGCATTCGCCTCGCCCGATGAGTCGTCGGCGTGACTGGACGGCGCGCCTGAAAGATCAGCGCGCCAATGTCTACATCCTGAATCATCCGCTCAAGTTCACGCTGCAAGTCCTGAAGGGGTTCCGCGCCAACCAGGGCTTGCTCCTGGCGGGCGCCGTGGCCTATTACGCGCTGCTGTCGATCGTGCCGTTTTTGATGCTGGTGATGGTGGTGCTGTCGCACTTCATCAACCCGGCCGAGTTGCTGGAAACGCTCAGCCGCTACCTGCAATTGCTGGTGCCGGGGCAGTCGGCGCCCATCGTGGCCGAGGTGGCGCACTTTCTGGACGACCGGCAACTCATCACCTGGGTACTGGCGGTGACGATGCTGTTCTTCAGTTCGCTTGCCTTCACGGTGCTGGAAAACGCGATGAGCGTGATCTTCGTGCACCGCGTGGCGATCCGGCGCCGGCATTACCTGGTGTCAGCCGTGCTGCCGTACTGCTACATCCTCGCGCTGGGCGTGGGCATCATGGTCGTCACGCTCGTGGCGGGCGCGCTTCAGGTCATGGGGCGCGAAAGCGTGTGGCTGTTCAACTATGAATGGTCGCTGAACGGCGTGTCCGGTGCGCTGCTGTATCTGCTGGGGCTGATCGGCGAGATTCTCGTGCTCACGTCGATCTACCTGGTGATGCCGGTGGGCCGGCTGTCGATCTGGCATGCCGCCATCGGTGGCGTGACGGCAGCGCTGTTGTGGGAAGCGGCGCGTCACATTCTGGTCTGGTATTTTTCGACGCTGTCGCAGGTGAACCTGGTGTATGGCTCGATGACGACGGCCATCGTCGTCATGTTTTCGCTCGAGATCGCAGCCACGCTGCTGCTCCTGGGCGCGCAGGTAATCGCGGAGTACGAGCGGGTCGGCCTGGTGCCCGACGATACGGCGCAAGACCCAATGACAACGGCGCCAGACGCAGCCCGGTAAGTTCCGGGTGCTCCTGGCGCCATTGGGGGCGCTACTGGCCAGCGACTAGCTTACTTGTCGTCCTTCTTGGTGATGAACACGCTGGCGATACAGCTACCGGCGATCAGCACAGCCACGACGGTCAGCGAAGCCTGCACTGGCACGTGGTACCACGGCATGATCAGCATCTTGACACCGATGAAGGTCAGGACCATTGCCAGGCCATACTTGAGCAGGTGGAAGCGGTCAGCCACGTCCACCAGCAGGAAGTACAGCGCACGCAAACCCAGGATTGCAAACATGTTCGACGTGAACACGATGAACGGATCGGTCGTGATCGCGAAGATGGCCGGGATCGAGTCGACCGCGAACACCAGGTCGGTCACTTCGATCAGGATCAGCACCAGGAACAGCGGGGTGACAAAGCGCACGCCGTTGATCCGCACAAAGAACTTCTCGCCATGGTCGCCTTCGGACACTTTCAGGTGTTTGCGGGCAAACTTCAGGATCGGGTTGTTGACCACGTCTGGTTCTGCATCGACGGCTACCAGCATGCGGATACCCGTGAACAGCAGGAACGCGCCGAACAGGTACAGCACCCAGCTGAATTCGCTCACGACCCACGCACCGGCGCTGATCATGATGGCGCGCATGATGATCGCACCGAGCACACCGTAAATCAGGACGCGGCGCTGGTATTGCTGCGGCACCTGGAAGGCGGTAAAGATCAGCAGGAACACGAACACGTTATCGACCGACAGGGCTTTCTCGATCAGGTAACCGGAGAAGAACTCCAGCGCTTTCTGGTCTGCGATTTCCGAGCCGACGCTGCCTTTCAGATACCACCAGAGGCCAGCATTGAACAGCAGGGCCATGCTGACCCAGACCAGCGACCAGATACCCGCTTCCTTGACGCTGACCTTGTGCGCCTTGTTACCGCCAAAGACGAACAGGTCGAGCGCCAGCATCACCAGCACGAAGCCGACGAAGCCAGCCCACATCATGGGGCTTGCAATGGTTTCCAGACCGTTCATGGGTTGCTCCCTTCATGGCGCAGCGAGTGCAGCCGGTTGTCCTGCGCCCGTGCGCAGGAATGGTGGACAGGATGTGTCATTGGTATGGCACCTATAGTTTGTGGTGAGGACTCGACTATAGGGGACCGTGAAGCATCGTACAAATCGAATATAATTTCATATAACATCGAATTTAACGATGTATTGAACAGTCCATGTTATTGGAGAGACCATGTCCGCGCTGAACTACAAGCACCTGCGTTACTTCTGGATGGTGGCCAAGACCGGCAGCATCGCCAAGGCCGCCTCGCAGCTGAACCTGACGCCCCATTCGATTTCCGGACAACTGTCCGAATTCGCCGATGTATTGGGTGTGGCGCTGTTTCGCAAGTCCGGCCGCAGCCTCGAGCTGACCGACACCGGCCGCCGCATCGTCAGCTACGCCGAGACGATCTTCAGCACCGGCGACGAATTGCTCGAACTGGTGCGCGACAAAAGCTTTGCGACGATGTCTTTTCGGATTGGCTGCGCCGATTCGGTGTCGAAGCTCATTGCCTGCCAGCTGGTGGAGCCGGCATTGAAGCTCAAGGAGCCGGTGCGGCTGATCTGCCGCGAAGGGCGCCTTGACAGCCTGATCGGCGACCTCGCCGTGCACCGGCTCGACCTGGTCATTGCCGACCGGCCGATCCCCGGGCATTTCAGCGTGCGCGCCTATAACCACCTGCTGGGCCAGAGTCCGATGACGGCGCTGTGCACGCAGGCGCTGGCGGCCACGTTCGACCAGCCGTTTCCGGCCTGCCTGCACAATGCGCCGATGCTGTTGCCGGGCGAGGATTTCGCGATCCACCAGCGCCTGTTGCGCTGGCTGGAGCAGGCCGAGGTGCATCCGCACATCGTTGGCGAATTCGACGACAGCGCAATGATGAATGCGTTCGGCCAGTCAGGGGCAGGGGTGTTCTTCGTGCCAACGGTGATTGCGGCGCAGGTGAGCCAGCAATACCAGGTGGTGGCACTGGGCCAGATCGATGGGGTGGTGGAGCAGGTATATGCGATCACCACCGAACGCCGGATGAGTCATCCGGCCACGGTGGCGATCAGTACGCTGGCGCGCGACAAGCTGTTCGTTTAATGCGCGCCATGGCTGTCGTTACGGCTTGACGCTGATGCCCGGCTCGCCGGCAGCCATGCGGCCGATGATCGCGGCGTCGGCAAAGCCTTCACGCGCGAACAGTGCCAGCACCTCGTCGGTGGCTGCCGGGTCGCACGCCACCAGCAGGCCGCCCGAGGTTTGCGGATCGGTCAGCAGGGCGCGCTGCTCGGGCAGGATCGCCGCGTCGAGCTGCACGTCCTTGCCATACGCTTCCCAGTTGCGCCCGGATGCACCCGTGAAATAGCCGTCCTGCGCCAGTTGCAGCACGCCCGGCAGCAGCGGAATGTTCGGCATGTCCAGTGTGGCATGCAGCTTTGCGCCCCGCGACAGTTCGAGCAGGTGACCCAGGAGGCCAAAGCCGGTGACATCGGTCAGCGCGTGCACGCCCGGCATGTCGGCCAGCAGGCGCCCGGGCTTGTTCAGTTTGGTCGTGTTGGCGATCATCGCTGCATAGCCGTCAGCGCCCAGCTTGTCTTTCTTGAGCGCGGCCGACAGCACGCCCACGCCCAGCGGCTTGCCGAGGATGAGCACGTCGCCATCGCGGGCATCAGCATTGCGTTTGACTTTCGATGGATGCACGAGGCCCAGTACCACCAGGCCATAGATCGGCTCGACCGAATCGATCGTGTGGCCGCCCGCAATCGGAATGCCCGCTTCGGCGCAAATCGACTCGCCGCCGCGCAGGATCTGGCCGATCGTGTCGAGCGGCAGCTTGTTGATCGGCATGCCGACCAGCGCCAGCGCCATGATCGGCGTGCCGCCCATCGCATACACGTCCGAGATCGCATTGGTGGCGGCGATACGGCCGAAGTCGAACGGGTCGTCGACGATCGGCATGAAGAAGTCGGTGGTGGCGATCAGGGCCTGTTCATCGTTGAGCTTGTAGACCGCGGCGTCGTCGGCCGTCTCGATGCCAACCATCAATTCCTTGGGCACGGGGAAGCCATGCGACGACTTCAGGATCTCGGCCAGCACGCCGGGCGCGATCTTGCAGCCGCAGCCGCCGCCGTGCGAGAACGAAGTGAGTTTGATGGGTTGGTCGCTGGTGCTCATGGGATGTCCGGTAATCGTTGATCGTCTTGGATTATCCACCATGTGGCGTGGACGTGCATGGCATACGGGCCAATACACCTGTGAGGCCCACGAAAAATACCTGTCGGCGTAGGGTGGGCGGGTTTCCCGCCCACGCGTTCAACACGTCTTGGCATACCGCCGAGCGACCATTCGCTTGAACGCGTGGACGGCATAGCCGTCCACCCTACGTCATGCCAAGTTGGTTCGAACGCGCGGACGGCGGGCATAAAAAAACGGCTGCCGAAGCAGCCGTTTCTTGATTCACGCAGGGTGATTACTCGCCGAACGAACGACGCACGCCGTCGGCCGAACGTGGGTGGGCACCCTTGTAGCCGCCTTCGCGACGGGCCGGCTGGCCTTCACGCGGGGCGCTGAAACGGTTGCCGTCACGTGGCGCGCTTGGTGCACGTGGTGCGGCGCCTGGTGCGCGGGCCGGGCCGGCTTCACGCGGGCCACGGTCAGCGTAACGGCTTTCCGACGGGGCGCCACGGGCGCCGCTCGGTGCGCGGTCGGCATAGCCTTCACGCGCGCCGGATGGCTTCGAGAAACCGCGCGATGCCGGCTTGGCCGACGGGCTGCGGCCGTCGCCTGGCTTCCAGCCGGCGCGGGCTGGTGCTGCAGCGCGCTTTGGCTCGAAACCTTCGACGACAGCGACCGGGATCGGCTGGCGCGTGAAGCGCTCGATGCGGCGCACGTTCATGCTTTCGGCGTGGTTCACCAGCGAGACGGCGACACCGTTACGGCCAGCGCGACCGGTACGGCCGATGCGGTGGACGTAGTCTTCCGGGAACTTCGGCAGGTCGTAGTTGACGACGTGGGTGATGCTCGGCACGTCGATGCCGCGCGCAGCGACGTCGGTGGCGACCAGCACCTTGATGCTGCCACGACGCATGCTGTCCAGCGTGCGGTTACGCGCGCCCTGGTGCATGTCGCCATGCAGTGCAGCAGCAGCGAAACCGGCGATGTTCAGGCGGTCGGCGATCGTATCGGCGTCACGCTTGGTGGCGGTGAAGACCACGGCCTGGTCCATCGATTCGTCGCGCAGCAGGTGGTCCAGCAGGCGATTCTTGTGCGACAGGTCGTCGACGAAGTGAACGCGCTGCGAGATGTTCTCGTGGCGATTGGTCGCGCTGGCGATCTGGATCGTCATTGGATCGGTCGTGATGCGGCGCGCCATGTTGCCGACGACGCCATCCAGCGTGGCCGAGAACAGCATGGTTTGACGGGCCGACGGGGTTGCGGCAACGATTTTCTCGATGTCGTCGATGAAACCCATGTCCAGCATGCGGTCAGCTTCGTCGAGCACGAGGATTTCGAGCTGCGAGAAGTCGATCTTGCCCGACTCCATGTGGTCGATCAGACGGCCTGGGGTAGCAACCAGGATTTCAGGGTTCTTGGCCAGCAGTTGCATCTGTTTCGGGTACGGCATGCCGCCCAGGATCGAGACGCAGCGCAGGCGGCGCATGTGGGCCGTGTACTGTTCGGTTGCAGCCGAGACTTGCAGGGCCAGTTCGCGGGTCGGGGTCAGCACCAGCATTTTTGGCTGGGCAGCCTTGAAACGGACGCGCTCGCCTTTGGCGCGGGCAGCCTGTGCTTCTTGCGCAGCGGTCTTGCCGGCTGGCGTTTCTTCAGCGTTGGCCAGCTTGTTCAGTGCTGGCAGCATGAAGGCGGCAGTCTTGCCCGAACCGGTTTGCGACGAGACCAGCAGGTCGCGGCCGGCGATGGCGGCAGGAATGGCTTGCGCCTGGACTGGCGTAGGGGTGGTGTAACCGGTATCGGCAACAGCCTGGACGAGGGACGCGTGGAGGCCTAGGGCTTCAAAACTCATGTGATCTGTACTTTCGGAATAAATCAAATACGCTCGCACGGATGGCGCGAACGAAAAAATGCAACGCGAACCAACAAACGAAATGACTCAGAATGAAAGAAATTTCGGCACAAAAGCTTTGCGCCGGGACGGTGTCTGAAAGCGACACACAGGGCGGGAGGGCTTTAGAAAGGCGCTCTAATGAGCTGCCTGGGGTTTGCGGTGCTGCTTGGATGACTGCCTTGCTGCTGCCTGACCTGGATGTTTTCAGAACAGGGCGCGATGTCGCAGTGCACAAACCGAACTATACAGGTTTTTCGGCCTTCGTGCACGGACCCTTTGAAAATCGTATAACTGGCGGCGTGCGAAACGACAGCCAGCACCCCCGTGGCGGGGATGCTGGCCAAGGATCAGCGCTGCTTGCGCTTGGACGACGTATTGCGGGAAATGCGCTTGCTGTCCTTGCTCACGCCAGCCTTGGTCTTGAACCGGCTGGTGGTGCGCTTGACGATGCCACGGTCGGCTTCGAACGCGACGACGGCGTTGTCGATGATGTTCTCGGCAATGTCGCCATGGCTCGAGGTCGAGATTTTCGGCACCAGGATCGTCGAGCCCACTTTCAGGAGCGACTGCGCCGGGATGTTATTGGCCTGGCGGATGACTTCTGGCGTGGTGCCGAACTTCGAGGCCAGCGAAGCGATGCTCACGCGCGCACCGGTGATCTTGTGTGTGGTCCAGGTGGACAGGGCATGGCCCCATTGCGCGAGATTCAGGTGGAATTTCTCGGCATTTTCTTTCGGCAGCAGGATCTGGGTCTGGGCGCCGCCGATGATGACCGGCTTCTTGAACTGCGGATTGAGCGCCTTGAATTCGTCGAGCGACATCTCGGCCAGCTGGGCGGCAACTGCCAGATCGATGTCACTGGTCTTGTCGACCGTGGTGAAATACGGCTGGTTGTCGATGGCTGGCAGCACGACGCCATAGTTGCCCGGATTGGCGATCACGTTCTTGACCGCCTGCAGCTTTGGCACGTAGTTGCGCGTTTCTGCTGGCATCAGGTCGGCCAGACTTTCGAAATCGGTCGGCTTGCCTTCGGCCTGGTTTTTCTTGATGGCGCGCTGCACATTGCCTTCGCCCCAGTTATACGCAGCCAGGGCCAGCGGCCAGTCGCCGAACATCGTGTACAGGCGCTGCAGGTAGTTCAGCGCTGCATCGGTGGACGCCACAACGCCGCGCCGCTCGTCCTTGAACATGTTCTGCTTGAGGTCGAAATCCTTGCCCGTGCCCGGCACAAACTGCCACAGGCCGGCGGCGTTAGCACTCGACATGGCTTGCGGGTTGAAGGCCGATTCGATGACCGGCAGCAGCGCCAGTTCGGTCGGCATGCCACGCTTTTCGAGCTCGGAGACCACGTGGTACAGGTAAGGGGAGGCGCGGCCGGAGATGCGGGACAGCGTGGCGGGATGATTGGCGTAAGCCTGGGTATGACGGGTGACAAGCGCGTTGTTCAGATCTGGAATCGCGTAGCCGCTGCGGATGCGGCCCCAGACGTCGGTTTCGCGGTATTCATCGAGTTTGGTCTGGACTTGCGAGGGTGCTGCGGTGGTGCGGCTGCCGATTGCGGCAGACTGGACGGTGGGCAGCGAGGCTGCGTCCATGGCGAAACTGAGGGGTGACGCGGCCAGGAAGGCCAATGCAGCCAGTGCGAAGGTAGGACGTTTCGTGTTGTGCATAGCTTTCCAGTGTTGCGTTCAGGAACGAACGGACCGAGGACAAGGAGGCATAGTACGTAGGGATTGTCGAGCGCGTCAAGATGTATGACGCCTTCGTTACAATAAAAATGCCCTCTAGAATCGCGTACGTTGACATCATGAAAACAGAAGATGCCATCAGGATCATCGAAATTAATGAACCGCTGGTATTTTTGGTCAGCAGCACCAAGATTTGGCGGCGTTATCCACTGCGCATACGACCGCATCGGGCCAACCTTACCCCCGGGGCGGGGTCGATCTATGAGCACACGCAAAGAGTGCGTACAATCCGGCTTTTGCAGTCTGCATTGCTATTGAAAGTCTTCTATGAGCACTCCCAACCTCAACGCCGACGATGACGCCATCATCGGCGCGACCCGCAACTGGCTCGAACGCGCGGTAATCGGCCTGAATCTGTGCCCGTTTGCCAAGGCCGTGTACGTCAAGGAGCAGGTGCGCTATGTCGTTGCCACCGCGACCACTCCCGAGCAATTGCTTGAAACGTTAATGGACGAGCTGCAGCACCTGTCCGACACCGATGCCGCCAGGATCGACACCACGCTGATCATTCACCCGTTCGTGCTGGGCGATTTCGAGGATTACAACGAGTTTTTGGACGTGGCCGATGCCGCGCTCGAGGACATGCAGCTGGATGGCGAGCTGCAGGTGGCCAGCTTCCATCCCTTATATCAGTTCGCCGACACCGACATCAACGATATCTCGAATTACACGAACCGCGCGCCATACCCGATCCTGCACTTGCTGCGCGAAGAAAGCATCGAGCGCGCGGTGGCAGCGTTCCCAGAGGCGGAAGAGATCTTCGAAAAGAATATCGAGACGATGGAACAGCTTGGACACGACGGTTGGGACAAGCTCCATGTCGGACCAGCGTGAAGCAGGCGGGGCCAGCCCTGCGCCAGTGACACCGCTAACACCCGGAACCCCGGCCGGCCGGCCAGACACGCCGTGCGTGGCGGTATGCTCGACCACGTTCGACGAAGTCTGCCGCGGTTGCGGTCGCACTGTGGCCGAGGTGGCCCACTGGGTGTCGATGAGCGCCGACGCCAAGGAGGTCGTCTGGCAGCGCATCCTGGCGCAGGGTTACCCGCGCCGGAACAAGTGACCGTGGCCCGTTACCTGGTTTATTGCCTTATCAATAGCTGCCAATAAAGTCGCGCTTGCCGATCGGCACACCGTTGTGGCGCAGGATCGCGTACGCGGTCGTCACGTGGAAGCAGAACTGCGGCATCGCAAAGTGGGTCAGGTAGACCGCGCCGGTGTCGAAGTGGCGTGCGCGTTCGCCGCTGCCATGGGTGATCGGGCGGGTAGCGCCGGCGTCGATGTCGGCTTGTTCCAGGCTGTCCAGGAAGCCGACGGTACGCGTGATGCGCTGCTGCAGTTCGGTGAAGGTGCGCTCGCCGTCTTCATAGCGCGGCGATTCGATGCCGGCCAGGCGCGCCCCGGCGCCCTTGGCGAAATCTGTGGCGAGCTGGATCTGGCGCGCCAGCGGGAACATGTCGGGAAACAGCCGGGCCTGTAGCAGGGCATCCGGTTCGATGCGCCGCTCCAGCGCATGGGCCTCGGCTTTTTCGAGCACGCCGGCCAGGGCGTCGAGCAATTGGCGAAACACCGGCACCGAAGCGGCGTACAGGGAATGACTCATCAGATTCTCCTCGATTGGAAACGCGTTCATGACAATCCATCATAGCAAGTCTGGTCGCGCGTTGCCGACGGTTGGTTATGCGCCGTTAGCTAGTGACGCTTAGCAAGCGGCGGCGCATAATCGCGTTTTTTACACCAAATCAGTAAAACCAGCGCCAGCGGCGCCAACGCCATGTCCACATCGTCATCCGCCACTCCCACCATCCTGTCGCGCCTGGGCAGCCTGTATGGCCGCTCGCTGTACCGCGCCTTGTTGCTGGTGGTGTTCGTCGGGCTGGCGGGGCCGGCGGCCGTGGGCAGTTATCTTCTGATCGGGGTGCAGGAGCGCGCTGCGGTTGCGGCGGCGCTCGACGACTCCCTGCAGCGCAATGCAGAGATCCTCGCACTCGGCGTGCAGGAGCCGCTCTGGAACCTGGATCCCGACACGGCGCGGCCGCTGCTCGATGCGATGCTGCGCGATCCGGCCGTCGTCATGGTCGAGCTGCATGGTCCGGAGGGCGAGGTCGTGCTGCGGGTGCGCTCGCCCACGCGTCCCCTTGGCCGTGTGTTCAGCGCCGAACGGCCGGTCGTGGTGCGTGGCGAGACGATCGGCACCGTGCGTCTCGAGATGGACGACTACCGCAGCCAGCAGGAGCTGCGCCGCAAGCAGCGCAACTACGCGCTGGTGGTCGTGGGGCAGGTTGCCGTTTCGCTGCTGCTGATCGCGCTGCTGCTGCGGCGCCGGCTGCTCTCGCCGCTGCGCCGCCTGATGGGTTTTTCCGACCGGCTGGCGCGCGCCGACTTCGATACGCCGCTGGCACTGTCAGCGGCCGACGAGCTGGGGCGCCTGGGCCGGCAGATGGAGCACATGCGCCTGGCCATTCGCGATCTGTTCGCCGATATCGCGCGGCGTGAAGAGCAATTTCGCAGCATCGTGAATCAGGTCCCCGGCGCCGTGTTTCGCGTGCGCGCCGGCGGGGCCATCGAATTCGTGAGTGATGCGATCGAAGACATCACCGGCCACTCGGCAGAGCATCTGATGCGCGCCACGACCGACGACTGGAGCGATATCGTGCATCCGGAAGACCGGCGCAGGTACAGCCACACGGTGCGCCACGCCGCGCGTGTTGGCGATGCGTATCAGCTGGAATACCGGATCATCGATGCCCACGGCGTGGAGCGCTGGGTGCAGGAAAGCGGCCAGCCGCAGGGATTATCGGGCGTGGCCGCGCTGGACTGCGCAGTGCGGATCGATGGCATCATCTCGGATATCAGCGAGCGCAAGCACAACGAGATGCGCATCGAAGCGCTGCTCACCGAGCAGGGCGCGATCCTCGACAACGTGATGTTCGGCGTGCTGTTCGTGCGCCAGCGCCGCATCGTCTCGAGCAACCGGCGGGGCGAAACGCTGTTCGGCTATGACGAAGGCCAGATGGTCGGCCAGTCGACCGAGATTCTGTACCCCACGCGGGAGGATTACGAGCAGACCGCCATGACGCAATACCCGCTGCTGGCGCGGCGCATGGACCTGGGCGAGGAACACCAGCTGCGCCATCGCGACGGCAGCCTGTTCTGGTGCCTGGTGAGCGGTTCGGCGCTCGACCCGGCGTACCCGGACGAAGGCAGCATCTGGGTGTTCGCCGACATCACCGAGCGCAAGCTGGCCGAAGAAAAGCTGCGCCTGTCGGCCACGGTGCTCGAACACATCGCCGATGGCGTGATGGTGCTGGACGTGTCGGGCCGGATCGTCGCCGTCAACCCGGCCTTCACCTGCATCACCGGCTACAGCGAAGAAGAGGCGGTGGGGCGCGAGTCGAGCATGATGCGTGGGCGGCTCCAGGACGACGCCTTCTATCACAAGCTGTGGCGCGAGCTGGACGAGACGGGCTTCTGGCGGGGCGAGATCTGGGACACGCGCCGCGATGGCGAAGCGTATCTGGAGTCACTGACCGTCACCGCAGTGCGGGGCGACGCCGGCGCGATCACGCATTATGTGTCGGTCTTCAGCGACATCACGCGCGCGCGCGAATCGCAGAACCAGCTCGATCACCTGGCGCACCACGATCCCCTGACCGCGCTGCCCAACCGCCTGCTGTACCACGACCGCCTGCGCCACGCGATGACGCGCGCGCAGCGCGACGGCCAGCAGCTCGCGGTGCTGTTCATCGACCTCGATCGCTTCAAGAACGTCAACGACACGCTGGGGCACCACGTCGGCGACGAACTGCTCAAGCAGGCCGCCAGCGCGCTGGCCCGCTGTCTGCGCGAAGGCGACACGCTGGCGCGCCTGGGCGGCGACGAATTCATCGTGCTGCTCGAGGATATCGGCGGCGTCGCCGGCGCGACCCGCGTGGCGGCCAAGCTGATTGCGATGTTCGAGCAGCCGTTCATGGTGTCCGGCTACGAGCTGTTTGTCACCGGCAGCGTGGGCATCAGCCTGTATCCGCAGGACGCGCAGGACATGCACATGTTGATCCGCAATGCTGACGTGGCAATGTACCAGGCCAAGGCGCGCGGGCGCAACGGCTACCAGTTCTATGCGGCGTCGATGAGTGGCGACGGCGTCGAGCGCCTGCGCATGGAAGGCCTGCTGCGCCGCGCGATCGACAAGAACGAGATCTATCTGGCGTATCAGCCGCAGGTCGAGATGGACACCGGCCGCCTGACGGGCGTCGAAGCGCTGGTGCGCTGGCACAGTGCCGAGCTGGGTCAGATCGGCCCGTGCCAGTTCATCCCGCTGGCCGAAGACACCGGCTTCATCGGCCAGCTTGGCCAGTGGGTGCTGCAGGAAGCGTGCCGTCAGATGGTGGCGTGGGAAGCGCAGGGTTTGACCATGCCGAAGATCGCCGTGAACCTGTCGGTGCGCCAGTTCGAGCGCGGCGGCATGGCGGCGATCGTCACCGAGGTGCTGGAATCGACTGGCCTCGCGCCGCATCGCCTGCAGCTGGAAGTGACCGAGTCGATCATCATGAATACGGGCGACGCGCTGCAATACGTGAAGGACCTGCATGCGATCGGCGTGGGACTGGCGATCGACGACTTCGGCACCGGGTATTCTTCGCTGGCCTACCTGAAGCAGTTGCCGGTGCAGACGCTCAAGATCGATCGCAGCTTCATCAAGGATATCTCGCAGGGACCGGACGACGAGGCCATCGCGGTTGCCATCATCCAGCTTGGCAAGAGCATGAACCTGTCGGTGATTGCTGAAGGTGTCGAACGTGAGGACCAGGCGGCCTTTTTGCTGCGCCATGGGTGCAATCTGGCGCAGGGGTATTTGTATGGGAAGCCGGTGGCGGCGGGTGAGATTCTGGCGCGCTGGGGTGGGCAGGCTTAGTCCGCGCCGCCCAGCAGCAGCCGCAGATTGCAGTCGCGCTGCCATTCGCGGCGCTCATCGCTCGATTGCGCCAGGCGCGCCAGTTCGGCCGGCGCGATCTCGGCCTGGGCCTGGATCAGACGATCGGCCACGCCGCCATCGGGCACCATCGTGCCGAAGAACGCCACGGTGTCGCCGCGCTGCAGCAGCAGCGTCGGGAAGTTGTCGACATCGAGGTCACCGACCAGGGCGGCCTGGTCTTCGATGTCGATCCAGATGAAGTGCTTGTCCGGGTGGCGCGCGGCCAGGTTCTCGAACGTGGCGCGGTAGGTCGCGCAGGTGCCGCACCAGGCGGCGCACAGGCAGGCGACCGTCCAGGCGTCGTCATTGACGGCGGCGACGGCGGCGTCGAGGGTCGAGGAATCGAGGGTCAGGCTATGCATGGAGCGCATTTTACTCCGTGTTGCGCCGCAATGTGGCGGGGAAGGCCGAGCGGCATGGATGGCGCCCGGCCAAGCGGTTAAAATACGGGATGCCTACCATTCTTGCCATTGAAACCTCGGCCGAGCTGGCGTCTTGCGCGCTCTTGGTCAACGACGCCGTTATTGCCCGCGCTACGGCCGGCGTGCGCAGCCACTCGCAATCGATCCTGCCGATGGTGCAGGAACTGCTGCGCGAAGCCGGCATTGCGCTGGCGGACTGCGACGCGATTGCCTTCGGTGCCGGTCCCGGCTCGTTTACGGGTGTGCGCACGGCCTGCGGCGTCGCGCAGGGATTGGCGTACGGCGCCAATCTGCCCGTGCTTCCGATGGTGACGCTGGCCGCGATGGCTGAAAGCTGCCGGGCGCGCTGCGGCGCGACCGAGGTGCTGGCGGTGCTCGACGCGCGCATGGGCGAAGTCTATTGGGCGCAGTATCGCTTCGATGGCGTATGGCGTGAGGTGGTGGTGCCCACGCTGAGCGCGCCGCAGGCCGTGGCGCCGCTGGCGGTGGCTGGTCTGCAGGCGTGTGGCAACGGCTTCGAGGCGTACGCCGATGCCTTCGTCGGGCAGGCATTTGCGGTCGGCGCCATGGCGGACATCGTGCCACATGCGCGTGAGATGGCGCCCCTTGCCGTTGGCGCGCTGGCGGCCGGGCAGGGTGTGCCGGCAGCGCAGGCGCAGCCGATTTACCTGCGCAACAAGATCGCGTTCACCACGGCCGAGCGCCTGGTGATCAATGCCGCCAAGGCCGCCGCATGAGCGACCTGCAAGAGCTTGGCCTGCAACTGGCGCCGATGACGGCGGCCGACGTGGGCGAGGTGTGCGCGCTGGAGGCGAGCGTGTTTCCGTTTCCCTGGAGCCGCGGGAACTTCATCGACTCGCTCAACAGCGGCTACGATTGCTGGACCGTGCGCGATGATGCGGGCCAGCTGGCCGGCTACTACCTGTTGATGTATGCGCTCGACGAAGCGCACCTGCTCGACGTCGCGGTGGCGGCAAATCGCCAGCGCCAGGGACTGGGCCGGCGCTTGCTGGATGTGCTCGCGGCGCGCGCACGTACCCAGGGCATGACGTCGATCCTGCTCGAGGTGCGGCCGTCGAACGAGCGCGCGCTGGACGTGTACCGGCGCCATGGTTATGTCCATATCGGGCGCCGCAAGGGCTACTATCCGGCCGGTGCCGCGGGCCGTGAAGATGCCATCGTGATGAGGCTGGATTTATGAAGACCGTGAGCGGGCGCGATGCGCTGTTCCTGAACGAGATGGGGATTGGGCCGTTGTGGCAGTTGCGGGCGACGGCTGCGCCGTCGACGGATGCTGCTGGTGACGACGTTGTTGACAGCGATGCTGGTGCCGCGGTCGATGCTGCGCCGGCGGTGGTGCCGGCGTCTGCTTCTGTTGCTCCTGCTGTTGCTGCACCTGCTTCTACACCGGTGCCGGTGCCCGATCCTGCGCCCGTCGCGCGCGGGATGACGCCGCTGTCGGCACCGCCGTATCGCAATCCGCCGCCTGTCGCCACTGACGCTGCGTGGGACGACGGCAGTGACGCCGCGCCGGCCGCGCCCGACGTGTCGACGCTCGACTGGGCGGGCTTGCGCCAGGCGATTGCCGGTTGCAAGGACTGCGCATGCGGGGAAGGGCGCAAGCCCGTGTATGGCGACGGACCGCGCCAGGCGCGCTGGCTGATCGCCGCCGGCACGCCGAGCGCGCTCGACGAGCAGGCTGGCCAACCGCTGATGGGCGATCCGGGCAAGCTGCTGGGCAATATGCTGCATGCGGTCGGCCTGTCGCGCGAGCGCGATGCCTATGTCACGCCGCTGGTGAAGTGTCGCCCGGTGAACGCCAGGGGCGGCGAGCGCGCACCGACGCCTGAGGAAATCACGGCGTGCCGGCCGTTCCTGGAACGCGAGCTGGCGCTGACGGGGGCAACAACGGTGCTGACGATGGGCCAGGTCGCCGCCAACGGCCTGCTGGGCCGCGCGCTGAACGAGCCGCTGGCCGGCGTACGTGGTCAGGTGCATGCGCTGGGCGAAGTGCCGCTGGTCGCCACGCTGCATCCGGGCGAATTGCTGCTGCGCGGCGCCGACAAGGCACTGGCCTGGGCCGACCTGTGCCGGGCGCGTTCGCTTGAACCCCGCACCTAGTTACCAGGCCGCGTTCCACGCGCGCTGGCGGCACTTGACGCTGCCACCCGTGCGCGCACTGGCCTGGCTGCTCGACTCGCCCGATCTGCTCGATGGCGCTGCACCGGCATGGGCCGGACGTGTGGCCACGCTGGGGCCCGTCACGGACGAGGTCGCCACGTGGCTGGCGCAATTGGACGCCGACCCATCGGCCCTGAACGCTGCGCTCGGCGAGAAACCGTACACGCGACTGGGGCTGTATGCCGAAAAGCTGATGGCGTTCTACTTCGCGCAGCAGGGGCGGCTGGTCGAGCACGGCCTGCAAATCCGCGCGAACCGCAATGACACGGTCGGCGAATTCGACTTCCTGCTCGAAAATGGCCCGGATGCGCTGGAGCACATCGAGTTCGCAACGAAATTCTATCTGCAGGGCGAGGGCGGCGCAGGGGGCCTCGACACATTGGTCGGCCCCAACCTGGCCGACACGCTGGGCCTAAAGATGCGCAAGATTTTCGAACGCCAGCTCGCGCTCGGCCAGCACCCGGCCGCGCAAGCGCAACTGCCACGCCCCGTCAACAAAGCGGGCGCCCTGGTCAAAGGCTGGCTGTTCTACCCCGCCGGCAGCTGGCCAGCAATGCAAGGCATCACGCAAGGCCATTGCCGCGGCTTCTGGTGCGCACTGAGCGAGCTGGACAATCTGCCCGACGACACCTACGTCATCCTGCCAAAACTCGAATGGCTGGCGCCACTGCGCACCGCTTCACCGACTTGGCCAATGACCCGCGCACAACTGGCAGCCGAACTGACCGACCGCTTCGCCACCTCAAACACCCCAGCGCTGATTGCAAGAGTCCGCAGAGAAGACAACGCACTGGAAGAAGTCGACCGCGGCTTCATCGTCCCCAACGACTGGCGCACCCGCGCCCAAACCACCCACCCCTCACCACAATGAGGGTCAGAGTCGATTTATTGAGCAATTTCCCGAATTGCCCAATAAATAGCCCCCGACCCTGCCTCGAACCCCGCCGATCAGCCCGCCAAACAAAGTAGGGTCAGAGTAGATTTATTGGGCAATTCCCCAAAGTTGTCAAACAATTCGACTCTGACCCTAATTATTTTTTTGCTTGCTGGACTCGTTTAGTTTGACTGCCAGCATCAAATTCAGCCGATGACTGAATCGGTTCGGAAAACGCTGACAAAGGCGTAGCGGCCAGCAAGTTCAGGCCTGCCAAACAATGAGGGTCAGAGTCGAATTATTGAGCAATTTCTCGCGAAAGCGAGAAAAGTGGGGACAGAGTGACTGCTCTGAGCTATTGCCTGCTGCATATGCCGAGCAGGGCAAGCTATACGGAAAGAGGTCAGGCGAAACGTTGTCAAACAATTCGACACTGACCCTAGTTTTAGTGTTTGCCTTCGCCGATCAGGCCGAGGGAGTCGTGTTCGCGCTGGTTCATCAGGTGGCGGCGTTGGATCAGCAGCATGATGCCGGCGACAGACAGGCCGAAGATGACGATGATGATGTTCAGGTCGAGGTTCAGTGTGATCATCACGGCGTAGGCGGCGAGCATCGTCAGGATCGACAGGTTCTCGTTGAAGTTCTGCACCGCGATCGAGTGGCCGGCGCTCATCAGCACGTGGCCGCGGTGCTGCAGCAGTGCGTTCATCGGGACCACGAAGAAGCCCGACAGGAAGCCGATGAAGGCCAGCAGCGGGTAGGCCAGCGTGACCGATTTCACGAACACCATGCTCGTCACTACCAGACCCATGATGATGCCCATCGGGATCACGGTGAGCGACTTGCGCAGCGGGATCATGCGGGCGGCCATCGCGGCGCCCAGTGCGACGCCGATCGCGACCACGCCGATCAGGTTCGTCGCCTGGTCCAGCGGCAGGCCAAGCGATGCTTCGGCCCACTTGAGCACGATAAATTGCAGCGTTGCCCCGGCGCCCCAGAACAAGGTCGTCACCGCCAGCGAAATCTGGCCCAGCTTGTCACGCCACAGTGTGGCCGAGCAATTGGCGAAGTCGGTGATGAGCTTGATCGGATTGCGTTCCTGGTGCTCGTAGCGCGCGCCGGTGTCCGGGATGCGCAGATTGAAGATGGCGGCCAGGATATAGATTGCGACGACGACGGCCATTGCGGCCTCGGCCGGTGTATCGATGCCCAGGCGCGGCAGCAGGTCGAACGAGAGCAAGAAGCCTGAGCCGCGCGGACTCACCAGCGTGCCGCCCAGCACCGTGCCGAGAATGATCGACATCACCGTCAGGCCTTCGATCCAGCCATTGGCCGGCACCAGTTTTTCCGGTGGCAGCAGTTCGGTCAGGATGCCGTATTTGGCGGGCGAATACACGGCCGCGCCGAAGCCGACGACGGCGTATGAAATCAGTGGGTGCACCGTGAAGAACATCAGCGCGCAGCCGAACACCTTGATGATGTTCGCGATGAACATCACGCGGCCCTTGTTGAGCGCGTCGGCGAAGGCGCCGACGAAGGCGGCCAGCAATACATAGAACAGGACGAACGACAGCTTCAGCAGCGGAGTGAGCGATGCCGGGGCGTCCATTGCGACGAGCAGGCTGATCGCGACAAACAGGAGCGCGTTATCTGCCAGCGACGAGAAAAACTGCGCCGCCATGATGGTATAAAAACCACGGTTCATTCTAAAATTCTAAAGTTCGGTCCGGGTTGCTTTATACCATGAATGGCTGGCGTGGCGAAGCCAATACGATGCACCATGACTGCCCCGGCAACGCCCCCGGGCCTGCTCCGGTAGAATAGCCCCTCCCACTTTCCATACCGGTTTCATCCCGATCGCCGACCATGCCGCGCCCACTCTTTGCCACCATTCACCCGGACTCGATGCAGCACAATCTGTCGCAGGCCCGCACCTGCGCGCCTATGGCGAAGATCTGGGCGGTCGTCAAAGCCGATGCTTACGGCCACGGCCTGGAACGCGCGATGCATGGCTTCGCCACGGCCGATGGCCTGGCCCTGATCGAGCTTGAAAACGCCATCCGCCTGCGCGAACTTGGCTGGATCAAACCGATCCTGTTATTAGAGGGATTCTTCGAAGCGGCCGACGTGCCCCTGCTGGCCGAACACAATATCGTCACGGCCGTGCACTCGGTTGAACAAATCAAGTTGCTCGAATATACCCAGCTCTACCGCCCGATCGATGTCTACCTGAAAATGAACACCGGCATGAACCGCCTGGGCCTGCGCCCGGACGAGTACGCGGCCGCCTACAAACGGCTGCGCGCGATCCCCGACGTGCGCAACATCACGCACATGACCCACTTCGCCAACGCCGACGAACTGGAACACCCGCTCTTGACCATCGCCGAGCAGGTGCGCCGCTTCCAGATCGGCGCCGGCGACCTGCCCGGCGAGCGCAGCCTGTCCAATTCGGGTGGCGTGCTGCACCAGGCTGAGCTTGCTGAACACCTGTCCAACGACTGGGTCCGCCCCGGCATCATGCTGTACGGCGGCACGCCGGGCGGGCGCAGCGCGGGGGATTTCGGCCTGCGCCCGACGATGACACTGCGCTCCGAAATCATCGGCATCCAGCACATCGAGCGCGGCGACACGGTCGGCTATGGCAGCCGTTTCGTGGCCGACGGCCCGATGACGATCGGCGTCGTCGCCTGCGGCTATGCCGACGGCTACCCGCGCAGCGCGCCGCATGGCACGCCGGTGATCGTCGATGGCGTGCGCACGGGGCTGATCGGCCGCGTCTCGATGGACATGATGACAGTCGACCTCTCGCTAGTACCCAATGCGCGCATCGGCAGCAAGGTCACGCTGTGGGGCGATGGCCTGCCGATCGACGACGTGGCCCACGCCGCCGGGACGATCGGCTACGAATTGATGTGCGCCGTCGCGCCGCGCGTGCGCATCGCCGAAGGCCGCCTGGGCACCGATGGATAACCGATAGAGAACATGGCAAAAGCAAAAACCAATTACACCTGCTCCGAATGCGGCGCGATCGCCACCCGCTGGATGGGCCAGTGCGCCGACTGCAAGGCCTGGAACACGATGGTCGAAACCGTCGTCGAGGCGCCCGGCGTGAACCGCATGTCGCAAACCCCGCACCGCGCACTGGCGCAGACCGCGCCGGTGCTGTCGCTGGCCGATATCGAGGCGATCGACGTGCCGCGCTTTGGCACCGGCATCGAGGAATTCGACCGCGTGCTGGGCGGCGGCCTGGTGGCCGGCGGCGTCGTGCTGATTGGCGGCGACCCGGGCATCGGCAAGTCCACGCTGCTGCTGCAGGCGCTGGCCAGCCTGTCGAAAACGCGCTCCACGTTATATGTCAGCGGTGAGGAATCCGGCGCCCAGATCGCGCTGCGTGCGCGCCGGCTCGCGGTCGACGCGCAAGACCTCAAATTGCAGGCCGAAATCCAGCTCGAGAAAATTCTCGGCACGATCGCCGACCTGAAGCCCGAAGTGGCCGTGATCGACTCGATCCAGACCGTCTATTCCGACGCCCTGACATCGGCCCCCGGCTCGGTGGCCCAGGTGCGCGAATGCGCGGCCCAGCTGACGCGCGTGGCCAAGCAGACCGGCGTGACGATCATTCTGGTCGGTCACGTGACGAAAGAGGGCGCGCTGGCCGGCCCGCGCGTGCTCGAACACATCGTCGACACGGTGCTGTATTTCGAGGGTGATACGCAGTCGAGCTTCCGCCTGGTGCGGGCGATCAAGAACCGCTTCGGCGCCGTCAACGAGCTGGGCGTGTTCGCGATGACCGAAAAGGGCCTGAAAGGCGTGTCGAATCCGTCTGCACTGTTCCTGTCGCAGCACGACACGCCCGTGCCGGGCTCCTGCGTCATGGTCACGCAGGAGGGCACGCGTCCGCTGCTGGTCGAGATCCAGGCGCTGGTCGACACCAGCCACCTGCCCAATGCGCGCCGCCTGTCGGTCGGCCTGGAACAGAACCGGCTGGCGATGCTGCTGGCGGTGCTGCACCGCCATGCCGGTATTGCCGCGTTCGACCAGGACGTGTTCATCAACGCCGTCGGCGGCGTAAAGATCACCGAACCGGCGGCCGACCTGGCCGTGCTGCTCGCGATCAATTCATCGATGCGCAGCAAACCCTTGCCGCGCGGGCTCGTGGTATTCGGCGAGGTGGGCCTGGCCGGTGAAATCCGGCCGGCGCCGCGCGGCCAGGAGCGCCTGCGCGAAGCGGCCAAGCTGGGCTTTTCCATTGCCGTGATTCCGAAGGCGAATGCGCCGAAGCAGAAAATCGAGGGCATGACGATCATCGCCGTCGAACGCATCGAAGAAGCGTTCAACAAACTACGCGAACTCGACTAAACGCGCAGTCAACCGGCCAACCGGCACGGCCCAACAATGCCGTGCCGGAACCCGTGGATGTTCTTATAATAGTGTCTCTTATCAGGCATCATGGGAAACACGTGTTACAAGAGCAGAGGCAGTCCCCGCGCAAAGTATTGCGTACCAAAGTCTTGCTGGCCATCGACGGCCGGGCGCCATTCACCGGCAAGAGCGTCGATGTCAGCACCAATGGCATCAGTGTCAACATTCCCGACCCGGTGCCGGTCGGGCTCGCCAGCCAGCTGCGTTTCGACCTGATGATCGACGGCCGCTTCACGACGATCGACGCCCATGCCAAAGCGCTGCACTGCATTTTCAGCGGCGGTGAGTACAAAGTAGGGTTCAAGTTCCAGAGCCTCGACCTGGCGGCCGTGACGGCGCTGGCGCGCTTTCTGCGCTGACAGTAATGCTGACATCGATGCACCATGCGACAAGCGGCGAGCGCCCTGGGGCCTCACCGCTTGCTGTCTGACCCGCTGAGCAGGTTTGTCGCTATTCGTGATAGCGGTCTTCGAGTTGCCTGGAACTTCCACGTACTTCCTGGTAGATCTCGAACGCGACCAGTGCAGCCAGCCCGCCCAGAATCCCCATGACCATCATGTCCAGCATACAATCATCAACGCCGTTGGGCATCCCCTCCATGTGAAAACGACACTTCAGGGTAGCAGCTGACGCGGTATTTACAAGGCTGGCAACGCTCGAAAAATATCGGTGACTGCCCAGCCGCGCGCCGCGTCCCCACCGGCAATGCCATGCTTGCGGCCTTGTCATGTTCGTGTCACATTTCAGAATATGTCATGAACTTGTCATATTCGCCCGCTAGACTGCGCTTCATCGTCAGCGGGATCGTCCCGTCGTTCTATTTTCAGAGGATCAGATATGCGCATGAAGCATCTCTTCGTTTCGATCGCCGTCGCCGCTTCGGCATTCACCGCAACCGCCCAGGCCGCCAACATCACCGGCGCAGGCGCGACGTTCCCTTATCCGATCTACGCCAAATGGGCCGAGCTGTACAAGGCAGCATCGGGCAATGGCCTGAATTACCAGTCGGTCGGTTCCGGCGCCGGCATCAAGCAGATCAAGGCCAAGACCGTCGACTTCGGCGCGTCCGACATGCCGCTGGCAGCTGCTGAACTCAACGCCGCCGGCCTGTTCCAGTTCCCGGCCGTGATGGGCGGCGTCGTGCCGATCGTCAACCTAGCGGGCATCGCCCCGGGCCAGATGAAACTGAGCGGCGCCGTCATCGCCGACATCTACATGGGCAAGATCGTCAAGTGGAACGCGCCGCAGATCGCCGCGCTGAACCCGGGCGTCAAACTGCCGGACGCCGACATCACCGTCGTGCGCCGCGCTGACAGCTCGGGCACCTCGTTCCTGTGGACCGATTTCCTGTCAAAGTCGAGCCCGGAATGGAAGACGAAAGTCGGCGCCGGCACCACCGTCAAGTGGGCAGTGGGCGTGGGCGGCAAGGGCAACGAAGGCGTCGCCGCCAACGTGCAGCGCATCAAGGGCGGTATCGGCTACGTCGAGTGGGCCTATGCCAAGAAAAACAAGATGTCGCACACCCAGCTCCAGAACAAGGATGGCGTGTTCCTGCAGCCAAGCGACGACGCCTTCAAGGCCGCTGCTGCTGGCGCCAACTGGTCGGGCACCCCTGGCTTCGCGGTCATCCTGACCGACCAGCCAGGCAAGGACAGCTGGCCAGTCACGGGCGCGTCGTACATCCTCGTGCACAAGGCCCAGGACGCGGCCAAGGGCAAGGAAGTGCTGAAGTTCTTCGACTGGTCGTACAAGAACGGCGCGGCCTCGGCTGCTGAACTCGACTACGTGCCAATGCCTGCGCCAGTCATCAAGCTCGTGCAGGACGCCTGGCGCACCAATCTGAAAGACACCACCGGCAAGGCGCTCTGGTAATCCACTAGTTTTCATCATCGAAGGACCGGCTTGACCGGTCCTTCTGCATGCCAGCAATATTGACAAAACGATATTGATTACGAGTCTTATAGCGAGTCTTCCACACATATGAGCGCCCACCCATCCTTGTCCGCGCAGGACCTGCCTGAACAGGCAGCAGCCGAAGACGCCCGTCGTTACGCCGCCTTGCGCACGACGATGCGCAACCAGCGCATCCAGGACTTCTTCTTCCACAAAATCACGCTGCTGTTTGCTGCCACAGTCCTGGCGGTGCTGATCGGGATCATCATCTCGCTGGCCATCGGCGCGGCGCCGGCGTTCTCGCAGTTTGGCCCGGGCTTCATCACCCGCGTCGAGTGGGATCCGGTGAACGACGAGTTCGGCGCCATGATCGCCATCTGGGGCACGCTGGCCACCTCGATCATCGCGCTGGCCGTGGCCTTTCCGATCAGCTTCGGCATCGCGCTGTTCCTGACCGAGATCTGCCCGGCCTGGCTGCGTCGCCCGCTGGGCACCGCTGTCGAGCTGCTCGCCGGCGTGCCGTCGATCATCTACGGTATGTGGGGCCTGTTCGTGTTCGCGCCGATGTTCGCCGACCACGTGCAGCCGCTGCTGAAAGAAACCATCGGCCAGTTGCCGGTCATCGGCGTCATCTTCCAGGGTCCGACGATGGGCATCGGCATCATGACCGCCGGCCTGATCCTGGCGATCATGATCATCCCGTTCATCGCCTCGGTGATGCGCGACGTGTTCGAGATCGTGCCGACCGTGTTGAAGGAATCGGCGTATGGCCTCGGCTGCACCCGCTGGGAAGTGGTGCGCAAGGTCGTGCTGCCATACACCCGCAACGGTGTGGTGGGCGGCGTCATGCTGGGCCTGGGCCGCGCACTCGGCGAGACGATGGCCGTGACGTTCGTGATCGGTAACGCGCACTCGCTGTCGGCGTCGCTGTTCTCGCCGGGTAACTCGATTTCGTCGACGCTCGCCAACGAATTTGCCGAAGCGGCCAGCACGCTGCATTCGTCGTCGCTGTTTGCGCTGGCACTGATCCTGTTTGGCATCACGTTCATCGTGCTGTCGGCAGCCAAGATCATGCTGCTCGGTATGTCCCGTAACGAAGGTACGAAATAAGATGAACACTGCTACCAAGAACCCGGTGTATCGCCGTCGCCTGCTGGCGCACCGCATCGGCATCACGCTGTCGGTGTGCGCGATGGGCATCGGCCTGGCCTTCCTGGCCTGGATTCTGTTCACGCTGCTGTACAACGGCCTGGGCGGCCTGTCGGCCACGCTGTTCACGGCAGATACGCCGGCCCCGGGCACGCCTGGGGGCGGCTTGCGCAATGCGATTCTGGGCAGCGTGATGATGGTCGGCCTGTCGACGCTCATCAGCACGCCGGTCGGCATCCTGGCTGGTATCTATCTGGCTGAATACGGCGAGAACAACAAGTTCGCGCAAGTCACGCGCTTCGTGACCGACATCATGCTGTCGGCCCCGTCGATCGTGATCGGCCTGTTCGTGTATGCCATCTACGTTGCCAAGGTCCAGCACTTCTCGGGCTACGCCGGTACGATCGCGCTGTCGCTGATCGCGATCCCGGTCGTCGTGCGCACCACCGACAATATGCTGCGCCTGGTACCGCCCAGCCTGCTCGAAGCGGCGTATGCGCTGGGCGCGCCGCACTGGAAAGTGGCCCTGACCGTGCGCCTGCGCGCCGTGAAGGCCGGCGTCGTTACCGGCGTGCTGCTGGCCGTGGCTCGCGTTACGGGTGAAACCGCGCCGCTGCTGTTCACTGCGCTGAACAACCAGTTCTACAGCCACGACATGAATGCGCCGCTGGCGAACCTGCCGGTGGTGATCTACACCTACGCCATGAGCCCGTATGACGACTGGCGCTCGCTGGCCTGGGCCGGTGCATTGCTGGTGACCACGACCGTGTTGTTGCTGAACATCCTGTCGCGTACGCTGTTCAGCCAAAAAACCCCGAATTAATTCACTCTGATAAACGATAAAGTGATGAACCAAGCCATGCTCAATACGACTCCGACCCCGGCTGCGGCCAAAGCCAAGACGATCGAAATCGAAGGCCTGAACTTCTTTTACGGTAAAACGCAGAGTCTGAAGAATGTCAGCCTCGACATCCACGCCAAGCAGGTCACGGCCTTCATCGGACCGTCGGGCTGCGGCAAGTCGACACTGCTGCGCACCCTGAACCGCATGTACGACCTGTACCCGGGCCAACGCGCCGAAGGCAAGATCATGTACCGCGGCGGCAATATCCTCGACGCAGGCGTCGACGTGAACATGCTGCGCGCCAAGGTTGGCATGGTGTTCCAGAAGCCGACCCCGTTCCCGATGTCGATCTACGACAACATCGCGTTCGGCGTGCGCCTGTACGAAAATCTGTCGAAAGGCGAGATGGACGAGCGCGTCGAGTGGGCCCTGAAAAAGGCGGCGCTGTGGGAAGAAGCCAAGGACAAGCTGTCCAAGAGCGGCCTGTCGCTGTCGGGCGGCCAGCAGCAGCGTCTGTGCATCGCGCGCGGTGTGGCAGTCAAGCCTGATGTCTTGTTGCTCGATGAGCCGACCTCGGCGCTGGACCCGATCTCGACCGCCAAGATCGAAGAACTGATCAGCGAACTGAAGCAGGATTACACGATCACGATCGTGACCCACAATATGCAGCAGGCCGCGCGCTGCTCCGACTACACCGCCTATATGTACCTGGGCGAGCTGGTCGAATTCGGCGAGACCGACCAGATCTTCATGAAGCCGGCGCGCAAGGAAACGCAGGATTACATTACCGGTCGCTTCGGCTGATCGAGCTGGCTGACCTTTTTCGGCCGTCCTTGCGGACGGCTTCACAAGAATATTGACGGAGAGTTTGTATGACAGGCGAGCATTCATCCAAGCAGTACGACCAGGAACTCGAAGGAATCCGTTCCCAGGTCTTGCTGATGGGCGGCATGGTGGAAACCCAGTTCGAAGAAGCGCTGGAATGCTTCCGCATCGGCGACATCGCGCGCGCCGAGCGCGTGATGGCCGAAGACCAGGCCGTCAACCAGCTTGAAGTCGCGCTGGACGACGCCTGCAGCCACCTGATCGTGAAACGCCAGCCGACCGCGAACGACCTGCGCACCGTGATGGCCACCATCAAGGTGATCACCGACCTCGAGCGCATTGGCGACGAAGCGACCAAGGTTGCGCGCACGGCGAAAAGCCTGCACGAGCGGGGCGCGACGGGCTTTGCCCATTTCGACATGATCCGCACGATCGCCAAGGCGACGTCCGAACTGCTGCACGATTCGCTCGACGCGTTCGCGCGCCTGGACGGCAAGCAGGCCTTGCAGATCATCGCGGGCGACGAAGTGGTCGACCACGAGTTCCGCGTGATTCTGCGCACGATGGTCACGTTCATGATGGAAGACCCGCGCACGATTTCGTCGGCGCTCGACACGCTGTGGGTGGCCAAGGCCATCGAGCGCATCGGCGACCATGCCAAGAACATCGCCGAATACGTGATCTACGTGGTCGAAGGCCGCGACATCCGCCACAGCAAGCCGACGCTCGG